>Ga0105348_1000012_pt1 | contig 127981 bp, 101 predicted proteins | sample EN8Hudsemesocosm_2_FD_83504 | JGI IMG/M metagenome (GOLD analysis project Ga0105348, IMG submission 83504) | Methane-oxidizing microbial communities from mesocosms in the Hudson Canyon - EN8C Hudson Canyon | ecosystem: Environmental > Aquatic > Marine > Cold seeps | place: Hudson Canyon... | reverse complement strand
TAGGTGGTATTTTTGTAGAATCATAAACACCAAATTAGCAAACTCAGCAACGGTGACCAGAAAATCACTTCTGCCTTCTTCGTAAATGGCTTCGAACTCTTTTTTGGTAAAAACAGACTTATCATGATCTAAAAAGTGGGTCATGACAGCACCAATTAAAAAATCATCGTATAATTTTTTTGTTTGTCCTACGGGGGCGTAAAGCAAGGCAATTTCTTTATAATGCTTAATATCTTTTTTAAATAAACCTGCTTGGGCAGAAAGTTTATTCGATAGAAGTCTGGCAACACCAAATTTCGATAATTTTTTTGCTTGCAAGTCATTTGGACATAAGGTTTTTTCAACATGGGTTGTACAGTCTTTTAATGCTGGGTACATCAGCATTTCTATTCCTGCTTGAACCACTACGACTTCTGTCTCTAGCTGGTTGAAATCCCAATTTGTTATTTTCTCTACCTTTGGAGGTGCTTCATTCGAAATACTAGGGGTTTTATCTATTAAATGCTCAACTTTCTGAACAACATTAAGTAAGTCACGCCCCTGCTCTATCACTTTCCCACTGTTATCAATAATCTGAATATTAAAGCGTAAATGGTTCTCCAATAACTCAAAACTCCATGCTTCATAAGGAACTTCAACAGTTGTTTGTCGTTTTAACTCATGGCTTAAAGCGTCCAGTAATGAAGATTCTGAGCTTTCTACCCTAGGTAAAATTTTATCTACAATATCGGGGACAGGCACAAAATTACGGCGTATTGTGCGTGGTAGATTCTTAATGAGTTGAATACACTTTTCCCTGAGTAAGCCGGGGACTAATTTTTCAAGACTACTAGCAGTAAGCTGGCGAATAGCATTTACTGGAACCGAAATAGTGACGCCATCCTCATTTGTACCAGGATCAAAATGATAACTTAAAGGGAATCGAATACCATTCGTCTCAATCTGGTTAGGGTAAAGTGAAGCATCAAATTCTGAGGCACTATCACTTAATAGATCTTGTTTTGTGAAACAGAGTTTCGACTTTTCTTCTTTAGATAATTTTCGAAACCATTTTTCAAAACTAGCTCCGCTGACAATATGCACTGGAATAAGCTGTTGGTATAAGTCAAAAACCGTTTCATCATCTACCAGCATGTCCCGCCTTCGAGTGCGGTCTTCCATAGCCTCAAGCGATTTGATTAACTCTTTATTTTTTAGTAAAGGAAAAGCATTACCTTTATATTCACCGTCTACCAACCCTGATCGAATAAAAATTTCACGGCAGATTACCGGATCGATTTTACTAAAATTAACCGGTCGGTTTGACACGATCTCCAATCCATAAAGTGAAACTTTTTCGTTCGCTATAACCTGAGCACGTTTAGCCTTCCAGACAGGTTCAGACCAAGACTTTTTGATTAAATGAGGTGCTAAAGGCTCAATCCATGCGGGGTCTATTTTTGCATTATTACGCGCATAGACTTGCTGGGTTTCAACTATCTCGGCTGAGAAAACCCATTTCGGGCGTTTTTTATTTAACGCTGATCCGGGAAATAAATTAAACTTTCGATTTCGACAACCATGATATTCGCGTTTTTCTTCATGCCTACCTACATGCCCTAACATGCCACTTAATAAAGATTGATGAATCAAATCGAAATTTGACTCTGTTGTATTCTCAATTAACTTCATACCTTTTAAAACTAAATGTAATTGACGATGAATTTCACGCCATTCTCGCATTCGCATAAAAGATAGAAAGTTCTTTTTGCAATATCGTTTTAATTGATTGCTGCTTAACTCTTGACGCTCATTTTCGTAGTGGTTCCATAAGTTTAAATACGACATAAAGTCTGAGTCTGGATCTTTAAATTGAGAATGCGCCTGATCAGCGGCTTGCTGTTTATCATTTGGACGTTCTCGAGGGTCCTGTACACTCAACCCGCTTACTATGATAAGCACTTCTTTAAGAGATCTATTTGCAGCAGCACTTAGCAGCATTTTACCAAGTCGTGGATCTGCAGGGAGCGCAGCTAATTGCCGCCCTACTTTTGTAATAACGCGTTGATCGTCAACTGCATTTAATTCATGAAGTAATTTATAGCCATCATTCCATAGGCGATTATCTGGTGGATCAATAAATTCAAAATCACTCACTTTACCAATACCGGAGTCCATCATTTTTAGAATGACGGCAGCTAGATTTGTACGTAAAATTTCAGGGTCTGTAAATTCTGAACGAGCTAAAAAATCATCTTCACTATATAAGCGATAGCAGATCCCTTCTGAAATTCGACCGCATCGCCCTTTTCGCTGGTTAGCACTAGCCTGTGAAATAGCCTCAATCGGTAAGCGCTGAATTTTGGAACGAACGCTATAGCGCGACATTCGAACGGTACCTGGGTCAATAACGTAACGAATTCCCGGAACGGTGATTGATGTTTCTGCAACATTAGTTGCTAATACGATACGTCGACCGGCATGGGATTGAAAGACCCTGTTTTGATCTTTATTTCCTAGCCTTGCGTATAATGGCAGAACTTCGGTATCTCGCCAGTTTTCGTGCTTAAGCTGATTTGAAATTTCACGAATTTCTCTTTCACCTGGAAGAAAAACAAGGATATCCCCAATCCCCCACTGTCTATTCCTTTCTTCTATTAAAATCTCTTCTACAACATGAGTAATTTGCTGAGCTAATGACAAAGCACCGTCAGAATTATCAGAGTCATCTTGTATCGCAGGTCGGTAATGTATATCGACAGGGTAGCTTCTGCCAGAAACAGAGAAAACTGGCGCATCCCTAAAATAATGTGAAAAGCGCTCCACATCGATGGTTGCAGAGGTAATAATCAATTTCAATTCAGGTCGCTTTACCAATAGACGCTTCAAATAACCCAGCAAGAAGTCTATATTCAAGCTTCTTTCGTGTGCTTCATCAATAATTAAAGCATCATATTTTGTAAGAAAGCGATCATGCTTTATTTCAGACAGTAAAATACCGTCGGTCATCACTTTTACAAGAGTTTCATCACTTGCTTGATCAGTAAACCGAACTTGATAACCAATTACACCTCCCAGTTCTACTTTCATTTCTTCAGCAATACGTTGCGATACAGTTCTTGCTGCTAATCTTCGTGGCTGTGTGTGACCGATTAAGCCTTTACGCCCTAAGCCCGCCTGTAAACAAACTTTCGGTAATTGTGTTGTTTTACCAGAACCTGTTTCGCCTGCAACAATAACAACTTGATATTCTGAAACAGCTGCCACTATATCTTCAGAACGCTTAGAAACTGGTAATTGTTCTGGATAACTAATATGAATACTTTGCGCTTCTCTCAATGAAAGCTTTTCTTTAGCATTCTTAATTAGGATTTTAAGTTGCTCAAATTCTTCAGATTGACGGGTGGAGTTATTTAACTTACGTATCTGATGAATTCGGCGCTTAAACCTAACCTGGTCGCTATACATACAAAGTTGAATTTCTGAGAACTGTTCTGAGAAATGTTCACTAGTTAAGTCTGAGCTTGATGATTTAATTTCTGGCATTGTTGACTGCAAATTTGAAGATTTATGGGTAAATAGATAAAAAAGTGCGATAAATTAACATTTAATGACGATGACTTTTGATTCAGGCAGATTCTAGCCTATCCTTAGAAGATAGCAATCAAACACATGAGATAGCAAAATTCTATGCGCGTATTAGAAAACATCACTTACGATGAATTACAAGTTGGCGATTATGCCACATTTACCAAGACTTTAACTGAGGAGCAGCTTGTTTTATTTGCTGCAGCCACCTGTGATGAAAATCCACAATCATTGACGCTTGAATCAGCAAAAAAAGACCTGCTAAAAGTGGATATAGGCTATGGTATGTGGTCAGAATCTTTAATCACTGCCGCCATATCAAATGTAATCCCTGGCCCTGGGACAATTTATTTAGAGCAGCAATTAAAGTTTGATCGTAAAGTTGAAATTGGTGACACATTAACAGTGAAGCTGACAGTGCATGAAAAACAGGAAAGACACAGAGTCATTTTAAATTGTGAAGTAACAAATCAAGACTCTGATTCAGTAGTGTCTGGCGAAGCTAAAGTGATCGCCCCAACTGAGAAAGTGTCAATCGAGCAATCTGAACTTCCTAGAATAAAAATTATTTAGCCATTGAGAGCTCAATCGTGGCGTTATTTCAAATAGATAACGCCACCTTTAAATAATAAAGCAACAATCCTGGCTCGGATGCCTGCTCACCTATATTAATTATCTGCTCTTAAACGGCACTTATAAAACCTATATCTTAAAGCCCAAAGTTAAATGGAATATTCTTTGTTGTCTGCACAACGTCTTCAGCACCAAAGTCGGTAAGATAAATTCTATTTTGCATCTTTTTCTCAAGCACTTTGTGATTCAATTCTGAAGAAATAACACGGCACGACGAAACAGATCCGCTTGGTTCAATTATGACTTCAACCATTAGCATTCCTTCTAAGAATGGGTCTTTTCGTCTTTCACGGTTATATAAAGCGATTAATGAACCTTTCAATCTTTCCACAATCAGGTTTATGCTTTTTTCGCTACGATACTTAATGCGTGATGCCGCATCAGCTTCTGCTTTAGCTAGTGCTTTTTCGTCTACTGTTTCATCAAGTTCTGTACCACTACGAGCTTGTAAAGCGATTATTTCAGCTGGGGCAGATAAAGTTTCCGTTTGAATTCCTGAACTTCTTGCTAGTATTTGTTGTGAGTTGGAGCCCTCCGCTTTAACTGCAATAGTCTTAGCTTTTCTTGGCGCAAGCTTCTTACTTAAAGTAGATACATCTACGGTTGTACGAAGGTCTGCTAGCTCATCCTGTAGTGCCAGCAAACCTGTTTTCTTTGCCACTTCACGAGCAGCTTTGACCTTACGTTTTAGCTCAGGTGTTTTAGCTTTTACCTGTGGTTTTGGTTTATTTATCTTTACCGGCTTTTTCTTTTGTGGCTTTTTTGGGGGCTCCTTTTTAGGCTCCGGTTTTTTCTCAACCTTTATTTCTTCTTTCTTCTTTGGTTCGACTTTCTTAACAGGCTTTGGTAGTTCTTTCTTTTTAACAAACTTTGCAAGTTGGGGTGGTAGCTTCTCTAATGTTTCTCTGTCTTTTTCAGGTAGAGATATTGTTGGAATCCATATTGAAAATATAAGTAATAAAAGAAATAAAATGACGAGTATGCTTTTAAAGCGAAGACTCTCTTTTCCCTCAGAAGTCCAAGGCAGCATAAGCCGGTCTTGAGATTCAACTACCATCAAGAATCCGCCTTAATTTTGTGTTTTTTAGAGACTGCTAATGAGATTTGAGTGTATTTTGCCTCGGTACAAGTCGCCATTATAATTTTTAGTAGTTTGTAGGGCGTTCCCTTGTCGGCGATTAAGGTAACGGGATAGCCTTTAAACTCTTCACCTGAAGGTTTTGTTCTACGATTAGACTGGTAAACAAGTTCTTTTTTAAGATCCTGAATTATTTCTTTATCTTGAAAATTATCTGTACGTGCGACCGCTCTACCCTGAACAAGGATATTAGCGCCAGATATGGTAATAACGATATTATCTTTCGGCTGTTGTTCAGCAGTAGATATAGGTAGCTCAACTGATTTATCTTGTTGCAATACTTTAACGTCAGAGGAGTTAACCATTAAGAAAAAAACCAAAATGGTAAAAATATCCATTAAAGAGACTAAGTTTAAACTTGCTGTTTTGGCAGTACGTCGATGATGTCGCTGCATTCTTTTAGCACGTCTGGATAGCTTCATTGGCCTAACTCCGGCGCATCGCCAATCGAGATATCCGGAAACAATTCCGCTTCTACAAGGCTTGCCGCTACAACCGCAGGGTAAGATCGAGTAACATCCATTGTTGTAACAAGTGTTTGATAATCTACATTTTCATCAAGAAGTAATGTTATATCAGTCTTGTTTGGAAGCTTTGCTTTTAGCAATTTGAGGACAGCAGATAGAGCTTCAAAATCATAAGCATTATTTAATTTTGGAATATGCTTGATCAGGCCAGCCTTGGTGTCCGCGATATTCATCCCATTTGGTCGAACAATTAATTGAAGTTGCAATTCCTCATTATCAAGAGGAATCTTACTTTCATCAATCACGGGGAAATTCAAATCTAATACTGCATTCTGAGTGAAGACCATACTCAACAACAAAACAGGCACTAATACGATCATTAAATTCATAAATGCCGTAATATCCAGGTCTGCAGATTGGACGAGTCTTCTGTGCTTCCTTCTTGCCATAAAATCGTTCGCTTAGCTGATGTTCATACTATAAATTAGTTATATAACACTTAATTAACTAATTACGCGCTCTCAGACTTATTAATTTGATGTCTGGTCAGAAATCATATTGAGTAACTTCACACCAGCCATCTCAAAACTATCAACGATTTCATTTGTTTTGGTCTGTAAAACAGCATGGAACAATAAAAGAGGAATAGCTGCCATTAAGCCGAAAGCGGTTGTATTCATTGCAACAGAAATACTTTGTGATAATAAAGAAGCTTTTTCAGCTGGGTCAGCATTTGCAACCGCTGTAAATGCGGCGATAAGACCAATAATAGTTCCAAGTAATCCTAGTAAAGTAGATACGTTAGCAAGGGTAGCTAAGTAAGGTGTTCTTTTTTCAAGGCGCGGTAATGTTTCCATTAAACCTTCTTCCATTGCAAACTCAATTTCTTCACGGCGACTTCCACCAACCAAACGACTTAAACCGGCACCCATAATCGCAGCGATAGGTGTTTGCGAATCATTGGCAAATTTAAGTGCAGACTTATAATCACGTTTTCGTAGAATGGGCAGAATGCCTTTGTCGAAAGCAGCCCTGTTAGAACTTTTGGTTGAAGATAGGTAAATCCAGCGTTCAAGTGCAATGGCTAATCCTATAACTAAAATAACAGCGATGGGGTACATGAAAAAGCCACCCTCTTGAAAAAAACGGACCACTGTTTCTGTCATTGCATATTCTCCTGAAAACGATACAAAATCATCTAGTTAGTTCTTATTTATAGGCCGCTATTGTAAACAAATAATATTGTTTAAAATGCCGATTTCGTCTTTATTAAGTTAATTTAAATATTAATCTATTATCGAGCACTGAAATTTGAGGTGTCGACTTCTAAATAACGTGAAAAGTGAATTTGCTGCCGATACCGAAAGGGCTCTAATGGCTTAAGCATCCCTGTTAGTTGTTTTGGTGGTAATTGATTTTCTCTTTTTTCTACACTTGGCAAGCGCCAAGATAAATCAAAAACCTTATTAGGCAGCTCTGCATTACCAATGATAGAAACTTCTGTCATTGTTTCAACCTCATTACGGTTTTCACTGAAAACTGCACATGAAAATATCATAAGTAGGAAAGGTAAGGTAATAACAAATGATTTCATTTCCGCTCCAATAACATAACCCAGCGCTTAACTGTTTCTACGTCTTCATCTGAAGATAAGGCAATATAATTTTCATAATGATCAATGGCCTCACCAAATTGCTGTAAATACAGCTCATATAAAACCGCTAAATTATATTGCACTGTCTGATTTGATTTATCGACCGCTTCAGCCGTTAATAAATATTTTTCTACCTTTTTAAACTGGCCTTGTTTTTGGCTGTATGCGGCCAGTTGAATTAATGCATCAACATTATTGGGATTTATCTCCAATGCTTTACTGTAGTTTTTCTGGGCTTGTTCATCATCAGATTCAGCTTGAAAAATGATGGCAATATTTACATATGCCCCCGCCAGTTTTGGATAAATGGTTAATAGCGTATTAAAAATCTTATGCGCATCCCCAAAGGACTTTGCTCTCATAAAACCAAGCGCCTTCTTATATTCAGACAGATGCTCTGGTAACAATACAGGCTTTGATAACTCTACATTCTCAGCGATAACTATTTCTGGTTTAGTTGCTTTACTTGCACACCCAGAAAATAACAACGCGATAAAAAATATTACCGGCATTTTCGTAATAAAAGTGTTAATAAACTTCATTTGCATAAGAGACCTCCTTGAATTTACGTTTATATTCAGTCGGATTCATCTCTTCAAGTACGTTATAGGTTAGCTGTATCCATTTATCGTACTGCCCCTCAGGCACTTTTGCTAAATTAAGTTTATATATATCCAAGGCTTGCTCTTCGAAGGGGTACGCCTGCTCTTCTAACAAAATATTATATTGTTCAAGCTGTAACTCAGTTAAAGTATTCGGTCGCTCAGAAAGCATCAGATCTTGCGCGAGAGTTCGATATACTTGAGCAATCTGATAGGTAGAAGCTGTAACAATGTCCGCGATACCGTAATCAACTAAGGATTCAAACTCTTCGACAACTTTTTTAAGTAAGGTTTTTTTTCTTTTAAGTGACTTTTTTAATGGTAAGGTTAATTTATAACGTTCAAATGCCTGAAAATCCAACATCACAAGCGCTAACGCAGCACCAGACGCCAAATGGGCTGAGCGATCAGTTCGCTTAGATACATTCTTTTTTTCATACCCCACTAGCTTTTTTTGCCAACCCCGCATGTCTTTGACATTAGTTGAGCGATGATTAAACGCAATAATTAACTGGTGTGCTTCAATATTCAAATCAAACATTTGGGGGTATTGATTTATAAAATCTTCATATAACTGAACACCTTCAAACTCAAAGCCATTCTCATGATACAAATCCGCAGCTCGGTAAAGATAATTTGAAGCCTTGGCTAAATCTTTTGTTTTACTAGAAACATTAACTAATATTTCAGCTGCAGATATAAACTCACCATTCTCTGTGTAGGCATAAATTAGCTTTTCAGAGGCATCATCATGAAGTTTATGCTCAGGAAAAGCTGACTGAAAATGACTAAGCGTCGCTATTGCTTGCCCCCAGTTCCTTGAAGCTAATAATTGGCTTGAAGCATCATATAAGGCTTGTGGAACAATACTGGCGTTTGGCACTGTATCAACAACTTTTAAATATAACTCTGCACTTAACCCAAAATTAGTTTCAAGCTCCGCTTGTTTATAAATTGATGCAGCTAAACGCTCTTGTAGGACTTTTTGGTCTTTAGGACGTTTAAAACCAAGCGCTTTTTGATAGGCGTGTTCAGCTGTGGTGTATTTTTGTAATTCAAATGAGCTATGTGCATTGACTAGCCAACTTGAATACAAAACGCTGGGCCTCGCTTTTGGAATTGAAACAACTTTTGCTGACACATTTAAAGCTTTTGAGAAGTTATTGGCTGTGTACAATTCATTAGCCAAGTCATTGAGTAAATCGGGCGTCTTCGCATTGTCAGGGAAAAATTTAGCGTAGCTTTCAATACTAGACTGTCGTTTGTTGACTAAGTCTAAACTTAATTTTTTAATTGATGAATTAACCTGCTTTTTAAGTTTTTCATAGCTCAGTATGGCCGCATACCCCGCATCTATCGATACAGAAAACCCACTATTTTGTTTGTAAGCAGCCTGTTCATATAGGTCGATAACATTTAAGAAGTCTGCATCACTTTTAGATGAAGTATTGAGAGCCTCTGCGGCTAAATATAAATATTGAGCGTTTTCTTTATATGCGGGAGTTGTAGACACTAACTCCAAATAATAATCTGCTGCCCGCCGAGCATGACCTTCAAAAGTAATATCTTTGGCTTTGCTTTTAAGGCTATTTTGCATTCGAACATAATATAAGTGAGCCAGCTCTCCTAAGTAGTGAGTCACGAGTGGTTTGATCACAGGTATTTGCTCTTCCGATAAAACCGACCAGTATGGGCTGTTTATCCCGAAGTTTTTGACAAAACTTTCTTTAGCGCTCCACTCTTGTATATCGAACTTGCCTTTCTTGTAAGTTTTAATAGTGTTAATTGCCATCAGATAAGCATGAAAGTCTTTAGGGTAGTTTTTAGTATATGCATCAGCGACTAATGCACTATCTTCAAAACGATCCTGAGTTAAATAGAAGCGAAATAGAGCGTCGTACAGAAGAAAAGCATAACGATTATGAGAGATATTTTTTTGTAAGCTTTCGATTGCTTCAGCATTTTTTTGCTTTGAAAACATAATGGCTAGTAAGCGGAAAGTATCTTCAACAAGCTCTTGTTCATTCTCAGAAACCACATTCATATTAAGCGCATTCGACAATACGGGGTACTGGTCTAATGTCTCGATTGCAAACTTGCTCGCATCACCATATCGCTCAAGTTTAAAAATCGACCAACCTAATTTGAAGCGAGATTGCTGATGATAAGTTTTTTCCTTTGAAAAAGTTAAAATCTTTTTATATGTCGATTCAGCGTTCTCATACTGTCCAAGTTCAAAATAAGATTCAGCCATTCGAAACATACTTTCATCAAAGAGCTCTGATTGAGGGTATAAACCGACAAGTAGTTTTAAACGTTTAATTGACTCAATGTCATTACCTATAAATGATTGCGCTTTCGCTGTTTGATAAATCAATTCATCCAAGTGCTGATAAGAAATATCTGAATCGATAATTCTGTCGTAACTTTCTAGTACGACTTCACTCTGTTTAACTTTATCAATTGTGAGTTTATTATTGGTGACCTTATATTTAACGCGTAAATTATTAATACGGTTTAATGCATCAATTTTTACCGCAGGAGAGTCTGCCTGCTCAAATAATTTTATATACTTTTTCAACAAGTATTTTATCGAAACCTTTGGGAGCTCTTTATCTTTATAAACTATAAATACAGGTCTTATATCTCCGATTGTTTTAGCTTCTGACTTCATCTCTACAATAAATGTATTGTTAGCAGCATTACTAATCACTGGTTGTAAAAAAAATATAACGAAGAGTGACAATAATGGAAATAGTCGCGATAACGTCATTATTTATAGCGCCCATCTAGTCGATTCTTTTGAACTCGGTTACTTTCAGAAATATCTTGAAAAACATGCATCAAGCCTTGCTCTGACCGTTCATAATTAGCTAGCATTTGTGTTTTCAGTTTCGCTAACTGACTACGAATCATGGCGGTAATTTGGAGATCAAGTTTTTTAATTAATGACAACAGCTGCTTTTGTGAGTTTTTTGCTTGCTTATTTAACTTGTTGCTATGCTTTAATTGTGACTTTAATCTTCCTTGCCCTTGTGAAACTTTTATCTTGAGTTCTTTAAGTCGTTGCATCAACAATTTCGCACCCACCTGCATGTTATCGACCTGCAACCGTGCTATATGTTGAGGCGTTAATGCTTTTTCTCCTTTAATATCGTTTAATCTTTGATCGAGTTTATCTATTTTTGATTGAGTTTTAGCTGAATTAAACTTTTTGCTCTTATTGGTAAAATTTGTTCGCTTTTCTTTAATTGACCGATCAAAAACATTCAGTTGCGATGACCAGAATTCCATACTATTTACTAACATTTTTAGCTCTGTAAATAACTCAACAGCATCATAAATTTCTTCATTTTGCATGAAATAACTATAATAAGTTGCCTTCATCGTATTAGTAACGACATCCTTAGCTAAGAACCACTCAAGTCCTTCAATATTATTATCTTCAATTAGTATCTTTTGAGCACCATATTGTTCTAACAGGGCATCAATTTTTGCGATAATTTTTAACTCACTATTGAAAGCTCCACTCGCCTCAAGGTAAGCCTCAAGTGCTTGACCTATATAGCCTGATCTTTCATATGCATACGGAATAGCTAGTAGCGCTTCAGCAACACTTTGATTAACTAATGGATATTTTTTAACGCTAAACCAGGACTGAGTTGCTGCTCGAAAGTCATTTAACTCTAATTTTGCCAGGCCATTTAAATAAAGTGCTTCAGGAGCAATTGCAGAATTCAAATATACTTTTTTAAAGAAGTTACTAGCCAAATCGGGCTTTTCAGCGTTCAAGTAAAGCAGGCCAACCGTAAAATTTATTTGATTCTTAAGTTCAATTTCTTCTAAAGATTTACCTTTGTTGAGCAATAATGCTAGCTTTAAGGACTTCAGAGCATTCGATTTATTTCGACTCGCAGCATCGTACGATATCGCCAAATTATAATAAGCATGTGAAGCCCATTCTCCTTCAACGGTATCGTTGAGAACCTGCATTGCTTTTGAGTTGCTTCCAAGACGAATAAAGCAGTTGGCACGGTAAAAAACCCATTCTTGCTTATCTTCAATTGCTAGTTTGTTCTTTAGCTTTTTGAATGCTCTCAGGGCAGGCTTACAATTTCCAAGCTGATATTCCAACCGGCCTATTTTAAAATAGTCTGAGTAACTAATTTCAGAAGTTTTTTGTTTACCCTTTTTACGGATTTCTTCGAGATGCTCATTCACATCAGCATTGATATTGAAGCCTTTTAATGCAACAGCATGATCAACAGGGTTTGTACTTTGATAATTCTGATCCATTAAAGTTAATGCATTAAAGTGATTGCCACTTTCAAGCTCAAATTGAATCATACCTTGGTACAGTTCATCAGGCATCGCATTAAGCAAAGAGCTGAATAACAAGCCCAAGGCTAATAAGGCAAGTTGGATGTGTGCGAGTAATTTATGCAAATTTACTACCACTGCTTAACTTTGAAAAGTGGCTCTCGTGTGGTTTTACTTTCTGTTACCACTAACTGTATGAACTTTGCATTTTGGTCTTTTGTAAACGGTAAGGCTTTCTTGCGACGAAAATAACGATTATTCGCCCCTTGTCCATTAAACCTGGCAGTCAACTTGTGACGCCCATCTGACAAGCTACCAAGAAATAAACGCTGAACTCCTCCTTTCTTGAGAGCAGATATTTCATTCTGTTTATACAAATATGAAGTTACTAGCTTATCGTCTAAACGAATTTCAATGGAGTCTAGAATAAATGAACTTTCTGAAGACATGGATAAAAACACACCAAGCTGGGTATTTGCAGGATAAAGCAGATCTTCTTCAAACTGATAAAGTTCACTGTTTAGCTGGATTAGCTGTTTTTTTAATTGCTCAGCCTCTTTAAGGAGCGCAGGGTCAATTGCTTTAGGTTTAACTTTAGATTTATTCGCATCAATTGGTTCTGCAGCATAGAGTGAACTCGAACCTAATAATATAAATGTAGCAATAGCAAGGAATGACAAGAATTGTCGTATAAGCATATTTAAAGTCAGTAATGATTGAGTAATGGTATAAAGCGAGAAAGCAATATTAACATCAATACCTATCAAAGAAATCAGCGCTAATTCACTATTTTGAAAGAGAAAATATTAAAAATTGTTGATTGATCGATCACATTCACAATTCAACCAACAATTTTAACACTAACAAACTTATTAGCGACTTAAGTATCGCATTCCATCCGCAAGCCCTTCTACTGTCATAGGATACATATTATCCTTCAGAAGCTGCTTGGTAATCCCTAACGAACCACCTTCACCCCAATAATCTACAGGCAATGGGTTTATCCAGATAACTTTATTGAAATGATCTTGCAATCTCTGCATCCATACAGACCCAGCTTCTTCATTCCAATGCTCAATACTGCCGCCTGGTTGCGTAATTTCATATGGAGCCATTGACGCATCTCCCACAAAAATTACTTTGTAATCTGAACTATATTTATGCAACACATCCCAAATTGGCGTAGATTCATTCACACGTCGAATATTATTTTTCCACACACTTTCATATATGAAGTTATGAAAGTAAAAATTTTCCATGTGCTTAAACTCAATACGAGCAGCTGAAAAAAGCTCTTCGCACACTTTAATATGAGGATCCATAGAACCACCCACATCAAAAAACAACAAGACTTTTATACTGTTGTGTCGTTCAGGTATAAGCTTTATATCAAGATAGCCTGCATTACGCGCGGTAGAACGAATCGTGTCTGTTAGATCAAGTTCATCTGCCGCGCCCTGCCGAGCAAATTTTCTAAGTCGCCTGAGCGCCATCTTGATATTTCGAATACCTAAGGTGACATCACCATCCAAATCTTTGTAGCCGCGCTTTTCCCAAACTTTTACGGCTCGACCATGACGTCCGCTTTTTTGCCCAATTCTAAAACCTTCTGGGTTGTAGCCATTCGCGCCAAACGGTGAGGTACCTCCTGTACCGATCTGCCTATTACCGCCCTGATGCTTCTTTTTCTGGTTTTCAAGGCGATCCTTGAAAGCTTTCATCAGCTCCTCAAGCCCTCCCATGCCCTCAATTTTTGCTTTTTCTTCCTCTGTTAAGCTTTTTTCAAACTCGGCACGAAGCCATTCATCAGGTATAGCAGCAGCTAGCAGATCGTCGAGAGTTTCTATACCTTCAAAATAAGCACCATAAGCGCGATCAAATTTATCAAAATGCTTCTCATCTTTAACCAGACAGAGACGGCTCAAATAATAAAACTCGTCTATATCTGCAAAGATCAGCCTTTTATCTAAAGCCTCCATCAAGTCTAAAAGTTCTTTTAATGTAACCGGAACCTTCGCATTTCGTATCTTCTGGAAAAAATCTATTAACATTTATCTACCCCACAATACGACTCAGCCTTTACGTCTTGACATAAAAGCCAAGCGCTGAAGCAAATGCACATCTTGCTCATTTTTTAATAGCGCACCATAAAGCGGTGGTATTGCTTTGGACGGGTCACGCTCTTGAAGCATTTTTTCAGATAATTCATCAGCCATCAGCAATTTCAACCAATCAATCAACTCGCTTGTAGAAGGCTTTTTCTTTAAACCAGGAACTTTGCGAACATCAAAAAAAACATCCAATGCTTCTTTTAACAAGTCCTGCTTTAGATTGGGATAATGAACATCAACAATTTTCTGCATAGTTTCGCTATCAGGAAAATTTATATAATGGAAAAAACAACGACGAAGGAATGCATCAGGCAGTTCTTTTTCATTATTACTGGTAATCAATACGATAGGCCGCTGCTTCGCGACAACTCGTTCTTGTGTTTCATAAACAAAAAATTCCATTTTATCTATTTCAACTAACAGATCGTTTGGAAACTCGATATCAGCCTTGTCAATTTCATCAATTAACAACACAACACGCTCATCTGAATCAAAAGCCTCCCACAACTTTCCTTTAACGATATAATTAGAGATATCATGTACTTTGTCATTACCTAACTGAGAATCACGTAATCGCGAAACCGCATCATATTCATACAAACCTTGTTGTGCTTTCGTTGTTGATTTAATGTGCCACTGAATTAGCTTTAGTCCCATTGATGCAGCAATTTGTTCTGCCAACATCGTTTTACCAGTCCCAGGCTCACCTTTAATCAGCAATGGCTTTTCAAGTGAGATAGCAGCATTAACCGCCATTTGGAGATCGCTCGTCGCTATATATTCGCTCGTGCCTTTAAAACCCATATTTTATTACCTGTAATTTTTTAGTCTGATGATCGGTATTCGATAGTGTAAAACTAGAAGTATATTCTAGTTTTACACTAAACGGAAAGCACAACATTTCTCAAATTTAAAAATGTCGCCAAATCAGTTACCATCTTTACTATCAGCACATTTAATTGAGGTATCGATGCACAACTTAGTAATTTTACTTGCACATGGCAGTACAGATGAGTCTTGGTCAGACACCTTTAAGCAATTCACACACAGTGCCAGGGCCAAATACCCAAACACCAAGCTTGCCTACATGGAGCTTAGCACCCCCTCACTAAGTCATGCTGTAGAGAGCGCTGTAAAAGATGGCTACCAAAGCATTACAATTCTTCCTCTATTTTTAGCAAAAGGTAAGCATCTCAGGCACGATATTCCAAAGCAGCTTGCAGTACTTAAAAAAAAATTCGCTATAGAAATCGATTTATTACCCCCTCTTGGCGAACAGGCAGAGCTGGCATTAGCTGTAGAGTTGATTATTGATAGACATATTAAGTGATAAATAAACGCTATGATTATAATCATTATTTAGACTAAACTTCTAAAGAGAGCATATTTAACCAAACTCATAAGGCATCAATCATCAACATGCTAAAGTATTTTTTTCTACTTTTATTTCTTTCGAATATCAATCAAGCGGTCTCCGCAAAACCTATCAATGAAACTTCAAAAAACTTTAAGCATACATACCTTTCTTGCTCAATCATAACCAGCGAACACCTCACTATTCTTCAGTTATATCAAAGAGGACTGCCAAAGCAACTAGCAATAGAATCACTGCCTAACATTACTAGAGCAGCAAAAAAACGCGTCAAATATGTTTATGATCTAGCTAAAAAAATCGGAATATTAAATACTTACGCAGACATCAATACAAACTATGCGCGCTGTTCTACTGCTGTTTTTCAAATTAAAGGTAAACCTGCGCCTGATATGTTGGAACATAATTATTATTTTTGCTCTGGCGAAAACAAACTCAGATACGAGCTTATATTAATGGCTGACCAGCAAAAAACACTCGAACAGCTACTTGATAACTTCCCTTCTCACTACCAACCAACAATAATAAGTTTTTACCAGCTTATTAAATCAAAAGGCACGCTAGCTGCTTTTGATTTAACAGCAAACAACTTAAAAGCATGTTTAAACCAAATTCAGTAATGCTTTTTAGCCTTTTTTTAAACCAACTAATTAAAATTCATCGCTCTATAATTAATCGTTGACTTAGGAAAAACTCTCGCCTATTATGCACGCCACTTCAGCGAAGAAGCAGTTGCGTCCCCTTCGTCTAGAGGCCTAGGACACCGCCCTTTCACGGCGGTAACAGGGGTTCGACTCCCCTAGGGGACGCCATTTTTCTTTCAAACTATCCCACATTATTAATCTCTTATTTACTTCAAATAATTATCTATTTTATATCACTAAATTTTACATTCTACCTTTGTTTTTTTCCTCCATGTTCTAACGTATCGACTACACTTATCCTTAATAAATTCAAACCTTAAAGCCTGATCATTATCGGTGCTGATTAAATCAAGTCAATTTCACAGATCAAGTAAGTGAACATATGGATAAACAAGACATACTTTTAGCTCGCCAACCTATTTATGACACACAAAAAGAAATCATTGGTTATGAGTTACTTTTTCGCGAGGACAGCGCGCCCGCTCTGACAAGCTTTGATGGTAATCGAGCGACATCCCGAGTATTACTCAGTCTATTCACTGAAACAGACCTAGCTTCTGTGACAGGTGGTTTACCGGCTTTTGTTAACTTCACTGCCGAGCTATTAAATAGCCCACCACTATTTAACTCCCAAGCTATTATCATTGAAGTATTAGAAGATATCGAAATCACTGACCAAATTATCGAAAGCTTAAAATCCTTGAAAAAAAGTGGTTACACGTTAGCACTTGATGACTTTATTATGGATGAACGATACAAGCCTATTTTAGAGCTTGTCGACATTATTAAGCTGGAACTGCCTGAAATGAGCGACACTGAGCTTAAAACAACGATCAATACCTTAAAAAGCTACAATGTGAAATTACTCGCTGAAAAAATAGAAACTCAAGCTGAGTTCAAGCACTGCTTAGACCTTGGTTGTGACATGTTCCAAGGTTATTTTTTATCTAAACCTGAAATTATTAAAGGAAAAAAAATTGCAGCAGGCAAGCTTTCTGTTCTTAAATTAATTTCCGAAATTCAGGCACCCGAAGTTAATTTAACTGCGCTGACAAAAACAATTACTAAAGACCCTGCTTTAAGTTTTAAACTGTTGAAGCTTATCAATTCTGCTGCGTTTAAACGCAACAAAACTATAGAGTCCATTCATAAAGCAGTCACCTTATTAGGTATTGATAAGATTAAAAGCTGGGCAAGCTTACTTGCCTTAAGCAAGCTCGATGATAAGCCGCAATCACTACATTATTTAGCTCTTGTGCGAGCATTAATGTGTGAAAAATTAGCTGAATTTATAAGCCCTTACGAAAAAGAGCAATTTTATACTGTCGGACTTTTATCTTGTCTCGATGCATTTTTTGATCAAAGCATTGAAGAAGTTGTCAGTCATATTTTACTTGACCAGAATATAAGCTCAGCACTACTTTCTTTTAAAGGTAATGCAGGCCTTGCATTGCAAACAACGCTTTATTTAGAGCAATCTCACTGGCAAAAATTTAACTGGGTAGAACTAGGAAAATTTAATTTAAATGCCAAGATAATCAATGATATTTACTTTGAATGTTCAAGACTCGCAATCACATTACAAGATAAGTAAAGTTTATAACTTGTGTTGATAGTAGAGTCCGTCTACGATCCACTTTCCGTTTGAAACAAGTAATATACACTATGAATTCGAAGCTCATTCTAGTCATTAATTGCGGCAGTTCTTCTCTTAAATTTGCCTTATACAGTATTGACCATCAATTACTCGCGGAAGGCCTTGCTGAGTCACTCAATTCAGTTAACGCCAAGCTACATATTAAACTGCTCAACACCGAGATAAAGTCAACTCTCGATACTAAAGATCATCAACATGCGATCGACTTGCTTATTATTGAGCTACAAAAAACTTTTGACTTAAAGCTAGACCTTGTAGGAATTGGACACCGTGTTGTTCATGGCGGCGAGTCATTTAAACAATCAGTTATCATCACACAAGAGGTTATTTCTGAAATAAAAAACTGCATCCCACTCGCACCTCTGCATAACCCTGCCAACTTACTTGGTATTAATATTTTGGCTACTCTATTTCCTAAGCTTAACCAAGTGGCCGTTTTCGATACATCTTTTCATCAAACCATGCCTGAACACGCCTACACTTATGCGATCCCATATAAATTCTACAAAGATGACGGTGTTCGTCGATATGGTTTTCATGGCACGAGTCATCGCTTCGTAACCCTTCAGGCATCAAAATTATTAAACAAGCATGTTGATACTCTTAATCTTGTTACAGCACATTTAGGAAACGGTGCGAGTGTGGCAGCAATAGCAAACGGGGCAAGTGTTGATACTAGCATGGGAATGACCCCCCTTGAAGGCCTCGTAATGGGGACTCGCTCTGGTGATATTGACCCTGGCCTTTTCGATTACTTAATTTCAAAAGGCTTAAGCCCTGAGGACATATCTCGTACTTTAAATAAAAAAAGCGGATTGCTTGGTATATCTGGCATCAGTAATGATATGAGAACCTTATGCGAACAAGCAGCACAAGGCCACAAACTCAGCCAACTAGCAATCGACATCTTCTGTTTCAGGCTCGCAAAATACATTGCAGCAATGATGGTCTCTCTTACACATATTGATGCGCTGGTCTTTACAGGGGGTATTGGAGAAAACTCGCCACTGGTTCGCGAGAAAACAACTGACCACTTACTCATTCTGGGTTTTACATTGGACAAAAACTTAAACAGCCTCAATTGCTCTAACAAGGTAATTAATGACGCTGATTCTAAAAATATTATCGTTATTCCTACCGATGAAGAACTTATGATTGTGAATGACACTCTTGAATTAATTCCGGGTACTTTTTAATGGCCAAACCTCTTTTTATATCTCCAAGCGTTCAAAATTCAGGTTTAACATCAGTCAGTTTAGGTTTGGTGCGTGCACTTGATGAAATTGGTGTACGAGTTGGCTTTTATAAGCCAATTACCCAAGTTCAGCTCAATGAAGGTAAAACCGAATTATCGATCCATTTCGCTAAAAATATTAGTCATATTGACAGCCCAACACCTATTAATATTGCTGAAGCTCAAACTTACCTCAATCGAGGGGAGAAAGGTTTATTAATGGAAAAGGTTGTTGGTTGCTATCAAGCTTTTCAACCGAACTACGACATTATTATCGTCGAGGGGCTTGTTCCCGATCAAAGCACGCCTTTTGCTAATCAACTAAACGTTGAGATAGCGAATAATTTAAACGCTGAAGTCATTTTAGTTACCGATGCAAAGTATTTAACCCCAGCCGAGCTAGATAAACACCTGAAAACTGCTGCCAACGCATTCTCGTCATCGGAGCACCCCGACCTACTTGGCTGCATTCTAAATAAAGTTGGTCAGTCGTTTTCTAGTCAACACGAAACAGAAACACTATTCGTTGGCGACGAGCGTTCACCAGCAGACACACAAAAAAACCATGAAAACAACCCTGCTTCTGATTTCTTAAATAACTGTAAAGTTTTTACAGATAAATTCAAACTTTTAGGGCAAATCCCACTTGACCCTCATTTGTTTGCACCACGTACAATTGATGTTGCAAACGAATGCAATTTATCAATTATAAATGAAGGTGCTATACAAGACAGACGTGTATTGAAAATTTCAATTTGCGCCAGAACGGTCCCTAATTTAATCAATGCTCTGACTCCTGGCTGCTTGATTGTCACACCAGGAGACCGAACCGATGTACTCCTTGCCGCTTGCATGACGGCATTAAATGGAACCCCGCTTGCGGGCATTGTTCTTACCGGAAATTACCAACCTGAGCCGCAAATTTTAGGTTTATGCCAATCGGCATTGAAGACTGGCTTACCGGTATTAATGAGTACTAACGACACATTTCATACATCTATTCGTATGTCGAATATGAGCAATAAAGTTCCAGTTGATGATATCAACCGTATGGATGACGTGATGGCGACAGTTGCCAAACACCTAGATATTGAGTGGTTAAAAACACATTGCAAGAAAGAGCGAGCAACAAGGCTTTCTCCCCCCGCATTCCGTTATCAGCTTTCAGAGAATGCACGTGATGCTAATAAAACAATTATCTTGCCAGAAGGAAATGAACCTAGAACAGTTAATGCTGCAGTCATTTGCCATCAAAGAAATCTGGCCAATTGCATTCTAGTTGGCAAACCTTCAGAAATTCAGAACGTTGCTGCCTCACAAGGCTTGAAACTTCCTAACGATATTCAAATAATTGACCCGGATGAAGTGCGTGAAAAATATGTAGCACCAATGACTGAATTAAGAAAAAGCAAAGGCGTCACGCCTCAAATGGCGCTGGCAATGTTAGAAGACAATGTTGTTCTCGCAACGATGATGCTTGCGCTTGATGAAGTTGATGGTTTAGTTTCCGGTGCAGTTCATACCACTGCAAATACAGTTCGCCCGGCTCTACAGCTAATAAAGACGATGCCAAAAGCGAAGGTCGTTTCATCAGTATTTTTTATGTGTCTCCCTGAACAAGTTTTAGTCTATGGTGATTGCGCCATCAACCCTGACCCAAATGCTGAAGAACTTGCAGACATTGCAATTCAAAGTGCTGACTCAGCAAAAGCCTTTGGCATTGAACCCAAGATTGCAATGATAAGCTATAGTACGGGTAAAAGTGGCGCAGGTCAGGATGTTGATAAAGTTAGAGAAGCAACACGCATCGCGCAAGAAAAACGCCCTGATTTATTAATAGATGGCCCACTGCAATACGATGCAGCGGCAATCGAAAGCGTTGCCAAAAAGAAAGCACCAAATAGCCCTGTAGCCGGTAAAGCGACTGTGTTTATATTTCCTGATTTAAATACCGGAAACACAACATACAAAGCTGTTCAACGTAGCGCTAATGTCATCAGCATAGGTCCGATGTTACAAGGCTTACGTAAGCCAGTAAATGACTTATCACGCGGCGCTCTCGTTGATGACATTGTATTCACAATTGCCCTAACATCAGTCCAGGCAACTCAGAAGTAGCTTTACATAAAGAAGATTAGTAATGATTTATTTTGAATCTGAACTAACCTTACTTTACATCATGATCATTACCTTACAATATAATTTTTCTTGCAAAGTAGAGGTGACCATTGAAAATATTTAATTCTATTATTTTGCGTCTAGGGCTCATTACTTCAATTCTTATTATGCAGGGCTGTACTAGTTATGACCCCATTTCCGTAAAAGAATGCAAGAAAGTTGTTAAACACGCTCAGAAAGTACTTGGGAAATTGTCACCTCCATACAAGGATTTACTGAAAAGCTGTAAAGAGGCGACTGATACAGAAAGAGGCTGTATTATGGCGGCCAAGAAAATGGGTCAAATCACTCAATGCAGTTAAGTACCCTTTAAATATTTAAACTCGGCTATTATTAATGATAGCCCGACTAAACCAAGGATTTATCAGAAGTGCTTCCCATCACACAAAGTGTTTCTCTTTCTGATGACGAAATTGAGCTTTCTGCAATTCGAGCTCAAGGTGCTGGGGGGCAAAATGTCAATAAAGTCTCATCGGCCATTCACTTACGTTTTGATATTAATAACTCATCTCTCCCTAGCGTATATCGAGAACGCTTACTCGAACTTAAAGACAAGCGTATTACTAAAGATGGCTTTATTATCATCAAAGCCCAGCAACACAGAACTCAAGAGAAAAATAAAGCGGCTGCCCTTGCGCGACTTCAAGAGTTAATTCGTAGCATTACTGTTGTTCAAAAAATAAGAAGGGAGACAAAACCTACTAAAGGTGCAAAAAGACGCCGGGTTGATACCAAAACACAGAGAGGGAAAACCAAAGCCCTACGAGGAAAACCTTCCTTTTGAGCGATCAATTCCTACAAACCAAAACTCGATTGGATCGCTTTATTAGTAGCAAAAAAAATATTAACAAGCGTGATGTCAGGCTTATTCTTGCACAAAAAAGAATAGTTGTAGATGGCGCCATTGCTTCCGATGTACAACAAATTATTCACCCATTCTCACAAGTTTTTTTTGATGGTGAATCGCTCTTAAATACACAGGCGTATTATCTAAAGCTGCATAAACCAACAGGAGTTGTTAGCGCAACCAGCGACAAAATACACCAAACAGTTATCGATATAATCAAACACCCTTCCAAACACACACTACACATCACAGGACGGTTAGACCTAAACTCATCTGGGTTATTGTTACTCACAAATGATAGCGAATGGTCACGAAAACTAATGTCGCCCGACAATAAAATCACCAAGCACTACAGGGTAACAACTGAAAAACCAATCACTCAAGACTATATTGAAGCTTTTCATGATGGCATGTATTTCCCATACGAAGATATTACGACACGACCCGTTTTGCTCAAAATCATCAATCAAAATGAAGCGGAACTGACACTCACTGAAGGACGTTACCACCAAATAAAACGCATGTTTGGACGTTTTAAAAATCCGGTAATAAAAATACATCGAATATCAATCGGAGGAATTATTTTAGACTCAAACCTATTGGCAGGAGAAAGTCGAAGCTTATATGAGAACGAAATCAATTTATTTAAAAACTAGCGTTATAATTTAAGCCTGATTTCTTTAACGATCCGTTCAGACCAAAGGTCATATGCCAGACCACTTGGGTGAAAACCATCTTCAGCTATAAAGTCACCTTCTTCCGGGAAATTGACATCTAAATACTCAAGCCCTGAACACCCCCCAACCTGTTTAACTAATGCCAAGTTAAAAAACCTTGACCTACGCCCCAAATACCAACGAAGCGGCTGAGGTAATGACGGGAAACGCTCCATTGGTGGAATATAACTCAATAGAACCAACTTGGCTTCAAACTTTGAAACCAAAAGTGAACATAGCTTTTTTTGTAATAAAAGCCATTCATTTAACCTCACAACACTCGTAACATCATTCACACCTAGTGAGACAACAACAACATCAGATTTGCAAGGTTTGGTTTCTTCAAGCATTTGCACAACATCAGATGTTTTAAGCCCTGTTTGGGCTTCTAGTCGCCATGATACTGAGTAATCAGAAGCTAGCTTTGAAACAAGCTGACCAGCAAGCGCCTGATTTTGATGCTCTACACCAACACCAGCGGCAGCTGAATCCCCTATAATTAAAAGACTCATAGGTTCACCAACACCATCGAACCCTGTTCGTGCTCCATTAGCTTCAGGTAATTGAAGCGTTGATCTACGCGTGTATATTCCTTGGCTAATTAATATAGGCGCTAATAAAACGCTAATAAATGGATCATCAATCATAGCTTGAAAACAAAGGTTTATATAAAAGGATTTGCAACCTATATAACACCATTACAGACTGTTATGCGAACAAAAAATATACTCGGTTCTTATAAATGATAAATATTCCTTTATGAATTGGACTTAATACACTTGCTCTGCATACTTAAAGTAACCGTAGTGGTCATACTTATGACCCGAATATATGACTAACAGAGCTAGAGTTTGATGAGTAAACCTTCTATTTTGATCGTTGATGATGAGCCAATTAATATAAGACTTTTAAGTGAGATATTAAAACAGGATTATGATTTGCGCGCATCCACAAGTGGCAACCAAGCAATCGCTCAATTAGAAGAACACCACGAATCTATCGATTTAATTCTATTAGACGTCAACATGCCAGAAATGTCTGGAAGCGAGGTACTTGATAGAATCAATGAGCACCCTGCTTGGACTGAAATACCTGTTATTTTTGTGACAGCCATGGATCAAGAAGGCGATGAAGCTGAGGGCCTACTACGTGGTGCTGTCGATTATATTACTAAACCAATTTCAGCAGCTATCGTTAAAGCCAGGGTCCAAACACAATTAACACTTCGGCAAGCAAAAAAGGATCTAGCAGCCCAAAACAAACTGCTTGAAAAAAAGGTACAGGAAAGAACTGAAGAAATAAGATATACGCAAGAAGTCATTATAAGTGCCTTAACTAATCTCGCACTTACACGCGACAAAGAAACCGGCAACCATATTATTCGTACACAACATTACGTTAAAATTCTGGCTCAATTGATCAGGCACTTTCCTGAGTATGTAAACGAACTTGATGATGACACGGCTATAGACTCTATTTTCAGAACCGCGCCATTACATGATGTCGGCAAGGTCGGCATACCTGACTGTGTATTATTAAAGCCAGGAAAATTAACCGCCGATGAGTGGGAAATCATGAAAACACACTCCACTCTAGGAGGTGATGCACTTAAAAACTCAGGAGAGTTGTCAGGCGCACGTGAAAATAGTTTCTTAACTTATGCACAAGAAATTGCTTACTCTCACCATGAAAAATGGGATGGCTCAGGTTACCCAGAGAAATTAGTAGGGAAAGACATCCCTGTTTCAGCCAGACTGATGGCGATAGCAGATGTTTATGACGCACTGATGTCTCGTCGTTGTTATAAAGATGCATTCCCTCATTCAAAGGTAATTGAAATCATGAAAGAAGGGAAAGGCCAACATTTTGACCCTGTTATGCTACAAGAATTTTTAGATAATGAACATTTGTTTTATGAAATTGCAGAGAAATATCAATAGTTTACAGTCTCTGTAGATAAGATTAATACCATCTACAAGAGACTTTATTTTCTTCCGATAAGCGCGTCATAGAGACAAGTTTCAACCGTCCAGATTAATTTCTTTTATCAGCGCCTTCAATGTATCTTCAGAATTTTCGTGTTCAATCTGACATGTTCCCGCCGCTTGATGACCTCCGCCATTATACTTTAACATTAGCTCCCCTACGTTAGTTTTTGAACCTCGGTCAAAAATTGATTTACCTGTTGCAAACACAGTATTTTGCTTTTGAAAGCCCCACATAACATGAATAGAAATATTGCATTCTGGATATAATGCATAAATAACAAAGCGATTACCGGCATGTATTATTTCTTGGTCCCTTAAATCCAACACCACAAGATTTCCATGCACAGTAGCGCAATCCTTCAATTGCTGCTTGAATAAAACATCTTGCTCGTTATAGAGCTTAATTCGTTCTTGAACATCCGGAAGTTGCATTACTTCATCGATGGTGTGATTTTTACAATAATCAATCAAATCCATCATAAGATTGTAATTTGAAATTCTAAACTCTCTAAATCGCCCAAGACCGGTGCGTGCATCCATAAGAAAATTTAGTAAATCCCAACCTTCAGGATTAAGAACCTGTTCCTTATTAAATTGAGCAGAATCTCCTCTGTCTACTGCTTCCATCATCCCAACCCAAGTGGCGGGAAATGCATCCAAAGCCCCATAGTGATCCCACACAACTCTGGCAGCAGAAGGTGCTTCAGGATCTATTATGTGGTTATTTACTTTCTCATTTCGAATAGTCTCAGATAAGTGATGATCAAAGGCCAAGTGAACCCCATTAACGTAGGGTAAATTTGTTGAAATATCATTACTGGTGACTTCGATTTTTCCATCCTGCATGTCTTTTGGATGAACAAAGGTAATATCATCAATCATATCAAGATGTTTTAGTAAAACTGCGCACACGAGACCATCAAAATCACTTCGAGTTATCAGTCTGAATTTTTCATCGGCCATTAGGCTCTCCTTAGAGTAATCTGTCATCTTTGCATTAAATAGGGGTTAGCTTAAGACATAATAAAAAAGTATAGACGTGCTTTTTACTTTATAAAAATTCTCACTAAGAATTTATTCTTTATTTTCAAAATATGGCTAATATTATTTGAGTATGAATAAAACAGACCTGAAAGAAAATTTGCTCTATATTAAAGCTTTAAATTAAAAAGCCTCGGTATCATGACATTACGTGCAACAAATATTGAAAAACTAAAACAAGATGAATTTGATGTTGTTATTCTTGGAGGAGGCATAAATGGTGCGGTTTCTGCAGCAGCCCTTTCAGCCAAAGGCGTTAAAGTCGCACTAATTGATAAAGGTGACTTCGCTGGTTTCACCAGTTCCAACTCATCTAACCTTGCTTGGGGTGGAATCAAATATTTAGAAAACTTTGAGCTATTCCTAGTTAACAAGCTTTGCAAAAGCAGAAACCATTTAATAAAAAGCTATCCCTCTACCGTTCAGGAAATTCGTTTCTTCACCACCATCCAAAAAGGTTTTCGGATGCCGGTGATTTTCGTTTACTTAGGCACGCTGTTTTATTGGATAATCGGGCGTTTTTTTACTAAGCCACCTCGTTACCTGACAAAAAATACTATCAACGTAGAAGAATCTGTTGTTAACACAAAGAATGCTAAAGCTGGCTTTGAGTATTCTGATTGCTACCTCTATGACAATGATGCCCGTTTTGTTTTTAACTTTATTCGCTCCAGCCTAAATTTTGGTTGTATCGCAGCCAACTATGTTGAGTCAACCAATGCAAAGAGAGAAAACGGACGATGGTTAATATCTGCGAAAGACGCCATTAATGGCGATTGCTTTAGCATTAAGGCAAAAGCGATTGTAAATGCCTGCGGCCCTTATGTTGACCAGCATAATCATATTACACAGCAAAAAACTGCTCACCATCATGTTTTTTCAAAAGGCATCCATTTAATCGTTAATAAAATTACTGATAGCAAACGTGTACTGACTTTTTTTGCAAGTGATGGCCGTTTATTTTTTGTTATACCAATGGGGCCTAAAACATGTATTGGCACTACCGATACACAAGTTGATAATCCTGAAGCAACAGTGACTGATGATGACAGGCAGTTTGTTTTGGATAATGTAAATAGCTTAGTAAATTTACCCAAACCTCTAACAAAAGCAGATGTTATAGCTGAACGTTGCGGTGTAAGGCCTCTCGCTATAACAGGTTCTGGTGGAAAAGCAGATTGGGTAAAGCTTTCTCGAAAACATGCCATTGATATTAATAAAGATGACATGCACTTAAGTATCTTTGGTGGCAAGTTAACAGACTGTATAAATGTCGGAAATGAAGTCGTTGATGTGCTCGATAAGATGGGAATAAAAGCCGCTTACCCAAATAAAAAATGGTATGGCGAATCACATGATAGTGTTAAGGATGAATTCCTTCATCGAGCCAATTTAATGAATTTAGATAAGCTTACCGACGCCACCTCCTCTGAACCACTCAGCACACGTTTTTGGCGCCGTTATGGTGATAATGCTATAACCTTGCTTGAAAGTATTCGCAATAACCCTAAAGAAGCTGAACTCCTTATTGAGAATGCCGAGTACACCCGTGGTGAAATTGAACAAGCAGCAAAACGTGAAATGATTACCAAGCTTGAAGATTTCTTAAGGCGTCGCTCAAAAATATCTCTAGTCGTTCGTAGAGAGGACCTTAAAAATTCACCCGGTTTAATGGAAGCCTGCCAAATTCTTTTTGGCGATCTGGCTCAGGAAAAGTATGATGAGTACTTTCGCGAAAACTGCTAACTAAAACAGGCTCAAGCATTCATGATAGATTTTGAATCCCACCCTACAGATACCGACCCATTAAAGCTGATCAATAACATAGAACATGTGAGACGTAATCATGACAGCCTCACCCTGCTGAACATGATGAAACAAGTAAGTAAAGAAGAAGCCGTCGTCTGGGGCGATAAATCAATTGGTTTTGGTCAGTACCAATACCTTTATAAAACAGGGCGCAAAGGAAAGTGGCCGGTTATATCTTTTACGCCAAGCTTGCAAAATATAAGCATCCATGTGATGCCGGGTTTAGAAAATTATGACGCTTTAATTCAAAAAATTGGACATGTTAAATACAGTGGTAGCACATTAATCTTACACAAGTTTTCAGACATCAAACTTCCTGCATTAGAAGCACTCTTAAAGAAGGTTTATTATGATATGCGCAAAGCTTATGACTGCAGCTAGGGTCTAACTTTCTTCACCCACACTGGCATTGTATCAGCCTCCTGCTTGACGCAATGCTTCGTGGGCCTTATGTATTTCGAACTGATTGAATACTTTAATACCATGCTGTCTTAGTAGCGCGGTAGTAACCCCCACACCGTCAATCTTACTTGCGGAAAATTGTCCATCGTAAATCCTTGTACTTCCACATGAAGGGCTCGATTCAGAAAGTATTGCAACCCGTATCTTATGCTTCATACATAATGAAAGTGCAATGTTAGCCCCCGACGAGAAGATATCCGTTACATCTTCACCAGTCTTGGTGATGACTGACGCCCTTCTTAACAACACATCATCCCCGTCACCACCCGAAATTTCAGCAGGCGTTCGGGGAATACTCATTCCAGCATCCACTTCAGGGCACACAGAAACAACACATTCTTCCTTCATCAAGCTTTGAAGTATTTCACCTGAAACGTCTAACTTTTTCCCATCATATCGAACACGCTTACCAAGAAGACAAGCACTTACAAGTATTTTATTCATACCAACTAGTGCTCCTATTAATTCAATACAGGTCTTGAAAACAATGAAGTATGGTTCTCAGCGTGCGTCGGAATAAATTCGAACAACTCGAAACAAAAGCTACTAAATTATGGCAGCTTGGTATCCCGATATAAATGCTATACACACTTAAAAAGTTACCCTAACTAATAGTTGAATCAACCAGTTTTTTGGCTTCAGTTTGTATCTTGTTCAAATGTTCTTTACCTAAAAAACTTTCTGCGTATATTTTGTAGACGTCTTCTGTTCCGGATGGCCTAGCTGCAAACCAACCATTTTCTGTTGTCACCTTCAAACCGCCTATTGCTGCGTCATTTCCAGGTGCTTCAGTGAGTTTGCTAAGGATGCTCTCACCAGCCAGTTGGTCAGCAGTCACTTGTTCGGCAGATAGCTGTTTAAGCTTTTCTTTTTGCTGCTTGGTTGCAGGAGCATCAAGCCGCTCATATACAGGAGAACCAAATTTAGTCTCTAGCTCTGAGTAACGCACTCCCGGATCTTTACCTGTAACAGCTAAAATTTCTGCGGCTAAAAGATCCATAATGATCCCATCTTTATCTGTGCTCCAGGCTGTTCCGTCAAAACGTAAAAATGAGGCTCCGGCACTTTCTTCGCCACCAAAGCCAAGCTGCCCGGCATTCAGCCCCTCAACAAACCACTTAAAGCCGACAGGCACTTCTTTGAGTTGACGCCCCATTGCGTTAGCGACCCGATCGATCATTCCGCTTGATACCAACGTTTTACCGATACTGACATTCTTCTGCCATTGAGGGCGATGTGTAAATAGATAGTCAATAGCAACAGCAAGATAGTGATTAGGGTTTAACAAACCAGAGCTCTTAGTCACTATTCCATGGCGATCATAGTCAGGATCATTACCAAATGCTATATCAAACCGGTCCTTTAATTCTATGAGTTGCCCCATTGCAAAGGCGGATGAACAATCCATTCGAATTTTGCCATCTTTATCAACACGCATAAATGAGAAAGTTGGATCAACACGTTTGTTCACAACATCAAGATCAAGTGAGTATTTCTCTGCAATGGGTTCCCAGTAAGCAATTCCGCTTCCCCCCATAGGATCGACACCAATTTTTATATTACTGGCAGCGATTGCTTTCATATCAACAACATTTTCGAGATCGTTAACATAAGGCATAATAAAATCTATTTCTTGTGTTGAATCTGCACGTAACGCTTTTTCAAAAAGGCAACGCTTAACACCTTTTAGGTTTTGCAGTATCAGCTCGTTCGCTCTTTTCTGTATAATCGCGGTCACATTGGTATCTGCCGGTCCACCATGAGGAGGGTTATATTTAAACCCGCCATCTTGAGGTGGGTTGTGTGAGGGTGTAATGACAACACCATCAGCAAACCCATTTTTACGACCTAGGTTGTAGCTTAGTATCGCATGCGAAATAACCGGTGTAGGCGTATAACCACCACCCGATTGAATTCTTACTTCAACATTATTACCAGCAAAAACCTCAAGTGAGCTGATCAGGGCTGGTTCCGATAAAGCGTGCGTATCTTTACCCAAAAATAAGGGCCCACTAATTCCATTCGCAAGCCTGTACTCACATAGAGCTTGGCAAATTGCTAAAATATGATATTCATTAAAACTGCCATTAAAAGAACAGCCTCGATGGCCAGAAGTACCAAATGAGACAGCTTGTTCTACACATGAAGGTTCCGGAATGGTTTTATAATAATGAGCGACTAACTGAGGTATGTTCGTTAAAAGTTCTTGGGGAGCGGGCTTTCCAGCCAGAGGGTGAGTACTCATAAATAATCTCTTAAAAACCTAGTTTTAATGTGCGGCTAGGTTATCACATTTACTTTATGCCCGACATGCATACTACCCCTACATAGCGATTGTATTAAATTGATTCACTGCTAGTTAATTCAGACCCTGACCATTACGGTAAAACTGATTAATTTTTTTTGTATAGCTTTCCATATCTTTAATGACGCCTTGCTTATTGAGCCATTCAGAATTGTAATATGTATTTAAATATCGGTCTCCTGAATCACAAATCATCGATACAACGCTTCCTCTTTCACCCTTTTTGACCATCTTCTCTATTAACTGAAACGCTGAAAATAAATTAGTGCCGGTTGAGCCCCCGCAACGACGATTCAGTATTGATTCCAAGAAATGAATGCAAGCATAAGCAGCTGCATCTGGAACTTTTATCATCTCATCAATAACATTTTTAATAAACGAAGGCTCTACTCTTGGTCGACCTATACCTTCAATGCAGGAACTTTTACTTTGTGTTATTGACGAATCACCGCTCTTAAAATAGTCATAAAAGACAGAATGACTAGGGTCAGCCACACAAAGTTTTGTTTCATGGCCACAATAACGTATAAAACGTCCGATAGTGGCTGAAGTTCCACCGGTTCCTGCACTGACCACAATCCATTTTGGAATAGGAAATTCCTCTAGCTGCATTTGCTGAAAAATACTGTCGGCTATATTATTATTTCCTCGCCAGTCGGTTGCCCTTTCGGCAAAGGTAAATTGGTCCATGTAATACCCCTGCGTCTTTTTGCTAAGCTTTTCAGACTCAGCATAAAGATCCATAGGATTTACAAAATGACATTGCCCTTGGTAGAACTCAATTTGTTCTATCTTTTCTTTTGAAGTGCCTTTGGGAACAACAGCGATAAACTTTAAACCCAACAATCTCGCAAAATAGGCCTCAGAGACTGCGGTGCTACCGGATGATGCCTCAATTATGGTGGTATTTTGCTTAATTTTCCCATTACATAATGCATACAAGAAAAGTGATCGGGCCAGTCGATGCTTCAAACTTCCAGTAGGATGAGTGGATTCATCTTTCAGGTAAAGGTCGATACCTTCAATTGCTGGAAGCGGAACTTTAACTAAATGCGTATCGGCAGAGCGCTGAAAGTCAGCCTCAATTTTTTGTATCGCCTGGTTTACCCAGTTTGACATGTATTTCTCCAAATAAATGTTCGTTCAAAAAATCAAAATCCACAAAAATAATATCTAACATACATTAGATATTAGCCTGTTTTTCAAGAGTATGCGTAACTGAGTTAATCCGCTTAAGCCAATAATAATCGGGGTTCACTCCAAGACATTTCGCTTTGGTGCACTTGTTCTAAGTCAAGGCCTAATTACTGACGCTGCGGTAAGATAACCGAGTACGCCATTAATGAAGGTTATTAAACTAAATGAGCATCAAAGCATTATTTATCGGCACTATTTTAACCATCGTCATTCTCCTCACTGGCCAGCTGGCTTATATTTTACTTGCTTCCTACATCGGCACTGCCTCTACAGATTATACATTCTTCAAGGAGTATAAAGAGCCGTTATGGTTTTGCCTTAGTGCGGGAACCTATGCTATTTGTTTCATTTGTGGCGGGCTATTTACTTCAATATTAACCGATAAGAGAAAAATTACTCACGCTGCCATTGTCGGTTTTACAGTTGCAGCACTATCACTACTAGGTGCAGGGGATTCAACATTACTGAATTATAAAGCGATAATTATTGTTATTGCAGGTTTGGCTTTCTCAGCATTAGGCGGAAAAATAGGCTGCGATCCCGCTCCCTCCGAACTGAAGAATTGATCTGTTAATCAACATATCATTCACGAACCTAACTTATGTGCGATATCTCTCACATAAGCTTCAGTCATCGTCTCTATATTTATCATACCACTCTCATTATTATACTCCGTATTGCTAGGACAGCAGGGAACAAAGGATATGCCAATAAGGAAATGGCTATTAAGGATGATGGGAAATGGATTCATACTCATAAGGAATGAGTATACAAGGAAATAGGTTCAAGCTAAGGATTAGCGATAAGGATATACATATTAGCCTCGTGATTCACGGGGCTTTCTTGTTTCTAACGTTTAAACTTAATGTATCCATACTTTAAAGCCTAAAGTCATCTTCGATAGCGACTTTACCTTGTAAGAAATATCCACCTAACTTAAATATACATTCCGAATACTGCTCAACAATTTAAGTTATCATAAAAACTACGTAAAAGGATGAGAAGGGGTTATTGCCTGACTCCCTTCTACATGCTGCATACAGACTAAGCAGGACTTTATTTTATCCTATTTAGATTCGGCGCGTCCTGTGAATTTACGCTCTTCTACGTTAATTCTAATTCTTTCGCCTGTTGAGATATGCTCTGGCACCTGTACCGTTAAACCGGTTGAAAGAATTGCTGGCTTGGTTCTAGCTGTAGCGGAACCGCCTTTCAAAGAAGGGTCAGTCTCTACTATTTCAAGTTCAACAGTAGAAGGCAGGTCAAGTGCAACCGGTGCATCATTAACTATCACGACCAACAGACCTTGTGAATCCTCACTAACGAATAATAATTCATCTGCTATTGCTTCTTTATCAAGACTGTATGATGAATAATCTTCACTGTCCATAAATACATATTCATCGCCGTCGGAGTATGAGAAGGTTACTGCTCGACGGTTTAAATCGGCTAAGGTCAGCATGTCTGAATCTTTATAGGTCTCATCTTTCTTATGATTGGTTGCCACATTATATAGACGCATACGATAAATGCTTCCGCCGGCACGCCCTTGTGGAACAGAACGCTCGATATCTCGAACAATATAGGCTTCGCCGTTTATTTCGACCGCCGTATTCTTTTTTATTTCACTTGCTTTTGGCATTATATTTGGCTCCAGAGTAAGAATTTTCAGTCATTATAATCAGGAATTTACACTATTGGTAACCTTAAATAGGAAGTTTATATTCTTGGGAAGTTAACACTTATAATAGGTAGGTATTCTATTATAAGTCATCATTTTCGTTATAATGACGCTACTTGAATTATAGTCATCGTCAATAAAATATTTAACAACACTAGCTAGAGGTTCTTTTGACTCAATTTCGCCCCTGTATTGATTTACACCAAGGTAAAGTTAAACAAATAATTGGCGGTAGCCTGAGTGAAGAAGGTGCCGATACTAATTATATAAGCCCTTATGATGCTGCTCATTACTCCAAACTTTATAGAGCTGAAAACCTTACTGGCGGTCATGTAATTGCATTAGGGAAAGGTAACAAAGAAGAGGCTTTTAAAGCTCTAGCAACATGGCCAAATGGCCTGCAATTTGGTGGAGGTATAAACAACGAAAATGCTTTTGAATTCTTAGAAGCAGGTGCCTCTCATGTCATCGTTACATCCTATTTGTTTGAGGACGGCCAGCTTTCAGCAAATAAACTAGAAACCATTAAACGCGAAACCGGCTCTAACCGACTGGTGCTTGATTTAAGCTGCCGACGTACGGAATCAGGCTGGAACATTGCGACAGATAGATGGCAAACAATCACTGAAACTCAAATTAATGAAAAAACATTAAGAGAGCTAGCAAACCATTGCTCAGAGTTTTTGGTTCATGCTGCGGATGTTGAAGGTTTACAAAATGGAATCGACCAAGATCTGGTGACATTACTAGGGGATATTGCCACCATACCAGTAACTTATGCTGGCGGAGCTCGCTCTCAAGACGATCTTGAATTAGTTAACCAGTTATCGAAAGGTAAGGTTGATTTAACGATAGGGAGTGCGCTTGATATTTTTGGTGGTAAAGGAATAACCCTTGAAGAATGTGTCGCCTGGAATAGAACAACTTTAAAGTAGAACCACTCAACGACCCTTTTCAACAATTTATTCCTGAATAGACCTGCTAGTCAGCATTAATCCAATGAGCCATTCCAGCTTTTCCTTGTTGGAATGGCTTGTTATTGAGGTGTATTAGAGTTTAGACCAATCTCTCATTGTCCAGCGTGAACTGTACTTTGTGCCAGATCCAGTAACTCTCTCAAGGCGACAGAGTACATCGAAAACTCAGCATCTTCTGTTGCTTTGAACTCTGTGAGCGTTTGATGCCAGCGCATCACAAGCTCTTTATGCTGATCCATCCAGAGATCAATTCTTTTCTCTATATCTTTAGGCGCATCTTTTAGTTTTAACAACCCAACGGTTAAAGCCCGTTGCTGCCAGTCTAAATCTTCCCTAAAAGCTTCTCTAGCTAGCGCTTGCCAATGAGTCAGGGGTGTCAGGGTATTAATTTGTTGACCAAACCATGTTAGATCAAGGCGGTTTCCTAACACATAATAAACATTTGCGACCATGTCTAAAGAGCTTTCACTTGACTCCCGTGCTTCAATGATTCCCAATGCAGCATATAGATGTCTTGCACCAGCTACCGTGGCGGCAATTTCATCTGGTACTCCTTGTTTTACTAATGAGTCGCGTTTATTTTGCCAAACTTCTTTAGTACTTCCATTCAGATAATTTGGCAATGCCTTTGAAATTTTGGCAATGCCTTTTTCAAAGGCTTCCATATTTCCGACGACCTTTAATTCACTTCGTCTATTTCGAATTAACCAACGGCAGGCTCGTCGCATTAAACTCATTAATTCCGACATCATATTAATTTGTAGCTCACTTGAAACCGTATAATCCAAGGCTTCAATTGATTCCCACCAATAATCTAACCGGAAAACATCTCTGGCAATTATATATGCGAGCGCTATGGCTGAAGTTGACGCCCCCGTAGATTGTTTCAATCGCTCTACAAATGTAATTCCCATGTGATTAACCATGTCATTTGCAATCTGAGTCGAAATAATCTCTCGACGTAAGCGGTGTCCATGCAGCTCTTTATGATATTTTTTTACTATTTGCTGAGGGAATACGCACTCTATTTCACCAGCTAAACTTGGATTATCAGGTAATTCAGAGTTAATTAGCTCCTCTTTAAGATCACCTTTAACATATGAAATCAGTACCGATAACTCTGGCCGAGTGAACGCGCAGCCAGTTACTTTTCTTTCAGTAATAATATCATCTGCTGGTAAAAACTCTAAAGCTCTATTGAGCTTCCCTGCACATTCCATTGAGTTTATTAGTCGTCTATATTCTTCAGTCCTGGATAGTGCTTCATTTGTTGCAATACTAATCGCTTGAGTTTGACGATAGTTATTTTTTAACACTAGGTCTGAAACCGAGTCTGTCATACTCACTAAAAGTTTATTTCTTTGCTTTTCAGTTAAATCGCCATTGACTAATATTTCATTTAATAAAATTTTGATATTCACTTCATGATCTGAACAGTCAACTCCGGCCGCATTATCAATAAAGTCTGTATTGAGACGTCCCCCATGCTGGCTGTATTCTATTCGCGAAAGTTGAGTCATCCCTAGGTTGCCCCCTTCTCCGACCACTCTCACTTTTAGTTCATTACCAGTAATCCGCAATACATCATTAGCTTTATCTCCAACATCAGCGTGAGTTTCTGAACTAGCCATTACATATGTGCCTATCCCGCCTACCCATAACAAATCAGCATGTGCTTTTAGAATCGCATTAATTAGCATGTTGGGGGCTAATTTTTTATCTGTAATGCCTAAGAACTTTTGAAACTCAGAATTTAACGGAATTGATTTCGCATTCCGTGAATAAATCCCCCCTCCTTTGCTAATTAATTTGCTGTTATAGTCTTCCCAGCTAGAGCGAGGCAAGTCAAAAATACGCTGACGCTCTTCAAAGCTTTTTCGTGGATCAGGGTCTGGGTCGAAAAAGATATGCATATGATTAAATGCAGCAACAAGTTTTGTATGAGGTGACAATAACATGCCATTACCAAATACATCTCCGGCCATATCCCCAATTCCAATAGTCGTAAAAGGTGTTGTTTTTGTATTGAGTCCAAGCTCTCTAAAATGTCGCTCGACTGAAACCCATGCCCCTTTAGCAGTAATGCCCATTTTTTTATGGTCATAACCAACACTACCGCCCGAGGCAAAGGCATCCCCTAGCCAGTGACCTTTATCTAATGAAATTTCATTCGCGATATCTGAAAAAGTAGCCGTTCCTTTATCTGCAGCAACAACCAAATAATAATCGTCTTCATCATGGCACACGACATTTTCTGGTTTAACCACTTTTCCTTCAATCAGATTATCAGTGACATTCAACAGCCCTGTAATGAAAATTTGGTAGCAAGATATGCCTTCATTCATAAAATCATCTCGCCCGGTGTTAGGTAGCTTTTTAGCAACAAATCCACCTTTTGCACCAACAGGTACAATAACCGCATTTTTGACTTGCTGGGCTTTTACCAGACCAAGCACTTCCGTTCGATAATCTTCATACCTGTCCGACCAGCGCAAGCCACCACGAGCGACTTTACCGCCTCGTAGATGCACACCTTCGATTCGTGGCGAGTAAACAAATATTTCAAACATCGGCACAGGTAGCGGTACATTAGGGATTAAACGAGGCTGAAATTTAAATGAAATATAACTTTTATCTTCACCATTATGATCTTTTTGATAGAAATTCGTTCGTACTGTTGCTTTAATCAGGTCCAGATATAAACGTAATATTTTGTCTTCTGTCAGGTTTTGTACTTGGTCTAATGCTTCAATAAATTGCGTTTCTTGAGCTTCTTGATTTGTGTTTGCTTTCTTAACCTGTTTATTTAATAAGGGGTTGAACCTCGACTCAAATAATTGGATTAACAACTTCGAAATTTTAACATTGGATACAATCGTGTTTGAGATAAAGTCTTGGGAGTTGCTTACTCGAATCTGGCGCATATAGCGTGCATAAGAGCGTATTACTGCGATCTCACGCCAATTCATATATGAAGCAATAACCATACGATTGAAGCTGTCGTTTTCTGCATCACCTTGCCAAACTTTGGTAAACAGGTTTTCAAAAGGTGTTCGTATTTTTTCTATATCAATTGATTGATGTGTCGTGGTCGTCAACATGAAGTCATGCAGCCATACAGTATGACCATCGCGATCCAAGGTCTCGTAGGGTCTTTCACCAATAACACGAAACCCCATATTTTCAAAAATAGGCATGACATCTGATAAAGGGACCGGCTGTTCAGCATGAAATAATTTAAAATGTACAACCTGATCATTTTCATCAAGTGAACGATAAAAACTCATGCTAAGTTGCTGTTGACCATTTACAACACTTTCTATGTGTTCGATATCTATCGATGCACGACGAGGTGAAAATTCTTCACGGTAACTTGATGAAAATGCACTGCGGTATTTATTGATATACTGATTGGCCTGCTCTTCACCATAAGTATCGAAAAGAGAAATTTCCAAGTCATCTTCCCATGACTGTGCGACTGCAATAATTTTTTGTTCAAGTTTTTCTACATTTAATACGCGGCCTTCTATCTGATCGATCTTAATTGTAATTTGTGTTCTTGCTAAAACGGATTCTGAAATATAGGTATTGAAGTCGCTATCAATACCGTTGAGATCACTCATTAATATTTCTTGGAATTTGATACGTAAATTAGTATTAAAAATATCACGTGGTACATAAATCAAACAGGTCACAAAACGCCCAAAAGCATCTTCACGCATAAATAATCGAGTCTGCCTTCTTTCTTGTATAAAAAGTGTCCCCATCACTACATTATAAAGTTCATCCGCATTCACCTGAAATAACTCATCACGTGGGTAAACGCCTAAAAGCTGTTCAAGCTCTTTACCTCGATAATCAAATGAATTTAAACCTGAGCGCTCAATAACTTGCTTAACTTTTTGCCGTAACAAAGGTACTTCGCTGGGGCTTTCGTGATAAGCCTTAGCGGTATATAAGCCTAAAAAGCAATGTTCACCGATCACATTACCTTTTTTATCAAATTTCTTAACACTTATATAATCAGGGTATGCAGGTCGATGAACACTTGAACGCTTGGATGACTTTGCAAAGGTGAATAACTGCTTATCCAAAACACTTTGTTTAGATTTATTAGCCACGTCACTTAAGCTTATTTCTTTAAGCTGCTCTAAATGCTCTTTTAATATTCCTAGTTCAGTGCCGGGCACAGGCTCAAGAAGTTGTTTTTTTCCACTAGCTGTTAACTGATATTCCACATACCCAAGAAAAGTAAATCGATCATCTGTAACCCAATTCAAAAATGCAGCACCTTCTTGCATGTCGTTATGATTAAATAGTTTACTTTTGATCGAAGACAATTCAGAGCAACTATTTTTTGAATGCTCAAGCATTTTAGGGTAGTCATCAACCGTCGTCATCACATCATCCATAACATCGGCAATCCCCTCCCTTAGGCTTTCGACAGAAGCTTCGTCACCATGTTTATCAATTTCAATAAAAACAAGTGTTTCATATTGCAAGTTTTCGTTTTGAACTGATTTTATGAATTTACTTACATCGCCAGAGTCACTTCGTTCACAACGGAATGTGGAATATTGAATACTGTGCGTTTTTATTTCTCTAGCACTTAATTCCATGCGAACGGAATCAACAATAAAAGGCATATTTTTTTGTAGGACCATTAAAACAGTGTGTGAAGACTGCCACCCTGAAACTTCTAAATTAGGGTTAAAAACCTCCACTTTGGCACTTTTACCATCAAACTCACTAACAAATTTCCATGCTGAAATAATTAAACCCAATACATCAGTAACACGACGCCCTTTAAACTCATCAAGAAAAAGACTTGTAAACAATTGATCTGTAAATATAACTACTGATTCTGCATCTTTTTTAGGCAAAGCTTCATATATTGCATTTTTAATTTGTTCATCGAATTTCTTTCTATCTTGGGTATCGACTAGATTCATTGAAAACTCTCACTGACAATAAGTTTGTTTTTATGCTTGTTTCGCTGGCCCTGTAACTCAATTAAGAATAGTTCATTGTTAGGAAATTGCTTATTTAGAATCAATCTATTAACTTATCCGACCCTTTTGGCATAAAGCCAAATTAAACAATCGTTTTTTCAACATTTTTTCATACAAATAAGCGAGTTTATTGGCATGACATCAAGCAGTGCATTTAAAGAATTAAATCATTCATTGAGCCAAGCAATTATTGGTCAACATCATTTAGTCGAGCGTTTACTCATCGCTTTACTCGCAGACGGCCACTTACTTGTTGAAGGTGCGCCAGGCTTAGCCAAAACAAAAGCGATTAAAGAACTTTCAGATCGAATTGAAGGAAATTTCCAGCGAATCCAGTTTACCCCTGACTTATTGCCATCGGATGTAACCGGTACTGAAATTTACCGTGCAGAAGAAGGCATGTTCCATTTTCAAAAGGGGCCTATCTTCCACAATTTAATTCTTGCCGATGAAATCAACCGCGCTCCGGCAAAAGTACAATCAGCGTTACTTGAAGCAATGGGTGAGCGGCAAGTGAGTGTTGGTAAAGAAACTTTCCCTCTTGACAAGCTTTTTCTAGTCATGGCTACCCAGAATCCGATTGAACAAGAAGGTACTTACCCATTACCTGAAGCACAATTAGATCGTTTTTTAATGCATGTTAAAATTGATTACCCTAACCAAGAGTCTGAACACAGTATTTTAAAGCTAGCCCGAGCTGAGCAATCTCAAAATACAAATATAACAGAGACTATCTCTAAAATTTCTCAACAAGCTATTTTTGATGGTCGCGAAGAAATCAATCAACTTCATATGAGTGACGCCGTTGAAGATTATTTAGTTCACCTAACTATGGCTACTCGACAACCAGCAAAGTATGGGGAAGATTTAGCGCGCTGGATTGACTTCGGTGTTAGTCCTCGAGGAACGATTTCACTGGATCGCTGTGCAAGAGCTTATGCTTGGTTACAGCAAAAAGACTTTGTTAGTCCTGATGATGTGCGTGCTGTATTACATGATGTTTATCGTCATCGCATACTCATCACTTTTGAAGCTGAGGCGGAAGGCATCACGACTGACCAGGTCATTAATGAATTAATTCACCGTGTTCCTGTAGCTTAATTCTATGATGATTGGATTCATTCAATGCTAAAACGAGTTAGTGATTTCTTGAGCGCTAATTCAAGCACTCAATCTCAAAGTGACCCTGCTGAAGTTTTCAATACGGGTTGTACTGGCCCATACTGCACTTTAAAACAGTTGATGGCTTTACGCTGGTCTGTACGAAACTTAAGCCTTCCAAAAGCAAAACGAGTCAGTCGACCACAATCCGGCTTACATTATTCACGTTTTCGTGGGCGTGGCATGGAGTTTTCTGAAGTAAGAATGTACCAGCCTGGCGATGATGTCCGTAGTATCGATTGGCGCGTCACAGCACGAAGACAAAAGCCACACACTAAACTGTTTGATGAAGAGCGGGAACGACCGTTGTTAATACTTTGTGACCAAAGCCAGTCACAATTTTTTGGCAGCCAGTTAACATTTAAATCAGTTCGAGCGGCCGAAACAGCTTCATTATTTGCCTGGGCAGCTTTAGAGCACAATGATAGAGTGGGAGGTATCGTTTTTTCAGAGCAAGGCCATCAGGAAATAAAGCCTTCCAGAAATCGAAAAAGCATTATGCGTTTATTGAAAACTATAAGTGACTTCAATCAATCTTTAAATATAAGTACGCCTCCTCCTGAATCTGTTTTTCATTTTAATGATGCTTTAGTTGAGACAATTCGTTTATCAAAGCCTGGGACTCTGATTGTTATAATCAGTGACTTCAGACATATTAACAATGACACTGAAAAGCTTTTTACCAGACTAGCAAAACATAACGAATTATTAATGGTACGTACATTAGACCCAATAGAAGAACAGCTTCCACCTCCTGGCTTTTACCCTGTATCAGATGGAAATGAAACCTTGGTCATCGACTCACAGTCAAATTCAGTACGCCAAAATTATGCAGATTGGGCAGAAAAGCAAAAAGAACACCTTCTTTCTTTAAGTATCAGTATTAAAGCACCTTACATTGAAGTCACGACTCAGGAAGCACCTATCAATACACTACAGCGAATGCTGTTGTCTTTGAGGGGGGCGTAATGGATCCTAGCAGCCTTCTTGAACAACTTAGAGATGTACATACCCCAGATTCAATAGGCTCATGGCCTCCCGCCATAGGCTGGGTTTTATTAGTGGTATTTATAACACTTGGCATCTCTGCACTTGTTTGGTTTACGATTCGCTGGTATCGCGCCAATGCATGGCGTCGTGCTGCGCTTAAAGAATTCAAACTTTTGAAGCAGTCTTATCAACAGAGCCCCTCACCCCAATCATTATCTATGATTGTGATTTTGCTCAAACGTTGCGCCTCTACCGTCAAACAAAATTCAGCTTTATTAGCCGTCACTGGCGAGCAATGGCGATTAACTCTTCAAGAATCAGAAAGCCCATTACAAACGCATGACCTTGAGCTTCTCACCACAGGCCATTATCAAGCCTCATGTGAGCGGCTTGATTCAAGTGCCTTGTCTCGAATTGAACGTTGGATTAAAGACCTTAAGAGCACAACTAAAAAAACGTATTCAGACAACCAAGAGAGCAGCCAGTCATGATGAGTTTATTAAGCGGTGAAACGGCTTTCGAACTTCATTGGCCATGGCTATTGTTATTACTTCCTCTACCATGGATTGTGATTTTCAAACGAAAAATTGAAGCTCCTAGTTATATTGCTCCACATTTACCTATTTTCGAAACAGCTAAAAAGTTAGGTTTTGGTCATATAAATAACGACCAAACCACACCAAAATGGAAGCAATTTATTCTATTAATTGCTTGGATTTCACTAGTCATTGCTATTTGTCGCCCCACTTATATTGGAGACCAAGTAGATATTCCTCTTTCAGGCCGAGACTTAATGTTAGCTATTGATATTTCGCCAAGTATGGAAGAAAAAGATATGCAAATAAAAGGAACACAAGTCACCCGTTTAAAAGTTGTTAAGAAAGTAGTGAGTGAATTTGTTCAGGAGAGATCGGGGGATCGTGTTGGTTTAATATTGTTCGGCTCGCAACCATACGTTCAATCCCCTCTCTCCTTTGATGTTATTACTGTCAATACACTTTTACAGGAAGCCTATCTTGGCATGGCTGGAAATGCGACAGCAATCGGTGATGCAATTACCTTAGGAGTGAAACGCCTAAAGCAAAGACCCGAACAAAGCCGCGTACTCATACTGTTATCTGATGGAGCAAATACCGCAGGTGAAATTCCACCTGAAAAAGCTGCGCAGTTTGCAGCACAGGAAAAAATTAAAATTTATACCGTCGGAATTGGAGCTGACGAGATGATGCAGCGCAGTTTTTTTGGTTCAAGAAAAGTTAACCCTTCTGCCGACTTAGATGAAGATATGTTAAAACAACTTGCCGAATTAACAGAAGGACAATACTTCCGCGCAAGAAGCACACAGGAACTCACAGCGATTTATCAAGCTATTAATGCTCTTGAGCCTGTTGAACAAGAAACACGTAGCTTTAGACCTACAAAGGCACTCTATTACTGGTTTGTATGCTTTGCTTTATTCGCATATGGCAGCTTAGTCATTCACAACGCGCTATTTAAACTATTCCGTACACTGAGTTATTCTAAGCAAGGAGGTGCAAAATGAGCTTTTTTGATCACCTATCACAATTCCATTTTTTACGCCCTCTCTGGTTGTTAGGCCTATTACTCCTACCCGTTGTTTATGTTGCAATGCGCAAACGTGCTCTGAGTAACAATAACTGGTCTAATGCGATCCATCCAACTCTTTTAAAGCACTTGTTACCAAGTCATCAGCAACAAAGAAAACGAACTAGACACTTTGGAATGACACTAGTTCTAGGTTTTACTTTCATTGCCATGTCAGGACCAACCTGGCAGGAGAAACCACAGGAGATAGTCAAACTCACTGACAACATGGTGGTAATACTAGATTTATCTTTATCTATGTTGGCAACTGATACCGCTCCAAATCGCCTCACACGGACAAAACAAAAACTTCAAGATCTTCTTAAACTTCGTAAAGAAGGTAGCACGGCTCTAATCGCTTTTTCTGGAGATAGCCATGTTGTCACCCCTTTAACAGATGACACTAAGACCATCATCGCAAACCTCCCGGCACTGGACCCTTTTATTATGCCGGTGATCGGTAGTCGACCAGACCTAGCGGTTAAACAAGCTGTTCAATTATTAAAACAAGGCAAAGCGACCAATGGTCGAATCGTACTCCTTACTGATGGAGTGGAATCACACCATATCGACCGCATCAATAAATTACTTGATGGGACAAGCACAAACTTACTTATTCTCGCTGCCGGTACAGCCGCTGGAGGCCCAATTAAACTCCCTGATAAAGGTTATTTAAAAGATGAGGGGAATGTAGTTATCCCCAAAACAGATTTTTCATCTCTAGCATCACTCGCTAATCAAAATCGAGGACAAATGTTACAAATGACACTTGATGACCAAGACCTCAATCTTTTAGATATTGAAGGTAGCTTAACCTTAAACAATCAACAGGAAGAAACTGACCCGACAATGGAAAGAGGTTTTGATGCATGGGAAGACATGGGGTTTTTAATGCTCTTTATAGTAATTCCACTTGTGTTAAGAGCTCACCGCCAAGGCGTCATGATTCAGGTTGTACTCTTATTTTCTTTATTTTTAATCCCAATTGAAGAAAGCTATGCATTTGGCTGGGATGACCTTTGGCAAACACAGGATCAGCAAGCCCAAACCTTACTCGATAATGGCAATGCCATTGAAGCCGCAAAACGTTTTGATTCTTTAGAACATAAAGCAAACGCTAACTATCAGGCAAAACAATTTGAACAAGCTGCTGCACAATATGGAAAGTCAAATACCACCCACAACTTATACAATCAAGGTAATTCCTTCGCACAACAACAAAAATTCGAAGAAGCAATTACAGCTTATGAGCAAGCATTAGAACTAGACCCTGAAAATAAAGATGCGCAACATAACAAATCACTCATTGAAGAATTTCTAAAACAACAAGAATCTTCAGAGAGTAATGACTCAGACAAGCAAGATTCAGATCAAGAAAATCAAGACCAGAACAAGTCCGACAATAAAGATCAGGACCAACAAAATTCGGACGACCAAGAATCAGATAAGCAGAATTCTGAGGAGGACAATGACCAACAAGAACAAAACCAAAAAGAAGATCAGTCGTCGGAAGAAGAGCAAGAAAGCAAACAAAAACAAAAAGAAAATGAATCCGAGCAAGAAAAAGAAGCTCAAAAACAACAAGCTAAGAAAGATGCTGAACAAGATGCTCAGGCTTCTGCATTACCTGAACCCGAAGAGTTAAGCGAAGAAGAAAAGCAATCATATGAACAGTGGATGCGTAGGGTTCCTGATGACCCTGGTGGACTGTTACGCCGTAAATTCGAACAACAATCCCGAGAACGAAATAGAAGTGCAAGAGAAGCAGGTGAACCTATATGGTAAATACATTAACCAGTTTAACCTTTGATAAAAATTTATTAAGAGTCGATCGTTCCATGAACCGTTTCCTTATATTTGTATGCTTACTTGCATCAACATTTTCCAGCATGGCAGAAACTGCTTTAACCGCAAGTGTTGACCGTAACAAGATCTATGAATCAGACACCATAAATCTAATTATTACCGGCGATATTGAAATGGATTTCAGTTTTGGCGGCTTAATGAACTTTGGACGACAACAAATTGAACCACCGGTCATAGAAGGGCTTGACCAAAATTTCGAAATTCTTGATCAAAAGCAAAGTTACAATATGCAGTCTATTAATGGTGAGACCAAAGCAAAAGTAACCTGGAGCTATAGCCTTGCACCAAAGCAAATAGGCACACTGACAATCCCCCCTGCTAAATATAAAGACGCACAATCAAACCCTGTCACAATTAGCGTTTTAAAAGGTAAAGCCCCGCAAGATGCAAATAACCCTCCGCAAGTTTTTATTGAGGCTGTTGTTGATAAACCAGAAGCCTATGTACAAGAGCAAATCATCTACACGCTTCGATTGTATTCAGCGGACCGTTTGGCAAGCGGTGAATTGAGCGTACCTGAATCCAATGACGCCATCATTGAAGCCTTAGGCGACACAAAGAAATATTTCAGAATGGCCTACAATCGTCGCTATGAAGTTAGAGAGCGACAATATTTATTATTTCCACAAAAAAGTGGCGAACTTACAATTGAAGCGCAAAGCTTCAACGGTCTTCTAATTGATACGCGTAATAGGCGACGCCTGAGAGTCAGAGAATCAACAGACCCTATCAGTATCGATATTAAGCCACCCCCACCTAACTTTTCTGGCGACATTTGGTTACCTGCCACTAGCTTCCACCTAAGTGAAAAATGGGAAACCCCTCCTGACAATTTATTAGTTGGTGATTCAATTACCCGCACATTAGAAATTAATTCTCTTGGTTTATTAGGCTCTGCCCTCCCCCCAATGGGCATTGAAAAAATTCAGGGCTTAAAGATCTATCCTGACTCCCCCACAGTTGAATCACTACAACATGAATCAGGAGCACAGTCTATTCGTCAAGAGTCAATCGCGCTGGTCGCCGTTGCTCCCAATGAAATCACTTTACCCGAAATTCGTATCCCATGGTGGGATACAGTGAATGATATTGAACGTGTTGCCGTTATTCCAGCTCAGTCGCTCAGTATAAAAGTTAACCCTGAGACAGAGGCGCTTGTTCAAACGCCTCCTACTGCATCAGCACAAACCCCCATGCAAGCAGCGACACCAAAATTTGAAAATCCAACCACCGAACTACCCATTAATTCAGTATTACCCTCAACCAGCAACCAAGCCTGGTACACCATTATTGTACTGCTGGTACTTGGCTGGATTAGTACCACGTGGTGGCTATTAAAAAGGCAGCCCATATCTAAACTTACAGATGCTCAGTTCAGCCCGGAGCCAGACCTAACCCAACTCTATAAAACATTGTGTGAAGCAATAAATACTAATGATAGTGACATGCCTAAGTACCTTATTCAGTGGGCCAATAAGGTGGCGCAATCCAAACGAATAGCTTTAAAAATACTAAACATTCATAACTTAAAAGATTTAGATGAAGGGCTTTACCTGCAAGCAAAAGCATTTGAGCATAAACTATACGCCAGTGCACATACGCCTACAGAATCTAAATACGATAAAACGTTGTTATTGCAGCATGTTAAGCGCGTTATAACAGAAAAAGACTCGACCAGTAAATCATCTCCACTTCAACCCATGTTCCCCTGAAGATGAAATCAATAGCATGCTGGAATTAGTATTAAAAATTCTGCAAGGAGTTAACAAACATGAGATTGCTACACACAATGCTAAGAGTCGTAAATCTTGAGAAATCTATCAATTTCTATACTGAAATTTTAGGTATGAATTTATTGCGACAAAAAGATTACCCTGAAGGTAAATTCACCCTGGCTTTTCTTGGCTATGGAGATGAATCAGAACATACTGCAATAGAACTGACTCATAACTGGGATACCACGGAGTATAATCTGGGCGATGGCTTCGGGCATTTAGCCGTAGAGGTCGATAACGTTTATCTTGCATGCGAAAAAATAGAGCAAAAAGGAGGGGAAGTCGTTCGACCAGCCGGCCCAATGAAACACGGAAGCACTATATTGGCATTTGTAAAAGACCCTGATGGCTACATGATCGAACTTTTAATGGCTAAAGTGATTAAATAAACTATTTCTTCAGGCTCGGTAAAATAGCCTCCAATTGTGCAATTTTAGATTTTTGGATCGCTAGTCCTATTTCACGCGTGGGTGTCTTAATAGATAACCAATCAGATAAAGGGCGTATAGTAAATCTTGGGTCACTAAAGTTTTTCGGTACAGGTGCAAAAGTAATTCCTAACCCTGCCCCTACCAAAGCATGCGCCCATTCTTCGCTTTCTACTTTCGCAACGGTATGAACCTTAATTCCTAACTGCGTAATGGTTTGGTCAAATAAAGCCTGATTTTCACAATGTATCCGCTCGATAACACTCTGGTCATTCAAATCATTTAAACTTAATTTTTTTTGATAGGCGAGCAAGCTATTATTTGGTACTAATAAAGCATACTCTTCAAAGGCTAAAGAAATAAAAGTTTCTGAATTTAGACAATTTTTCTGAGTAGTCAAGCGCATATCGGCGCTCTTTAATTCATCAGATCTAGAGTCACTTAATATTTCAAATTGCAGTGAGTTAAATTCGTACTTAGACTGAGAAAACAGCTCTTCGAGAGTTGTAATGCGTATCGTTTTGTCAACAGATAAAGAAATTTTATGTATTTTTTCAGCCGGTGAAAATTGCTGTTTAATACTGTCGGCATGTTGCAGTAATTCAGTCGCCATTAAATACATACGATCACCATCAGGTGTGGGTGAACTGCCTTTTCTGTGACGATCGAATAACTTACTGTTTAATTCATCTTCAAGTTTTGCAATCGCCATCGTAATAGATGGCTGCGCAACATGACACCGAGTAGAAGCGGCGCTTATACTGCCAGTTTCCACCGTCGCCACAAAATATCTTAAACTACGTAAATCCATGAACTGAAATACCTGTTATTGGCCTTTATTAGCGACTGAAGTCTGGAAAATTAGGTAAAGATTTTAACTGTAATTCATCATGCGCAGGAACGATAAATAGGTCAGGGTCTTGTTTTGATAGTTTGTGAATTTGTTCGATTACCTGTGCATTTTGTTCAATATCTGTATCGACCCCTACTAATGTATCAGTAATCCAAGGTCTTGATTTATTTTCCTCTACACCAGCAATGACCCAAGTAGCATCCCCGATAAAGAAATATTGCTTACCGCTTTTAAGTGTTAAAAATAAGCCAAGGTGGCCATGCGAATGACCAGACAAATCAACCAAAACAGCAGAACCATCTCCATGGATATCGAGACTCTTTGTAAAACCCAGGTATGGTTTATCAATCAATGTTAGTGTGTGCCATTTCAAATCAGGGCTATCGTATTGAGAAAGTATAAATGCTGGCGCTTCACCATTTAAAGCTTCTGAATAACTTTTCTCTTGCACCCAGATTGAAGTGCCTAAGAAATCTTCCAAGCCGCTAACATGATCCCAATGCATATGACTCGGGATAATTGCCATAAGGTTTTCGATTGCATAACCTTGAGATGCAAGTTGCTGTCTAGCTGGCTGAACATTATTAATACTAAACAGTTGTGATTCAAAAAAATTGAAAACATCCATTTGAGATTCAACTTCACTTCCTATTCCACTATCCCAAAGGAAGTCACCTTTAGGGTGGCGAACTAACACTGCAGCATGAATCAAACTTCTAACCGTAAATAAACCGCCGCCATCAACTACCATTGATTCAAGTGAGCCACTTGAATCCGCAGTTTTAATCACAGAAAAACTAATCTCTGTAGCAGGAGTATTAATCGCTGAAAGCACATCAGTAGATGATATTAATATGTAAGTAAACAACACTGCTTGAAACATGGTTCTTGTTATATTTCTGAAAGAAAACATTACTTAAATTCCTTTAATTGTTCAGTTTGGACGAAAATTCGCACCTACTTAAGTCATTGATATCACTGAGAATGCTCGCAAATGCTGCGCTCTACAAACAGAGAATAACAAGCTGAGGTAATTAGTATTCAGGTAGAATTATAAATCACAACTAAGCATAGGTATAATATAATAAATAGTTATCCGCACCATATATTTACTATACCTCTTATACAAGCGTTATTTACTTGCCTCTCTATATTGACCCGGTGTTAAGCCTGTCCACTTTTTAAATGCTCTATTAAATGCTGCGGGTTCTGAAAATCCTAGCTGTACAGCAATGTCGTGTAACATCAGAGTTGGTTTATCAAGCAACTCCATCGCTCTATCTCTTCGTATGCTGTCTTTAATTTCTTGAAAGCTATTTCCCTCATCTTTTAAACGACGTCTTAAAGTGTGGGTAGTCATATTAAGTTCAGAAGAAACTGACTCGAAACTCATATTTTCTATTTCAGTTTGCATCCCGTTTCTATGCAGCAATAAACGCCTGATTTGTGCTGTTAAGCTAATATCTGATCGGAACTGTGTCAGCAATGATTCCGGCGCATTATGTAAAAATGTAGTCAGAGTTTCACTATCTTGTTGAATAGGGATTGATAATAACCGCTTATTAAATACAACTCTGTTTGATGACTGCGAAAAGCTATGCCTGCAAGGGAACATTAAAGAGAATTCTTCGCTATAAGCAGGTTTTGGAAATTTAAACTGAATCCGTTCAAGCATCATTGGTTGTTCGATTAACCAACACGATAATCTGATCCAGATAACAAACAAAGAAGTGACGAAGAAGGTTTGGTCTAAGTTATGAGGGTTTGTATAGTGGATAATAAAATGCGCCTCGTCCCCTGTTTCTTTAAGTTCCAATGATAAATCATCACTGAGTAACTCAATAAAACGCGCACTACGCAACAAGCCTCTTCTCAGGTTACCCGATGTAATCAGCGCATGGCACATCATACTAAAGACCCCTAATTTAAGAGGTCTAGAAAGAAACCCGCTTGCCTCATCCCCCATTTCGAGCCATAAACTTCTAAGTAGAGGGCCAACTTGATCCAAGTGAAGCCGGTTATGATCTTCAAGAATATGTGGGTCCAAACCAGCCTGTTCAAAAACAAGCTTTAGATTGGCATGATGAAAATGCGCCCCAGCAAGTAATGACTCAAGTAAAGACGAACTAACCGAGTCATTTTGATGCATTTTCATACAGTTATATTAAGCGGTTGTTAAAATAGTAAGCAGGTTAGTCGAATGTTCAGCTGCGTCACGCCCTAAACCGGTTAAATAACCGCCATCAGTTTGCGTAATAAGTCCTTTATCAAATAAACGTTGCGTCGCTTCAATAGTTTCGGGCTCAGCATCATGGTGAACCTTTATACCTAATTGAGAGCTTGAAAGATCAAACATTTTTAATACATTAAGTTCGTTCAGTAATTCCGAATTAAATTTCATGAGAGCCTCTTTTGTTTATATAAGCATTTTTATTCATTCTATGGCGAAGAAGAGCAAATTGGAATGGGCTACAAAACTAAATATTTGAATAAAGTGACGTCTCAGGTTTTTTTAGATTTACCACCAAGTAATAGCGTTCCAAAAAAGCTTCGCTATACTTAAATCATCAGTAGATTTCGCATTAATATAACGTGGATTATTTGAATACGTGAACCTTAAACACGCTAAAAAAAGTCAACAAAGTGGTCAATTGCTTTCTAGCGTACAGCAGACTGCCAATATTCAACAACATTGGCGCATCCCTCTATATATTTCAATTGCATTATTAGTATGCAGCTCTTTCAATTCAATATTATTTCACACGCTTATTGAGCTATTCGCAATAGGTATTGCGATCATGAGCTTCGTTGTTTCCTGGAATACCTTTGCATTTTCAAGGAATCAATTTTTACTTTACCTGGGCTGCGGCTATTTCTGGATAGGGATTATTGATCTCTTTCATACCTTAAGTTTTAAAGATTTGATTGTTTTTGCACCACTGGATACCACCGTGACAATACAATTTTGGATTATTGCTCGCTACCTTGAAGCATTCATTTTATTATTGGCACCTTTAACACTCACTAAAAAATTAAATCCTAAGTTCATTTTTTTTGGTATTGGGCTAGTAAGTTTAGTCGCCTTAACAGTTATTCTTACTCAAAACTTTCCTCAAATGTTTGTACAAGGTGAAGGCCTTACCACTTCCAAAATAGTGAGTGAATACATCATTATTTTTATTTTATGTCTTGCGGCAATTCATCTCAGGCATAAGCGTTATAAAATAGAAGACAGTACTAAGAACCTACTTTTAATTTCTATCGGCCTGACAATTTCTGCAGAGCTTTGCTTTACGCTTTACGAAGGTTTAAGTGCGCCTGCCTTACTAATAGGTCATATATTCAAATTCCTCTCTTTTTGGGCTATCTATCAGGCACTGATTGAATCAGCTTTAACTCGCCCATTTCAAAGTTTATCCAGAGTTGTTAAATCCTATGATAATGTTAGTGATGCGACCGTCATCATTGATCAGTATGGCGTTATTCAACAGGCAAATAGAATCGTTAGGAGCATGTTCGATCAAGATGTTGTCGGAAAGCATTGCCATGACATACTTCATTCCAGCTCTGTCACTAAAACAAATTGCCCTATCTGTCAGTCAATTGTTCAAAAAAAATCACTTCATGATTTTGAGTTTTTCGATGACAATCACCAGAAATGGTATGAAGTTGCACTCTCCGCCTTGCATTTTAGTGAAAATTTTTCAGCAATGGTTCACTCTTTACGAGAAATCACGAAGCGCAAAAAGGCAGAAGAACAATTTGCAAGTTTGAGTCGTGTATATAGAGTACTTAGCCATACTAATCAGGCAATCACACGCCTTCAAGACAAGGATATTCTATTCCAAAAAATTTGTGATATTGCTGTGACGCACGGCGGACTTAAAATGGCTTGGATAGGATCATTTGATGAACATATTGTGAGGCCTGAGTTTTTTGCGGGTTCTGAAAGCGGTTATTTGCAAAAAACCCAAATGCGTATTGATGAATCAGAATGGTCTAAAGGGCCTGTCGGTATAGCTGCGAAAACTAGACAAGTCTCTTGTGTAAATGATGTACTTAGCGACCCTGACTTTTGGCCATGGCGTAAAGCAGCCATTGAACGAGGCTATGCAGCATTGGCTGCCGTACCTCTTTTCTTTGAGAAAGAGGTCATTGCTATATTCACTCTCTACTCTGCCCAAAAAGATGTTTTCGATAACGAGATGTCTGAATTATTGAGCAGTTTGAGTGATGATATAAGTGCTGCACTCTTTCATATGCACCAAGCTAAACTTAAAGCTCAAGCAGAAGCAACAATTGAACAGCTTGCCTTTTATGACCCTCTAACAAAATTAGCAAACCGTCGCTTACTAATGGACCGTTTAGATCAAGCAATTATCAGTGCCGACCGACACAAAGAGCAAGTTGGCGTATTGCTCTTCGATTTAGACAACTTTAAAACAGTGAATGACTCGCTAGGTCATGATCATGGCGACCAACTACTCCAGCATATTTCAACAATTTTACAATCTTATGTTCGTGCAGAAGATACCGTCGCACGCTTAGGCGGCGATGAATTTACGATTATTATTAGCGCAATAAAGGGCGAAGCATGTGTCATAGATATTGCTGATAAAATATTAAGCGAATTAGGAATCCCTGTTTTCCTTTCTGGAAACCAGTTAGTAGTATCTTCCAGCATCGGCATTTCACTTTACCCTCAAGATGGAAAGAACCCAAAAGAACTGCTAAGAAATGCTGATCTCGCGATGTACCATGCTAAAGACGCGGGAAAGAACCGCTTTCAGTTCTACCAACAAGACATGAATGAAAAAGCACAAGGTCGCTTAGCACTAGAAAACAAACTTCGACATGCGGTTTACAGCAAAGCATTTGAACTTGTTTATCAACCTCAAGTTAATATCAATAACGGTAATATTATTGGCTTTGAAGCACTAATACGCTGGAAAGATGAAGATGGCCAGTGGATATCTCCTGAAACATTCATTCCGCTTGCAGAAGAAACAGGCCTTATAGAAGTTATTGGCGATTGGGTTATAGAGCAAGCATTTAGCGATTGGCAAACCCTATATGATTCAGGCTTATCCGATGTAAGGATGGCAGTAAACGTTGCTGCTTACCAGTTTAGGCACTCTGAGCACTTATGCTCTGTTATTCAAAAAGCTATTAAGGCTTACCCTAACTGCCCTGCTGATCGATTTACCGTTGAACTGACTGAAGGCACTTTAATCGAGGATATTGAGGAGACTGCTCAAGCCCTTAACACCTTAAAGGCATTAGGCATCTGCCTATCAATTGATGATTTTGGCACTGGTTATTCATCATTGAGCTATTTGAAACGCTTTCCGATTGATCAACTTAAAATTGATAAGTCATTTATTCAAGACCTTTCAAACAACTCAAGCGATGATGCCATAGTCACAGCGATCATTGCCATTGCTCAAACACTAGAACTGAAGGTTATTGCTGAAGGAGTTGAAACCCAAAACCAAGCATCATTCTTACAAAAACAACACTGTGGTTTTGCTCAAGGCTATTTATATTATAAGCCAATGCCTATAGCTCAACTAATAGAATTAAGCTTAAAATAAAACATCGATCTGAGCCATTACACGATCAACAATAGTGTCATAGACTGATGATACATCATCCACTAAGTAATCTATATTTTGGCTATTGTGTAAGTTAATCATCCCGTGAAGCAGGCTCCATAACATTGTTAGTGTCACACGGGCATCATTGACGTCCAGCACTTTACCACGCTGAACGGCGAATTCCTGAACTACTGTTAAAGCCAGGGTTGCTAGCTGCATAGAGATATCATGCTCTTGTGTAGACAACGCTTCATGGTCCGTTCCAATATAATCACGATACTTTGGCGAGCTACTTGAAAACATGATTTCGTAGTAGCGTTTATTCTCTATACCAAATTCCAAATACATAGCCATCACAGACCTGATTCGTTCAAATGAATCTGCATGGTTGTTTATTTCTGCCTGTAAAGATGAAACTAATTGATCGAAGCCTTTAATCATTAAGGTAAGATAAATTTCATCTTTATTACTAAAATAATTGTAAATATTTGGCGCCGTCATACCAATTTCACGGGCGAGACGCCGCATGGTTAAAGCAGGAAAGCCATCTGAGACAATAATATCAAGTGAACAATTCAGGATTTTTTCTTTTATCTTATCTATTTCTTCTTTAGCACGAACAGGTTTCATCAAAACTACTCTATTTGATCAAATATATAATTACACTGCGTAATAGCAATTTTTATACATGGTTAAGACGGTGGTAGCAAGTCGGGTTAACTTTCATTTACTGTGTTTTTCATTACTGCCATATTTATTTTGTTGCGTCGATATTCTGCTGGGGTCATATCTGTCCAGCGTTTAAACGCACGATTAAAGGCACTCGGACTCGAAAAACCTAGAGAGCCTCCTATTTCTTTTAGAGAAATAGCGGGTGCTGCAACAAGCTTCATCGCCCTACTTTTTTGGACGACATCACATATTTGAGAGAAGTGATACCCTTCACTCTTTAAGCGTTTTTTAAAAGTACTTGGACTCATATTAAAGTGCGCCGAGATAGACTGAATATTAAGTGGCTCACTCTCTTGGTGGTTTGAAACATAAAAAAATACTTGTCTATGTAAAGCATCCTCAAACTGCTTACTATTTTGTAATCGGCGTATTTTTCGCATACACATTTTGTACATTTGAGCGTCGTATGATCGCACTGGTAAAGATATAATAGCCTTAGAGAATAAAATTTCGTTTGTAGGCTGATTAAACTCAACAGGGCATTGGAATAATTCCCTATAAAACTCCCGTCTACCTTGAGGAGCATGTTGGAAGTTTACCTGTAGAAACTTAACTTCTGAATACCTCTGGCTACCAACCAAATAACGAGATAATTGCAACGCAGCAATAAAATCAAGTTCTATCAATGTACCAATTTCACTTGAATTCATGAGATTCATCATTTGAAAACGAAAAATTTCACCTGATGATGATAAATTAATAGCCAAGCTACTGTTTAACTGATGTTTATATTTTACGGCAAACAAAAACGCATGATGAAGCGTTTTGCAATTCATTAAGGCATAACCAATAATGCCAAAATCTGATGGATGAATATGCCTCCCCACTTCGAGCCCTAATGGTTTATCATAAAAAAAGGATTTTGTTTCTTGTATCAGGAATTCAAGTTCTGAAATAGCAATCTGCCCACCAAAATCTTCTGACTTATTAAGAAATAGCTTCTTCAGTTTTTGCTGATCATTTAGATCCAAAGAGCAATTTTCTAAATATTTATGGATTAGTTTTGCATACAAAGCAGAGACGGTACGACGAGGCAATGACGTCATGACAAAATGTTCCATTTATTATTTTTATTGTAGTGATGCATTCAAATACATCTTTATTGTATGCTCACTATGCACAAAATGTCATGTTTTGACCAGCTTATTTGGTTTGATTTTCGCTTAACAACATCAGAAGGTGATCAACTACATGTTTTTTTGTTCTATATGTAGAAGTAATGCTGCTGAATATTTTAATCTTGGGCGGTTAATGCAGACTGTTTGAACAACAATTAGTAGAGTTGTTAGTGTGTTTTATTCAATTTAACAGCTGTATGGAACCGGCTTAACTTTCCTCATTAATTTAATGCTGACTTTTTACTTGCTTGCTACACACAAGAGTTAAATTTTTACCCCCAGAACAAGTCATGCAAAGAAATAAAGTACAAAAAAAATCACCTCAAAGACTCAAGCTATGAGGTGATTATCATTCGTGAATAATAAGCCTATTTAAATGGGTTTGCATTCCACATAAAATCAGCGATCTTGCTTTGAGTTGCTACATTAGGATGAAAACAATCACCACCATCGATATTATCGGCTCCAAATTGGAAGGTTCCTGCTGATGGCGTATTTTCATCAACATACTCAGCAACAAGCTCAATTCCATTTGGGTTCATACCATTTGAATTACTGTTGTAAGCTGTAACTTCTTGACGAACAATCGCATTATATGACTGCTGCGCTGCAGCAACACCAGCTAATCGAGTCGCTAATGATTCACCGTTAAGCGTTCCACCATTGGTGACAATTCGACATACATCATAAGTAGACCATAACGATTCGCAGTCAATTCTATAAGTAGTTGCTTGCTTATCCAAGCCGGCTTGACGTAGATCCTGCATGCGCGGGACACTACCCATCATCACACTTGATCCTGCTGGTAAGCCCGTCATCAATGTATTCAGGCCGTTTCGGACAGCTTGCGTCCAATCAGCATCACTGTAGATAGGATCCGAGCAATTTGCAGGGTCAATACAGTCCCGATTACAAATATCATTCCCACCTAACACAATTTCAACGTGATCTGGTACAGGTGATTGCGCCACAATAGCGGCTGCTTGAGCTGCAAAGTTAGGTTCTGTACCTTGGTCCCCCGCGCCACTCATTTCAGCACCTGACATTGAAGCATCTTTATTAGCTGTAATAGAAGAATCGAGCGCCTGATAACGATCTGCAACACTGTTAACATTTGATGACCAACCATCAAACCATGAGTGCTCTGGCTGATCGCCACCTAGCAAACAAGCTAAATCCCACCACCAGTAGTTACCGGTACAGTCAGCACCAAAACCTCGAGTGATACTATCACCCGCTGCTGCCGCGTTAGTTACACCACTCGAAGGCGGTGGCGGCGGTGGCGGGTTACTTCCATCATCATAAGAACCAACAAGCGCCACACCACTATAAGTCGAATAAGCATCAATCATTACACTATACGTGCCAGTCTGTGCTGAGCTGACATCACAGGTTTCATCATTCCCATATTTATATGGTCGACAATCCCAATTTGAAGATGATGCCTGGCTACCAAATTTCACATACAAATCAGCATCACCTGATCCACCAGACATATTAAAGCTCAAATTAGTCGCTCCTGCGGGTACAGTCAGCTCATATAAAACCTGACTACCTGAAGACCCACTAAGACCTGTAACCGGAGTTCCATTATCCAAAGCGGTTGCTGCAAGCGAAGACATTGATATCGTAGCGAGTGCTATGGCAGATAAAGTACCTTTAAAGGACTTTAACTTATCATTTATTTTTTTTGATTCTTTCATTGTTGAACCTTTTAAGTTGTTGGATTTACTATTATTTTTCTGTAACAACGAGCTCGATCAACTATTCAATTTGAACAAGCCAAGGCGTCCCTGCATTACATCCTTTATTGATGTAAATCTGTAATAACCAAAGCGTTATAGATACCAGAAATACAAACATCAAAACATGAATACAGCTAGATAGGCATGAAGATTAAACATTAACAAAATTAAAATAAATATAACTTAGGTCCATTATAATAAAAGCTGTAAAGAACATATTAATACCTGTAAGGGCTATAATTACGCAACATAACAACTTATAAATATATTTAAGTAAATTTATCGCCTACTTTTATTAAAATTTTGTTGTTTTATATACATATTACTTTTGAAAACCCCTCCTTTCTTAATGCAAGTCATGTGACAGAATACCCTTTCCTTTATTTCTAAATATTTACTACATGAAACAGGTAGATTTGTGTATTTATTGATCTATATTAATACTATGGCCAGAATGTGAAATGCGTTTGGAGGTTTGAAGGTATGGACTCATCAATCACTGTTGCAATGTCACCTCGTTCTAAATTCTATTCATTACTGAATGATGTAATGAACCCTAAAATCAATGTAATTAAGATTGAATCACAAGGTGACATTGATAATATCGATATAAATGTATTGTTTATTGATGAGAATTTACTTCAGGATTTCGCAGCACAAGACTGGCACGAGTCCGACGCAAGCTTACTCATACAAGAAGGAAGTAGCAGCCTTCAAGTACCAAATCATGCTTTATTTATTCCTTTAGAAATAAATATTATAACGTTGGAAAAACTCATTTTTTTTGCTGCACAACACCATCAATTGCGTAAACAGCAAAAACGCTTGAACGCCTCTCTGGATAAACAAGACTCAGGCATAGAAAAGTTAGTAGAAATAGGCATTGCTCTGTCTACAGAGAATGATTTGGACAAGTTATTGGCTAAAATCTTAAACGAAGGTATGAAATTGGTCGATTGCGATGCGGCATCACTTTTTTTATTAGACCGTGAAGATAAAAAGCACCCTGAACTAAAATTTAAACTGACTAAGAACCAATCACTATCTCCCTCTTTTGAAGAACAAAGCATTCCGTTAACAGAATCATCAGTAGTTGGTCACACGGCTATTAGCGGCCAAGCGCTGAATATTGCCGATGCTTATAATATAGACTCTAGTGAGCCCTATCAATTTAATCGTTCTTTTGACAAAGTGATGGGGTACAAAACCGTTAGTTTGATTGCCATTCCTATGCTTGATCACAATCAACAAGTTGTTGGTGTTTTAGAGTTCATTAACCGTAAAAAAAATCCTCAAGCCATACTTAAGAGCCTAGTCATAATTGAAGATGAAGTGATACCTTTTGACTCATCTTGCGTCGACCTTCTAAGGGCGTTATCTAGCCAAGCAGCTGTTGCGATCGAAAGTAAGAAACTTTTGGGTAGTATTAACCGCTTATTTGATGGTTTTGTGAATGCATCGGTATTCGCGATTGAACAACGAGACCCCACTACGAGTGGTCATTCCTTTAGAGTGGCTAACTTATGTGAAATACTCGCGCAAAGTGTTAATACATGTAGTGAGGGTGTACTTCATAATGTTACATTTAACTCCGATCAATACAGGGAATTACGTTTTGCTGCCTTGTTACATGATTTTGGAAAAGTAGGTGTTCGAGAACATGTACTCACGAAGGCTAAGAAACTTACCGAAGACAACATTGAGCTACTTCATTACCGCTTGGCTTTTGCGAAACAGCAGCTTAAAAACCAACATTTAAACCAAATAATCAAAATATATGAGCAACATGGTTCGCTAAGCAATGAAATCAAGTCAAAGCTCTCTGAAAGTCTAAACCTGGATCTAGCTCAACTCGACCATTATATGGAAGTCATTCTATCGGCGAATGAGCCATCTGTTCTACCACAAGAGCGTTTCGCTGAACTTGAGAATATTCGGAGTCATATGGTGACAGATTACACAGGGAGCCTTGGAGGTTTCATTTCAGAGCATGAGCTTGCCGCACTTTCAATACCCCGAGGCAGCTTAAATGAGCAGGAACGTATTGAAATAGAGTCTCATGTCAGCCATACGTTAAATTTCTTAAAACTCATCCCCTGGACGTCAGAACTTAGTCAAATCCCTAATATTGCAGGCGCACATCACGAGAAACTTGATGGAAGTGGCTATCCAAATCATTTAAAGTCGGACAAAATCCCCTATCAATCCAGAGTCATGACAGTGTGTGACATCTATGATGCATTAACCGCATCTGATCGACCTTATAAACCTGCGCTACCTATTAACAAAGCATTATCAATATTAGAAAGCGAAGCTAAGTCAGGCATGTTAGACATCAACGTTGTTAAGGTATTCATTGACTCTAAGAGTTTTGACAAAGTAAAGGGCTATGTACCCAAGGTTACTGGAGAAAGCTCTGGTTTAAATTATGTTCATCACGTTTGCGATATGGATTTTCATAAGCACTAGCCACTAGTTCACAACGCGGTTTCGAAAGCGCTGAGCTAAGATCCGGTTACTTAGGTCATAACTATCTACGAGGAGCAATGCAGACTCTAATGAATTTAGCCGTGTACTGGCACTGGGATGAACACGAATAAACCGTTGTAAATCCTGTTCGTTCCTATCTTCCCTGCTACCAATCACCTGTAATACAGATACAAAGGCATAAGGGTCATAGCCTGCCTTAGCACTTAACAATACACCTAAACGATCTGCTTTAAACTCATCTTCACGATCAAGCCCTCGGTAATAAAGGTCTGCAACGGCTTTATCAAACATACCTGAAACATCAGGGCCCTTTAAGTCACCTTGTTCGTTTGCAGTACTTGCATTACCGACTTGAGTACCAAGTATAGCAAGATCTAACAAGAAACCTGTTTGAGACTTTGTTTGCAGTGCATTGAGGTGATGACGCAAAATAACATGCGCTATTTCATGCGCGAGTACTCCAGCAAGCTCTGCTTCATTATTCAATGAGGCAAGCATACCTGTCGTAATCACGATATAACCGCCTGGGGCGGCAAAGGCATTGACAGCACTGTCGTCTAGCACAATAAACTGCCAGGCTAAATCTGGTCGACTAGTATGCCTTACAAGCCAGTATCCTACTTTATTTACATAACGTTGAAGCTGCTGCTTGGTGTTAATTGAAGCATTCACTAAAAGAGCATGAATCGTATTCTTGCCCAGCGTAGCTTCCTCCTCCTCAGATTTTTCACCTAAGTCACCAACTTTACCCGCAGCATTAAAAACGCGCCCAAGATCAATGCCTTGAATCTTTACACCACAAGCAGTTAAAAAAGAAAATAGAAGTAATAACGTGATCGAATAAAGAAATTTCTTGTTCATAACACAGCCTGCCATAAATCAATAAGAGATTTAAAAATTTTACGATAGCTGTTTCTTAACACTGCTTGGTTAAAAGCAGCATGCTGTTTAGCCGACATCTACTGCTTTAATACGGGAATATTGAACGTTTTCACCCTTGCACAGGCAGGCATATACAAGAATTAAGCTTAATTCCTAGCTATGTTTTCTCGCCTTCAATGGAGTGACTGTTCTTACTTGATAAAAACAGTTAATTAGTCGCTAGGTAAAACGACAGACTCCTGAGTCATTAACTTTCCTTCTTCGGCAAACTTAATAATACTTTCTTCTGCAGGAATAAAGTTTTTGAGTTGTTCAAATTTAATTGGTGTATTCGACTCTTCATGCGTCAACGCTTCGTCAGACAACCCTCTTACACCTGTTGATATACCACTTGCCGGCGGCATAACGGCAGTTTCACGTAATATTTTTGCAATAGACTTTTCATTTGACTCTTGTTCGGATAAAAACCGGACCTTAAGCATTCGTAGCCAACCGACCTCTAATGCCTCCGTCTCAATTTGATACCAGCCCCCTTTTCTTTTGAGCAAACTAACCATCGTATCTTTATTAACTGATGAGACAACGGTTGCTGATGATGTTGGCATATCAAGGATTTGAGTATTATTAAGCACAATAGCAGATTGTTGCGCTAGAGTAGTATTTGCGACTAGCGATACGATTAAGAGGGAGTAGAACATCATATATTTCATGACATTAACCTCATTTATTTTATTATATTTTTCTTTTTGGTTCATACACTCGGACAGCTTCATTTCGCCCTTTTACTTGAAATTCGCCGCGAGGTATAAAATCAAAATGATCCTTAGCTACTTTCATTGTAGTCTCAGATACTAGAATTTGCGCGCAATTTTTAGTCAATCCTTCAATTCGACTTGCTAAATTGACGGTATCTCCAATCACGGTGTAGTCATATCGCTGCTGCGCACCAACCATGCCTACGACCGCATAACCTGTATGTATCCCAATTCCGATATCAAAATCTTTATAACCATATTCAGATTTAAATATCTCCAGGTTGTCAATCATATCCAGTGCAGCATTAATGGCATAAATGGGGTGTTCTTCATGAACCAAAGGCGCCCCCCAAAAAGCCATTACCGCATCACCAATAAATTTATCCAGCGTGGCATGATAACGAAATAAGGTTTTAACCTGACGGTCAAAATAGTGGTTTAGCAAACTGACCATTTCACCCGGCGTTCTTTGTTCAGAGATACTTGTAAAATTTCTTATATCTGAAAACAACATGGTAACTTCGACACTTTTACTACCCAGTAAATCTTCTGAGTCATCTTCACTTAATAATTTTTTTACAATATTAGGATCCATAAATCGATTAAAAACGCTCACTGTTTCAGCTAACTCTCTTCGATGCCCTAAATAAAGTACAAGAAATGCCCCGACAACAAACGTGGTTAGAGAAATACAAGTAACCAAAACATCAACTAAAGTGCCAGTAAGGGCTGAATACCATGAAAAAAGAATAAGCGCCGGAATACAAGTTATCGCAATTGCAATACCAACCCATAACCCACACCTAATAGATATAACTGCAATAAGTATAAATAACATAGAGCCTATAAAATTGAACAACCGCTCATCAATTTTGGTGAGTCCATCACCTGAAATCAAATTATCTATCGCTGTCGACAATATAAATACACCGGGGTAATTTTCATTAATCGGTGTAGATCTGAAATCATGTAAACCGAGTGCAGTTGTGCCTATAACAATAATTTTATCTTTAAAAAAGTCATCCGGTATCACGACCTTTTCGCCACGGGCCTGGCTTAATATTTCTGCATATGAATAACGCTCGTGTGGAACGATATTCGTGCTCTGCCAGTCAAGAGTTATCATTGCTGATTCCGGTAACATGTACCCCAAATCTTTAGCAACCTTAGCAGGCAAGGATGGCATCCTCCAGCCATCATACTCTTGATATAATGCATACCGTCGGCCAACCCCATCTCCATCTGGACTAAAATCAATACTTCCCAACCGCCATGCTTGTTTAGAAATAGCATTCGGCAATAAAAGTAAAGCTCTGGAATCCGCTCTGGCTGACTCCATTTTCTCCAGACCAAGCTCTTTAGGGTATGTCACTAAAAGCGGCGTATTTTGAGCACTCAAGGTTGTTTGACTCGCCATTGCAAGATAAACATTATGGCTAGCCTCAATGACTTCATTAAAATATGAGTCTGAATCAGGTCGGTACAAGTCGGCTTCAGAAAATAAAATATCAAACACAACCGCATGAGGTTTCTGAGTATTCAAAAACTCTAATAGTTCTGCATGAACAGACCTTGGCCAGGGCCATTTTCCTACGACATCTGCTAATGCGATGATACTGCTGTCATCAATATCAATCACTACAATGTCTGTTGATGCTGATTGATTTGAAGCCCGTTGTACAACTAGTTGGTCTTGGAATCGTGCTTCAAGATTACGAAAAGTTGCACTATAACCAAGTAACCATTGCAGCATCAAAGCCAGAATTATTAAAAATAATGAGGCTTTTATTGCTCGATACTTATGAAGATTTTTGACCATTTAACTCTCCATTTTTAACATTTACAGCATCAGCATGAAGTTTTCCTTCTACTTATATAAAATAGCACATGAAATCTACTGTATAGTTTTTGTACTACTAAGTTCTATAGTTCTTATAGTAAATTAATCTTTAATTTAGCAATTATCACAATTTTTCTACAGGCAATATTCATATTGGCTGACTATACTTTTATTCTGATTACGTGAAGTTACAAGATTTAACGATAGGAAAACGGTTCTCTTTTATCATGGATAGCATTCCCATTAACGCTGCTTTACGCACGAAAAATGGAGGGATTCAACATGAAGTTTATACCGACCAATCAAATAGCGTCATTGTTAGTTTTGCTCAATTCATACTCTCAAAAAATTTCAGAAAATTTTCAACGATTTACGATTCATACTCTAGCCTTATTACTGCTCTTGATATCACCACAGTTTGCCTCATCAAAAGGTGTGTTCACAACAGACATTACCTCTGGACCGGATAGTTTTTCTGCTTCTTTTTCCAATGTTGAGGAGGCCTTCGAACAGTTAGACAAAGAAAACCTTGAGCGCTTTCTTCCCAGTTATATTGACACTTCAGCCGTTAATGCGGTGGTAGATTATCGAGGAATTGATATTAATTTTTCATTTTTAGCTAACTCAACAACCTTAACTATGACTATCCCTGGTTTAAACATTACAGAAACATTTGATGGAACTACTCGGGATGATAGTGGAGATTTATTAGTTGAATATTTGAAAGGAGCAGGATTAGATAGCGTTAATAGAATCCAAAAAGAACTCGCTCGGGTCTCCGCTACGGACCCTGTTGCAGGGAACCCTGCCAGCTTAATGGGCACTATGGTTAGCAATAATTATTCGCTTTCTATGTCAATGAACCCGATGTCTTTTGCAAGCACCCCCGGAGGAAATGAGTTATTAAGCTCAGTTCTAGGTAGTCGTTCTCCCACGAAAAGTAAAATGGCATTCGGTGCCACATCTTCAGTGACAACATCATCGGCATCAGGTTCTTCAACCACTACATCACCTTCAGCATCTACATCAACGGGCTCAGGCTCGTCAGTCAATGAAATGACATCAAACTCAAACAAAACAACCACTCAGATACCAACAAGCAATGAACAATCATTACTGACCGAAAATGAATTAACCAACCAAAATTCAGACAACTCCAGCTCAGGCGATACTAGCAGTTCTACTGCCTCTAATGCCCCCGCCAACGCAGTATCACCTGAAGGAATAGGCAGTTCATTTGGTATCGATATCAGTCATTCTTTTCTTGATCTCGATGGTGATAAAGCCAATACAGAAACCATTATTATTGACTATCAATACCAGTTCGAAGATCCACTTAAAGTATTGCGGGTTAAAATGCCGCTCGCTATCACGGATACCGAAGGATCTGTTACTTACGATGTCGACCTTGGCATAGCTTTCAGCTTCCCTTTATCAAGGTCTTGGTCGCTCACACCCGGATTAAGCTATGGCGTTGGTGGTTCTGAAGACTTAGGTGGCGGTGCTGCAATAAATGGCTATTCATTATTAAGCTCTTTTCGCTTTGTCTATGGTAACTACTTATATAATTTGGGCAATATGGTTGGGCATTATGCAACAGGAAGTGTCAGTCTAGGGGATTATGAAATTGATCCGGGGATTTCCAATACAGTTTATAGAAATGGGCTGGTTATACTGAGGCCAAGTCTAGTTTTTAATGTTCCTACCATGTTACAACTCATCCTTATCGATACTCGTTACAGCGGTGATGAACTCTACACGGAACATTATTATGAAGCAGGTTTTGCCTTTGGACTAATAACCGATGATGATTTATTAGCTGAAGACAGTTTTAACCTAGGCTTCACTTATTTAGATTCAACCGATTCAAACATTAAAGGCTATAAAATAAACTTTGGTTATCGATTTTAAATCATACTTTAAGCATATGATTTGTATTTATTCAAAAAACTTTTTGGTTGATTTGACCATTTCAACCACTTCAGGCACAGGTATTTTTTGTTCAGGGAATGCACCTTGAACTTTCACACTTAGAGCTTTAGAAAACACTTGATACAAAACACGTGTCGAAACCGAAATGGGATAAGTGATCCCTTCAGGAAGATTAAACACTTCATTTCGGGTTTCACCTGGTTTAATTCGAGTATCTTTACCAATTTTTGTATAACGCCAGAAACGTAAACCAACCGGTTTACCGTCGTTATCAACACCAATCTTTTCAAATTTACGACTATCTTTAGGGATGTGGCCATTTTTCATGACACCACTTTGATAGACAATCGCATCATATTTATCTCTGACAATAACTTCTAACCACACTTGCCGACGAGCACCACCGGGCATGTCATGGCCGGAATTTATATTCGTCACTTTCGCAACAACCTGTTGTCCATTCTTTTCGACATCGAGCGTTAAGGCAGATTTCAATATTTCAACACTCAGTTTTTTATGCTCTGGATTCCTCATCCCTGTAAAGTAGTAATTGCCACCGGTAAAATGGTGTGAACGTAAATTTGACTTAACGACACCGTCATTGGTTGATTGACCAGAAACCTTGTTGTCGAAGTCATTTACATCCTGAGTCATATGGCAGTCAATACAGGTTTTATGCTGACTAGGCTCATCAGGTCTGTTGAAGGGTGAAGCTAACCACTCACCAAAGTTATCATTGATGTTGGCACCCATTCCTGTAGTGAATTCGTTATGGCAAGTTGCGCAATAAAGAGAGCTTTGGTACAAAAGCTTATTTGAATATGAGACTTTATGCGCTTCAGGTAAGGCATTAATTTGTTTATCTGAAAACCATTGTAAGATTTCATCAGAGGTATCTTCAAAAACATAAGACTGCCGGTCTTTTAAGTTAACGGTTAAGTCCGTATTGCCACCCGCATTTTCTGCTTTCGTGATTCGGTGACAAAAAAGACAACCCGTCCCTCTTTCACTTACTGCTTGCTTATTTTCTAATGCGCTAAAGAGTGAGTGGCCATTTTTCTCGTACATACTTCCATAATCTTTTAATGGGCCTTTATCATTATTAATGACCATTTGTGGTGCATGACACCCGCGACATAGGACTCTAAATTCTTCCCCCTCTTCCTTCGCTGCTAAGTCTTCTTGTAAACGATAAAAAGGATGGTCCATGTTCATTCCATGATTTGAGTCGGCCCATTGATCGTAAATCGTGGTGTGACAATCTGCGCACTTTGCTGAATTAATCCAGTCTTCAGGGTGGCTATAACGTTCACTATCATCAAAACGAAGCCAGGTTGAAAGGTAGGGTAAATTCTCGGGTGCACGCACATATTCATTCAAAGCACTCATCATTTTGGCTGCTGCTAAAGGTGGATTTTTAAAATCTAAGCCAGCCATGCCTCCCTGAGTTTTTTGGATAATGTCAATATAAGCAGCGACAGGGTCACCTGCAATCATCTTATACGTATCTACATGACCTGTTATAGCGTTGGTGTAACGATCTTTCGTGCCTGCTTCCATCAACTGTCTATTCGTAAAATTGAAACCATCAAAATGGCAAGAGTTACAGCTCATCCAGAAGTCACCAGCCATTGCATTTTCAGGGTAATCCGCTGTATTAGCATTGTTAAACAACGTTTTCCCCAAACGCAACTGTTCAGGTACAGGATCATTTTTTACGAGATCAGCAAACTTTGCATTCAATAATTTCAAGCGCGAAAAAGGACCCGCTTTTCCAATATCAAATTTGACCAGATCTAAAGTCATGGCATTTTGAACAAATAAATTTTTACCATCAACTAACAAGCCTCGCGGGTTGTTGCCCGGCACATTACGGAAAATCTGAGTAGCCTTTACGCCGCCCTGAAATTTTTTCCTTCGGTGACGTTTTTTATTCTTTCGCCCCTGACGAGATAAATCAAAAACCATTAAATCTTCGGAACCGGCTAATGATAAAATAACCTTCTTACCATCTTCGGTGAAAACCACATCATGAGGATTTGAAACGATGCGTGTTTTATTACCGTTTTCGATAATGTTTATTTGCTTAAACAGCTGTTTTCGTTCGTCCAGTACTTCATGTTCACTACCTTTTTCGCTGATATCCAAAATTGAAACAGCAGGAAAAACGGTCGATTGAAATTGGAAATCATGACCAAATGACCATAAAACATGAGGCAGCCACGCAGTTTTCCCATCAGGTGAAATAGCAATATTATCAAGCAATCGAGGTTTACCCTGCGATACAGTTTTGTTTTCGTTTATAGGGCTATCACGAAGTTGAATCACTTTTCTTAATTGTGGCTTTTGAGTATCAACATTATAAATAGATATTTGACCAGTCATTGCATGTGTAACAAGCAAGCGCTGATCATTAGAAAGTGACAAGCCTCTTGGCGTGCTTTCAGTAGAAAGGGTAGATAGAATTTCGCCATCAAGGCTTATGACTAAAAGCTTGCTCTCCTCGAAACTAACAGCATAAAACACCTGTAGTTCAGGATTAAACAAAACGCCAAATGGTCTGGATGGGACTGAAATTTTTCTGATAATTTCTAAGCTATTCGCATCCAGTAAAATTAGTTGTTCACCTAAATAATCAGAGGCGAGTAACTTAGGCTTACTTGTATTATCAGACAATGCTATACGTCGGATGTCTCGCCCTACTTTACGTTCAACAGTTATTTCACCTGTATCACGTTGAATTAAACTGATACTGCCAGCATCGAAGTTCGCACTAATAATTTGAGTTTTATTATGAGTCATTAAAATTGAGCGACTACTAGTTTGGCCAAAAGCACTCGAGGCAATCATTAAGAGAAACAACACAAAAAGAGTAGTATTTTTTTTGTGTTTGAAGGTCTTACAAAAATGCTGAAACATATTAATTCTAACTCGGTTTTTATATGTACAAGTTGAGTTCACTTGGAAAAAGAGCAAAGAAAACCGCTCTGATTTTCATTTTTCCCTGAAGGTAATCAATAGCGCTGATAACAATTGATCACAGCTAAGTCACAAATTAAACTGCTTTAAGGCTGCTAATAAAACAATTTTATTCTTTTTGAAGGTCTCAGGGTCAGCTAACTTTTGACCCACACCAAATACACCAGGGTTTCCAATAGATTTTAGAATAACGGACATGGCTTTTAAAGCGTGTTTCTTATCAAGTTCTGATAACTGGGGGGAAAGAATATCAAGGTATAATTTACTTTTCATTACCAGAACTTTTGCAACCTGATAAGATGACAATTCGCCATAGGCTTTGTTCAAACGACTCTCAATAACGGCATAAATAGTTCTATCTAAAAGATTCTCGACCTGCGATAAATTCTTTTTTTCAATAGCAATTTGAATTTTCACTAACAAGTCATCATGATTTTTTTCAAAATGTTTGAATTCATCTTGAAAGGTAGTGAGTGCAATTCGTACTTCTGAAAAATTATTGTCGCTGATTGCAATTAACATCGCCTCGCGCCCCTCAATTACTGGCTCATTCCCCATAGCAGAATAAGAGTATGCTGAAGACTGAAAACTTAAGATCAAGCCAAACAGACCGATTAGCAACGAAAGTTTTTTTTCCAAGCTGAAATTCAACATTTTTACGATCCTACCAAGTTCAATTTTATAAAATAACGTCAGAATATAAATTTAAACAACACTTTGAGTTTCAATCACAATTTTTTCATTCCGGTAGTCAAAGATTTCACTTCTTTTATCAACACCGTCAATAATTGATTGGGCAGCCATCATCCCCATTTCCATTGCGGTATCGGAGAAAATATATCTGAAAGTCCCTTGTCTACCGGACATAATTAAGTTCGCATACTGGTTCAGATGAGTAATCGCCTGTACTCTTTTTTCTTGATATTTCATGTCCATCAAGGGGTATGCATGCTCTGTAAATTCCGTAAAATATTCCCCGTCATTTAAACTTGGCTCAACACCAAGATTTGATAAATCTTCCATCACACGCGCCTTTAATTTTTCACCTGATGCCTTCCAGATTTCATCGCCTTTATTACAGGGTATTTCAATCATGACAGATGTTTCTCCTTCAGGTGACATAAAGGATGAACGTCTTTTAGGTTCTTGCAAACGGGTGCCTAATATTTCAGGGTCTGATAAATACTGCCAGGTATTGTCAGATATATTATTGGTATTCATCGGCATATTCAAAAAACGTAATGACCTGTAGCTCAAACCGGAATCAAAGCCCGTAAGCGAGCACATTATATTTAGGGGTATCGTTGAAATAATATGATCACAATTGATAGTTACCAAATTATTTGAAACAGGTTTGCTTGTTTTTTCATCACTTGATTTAAATGCAACGGATGAAATCTTTTGAATATTCTGTTCTTGTGAGTAGTTAAACTCACAGACTTCTGACCTCAATAATATTGTAACGCCTTTCTTTTTCAGTTCTTCCGCTAATCGGGTATATAGTTGCCCATAACCCCATTTTGGATAACGGTATTGACGTGCATAGGTTCTTATTGATGTCGTAGATTTTTTTTGTGGTATTAAACGTTTAACGATGTCTTTTAGGTCAATCAAACTAATACGCTGTGAAGCCCAGTCGCCTGATAGATTTTTAGGATCTATTCCCCATAATTTTGCAGTATAAGCTTCGAAGAAGTGGGTATATAAAGTTTTACCAAACCTGCTTTCTATCCATTGGGCAAAGCTTACTTTCGATCGATCATTTGGCTTAGGCTTAAATATTGATTTAGCCAAATCAAATAAACTACCAAACAACAAAGGCATCGGTGCATTTCTGATCAAATCTTTTAATGCCAAAGGATAAGCATAAATTCGACCACGGTAACGAATGACACTCTTACGCTGCGCAAACAGTAAGTCATCACCCATTAAACGGTCGACAAATTCAAGCAACTTAGGGTTTTTTGTAATGAAGCGGTGACCGCCATAGTCAAATCTATACTCGCCTTTCTTACCTTGAAAAGTTTGTGTCGAACACATTCCACCTACTTGTTGTTCTTTCTCAAGAATAGTGACCTGATAACCCGCTTCCATCAAGTCCCATGCAGCCATTAAACCAGCAGGACCGGCACCTAAGATCACTACTTCCTTAGTCATGACTTAGCATAACTCCTCTTCCAAAAAACAATAAAAATAACTAAGTAAAGCCCCCAGGTACTAAACTGAAATAAGCTAGGTGATGCATTATAACCAAACAATGCACGTAAGAAAGTTCCGAACACTCCTCGGTCGTCTAGAATATGGGAAACATCAAAAATAGGAGCGTAAAATACTGAAATAAGGTCAGTTGCTTGTAACATATTAATCCCAGATGACAGCAAACCTGCAGCTATGATAATCACTAGCAAGCTGGTCCACCTAAAAAAGGCAGCTAAAGGTACTTTTCGTGCCCCTTTCATCAAAACCCAAACCACGACAAATGAAAGGCCTAAGCCTAGAATCGCTCCTAGAATGCCTTGTTCTTGTGAAAAGTTATTCCCCGCTGAAAACATTAATGCAGAAAAAAACAATATCGTCTCAAACCCTTCTCTGAGTACTGCCAGAGTTGAAAGCAACACCAAACCAATGACATTTCCGGTAGAAACATATTCAGTTAAATTTTTCTGCACATGATCTGTCTGTTGTTTCGCTTGTTTCTGCATCCAGATAGCCATGTATGTCAGGACAAATGTTGCAAAAATCAAGATGCCAGCCATAAAGTAATTTCGATATAACTCATTACTGAACTGATCTATAAATAGTTGAAAAACTACGGCAACTAATAAAGATAAAATAAAACCTACAGCCACCCCCAAATAAATGTATTTATGGAAATGTTTCGCATTGAGCTTGGTGAGATATGACAAAGCAATACCCACTAATAAAAAAGCCTCAAGACCTTCTCTGAAAGTAATCAGAAAACTCGCTAACATAAAATCACCTTAGAAAATGTACTTGAATATATCGACGCAGATTTAACACGCTCCAACGGAGTGCATGTGCAAAAACTAATGGCACTAACAGCCATGATGTGTAGAAGTGGATATTCTGTACCAACCAACCAAAATCATTTCCTGGCGCCCCCCAAAAAACCAAATACAGGCCACTCAAGAAACAAAATGCTAATAGGTAATCCAGTAACAGCCCTGTTCGATTGAAGAATTTTTTTTGACTACGATTGATAAGGCTTCGGTGAGATAGCCAGAAAGGGACTACTGATATAGGAAAAACAAATAACCCTGCAACAACATGAACAAACAACATTGCTCTTTGAATTTGCCAAGAAAAGTCAAGCCAGGCCCAAACAAATAAACCACTCAAAAACATTAAATATAAGACTGTTTCAGCAAATTTATGCTTGTAAGCACGCGCCTTCCACCAATCTTTCAATAGTTCAGATATCTGAGTCACAGTGATTAAAGGTTTACCTGTTAAATGCTGAACATTGGCATTTGCTTCCATAAAAACTCATTGCAAAACAGATATAAAAGAGTAAGGGTGCTTTATCTCTCGCACCCTCGGTTTAAATAAGCAAATTATTCAACGCTTACCTTGTTCGCCATTACCATGGCGGTACCAAACTTTCCGCCAGCGGCGGTCAGTTGCTTTACACCGTCTTCATCTGAATCTACTGTATTAGACCCTTTGATTAAGTTTTCTCCCGAATCACCTAACCATTCAGAAAGTTGCATCCCGCCATTTATGACACCTTTAAACCAACTAACATAACGACCAATTAGTGACTCAAGTTCAAGCGCTGCGGCACTTTCTCCCTCTTCATTTTTTAGGTGTAAAATAGTTTCACGTAATCCACCAGATATAGCTGCTGCAGTATAAGGTGTATGAATGGTTGCTTTGCCAGGTTGTTCTGCCCAAGTATTGATCTTTTTATCAAACATGTGCTTTTCTACAGAAAGATAAATTGAGCGAGCGGCTGTTTTATAACGTAAATCACTCGTTGCCAAAAAGGCTGAAACCAAGCCTCGTATTGTAGAGAACTGAGTATCTAACGAAGTTTTACTGTTTATGTCTCCACCCAAAGTCAAACCATCGTAAACAAGACCATTCTTAGCAATTAGATTCTGAAGAATAAAGTCAGCTTGTGCCTTGATCATCATCAAGGCAGTCTTACCTTTTTCAGTTTTTAAATCTACATCACCACCATCTGCTGAAGCATAGCCAACAGGTAATGCGTCTTGAGCACGCTGAAAGATAGATAATGCGACTAAAGAATATGCTGCATCGAAGGTTTTAACATTTTTTCCTTGCTTGCCATCCACAAATTCAGTTACTAAAGTACCTTCAGTACTATTGAAATGAAGCGCTTCTAAATTTTTGAAAGTTAAGTTACTGATGTTGTTTGCCAACGAAAATGCGTCATCGCCTTTTACATCGTTATTAAAGTTGTTATCTGTATTATTTTTTGGACTTGCCGCAAAGGGGGCCCCATCAAAGACCGATAAAAACGCGGGATTCTGTGCCGTATTTGCATTACGCTGGTCGGTATAGGCAAAAAACTCACTCACTGGCCATAACATTAGCCAAATATCTTCAAGTTGAGATGAGCCATCAACAATACTCAATGAATCAATTGAATTAACGCCATTATTCATGCCTTCTTTAACAGCTACTTTGTGAGCAAACCATACAGGCTTTTTCTTTGGATCGTAGTTAGGGTTAAAAGTGATTCCAAGCTTTTCACCATCAAAGCCAAGTTGGTTTTGTAGAATCAATAATTTGTCAACTGATAGCTCAGTCAATACCATGCCATTAAACCCATCCGCGGCAGAAACACCTAAGCTGTGCTTGCCATCTTGGTCCATTGTAGAGGATTCAGCTTCAACTTCCTCATTGCTTTTGGTTACATGCATCCCCCCCAGAAAATCCTGAGACCACATCACTTCTTTTAAAAATATTCCCCCAAGACTTGCAGGATTTATAACTCTCTGAAAACGAGTGGTGTCCCATGAAAGTGTTTTGTAGTCACGATAGTAGGCAGGAATGATTGCTTGTTGCTTTAAAGCTACACCTTTTGCAGTTAATACCTCAAGCTCATCTCCATTTATACTCGTTATATCAGCCTTTTGCGCTAATTCAGGTATACCGGCAAAATAAGGTAATGAAATGGGGTACATATTTAATGGAATTTCAGTGGCTGAAAAACCAACCGATTTTGCCATTTCAACAAATCGATTTCCTAAATTTTCTAGCTTGCCACCACGTATCGAATTTAATGGCCCATTCACTAAATGAGGCCCCATGGTTGACTGATAATTCAAAGCATACATCGCTTCTTCTGAGTACTCATAGCTCTCAATACCCGCGCTGAAGTCAAAAGCCGTTGGTGCATTTGTTTGGTTAGGATCAAGAACATCCAAGTCCAAACCTAATGATTCTGCCAATGGCTCGCCCGATAACTCGAACTCTGTATAAGCTAGAAAATTTGCAGCAGGCTTAAGTGTTTTATCTAGCACCGTTACTTTTTGGTCTGCATGCAGCCCCGTACTTATGCTCGTACCCGCAGTAATAATTAATGAAACAGCAATACTTAGTTTATTCTTTAAAAGCATCATAACCTCAATAAAAGTATAAAAACACAAATCTACATGATAATGATTCGCATTATACATAAAAAAACACTTTATGATAGCTTGTACTAAATAAAATATAAGAGGTACTTCCTAGTAGGTATAAATAGGTAAGATGAAGCGCTATGGACAACTCATCAACTACACACATAGACTTTTAAGAAGTTGTAAGCTGTACATCCTCACTTTTGATAGCATATAAATTAGGTTCTAGGATGATGCTTATTAGGACTTGTAATTCAAGGAGGGTTTGCTCTTATTTCATTATGCGAAAGTTACTCATAACTTATAAAGTTGTCAGCTTTTCAAAAACCGGAGCAGTTTTTTGTTAGGGCTTGACCTTGACTACCTAAGTAATTAATTATACTTCCGGCAGTTAGTTTAAACATTGGCGCGATACTTAACCCTGCACTTCTTAAACCTTTTGCAGTCCACTTGTTACAAGTATTCATAAAATAAAAACTTCCAACACCTTGATAAAACTGGCTATTTCCATAAATACCACTTTTTTGTGGCACAACGTCACCCGCTTCATTTCTTGCAAAACTATTTGAGATAAAATTAATTAGTGATAAATATTCACTAACACTTAAACACAAAATTTCAATATTACTTCCGAAAAAATAGCGCTCTACATCGTTAGGCACAGCAACGGCATGAACTACTGATTCAGTTGGCCAAAACATTGCCTGAAGGGTTATACCTGTAGTAATTTCTTCTGCTTGATAGAAGCCTTTATCTCCCCAACCAAATTCAATATTTCGAGCATGTGGAAATCTTTTCTTTAACTCAGGTACACTTTTGTGAATATCAACAGCAGGAATAACAAACCCTGTGTGCCACCCATGCCTCACAACATAAACTTGGTTTAGACCACCTACAAAACCCTCCTTGGGACGATCTACAACATAAGGCTTTGAGGAACAGCCTGATATAAAACAGATAGCTAGTAGAAAAAATTTAAGCATTGAATGCCTGCACATGGATCTCATCTCCGCTTGATTTAACAGCAGCTATGAAGGTCTCTACCTTAGTATGGGAGGTCCAAACCTAACAAAACTCCACATGAAATAATGTGTATTAAATTTGGACCACTTTAGGGTGACTACAGCAGCCAAGCTAACCTGTTTTAGTCAGTTAAGATCTGATTCATCAAAAGCTAAACCCAGAATAAGTAAATTTCTGACATATCAGAAAATTCAACATGTCTTTTCAGTTCTTCATCCCCCCCTGTTATCCGGAATGACTCTGCACTTCAGATTAAAAGAACTTTCTCAGAGCCGCTAAAGTTTTTTCACGATAGGCAAAATCGGTCAAGCTTCGTTGAGTCAGAAATGAATTTTCCACATCAATATTCATTGCAAGCTTCTCGGTTTTCATCTTCGAAAGTCGTTTTATTTTTAGGTTGTAAACCGTTAAATCTCTTGATATCCACGTTTCTTCAATTTTTTCAAATTGTTTGAACACAGTGCGCTTATGTAATGCGCCTCGTTTATCATAAGCTTGAACTTTTAATGCAAGAAGTCGTGTTTGATCAACCCAAATCAATAGGCGACTATAATTTGTTTGTTTAAGCCTTATTGGCTTAGGGGTCGCTTCTATTACCCAAACTTGATTACCTGAGTATGGGCCTTCCTGAAGTATTTTGTAATCATATTCATCGGTTTTTCCTGACTCCATATCTTCAGTTGTGAACTCTGAACCAAACAGTGACACAGGTTCTTGATCTTCACCCGAACCACTTGCCATACGCTTTACTTTTCCTAACGCAGAAAGGTACAACCATGACTCGGTATCTTTTTGTGCATCATCATAACTATAAGTGAGCATTCCTATACCACGCTCACTCGCAGGCTCTAAAATAATAGAGATCGTTTGATTGTCTTTTTTATCTGGACCTAATTGTCGTGATACAGACTCCATTAGTTTGACACGCGGCGCTTCAGTACAAACTACTTTCCTATTTTTAATCACAAATGAGCATGAAGATAGTCGGGATTTACTCAGTGTTGCATCGGCTGCTTCACGCTGTTGAGCATCCACTTTGTCCATAATACTACGGGCACTTAACGTTTCATTTGCTTGTACTAGGGAAAATGAAAAAACCATCACCAGCAATAAAATCGGCGTTAATTGCATGAAACATCTCCTGTTGGTTTTTCTGCTTTTTTAGCCAGATACCGCCGTCGCCCCAGATCGGGTTTAAACCAATGAATTATGGCTGGTAGTAGTAACAAGTCAGAAGATAAGGCGACAACAATCGCCAAAGATCCAAATATGCCTGTTTTAGCCAGACCTAAATAGTCAGAGAAAGCGAGCATTGAGAAACCAATTGCCAACACCAATGTCGTAAAAGTCACCGCCTGCCCTACTTCTTTGATTGTACTTTTTAGTGCTTCGTCTACATCCCCCAATTCAAACCATGCATCGCGGTAATGTGCAATAAAATGAATGGTATCATCAACCGCAATACCAATAATTAACGGTGCTATAATCAAAGTATCGGTATCTAAAGGGATTCCTAATAAGCCCATCACTCCAAAAGTAAAAAATGCGGGTAATAAATTTGGCACCATAGAAATCAAGCCTGCTTGAAGCGAGCTAAGAGAAATAACCATAAGTATGGTTATTATCGTAAGTGCAAAACCAAAACTCTTTATTTGTGCCCAGCTAATGTGGTCTATCAACTCCATCATTAGTGATAACCCACCCGTTACATTCAGTGCCATATCAGGATACTGTGCTTTGAGCGGTATAAAATGCTGTTCTAAATCCTGCTGTACTGATTCAAAAAACTGAGTGTATTCATATGACCCTTTATTGCGTAATTGAATAGATATATGGCTTTTCGAGTAGTCATCATTAACAATGTTACGTCGGTCTCTTGGGTTGGCATTATCAAAAAGATAGAGTAGTTGTGCTGAGAGCCTAGGGTCTTGAGGGATACGCTTATAACTTTCCTGCCCTTCATGCATCACTTGATTTGTATCTTTGACAAAGTCTGCAAGGGAAAATGTTTTTACGACAAAGTCTGGATAAGTAACTTCAATATAATCTTGGAGGTTTGCAATAGTTTGTAGCACAAGCGGTTGTTTCAGTGCATCGGTCTCTCCTAAATCAAGCATAAACTCAAGATTTTGGCCGCCCATCATTTGTTCATCGACAACATTATATGTAACTCTTATTTCGCTATCTTCTTTCGTCAGTTCAGCAAGGTTTGTATCTACCCTGACATTAGTTGCGCCATAAACAAAAGCGGCAAAGATCGATAAATAAGTTAATACAATGAGTTTTGATCGAGGTTTTACAAAGTGAGGAATGGTGTCCAGTAAAGATTGCAGCCAGCCTTTATGCGAATTTTGTTTTTGGCCGTTTTGTTTATATTTCTTCTTATTCTCTTTTTTTGAATTATAAGGATGCCAAATATCAAGCAGTACAGGTAAAAGGAATATCGTAAAAATAAAAGCAACACCAACACCTAATGCCGAATTAAACCCAAAAATGGCAATCTGGGGTAAGTCACTAATCATTAATGCAGACATTCCCGCCATGGTTGTAATTGTAGTGAGAAAAATAGGAAGCCCTGTTTTTCGGTAGGCATTAATCATCGCTTTACGGTGATCAAGCCCTTCTTTTCGGTACAATATATAAGCGCTCATCACATGCACACAGTCGGCTGTTCCAACGGCTAAGATCAGCATAAATGATAGGCTCACCATAGTTGAAAGTGTAATGCCTAGCCAACTCATAAATCCAATCGCCCAAAAAGCGGAGCATGCAATAACTAAAATCGGCCAGATAACGGCACTCCACGACTTAAACAATATCCATAGCAATGCAACCACTGCCAAAACCATCAAGCCTAATAACCATGCTGACTGCTTCATATTATTCAAAGCAAATTCCATCATGGCTGCATTACCGGTGAAGTAGAAATTGAAATGCTGATAAGCGGGCTTTCCTGTAATGTCACGAAGCTCAGTCATAAAATTCAAGTATTCATCCATCTGCATATCTTGGAATTCAATCTTCTCTGTTTGAAGGTTTGTATCAACGGAGAATACTGCATCAGCTTCAAACTCGTCCTCACTTAGTAAGTCAATACTGATGTTATCTATCGCTTGGTCATTTGAAACAGGTACAACACCAAAATCAGTCTTCAGGATGATTCCGCCAAAATGAAAATTCTTTGAATAATAACTGAGTTCTAAATTCTCTTGAGTTAGGGCCAGCTCACGCCGCTGTTCTCGTTCAGATGACGTTTTTGGAAAATCGACGGCTATTAGTTTATTTGAAATTAAAGTATCGCCTTCTGCGATTTGGTATCGTGCATTATATAAACTATCAACGCGTTCGATTCGGGGTAACATGCTCTCAATAGCAAGATCAGTCTTTCCGTCTAACTGCAGTCCAACTCGCGCATTATCAAGCTCGGTATGTAGTTGCCGCAATACAGATAATGACTTTTCAGAAAATACATCTCCATCGCTTGCCTCATAAACCAGATAAATCCCATCATCACTGCCAAACTCCGAGCGAAATTTATCTAAGGATAGCTTTGTGGGGTCATCCTCCTGAAACCAGCTCTCTAGCGACATATCCATAGTAAAATGCGTCATCATGCCATAAATCATAAAGGCTGAAATCGCGAAAAAAAGCGTGATGATTGACCAACGCCATGGTAAGAATCGTTGAGGGGCTGCTTCAAAAAAATGGTTAAACTTAGATAGAACAGACTGCAAAATGAACTCCTTAATGATCTTCAGCAGAAGATGACTTCAATCAACGATACTTATAAATAGTATTATTCTTTATGTAACTTAACATCATTCAGATTGCTCAACACTATCATGTAAAGACTAGTTTCTAAACTAGATATAGTTTCAAATATAAACGTTCACAAAAGCGTGAACATACTCACACTCCGAACACATAAAAGAACCATTGCATGTCATTAGTCTCCAGCAATGCCATGATAGATATTCATCAATGATTTTTTCTAGGTATATTCCTTCCAAGCACAATGACGTCACCTTCTTTCCGTTTAATCATCGACCTTATGCAAATCGTCTTATGTTGCTTTATATCTAGCGCAACAGTAGCTGAAACGTATCGAACCGAACTACCTAACGCCCTTGATGACTCAGGATGGAATTTAATGCTGGACGAAAATGATATTCAGGTGTTTACCAGAGAATGGCCCGGTAGTGATTTCGTGGCGATTAAAGGCGTTCAGACAATCAACTCATCTCTCTCAAATATTCTTGGCAATTTTATTGATATTGCTTCTTTCCCTGAGTGGGTTAAAGATGCTGAGGAAGGTTACGTTATAGAGCCTTTTGACAAAAGCCAGGCTCGTAAAATTTATTTGAGAATGAACCTCCCATGGCCATTAAAAGATAGAGATATTGTTTCTGGCCAGAGTGTAAACCAAAATACTATAACCAAAATAGTCACAATAAGAGAGTGGTATGAAGGCGACACACTCCCGATTACTGATGGAGTAATACGGATTCCTCGGCTAAATACAGAATTTTTACTCATACCCTACGAGAAGAATTCAACAAAACTAATCTGGCAAGGTCATAATGACCCTGGCGGGTTAATCCCTTCATTTCTTGTTAACTGGTTGATAGAAAACGTATTCTTCACTTCAATGACAACAATGAAAAAACGATTTGAAAACCCCGAGCACTTTAAATCTGTAGATTGGATACTTGATTTTGAACAATGAATTTTCAGCTACAAGATAAGATGATCTCAAGGTATAATATCTATTCCAACTTTAATTATCTTTTTGAAGACTTTGAGCTAAATGACCAAAAAACTATTTATTAAGACACATGGTTGCCAGATGAACGAATATGACTCATCTCGCATGACAGACCTTTTACGCGACAGCCACGATGTTGAACTAACCGAAAATGAAAAAGAAGCTGATATATTATTACTCAATACTTGCTCTATTCGTGAGAAGGCTCAAGACAAGGTTTTTCATCAATTAGGTCGCTGGAAAAAGCTTAAAGATAACAATTCTGAAATCACCATAGGTGTTGGTGGCTGTGTTGCAAGCCAGGAAGGTGCAGCAATTCAAAAACGCACACCATTCGTTGATGTCATATTTGGCCCGCAAACGCTGCACCGTTTACCTGAAATGATTGATGCCTCAAAGCAAGGGCAACGTGGTGTTATTGATATTAGTTTTCCTGAAATCGAAAAATTTGACCACCTACCCGCCCCTGGCATTGATGGGCCATCAGCTTTTGTATCAATCATGGAAGGCTGTAGCAAATACTGTACATTTTGCGTCGTACCTTACACTCGTGGCGAAGAAGTCAGTCGCCCTGTCGATGATGTAATTGCTGAAATAGCGCATCTGGCCTCTCAGGGTGTTCGTGAAGTAAATTTACTTGGGCAAAACGTAAACGCCTTCCAAGGTGAAACTCATGATGGCGACATGATGGATTTGGCTGAGTTAATTACTTTAGTCGCGGCAATAGATGGCATCGATAGGATCAGATTTACAACATCGCACCCCGTCGAATTTACAGACTCATTGATTGATGTATATGCAGATGTGCCTGAGCTTGTTAGTCATCTACATCTCCCGGTTCAAAGTGGTTCCGACCGAATTCTTGCTGAGATGAAGCGTGGTCATATGGCGCTAGAGTATAAGTCTAAAATTAGACGACTCAGAAAGATTCGCCCTGACATAAGTATTTCTTCCGACTTTATCATTGGTTTTCCTGGTGAAACAGAGAAAGATTTTGAAGATACAATGAAACTCATTAATGACGTTGGCTTTGATGCTTCATTTAGTTTTATCTACAGTGCTCGCCCAGGTACTCCCGCTGCTGATATGGCAGACGACACGACTGAAGATACTAAAAAACAGCGCTTATCCATTCTTCAGCAACGTATCGCACAACAATCTTTAGATATAAGCCGAAAAATGGTTGATACCACTCAACGAGTACTAGTAACAAGTTTTTCAAAGAAGGACCCGGGAGAGCTTCAGGGCAGAACTGAAAATAACAGAGTCGTTAACTTCAAAGCCAAACAAGATCGGTCAGATAGTGCTTTAATCGGCAGGTTCATTGACATAAAGATAACAACAGCTTTCCCTAACTCCTTACGCGGAGATAGAATTGATGACCAAGACTACTAGTACCGCGACCAATACCATCAAAGAAACACGACTTGAACCATTTGATAATAAACGCTTGGCGTTATTATGTGGACAGTTTGATGAAAATATTAAATACCTTGAAAATAGTTTAGGTGTACGCATTTCTTATCGAGGCAATACCTTCAAGGTCAGCTCCGCCAAAGCTGCGTTCTGCCAGTCTGCCATCGAAATTTTGCGTCACCTTTATCGAGAAACCGAAGATAACGGCGTTATAAGTTTAGAGATGGTTCATTTGTTTATTCAAGAGTTTGGTATTGAATCTTCGAATGGTGACTTCCCTGTAGAGACCAAGTTAATAAAAACACCTCGTACCTCCGTTAAGCCACGCGGTGGCAATCAAAGCGCTTATGTAGAAGGTATCTCAAAACATGACATAAACTTCGGAATAGGCCCAGCCGGAACTGGAAAAACCTACTTAGCTGTCGCTTGCGCTGTCGAAGCCTTAACAAATGAAGAAGTTAAGCGTATTTTGTTAGTGCGTCCCGCTGTTGAGGCGGGTGAAAAGCTAGGGTTTCTTCCTGGTGATTTAGCTCAAAAAGTTGACCCATACCTGCGTCCACTTTACGATGCTTTATATGAAATGCTGGGCTTTGAACAAGTCGCTCGCTTAATCGAAAAAAGCGTCATTGAAATCGCCCCGCTCGCCTTTATGCGAGGTCGAACTTTAAATAATGCCTTTATCATTCTGGATGAAAGCCAAAATACCACCCCGGAACAGATGAAAATGTTCCTGACCCGTATTGGCTTTGGATCTACTGCGGTCATCACTGGCGACTTAACACAAACAGATTTACCCAAAGGGGCTAAATCTGGTTTATCACAAGCACTTCATGTACTAGATAATGTTAAAGGCATAGGTAGTACGCATTTTATTGCCTCTGATGTTGTCAGACACCCCATTGTTCAACGAATTGTAGAAGCCTATAACAAATATGACATTAGCCATCATTGATTTACAAATAGCCAGTGAGCACACTCGCTGCCCAAGTGTTTCACAACTTAAACTTTGGGTTGAATCTTCTCTCCAGGAAATGGATGAGAAAGAAGATCAAGAGCTTACGATCCGTATTGTTGATGAACAAGAGAGCCAATCATTAAATAAACAATACAGAGGAAAAGATAAGCCCACGAATATATTATCGTTTCCTTTTGAATCCCCTGCTCAAATAGAACTAAATTTGTTAGGAGATTTAGTGATTTGTGCGCCTATTGTCTCAAGAGAAGCAAAAGAGCAGGAAAAATCGGAAATTTCACATTGGGTTCACATGGTAGTTCATGGTACTTTGCATCTACAAGGTTTCGACCATATAGAAGATGATGAAGCCGAAGCAATGGAAGCTTTGGAAATCAAGATTCTAAACACGCTTGGTTTCCAAAACCCGTACCTAATTGAGGAAAAGAATAACTAGCTTATGAGTGATGAAAAGTCGAGCAAAACTGTGACACACCCCCCTGCAAAAAAGAAATGGTTTACAAAAATATCTCAACTATTATCGATTGAACCACAGTCTCTTCTAGATATTATGGAGATTCTTCGTGAAGCTGAAGTTCGTGACGTCATAGATCCAGATTCTCTCAGCATTATTGAAGGGGCAATCCAAGTCACCGATATGCAAGTTCGTGAAGTAATGATTCCACGACCACAAATGATTACCGTTAAGTCCAACCAAGAACCCGAACAGTATATACATAACATTATCGAATCAGCACACTCCCGCTTTCCTGTTATAGGTGATTCTCCAGACGATATAATTGGTATTTTACTTGCCAAAGACCTACTGCCACTTGCACTCAAAGGCAACCTTAAAAAAGGCGACGTCTCTGAATTATTACGCCCGGCAACCATCATCCCTGAAAGCAAACGTCTCAACCAGCTGCTAAAAGAGTTTAAACAAACACGCAACCACATGGCCATAGTTATTGATGAATATGGCGGGATCTCAGGCTTAGTAACCATCGAAGATATACTTGAACAAATCGTCGGTGAAATAGATGACGAGCATGACATAGATGATGAAGCTATGATCAAGCAATTATCGAATGGCGAATATAATGTTAAAGCGATCACCCCTGTTGAAGAATTCAATGACTACTTTACTGTTGATTTTCCTGATCATGAATTTGACACAATAGGTGGCTTAGCGTTAAAACAATTTGGTAGATTGCCTCGTCGTGGTGATACAACACAATTTTATGGATTTAAAGCAACCGTTTTGAATGCTGACAACCGAACAATCCGGTTGCTAAAAATAGAAAAAGTTTAAAGCATCATGCAGAACCTTTTACCTTTAACATCAAAACCTCAAACTAAACTATTGGTAGTGATCGGTCTACTTGTTGCTGGCGCAATGCAAACGCTAGCGATAGCGCCTTTTGATTTTTGGATTTTAGGTCCCTTATCTATAGCTTTAATTCTCTATATAACAAATGGGTTAAGCAACAGCCAACTCAATACAAGCAATGCAAAGCACAAAAATCATGGTCATATTTATGGTGGATTATTCGGTCTAGGGCTATTTGGTTCTGGGGCTTCATGGATATATGTCAGCATCCATACTTATGGTTATGCCAGTCCAGCACTCGCAGCGGTTTTAACGCTTGCCTTTGTACTAGTTCTATCCGCATTTCCAGCACTAGTATTTTGGTTATATTTCAAACTCAAAGACTCTAGCAATTCCAAATACAACCAATTTATAAATGCCATACTTTTTTTATGTTTATGGGTATTGGGTGATGCATTTAGAACTGAATTTTTAACCGGTTTCCCATGGTTATTTTTAGGTTACGGACATCTACACAGCCCTCTTTCTGGCTGGATTCCAGTAATAGGAGTATATGGTCTAACCCTAATTACCGTGGCGACTGGCATTGGTATTGCCCTAATAATAAATCACACGCCAAAACAATTGAAACTTGGTGCCATCATTTTTATTACTGCAACTTGGTTAACAGGCCTGGGACTTAATCAAATAAACTGGTCACAGACTGAAGGCAAACAACTAAGTGTTGCTCTAGTACAGCTTAATATTCCTCAAGAGTTAAAGTGGCAACCTGCTCAACGACGAAAGACACTCAAGTTATTAGAAAAATTAACGCGTGAATATTGGCAAAATGATTTAATTATCTGGCCTGAGACAGCCATCCCCTTGCTATATAATCAAGCACAACCATTTTTGAATAAAATGTCGGCACTTGCGAGCGCTCACGATAGTAATATTATTAGTGGCATCCCCTATCGTGGCATTAACAAAGAAACAGGCCAAACTACTGTCCACAACAGCATTACCAGTATCGGTGCTGGTAGTGGCCTCTACCACAAACAAAAGTTAGTACCTTTCGGCGAATATGTACCACTACAAGACATACTTCGCGGACTAATTGCCTTCTTTGACCTCCCTATGTCAGACTTCCGAAAAGGCCCGGAAAATCAAGCCCTTCTAGAATCTCAAGGGCTATTGGTTGCGCCCTTCATTTGTTATGAGGTCGTCTATCCTGACTTTGTTGCAACAAATGCAATAAATGCCGATTATTTATTGACCATCAGTAACGATAGCTGGTTTGGTAATTCTCTAGGGCCACTGCAACACCTTGAGATGGCTCAAATGCGAGCCGCTGAAAACTCACGTTATATGGTTAGAGGAACGAATAATGGGATAAGTGCCATTATTGATGAGAGAGGCAACATTATGTCTCAATCTGAACAGTTCATAGAAACAGTTCTAGAGTCAAAAATTCAAATAAGGTCGGGGCGAACTCCATTCTCATTAACAGGCTCTTACCCTTTATTTTTTCTTTGCTTCGCTTTTATTTTATGGCATTTATATAGATCTTATAAACTGCGTTAGCCCGATTAATTAAACTACGTTAGAATAACTCACAATTCACACTCTAATTTCATATTTACTCCAACATTGAAGAACCTCATGTCAGAACAGCCGATGCAAGAACAGTACGAACCAAAAATAATAGAAGATAGTGCCCGAAACTTCTGGGTAGAGAATAATAGCTTTGCCGTCACCGAAGATGAGAGCAAAGAAAAATACTACTGCCTCTCGATGTTTCCTTATCCTAGCGGTAAATTGCACATGGGTCACGTTAGGAATTACACCATAGGTGATGTAGTTTCTCGCTACCAACGCATGCAAGGTAAAAATGTCATGCAACCGATGGGCTGGGATGCATTTGGTCTTCCTGCTGAAAATGCTGCCATCAAACATGAAGTTCCTCCCGCTAAGTGGACTTACGAAAATATTGAATACATGAAAGGCCAACTTAATTTACTGGGCTTCGGCTATGATTGGGATCGTGAATTGGCGACGTGCCAGCCAGAATACTATAAATGGGAACAGTGGTTTTTTACGGAGTTATACAAAAAAGGTTTAGTTTACAAAAAAAATGCAACAGTAAACTGGGATCCTGTTGACCAAACTGTTTTAGCAAATGAACAAGTAGTAGATGGCCGTGGCTGGCGCTCAGGAGCATTAGTTGAACGAAAAGAAATCCCTCAGTGGTTTATCAAAATCACTGATTATGCAGATGAATTATTAACTGATTTAGACAAACTAGAAGAATGGCCCGAACAAGTTAAAACAATGCAGAAAAACTGGATTGGCCGTTCAGAAGGCTTAGAGTTTTCATTTGCATTAAAAGACCGCAAAGACACATTATCTGTTTACACCACTCGCCCAGATACCATTATGGGAGTTACTTATGTAGCCGTAGCTTCACAACACCCTTTAGCACTTGAAGCAGCAAAGACTAACTCTGCAGTCAGTTCATTCATAGAGGAATGCAAAAATAACAAAGTTGCTGAAGCAGATATGGCAACAATGGAAAAGAAAGGTCTAGCCACCGGTTTCACGGCTATACATCCATTAACAGGTGAAGAAGTACCTGTTTGGACAGCCAACTTTGTTTTGATGGATTATGGATCTGGCGCTGTTATGTCTGTACCCGCTCATGATGACCGTGACCATGATTTTGCCAAGACATTTGGCTTGCCAATTAAACAAGTTATTGCTCCCAATGACGACCAAGAAATTGATATTCAAGAACGGGCTTTCACTGAAAAAGGGGTATTAGTTCTTTCAGATGATTTTACTGGCCTAAGTTCTGAAGAGGCATTTTTAGCTATCGTTTCCAAATTTGAATCGCTTGGCACTGGTAAGAAAAGAATCAATTACCGCTTACGTGACTGGGGTGTTTCTCGTCAACGTTATTGGGGAAGCCCTATCCCTATGAAGATGCTTGAAGATGGTACAGCCTGCCCTGTTCCACTCGAGGAACTTCCTGTTGTTTTACCAGAAGATGTTGTACTGGATGGTGTCATTTCACCTATTAAGAGCAATCCGGAATGGGCTAAAACAACTCATAACGGCCAACCAGCATTACGTGAAACCGATACATTTGATACTTTTATGGAATCATCTTGGTATTACGCACGCTACTGCTCACCAAACTCAAACGATAGTATGCTGGATTCTAAAGCTGCGAATTACTGGTTGCCAGTTGATCAATACATTGGCGGCATCGAACACGCAATTTTACACCTTTTATATGCTCGTTTTTTTCATAAACTATTACGAGATGTTGGCTTAGTTGAATGCGATGAACCGTTCAAAAAACTACTTTGCCAAGGTATGGTTTTGGCTGAAAGTTTCTATCAGGAAGATGATAAGGGTGGAAAAATCTGGATTTCGCCTTCAGATGTAAATATAGAAACCGATGATAAAGGTAAAACAATAGGCATTAAATTAAAGTCTGATGGTAGCAGTGTCGAAACAGCTGGCATGAGTAAGATGTCTAAATCCAAAAATAACGGCGTCGATCCTCAAACAACCATTAATCGCTTTGGTGCAGATACGGTTCGTTTGTTCATTATGTTCGCTGCTCCACCAGAACAATCGCTTGAATGGTCAGATAATGCAGTTGAAGGTTCACACAGGTTCCTCAAACGATTATGGAAAGCTGTCTTTAACCATGTTGAGTTAGGCAAAAAAGATATCGTACTAGATATTGCCTCCCTTAATGAAGGTCAAAAATCTCTCCGTCGAAAAGTACATCAAACCATTCGAAAAGTAAGTGATGACGTTAGTCGTCGTTTAACTTTCAACACAGCAATCGCTGCGATTATGGAACTGATGAACGACATCGCTAAGTTTAAAGATACAAGTGATCAGGGCGCTGCTGTCATGCAAGAAGCATTGGAAGCAGCAACGCTCTTACTAGCCCCGATTACGCCACATATCTGCCATAAACTTTGGTCTGACTTAGGTCATAATGAAGCAGTAATTCATGCAAATTGGCCAAGCTATGATGAATCAGCTCTCAGCGTATCATCTCAACAAATAGTGATGCAGGTTAACGGAAAAGTTAGAGCAAAACTTGAAGTTCCAGCTGGCACAGATAAAGAAACAATAGAAAAACTGGCATTAGATAATGAAAACGTACAACGGTTCATTAACGAGCTTACGGTTAGAAAAATAATCGTTATTCCAGGCAAGCTTGTCAATATTGTTGCAAACTAAGCTGTGACTATTAAACATAACTTAAACTTAAATACAGCACGCATTTTTTGCACGCTGTGTTTAAGTTTGTTAATAGCCTCCTGCGGATTTCAGTTAAGAAGTACTCAAGCACTTCCGGCTAGTTTAAGCTCAATTAACTTTAAATGTGCGAATGAGAAAATCTGGGACATCTGCCGCCAATTAAGTAAAGAGTTTCAACTGCACCAAATCGAACTTAGCGACCAAGCTGAAATGACGCTTACAATATCAAATGATCATAAAGAACAACGATCACTCTCTATTAATAATGATGCATCAACGGCTGAATTTGGTTTAATTCACTCGGTTCACTACCAGTTAATTCACTCCGCTACCCGCAAACAAATAAGCAGTCAAACTGTTAAAGTAAGTCAAAGTTACCGCCATCAGTCATCTGCACTCATTGCAAAAGAGCGTGAACACGATGAAATTCAAGTCAAGTTGAACCAGGAAATAGCAGATATTATTTTTAGACAGCTCAGTGTATTTGACCATCAACGCATTCAGCAGTCCTTAGACTCAGATTAAATTTGAACCTTATGCGCATTCAAACCAAACAACTGGACAAAGAATTAAAAACCAAACTGCTTCCTGTTTATCTTGTAACTGGCGACGAACCACTATTAGTTCAGGAAGCGCTAGATAGTATTCGATTAGCAAGTAGAAACTCAGGCTGCGATGAACGGAAAATTCTCGATGTTGACCGAAAATTTGACTGGGGAAACCTTAACAATGAAGCTAACAGTTTATCTCTTTTTGCCGAACGCACACTAACTGAACTCAGACTTGGAGCATCAAAACCAGGAATCCCTGGCGGAAAAGCGCTTCAACTTTATTGCCAACAACTCCCTGAAGATAAAATATTACTAATTAGTGCAGCAAAGCTGAATGCAGCAACACTTAAAAGCAAATGGTGTTCAGCAATTGATAAAGTTGGTGGAATCATACAAGTCTGGCCTATCAGCTTAAATGAGATGCCTCAATGGATTTCTCAAAGAGCTAATAAAATGGGCTTGCAGATCGAGCGTGAAGCGATTTCATTACTTTCAGACAGACTTGAAGGCAACCTACTCGCAGCACAACAAGAGCTAGAGAAACTTAAGTTATTAAGTGATGGGACCAAGATAAATACAGACATGGTGCTCGCCAGTGTATCCGACTCAGCTAAATACGATATTTTCAATCTCACGGATGCCAGCTTAAGTGGAAACGCTAAGCTTACGGCCAAAATAGTGTCCAGTTTAAAAGTAGAAGGCCTTGAACCAACTTATGCATTATGGGCACTCAGTAAAGAAGTACGAACTGTCCTTGCCCTTACTCATGCTTTCCAAAAAAACCTCCCTCCTCAATCTATCTTCAAACAGTACGGTATCTTCCAAAAGCGACAAGCCGTTTTAACACAAGCAGCAAAACGACACAAAGCAGCTAACCTCAAAATACTTTTAAGTAAATGTAAGCAAACTGATGATCTTATTAAAGGTGTAGAGAAGGGAGTAAATCCATGGGATTTATTGTTGGATATATCTCTCGGTTTGTCAGGGTCGCCGGTTTCATAAAGCGTTATTTTAGAAATAATAAAATACATTACTTACATTTATTAGCAAAAAAAGATTTCTATTCGTTCATTTTGAGGGAAAAGTATCCAATGTTCTGCTAGGGTCAATATATAAGCACTCGATAATGTTGTACGGGTTTAGTGCACTTTCTCGAAAGTGACGTGTTTTAAAAGGCAGAGGTCTTACACACAATGCGCAACAACACAGTTTCAATTTCCTTAACACTCCAGTCATATTTTCTATCAATACTATTTGTTAGTTTCTCTTCATTTAGTTTCGCTGCTAGTAAAGACGTTATTGATCGCGACTTTTGGGGCATGCTCTATAAAAATGGTGGCGAAACTTTTTACTGCAATAAACCTTTCAAAAAGAAAGGCCCATTAATTTCCGAAAGTTATATTTATTCAAGTACGTGGATTCGAGAATATTTAGATTGCGGAACCAAAAGACAGTGCAAGAAAAACAATCCGGATTACAACAAAATAATTTCAGACCTGCACAACATAGTACCTTCTGATGCTTATTTTGAATTCAAACGTAAAAACTCGATGTATGGAACACTAGATAAAACTGTCGAACCTAATGAGTGTGGCATACGAAAAAAACATCATATTCTTGAGCCAGCAGACCATTTAAAAGGCGACATTGCACGTATTTTAATGTACATGCACACTCGGTATCATTTGCCCTTAAATACAAGCCTATCCTTATTAAAGTTTTGGAATAATAACGATATGCCTGACTCAAAAGAAAAGAAACGAAACAAGGCAATTAAAGCAATCCAAGGTAATGGAAACCCATATATCGAAGACACGTTATTAATTGATACGATCAAGCGTTAGTACTCATCACAATAACTTAAAGACTCTTCCTTCTTGAGCTCTAAAGCATCAAAACGTAATTTAGCTTTTGGGGTACCAGAGATCCAAGTAAGACTGTCATTAAATACACGAGCAGATTGTAAGTCTCGTGTCAGCATATGATAACCATCAGTGTAATTAATAAATACGATACTTTTATCAATCAATTTCATTTTCTTGAGCATTTCACACGTGGGCTTTTTTGGAATAACTTGATCTTTATCTCCGTAAAAAACCATTGTTTTAATTGATACATCTTTGGAAGCAAGTAATGCCGCATCCATTAAATTGGTTAAACCATATATCGCGTCGATTCTAGTTGCTTTTATAACCTTTTTATCTCTTCCCATCGCTCTAAGTGCTTCAATATTATCCGTTGCTTGAACCCCTAAACCTTCTCCTGTAGGCATCCAATCAGGAAAGGTATGTACAGCTATCCAAAGCGACAATTGCTGGTACCATGGTTGTGTACTTCGCGCCCAAACAGCTGGTGCGTATAAGAGAACGCCACTTACGTATTCTTCTAATGATAAACTCGAATCTGCCATAGCAGTCATAATAACAGCCCCGCCCATACTCTCTCCGACCAGAAAAATAGGCAAATGTGGGTTCTGCTGTCGAAGCTGTTTTACAATAGCTTGCAAATCTTTTTGTAAGCGCCCTTCTTCTGGCCATATTCCCACCATCTCGGTACCACCAAAACCACGTTGATCGTATGCAATACATGCCAGATTTTTTGCTACATAAAACTGGCACATTCCCTCGAAAGCTTGGTTGTAATCATTAAAACCATGTAAAGCTAGAACAACACCTTTAGGGGTAATATTAGGATCAGGCCAAAAGCTAGTAAGAGGAAGACGATATCCATCATCAGCAATAAACTGGCTTAGTGTAAGCTCAGGCGCCTGAATTATGCCTGAACTTTTTTGAGTTTGTGGCGCGGTACAACCATTCAGGAAGAGATAACAAAAGAGTAAACAGACAAAAATAAGCCGTTCATTTTCAGGGAGGTTTTGTTTAAAATAATATTTAAAATGGTTTTGAATAATCATAAAGTTTCAATATGTTCAATCGTTATCTGCATTTATATACGGTCAAGACTCATTAAACTGGTTATGAAGTTCGAACCAACATAAATAAAGTCTGGATCAGATTTAAAAACAACTTTTATAAATATTTATTATAATCCAGTTGATTCACCGTTAAATGATTATCTAAAACAAACTGGTTAATCTTTTGCGTTGTTTTAATTCGGTTGGTTTTCGCACATAAGAATAAGGTGGGTTTATCAATATACCTATCAATAATTTTATCTAAGAAGACCTCATCCACCTCGTCAGACAAATAAATAATCCAGGCAGAAATATCGTCAAATACTGAATAGTTATCTGCGGTAAAAGTCTTAGGGTGAATAAAATATTTTACTGAAATATCATGTTGTTTCAGTTCAGATTTAATCATTTCCGAGTGTATTTTAACATCTGAAAAAATGCCAAGGCTTTTAGGTAAGCCACCCTTAACTAATAGTTTTGATTCTGAATTAATGATAGTGAGCGGAAAGGGGTTTGTATTATAAAATGGAGGATTCTGATCCAGTTCCGACACAACAATCGGTTTATCGTACACCTCATCATCTACCGGACTTGATAGTGGTCGTGCTGATAGTTTACTGATATGGGTTCGTAGTCCGCTATTTTTATTTGTGTGTATTATATTGACCTTCAAAGCGTCTTCAGCCTTCATCCAGGATTTTGTTTTCTCTTTAGAAGCTACGGCTTTTCTGTTTGAAATTGCTCTAAGGTTATTGTACGAGATAAAGTGAGCATCTTTTTTTTGTTTTTTAAAGCTGAATAGTCGCTTTAGCATAGTAACTCCATTTAGCTAGCTCTGAGTTCTACTGGTTATTAACTAGAGAAGGTTATATTTTATTAAACTTATTAACCATTAGGTTCTATGCATGACTCCACCTACATTCCGGTTTAGAGCACACAGTAATGATGGTGTAGTTAGTCATATGACTGCCGTGCAAAAGCCTCTTAATAAGAGTTATATTTATTTTTTAAGGGGCATTTGATTACATAATGTATTGATCAACATGAAATATCATTGACTAACGAATGTATTTGTAATTCATGTGAACTATTTCACATTGAAATACAGCCAAAACTAAATCAGTTTTTGTTTTATTTGTATTGAACAAGCTGCTTTTTATTCAGGCTATGTTTGTTGTAACTCCGAAAGCAGTACTTTAAAAATAGAGTTTCTTTTATCAAGTGACTCATTAACAAGGTGATGCTTTCCATCATCTATATAGGCAATTTTCAACTCTTTAAATAAACGCTTTAATACTTCAATATTATGAGGCCAGTCGACTGTTTCATCGGCAGTTCCTTGTATCACTAATATTTTTCGTTTTAAACGCCGACCATTTTCAATTTTTGGTATCCACTCTTTTAAAGCGCTAATCCAGTCTACTGCCATCCATTTGGACTGTAGAGGGTCATGTTCTTTTAGAAATTTAACGAAGCCCAAATCTGAACTATTTGTTGAAAATGAACGATGCCATATTTTGAAGAAGGGTTTGATTCCAAAATGTATTAAACTAATTGACTCCCAGCCTTTTGGTCTAACAAGGGGCGCAAGTAACACAACTTTGTCAAATATACCGCACTGTTCACCAGCGTTACTTTCATTTTTAATTAATCGGTCAATTAATACGGCTGCACCGGTACTTTGACCAACACAGTGAAATGGTTCATTAAACTGCCCAGTACAAACAGCTAGGCAAGAATCGACAGCATCTTGATACTGCTCAAATGATTTGATGGCTGTCGGCTTTCCACTGGAAAGTCCATGCCCAGGCATATCATAAATTACTACAGAAAAATTTGACTTAAGAAGGAAACGAATCAGGTGCTGATATATTCCGGCGTGATCAAAATAACCATGAAATAGAAAAACGGTCCCTATTGAATCTATTGGTTTAAAGCTTTGAAGAACGATTCTAAAATCTTTGGTATCTATCCAGCCTAAACGTTGCTCTAAACCCTCAAATTCTGAATAGAAATTCATACCATAAAAATCGTAATACTTAACGACCTCACCTTTAACTTTTGGTTTTGCTCGAAAAGAGAATTTACTTAATTCCATTAATAGACGATCACGATCCCAATTCATATTTTTCTTCACCATTCTAGTTCTAATCTGATACAGGTAATTGTTTTCTTATTATATTAATACTCATTAAGGCTAATACAGTTCTTTGGTTTAACCACAAACCATTGAATCTTTTTACAATGTTTCAAATTGTTACGGTAACACTTTGAACAACTTTCGTTACAATAGAGCCTATTAAATCCTTAAGAGCCTAATGAGAGATGAGCATGAGTATGAGACAAGAAAGCAAGCCTTTTACCTTTATAGACATCGTATTAGCAACTGCGATCAGTAGTATTATGGTCGGTTTTTTAATTCAACAGGTTATTTGAAGAGATGATTAGGTTTTATCTGAAAGTATTTACTTAAATTAAAAGCTGTGTAATTTCAAAGACTTAGTCATCTATATCGAAACTCACTCTAACGCGATACTAAGTAAGTGATGATAAACTCAGCTATAACGACTAGCGACTTACAAAAAATGTCGCGAAATTTTCTATATCTGTCGGTATACCCAAAGCACTCACTCCACTCGCGGGGCAGGCCCTAAATTCTGACCTACTTAAAAAACAATATACTGAATTATTGAGCGTTTTCCCTTAAAAAAGTGCCATTCAGGTTATCCCTATTTAAGAAAACCATTGTAATTTTTCACGAAGATTGACCACATCGCCAATGATAATGAGTGTTGGTGCACTTATTTGTTCTTGGTCAGCTAGTTCGGAAATTGTCGCTAATGTTCCAGAAAGTACTTTTTGAAACCGTGTTGTTCCCTTAGAAATCAAAGCAATAGGCTTGTTCTCACTCATACCATGCTCTATTAATGACCGGCAAATTGTTGGTAAGCCCGTTAACCCCATGTAAAAAACTAACGTTTGGTTCTCTTGAACAAACTCGCTCCAAGGTAGATCACACGTATCATTTTTAAGGTGCCCAGTAACAAAACGCACTGACTGCGAGTAATCACGGTGCGTAAGAGGGATACCAGAATAGGCAGCGCAACCAGATGCAGCAGTAATTCCTGGTACAACTTGAAATGATACCCCCTGCTCTGCGAGAGTTTCAATTTCTTCTCCGCCACGTCCAAAAATGAAAGGGTCACCACCTTTTAGTCTAAGTACGCGTTTCCCTTCTTTTGCATATTGAACGAGTAATTCATTGATTGAGTCTTGCGGCACTAAATGATTTGATCGTTCTTTACCTACATTAACTTTTTCAGCGTCTTGTCGAACTAATGCTAAAATTGGCTCTGAAACTAAGCGGTCATATAAAACAATATCCGCTTGTCGAATTAAACGTAATGCCTTGAAAGTGAGTAGGTCTGGGTCACCAGGGCCAGCACCGACCAGATAAACCTCACCATCCACCTGATTTTTATCACTTAACTGCTGATTAAGCTTGGCCTTTAATTCATCTTCTGCTGCCTCTTCTTGACCGGAAAAAACCAAGTCTGCAAAACGGCCCTCTAACACGCTTTCCCAAAACTGACGACGAGTATTAATTGCAGTAATCTGCTGTTTAACTTCGTTACGATATTTTCTCGCAATGATCGCTAAACGACCAAAAGCATGGGGGATACTGGCTTCAAGACGATTACGCAACAAACGAGTAAGAACAGGTAATTCACCACTACTTGAGACGGCTGCAATAATAGGAGAGCGGTCAATAATGGAAGGGAATACAAAGTTACTTAAGTCGGCTCGATTAACCACATTAACAGGTATTTTTAGAGACTTTGCCTGATCGGATATCTGCTCATCAACACTGGCATCATCCGTTGCAGCAATCACAATATTTGCTGAGTCCCATAAGGAGTCATTCAGGGCCAAATAATGTTCAAATAGTGGCGAGTCTAAATAGCCTTTAAGGCTTGTGTTGAGCGTTTCCGTGACAAGTACTACTCGACAATTTGCTTTAAGCAAGATTTCAACTTTTCTAGCAGCAGCATCTGAAGCACCAAAGACAAGTGCCGTACTTTGTTTTAAATCAAAGAAAAGTGGTAGGAAATCCATATTAAAACCTTAAATGATTGATTGAGCACTTCGGATGAATAAATATTTTGAGAACGTTGTACTGTGGTTGTTTCTTTTACTACTTTGTCATTCCGCTGCGCTATGCAGCCGAAATGACATAAGTTCGAGTTCTACGTGTACTCTAGACAATGATTCTATTCATTAATAACCGTCAAACCACCCATATACGGGACTAATACTTCTGGAATTTTAATAGACCCATCTTCTTGCTGATGGTTTTCCATCACCGCAATCATCGTTCGCCCAACAGCTAAACCTGAACCATTTAAAGTATGAACCAGTTGAGGTTTATTGGATTCAGGGTTACGCCATCTTGCTTGCATGCGGCGAGCCTGAAAGTCACGCGTATTACTACAAGAAGAAATCTCTCGATATGCATCTTGACCGGGAAGCCAAACTTCAATATCAAACGTTTTAGCCGCAGAAAACCCTAAGTCTCCACCACACAACAGTACTAAACGATAGGGTAATTCCAGCTTCTGTAAAATACCCTCAGCATGACTGGTAATGGCATCAAGTGCTGAATCAGAATCTTCGGGCTTAACAATTTGAACCATTTCAACTTTATCAAACTGGTGTTGACGAATCATCCCTTTTACATCGCGCCCATAAGAGCCGGCTTCACTACGAAAACAAGGTGTGTGACATACAAATTTTAGCGGTAACTGATTTGCATCTATGATTTCATCACGCACGATATTAGTCGCAGGCACTTCTGCTGTTGGAATCAAATAAAAATCACGATCTGCATGCAATTTAAACAGGTCTTCTTCAAATTTAGGTAGCTGGCCTGTTCCAAATAAAGAGTCACTATTTACGATATACGGTAAGTAGGCTTCTTCATAACCATTTTCTGTTGTATGAGTGTCGAGCATAAATTGCGCAAGTGCACGATGTAGTCGCGCCAATTGACCACGTAAAACCACGAAACGTGAGCCCGTCAGTTTACTCGCTGTTTCAAAGTCCATTAATTTTGATTTTTCACCTAGCGCGATATGATCTTTCGCTTCAAAATCAAATTTTAGCGGCTCACCCCATTTTCGAACTTCGACATTATCGTCTTCAGACTCGCCTGCTGGCACTTCTGAATCTGGCAAGTTAGGCATACCTGCAAAAATGTTGTTTAATTCATCTTGAACCGCTTTTAATTCAGCTTTAGCAGACTCTAACTTGTTACCAATCTCATCCATTTCGGCAATAAGCGGTGCGATATCTTCACCGGAAGCTTTTGCTTTACCAATCGATTTAGATCGGGTATTTCGTTCGTTCTGAAGTTCTTCAGTTTTGGTTTGAATCGATTTTCGTTTATCTTCGAGCATAGCGAAACGCTCTATATCAAACTTATATTTTTTAATGCTTAGTTTTTGAGCGATATCTTCAATATTTGAACGAACTAATTTTGGATCTAACATAATCTCTTTTCTTAGGTTTTGATGTTAATTTGGTCTGTATAATAGACCGCTATTTAAACAGTTAAAATGTTGCACGGGTAAAAAACACACCAGCCATCACGGCAATTAGACAAAATATAACAGAACCAGCGACATAAGTAAGCGCTTGCAGGGGCTCACCTCTATCTAATAACTCCCATGCTTCTAAAGAAAAAGCAGAGAATGTTGTAAAGGCACCTAGAAAACCGGTCATAAAGAGAGGTTTCATTTCGGGTGATATTAATGATTTTTCGACAATAACAATATAGGCAATACCCATCAAAAATGAGCCAATTATATTTACTGTCATGGTTCCCCAAGGAAAAGCACGCCCTCCAACTAAGTTGACCAGGGTATAACGCGCCATAGCACCGACTGCACCAGCTATTGCGATAAGGGCTAAATGTTTCATGGAAACCTGTTATTTGTTGTTAGTAATACATGATATGGAATCAGGCCGAAGTTTACCTTTATTTGATCACAATTACACACGCGATATAACGTTCAATTAATGTTTATTTAAAATTGATACTCTTTGAATATTAGCAATAAACTCTTCAAGAAATGCAGAGGCATCTGCACCACTTGCAGCACGATGATCGAATGTTAAAGATATTGGTAATATACGACCAACTTCAATCTTATCATCATCAACAACAACTGCCTCTTGTCGTATTTTTCCAACACCAATGATAGCAACTTGTGGCGGCACCACAATGGGTGTTGCATACCGACCACTTAAGGTCCCAAAATTACTTAAGCTAATCGTCGCCCCCAGCATATTTTGCGGAGATATTTTTTTTGCCTTAACTTGCTGAATTAAAGTACTTAGCGTGCTTTTTACTTCATTGACTGACAGGTTTTGAGTTTTTCGTATGACAGGTACATATAACCCTTCATCAGTATTAACTGCTACACCGATATTGATATCTTTAAACATTTGAACAGTGAGGTTTTCTTCATCAAACCATGCATTTAACAATGGCATAGCAGTACATGCAGCAATAAGAGCATTTAATAGCCGTAGTGTTATATCTTCCTCTTCATGCCAAGCTGATATATTTGCATCATCAAATAGAGTCACTGCAGGCACCTGCTGCCATGACTTACTCATTGTTTGTGCCATAACCTTCTTTGCACCCGACAATTTAATCAGTTTATTTTCTGAATTAATCTGATTTGAACTACATTCATTATGATTGGCTGCCGCCGTTTTATATTTCTTTTCGAATATCCTTATTAAGTCCTTGTGTGTGATACAACCAAACTCAGATTTATTTAATTCTTGCTCAATCCCAAGCTTCTTTGCAAAAGCAATAATGCTTGGTGGTGCCGCAAATTCGACGGTTGAACCATGTTGATTTGTTTTTATCTTCCTATCCGCTCTTTTCCCTCTGTCTGAACCAATAATGAATTCTTCACCTTGATTCATTTCAGTACTTGTTATTAATTCCCCTACAACAGAAACACTTTTCTCAGCAGTTTCTGTACTTTCACCTTCATATTCAACAAGCACTTCATTAACATGAATGATATCTCCTTCTGACGCACAGATTTTTGTAATCTCAGCATCGACCGGTGATGGTATTTCTACCACCGCTTTAGCTGTTTCAACGAGTACCATTAGCTGATCAACATGAACCGTATCGCCTTCTTTAACCAGCCACTCAATGATCTCAGCTTCTTGTAACCCTTCTCCTAAATCAGGTAATTTAAATGTTTGCATAAGCCGCCTCCTTTTTTGAGGCATAACTCGCCACGACGGTATCAACAATCTTTTCAACCGATGGCAAGTAATCTTGTTCATTTTGAAAGTACGGCATGATGGTATCGTAACCACATATTCTGGAAGTGGGTGCTTTAAGGTAAGGGAATGCAAACTCTGAAACACAAGCAGCAATCTCTGCCCCCACACCACAATTGCGAGAAGCCTCATGAATAATGCAACATCGACCCGTCTTTTTGACTGAATGAACAATTGTTTCACGATCAAAAGGAGATATTGTTGCAAGGTCAATCACTTCACAATCAATGTCTTTTGACGCTAATATCTTAGCAGCTTGCATGGTTTCTGTAATCATTGCTCCCCATGAAACCAAGGTCATATCTTTACCTTCGCGCAATATGAAACAGCTATCCAAAGGTAAGCTTTTTCCATTATCGATGACATTGCTTTTCGTTAAACGATATATTCGTTTAGGTTCAAGAAAAATTACAGGGTCATTTGATTCAATGGCCGACAATAACAAACCATAAGCTCTAACAGGTGAGCTTGGGATCACAACACGAAGCCCTGGTATATGAGCAAATAAAGCTTCTGTACTTTCACTATGATGTTCTGGCGCATGAATTCCGCCTCCATAAGGTGCCCTGATAACCATAGGACAACTCAACCGCCCTCTTGTTCTATTTCGTAAACGGGCAGCATGAGTGGCTAGTTGTTCCATAGCCGCAAAAATAAACCCCATGAATTGTATTTCAGCAACCGGCCTTAAGCCTTGCGCTGCCATACCTACTGTAATGCCTGCAATCAGTGCTTCAGCAAGCGGAGTATCCATGACGCGCTTAAGGCCGAACTTGTCTCTCAAGCCTTCTGTTGCACGAAAAACCCCACCATTAACGCCTACATCTTCACCTAAAACAACCATCTCTGGATGTAAGATCATCGCCCTATTTAACGCAAGATTAATGGATTCAATTAATGTCAGTTCTAAGGTCTTTACATGAGATTCACTCATCTTTATCACCTCTATGCTTATTAATAATATCCGTACTTTTTTAAGCTATAACCCCTACATTTTATCTATCTCGGTTTGGAAACGTTGATATTTGGCTTCTGCATACTGATCATACAAATTTTCAGGAATCGACTCATATAAAAATTCAAACATTGATTCAGGACCTTGTTTTGGCTCATCCAAATACGCTTGAACTGATTCATTTATTTCTGATGCGACTAACTCTATTAATTTACGTTCTTTATCTTCATTCCATAAGTTATGTTTCAAAAGGTAGTTCTGCAAACGTTTAATAGGTTCATTTTTCCAGGCTTGTTTAAGTTCTTTAGGGTCTCGATAACGGTCTGCATCATCTGCAGTGGTATGATCCCCAAGACGATAGGTAACAGCTTCAATTAAAGTTGCACCCTTTCCCGAATAGGCTTTCACCAAAGCTTCTTTTATTGCGAACAACACTGCAAAATAGTCATTCCCATCTACAACAACACCTTCTATGCCCGCACCAATTGCTTTTTGAGCAATGGTTTGCGCAGCACACTGAACACTTCTGGGTGTCGAAATCGCCCACTGGTTGTTATTAACAACCATAACCAAGGGTAACTGCCATGCACCCGCCAAGTTCAAAGTTTCTAGAAAATCACCTTTAGAAGTGGCACCATCACCACATGTGACTAATGCTGCCTGATGTATACCTTGAACTTTTAGAGAAATAGCCGCGCCTGCTGCATGACTAAGCTGTGTTGCAATAGGAATACATACAGGGAAATCTTTTTTACAGTTTTGATAATTACTTCCCTGCTCACTCCCCCCCCAATAGAGCAACATTTCTTTTAAGCTCACGCCTCTTAAATATTGCGCCGTCAAATCACGATAATAAGGGGCAAAAATATCTTTTTCATCAAGCGCTACACCTATTGCGGTACTAATTGCCTCCTGTCCTAGTATGGAAGGATAGGTCCCAAGCTTACCAGTGCGCTGTAAAGCAATTGCTTTTTTATCAAACGCCCTTCCCAGCACCATGGTTTTATAGGCATGTAATGCTTGTTTCATGTCTGCAATAGATTCAGGTAATTCTTCACTTAGTTCACCTTTATTATTTAAAAGTGAATAACGTGAAATACTAAAATTTAATTGTTCTTTATTTATCGAATTACTCGTTACAGTGGTCATCACACTCTCCTCAGGCCGCTTGGTTGATAGCACCATATAACTTGGAACGAGCTAATTCATCTGCGATGTAGCTACTGGCAGTGTTGGTTAATTTTGATTGCTCAAAGATCTCACTCAAGGTGTAATAGATATTTGAAACTTTATCCATAGCAACTGTTTTTGAATGATTTTGATAATCTGATGATGCGTAGATTAACCCTCCGGCATTAATGACGTAATCAGGCGCATATAAAATACCCTTTTCATGCAAACTTCTTCCTAACAGGTGGTTTTCTAACTGTACATTGGCAGAGCCGGCAATAATCATGCAGCCAAGCTTTTCGATAGTTTTCTTATTTATGACATTACTCAGGCCACAAGGAGAAAACACCGCACACGGTGTATGATAGATATCGTCGGGCGCAACAACTTCTGAGGCAAACTCACTCATGGCGGTATCAATATTTGCTTGGCAGATATCTGAAACAATGACATAAGCGCCAGCTTTATCCAGCATATGACCTAATGCTGTGCCTACGTTACCTACACCTTGTATCGCGATTCTCAACCCTTGCAAGTCATCACGATTTAGCTTGTGTTTAACAGAGGCTTTAATGCCTTCAAAAACACCTTTAGCTGTATATATAGATGGATTTTCGGTGTCACTCGTACTAGTAACATAGGAGGTATGCTGCTGAATGATATCCATTTCTTTTGCTGTCGTACCGGAGTCAATCGCGGTGATATACCTGCCTTGAAGCGATTCTACAAATCGACCGAACTCTGAAAATAATAATTTAGCATCATAGTAGCCATCCGGTTTCATGATAACGGCTTTGCCGCCACCTTGATTAACGCCAGCCAGAGCCGCTTTATAACTCATGCCCCGTGCCAAACGTATGGCATCATTCATTGCATCTTGGTCATTGTTGTATTGAATAAAGCGACAGCCCCCTAATGCAGGACCGAAATGGGTGTTATGAATAGCAATAATTGCTTTAAGACCGCTGACAGCATCATTTCTGACGTGCAGCTCATTGACCTGGTATTGATCCAGTATTTCAAACATGGCAAAAGTCCTCTCAAATAACTTACAGTCGCTTGAGTTTTTATTAGCTTGTGGCCATTGAAACTCAGACAATTAACGAGCTGTAAAAGGTGATAACCTCGTCGCGTTTATATTGAGGAAACGCATAATTTTAGTATCTAACTTTATTAATCATCCTTTGAATAAATTTACTGGTTAAAAAATAGTCTATTTAGTATATGTCGATTTTTGGAGAGAATTAAACCTGTCTTAACAAAACGTTACGAATCGCATACTACGGGCGCAGTATTGATAATGCGTCTTGAATGCTGATAATAAAGTTTTGAAGCTTTGGTTACACTGATGCCCAGCCACATAAAATCTAATATCATCGCCAAGCCTGCTATTGATGCGGCCTGTGAGAATACAGTACAAAATAATAACAAAAGAAGAGATATAACGTGTAACCTGAACTGCCAGACAGCTTGGTTTTCACTAATTATCTCACGCATATTTGGTAAACTAGGTAGTAATTCATAACGAGTCATACATTGACGCTGAAGATGCAGATACGTCAAAAATGGAATGATTTTAAGTAGCATTCCCATAATAACGCTAATAAAGAAACCATAGATAGCCAGCACGCCTAAGGTGGTATTGAACCTACCTGACAATTCAAAGAACTGGTTTATAGCTAATAGAAAAGCTCCTCCCCCCAGACAAATAAAAGCTAAACGCCAAAAATATACGGTTAAATCTCTAATTTTTCGTTTGCGCTTACTAAGTAAAAATAATGAATATGTGGCATAAAAAGCCATGACCAAACATATTATAATGATAAGCATTTTTGATAGTACTTCACCTTGAGTAAATGATAGGCCTAACAAACAGAAGAAAAGTAATGCAGGCACTGTTTTGGTTATTTTTTTCGAATAACAAGGCGTAATATGAAACATGGGAATGACTTGATAACTCACTCCCATCACAACTAATAAGCTCCAGCCAGCCAGCCCCCACCCCAAATGCAAATTCGTAATCGACTGAATTACAAAAAAATCTTTATATCCAAGATAAGTTAAAACTCGAACAACCCCCAATACAATGGTGACCATTAAGGATAATGCAGCAAAACGAATAACATAAATAGAATCACCACCGCGAATGTTATGTCGCAAACGTGAACCCAGAGCTACAAGAAAAAATACAAACGCGGCTACCAACAAAGGCAATGCATAGAAAAATAAATGGTATTGAAAGCGTAAAAAGCCAACAACTAGCAAGGCAACACCCAGTACCAGCGCTATATGGATTAACGGCGCGATTACTCGGGCTTTAGGAATCGTTATACCGCTAATAACCGGTAATAATTGAAACAATGCACCAAACATTACCATCACCATAAATCCAAGCGTCAGTAAGTGCGTAATTGCTAAGAGTTGGGGTGTCCATTGAGAATCAAACGCTTCAGCGCCAGAAAAAAATAAAATAACCGCAGCAAAGAGCCCCATCCAGGGTGCTGTGTTAAAAAAGCGGAAAGGAATATGAATAGCAGGTACATTATCAAACGAAAGACCTTCCATTTTCATAGATCTACTCTCTTCCCTTTTACTTTCAAAATACTTTCTTGATGTAAATCTTCAATATCAGTGGGTAAATAAATAATAATTTCATAACTATTTTGACTAATCGCATCAACTAAAAAATTGAGATTTAGTGCCTTACAATAGTCAATAAGTGGGTATGGTATACGTCGGTGCAGCATACGTAAATATTCGCCGGAGCGTAGAGCTTGAAGTATAGCTGTCGACTTTTCAAAAGGTTCTGGATGCATCATTTCACGAGCATCCAGTTGATGTTCAACTAACATCGAGTCTAAACAGTTTCTTGTAGTAATTGTGCACCATTCGGTACAAATTGATCGATCATAGGATAGAGGATCTGCTCTTCTTTCATATTATGCTGCTGCATCAACATCATCAAGGTTTCTGATAAACCGAGATACTTCTGTGTATCTTGAGCAGCCACTGCTGCATCGATTTGCAAAACCAACGCTCGCATCTGTTCATGCTCAGCCCGCATCATCTGTGTTGGCCCCATTGGACCATTCACTGACTCAATAGCAGGAAACAGGATACCTTCTTCTTTGACAGTAATATGTTGCTCTAACTCATCTGTAAAAGCAGCCCAATCAGCTTTGGCTTTTACCCAATCTCCTGTTGATGCAGCATCTTCTGCTGAAGAAAAAAGTTCATCACACTCGCGGTGATTTTGCTTCATTAGCCCTAAAATAGTACTCATAGTTCGCCCTCATATATAAAAATAAAATGTTATTTATAGCTTTCACTGAGCATTTAAATTGACTCAGATTATATTTGTATAACCTGTTCAGATTCTTAGCGTAATCTCAAAGAATCAATTGCAAAATGGGTAATGTCGACGATATTATACGCTTAATATTCCTAAAGAAATCCCTATTTGCCATGGCTAAAAAAAAAACTAAGAACACGGGGCAGAAGCTAAGTCTCCGTAAACAAAAACCATTATCATCAGAACAAGCAAATAAGCTACAGCTTGCCTATTCCCTCCATCAAAAAGGCGACCTCAATCAGGCCAAGAATCTTTATCAACAGATTTTAGCTGATCGACCCTCTCATGCAGAAACAAATTTCCTATTTGGTTTGCTTGTTTCACATGCAGGCTTACATGAACAAGGTGAAGCACTATTATCAAAAGCAGTACAGATTAGTCCCATCGAGCCAAGATACCTGGTAGGCCTTGGTATTTTGCTTTTACAAACAAGCCAGTTTGACAAAGCCGTTATCGTACTTCAAAAAGCAGTCAAAGTTGCTCCAAAACAACTTGAAGCTATTCAGAACTTAGGCACTGCTTACTTTAAGCAAAAATCTATCCTGAAGGCTGTTGAGTGTTTTGAAAGTGCATTGAAGTTAAAACCTGATCATTTGCCTTCACTCAATAATATGGGGAATGCTCAATTAGCTTTATGTAATATAGAGCAAGCCAATGAATTTTATTGGCGTGCCCATGAACAGGACACAACATCTTTAGGCTTGCTGTCTGATATTCTGCTTAATTCTAACTATATGGAAAATTTAAGTGCAGAAGCACTTTCTAAAAAGCATATTCTCGCCGCCGATCACTTCCCTAAAAAGCAGCAAACAATTGAATATAAGGCAAAGCCAAATAATAAAATTCGAATCGGGTATGTCTCTGCTGATTTTCGCATCCATTCTGTTGCCTCTTTCCTTATACCTCTAATAAGTAATCACAACCGAGACAAATTTGAGATCTATTGTTTTTATAATGGCGAAAAAGTAGACCGGATTACACATAAATTTGAGTCACTTGCCGATCACTGGGAAATGATTCACTCATTAAGTGATGAAGCAGTTGCACAGCTCATTTCCAAAAATGAAATTGATATTCTCGTCGACCTGTCAGGTCATACATCACACAACCGTTTATCAGTTTTTTCAAGAAGAGCTGCTCCGATCCAAATCAGCTGGTTGGGTTACCCTCATTCAACAGGCATTCCAGAAATGGATATTCGGATAATAGATGAGGTCACCGACCCAGCCTTAGGATCTGATAAATTAAGTTCTGAAAAACTTGTTCGCCTTCCAAAAGGTTTTTTATGTTTTGAAGGTGATACAAGTATTCCATACCAAAAAGAACCACCCTCTATTAAGAATGGTTATATTACTTTCGGTAGTTTCAATAACCTTGCTAAAGTCACTGACAGCGTTATTAAAACCTGGGCTGAGATTTTATTAGCCGTACCTAATTCCAGAATGATCATCAAATCAAGACAAATGGAAGAGAAGTCGCTACGTGAACGTTATCTTGGCTATTTCCAGAGTGTTGGTATTACACCTGACCGGATTACACTACTGGAGGTAATTCAATCATTAGAAAACCACCTTCAAGTTTATGATCAAATAGACATTGCTTTAGATACCTTTCCTTACAATGGCACTACAACAACTTGTGAAGCAATGTGGATGGGCGTTCCCACGATGACATTTACGGGTGATAGACATGCCGCACGAGTTGGTGCGAGTATCATGTCGCACGCTGGTTTTATTGAGTTGGTTTCAGATGACTTAAGTTCATTCAAGGCATACTCAATTGAATTAGCAAATAACGCTGAAAAACTGATTGCACTTCGTTCAGACATGCGAGAACGAATGCAACAGTCAGATATTTGCAATGCAAAGCAATTTACGAAATATATGGAAGAAGCTTTCCAGAATGCACTTAGACCAATAGCAACCTAAGCACCTATTTGAGGGTTTTGTACGACAGTCGTTTAACTAAACAGCAATATAAAAGCTGAATTCCGGTTAAAAAGACTACCGGAATGACAGAGATTTGAGTCGTACAAAGCACACTACAGGTAACAAATACAAAAAAGTATTTTTTATTTATTGATAACGCTCTAAAACAAGTTGCGGGTCTATTCGCACATCAAACCAATTAATACGCCAATCAAGATGCGGGCCCGTTGCGCGCCCGCCTCTTCCCACTTTAGCAATAACATCACCCTGAGCTATTTTGTCTCCTTTTTTAACTAATAACTCACTTAAGTGAAGAAAAGTAGAAGAAACACCATAACCATGATCAATTATTAATGTACCACCAGAATAGTACATATCATCATGATTCAGCGTAACGACGCCACTAGCAGGCGCATAAATAATTGTTCCAACAGGGGCAGCATAATCAAGCCCAAAATGTGGACGCTTAGGTGTCCCGTTATAAAAACGCTGGCTCCCATAAACACCTGTTATAGGTGCATCTAATGGTCGAACAAAATCTTGAAGAAAGTAGTTTAATTCCAGATTGTTTTTACGTGCAGTTCTAACCAATAGCGCATCTGACTGTATTCTGGCAGTTTTACTTGGGTCTGGATTTACCATCTTTTTAGGCACCCCTTCTACACGCTGAATTTTGTACTCTCTTTTAGACAACATAATTTCTTTTCTAAAAAGCGTTAGGTCTTGGCTTTTTAGCGTTAGCACTTGTTGCAAGTCGGCATCACGACCAAAACCAATAACAAAATTACCTTCAGGGTCTAGTTTCACAGCGGTATCATTTAAAAAAATACTTAGCCCTTTTTCAACCTTGCCAGTAATCAAAGCGCCCTGTGTTAATTTTCCAATTAAATTAATGCCTTTTATAGCTCTGGAAGAGTCAGTAACTTCGGCAGTATTATTAACTTTGGTCTCATTAGTTAAGGGTGTATCTGCATAGAGTTTCGTACTTAAACAACAAAAAGCAGCCATAAAAAAAACAACATTAAACACAGGTTTCATAACTAGTTTTCGTCCTCTTCTTTATCTCGAAGTTCTGTAAATTTTTGATGGATAAGGCCAAATGCACTATCGGCAGGATATTGACCATCAGCTTGCAACTGACCGGGATGCTTACCCGTTAATATTTCTAAAGCATCGTTAACATGCTTGATCGCATAAATTTTAAACCGGCCTTTTTTAACCGCATCAAGAACTTCTTTATTTAACATTAGATTATGCACATTTCCAACCGGTAGTAGTACACCTTGATTACCTGATAAGCCTAGTATTTTACATGCAGAGAAATAGCCTTCTATTTTTTCATTAACACCACCAACGGGTTGTACTTCACCAAATTGATTGACAGAACCGGTCATCGCATATTGTTGCAAAATTGGTACACCCGACAATGAGGAAATCAATGCACAAAGTTCAGCTAATGAGGCACTATCACCATCAACCTCACCATAAGATTGTTCGAAAGCAATACTTGCAGATAATGGCATTTCATCTTCTTTAGCAAACAAAGTTGATAAATATGAAGACAAAATTAATACGCCTTTAGTGTGAATATTACCACCTAGTTTAGCGCTATTCTCAATATCAGTAATACTACCATCACCAAAATAACAATTTGCAGTGACGCGATTAGGCATACCAAATTCAACACCGCCAGTAGTTAACACTGACAATGCGTTGATTTGTCCAACCACTTCACCTGAGACACTTAGAAGTGTCGTGCCATCTCGAATGGTGTCGAATACCAAATCTTTAATACGGCCATTTCTATGCGCATCACTTTCAAGTGCGCGCTCAACATGTACCTGCCGGATCATATTTGAGTTTTGCTCTTTTGCCCAAAAATTAGACTCACGCAAAAGGTTCGCTATTTCAGAAGCATGTAAGGATAACTTATTCTGATTCTCAGCCTGACGCGAACTAAATTCGATAATTCGAGCTATCGCCTTCCTGTCACAATGCAGAAATTGTTTTTCGTGAACCAAGCTGGAAATAAACTTTGCATATTGAATTTGTGAGTCATTAGTGCGTGGCATTTCGTTTTCAAAGTCTGCGGTTACTTTGAAGAGTTCTTGAAATTCAGGGTCGTAGTTCTGTAAAAGTAAATACGTTTCCCGATCACCAAATAGGATGATTTTGATATTTAAAGGAATCGCTTCGGGTTCAAGAGAAATAGTTCCAGATAAGGTTACTTCTCGTTCCAAGGAGTTTATTTGTAGCTCGCGTGATCTCAGTGCACGCTTTAACCCATCCCAGACAAATGGCTGCTCTAACACCTTTATCGCATCGATTAGTAGATATCCCCCATTAGCACGATGCAAACAACCAGACCGTATTAATGAGTAGTCTGTAAACACGGTTCCTTTATAGGTTACATGCTCAACATAACCAAACAAAGTGTGGTAATTAGGGTTCTCTTCGACAACGACAGGTTCTTTATTGTTTTCGTGGTGAACCAATACATTTATTTGGTAACGTCGTGGAACTTTCTTTTCCAGTGTCGCATTTGCTAACGCGCCCTGCTCGTCATTATCCTCTAGAAACAGGTCTACATTGGTGATGATATCTTTTTGCAAATTATTGAGATAATTAACAACAGATTTATGTTCACTGTATTTCTTAATTAAAGATTCAACAAGGTGGCTTGAAACGCCTAGTACAACCTCCTCATTTAAAGCTTGCTGCTTATCAGAAATTTCTTGCTCCCATGTCACTATTTTTCGAATAGTGCTACGTAGTTTGAGCTCAAGTTTATTTATCACCTCTTCAAATTTATTTTTTTCATCCTCGGTCAGGGCTTCAAAACTGGCAGCGGTATGTGCATCATCACCATCCATTGCCGTTAACCGATAACCCCCTGGTGTTGTCAAACTCAGCTTGATTTTTTTCCGTCTCGCTTGATTTGACAACTTATCCAGCGCATTTTCTTGCAAGGTCGCATATTCATTTTTTAGTGCTTCTGTACGTTCAAAATAGCTATCTGTATCAAAAGCTTGTGGAATACCTCTCACTAAACGCAATATTAACTTTTCTACCCCCTGCTTTAACTTCAAGCCCATCCCAACTGGAAGTTTTAAAACCTCAGGAGAACGAGGTTCATTAAAGTTTGCAACATAACACCAGTCATAAATTGTATTTGTTTTCTTACGCTCACGATCCAGATAACGAAGAATCATGGTTCTTTTACCTAAACCATTACGACCAACAGCATAAATGTTGTAGCCGGTATCCGGCATTGCCATGGCAAAACGAACAGCCTCCTGAGCACGTGATTGGCCAACAATTTCATTTAAGGGGGCGAGCGATTTACTTGTCGTGAATGGCAAGTCATTTAACCGGCAAGTGGAATAGAGTTGATCAACTGATAAGAGAGTCACGGTACATCCTTTAAATATATATATTCTTAATAGTATAACGGGGTATTAAAATAACGCTCGAAACCAATGACCTTATTAGCATTTTTTACTTTCAAAAATTAATAGTTATCAATAGTGTTGAATAGTTTCTATCTATTAAAAAATATACGCCTCAAAAAGTTGATTTTAACTAGGCGAAACGTTTAACATTATCTGCTTAATTGCCCCCTAAAAATACTGAAGGCAAACATTAATTTAATAGCATAATGGAACATAACTATTAACCCTTTACATAACATCAAGCTTGTTAATTGGGCAGAGCGTCGAATTAAACTTCGACATAAAGCGCCCGATTTAAATATTTCAATAAAATCTGTCGGATTGACCAAATGGTTCAAACCTTCACTCGACGTCTTTTGCCTTGATATTAATCGTTATGGAATGGCGATTAAATCAAAGAAATTATTTAAACCAAAAGAGAAAATTATCGTTGCATTCAAAGGCAAGTACATTTCACAATCCAACGTATCCGCCATTGTCACAGAATGCACTAAAGTAAAGAATAAATACCGCATCAGTGTTGTTTTTAGTTACGCACTAGAAAGCAAAGATTATTGCCGAAAAACAGATAACGCTTTATCAAGAATTGAAAGCATATATAGCAATAGCCATGAAAAGAAACACAAACACGTTAGCTAAGCTGATTTAAGAAACCCAAAGACATTAACCTGCTATATTATTTAAATAGCAGGTTAAACAAGCACTAATTCAAACGAAAATGAACTCCCTACATTGAGTTCGCTATGTACAGTTATTTCACTATGATGTAATTCAACAATTCTACGCGTAATCGCCAAGCCCAAACCACTATTAGTTCGTAGCCCTTGAGCGCTATTTTCTGCTCGATAATGCGCCTCGAAAATATGAGGTAAATCTTTAGATGGGATACCACAACCATTATCTTTTACGGTTAATTTAAGTTTTTGGGCAATCACTTCCATTTCTACGGATACCTCCCCACCCATTTTACTATGCCGAATAGCATTTTCGAGTAGGTTTGTAAAAACCCGTTCCATTTTTTCAGTATTTGCCATCACTATGAGTGATGGATCTTTAGGGTTTACATCTAAAACTACGCCCTTTTTATCTGCTTCAATCGCTAATTTTTGTATCACATCTTGTGCTAACTCTGCGATGGAAACTGGCTCTAGAATTAATTCGGCATTTTCTGCATCCAGATGCGCTAACTCAAATAACTGTTCAACAAGACGATTAATATGCTGTGCATTGTTTGCAGCAATTTGAATCAGCTCTGCACTTTCTCTTTCACTTAAATCTCCCTGTTTCAATTGCCATGTTTCCAAATATCCCTGCAATGCAGCCAAAGGTGTGCGTAAGTCGTGTGACACATAGGAGATCAGTTCACGCCTTAATTCATCGATTGTTCTTACTTTCTCATACTGTTGCTTTAAGGTACTCGCCATTTCATTAAAAGTAGTGCCTAAGCGATGTATTTCATCTGTTGAGTTTTTATCCCAAACCGAGCTTGGCAATTTGCCTTGCTCAAAGCCGTCAGATCGGAACAAACGCATATCAGTCGCAAGACGCCTTATTGGGCGTGTCAGCATTGCAAACAGAAGCAACACGACAACCAGGCTAAAAAATAAAGTTGCAATAAACCCCCAGAAACTTAGTTTAATAATGTGGCTATTTTGTAAGAGGTCAACAACACCATCATAAATTTCACCACCAATAATGATATAAAGGTAAGCGATCAGCACGTCGTTGTCTTTTATTTCAGCCACTGAAAATATTTTCTTTCGATAAGATGAACGAGGATCATCCCCTACTATGGGTAAACTCTTTTCTCCGGAAAGAAACTGTCGTATTGGTGTTAGATCCACCTGCATCCGTTTGATTTTTTCATCATCTGCTGAATATGTGGTTACACGACCCTCAGGAGTTACAACATAAAGTTCAAAGCTTGGGCCTAGAATCATCATAGAATGAAAGGTGTGCTCAAGTGCAACACGGTCGACCTCCCCATCTTTGAGCAAACTATCATCATGAACAATGTGCTCTGCTAATTCGAGGTGTAATTTTTGCTCAATTTCACTCTGATAATTGCTCGTTAACTGTTGAACCAGCGCGGTTAATAGCAAAGCAATCAATGAAAAGCTAATTAACAAACCTAAAACAAGCTTGCTGTAAAATGAGTCCAGCCAGCGACTTTTTAATTGAGCATTAGAATCACTCATTTTGTTTTTCCACGTCAGTAAATTTGTAGCCTACTCCCCAGACGGTTAGAACATATTCGGGCTTGGAAGGGTCTTTTTCTAATTTGGTGCGTAAGCGGTTTATATGTGAATTTACGGTGTGTTCGTAACCTGCATGCTGATAACCCCAAACTTTATCTAATAACTGACTACGACTAAAAACCAACCCTGGCTGCTGCGCCATATACAGCAACAAATCAAACTCGGTACTTGTTAGCTCAATTGATTGTCCATTTAAATGAACTTGACGCTTATTAACCTGAATTTCTAAATTACCAAATTCTAGCGTATCTTTGCTTGCTATCTGTGCACTCTTGGTGAGCATATCGACACGTCTTAGCATCGCTTTAACACGAGCTTGTAACTCACGGACGCTAAAAGGTTTCGTCAGGTAGTCATCTGCTCCCATCTCCAGGCCTACGACACGATCGGCTTCTGAATCTCTGGCGGTTAACATAAGTATTGGGGTAAAGTTATCTGCAGAGCGAAGTCGACGACATACTTCCAAACCATCCATTTCAGGTAACATGACATCTAATACAATTAGATTGAAGTTGTCATTCATTGCCATTTCAAGACCACGAGAACCGACATCACAACTTTCAACCTCATAACACATATCTCGTAAATTCATTGATACCAATTTATTTATATCAGGATCATCTTCGATAACGAGAATTTTATTTTTCATAAGTTATGGCCTTTTAAATCTCAGATACTTCAAGAACTAAAGTCTATTCAGCAATATAGTGTTATTTAATAGCATAGATTGTTTCGCATAAAACAAAAATCCCTTGCTCATAAATTTATGAGCAAGGGAATTATTTTTATGGGGACTTCGCACGAGCTAAATCGTTGTCATTTAAACTGAGCCCTGTTCTTTTAGAGCAATTTAGGCATATCAAAATAGATTCCGGTTGAAGAGCCACCGGAATGACAAGGTGATTTAATCAAAGTACTCATAAAGCAAATTAAAGCTTACTCAGTACGTTTAAGTACAAGCTTTGCAACGGGTGCATCGTAACTATGTGAAGAATCAAGAACTGATTCAGCGTATCCATCAGCATTCGTAACAACCCCTGAGTGTCTCGCCACAACATCTACGTCATTACGTGCAACATTAAACCCTTCACCGTTATCAGCTGGCCCTGGTATTGTGCCAACCAATTCGTTATTTGCTTCAGTGCCTGCATCATATACAGGTAGCAAAACAGTCACTTCATCACCTATCTCCAGACTAGTAAGATCAAAGCCATGAAAGCCTGTAAATGCATCATTAGTATTAATAAGCATTGTAGCAATCGTAAGCTCCATTTTATCATTTAGTATGCTTTCGATCTCCAAAGTGCCTGATTCACCTGAGAAAATTGGAGCATCACCTGATACTGTCACATATGCACCTGCAGCGGTTGCCTCACTTAAAAACCCCGCTGTGGCACCACCCTCTGCTAACATTTCAAGCCCAAGACTTGATTCAGTCCCTATTGACCATGCAGTATAGTTTGCGCCATGTATAGAAACCGCCAAAGGTGAAAATGGCTGATTGTTAGTTAAATTACTCACAGTCAATTCATAGCTTTGTGTGACTACAACATCTTTCATTACGTCATCATTGTCACTATCACTACAAGCACTCATAGTAAGCAGTGAAAATACTGAAAAACCTATTCCAAAATATTTTTTAATACTCATAGCTGGCTCTCCTTATTTAACGGTTACAACAACTTTTGCAACAGGGTTCAACCAGCGGTGGATGCGACTATCAACATCACTAACACCACCTGCGTTATCGGTATCACCAACATTACCGCGATGAATATGTATTGTCTGGTTTGACTCCGAAGTTGTGACGCCTGAAGCACCCGTACCACCATTTGCACCCGGATTTGCTGGAATACCGACTACACCTACAGCGCCACCACCATTTACTATTTCATCATTAACTTCAGTACCTGCATCGTAAGCATTTAGAAAAAGGGTATAAGTTCCTGCTTCCTCTGGAATAGCCCATGAATCCAAGCCAACAAAACCATCATTTGTCGGGAGTAACATCGCCGTAATTGACAAATAGCCATTTGAACCAGTATTTAGATCACTTACTGTTGTTGAGCTTGAAGGTGATAATAATCCCGCCGCTGGGTTTTCTGAATTGACCGCGCCTAATGCTTCACTTGCAGTAACTAAACCTGAGATATCGCCTCCTTCAGCCATTGCAGTTAACTCGCTAGTAGCGCTCTCACCAGTCTCAAACAGATGCAATGAATTATCATGTGCACTTACCAATAAAGGGGTGAAAAACATCCCTTGTGTCAAGTTAGTTACCTTGACGTCAAGCACCTGAGCAGAGGCTATACTTGAAGCTAGCAATAGAGGTAGAGTAGAAATAGCTAATATTGAATTTGTTTTCATTATCGTTCCTTTTCATTGTATTTAATTGACGATGAGAAGTTTACGAGACGAAAATCATGGAAATTTCACGAACTTATAACAATTTTATCACGACATATCATGATTCAATAAAACCTGCTGACTATCTCTTTTCATTGAAGGTTGATAGGTGAATACTAGGACTTAGCAAATACATAAATCAGAAAGAGGTATTACTGATGCTCGATAACTTAAAATTCAAAAAGTCCCTATTTATCTTTTCCATACTAATGGCTACTGCCGCATACATTCATTCCGCCCCAAACATGACGTCGGGGATGCTTAAGGGTGCTGAACCTACACATAGTCACCAAACTATGGACATTGTAATGAATTCTGAACACAGCTATCACAAGCCTTCCGATAAAATACTACGCGAGAAGCTAACTAGTCTTCAGTATAAAGTAACTCAAAAAGAAGCGACTGAACGCCCGTTTGACAATGAATACTGGGATAATAAGAAGGCTGGAATTTATGTAGACATAGTCAGTGGCGAACCCTTGTTTTCATCTAAAGATAAATATAAGTCCGGAACGGGCTGGCCTAGCTTTACCCGCCCTATTAATGCTGAGTTCATCGTAGAAAAAGAAGATAGACATCTTTTTTATACTCGCACCGAACTTCGTAGCAAATACGGCGACTCTCACTTAGGCCATGTATTTGATGACGGCCCTCAGCCTACAGGTTTACGTTATTGCATCAACTCAGCGGCCTTGAAATTCATTCCTGTTGAAGCATTAGCTCAAGAAGGCTATGAAAATTTGCTGGTTGAATTTTAAATCTGGTTAAAGCCGCTTATTCGTAGCGGCTTATTTTAATATTCATAAAATTTCACGTAAGCACAATTCAATACAGACTGTCCTGCCTCTTACAAATACAAGTTTAAAAAAACTTCAAGTTAAGCGAATCAATTTTAAATGATGATAGCTAGATCTCAATGTTCATTTTTTAATAAGATTAGAATGACCAAATAGTTAAATAACATTACAATTCGCTCGTAAATACTTATTCTCACAGGCTATTTTTTTATGAACATTAATTCAAATCTAACGATGGTTAAACACATCCCCGTAAAACTACGCTTAGTTTTGGCTATAGTTATTGGTTGTATACTCACTACAGGTAGTGCTTTTGCTGATTATGAACAAGCAACTAATAAAGATATCGTTTCGGTCGGCGCTGGCATTAAAGTCTATTCAGCACCTTATAGTGGCCAAAATGGTTATACCGAACCATTTCCAACAATTGAAATTGAACTCAACCGATTTTTTGTTAAAGGTTTGATGGCGGGTTATCGTTTTTACGATCACAAACGCGTTTCACTTGGCGTGGCAGCCAATTATGGGCGTGAATTTTTAGATCTTAATGATATAAATGATAAGAACCAGAAACTATATTATGGAATTGAAGAGCGCGACGCTGCTGTCGAAATTGGGTTTGTTGGCCGGTTTTATTCACGCGTAGGTTTAGTAGAAGGTACTTTTTTTAAGGATATTTCTGATGCCCATGATGGCACTCGTTCTAGTTTAAAAATATCACGCCCTATTCCTGATACTGGAAACTGGACACTGGTACCTAGTTTTTATGTGAATTATTACAGTGAGAAGTTTAATAATTATTATTACGGTGTTTCTGATGCAGAAAATACTGCAGGACTTGCTATTGCCGTCTTAAAAAACGAAATAGTGGACGATCCACTTGTATTCAGTAAGCAGATCAGATCAACTTACGAGCCAGGAAATAGTGGACATGTGGGGTTTGATCTCGACATTAAATATGCATTTACCGAAAATGTTAGGCTTGTTGCAAATATTGCGATTGAAAAATTTGCAGGTGAAGTTGAAACAAGCCCATTAACAGAAGATAAAGAACTTATTACTACGGTTATTGGCTTAGCATACGAGTTTTAATCAATTTTACGGGCTGCCTTATGCAGCCCCGCTCAACTTTAAAAAAACATCATAAAGGCACCACAAAGGTTCAGTTTGCGTTAAGACTCTGCAATACCACTGATGATACGTCGAAGCCATTGATGGCCAGCATTATGATGTAGCAAAGGACTCCAAGCCATTTTTAATTCAAACTCGGGTATTTCGAAAGGAGGATCTTTTAAAACTAACTTTGAACTTTCACTTTTTAGTTTTGCTGCTCGGCTTGGTAGTGTTGCGACTAAATCATGCTGTTGAGCAAGCAACATAGCCACCTGATAATGGCGAGTGAATACGCTTATATTTCTTTTTTTTCCAATTTTACCTAATGCTTCATCAACCCAGCCTAAGCGTTGCACATCTTCAGGGTCTACACCGACCCCCACGCCAAAGCCTGTTTTACTTACCCAGATGTGATTTGCTAATAAGTAATTCTCTAGATTGAAGCCTTGAACTAAAGGGTTCATAGGGCTCATTAAACAAGAAAAAGTATCTGACCAAAGCGTTTTTTGATGAAAAGATTGTGGCAAAGTTTCAAAGCGGTTGATCGCCATATCAACGCGACCTTGCTCAACATCCTCAAAAGAAACGTCACTTGGAGTAAGTACATCAAGCGTGATGTTAGGCGCTTGCCTCCTAACAACACTCAGCACAGCAGGAATAAGCGTTGACTCTGCATAATCACTTGCCATTACCCGAAATACACGTTTACTGTCTAAGTCAAAATTTCGATCTGGTTGTATCACTTTTTCTATATTGAACAGTATACTTCGTACTTCCGGTTTAAGCTTTAGCGCTAACTCTGTCGGCGCCATACCATCACTGGTCCGAACTAATATAGGGTCTTCGAATAACAAACGCAGGCGTTTAAGTCCATTACTCATTGCAGGTTGCGTAATACCTAAATGACTAGCTGCTTTAGTCACATTCTGCTCGCGCAACAGTACATCAAGATGCACGAGTAAATTTAAATCTATTCGCCCTAAATCCATTTTTCAAAACCTAAGCTATGGAAAGACAGGTGCGCTGTTGCACCTATCCTATTTCACCTGACTATGAATTGATGACCATCATGAACTTGATGACCACCTTGTCTTGAACATTAAACTTCTTGGTAAATTTCACTACCTGATTCTTTAAACTTTTCTGACATTTCATCCATACCTTTTTTTGCCTCAAGATCATTTGCGTAATCGCGTACTTCCTGTGAAATTTTCATTGAGCAGAATTTAGGACCACACATAGAACAAAAGTGGGCAACTTTAGCTGAATCTTTTGGTAAGGTTTCATCATGGTATTCACGAGCTGTATCCGGATCGAGAGCAAGATTAAACTGGTCTTCCCACCTAAACTCAAAACGTGCTTTTGACATTGCATTGTCATGAATTTGCGCACCAGGGTGACCTTTTGCCAAATCAGCGGCATGAGCTGCAATTTTGTAGGTAATCAACCCTTGCTTCACATCATCCCGGTTGGGTAAACCTAAATGCTCCTTAGGCGTTACGTAGCAAAGCATTGCACAACCATACCAGCCAATCAGTGCAGCACCAATGCCCGATGTAATATGGTCATAACCTGGTGCAATATCGGTAGTCAGCGGACCTAACGTATAGAATGGAGCTTCGTGGCAATGTTTGATTTGCTCATCCATATTCTCTTTAATCATATGCATTGGTACATGGCCAGGGCCTTCAATAAAGACCTGTACATCGTGTTCCCAAGCTACTTTACACAGTTCACCCAAGGTTTTAAGTTCAGCAAATTGTGCTTCATCATTTGCATCAGCAATTGAACCCGGACGCAAACCATCACCCAAAGAAAAACAGACATCATACGCTTTCATGATCTCACATATTTCTTCAAAATGAGTATAAAGAAAGCTTTCTTCATGATGTGCTAAGCACCATTTAGCCATGATAGAGCCACCACGACTCACGATTCCAGTGACACGTTTGGCAGTCATCGGTACATAACGTAACAGCACACCCGCATGTATCGTGAAGTAATCAACCCCCTGCTCGGCTTGTTCAATTAATGTATCTCTAAATAGCTCCCACGTAAGGTCTTCCGCTACACCTCCGCACTTTTCTAGTGCTTGGTAAATTGGCACTGTACCGATGGGCACCGATGAGTTACGTATTATCCATTCACGTGTTTCATGTATGTTCTGGCCAGTCGATAGATCCATAACTGTATCGCCACCCCATCGGGTAGACCAGACTGTTTTTTCTACTTCTTCTTGTATCGAAGAGGTGACAGCTGAATTTCCGATGTTGGCATTTACTTTCGTTCGAAAATTGCGCCCAATAATCATTGGCTCTGTTTCAGGGTGGTTGATGTTATTGGGAATAACGGCCCTTCCGCGAGCCACTTCATCACGAACAAATTCAGGCGTAATCATTTTAGGAATCGCAGCACCGAAACTCATACCGGGGTGTTGGTTTTCCAATGCATCATCTAACTGGGTTTCGGATAAGGCCAAGTTTTCACGAATGGCTATATATTCCATTTCAGGTGTAATGATACCTTGGCGAGCATAATGTAATTGAGTGACATTGTTATCACCTATAGCTCGGCGAGGTTGGCGCTTATATTCAAACCGTAAGTTTTCTAATGCTATATTTTGATCTCTGACATTTGCATAGTTTGAGCTGAAACCATCTAATAATTCGGTATCTTTACGTTCCTCAATCCAATTAGAACGTAAGGTTTCTAGGCCCTTTCTAACATCTATTTCTTTATTTGGGTCAGTATAGGGGCCGGAAGTATCATAAACTCTAACAGAGGGGTTGATCTCTAACTCACCATTTTGCAATGTTGTTGGGCTTAGTTTAATTTCCCGCATCGCCACTTGAATATCTGGCCGACTCCCTTCTACATATAGTTTACTTGAAGCAGGAAAAGGTTGAGTTGATAGCTCATCAACAGACACTGTTTCACTAAGTTTTTGGAAGTTTTCCGATTTCATACTGTGCTCCGGGTGTGATGGGAGTTTAAGTTATAATTGACCTTGGCCTAATCAACAGCACAGAATAAGATAAGCATCAGTAATGCTCTCTTGTTCCCTACGCTGGTATTAACCAAATCAGGTTCAACGGGTCTCACTTTCATTTAACAAGGTCAGAAATCACATAATTAAATTTAGCAGTCTCAGCCAATACCATAAATATGAATCAGCCCCCCGACAAGATTTCATGATTGTAGGCAGGCATCATACAGATGGCAACTGATTTCACAGATCCATGATTAAACATTTCAGAAATTACGGCTGCGCATATCAAATTGAAGGCATAAAAAAAGGCCAATGAAGGCCTATTTTTTATTCTATAGCAACTAATTTTCTATTTTGTTTCTTCCGCTTCTGGCTTACGTACACGGATACTTAATTCTCTTAACTGCTTCGTATCGACTTCACCAGGTGCTTGGGTAAGCACACAAGTAGCACTTTGATTTTTAGGGAATGCTATCACTTCACGAATAGATTTTGCTCCAGTCATTAACATTACCAAACGATCTAAACCAAACGCCAAACCGCCATGTGGTGGGCAACCGAACTTCAAAGCGTCTAACAAGAAACCAAATTTATTATCCGCTTCTTCATCGTCTATGCCTAAAATACCAAATACAGTTTTCTGCATTTCAGCATCGTGAATACGGATTGAGCCTCCACCTAATTCCGTACCGTTTAAGACAATATCATAAGCGCGTGATAAAGCTGTTGCAGGATTAGCTTTCAGCTCTTCGGGTGAGCATGAAGGTGACGTAAATGGATGGTGTATTGCTGTCATCGCACCGCCATCAAGCTCTTCAAACATTGGAAAGTCAACCACCCACATTGGCGCCCATTCACAGGTGTATAAGTCTAGATCTTCGCCAATTTTACAACGCAATGCTCCAATGGCTTCATTTACAATTTTCGCTTTATCAGCACCGAAGAATACGATATCACCATTCTTGGCACCTAGTTTCTCCATAATAGCCAAGGCAACATCTTCACCTAGGAATTTAACAATAGGTGACTGCAGGCCTTCGGCTCCTTTTTCAATTTCATTCACTTTAATCCAAGCCAAGCCACGAGCACCATAAATACCGACATACTTGGTGTAAGCATCAATCTGTTTACGTGAAAGCGAAGCGCCACCAGGGACATTTAGCGCAACAACACGCCCTTTCGGATCATTTGCAGGACCAGCAAATACTTTAAAGTCCACTGAAGCGACTAAATCTGCAACATCTACAAGCTCTAGAGGAATACGTAAATCAGGCTTATCACTACCATAGCGAGTCATGGCTTCAGCATAAGTCATACGAGGAAACTGCCCTAGATCAACCTCCAGCAATTCTTTAAACATTGACGAAGCTAATGATTCCATCATATCCATCAATTGAGCTTCTTCCATAAAAGAGCACTCAACATCTACTTGTGTAAATTCAGGCTGCCTGTCAGCACGCAGATCTTCATCCCGAAAGCATTTTGCAATTTGATAATAACGATCTACACCTGACACCATTAATAACTGTTTAAATAGCTGAGGTGATTGCGGTAGAGCAAAGAACTTACCGGCTTGTGTACGACTAGGAACTAAATAGTCACGAGCACCTTCAGGTGTTGCACGAGTCAGAATAGGTGTTTCAACATCCATGAAACCTTGCTGGTCAAGGAAGTTACGAATGAAGTTAGTAATCTTCGAACGGAACATCAACTTATTCAACATTTCAGGACGTCTTAAATCCATAAAACGATACTTAAGACGAATATCTTCGCCCACATCAACATAGTCATCTAATGGAAAAGGAGGCGTTTCTGCTGCATTCAGAATAGTTAACTCTTTACCTAAAATTTCTATTTGGCCAGTCGCCATATCTTCATTTACGGTGCCCTCAGGTCGCGCTCTGACGATGCCTTTAATTTGAAGAACATATTCACTTCGTACTCGCTCTGCGCTTGCAAAACTTTCTTCAGTATCTGGGTCAAATACAATTTGAGCAATACCTTCACGATCGCGCATATCTAAAAAGATGACACCGCCATGATCACGACGACGATGAACCCAACCACAAATTACAACTTCTTGTCCGATATGTTCTTCATTAACTAAACCGCAATAATGGCTACGCATAACTCTTTCCTACTTAAACTTTTATTGAATATTTAGATTTGCACAGGATAGTTCATTTAACATTTAAACAAACTATTCAATACAGAATTTATTTTTTAAACACTTGAATTTGACTGATTAGCGCTCTGTTTCTGCTCAGAACCACCGACTAAATTTTTCTTTTTACCAGTTTTAAAATCTGTTTCATACCAACCTGAGCCTTTTAACCTAAAGCCAGCTGCGGAAATTTTTTTAACAAAAGCGTCTTCACTGCATTCAGGGCATTCTTTTAAAGGATCATCATTTAATTTTTGAAGAACATCTTTTTCAAAACCACAAGATTTGCAAGCATACTCATAAATTGGCATATTCTAGCCTCAACCGAACTACTAAATCGTTTTTAAAAGGCCGCGTAGTATAAACAACTTTGAACGTAAAAGCAGTTTCTTAGCGCAATAAGGTTTTATCTAAACATTTTTTACATCTAGAATACTTACGGTTAACAAATACTAATGATAAGCGGATTATTCCGGTATCATAACGAATCAAATAATAATCAAAAGAATATAGTTAATAGGATTTATAGTGACCACGCGCTCCGAACAAAAACTACGTACCAGACGTGCATTATTAGATGCAGCTTTAGAACTATTAAGTGCAGAAAGAGTGTTCTCTAGCTTAAGCTTAAGAGAAGTAACAAGAACAGCAGGTATCGCACCCACTTCTTTTTATCGTCACTTTGAAGACATGAATGATTTGGGTTTGGCGCTTGTTGAGGAAGCAGGCCTCGCACTACGACAACTACTTCGTAAAGCAAGGGCACGCATTAAAGAAAAAGGCACCGCAATCGACACCTCTGTGGATACCTTCATGGAGTATCTAATCAGTAATACCGATCACTTTCGCTTACTTTTAAGGGAGCACACTGGAAATTCAAAAGAATTCCGAACCGCGATAAACCTTGAAATAAATCATTTTGTTACGGAGCTGGAGGTATATTTAAAACAAAGATCAGGTATTTCAAGCGAAAAGATAGTACCAATAATTGACTATCATGCATTGGCTGAAGCGATGGTTATAATCGTTTTTCACATGGGAGCAATTGCAATGGATAGCACAAAAAGAGAAAGAGAAAATACGTCAAGAACAGCAAAACTTCAACTACGCATGCTTTTTAATGGCGCGATTCAGCTCGCTACAACGAAGTAACACCAGATCTGACTTAATAGAACGCCTGAATTAAACTAGCAGCCATCCTTATATGGTATATAAGTATGGCTGCTAGTTTATTTAACATTATCTATTATTGCCAAATAGCTACCTTTCCTGAGTGCTGAGCTATATTAGTAAAGCCATTTGCCCCTACAGCTAATACACCATCCAACATAGAAATAGCATTACCTAGCCTTGAATCTGGTTGCCCAGAATCTTCACTTATAATATGCACATCATGAATTGTATTTCCAATAGATTTATACCAGTAAACGCGCCCAAGTGAATCAAGGTTCGGATAGAGCGGAGAACCTACAATTAGATTATCATTATTCAGGCTTATTTGAGAGCCAAATTGCGCCCCTTTCTTTGGAGTATCTGCCTTGATATAAACATACTCAACCCAATTATCGACACTTGCTTTATAAAAACCATAAACAGCACCTGAATTACTGACACCATTATTTGTTTTATTTCGGTTCAGATAAGTTCCATTACTATCTTCACGACTCGCGCCAACAAATATCCTTAAAGCATCCATTGTAAGAGAAGAACCGAATGCATCACCTTCATCATTATTCGACACCTTCAGATAAGATGAAAGCTCCCAAGCACTACCAGAAGATTTAAATAAATAGACTGCCCCTGACTTTTCCGAGCTATCATCAAAGGGTAAGTCATTAATATTAGCTTCACCACTGACCGGTGATGTACGAGAACTACTTTCACCAGGCGCACCCACTGCAATGATACTGTCATGCATTGTTATTGCACTACCAAAAGCATCACCAGCACCAGCATCACTAGCCTTTAATGTTGCGGAAAACTCCCATTTATCCTTACCTGAGTCATACTGGTAAACAAAGACTGCCCCAGAGTTTGGACGACTTATATCATTACCCCCACCATTCAAGCTATCCTCCTTTGGAGCGGAGATTAGTAATACCTCCCCCCTAACCATGACTTTAGTACCAAACCCATCATTATAACCATCAACACTTAAGGAATTGGAAGGAGGTTTTATATACGCAACTTGCTTCCAGCCATTAGGCTCATTTTCATCAAGTTTAAATAGATATACTGCCCCAGATGATTCTGCTAAATTACTAACCTCAACAAATTGGTTGTCATTTTCCCCATCGCCAATAGGGTCGTTGTTCTCATCCACATTACCTTCCTGATCAACCCAAGAAAACACACCTTCATACGAACTATCTTCACCCGGTGCCGAAACTGCTAAGAAACTATCAGACATCGATACAGAATAACCAAACAAATCACCGGCTTCAGCATTTGATGCTTTAATAGAAGTCATTTCTTGCCATTGGCCTTTAGCTACCTGCTCATATATATATACCGCACCCGAGTCATCAGCAATTGCATCGTCATGATATACCCCTACTGCTAAACCTAATTTAGCTCCAGAAGCATCAACCAATTTACCTAGACTTACAGAGCGACCAAATTCATCTGATACCGCCCTTTCGGTCTCATCAAGCTCAAGAATGTTAGCCGACAAATCATCTAAATTACTTCGCTCAATTGAGAAAGTATAAACATAGTTAACAGATTTTGTTTCAGTTAACTTGGTTGTAGTTTTATTTCCCAAAGTATCAACTTCAAATTGATGTTCACAAGCTTCACCAACTTGCCGACTGACAAAAAACGAAAACGTCCCGCTAACTTCAACTTTTAGCTCAGATAAAGGCTCGACTAAATTGAGCCTAAAATTTGAAGTAGGCGAGTCAAGAAAGGTACCATTAACTTTAGCTGCTACAGAGTTGAGTGAATGGATACCCTCAGTCAATAGGTGGTTATCAGGATCATTAAAATAATTAATATCGATCAAAGTAGGACTTAGCTGTACTGAGCCTTTAAAAAAGTCTACTTTTGATTCATACTCAAATTCCCCAAAATTAAAATCAAGTACATCCTGTATATTTGTGATTTCAACATTTGTGATGAGTTGAGTGAAGGGTATTTCAACATCACAATCAAGTTTTTCAGAAGCTACATACTCTTCTGGAATGCTAAGTGAATTATCACGACTACAGCCAACTAAAAAAATAATTAGTACAAACACTAAAGAGCCGGAAATTTGTTTCAGAGAAGCAGGCATATATATGAGATTCCTTTTGATGCTCAGCATATAGTAGAATTTTTTTATTATACGTCTATATTCCACTAACAAGCTTGAAATCGGACACATTTTGTAACATCAACAAATGAATAGCAGCACATAAACCTAAAATAGATTTTAAAAGTAAAGACTAACTTGTTATTAACAACCTAAATCTTCAGCAACTAAAGTTACAGACCACTAACTATATTATTCCTACCTAAACACGAAAAGAAACTTTACCTGCTAAATAGTTTGCTAAAATTAAGTCATATACAACTTAAGCTAATTTATAAGACTATTAAAGAGACCTGCAATGAAAAAAACTCAAGCAGTAAAAGACATATTAAAAGAACAGAATATTACTAGCTGGTTTCAACCCATCGTCAACATTGAGACATCTGAACTCTTGGGTTGGGAAGCCTTTACACGCGGACCTTCAAACAGCCCTTGCGAGGATGCACCATCCCTATTTGACTCTGCCGCTGAAGCAGGCGTACTAAAGCCTTTTGACTTGCTCTGTATGCACAACGCAGCATTATGTTTTGAACAACTGCAGCTTGAAAATAAACTGTTTGTAAACCTCTCTAATGAAATGCTTGTAGCAAGCGGCGGAAAATTAAAAGAACAAGTAGGTGCCTTGATCGCCGACAATGAAATCCCCCCAACAAGAATTGTCCTTGAAATCAACGAAAGTAATGCGAGCAAGAATATACAAGAATTGATTGACGCTGTTCATTTTTTTCAAGAACAAGGCTTTGAAATAGCAATTGATGATTTAGGCACGTCAGGCGTTTCGCAAACGCTTTGGTCAGAATTAAAGCCAGATTACATCAAAATTGACAGACGCTTTGTCCAAAATATTAATGGTAGCTCTGCAAAACAAGACTTTGTAAGAGAAGTTGTAGCCGTTGCCCGGTCAGTAAACGCAATAGTGATTGCTGAAAGCGTAGAAACACAAACCGAACTTGATACGCTCAAAATTTTAGGTGTACAGAATGCGCAAGGTTATTTAATTCAACGCCCAGAACTATCACCTTTACGCCCTAAGCTGGATCATTTGGTCACAACTAAAGAAACCAACAGCCATGTCGAAACAAGCATTAATTTAGCATGCGACTTAGTCGTAACAAAAGACAAAGTTGATGCGAACACATCAATAAAAGAAGTGTTAAAAATATTCGAAGAGAAAGTATTTCTAAGCTCATTAGCCGTATCTGAAAACGAGAAGATTGTCGGCATAGTTTACCGGAATATGCTCTTAACAAAACTAAGTTCACGCCAACGTAGAGATGTATTACTAAACAAAAAAATCTCAAGCGAGATGGATAGTAATTTTTTAAATGTAGATGCCCATTTAAGAATAGAACAGGTTAGTCGCCTTGTAACCGCCAAAGCACGCTTACATGCTGAGCATGACTTCATCATTACCAGTCAAAATAAATTCTTAGGTATTGGAACTACAATGGACCTCCTAAGAAAAATAACACAACTTCACATAAGCCCAAGCCAACAATCAAACCTGCTGACGATGCTACCTGGAAATATTCCAGTGGGTGATTGCATTAACGAACTCCTTGAAAGCGGCACTGAATTTACAATTGCACTATTAGATTTAACTAATTTCAAACCTTTCAATAATCACTACAATCACACCAAAGGTGATGAACTTCTGGTTATTTTTGCTGACCTGTTACGAAGACATATCAATAGCGCCACCGATTTTGCTGGACATATTGGCGGCGACGATTTTGTAGTGGTCATCAGGAATGAAAATTGGAAAGAAGTTTTAAGCTCACTGCTGGTTGAATTCAATCACCGAGTTATTGATTTTTACACCAAAGAAGATCAAGTTCAAGGAGGCATACAAAGTACCAACCGTTTTGGCGAGGATCGCTTTTTTGGTTTTGTTACCGCTTCAGCAGGAGTAATGTCTTTAACAGATGAATACTTCGACTCATTTCAACCACTGCTAACAAATTTAATCAAACTAAAACAAAGAACAAAACGCGATAAGTTAATTCAAATTGCACACCAATATAAAGAGAATATATGCCTTTATACGCTTACAGAGGGCAACTTCATAAAAGCCATATCAGAACCAAGCCAAACTAAATAAGAATAATACTCTTCACGTTTTAATGTGATACAAAGTTAGACATAAAAAAACCTCCTTGTGGAGGTTTTTAAGGTCTGAGAGGACAACCTAGTGGGCAGATAAAACTCGATTTGTCTGAAAGTCCATATCAGTCCAATATTGCTCACCAATAGACGTACCTGTATCACCAAAACTTAGATGAGTAATATCCATATCACCCCTAAAGCGTGACTGAAAAGCAACACCATCTACGTAATCAGCGACATTAGCGCCACCATTAAGCCCTGCAGCTGAATCAATACTAAGAACCGCATCTTTCACAGCATAAATATGATTATTTGACTGAGCAAAACCTTGCGAAGTGGCTTGAGTACTTGGCGATCGAGTTGAGTTATTTTGCTCATGATCAAAATAACTCAAATTACCACGATGGTTATGAATTTTAATACCTTCATAACGAACGCCGACAATATTAAAGTCATACTCCATATCGGTAATTTCAAAAAAGGTATTTATTTTGATCTTACTGTCTGCAATACCATTGGTAAAGCCATTGCCCTTATTTTCAATAATCCAGTCAAAGCCCCCCATATAGCCTTCCATTTTCATATTGGAAAATATTGTCGTTGATTGCGCTGTTGATGACGTTCCACCCGCATCTACAATATCATCACCCGCGACATAGCTGGAATCTTTAAGCGCAAATTTATCTAGCTCTATACCAAAATCTACCGCCTGATAAGAACGAGAAACAAGGTATGGGTTCGTAACAGTACCATGAATAATCAGATCACCATCATTTGCTACATATGAACAATCTCTACAAAGAAAATTGCTACCAGTAAAACCGCCAGTCCATTCACCCCACGCCCAATTAAACTCTTCCCCAGCACTCGCAACATCAACTGTGACACGAGCATTGTTAAAAAGATTATTACCAGATGGATCAGTTCCATAAGTATGATCTGTTTGGCTACCATCATAAGCAGTACCAACACCAGCAGAATGATCCATCCCACCAAACCTGAGACCTTGCATAACGATAGAACCTTCATCCTTATACATAAATTCGCCAATTTCGATACCCATTTCGATATCGATAGTTAAGCCTGCCTGTCCTGTTACATCGGACAGATCAGTATCTTCAATTTGTTTTAGTTCGGCTAATGCTACTTGGCTAAATAACCAAAAGACCGATACAACACTAATTATTTTCTTATTCATTTCGGCTCTCCTTAGTATTTCTTTTTTTTATTTCTTCCACTTCTTCTTAAAGACTAATAACCACATAAATAAAGTGAATTACTATTCACTTCTTAATCTTCAAAAATTAAAAAAGCCACCCTACTATGTAGGGCAGCTTTCTTTATACATTCACTAGTTTACTTTCGTATCCTAGCTCATTAAGAGTGTTCTTAGTGAGCAGAGATAACCCAGTTAGTAGTTGAACGGATATCAGTCCAGT
>Ga0105348_1000011_pt1 | contig 128351 bp, 113 predicted proteins | sample EN8Hudsemesocosm_2_FD_83504 | JGI IMG/M metagenome (GOLD analysis project Ga0105348, IMG submission 83504) | Methane-oxidizing microbial communities from mesocosms in the Hudson Canyon - EN8C Hudson Canyon | ecosystem: Environmental > Aquatic > Marine > Cold seeps | place: Hudson Canyon... | reverse complement strand
GATGATTTAGTTAATCAATTAGATTTTACCCCGTTATTACTCGCCTTACCTGAAATGAAGCCGAATGATGGCGCGGCAACCTTTCATTATCAGCTCGCTTTAGGCTTAACTGAATGGCTGGTTGACTTAGCAAAAACTAGTTTGGCAAAAACGAATAATCAAAATGAATGCAAAAAAGTGGTTCTTTCTGGTGGCTGTTTCTTAAATGCACAGTTAACTACTAGTGTGAAAAAAATGCTATCTGAGCAGGGTTTTACGGTATTTACCGCTAAGCAAGTATCACCCAATGACTCTTCATTAGCGCTAGGACAGGCTTGGATAGCTATTGAGAAATTAGCACCAAATGAAAAAGAACCTAAAGAAAATAGCAAACTGAATAAAGAGTTCAATCAACATAAGAGTACCAATCAAGAAGGGGACGCAGTATGTGTCTAGCTATTCCAGTAAAAGTAGAGAAAATTTTAGCTGATGACACAGCCATTGTTGATATTGGTGGGGTTAAAAAAGAGATCTCAGTTGCCCTTATCGAAGATTTGGCTATAGGAGACTACGTTATTATGCACGTGGGTTACGCCTTGAATAAAATTGACCCCGAAGAAGCGATAAAAACCTTAGCGCTGTTTAATGAGATGGGCGTACTTGAACAAGCAATTGATGATCATAAGACACATGATCATAAGGTACAAGAATGAAATACGTTGATGAATATCGCGATGGTAAAATGGCCAAGCAAATTGCTGAAAATATATGCCAAGCTGTTGATGCTGATAAAGTTTATCATTTTATGGAATTTTGCGGTGGTCACACTCATGCTATTTTCCGTTATGGTATCCCCGACTTATTGCCTGAAAATATTAAAATGATCCACGGGCCGGGTTGTCCAGTCTGCATTTTGCCTATTGCTAGAATAGACTCAGCGATAGAGCTTGCCGTTGAGCATGGTGTTATTTTATGTAGTTATGGCGATATGATGCGCGTACCGGGGTCCAGACGTCGAAGTTTATTAAAAGCCAAAGCAGAAGGCGCTGATATTCGTATGGTTTACTCTTGCTCTGATGCACTCACCATTGCAAAAGATAATCCAGATAAACAAGTAGTATTTTTTGCTATTGGCTTTGAAACCACCACGCCACCTACAGCGCTTATAATCCAGTTAGCTGAAAAACAACAAGTAAAAAACTTCTCTGTTTTTTGTAATCATGTACTCACACCTTCTGCTATTAGTACTATTTTAGAGTCTCCTGAAGTACGTGATATGGGACTAGTACCACTTGATGGCTTTATTGGCCCAGCGCATGTAAGCACTATTATTGGTTCACAACCTTATGAATATTTTTCCCAAGAATATCAAAAGCCTGTTGTTATTGCCGGATTCGAACCCCTAGATGTTTTACAAGCTATTTTAATGTTGGTGCAGCAAGTAAATAATGGTACAGCAACAGTAGAAAATGAATTTACCCGAGCAGTAACTCCCAATGGAAATGAAAAAGCTAAAAGCTTGGTTGCTGATATTTTTGAAATGCGCCGAGAGTTTGAATGGCGAGGCTTAGGTTTAGTGCCATATTCAGGTTTAAGAATAAAAGCCAAGTATGCTGAATTTGATGCGGAAAAGCGGTTTACGCTAACGCCGTCAAAAGGAAAAGACAACAAAGCCTGCGAATGTCCGAAAATATTACGCGGCGTGAAGACTCCAAAAGATTGCAAGCTTTTTGGTACAAAATGCACTCCAGAAAATCCTGTAGGTTCATGTATGGTTTCTTCCGAAGGCGCTTGCGCTGCTTATTACAGTTATGGTCGTTATCAATTGAAATAACGTATTTTTACAAACGGTAAGTATCAGTTCAATAAAGAATGATTTAGGTAAATAAAATGAAAAAGAACCCATATTCTCAAGCTCTCGATTTAAAAAATGGTCGCGTTGAAATGATCCACGGTGCTGGCGGCAAAGCTATGTCACAGCTTATTGAACAATTATTTGTTTCACGTTTCGATAACCCCATTTTGAATGAACAAAACGATCAAGCCAGCTTAGAAATACCAGCAAGCAAGATAGTGATGGCAACAGATAGCCATGTAATTACTCCAATATTTTTCCCCGGTGGAGATATTGGCTCTTTATCGGTGCATGGCACGGTAAATGATGTGGTAATGTCAGGCGCCAAAGCCTTGTATTTATCTTGTGGTTTTATCCTAGAAGAAGGATATCCGCTATGTGACCTTGTTAAAATTATTGACTCAATGGCAAAATCGGCCCAAGAGGCTGGTGTAAAAATAGTCACCGGCGACACTAAAGTAGTGGAAAAAGGTAAAGGTGACGGTGTTTTTATTAATACCACCGGCATTGGTGTGTTAACCGATGGCGTAGAGCGTGGCGCTAACAAAATTAAGCCCAGCGATAAAATTATTGTCAGCGGAACTCTAGGTGATCACGGCGTTGCCATTATGTCACTTCGTGAAAACTTAACCTTTGAAACCACAATTGAATCTGACTCTCAAAGCTTACATGATTTGGTTAAAATCATGACTGAACACACCCCTGAAATTTGCTGCATGCGCGACCCTACTCGCGGTGGTTTAGCTGCCACATTAAACGAAATAGCACTACAAGCTGATGTGGGTATTCAGCTATATGAAGACGATATACCAATTAAACAACAAGTAAAATCAGCATGTGAGTTCTTAGGACTTGACCCTTTATATGTCGCTAATGAAGGAAAATTAATTGCATTTTGTCCTGCTGATAAAGCGGACGAGTTGCTTGCTACTATGCAATCACACCCACAAGGAAAAGATGCCGCTATAGTTGGTGAAGTTTTTATGGATGATAATAACTTTGTGCAACTAAAAACGAGTTTCGGTGGCATGCGCATGGTGGACTGGATAAATGGTGAACAGCTTCCAAGGATCTGCTAACAATGAAAATATTATTACTCACGCACGCATATAACTGTTTATGCCAACGTTTACACATAGAGCTAAGCCAATTAGGTCATGATATTTCAGTTGAATTCGATATCAATGACGACGTCTGCATTAATGCCGTAGAGCGCTTCAAACCAGAGTTAATTATTGCTCCTTTTTTAAAGCGAGCGATCCCTGCGCAAGTTTGGCAGAAAAACCTTTGTTGGATAGTACATCCAGGAATTATTGGCGATAGAGGGCCAAGTTCACTTGATTGGGCAATACTAAATCAAGAAAAATCATGGGGTGTTACGGTATTACAAGCCAATGAAGAAATGGACGGTGGTGATATTTGGGCAAGTGAAAGCTTTGATATGCGCATTGCCAGTAAATCGAGTATCTATCGCCAAGAAGTAACCACAGCAACTATTAAAGCAGTAAAATCAGCCTTAGATAACCTAGCTACGAATGCTTTTTCGGCAAAACCTTTAGCTAGTCATACGTTAGCGGATAACGCTAAATGGCGCTGCTTGGTGAAACAAAGTGATCGTGCTATTGATTGGCAAGAAGACGACAGTGAAACTATTTTACGAAAAATAAATAGTAGTGACGGTAATCCTGGTCTGTTAACTTCATTGCTAAATGAAGAGTTAACTAGCAGAGAATTTTACTTATACAATTCATCAATTGATCATGGTTTATCGGGTCTAGCGGGACACGTTATATCGCAAAAAAATGATGCTATTGCCATTGCTACCATTGATAGTGCTATTTGGGTATCTCACCTTTGTGAAAGCATGGCTACAGCTAATAACGATACAGAAATTCTTCCACATCAAAAACGCAGTTTAAAGTTACCTGCAGGATTATTGCTAAAAGATGAATTAGCTAAAATCTCATTACAGTGTGCAGGCTCTTTAGGTTATAAAGAAGTGTGGCATCATGTACAAACTTGCCAGACTCCTTTAGGCCAAAATAAGTCAGGTAAAAACAAAATAGCTTACTTATATTTTAATTTTTATAACGGCGCAATGAGTACTAAGCAGTGCCAAGCATTGCTAACTGAATATCAGCAACTTGCCACGTCAGATGCTGACGTTATTATGCTGATGGGCGGTAATGATTTCTTCTCAAACGGTATTCACCTTAATGTGATAGAACACAATGACAGCGCCGCCGATGAATCATGGCGAAATATCAATGCCATGAACGATATATGCCAAGCCATCATTGAAACTACCGATAAACTTACCGTTGCAGCGATTAACGGCAATGTTGGCGCTGGCGGTGTATTCCTTGCGTTAGCATGTGATCTTGTCGCCGCAAATGATGAAATAGTCTTAAATCCGCATTACAAATCGATGGGTAACCTGTATGGCTCTGAATATTGGACTTATACGCTACCAGAAAGGATAGGTTTGAGCCAAGCAACCCAAATAATGGAAAACCGTTTACCATTAGGTGCTATTCAAGCACGAGAGTTAGGTTTAATAGACTTCACGTTTAGCAAAGAATTATTTTTATCTGAGCTGATAAACACCGTTAAAAACATTATCAGCAATAGTGAATTTGATGATTTTATTAACGCTAAAAAAGAAAAACGTCAGCAAGATGAACAGCAAAAACCTTTAGCGCAATATCGCGTTGAAGAATTAGCTAAAATGAAATTAAACTTCTATGGCTTTGATCCAAGTTACCATGTTGCTCGCTATCATTTTGTTTATAAACTTGCCAAAGCAAGAACACCTTCATATTTAGCAAAACATCGACAAGCAGGGTTTAGCTAGTTTTGGTACTATTGTCTAGCTTGCTGATGTTAAAAAACTCTACTAGAATTAGGTTAATTGAACTTTTTATTTAAATAGTAAATTGTTTTACGAAGCCTTTTTTTAATAATAAATAGAGGTAAGTCGGTAATCTTGTAGGTAGTTGTTATGCCGGAAAATGCTTCTCAAATTGAAAACTCTATCTATCGTCTCTTCGAAATAACGCCTATTCCAATCGCTTTATCATTTCCTGATGGTAAATTAGAATATGTAAACCCTGCTTTTAATCGCTTATTGGGTTACTCAGCCGAAGACATTTACGCAGATGATGTCATTATTACTCATCATAATGATATTAAAGTTAACAAAATTATAAGAAAAAGCCTGAAAGAAAATCCTTTTTCACCTGTCCAAATAGAAAAACGCTATAAACATAAGTTGGGTCATACCATTTATGCGCAATTGAATATTGTTGCTCAACCAAATGAAGACGGTAGTATTAAAAGGTATATTTCTCAATTAGTTGATTTAACTAAAATCAAGCAATCGGATGCAGCAGAAATATTACTTAATCACTTAGTTAACCAATCCAATGATGCTATTTATGTAATTGACCCTAAATTTGGTCAAATACTCAACTGTAATCAACTGGCTTACCGTAGATTAGGTTATACAAAAAGTGAATTACTAAAATTAACCGTGGCTCACCTTAACCCTAGACTCCAACCGGATGAAAAATGGCAGAAGTATTGTGAAGAAGTTAAGACTAATGGAAGTTTGATTGTTGAGTCTTCACATACTCGTAAAGATGATACCGAATTTCCAATTGAAGCCAACATCAGCTTTATAGACTATAACGGAACAGGTTATTTTTTAGCAATTGTTCGAGATATTGCGCGGCGGAAAAAGAGAGAACAAGAGGCGTTAGAATACGCTAACTTGGATCCGCTTACTAAATTACCTAATAGGAGCATATTAGAAACCAAGTTAAAGGAAATGCTTGCAAAGGCAGAGAAGCAACACAAATTGATTGCGTTTTTGTATATTGATTTAGATAAATTTAAACAAATAAATGATAACTACGGACATGCTGTTGGAGATGGTGTACTTATAGGTACGGCGAATAGACTCAAACATTGCGTGCGTAAATCTGATGTTGTCATTCGTTTGGGGGGCGATGAATTTCTTGTGGTTATGAACGGTATGAAAAGTAACGAATTGCTAGAATCAGTTGCCAAAAAACTATTAAGTGAATTTAATTCTCCTTTTCATATTCAATCCCAAAACATTAAAGTAGAAGCCAGTATTGGTGTTTCTGTTTATACGGATAACAATATGGATGTTCATACCCTGATTCAATTGGCAGATGAAGCTATGTATCAAGCAAAGGAAAAAACAGGCTCATCTATCTATTTTATATGATCAATGAAACTTTTAGTTGATTGCTATAGTTTTTAGCTGTTCAGAAAAATATCGTTTAGGGAGATGATATGCTTGAGAAAGAAGATTGCGGATTAATACTTGTTGATGTGCAGGGTAGTTTAGCTAGAATTGTTCAACATAGTGACTTATTTATTGCTAATACGATAAAGCTAATTCAATGTTGCAAGTTGTTATCGATACCTGTTGTTTGGCTTGAGCAAAATCCTAAAGGCCTAGGTGCTACCATCCCAGAAATATCTGAGCTATTGAAGGACTCTACTGTTAATGAGAAAGTTCACTTTAACGCTCTTTTTGAAGAGTCTATCAAGGAAGTAATTAAAGCGACAGATAAGAAGCGGTGGTTAGTTGCTGGCATTGAAGCTCATATTTGTGTTTATCAAACAGTGTTGGGGCTGTTAGATGAAGGTTTTGAAGTAGATGTGGTGTCAGATTGTATTTCATCTCGTTTACAAACAAATATAGATTTAGCGTTATTAAAAATGAGAGATCATGGCGCCAGTATAACGAGCTTAGAAATGTGTATTTTTGAGCTAATGAAAAGCTCAAAAATCAATAACTTTAGAGAAATCCTATCGGTCATAAAGTAAGCTTTATACAGTGATAGTGTATGCAATCACTTGTTGTTCTTTTTTGTTTAAACTTTATGATTTCTCATAAACTCTCCATTTCGCCCCAATGCTTCTCTGTGTGCGTCATATATAAAGGGCTGTAGCGAAAGCTGTTTTTGAATAGTTTTATTTTTGTTTTCAATTTTTCTATTGTGAGATATTATTGATAGGTATTATTGAGAAATAACGGGTGTTATGGCGCACTTATTACTCAGCAGTTAATAATAGAGGTAGTAAAATGATGAAAGCGTTTCGCACAGTAAGTATTTTGGAAGGATTGTCGTATCTAGTTATTTTGAGTGTTACGCTTGGCTTTATTGGTAGAGAATGGGTTTTTTCTCTAGGTATGGTTCATGGTGTTTTATTCGTTCTTTACCTAATTTTATCTCTAATAGTCTCAGGTAAGAATGAGTGGTCTATTTTGGAGTGGCTAATACTATTCATAGCTTCAGTGGTACCGTTTGCATTTTTACTTGTGGAAGTCTACTTGAAAAAAATCGATCAGGATGTTCCTCAAAATCTAGAAACGGTGATGTAATATTTGTTTAAACAGGTGTATTAGTCTTTTTCTTTAATGAATTTATTATGTAATTTATGAGGAAATAGTTGCGTATAAACCGGCCATAAAATGTTTAAGTTTCTATGGCCAGTGACTTGGGCTACTTCAACTGCTATATCAAATGATCCTCCCACAATAATAGTTTTATGCTCTCGGTTTAAATCTTCCGATTTCAATTTACATACCATTCTCAATTTCTTGTACTCTTTTTTACCAAATGTTCTGGCGAGCTCTTTTTGCGGAATGTTTTAGATTCTCGGTGTATAATCTGACTGTTTTATTAAACCATTATTTATTGCACAACGATAACTGAAGTCACAGTTTGCCTTCCGGCGTTTGGTAATTGTGAATGAAGCCATTAGAAATCCTACTCATTTATGGTGTACTATAAATAGAAATTGGCGGCAATTAAAAGCAACCCATGGTAATTTATACAGTGTTACTTTCAAGGTCATAGAATGTCAAACCCAGCAAAACCGTTAAACTCAGCAAAATCAATAGATCACCGCCTTTCCGTTGCACCCATGCTCGACTGGACTGATAGTCACTGTCGTTACTTCTATCGAGTATTGTCAGCTCATACCGTGCTTTATACTGAAATGGTAACCACGGGTGCTATTTTACATGGCAAGGGTGATTACCTTTCTTATAATAATGCTGAGCATCCGCTGGTTCTTCAGCTTGGTGGTAGTAATGTTAAAGATATGACTGAGTGCGCCCAAATTGCCGAGCAGCACGGTTATGATGAAATAAATATTAATGTCGGTTGCCCGTCTGATCGAGTTCAGAACGGTCGCTTTGGTGCTTGTTTAATGGCAGAGCCACAACTGGTAGCAGATTGTGTTAGCGAAATGCAAGCAGCAACAAATGTACCTGTTACGGTGAAATCTCGACTTGGTATTGATGATTTAGACTCTTATGAATTTCTACATACGTTTATTGAACAAGTTGCGCAAGCGGGTTGTCAGCATTTTGTTATTCATGCTCGCAAAGCTTGGCTGAGTGGTTTAAGTCCGAAGCAAAACCGTGATATTCCTCCCCTTGATTATTCAAGGGTTTATCAAATCAAGCAGGATTTCCAACAGTTAGAAATATCTATCAATGGCGGAATTAAATCTTTAGCTGAAACATCAGAGCATTTACAGCATATTGATGGTGTGATGATTGGGCGTGAAATCTATAATAGTCCTTATCTGTTATCAGAAGCCGATCAACAAATTTATAGTATTGATAAACCAGCAATTTCTCGCGAACAGGTTATTAATTCAATGGCTGAATATGTCGATACATACATAAGTACTACACCAGAGCATGGCAATAACAGAGCGTGGCATGTACTTCGCCACATGTTAGGGCTTTGTAATGGCTTAGCTGGCGCCCGTCAATATCGTCGGTATTTAAGTGAGTGTGCAGGTAATGCTGATGCCAATGGTGATACCTTAAAACAGGCATTTGCTAAAGTTGTTATGCCAGAGTAGTAGTGTACTCGTTGTTTAGATGATTTATTTGATATCTATTTATCAAGCACTTTAGCTAACATTGATTTTCGACGTGCATTATTTTCATTTGACCATATTTCTTTGAAATCATAAAACTCTTCGAAAACTAAGCTGTTTGGCGGTAGGTTTACCCATGGCTGTTTGGAAGCTGTGTATATATGCACATCTGGAGGGAGTTTGTTTGGATTATCAAGTGTGCCAACACGAATGAATCGTATCGAATCTGTTATTCCACCCATAAAATAGTTACTCCAAATAGCTACTTCGCATTTTGGACAGCGTGCAATTATTTGTCCTCTACCACTTGGAGATGGTGTCATAATTTCATCTACAGTGCCGCTTAAAATGTGAACTTGGCTTGCATCAAATAAAGCATTTAAAGCGAATGCTGTTCCCGTTTGTCGTTGGCAATAACGGCAATGACAACAATGAGTGATAAACGGTTCAGATTCAATTTTGTATCTAACGTATCCACAGGCACATCCACCTTCACAAGTTCCGTTAATTTCACTCATACCTAGTCATCCTATTGTGCAAATTTATTTCACTTCTACAATATCTTCTTTTAAGCTTAGCACAAATTCAGAAACGTCCATTTGCTCTTGTTGGGGAACGTTTAAAGCTGCCATAGTGGCACCTGCATGTTCTAAAAATACTTGCCAGTCACTCTCGCTTATTTTCATACCTTGATGAGATAACTTCATATCTCGCCCAGAGTAATATACTTGGCCGCCTGCATTTGTGCATAAATAGTCAATGAGCAATTGTTTTTCTTGCTCAAGCCTATCTGTTCCTCTGTGATCCCAAAAACGTCTTAATTGGCTATCTTCTTGTAATCGAGGTAGTAAGTCATTGACAAATCCGGCTACACCATCATAACCGCCAAGACGTTCATACAATGTTTTTTCAGTCATATTTTAACCCTTTAGTTAGTTGTTTAAATTAGCTTTAGTAAAATTGTTCAACATTTGAAAGCTTATGTTGAATTTTTTACATTATCAATTGGCGAAAAAATGACACATAATGTGCATATATGCACAGAGGGAGAAGTACAATGAATTGGGATGATCTAAAATTATTTTTAGCTGTTTCTCGCTGTGGCACTATAACGGGTGCAGCAAAACAGTTAAACGTTCAACACTCTACTGTCTCTAGACGTATTAAGGTGTTAGAGCAAAGTTTAGGTGTCAGTTTATTCATACGTGTCAAAAATGTTTATGAATTAACTGAAGAGGGAGCCAAGATTAAGTCTGCAGCAATTAGCATGGAAAGTGAAGTAACAGGACTTGATGGAGCGCTTTCAGGTAAAAATGACTCATTAATTGGTCAGCTACGTGTCACCACTATTAGTAGTATGGCAACAACAATACTAATGCCTATATTTAAAGGTTTTTGTGAGATTTATCCCCAAATTGATTTACATATTATCGTGTCAAACGATACTGTTAGCCTTGCAAACCGGGAAGCTGATATTGCCGTTCGGTTGACTAACTCCCCACCGGAAATGCTCATTGGAAAACGTATTACAACGGTTGCATCTACTATTTATGGAAGTAGCAACTATCTTAAACATCAGCAGCAGAAAAGGGATAGTTTAAAGTGGATAGGAGCAGAGTGTTGTGATTTTCATAAATCATGGACTAAACAATCATGTGAAAATAAACTACATCAGTTCAACAGTAACGATGCTATAACTATTCTAGCGGCTGTTCAGGCTGATTTAGGTGTAACTTTTCTCCCCTGCTTTATAGGCGATGTAGATCCTCTACTTGAACGATACTGCGAACCAGAGCCAAAGTTTGAATTAGGTTTATGGGTGTTGTCGCACCCTGAGTTGAAACATAACGCCCGTGTATTAGCCTTTCGTAGTTATTTAATTCAGTCTATCAATGAGCAACGTCAGCTGATTGAAGGAAAAACTTACAAACAATAAAAGTTGCTAATATTCACTTTTCTATTTAAGAGAGAATGAGCAATTTGATTATTAATACTTAGCATGAGATTCAGTAGTTTGTCCCGATTTAAGGAATGTTAATCCCTAAATCGAGAAAGCTAATAATGTAGGTTTATTAGGGGATGTTTCTAAATAACTATTTTGTTACAAAATTCACTAAATAATAGTTATTTAAGCCAGTTTTGGCTTGTTTAAAGTTTGTTAAATTTTATATAAAAAGAATATAAAAATAAAACCAAACAATATCAATTGGTTAGTAAAAACTTCAAAGTTTGGCACAACCTTTGTAATAGTTATTGCGACTTATTACTAAAGCTTACAATTTTAAGCTTTAGTTTAGGCGGTCTTAAACTGTCGAATATTTTGTAATATAACTAAAAGGAACATTTCATGTTAACGTCTACTTCTTTATTAGCTTTGATGATGGTGCCAGCTTTTTCTATGCTTGCTTGCTCTTTACTTGTTGGCTTCTTCGAACAAAGAAACTTATAAAATAGGCAGATCTTTTCTGCCAATTGACATGCCCAGGCTCACTAAGTTGGTAGCGACTCACCAATCTAATCGTTAAGTTTTAACTTTACCTCATCACAGTTCTTTCCTTTTTAAACTAATCAGCAGTTGTAGGCTTTCTTTCTGCTATTTATTTCTCATTCTAAAAAACAGTCATTAAATTCATATAGCCAAATGATCAAAATCCACATTTTTAGATCGATTGGGCACTGATGTAGTTCGTAAAATTTAATATCTAATTAAAGAGAAATTATTATGCGAATCCTGCTTACTATTTTTCTTGGTCAATTTGACCACTGGCATGGTTAATTTAACTATTTTGTCGTGTGACATATTATGTCTTCTGGGTTGTTAGATATTTGCCTTTTGAATTTAACTCTTAAAAATCAACATGATAAAAAATATCAATCAATTGGCACGGCACTTGTAATAGTTATGTCACAAATGATAACAACGTAAATGTTGTTAGTGATTTAAACAAATTTATATACATAACTAATACATTAAGAAGGAATTTCAAAATGAAAACTTTAAACCGTAAAACTATCAGTGTTGCTTTATTAATTACTTTAGGTTCAATTTTTAGCATCAATGCAAATGCAACTGAAACAACTAACCTTGAAAATTCAATCAGTGAAATGGTAATAGCACAAGGCCAACAAGTAATGAGTGATCTTACAGTGCAATTACAACAGTCTATTACAGAAGAGATTAATAGTTTTAGTATCGACTTTTCTTTTGATGAGCCAGTTACCCAGTCTTTAGCTTGGTTAAGAGAGGAAGTAACAACACCAATGGTAGATGACACGAAAGAAAGTAAAAAATAGAAGAAAGCTGAACAACTGAAATTAAATTATTTAAATAGTAGGAGAAAAAAATGGGATTATTTACACGTTTTACAGATATCGTTAATGCTAATTTAAATAGCATGCTTGATAAAGCTGAGCAGCCAGAAAAGATGATTCGCTTGATTATTCAAGAAATGGAAGAAACGTTAGTTGAGGTTCGTGCTACTGCAGCAAAGAATATTGCCGAGCAGAAAACTCAAACGCGTAGAGTGAAATCAGCAAAGGCGAGCATGGAGCATTGGCATAGTAAAGCAGAGCTAGCGATATCAAAAGATAGAGAAGATCTTGCTAAATCTGCATTAACGCAAAAGCATAAGTATCAAACTGAGTTAGACATGCTTGAGCAAGAAAGCGACCAGCTAGCTGAATTTTTGGCCAAAATACAAGATGATGCATCACGTTTGCAAGAAAAGTTGTCAGAAGCTAGGCGTCGTCAAGAAGCATACACTTTACGCCAAGAGTCAGCACAAGTTAGGTTAAAAGTGCGTGAACAAGCTGCCATTTATAATATTGATGAAGCGATGAGCAAGTTTGAGCGTTATCAACAAAAAATAGATAGAGTTGAAGCCCAAGTAGAAGCTTATGACTTGATGGAAGTTAGCGGAGAAGGGCAAAGTTTAAATGCGCAATTTGCAGATTTAGAAAAGGATGAAACCATTGAACAAGAATTAGCGCTAATTAAGAAAAAATTAGCAGCGGCTTAGTTAGTATTAACTATAAGTAACCAATATTAGTGTAGCTAAAAACGTCATGTGTGCTGGGTCAATTCAAACATTGCTCAGTATCACAAGTAAAGAAAAGGAAAAGAACATGAAATACGAAAGAGAATATTCAGCGAGTCGCAGTATTAATAGCAAATTGTCGAAAGACAGCGTGCATAAAAAATTGTCAGGTGTTTGTGCCGGTATTGCTAAACACTATGACCTTCCTCGAGTAGTAGTGAGAGTTGCAGCTATTGGTGCATTAATATTAGTACCTGTAGCTACAGGTGTGGCATATGTAGTAGCAAGTGTTTTACTGTCAGAAAGCAAATATTAGTAGCGAAAGTATCAGCTAGCAAACAAGGAGAAACATAATGACATTTTTCAAATCTTTATTATTAGCAATATTTGCAACCTTATTTTTAACGTATGTTTTAGGGATAAGTTTTTTAGAGCTACTTGATATTAATGTCTATATGGATGGTGAATTAATTGAGCCATTGAAAGCAATAGGAGTTTCAGCTGTGGCGACTGTTCTTTTAGTTTTAATAGCATTAGCAATTGTATTAAGTGTTTTTGGTTCGCTAATTTTTGTTGGATTATTAATTGCGGGCTCTTTAGTTATGGTAGTTATAGGTGTTTTTTGGCCTGTACTCCTAATTGCTGTAATTATTTGGTTAGTTACTAGAAATAGAAGTGGCACAAATGAGAACCAACAATATAGCTAACCTCATACTTTAAAGCTCAAAACTGAGATTAGTTTGAATATTAGTATAACCTAGGATCTAAACAACAACCCTAAAATAGCCTTGCACTAAAGCGACTAAGTCATCATTTTCTGAGCTTTCAACAAAGTCTTGTAGGTCATTGCCCGCGAAAAAGCAGCTTTCATCGCCCTGAATTAAAACACAGAGTATATGAACATTATTTTTAGCACAGTCAATATGCTGGCAAAGTTGCTGATACATATGTGTGTTGAGCTCATTTTTTATCAAAACAATTTAAAATAACCGTAAAAACGCCATTGTTTTCTTTGGTAATTTTTAAGTCAGTTATTTTGTTACTTTGCTAAGGATGATAAAGTTAAGCTTTAAGGGTTATCAAAAAGGATGTATAACATCAAATGAAGAAGATCTATTTATTTTGTTTATTATTACTATGTAATTTTATTTGTTTTTTTGGGCAAGCAAATACCATATTAGAAAATAAAAAATCAATGCTTTCGGTTGAACATGCATATATGCGTGCGACAATTCCGGGCACTTCAAATTCTTCAGCCTATATGGAAATAGAAAATAAAGGCGATAAAACAGTTACGTTACTGAGTGCTAACAGTAATATTTCACCACGTATCGAGATTCATCAACACACTATGGTGGATGGCATGATGCGTATGGGTAAACTAAATTCAATTGATATCAAGCCCAAAGAGCGCATGAAACTACAGCCATTTGGTCTACATTTAATGGTATTTGACGTTAAAAGTCCGCTCAAACCTCAACAAGCTGTTGAGTTAACATTAAATTTTTCTAATAATGAGTCTATTACTATGCAAATACCTGTTTATAGTCTTACTCAAGAACAATCAGCTAAAAAATCAGTGTCGAAGATGCATGAGCATCATCACTAGGAGTAAAATATGAAAATGAATTTCTCAGCAAAAACCATTGGCTATACAGTCGCAGGTGTTTTTTTACTTTTTTATATTGTTGGCGTTTATTGGAGTTTCGATGTAGAGCCATTTGATATCCATCAAGAGGTTACAACTGCGGCAACTGCAGATAATGTCGCTCCTGTTGTCGGTTACACCACTACTACAACGTTAATAAAAGTAGCATCAAGTATTTTAGATAAACCAGGTGGATATATATCTAACGATGCATTACCACCAGGTGTCTTTTTAGATAATATGCCTGCATGGGAATTTGGTGTTTTAGAGATGGTGCGAGATATGGCCTTGGTCTTACGGAAAGATTTTAGCCGTTCTCAATCGCAATCTTTAGAAAATGACCATATTAAAAAAGCGCAGCCGAAATTTAATATTGATAATAAAAGCTGGGCGATGCCAAGTGCAGAGTCAGAATATAGAAAAGCTATTGATAGTTTACATAAATATAGAGATGCTTTAGTGGGTATTAGTAAAGTTAAAGACGATCATGCTCAGTTCTACGCTAGAGCAGACAATTTAACTTCGTATCTAGATGAAATACAAAAACGTTTAGGAAGTTATTCGCAAAAGTTAAGTGCCAGCGTTGGTAAAGACAAAATTAATACGGACTTGGCAGGTGATAGTGTCGCAACGCAGTCAACTTATGAAGGGGCCCACTCACAATTAAGAACTAGTTGGTGGAAACTTGATGATGTTTTCTACGAGTCACGTGGCGCAGCATGGGCGTTACTACACTTTTTAAAAGCAATAGAGATTGACTTTGATAGTGTCTTAAAAAATAAAAATGCGACTATCAGTTTGCAACAAATAATTCGTGAATTAGAAGCTAGTCAGCAAACACTTTGGAGCCCAATGGTTTTAAATGGCGATGGTTTTGGCGTGTTAGCTAACCATTCTTTAGTTATGGCAAATTATATTTCACGCGCAAATGCAGCATTAATTGATTTAAATGAACTACTAAGAAAAGGGTAATAAGAATGAAGAAAGCAATCATAGCAACAAGTTTGGCGGCAGCACTTTGCACTAGCGCACAAGCTGATACGTTATTGGGGCTTTATATCGGTGGGCACGTTTGGGCAAACCAAGCGGAAGGTTCGTTTGGTGAAGGAGAAGTAGATCAAGCAGCATTTAATTTCAATGATGAAAACCAAGGAAGTTATTTTGTAGCGCTTGAACATCCAATTCCATTAATTCCTAATGTTAAAATTGCTTCCACAACACTTGATACGGTAGGTGGTGCCACTATTGATACTAGTTTCTCTATTGGCGGGGAAACTTATATTGCAAATTCACAAGTAAACTCACAACTAGATACTACTTTTGATGCTAGCTATGTCGATTACACTTTTTATTATGAATTATTTGATAATGATTTATTAACCTTTGATTTTGGTTTAACTGCGCGTGATCTTGATAGCAAAATTGGCGTTGTTGAGCAAACAAGTTCTAAAAGTAGTGACTTGTCAGTTTCTGGCATTTTCCCTTTGCTTTATGTAAATACGATTATTGGTTTACCATTTACTGGTTTTAATGTGTTTGCTGAAGCCAATTTCTTATCTTACGATGATAATACTGTTTATGATTACCAGATTGGTGTTAGTTATTCTGTACTTGATAATTTAGCGGTCGATCTTGATTTAACTTTGGGTTATCGGGGGGTGAAATTAGATTTAAATGATATCGATGATTTATATTCTGATTTAACATTTGATGGTGTGTTTGCTGGCGCAACGTTACATTTTTAGAAGTTATACCAATTTGATTACATTTTCTGAAATCCCAGTTAACTCATACTAACTGGGAATTTTAGTTTATTACTTCATGATAGTTTAGATTTTAGTGGCTTGTTGATAGCGTCTGTGTAGAATTTCAACTCGCTCAACATACACTTGGGTTTCTGCAAAGGGTGGTATACCAGAAAACTTCTTCACTGCTCCTTCGCCAGCGTTATAAGCTGCGGAAGCTAGTTGATTATTGCCATTATACTTTTTTAATAAATGAGCTAAGTGTTTTACTCCTCCTTCTATATTTTGCTTAGCAACAAAAGCATTTTTCACCCCCAAAGATTGTGCGGTACTTGGCATTAATTGCATTAACCCCTGTGCGCCTTGCTTTGATATTGCGTGCCTATCAAAATGAGATTCAGCGTGGATAATAGCTCGAACAAAGGCAGGGTCAATTTTATGAAGATAAGCGGCTTGATTAATATATTGACTAAACTCAGTTAAATATAACTTTGCCCTATGCCAGTTAACGCTTGAATCTAACTCACAGGCATAACAACCTATCTTGATTTTTTGAGAATTAACACCGATTGGTTCAATGTCTGAAAAGGAAGTAACGCCTTTGGCAGATTGATACTTGTACACACGTGTTGTTTCATTTGAAAAGCTGACAAAACTGTAAATGGAATGAGATAAAATAAATAATATCTGTAAAGAAAGCTTTAATTGAGCCTTTATAATCATCATAACCGAACTCATATTTTTTTAAGTCACTAATAAGAACTGGTTTTTATTAACATAGTTCGATAATTTCTGTTTGTCTAAATTTTCTTATTAATTCGTGTTTACTCATATATTCTTTTTTGGTATAAAAAATCGTTATCTATTCTTTTTGGTTTAGTTTGTTTTCGTCTATCATTTACGCATAAATTGTTATGGGTGAATATTCTATGCCACAAGAGCAGCTATCTTTACAGCAAAATTCAAATACAGCACCAAGTTCACTTGATGCTAATCAACTTTTATTATTACAGCAGGTTACGTCTAATTTTTCACCATTGCAACTTGCGTGGGCAAGTGGTTATCTTGCAGCAAAAAGTGAATCAGGGCAAAGTGTGCCATTATCTGTTGCATCAGCAGTCGTTGCAGCTAAAACGCTAACCATTTTATATGCTTCGCAAACAGGTAATGCTAAAGGTGTAGCAAGCAAACTTGCAGAAAGTGCAAAAGCTGCAGGCATTACAGTAACACTTAAAAATACTGCTGATTATAAAGCGAAGTCATTAAAAAATGAAACTCACTTATTAATTGTAGCAAGCACCAATGGTGAAGGTGAAGCACCCGATGATGCTATAGAGTTTCATGAATTTTTATTAGGTAAAAAAGCGCCTAAATTGCCTAACTTAAGCTATAGCGTATTAGCGCTTGGTGACAGCAGTTATGAGTTTTTCTGTCAAACAGGCAAAGATTTTGATGAGCGTTTGAAAGCATTAGGTGCAAAGCAAGTTGCTCCTCGTGTTGATTGTGATGTTGATTATGATAGTGAGAGTGAAAGCTGGACGTTAAAAGTTGTTGAAACGTTAAAAGAAGAGCTTACTCAAACAGATGCAGTTTTGGCTCCGGTTGTTGACTTACCAACAGCAGGTGCAGCAAGCCAATACACTAAACAAAACCCTTATGCGGCAGAATTTTCTTTAAGCCAAAAAATTACCGGAAGAGATTCGGCTAAAGATGTTCGTCACATTGAAATTGATTTAGGTGAGTCAGGCTTAACATATCAAGTTGGCGATGCGTTAGGTGTTTGGTTTGAGAATGACGTTAGCCTAGTGGCTGACTTAGTTGCAACGTTAAAATTGACTGGCGACGAAAAAGTTAAGCTAAAAGTTAATGGCGCAAATCAAGTATTCACGCTGACTGATGCGTTAACTTCAGAATTAGAAATTACGCAAACAGCACCAACATTTGTTGAGTTTTGGGCAAAAATTTCTGGTGATAAAGCGCTTACTGCTATTGCAGCAGATAAAAATACCGCCAGAGTGTACGCAGGTGAGCATCAAATTATAGATGTGATAAAAGCTGCTAAAACTGAAATTGAACCACAGTTTTTTGTTGATGCATTACGCAAAATTACCCCGCGTTTATATTCAATTGCTTCAGCTCAAGCCGAGGTTGAAGAAGAAGTTCACCTAACGTTAGGTGTTGTTAGTTATGAAGTTGACGGACAACAACGTTCTGGTGGTGCTTCAAGTTATCTAGCTGAGCGCCTTGAAGAAGGACAAACTGTTAAAGTTTTTGTTGAGCACAATGACAATTTTCGTTTACCACACAATAATGACACACCAGTAATAATGGTTGGTCCAGGTACAGGTGTTGCACCATTTAGAGCTTTCATGCAACAACGTGAAGCTGATGAAGCGACGGGTGATAACTGGATGTTCTTTGGTGACCAAACCTTTACTCAAGACTTCCTTTATCAAGTTGAGTGGCAAAACTATTTGAAATCAGGTTTGTTAACGCGCATGGATGTTGCTTTTTCTCGTGATCAAGCAGAAAAAATATACGTACAAGACCGATTGAAAGAGCAAGCCGCAGAAGTATTTGCATGGCTTGAACGTGGCGCACATATATATATATGTGGCGATATGAGTCGTATGGCGAAAGATGTAGAAACAACATTATTAGAAATTATTAGCGAGCAAGGCAAACTTAGTGCAGAGCAAGCTGAGCAATATTTGAAAGATTTAAGAAGTAATAAACGTTACCAGAAGGATGTTTACTAATGACAACAGAACTAATTGTAAAAGGTAAGTTATCTGATAACGAACGCCTTAAAAGTGAGAGTGACTTCTTACGTGGCACTATTGCACAAGATTTAAAAGACAGAATTACTGGTGGCTTTACCGCAGATAATTTTCATTTAATTCGCCTTCATGGCATGTATCAGCAAGATGATCGTGATATTCGTGCCGAGCGTCAAAAGCAAAAACTTGAGCCATTACATAATGTAATGCTTAGAGCTCGTTTACCCGGTGGTATTGTCAAACCATCTCAGTGGTTGGCCATTGATAAATTTGCTGAGGAAAACACCTCATATGGCAGCATACGTTTAACGACTAGACAAACGTTTCAATACCATGGCGTGTTGAAACCATTTATCAAGCCAATGCATCAAATGCTAAATAGTGTTGGTATCGATGCTATTGCTACTGCAGGTGATGTAAACCGAAATGTATTATGTACGCCAAACCCAATAGAATCTGAAGTACATCAGGAAGCTTATGAATGGGCCAAAAAAATAAGTGAACATTTACTTCCTAAAACTCGTGCCTATGCTGAGATTTGGCTTGATGAGGAAAAAGTTGAAACAACAGAACATGATGAGCCTATTTTAGGCAGCGCTTATTTACCGCGGAAGTTTAAAACAACGGTTGTAGTTCCACCTCAAAATGATATTGATGTACATGCCAATGACTTAAACTTTGTTGCTATTAGTGAAAATGGTCAATTAACTGGTTTTAATGTATTAGTTGGTGGTGGCTTAGCCATGACGCATGGTGATAAAGCAACTTATCCTCGTAAAGCTGATGACTTTGGTTTTATTTCAGCTGAGCACACTTTGGCAGTTGCCGAAGCGGTTGTCACTACTCAAAGAGACTGGGGTAACCGTGTAAACCGTAAAAATGCTAAAACAAAATACACCTTAGATCGTGTTGGTATTGATGTTTTCAAAGCAGAAGTTGAAAAACGTGCTGGCGTGAGCTTTGGTGAATCTCGTCCATATGAATTTACTGACCGTGGCGATCGTATTGGTTGGGTTAAGGGTATTGATAATAAACATCATTTAACGGTATTTATTGAAAACGGCCGTATTTTAGATTTCACCAATGATAATGGTGTAAATAAGTTATTGAAAACAGGTATGAAAAAAATCGCTGAGATTCATAAAGGTGATTTCAGATTAACAGCAAATCAAAACTTAATCATTGCTGGTGTTGCTGAGCAAGATAAAGCCGAAATTGAAAAAATAGCCCGTGAAAGTGGTTTAATTGATGATGGGGTATCGAACCAACGTAAAAACTCAATGGCTTGTGTTGCTTTTCCAACTTGCCCATTAGCGATGGCTGAAGCAGAGCGTTATTTACCTGGTTTAGTTGATGATGTTGAGACGATTTTAGCTAAAAATGGTTTAGCTGATGAGTCTATTATTTTACGTGTAACAGGCTGCCCTAATGGTTGTGGTCGAGCAATGTTGGCTGAAATTGGTTTAGTGGGCAAAGGTCCAGGTAAATATAATATGTATTTGGGCAGTAACTTAGGTGGTACTCGTATTCCTAAGCTGTACAAAGAGAACCTAGGTGAACAGGATATCTTAAACGAAATTGATAGTTTAAGTGCTCGTTGGGCAACTGAGCGCAATAAAGATGAAGCTTTTGGTGATTTTGCTATTCGAGCAGGTATTGTCAGTGAAGTAAAAATTAGTGTAAGAGACTTTTACGATGATTAGCTCATTAATTCCGGGTAAATCGGGAGAGTTAGCTACGGTAAGCCAAACAACAGGGCTAGTGAAAGTTGAACAAGCGCCTATTAATAATCGCTTTCCAGCATCACTACCTAAACCATGGCTTGCCCAGTGGAATGAATCTTTAGAACAGCAATCTCCTGTAGCCCGCATTGAGTGGACAATGGAGAATTTGCCAAGTCAGTTTGTATTATCATCAAGTTTTGGTATTCAGTCTGCAGTTATGTTGCATATGATGACTCAAATCGACCCGAATATTCCTGTCTTAATAACAGATACGGGTCACTTGTTTCCAGAAACTTACCGCTTTATTGAACAAATGACAGAAAGGTTAAAGCTTAATCTTCATGTTTATAGTGCGAAAGAAAGTGCGGCGTGGCAATTGGCAAAATATGGCGAACAATGGGCGCAAGATGATGATTCTTTAAAAGAATACAACCGTAAGAATAAGGTTGAACCTTTAGAGCGAGGTTTATCTGAGTTAAATAGTGGTACTTGGTTTTCTGGTGTTCGTCGCCAGCAAACTGAACATAGACAAGGATTGCCTGTCGTTACTATTTTACGTGGTCGTTTTAAAGTGCACCCTATTATTGATTGGAGTAATAGAGATATTCATCAATATTTAACTAAGCACAATTTACCTTACCATCCACTATGGGATGAAGGTTATGTGTCTGTTGGCGATGTGCATAGTACAAAGCCATTAACGTTAGGTATGGATGAAAGTGAAACTCGCTTTGGGCCTGGACAAAGAGAATGTGGCTTACATACTGATGGTGATGGGATATAAGTATCGAGCACTTCGACAGCCGCGCACCTCACGCTCAGTATGAGCATAGTCGCCGTTTATCCTGAGCTTGTCGAAGGGGGTGTTACGCTTATTTCAAAGTGATGTTTCAATTGTTGTTTCAAAGCGGCAAAAAAATCATCATTGGGTTTGTCACTAATTAAATTTGCTAGCTCAGTGCCAATGGGGGTGAATTTATAAAACTGTATAGCAATATTCGCTTTTTTGCAGCTTAATTTTAAGGGTAAACCATTATAAAAGAAGTTCAGTGATTCTCCATTTTCCATCATGCTTGACTCACTTTCTTGCTTAAAAATTAAGTTATTATCAGCTAGTGATAAAATATCAGCGTAATTCAAACCAAAGTGACTTAAATTAATATGTTGCTGTCTACCCTTATTAAAAAAATTGAGCAATCCTGGTTGTTGGTATGTACCCGAAAGAATGCGAATGTTTTTCTTACTTTGATCTTTTACTGCTAATGAACATGCCTTTGCCAATAACTTGGCATCTACAATACTCATGTCGCGAAAAACCTTTAATGCTTTAAGTGAATATAAGCCAGGGCGAGATAATTCTCCTGCTAATATCTTTGCCCATAAATCTTGCATTGTTTTATTACTTACATCTTCAGCTAGTGTGATATAGCGATTAAACCAATCTAAATCAGGCCTTTTATCAATAGATTTACTTGAACAAAAGGCAAAGGTTTTTTCCATGATTTTTTCAATATTCTCTTGCTTACGCAGGCTCGCTAATCTTTCACGTTTACTACTACGATCTTCAAGGGGCATTTGCTTTTCTACAGGGAGCAACGGGGCTTCAAGACCAAAGAGTTGGGTGATTTTGAAAAACTGTTTATGTGCTGCTGACTCTGCATTGTTATTCTGTTGCTCTTCTCTTTCGATAGGGAGACTATTGTCTTTGTCGTCAGATTGGTCAATGACAATTACTGATGTTTTATCTGTTTTCACCGTAACACCCCGTACTAAAAATTACTTTAATATTATCAATGAATAAAGTTAAAATGAATAATTACTGATTCGTTTCAACTTTATTCAGTCCGACATCTTGAAATGGTTTAGATATAACTTAATTGTATGGATTTATTGAAAATTGTCAAAACCACTTTTACAATGTAATAGTAAAAGAAGAAAAGTATGAAAGAATGAAGTAAAAAAGTAGCAATAAGGTATAGTTCAGTTATAGTTATATTATAAGTTAGATCCATAACAAAAATTCAAATTTAATTAGTTTGAAAAAACTAATTACTTGAGGAAAGTATGCAAGCATCAGAAAATTCACATGATGATTTTCTATTTATCGATGATAGTGATGAAGAGGAAATATTAGAAGGTAATGAAAGCGAAGCTTGGCGAGTTCTTATTGTTGACGATGATCCTGAAATTCATTCTGTTACTCAATTAGCGCTATCAGATTTGGTAGTATTAGGCCGTCGTTTAGAATACCTTCATGCTTATTCTGGTCAAGATGCTTGTCAGTTGCTTGCAAGCAATCCAGATGTAGTTTTAGTGCTGCTTGATGTAGTAATGGAAACTGATGATGCGGGTTTAAACGTTGTAAAACATATTCGCGAAGTACTAGGCCGACAAGATATTCGTATAGTTTTAAGAACAGGGCAACCTGGATATGCTCCAGAAGAAAGTGTTATAAAAGAATATGATATTAATGATTATAAAACAAAAACTGAACTAACACGTCGCAAACTGGTTACGACAGTTTATGCTGCAATTCGCTCTTACCAACAAATAGCTACTGTTACAGAAAGTCGTAAAGGCTTGGAAAAAATAGTATCAGGCTCTTCTAGCCTTCTTGAATTACATTCTATTGCCGAATATAGCCAAGGCACTCTAAAACAATTAGCCCAGCTTATAGATCAAGATATTGAGTGTTTATTTTGTGCTCGAGGGCAAGGTATTATAGAAGGTGCCGATGATTTAAGTTTTTATATTATTGCACAGCAAGGTTTTTCATCGCTACTGTCTAATCAAAAGTTAGAAACGATAAAAGATGAGCACATCAGTAAGCAGGTTAAAACTTGCTTTACTCAAAAGTCCCATCAATATTTTGATAATTCTTTATATTTATATATAGCTAGAGGTGGATATCGCGCTGTTGTTTACCTCACGTTAACGGAACCTCTTAGTGATATTCAAAAGCAATTATTAGAAGTGTTTTTAACAGGGGTTGCTATAGGATATGAAAATGTTCACTTATTTCAAAAGCTCAGTAATGCAGCTTACAAGGATTGGCTAACCAATTTACCTAATCGACTAGAATTTGTTCGGATGCTTGATACCTTTTCTAAAGATGGCTCTGAAAATGAAGTTGCAGCATTGATTGATTTAAATCACTTTAGTGACGTTAATGATGCACTCGGTCAAGATATAGGTAATCAATTACTTGCTGCTGTTGCTCAACGTCTAAAAACCTTAAGTTGTAGTTGTAAAGTAGCCCGTGTAGGAGCCGATGTTTTCGGCATGATTGGCTCTCAAGATTGTTTGACACCTGATACTCTAATTGCTTTGTTTGAACAGCCCTTTATTGCAGGTGAGCAAAAGTTACCTATTAATGCTTGTTTTGGCTTTTGTAACAAAGAGCACGCAAACAGTAGTGGCGTGAAAGTTTTAAACCAAATTAATATTGCTTTAAACTTGGCTAAGAAAAAGCGTGAAGAACATTTTGCTTATTATAATCCTGAGATGGAAGATGAAACGCAATGGCGATTGAATATGATTCGTCAGTTGCGTAATGACTTTGCAGAGAACCGTCTTGAGTTATGGTATCAACCACAACTTTCATTAAGTTCTGGTAAAGTGATTGGTGCCGAAGCTCTATTACGTTGGCGCACAATTGATGGTAATTTTATTTCTCCTGCAGTATTTATTCCCTTAGCAGAATATTCAGGCTTGATTGTTGAAATTGGTGATTGGGTTGTTAATCAAGCTTGTTCACAAATTAAAACTCTTGAAGAAAAGGCATTCGACAATATTACAATCTCAGTTAATGTCTCAATACCTCAATTTAGACGTGGAAACTTTGTTGATACAGTATTAAGTGCCATTCAGAATCACCACGTTTTACCTGAAAAATTAGAGTTAGAAATTACTGAAAATATCTTAATGGATGACCCTCAAGTTGTTATTGACGCTTTAGTTGAATTGAAAAGTAAAGGTATCAGTATTGCGCTTGATGATTTTGGAACTGGTTTTTCATCAATGAGTTATTTGCAAAAACTACCATTAGATCGCCTTAAGGTTGATCGTGCTTTTATTAGTGATATAACTCAAGAAGGTCAATCAGTTATTGCTGAAACTATCATTGACTTAGGCAAAAAAATGAACTTAAAAGTGATTGCTGAGGGTATTGAAGAAATTGAACAGCAAGAGCGTTTACTTGAACTTGGTTGTGATGAGGTACAAGGTTTTTATTACGCTAAACCTATGCCTCAAGATGACTTTCTACACTTTCTTAAAGACAATAATTAAAACCAAATATTTAGTTTCAACAAGTCTTTAATTTCAAATTGCAATAACGAGTAACGAAGGAATTTATTTCTGTGTTACTCGTGTCTCATTCCCTTGCGCAGGTTTCTCAGGAATAAGCAGTGCTAAAAAGAAAGAGCACAGCGCAAATCCTGCTCCAATATAAAATACCCATGACGGCTGTAGAATCCATAGCATACCTAACAATGCTGGTATAACTACGGCAGCAATATGATTGATAGAAAAACTAACTCCGGCTGTGGCAGCGATATCCTCAGGTTGAGCAATTTTTTGAAAATACGTTTTAATAGCAATGGCTAGAGCAAAAAACAAATGATCTATTACATATAATGCAGCGGCAAGATTGGCATTTTCAACTAGACCATAACAAATAAAAATAATAATTAAACCAATATACTCAAACCGTAAAACAGAACGCTCACCTATTATGCCAATTAACTTGCCAACTTTGGCTGCAAATAACCAATTAAAAACATAGTTAATAAGAAATAAAGCACTGATATCGGCAACACTGTAGTGAAATTTTTCTACCATTAAAAAACCGGCAAAAACGACAAAAATCTGTCTGCGCGCACCGCTAAAAAAAGTTAGCGAATAAAATAGCCAATAACGTTTTCTTAATACGATTTTTTTAGTTTGCTCAGTTTTTTCTTTAAAGTGTTTAAAAGATAAGGCTAATAATAAAGTGAATAGTAAACCTATCCCCCCAAATAAAGCATAAGTTAGTTGATATGACCAACTAAACTGCTTCATTAACAGCCATATACTAGAAAAAGCTAAGAGCGAAGCAATAGCTTTAACAGACAACATTCTACCTAAGAAATGTGCTGTTTTATCTTTATCAACCCATTGTAAAGTGAGTGACTGGCTCAGAGTTTCATAGTAATGAAATCCAACCGACATAAGCATAGTAGTGAGATATAAGCCAGTAATACTAGGGAAAAAACCTGTTAGCAATACGCCCAAACTGGTGACCGCTAAAGAGATTAATGCTAGTCGCTGCTCTTTAATAAATAGTAATGCATATATTACGGTAAAAGCTAAAAATCCTGGGATTTCACGTAAGCTTTGCAATATACCAATTTCAACACCGGTAAAATTGGCCTTTTCTATAACAAAGTTATTTAACAATACCATCCATACTGAAAATACTAACGGCATGGTAAAAGCCATGGCTAATAATAAGTGTTCAGGTTGGTTAAAGCGTTTAATTAATTTTATCATTAGTTAACTTTGTATGGTTCAAAATAGAGCAGAAGGAAACATTTTACGCGATTTAACATTCATTAACAAATTGTTCATGTCAATAGTGTGCTAATTTATTTATAATAAAAAACAGCGCCTTATGTTAAAAAACTCAATATTAATACAGGTAATTAAAACGCTTGTTTAAATAAATTTGCTATTCATTATCATTCAAGGCACACTCAGTCAGCTATTATTAGTTATCTATGTTTTTTAGCGTGAAAAATTTGCACTAAAATATCTAGGTTAAACATCAAAAATCATCAAAACATCAACACCACTTATAGGTGAAGGAGACAAAGCATGATATATCAAGGCAAAAGCCTTTCAGCCCAATTACTAGAAGACGGCATTGTAGAACTCAAATTCGATGCTCAGGGATCAGTAAACAAATTCGATCAAGCAACTTTTGAAGAATATAGAGCCGTAGTTGCGGCAATTAACAACTGCAGTGATGCTAAAGGCGTTATGGTAACGTCTGCAAAATCAACATTTATTGTTGGTGCTGACATCACTGAATTTTTAGTTTCATTTAATCAACCAGAAGATTCATTAGCTTCTTGGGCGAAAAGTGCATCAGACGTTTTCGACTCATTTGAAGATATTCAATTACCCACTATCGCTGCTATTAATGGCATTGCTTTAGGCGGAGGTTGTGAAATGACCTTAGTATGTGACTACCGTGTTGCTGATACAAATGCCAGCATCGGGTTGCCAGAAGTTAAACTAGGCTTGATGCCTGGTTTTGGTGGAACTGTTAGACTACCTCGACTCATTGGTTTTGATAATGCGGCTACTTGGATGTCTACAGGTAAAGCGTTTAAACCTGCGGCGGCACTTGCTCAAGGCGTTATTGATGCGGTTGTTGAGCCAGAAAATTTACGCGTTTCAGCTATCAATATGCTTAAATTGGCAATTGATGGAAAATTAGATTGGCGCGCGAAACGTCAACCTAAATTAGAACCATTAAATTTATCTGAAACAGAATTAATCATGTCATCGACGACATGTAAAGGCATGATTGCTGCAAAAGCAGGTAAGCATTACCCTGCACCAATGGTGATGATAAACACTTTAATTGCTGCTGCTAAATTAGATCGTACTGGCGCAATGGCTGCTGAGAATGCGGGTTTTGCCAAATTAGCAAAAACTGATGCGGCTACAGCGCAAATTGGTTTATTCATGGCTGATCAAGTGATTAAAGGCAAAGCGAAAAAAGCCGGCAAACTTGCAACTAAAAGAGTTAATAAAGCTGCGGTACTAGGCGCGGGAATTATGGGTGGCGGTATTGCATATCAATCTGCTTATAAAGGCACGCCGATCATTATGAAAGATATTAATGATCAAGCACTTGATTTAGGTTTAACTACTGCTACTGGCATTTTAGCAAAACAAGTTGAACGTGGTCGTATGAATGCTAAGAAAATGGCAGGTGTGTTAAATAACATCACGCCGTCGCTTAGCTATGACAGTGTTAAAGATGTTGATATTGTTGTTGAAGCCGTTGTTGAAAATCCTAAAGTCAAAGGTATTGTGTTAGCCGAAGTTGAAAGTGTTATCAGCGAAGATGCTATTCTTACTTCAAACACGTCTACTATCTCAATTGATTTATTAGCTCAAAGCGTAAAACGTCCTGAAAACTTCTGTGGAATGCATTTTTTCAACCCTGTAAATAAAATGCCATTAGTTGAAGTTATTCGTGGCAAAGACACTTCAGATGAAACGGTTGCTGCAGTCGTTGCTTATGCAGCGAAAATGGGTAAATCACCTATTGTTGTTAATGACTGCCCTGGCTTTTACGTTAACCGTGTTTTATTCCCATACTTTGCTGGTTTTAGTCAATTAGTACTTGAAGGTGCTGATTTTACAGCTATTGATAAGGTTATGGAAAAACAATTTGGCTGGCCTATGGGTCCTGCTTATTTGCTTGATGTTGTTGGTGTTGATACTGCTGATCACTGTACTGGTGTAATGTCTGCTGGTTTCCCAACTCGAATGAAGAAAATAGGTAATGATCCGGTAAGTACTTTGTATGCTAATGAACGTTTTGGCCAGAAAAATGGTAAAGGCTTCTACGACCATATTAAAGACAAACGTGGTCGTCCAATGAAAGTGCCAGCGCCTGTTGCTTATGAGTTACTTGCACAGCATTGTGCCGATAAAAAAGACTTTAGCAGTGAAGAGATTATTGCTCGCATGATGATCCCTATGGTTAATGAAGTGGTTCGTTGTTTAGAAGAAGGTGTTGTTGATACTGCTGCAGAAGCTGATATGGGCTTAATCTACGGTGTTGGTTTCCCTCCATTTAGAGGTGGTGCAATTCGCTATTTAGAAACACTTGGTTTAGATAATTTCATCGTAATGGCAGATAAATACGCTGATTTAGGCGAAATTTATCACGTAACTGACGGTCTTCGTGAGATGGCTAAAGCAGGTAAATCTTATTTCACTACTGATGTTAAATCAGCTTAAGCCGAGGAGAAGAAAATGAATGAAGTTGTAATTGTAGATTGCATACGAACTCCAATGGGTCGCTCTAAGGCCGGTGTTTTTCGTAATGTTCGTGCTGAAGCATTATCAGCACACTTAATGAAACAAATTTTAGTACGTAACCCTGCACTAGACCCAAACGACATTGAAGATGTTATTTGGGGCTGTGTTAAGCAAACTAAAGAGCAAGGTTTTAACATTGCACGTAATGCATCATTACTTGCTGGTTTACCAAAGTCTATTGGTGGCGTAACGGTTAACCGTTTGTGTGGTTCTTCTATGGAAGCGTTACATCAGGCAAGCACCAGTATTATGTCTGGACAGGGCGATGTATTCCTTATTGGTGGTGTTGAGCACATGGGCCATGTACCTATGATGTATGACATTGATTTTGATCCAGCATTGAATAAACATATTGCATTAGCCTCTGGAAACATGGGCTTAACAGCAGAATTGTTAGGTAAACAACACGGTATTACTCGTGAAATGCAAGACGCCTTTGGTGCTCGTTCACATCAAAAAGCGCATGAAGCTACTTTAGCAGGCCGTTGGGACAATGAAATTGTTGCCACACAAGGGCATGATGCATCAGGTGCGCTTACCTTAGTTGAGCATGATGAAGTAATTCGTCCAGAAACTACTGCTGAAGGCTTATCAAAACTACGTCCAGTATTTGACCCAGTTAACGGTACAGTAACTGCTGCTACCTCTTCGGCGCTTTCTGATGGTGCTTCGGCAATGTTAGTCATGTCAGCTGATAAAGCGAAAGAGTTAGGGTTAACCGCTCGCGCTAAAATTCGTGGTATGGCTGTTGCTGGTTGCGATCCATCAACTATGGGCTTTGGCCCAGTACCTGCAACGAAAAAAGCATTAAAACGTGCTGGTTTATCTATTGAAGATATTGAGTTGTTTGAATTTAACGAAGCCTTTGCAGCGCAAGCACTTTCTTGTGTAAGAGCATTAAAAGTTGAAGATAAGATGGACCAGATTAACTTAAATGGTGGCGCTATTGCATTAGGTCATCCATTAGGTTGTTCAGGGTCACGTATTTCTGGCACGCTAATTAACTTAATGGAAGGCGAAGATGTGAATATTGGTTTAGCCACTATGTGTATAGGGTTAGGGCAGGGTATTGCAACTGTATTCGAAAGAGTTTAATCTTTTTGCTGAAATTCTTTATTAGCTTCGTTGAAAGTACTCATTGACTAGCGTCAACTCTGTGCTTTCGCCTTGCTACTATAGTTTTCATCTTCAATATTCGAACTCTTTAATTAGCTTCGAGAAAAGTGATTAATACTTACTATATTTCAAGTAATAAAAAACCAGCAACTTTGCTGGTTTTTTTATGTTCGGTTGAACGATATGTCACAAAGACAAGAAATGCTGGTTAAGCAAACACTTCTTGTAAAGGTGGTACTATTTGTTTCTTACGGCTAAGTACGCCATCAAGCCATACTTTGCCATCGGTCGTTGCTTTGCCAAAAGCACCTTGTGCTAAATTATCATTATCACTCACTACTAGAAGCTCTGAACCTTCTTTCATTATATCTGTTAATAATAATAAGACACTATGGCGGTCACCTTCAGCTTTTAGTTTTGCGATATCAGCTTCTAAATCAGCTTTCATGTCATCAAAAATAGCTAAATCTATGACTTCTAATTGACCAATACCCACAAGATTACCGTTCATGTTGAAGTCTTTAAAATCACGTAATACTAAATCTCGAACAGGTGTACCTTCAACTGCTGATTTTACCTTGAACATTTCCATGCCTAAATCGGCAGGGTTATCAATGCCCGCAATTTCTGCTAAGGCTTCAACACATTTAATATCGGCAGTTGTACAGGTTGGCGATTTAAAAATAACGGTATCGCTTAAAATAGCGCACATCATGGCACCAGCGATGTTTTTAGGGATTTCTACGTTATGAAAGTCATACATCATTTTAATAATTGTGTTAGTACAACCTACTGGTCTAACCCAGATTTCTAGTGGTGTTGAGGTGGTGATATCACCTAATTTATGATGATCAACAATACCTAAAATGGTGGCGTCATCTATATCATCAGGACCTTGTGTTCGTTCGGAGTGGTCAACAATGTATAGGTTTTCACCAGCGTAGCTAGTTTTAAGTTCAGGTTGTTCAAAACCAAACTTATCTAAAATAAATAAAGTTTCCGGACTAAGTTCACCTAAACGGGCAGGAACAGTTTCCTCTCCTAAGGTGGTTTTTAAATACGACAACGCGATTGCTGAACAGATAGAATCTGAGTCAGGGATCTTGTGACCAACAACATAATTTGGCATGAAAAAGTACTCTCCTTTAATTTGTCTCTATTCTACCAAACTCTTTATTGCTTGTGTATATAGCAAAAAGTCTAGTTAATAAAATTTTTAGAGCTAAAAAATATTTATAGTTTAATTTTATGTTTTATAGCGAGTTAATGGCAGTTTTGGTAACAAAGGTGAAAAACATTGGATTTCAGATTAAAAGAAAATAATTTTTTGCACTAGGCTTAAGTTTATACCCAAGTGTCGCTCATCTTTTAGCTGTTAACAAGGAGCAAATAATGTTTAAGAAACTACTGTTTTATTCATTAATGGCAATTGTTACTTTAGCTGTGGTTATCGCTAGCTTTAATTGGCTATCGCCTACAGAGCCTTATGTACTTCGACAAGTTAAAAATATTGCGCCAGTCACTGAAAATCAATTACTTCTAATCGACAAACATATTAGTTTACATTCACGACCTGAAGACACCTTTCCTTTTCCATTCAAACTTGGCCAGCATGGACCTGTACAAAGCTTATATTCAGGGAATACTCAATACCCATTTTATTGTATGACGGTAGACTCTGGCTTAGGTCAACCTTTAGTTGATAATCAAGCAGGTTATGGTGTACCTGTTTTTGAGGATATATCAACCCAGTCAAAAATTATTGGCTACAGTAAAGACTGTAGCCTAGCGGCAAAATTACAATATTACTCAGTTAATCAAAACGGTAAAATTCAAAAGTTATCTTTATTGGATATCGAGAACTTGGCTGATAAAAATACTGATTTGAGTTTGTTAAGAGTTGAACAGGGCACTATAAATCGCTTTATTTATACGCTAGTTATGCCAATCAAAGTCGATGAAGTCGGTCAACGCTTGTCTAAATCTCGTTGGAATAAACGCCTGATTTATCAATTTAATGGTGGCTCTGGCATTGGTTATCGTCAAGGAAAGCAAAAAGCAAAACGGGTGATTGCCAGACAAAAACAGCAACTGTTAGATGGTTATGCGGTTATTAGTTCAAGCGGCAATAAAACCAGTTATACCTATAACATGTTGCTGGCTGAAGATACCGCCCGGCGGGTGAAAAAGCATTTTGTTAGTTTATATGGACAGCCGCTTTATACTGTTGGTATAGGAGGCTCAGGAGGTGGGTTAGCGCAATATTTAATTGCCCAAAATAGTACAGGAATATTAGATGGCTTGATCCCGCTTTATTCATATCCAGATATGATCAGCCAAACCACTTATGCGTTAGATTGTGATTTACTGAACAACTATTTTACTTTTCGAGCCAAAAAAAAGTCCCATTGGCTTGATTGGCAAAAACGGCAAGCCGTTGAAGGAATGAATGCATTAAACAATTTCCCACAACGTGCAGGTTACTTACAGCCAGTAAATCAAATAATGGCTGGATTTGTGCCGTCATTACCCAGTGGGAATAGCGAATGTATCAATGGCTACTTTGGTTTATCAAGTTTTATTAACAACCCTAGACAAGGATTTTTAAGAAATTTTTTCCATGATGATGTAGTTAAGCAGGTTAAATGGAGTTTTTGGCAAGATCTAGTCAGTGTACTCGGCGCCGATCAGCAAGGTTTTGGTTTGTCTACTTGGGACAATATTGGTGTTCAGTATGGTTTATTGGCATTGAAAAATGAGGCGATAACGATAAATGAATTCATCGACCTCAATAGCAAAATTGGTAGCTGGAAGCCGCAAAGTGAAATGGAAGCAGAGAATATCTGGTTACCTTTTGGTCGAAAAATACCATTTTGGTTGTCTTTATGGGGAAATCAAAATATTACTAAAATTACTGACGGTGTTGCTGGCCGACATAAGGGCTCAATTGAAGCAATGCAAGCAGCTTATAAAGCTGGCCAGGTTTTTATCGGTAAAATTTCTCTGCCGGTAATTGATGTTCGTCATTATTTAGAAGAGGATTTAGATATGCATCATGTTTCCGCTTCTTTTTATTCCAGATTAAGAATAATTGAGCACAGTGGTCATAGTGACAACCATGTTATTTGGATTTCAGATAAAAACTACAATCCGGCAGTTTTGGCTTTTAAGCAAATGGATGAATGGTTATTAAAGCTAAAAGGTAATTTAGAAATAACAGTACTCGCAGCTAAGCCAAAGTTATTATCTGATAGTTGTTTTTCAGCCACGGGTGAGGTGCTTTTTCATGGGGAAAACATTTGGGATGGCGAATGGAATAATAAGGATGAAGGACAGTGTCAAAAAATATATCCCATGTATAGTACCAGTCGAATTCAGGCCGGTGGAACCTGGTCTGGCGATATATTTAAATGCCAAACGATGAGTGTAAATCAGGCTATTAATCAAGGCATTTATGGGCTAGCCGATATGCGACCTTATCAACAGCAACTTGAACAAATATTTCCTCAAGGTGTGTGTGATTACAGTGAACAGGATCAGGGACGGCCTAGTGATTTATAAGTTTAGTAAATGATTACGTAAACAGATATGAGTATTTGAAAGATTGTTCACATATTGTAAGTTACTTCCGTGGTACGCTAGCAATGTTTTGGCTATTTACAAGATAGCAAGTTTCTAAAATTCATGTTAAAACAGTGTAATATTAGAAAGATTACTAAGAACAAAACTAATAGAACACTCAAAAGGGAATACGATGAAATACTCATATCTAGCTGTATTTATCTCTGCACTGGCTATGCAAGGATGTGAACAACCAACAAAAACACAAAACAAGGCTGCTGAAAATAAACCTGTCGCAACAAAAAGCGTCAAGACAATAGCCAAGGTTAGTCCGAAAAAGCAGTATCCACAGCAAGCCTATTTTGGTGATACTCATCTACATACAGACCTTTCGTTAGATGCAGGAGCTTTTGGAAACCGCATTGGCTTAGAAGAAGCTTATCGTTTTGCCAAAGGTGAAGAGGTTACTTCTTCCACAGGTCAGAGAGCCAAACTATCAAGACCACTAGACTTTATTGTTGTTGCCGACCACTCCGACGGCATGGGTTTTTTTCCCGACATAATCGGTGGAAGCGGCCCCATCATGGATACCGAAGAAGGTAAGAAGTGGCATCAATGGCTTAAAGAAGGTAAAGCTACCGAAACAGCCATTGATATGATCACTCGATTTAGTCAAAGAACGCTTACTTTTAGCACTGCAGAGCCTGAAATGATGACTCCGGTTTGGAAGAGCACGGTAGATGCTGCTGAGCGCTATAATGAACCGGGTAAATTTACCGCCTTTATCGGTTATGAGTGGACATCATTAATTGAAGGTAACAACTTACATCGCGTGGTTGTTTATCGAGATGATGCAGATAAGGTCATCAACACTTTGCCATTTACCAACGAAGAAAGCTCAGATCCTGAAAAACTTTGGCAGCATATGGCCGCCTATGAAAAAAACACTGGTGGCAAGGTTTTAGCTATTCCTCACAATGGAAATTTAAGCAACGGTATGATGTTTATGGAAACAACCATAGACGGAAAACCATTTGATCAAGCATACACTCAAAAGCGAATAAAATGGGAGCCATTATACGAGGTCACACAAATTAAAGGTGATGGTGAGGCACATTCTTTCTTATCACCTGATGACGAGTTTGCTGATTATGAAAATTGGGATAAAACCAATTTAGATTATTCGCAAGTAAAAAGCCAAGATATGCTTGAATATGAATATGGCCGCTCTGCACTTAAGTTAGGTTTAAAACTGAAAGAGCAGTTAGGCACTAATCCATATAAATTTGGCATGATTGGCAGTACTGACTCGCATACCTCACTGGCGACCGCTGATGACGATAATTTCTTTGGCAAAGCCAGTAATGCTGAACCATCAGCAGAACGTGCTATGCACCCCTTTATGCAGTCAAAAAATGGCACTATCTACACCCATGAAACTTTAGCATCAGGTTATGCTGCAGTTTGGTCAACAGACAATACCCGTAAAGCGCTTTGGGATGCCATGGCTCGAAAAGAAACCTACGCAACAACTGGCTCTAGAATGACAGTGCGCTTTTTTGGTGGCTGGCATTATACCGAGCAAGATATAAATAATAATCTTGCTGAAAATGGTTATAGCAAAGGTGTTCCAATGGGAGGCACATTAACTGCGAAAACTAGTGAAACTCCTTCATTTATTATTGCCGCAATGCAAGATCCTGAAGGTGGCTCACTTGACCGTGTACAAGTTGTTAAAGGTTGGTTGAATATAGATGGTAGCTTAGATGAAAAAGTTTATGACGTTGCTTGGGCTGGTGATCGCAAAATTAATGCCCAAGGTAAGGTGCCATCGGTTGGCAATACGGTTAACTTAACAGATGCAAGTTGGGATAATAGTATTGGTGCTACAGAGTTAACAGCCACTTGGCAAGATCCTGATTTTAGTCCCGAGCAAGAAGCATTTTATTATGTGCGAGTTATAGAAATTCCAACACCAAGATGGACTTTATATGACAAAGTACGCTTTGATGCTAAATTTGACGAAACAGTCAAGCTAACCAATACCGAAAGAGCCTATACTTCACCAATTTGGTATAGCCCCAAATAACCTCTTCGAATAGAAAAAACAAATAACGCTACGTTTATTTGAATTACATAAAGTCTGCTTAACTAATTTAAGCAGACTTTATGTTGCAAATTTAATTTGCCCGCATCATGATTGTGATCATGACACTGATGATCAATAAACCTTCACCCCCGTTGTCTTTACAATATTGTTGATAAGTACAGTTATTTACAGAACTCGAATTTTAGGCAAGACCAAAACCCTAAACATTATTGTAGTAATAAAATAAAAGTTTTGTTGGAAGTATATAATCTGCCATACAAAATGAGTGAGTATTTGATATTATCGACTTAATAGTCGACAATCCATTTTCAATTAACACCTTTTTAGACGATGAACATTTATGGCACGAAGACTACCGCCCTTGCATTTACTACAACTATTTGAAGCGGCTGGGCGTCATTCAAGTTTCAAAAAAGCAGCGGAAGAGCTTTTCTTGACACCGTCAGCTATTAGTCATCAAATAAAATTACTGGAAGAAAACCTAGACATAGAATTATTCAAACGAGTAACAAGAGGCGTGAAACTCACGCCTGCGGGTGAGAAATATATTGCGACCGTGCAAGAGATATTTCACTTACTGGATGATGGCACGACAGCGCTCAAACAAGAGTTTTCTGCACAAGCACAATCAACATTACTGAGAATATCAACGATATCAACTATCGCAAGTAATATTATCATTCCCAATTTGGGACTATTTCAGCAAGAATTCCCATCAATTGAACTCAGAATAGAAACGTCAATGGATCTGATTGATTTGCGCTATGATGATTTTGACTTAGCGTTAAGGCTTGGCGATGGCAATTATCCCAAGGTGATATCTGAAAAAATATTTGACTTACAAGTGACTCCTTTGTGCTCGCCAGAGTTTGCTAAGAAACATAACTTGTCCAATATTGAGCAAATCCAGTCGGTGCCGTTAATTCAACACGCTAATATGAAGGATAGCTGGTCAGAATGGGGTAACAGCGTTGGCATTGCTAATGTAGAGTCAAAATCTAGTCTAAGTATTGGCTCGTATGATGGTGTGATTCAAGCTGCGCAGCAAGGGTTGGGTTTGGCGTTAGGTGCTGTTCCCCTTGAAAATCCGGCGTTAAAAAGTGGAGTGTTGGTTCAGCCATTTAAAGAAAAAAGTGACTTTTTACCTGCGTGTTTTGCTGTTTATCGTCCTCGAGATAAACAGCGCTATGACATTCATTCGTTTATTGGTTGGTTCAAACAGTTAGTTGAAAAAAGTATGGGTGAATAGCATTCACTCATATCGTTAATATTTTACGTTTGTGGGAGGCAACGTGTATCAATATAGTAGTAACTCAAGAAATAAAGGAGATTACTATGAACATTCACAACATTTTTTATAACTGCATTCGTACAATAAGTATTGTATCTATTTTTGCCATAACAAGTATCGGATTCATTCTTCCCATTTCTTTCGTGCAGGCATTGGTAATCAATCCAATAATATTAGTTTCCTTGATGGTTATTTTTGCTGTATCGAATGAAAAACTTAAATCGGTTACACAGGTAGCTGAAGTTGTTCGTTTGCCGAACAACTCAAAATGCAAGCTATGTGTTGTAAGCAAAGCCGCTTAAAACAACAAAGTTAAGGTTAGAATTTTTCATTGTGCTCATTTGTCAGAACTTCAACTCTTTATTCACTAAAGAGTTGAATAGGTGAGCGAGATTTCCTATTTATAATAACTTAAACAAGTTTCCACTTCGTTTTTAGAACCCATGATCACTTCAACTCGTTGATGGATACTCGTTGGTTCAATATCCATAATACGACCTTCACTTGTCATAGCCGCTCCGCCTGCTTGTTCTATTAAAAACGACATTGGGTTAGCTTCATACATTAAACGTAACTTATAAGGTTGTTCGGCTTTTTTGTTATCAGTTGGATAAGTGAAAATGCCACCGCGACACAGTACACGATGAATATCACCAACCATGGCTGCAATCCAACGCATATTAAAGTTTTTACCACGCGGTCCTGTATCACCGGCAACTAAATCATTAATATAGTTTTTCATTGGTTCTTGCCAAAAACGTTGGTTAGACATGTTAATAGCGAATTCTTGGGTATCCTCAGGTACACGTACACAGCGCTCTACTAGAAGGTAACCACCGTGAGTTCGATCAAGTACATAAAAATGTGTTCCGCTACCCGTTGTCATTACTAACATAGTAGCTGGACCATATAACACATAACCGGCACAAACTTGTTTGTCGCCAGACTGTTTAAACATGTCAGGGTTAGAAGCTTCCATGTGTTCAGGTGCTTCATGAATAGAAAAAATTGTCCCTATTAGCGAATTAATATCAATATTTGAACTACCGTCTAATGGGTCGAAAGAAACGATATACTTGCCAACGGCATTACCTGCAACAGACGTATCTTCTTCTTCTGAAGAAATAGCTTTAACAAATCCTGATTCAAGTACAATATCTTTAAACAATTCATTGGCAACTACATCTAATTTCTTTTGTACTTCACCTTGAATATTTTCATCTAAGGTTGACCCCATTAAGCCACTCATGTGAGCTTGGCTTACACGGAATGAAATCTCTTTAGTTGCCGCTAATATGGTTTTGATCAGCGCAATAAGATCTAAAGGAACATTGTCTTGGCGTAGAGCAGGTGCGAGTCGTTGCATTGGGTTACCTAATAACGTTAAAGTTGTATACTTTATAATATAAGTTAATAATGGCTATTAATGAGGGTGCATTCTTGTTAATAGCGGTTCATTGCCTGAAAGTTTATAGCTAATTTATAGTAAGTTTTTTGTAATCATTTATTTTTACTTCCACCTAATTATAACAAGTTTAACTTTGCTTTCTAAAGCCCTAACTTATATTTATTGAGAGATTATTAAGTAATCATTCAAATTTGTTTCAATTAATAGGAAAAAAGATGAATTTTATCAATCGTCTACTGTTTATATTTCTGTGTTTTAGTTCAACAATGAGTTTTGCTGAAAAGGCGCCGGTAAATTTTACTGATTTTATAAAGGGTAAAACCCTACAGCAGGGATATTTTTCGTTTTATCATGATAAAAGCCAAGGTAAAGTCTATTTGCAAATAGATAAGTTTGACCAAGAATTTTTATTTCTATCAAGTTTGCCTCATGGTGTTGGTTCAAACGATATAGGTTTAGACAGAGGCCAGCTTGGTGATACCCGTTTGGTGAAGTTTGAACGAGTAGGAAATAAAGTTTTTCTTAAACAGTTAAATACTTATTATCGTGCAGGTTCTGACAATCCTCTTGAGCAACAAGCGATAAATGAAGCGTTTGCTAGTTCAATTATTTGGGGTTTTACAGTGGCTAGTGAAATAGTAGATACCAATAAAAACACTCAAAAAGTATTAATAGATTACACGCCTTTTTTACTGTCAGATATTCATAATATTAGCCAGAAACTAAAATCTAAAAAGCAAGGGGATTTTAAGGTTGATAGCAGTCGTAGTGCTTTATATGCCAAACGTACTAAGGCTTTTCCTGAAAATACTGAACTAGAAGCTATGGTCACTTTTAAAGGTAAAGGTGCAGGTGATTATTTGAAATCAGTAACGCCAGATCCTAGTGCAGTGACAGTACATTTACATCATTCTTTGATTAAATTACCTGATAATAATTATCAAACGAGAGAGTTTCATCCTTATAGTGGTTTTTGGTCTATTGAGTATGCAGATTATGCTAGCGAAATAGACGAGCCTTTAATTAAGCGCTTGATCCCACGTCATCGTTTGGCTAAGAAAAATGGCAACAGTGTTGACAGTGGCGATAAGAAAAGCGGCAAGGATAGCAAAGCAGTTGAGCCAATTATTTATTATCTTGATGCGGGTGTACCAGAGCCAATCCGCAGTGCACTTATTGATGGTGCAATGTGGTGGCAACAAGCCTTTGCAGCCATAGGGTATAGCGATGCTTTTCAAGTAAAAATGCTACCTGTGGATGCAGATCCTATGGATGTTCGATATAACGTTATTCAATGGGTACATAGAGCTACTCGTGGTTGGTCATACGGTTCTTCGGTAATTGATCCTCGCACAGGGGAGATTATTAAAGGTCATGTAACGCTTGGCTCTTTACGAGTGCGACAAGATTATTTGATAGCACTAGGGCTAACTTCTCCATTTACTGATAATAATGCTGATACAAGTGCTATGAAAGCTATGGCTTTAGCTCGCATTCGCCAATTGTCGGCTCATGAAGTTGGTCATACCTTAGGTATTGCTCATAATTTTGCCGCTAGTGTTAATGACAGGGCTTCTGTTATGGATTATCCGCATCCTTATGTAACACTCGATGATAACGGTGAAATTGATTTATCAAATGCTTATAAAGAGAATATTGGACTTTGGGATAAATACGTAATTGCTTATGGTTATGGCGACTATGGTAAAGGCAAAGATAAAGGGGATAGCAAAAGTGAGCATAAGCAGTTAATCGACTTAGTTGCCGATACACAAGCAAAAGGATTATTGTATGCTTCAGATCCCGATGCCCGCTCTGCCTCAAGCGCACATAGTGCCGGTCATTTGTGGGACAACGGTAGCAATGCCGCAGCTGAATTAACGCGTGTGATGCAAGTACGTGAAAAAGCCTTGTCTGATTTTGGCTTGAATTCAATCTCAACGGGCACGCCACTGTCAGAATTAGAGCAAACTTTGGTCCCTATTTATAACTTTCATCGTTATCAAGTGGAAGCTGCGGTTAAGTTAATCGCCGGCATTGACTATGGTTACGATGTAAAAAGTAATAATTTGAAAATCATGAGTAAGCAAGGCGTGCAATCGGTTTCTGCAACGATTCAACAACAGGCCTTATCATCTTTGTTGGCAACGCTTGATGCAAGTTTTCTCACTATTTCAGAAGATATTATTAGCTTAATTCCACCTAAAGCCTACGGCTACCATCGCACACGGGAAAGCTTTAGTTCACAAACAGGGCTAACTTTTGACCCTGTTTCTGCAGCGCAAGCAAGTGCTAAGCATACTTTAGCTTTATTATTAAATGAAGAACGTTTAGCGCGTTTACAACAACAAGCTAGTCGTTCTCCTATGTCAAATAGAAAAGGAGATAGTGAAAAAAGAGTCATCTCTGTTCATGAGTTAATTTCTCAGATAACTGAAAAAACGTTAAAACAGCGCCCTGAAAGTGGTTTGAAATTATTGGTGCAACAGCGGGTGAATCAACAAGTAATTGAACAACTTCTTGAGCTTTGGCATTCGAAAAAATCGGTTCCAGAAGTGCGAAGTGAAGTTTTTACTAGTTTGAAAAGCATTGCAGGGTGGTTAGATGGTAATAATGACAACCGCAAATACAAGCCGTTATCAGCACATTTTAAATTACTTGAACAGAAAATAGAGTTTAGTTTAGAGCAAGGAAAGCAAGTAGTTATACCCAAAAAAGTAAATATGCCGCCAGGTTCTCCTATAGGTGGATGATTATTCCAGGAAGTTTTAGCGTAAAAGTATAAAAAACGACATAGCAGGAAGGAACTGCTATGTCGTATGCTATTGGCTATTATCTTTGGTAAATACCATAGGTGATAATGTCGTAAGCATTAAACTTTTTCTGGTCGCAACTTAGGAGTAAACCAGCGTCTTAAAGTTGTTGCTTTAGTTAACACCACTAAGTTACCTAATAAAACGAAACTTAGGCCGATAACCGTGTACTCACTCCAAGTAAATCCTTCAACTACCGTTGAAATCAGTACGGCAATAGCCGGAAAGATAATATTGGCGTAGGAAGTTTTATGGGAGCCAATACGAGTCATCAAACTTAGATAACAACCAAAAGCGATCACTGATCCAAAAAGTGATAAATAAATTAATGAGCTCAAATAAGCGGGTTCAAATGAAAAAGTAAACTGCTTTCCTTGAACTATCACGGCTATGCTTGTAAATATTGCGCCATATAGCATTCCCCATGCATTGGCTTGAACAATAGGAACGTTATTTTTCTGGTTTTTTATTGATAACATATTGCCGATAGAAGCAGAAAAAGTTCCAAGTAAACAAAGTCCTAATCCTAAGAAAGTTGCGGCACCTAACTCTATATCTGTCAACTGTGGCCAAAAAAGAGTCACTATGCCAAATAATCCAAAAGCACCGCCAATATAAACTTGTTTGGTTATATTGGTTTTAAAAAATACTTTCGCATTAACAATGTTCATCAACATTAAAGTTGAAAAGGCGATACAAGCTAAAGCTGAGTTAATATGCTGCTGTGCGTTATAAAGTAATAAATAGTTTAGTCCAAATAAACAAATACCAAAGGCAGCAAACAAGCCATGTTGCTTAATAGAAAAGAGCATAGGTAATTGCTTTATTTTAGCAAAGACAAACAAAATCAAAGCCGCAAGAGCAAATCGATATGATACCGAAGCTTCGGGTGCTACATCACCAAGTTGATAATTAATGGCGATCCAAGTAGATCCCCAGATAAGGACTGTGATCAGATATAGAAAACTATTGCTCATTGTTTACCTCCTTTTGTTTGGTATTTATACCAAATGATTTAATTCTAGTTGAAGATAGCTAATGACAGTGTAGAGATTATTTGTTTTAATAACATATACAGAATTATGAAAATGAAACCTATACAGTTTGGCTGGTGAAGCCTAAACTCTAGAGATTTACACTATGCGATTACTTGATAAAACATCACCGGCTTTTTTATATCAGCAAGTGATTGATTTTGTTGGACACCAACAAAAAACAGGTGCTTTATCACCTGGCGATAAATTACCTAGTTTACGGAAATTAAGCCGTCAGTTTGAAATAAGTGTACCTACGGTAAAGCAAGCCTATATTGAATTAGAGCGCCAAGGTCGTGTTTGTGCCCGTCCACAATCAGGTTATTACTTAACAGCGCAGCAAGCGCGAACATTAAAACCAAGACCAACAAAATGGTCTCATTGCGCACCCGCAACTGTGCAATGTCGTAATATGATTGAACAAGTATACGAGGCAGTGCATATTCCTGATACTGTTGCCTTGGGTATTTCAAACCCTATTCTAGCGAATCCGCCAGATAAAACGCTGGCAAGGTTAATGCGCTCAGTTATATCAAAAGTATCAGAAAAAGCAGTAAGTTATGGCCCTGTAACGGGTGATCCAAAATTGCGCATGCAGCTAGCCTTTCGTTATCAAGATCAAGGTGTAGCAATTAATCCCGATGAAATAGTTATTACCAATGGCGCGCAAGAAGCTTTGTCTATTGCGCTACAGTGTGTTGCTCAACGAGGCGACATTATTGCCGTAGAGTCTCCCTGTTTCTTTGGCATGATTGAGTTAATTGAAACTTTAGGCATGAAGGCTTTAGAGATTTATACCTGTACAGAAGACGGTGTTTGCTTAGATGAGTTAACTATTGCATTACAACAGCACCCGATCAAAGCATGCTTATTTTCTACCGCTATAAATAATCCTTTGGGCTCAATGAAAACAGATGCACAACGACAAGCTATGGTTAGCTTGCTTGAGCAATATGATATCCCTTTAATTGAAGATGATGTTTATAGCGAGTTGTTTTTTACTGAACAAAAACCAAAACCCGCTCAATTATACTCAGAAAAGGGCTTGGTGATGACTTGTTCTTCATTTTCAAAAACGGCTGCGCCAGGCTATAGAACTGGTTGGCTATTGCCGGGAAAATATGAAGAGCAAGCCAAACGAATAAAACGAGCCCAGTCATGTTCTACTCCAATGTTACAACAATGGACATTAAACGAATATATTCAAAGTGGTGATTATGACCGTCATTTGAGCGTATTACGTAAGAAATTAATTTATAACTGTGAACGAATGCGAGCCTTAATTGCAGAGCACTTTCCTAGCGAAGTATGCATATCTAAACCTCAAGGAGGCAGTGTACTTTGGGTTAGGTGTCAGTCGCATGTCAATACGGGTGAATTCTTTCAAGATGCAATTGAACAAGGCGTTAGCTTTGCTCCTGGAATAATATTCTCGCCTTCAGGAAAATATGCCAACTACATGCGTATTAGTTTTGGTGTGCAGTGGAATACGCAAGTGGAAAATGCAATAAAAACCTTGGGTAAGCTAGTGTTTGATTATTCATATAAACAACTCGAACAAAAGAGTCAATTATAATGAAGTCTGAGAACTCAATACAAGTATCACTTAAATTACTCTTACCTTTACTCGCATCAATAATAGCAGTGTCGCCATTAGCTATTGATATGTATTTACCTGCGATGCCTGCTTTAGCAGAACACTTAGGCACGGACATGCCAATGGTACAAAACTCATTGAGCATTTACTTATTGGGATATGCTTTAGGTCTAATTTTATTTGGTCCTATGGCAGATAAATATTCGCGCAGAAAAATGGTGTTATTTGGTGTTAGTGGCTTTTTGGTTATGAGTTTATTATTGCCTTTTGTTACTAATATCGAGCAATTTTTATCATTACGCTTTATCCAAGCCTTTATAAGTAGTGCTGCAACAGTTGTTGTTCCTGGAACCATTCGAGAATATTATCAAAAGGATACTGCGAAGGGACTGTCATATGTTTCAATGATCATGATGCTAGCCCCGATGATAGCTCCCACTATTGGTAGTGTGCTATTAGTTGCTCATAGTTGGCAGATGATTTTTTATGTTTTGGGCTTTTATAGTGTGATCGTATTGCTACTTGTTGCAAAATATTTACCCGAAGTAGCTAGAAGTGGTGATTCGCAAGATAAACAAATTAGTTTTTTAGCTCGGTATAAAATTGTATTTTCTAATAGTGAAGCACGGCTAGATATTCTTAGCTCTATGATTATATCACTGGCTTTCTTTGCGTACATTACGGCAATTCCTTTTGTTTATTTAACCGTTTATAAAGTCTCAGAATTTAGTTTCAGTGTTTTGTTCGGTATTACTGTGGTGGCATTAATGACGGCACATTTTATCAATACCCGTTTAGTGACTCGTAAAGGTTCAAGAAAAATGTTGTGGTACGGATTAACCCTATCTGTGCTTTCTTCAGCCTCCTTATTTATAGTAAATCTGTTGTCAATGTCACTTGTTTTTACTGTGGTATTGATATTGCCACTGATGGGAAGTATCTCAATGGTTGCCGTTAATTCAGATGCTTTAGTGTTAACTAAGTTTCCAGAGCAGTCGGGCACAGCAACTGCTGTAATAGGAACTTTGCGTTTTGGTATTGGTGCATTGGCAGGGCCAATATTGGCGTATTTTTATGATGGAAGCGCATTACCCTTTGCAGGATTGATGTTTTCTTGCGTGTTGTTGGTGCTACTTTGTCAATTTTTCATATTAAAAAAGACTTATACCAATCCGCATAAGAAAGTGACCACTTAGCGAGAGTTTAAAGGCTAATAGGCAAGGCCTTGATTGTAGGTAATGGTTATTCAGGAGAATATGCTCCTGCATTCTCTAATAAGCTACATCCATGTAGCGTCCTTATTAAAATCAATAACGCAGCATATAAGCCTTTAAAACTCGCCCTTGGGAATGCATGGAACACCATGATAACTTCACAAAATTAATAAAATATAGAATAACTATATCTTGACTAATTTTGCTTGTTCTAATGTCGTCCATGTCATTCTAAGTGGTCACTTCTTTATACGGAATGGTATTAATTTTAGTTTGAATAAAGAACTAAAATTTATTTTAATTCTGGTGGAAATAGCTTGAATGGCTTGAATAGTTAAGCTTATTATTGAATACACTTACAAATTATTAACATTGCCAGTTAAAAGAGAGTTTAAAGTGCGCCCTTATCTTAAAATATTCATGATTTTTTTCGTTTTTATTTGCGGTTCAACTTTTGGCAATAATTTTTCAGCAACTTATCAAACCTCTGAAACGGTTGTTGCTATAGGAGATATTCATGGTGCGCATAAGCAATTTCAAGCGCTGCTTGAGGAACTCAAACTTATTGATGAGCAGGAAAACTGGACAGGAGGCAAAACTACACTGATAAGTTTAGGTGATTTACTTGATAGAGGTGCAGAGTCAAGAAAAGTCATCGACCTAGTGATTAAACTACAGCAACAAGCCAAAAGCGTGGGCGGGCAAGTAATTCAAGTTCTAGGAAATCACGAGCTTATGGTAACTACTGGTGATTTAGAATATGTATCTAAAGAAGAATTTTCAGCTTTTGCCAATAAGGACAATAGTGAAGAGCGAGCATTGCTGTTAAATGATTATAAGCTGCAACACCAAGAATTAAGTGCCCAAGCAGTAGAAGATGATTTCAATCAAAAGTACCCATTAGGTTACATCGGGTTTGTAAAGGCATTTTCCCCTGAGGGTAAATATGGAAAATGGTTGCGCTCTGCTATGCCAGTGGTGAAAGTTAACGATTCAATATTTGTTCATGGTGGTTTATCGTCAAGTTTATGGGATTTAAGTATAGAAAATATAAACAAAACAGTTGAAGAGGTTTGGGAATATCAAGATATAGTGCAAAGCTTAACTGAACAAAATGTACTGCCTATAACCAATAATTATTGGAATAGGGCAGCATATTTAAATGCAGAATTAGAGAAATACGTACTAAAGATTAAGAATAAGAACAAAAGTAAACATAGAAATAAGAACAAGCAAATCACCCCCCCTAGCTGGTATCCCGATTTTCTCCGTTTAAGTGAATTAAACAACAGTCATGCTTTTCAAGATACCAGTCCAATGTGGTATAGAGGCAATGTTTATTGTCATCCCTATAGTGAATCCTTTAGTGTTGAAAGAATATTAAAAAAATTGGATGCAACAAGAATTGTGGTTGGACACACCCCTTTATATAAAAATATTTTATCTCGTATGGATAACCAAATTGTGATGGCTGACACAGGTATGCTTGTTGAAGTGTATCGTGGTAATGCTACAGCGCTAATCATCAATGGTGATGAAATTACCACTCATACTTTAAAAGGTAGTAACCCTTCATCATTAACGAAAGAAAAATATAAGTATGGTGTTGGCTCAAAATCTATGACCGACGCCGAAATAGAAGATATTTTGTTGACTGGTGACGTTATAGCCTCAAAAAAAATTGGTACAGGAACTACTAAGCCCAGTGTGGTGACTCTTGAGAAGAACGGCAAAAAAATCAGAGCTATTCATAAAGTATATAAAGCAGACAAGATTGAGCACAGAGGTAGAAATGAGAGAGGGGTTATAATAGATAGCTATATCAATGAAATAGCGGCCTTTCGGCTAGATAGGTTGCTTGGGGTTAATTTAGTGCCAATTGCTGTTGAAAGACAGTTACCTGGCTCAGAAATGGGATTGTTGCAGTTTTGGATAGAGGGGGTTAGTAATAAAACTGAAAGAGAAGAAAACAATACAGAGTTCAACAGCACTTGCCCAAAAGTTGAGCAATACATTACTCGATACATTTTTGATGTGTTAATTTATAATGACGATAGGAATCAAGGAAATCTAGTTTTTTCGCAAGATAAAAACATGCTATACCTAATCGATCATTCTATTGCTTTTAGTACTTCAAAACGTGCGCCGAGAATGTATCGAAAAACAACATTACGATTATCTAATCATTTTAGAAAAAAATTAGAAAACCTTTCCCTTGAATCACTTAATCAACACCTTTCAAGTTATCTGAATGATATACAAATTAAAGCTATTTTAATGCGCAGAGATTTCATTTTAAAATCGGCAGAATCACCTTGAAAATATTAATCCAGTAGATGAATAATAACCAAGAAACAAATACCTCTTCTTTGGGTTTATCTCAAGTAGAAAAGTTACTTTGCTTTAGTGCAGATGTGGAAGCGGGTGAAGGAAAAAATATACTTTTATTAATGTTTTCACTTTTTTTCTTATTAGTCACTGCTTATTTGCTAAAGCCTGTTAAAGAAGCACTCATTCTTACTCAAGGCAGTGCTGAGCTTAGAAGTTATACTATAGCGCTTCAAGTTGTGGTTATATTTTTAATTCTTCCCGCTTACGGCTATTTTTCTAAGTCAATAAACAGTAAAAAATTTATGATTTACTGTAGCTTGTTTTTTTCTGGCAACCTTTTCATTTTTTATTTGTTGGGATTACTCGGTGTTAATTTTTCAATCGTGTTTTTTATTTGGCTGGGATCATTTGGCATTCTGATGATTTCACAATTTTGGGCATTTGCTTCTCAAGTGTTTAGTGGTGTTTCTGGAGAAAGACTATTTCCACTTATCGCTATTGGAGCAAGTTTAGGCGGCTGGGCTGGCTCTGCTATAGCTAAGATTTTATTAACCTCATATACCCCATACGATCTTATTTTAATAAGCAGTATTCCTCTATTACTGGCATTATTTTTAGCATGTCAAATTCATGCGAAAGTACCAGCGTTAGTTTCTATTAAATCTGATTCTTTAGACACACTTGCAGGTGGTTTTAAGCTTATTGTAAAAAATAGATATTTAATCTTAATTGCTATTTTTGTGATATTGATTAATTGGTGCATAAGCACTAGTGACTACTTGTTAGCTCTTCTTGTTGAAAAACATTACCTTAAGGAAATAAATGCAGGAACAATTTTAGTTAGCAAAGAAAGTTATATAGGAATGTTTTACAGTAACTTTTATTTTTGGGTGAACTGTTTAGGTTTATTTATTCAAACTTTTTTTGTTGCTCGATTAATTAAATTTTTTGGATTTCATATTGCTTTTGTGATTACGCCAGTACTCTTGTTTTTGGGGTATAGCTTTTTAGCTTTTTACCCTATTATTTCTTTATTTAGACTATTCAAAGTAACAGAAAATGGATTAAATTACTCTCTTCAAAGTACTACGTTACAAATACTTTATACACCAACTTCACGTAGAGAAAAGTATGAAGCAAGAGCATTTATTGATTCAGTCTGTTGGAAAACAGGCGACTTATTACAAGCAATTACGGTATTTGTCGCAATTAACTATTTGAACTTTATACCAAAAGATTTTGTCTTTCTAAATATTTCCCTAGCCTTAGTCATGATTGTTTTGGCGTATTTTATTTCTAAAGAATATTTGATAAAAACTAGCAGTATTTAGGTCTTTTATCCAGAGCAAGATTATGACATTATTTTTGCTGCAGATATTGATTAACATCACCAATATAAAGTTAAACTATTGAAGAAATAGGTAAAAATAAATTAAACTGATAGCATATAACTTCTAGCGCCAATACAAGCTTTATACAACAAACAGGTTTTATTTTGTCAAACATATTATCCCATTTGCTACAAAGCCAAGCTTTAGAGCAAAAAATCGATCAATTGGGCTTACGCAAGCAAGTTAACTCATTAAGAAAATGGCAATGTTCACGTTTGTTGTTTTCCTATGATGACTTGTACCAACAAAAAAAATACCGTGCGGCAATGGATTTTTTTACCGATGAGCTTTATGGGCCCAATGATTTTACTCAACGAGATGAAGACATCAAAAAAGTGCTGCCTTTAATGGAGAAGGTACTGTCTAAGGAAACGCTAGCAACTTTTGAATTAGCGTTAAAACTTAATACGCTTTCGTATCAACTAGATTTTGAGCTGGTAAACAACTTGGGTGATGTTAAAGACATTTCAAATGATCAGTATGCCCAGGCTTATAGAAGTTGTAACAATCTGGAACAGCGTAAATTACAATTAGAACTAATTGATATGTTAGGCAACAATCTGGCTGGCATTGCTCATAGAAGATCTATTATGCTAGTGCTAAAGCTATCAAGAAAACCCGCTAAATTAGCAGGACTTGAAGAACTGCAAGCGATTCTGGAGAGGGGAGCAAATGCATTTCGCAAAATAAAGAAAATTGACGATTTTATTAAACCAATTCTTCAAGGTGAAACAGTTATCATGCAGAGCCTCTTTTCAGGTAAGAACTGTTTACCTGAAAAATTCACAATGAATTAAATGATAGCGTCTAAATAAAGCTGAATAAATACCTGTTTATCTGGTGTTAAATTATACGAATTAAATCATGCGACGAAACCGTTTGTAAATAAAGAGTGAATCATTATGAAAAAAGTAGCAATAATTTTAAGTGGCTGTGGAGTTTATGACGGCAGCGAAATTCATGAAGTTGTATTAACTTTGTTAGCCATTGAGAATAATGGGGCTAGTTATCGTTGTTTTGCACCCAACATTATTCAACATCATGTCATTAATCACTTAACAGGTGAAGTTAGTGAGAATGAGAGTCGTAATGTATTGGTTGAGTCAGCCCGTATTGCTCGTGGTGATGTGGAAGATTTGTGTGAACTACGCGAACAAGACTTTGATGCGTTGATTGTACCGGGCGGTTTTGGCGCGGCTAAAAATTTGTGTAACTTCGCTATTGATGGTGAAAACTATCAAATAAATGAGCAAGTATTAGCGGCTTGTCAGGCATTTGCTAAAGCTGACAAACCAGCTGGTTATATGTGCATTGCGCCTGCCATGTTGCCATTAATTTACCCTAAAGGTGTGCAAGGAACTATTGGCAAAGACTCCGATACAGCTACGTTAATAGAAGCGAAAGGCTTATTACATAACAATTGTGATGTAGACGATGTAGTTATCGACCAAGCCCATAAATTAGTGACAACGCCTGCTTATATGCTAGCAACATCAATAACTGAAGCCGCTGCAGGTATTAATGATTTAGTGAAAAATGTTTTGGCTTTAGTTAAATGACAATTAACTTTCTAAATGACAGTAAATTACTTATTGTTATTTTTTACTTATTTATCACAAATCTTTGTTATGCCTTACCTAATGATTTACCGAATAATCTTATGACAAAAAATACTGAATCTTCGATACGATTTTCTGATTTTGAAAGACAAGTTGCAGCTAAAATGGCATTAGATATTCGTTATTTTTGCGTTGAAAACGCTTTTGCTCAAACCGGACAATGCTTGCAACCTGTAACGAAATTACCGTCAGTATTAGCAAAAATGATTACTAATACTGGTATTGGTAGTGTGGTACTTTTTGCTGAAAACTTGGAGTCAACAAAGCAAATAATTCACTTAACACGTGATTTGCAGCAAGCTGCTGTTAAGTCTAAATCAGAGCAACCATTAATTATTTCTATAGATCAAGAAGGTGGTCGGGTTGTACGCTTGCCTCAGGCGACTTCATTTGCTGGTAATATGGCCATAGGTGCTACTTACCTTGCTAATGGCGTTAAGTACGCTAGTGAGACAAGTACTGTTATTGCAAAAGAATTAAAATTATTAGGTATAAATAATAATTATGCTCCGGTTGTTGATGTTAATACTAATGCCGAAAATCCAGTGATTAACACTCGCTCGTTTGGGGAAGATCCGCAGCGAGTCGCTGAGTTAGGGACTGCTGCAGTTAATGGATTTCAAGGGCAAGGGATAATGGCAACATTAAAGCATTTCCCTGGACATGGTGATACTCATGTTGATAGCCATTTAGGCTTGCCATTGGTCGCACATGACTTGGCGACAATAGAGAAAAAAGATATATCGCCATTTCGATGGGCTATTAGGCATAGTGATCCCGCGATGATCATGACAGCACACATTCAATATCCTGCTTTAGATGATTCAACTATTGAAAATATTACCGGTGATAAAATCATTCGTCCGGCAACTATGTCGCGAAAAATACTCACGACTTTATTAAGAGATCAAATGGGCTTTGATGGCATCATTGCAACCGATGCACTTGATATGGCAGGTATTTCTCATTACTTTAACGACGTTACAGCAGTGGTTGAAACCTTTGTCGCCGGTGCTGATTTAGCGGTGATGCCTTTTAAAATAAGAAAAGCAGAAGATGTCGATAAGTTTTATGATTTTATTAAGTCGGTTGCTCAATTATTACAACAAAAAGCAGATGAAACCGAATTTTCATTGGCAGAAATCCCGCAATCTCTAGCGAGAATAAATCGCTATAAAGCGAAATATATAAAGTTACCTAAAACGGCAATAGCAGAACAAATAGTCTTAGCTGAGCAAGAAGTAGCGAAAACAAAGTCTTTAGAACTTGAGCAATCCTTAGCTGATAATTCAGCCGTTTTGCTAACCAATAAGCAAGACAAGTTACCCGTAGATGTTACTAATATTAATCGAATACATTTGTTTGTTTTAAATTGGCAAGAGTTTCGCACTTTAAAAGAAGCTATCATCACTCATTGGCAAAAAGCGGATAAATCGATTCCACAAATTAGCGCAACAGTGGTAGCAGAAAGTGATGCACAATCACAGATTCAAAGTGGTGAAAAGTTAGTAAAAGCAGATTTAATTATTGCGACTATTGATACCAAAGTTGCTAGCGCAGTAGATATTGGCGGCGCAGAAGATGTATTAACACAAGCGTATTTAAAAAATGAACAAGGCAAGGTTAGTTATAATCAACTGCTTACTTACCAATTACAACAAGCACAACAGAAAAAAGTAACGAGTGTTTTAGTTGTTAAAGGCTCACCTTATTTGCTACAAGCATACACTGAATTAGCCGATGCAATATTAGTCACTTTTGATGATAGAATTTATCAGCAGCATGATGAGACGACATACAGCCCAGGTTATAATACGAGTATTGCGATTATCTTTGGTATGCAAAAAGCATTAGGAAAGTTGCCTGTGAGCTTAACAATGAATTAGTTTTTTAGTCACGGTTATCTCTATAGAAAATAAGTTTTTTTGATTTTTAGCTTATCCGCCATAAGGTATTTTAGTGTTGATGTTTTTTTATATGTTTATATAGTTATATCACATTAGGTAGTAATATTTTAACATTAGCTAAAGATTCGCTAACCTGTGCGTTGAAATAGCGAAGTGTATATTATATGGGTATATATTTAGCCAATAAAATTTTTAATCAGTATTTCAATATTTTTCATTGATTAGTTAGCACTAATAGCCTAACTTTAATGCAAATAACCTAATTAGTTCAAGTTGTTACAATGCTGTTAAGATTGTTAATGTTAGTGTTTTTCCTAAGTAGTTTTTCAGGCTTTGCTAGTGATGATACACAATTTAGTGCCTTTGGCACTATTGGGCTTGTTACTTCTGATTCTAGTCGGTACGGATACCGTAATGATGTAAGTTATCACAAAGGCGTTTATTCTGGTGATATTGACTTTTTAAATCACTCATTGCTTGGTGTTCAATTAGATAAATCATTAAGCTCCGATGTTGATTTTGTCGGTCAAGCCGTCATTAGGGATTTAGCCGATCCTAAGTTTGAGCGCTATATCACCTTAGGCTTTTTAAGATATGCACCTTCTGCTAATTGGCAACTTAGAATAGGAAGAACCGCACCAGATATATTTTTAATAACAGAGTATCGAGATGTTGGCGTTGCATATATTTGGGCAACTCCACCAAATGAAGTATACGGGATGATACCATTTCGCTCTTTAGATGGTGCAGATGTCGCTTATAGCACTCATTTAGGTGATGGAACACTTAGAGCAAAAGTTTTTACTGGTCAAGCTGAGTCAGTTATTTCTTCTGCATACTCTGTAATCCCTATTGAACTCAAAAACATCTTTGGACTTTCCATCAACTTTTCCACCATTGACTGGAGCATTCAGGCTCAACATACCCAAGTCAAACTTGCTAATGAAGCTGAAGATAACCAACAAATTATCGATGCAGTTGCGCAAATGCCACCTTTTATTTGGCCTGATGCGAAGCAGTTCAGTGAAAGCTTAGCTTTAAAGGGAAAACATGCTAGTTATACTTCTATCAGTGGTCAGGCTTATTTAGGTAATTTCTTATTGACGGCAGAACTCGCTCAAATAACTTCAAATGATACTGATGTAATTCCCAAGCTATTAAGTGGCTATGGAAGTTTAGCTTATCAGTTAGGTGAACATACCCTTTACAGTGTTTATGCATTTACAGATTCCGACAGTTATACCTTTGATGAGCCTGGTGTAAAAACACAATTAATACCTGAATTAATTAGTGGTGTAGAAAGTATGAATAATTTCTATGCTTCTAGTCAGCAAACCATCTCAATTGGTTGGCGCTGGGACTTTAGCGACAACATTTCTTCATCATTACAGTGGAATAATACTCATATAGATGATCTTGGTGGAGCATTGTGGCTTAATGATTCAGCTGATCTCTCAGCTGATACCATAAATGTTTTGATGCTTAGTGTGAGTTTCAGTTTATGAGTATGCAGCGAAATTTTCTAATTTTTCTCATATTTATATTAATGAGTATGCCTACATTTGCGGAAGAAGAATTAGTTGTAGTTGTTAACGGAAATAATCCTATAGAGCAAATGACTCGCTCTGAAGTTATTGATCTTTTTATGGGCAAGTATGTGGCGTTTCCTGATGGAAATAAAGCAATTGCCGTTGATCTAACCAGTGAGCATAAAACTAAGAAAATTTTTTATCAACGACTTGTAGGCCGCTCCTTAGCAAGTATCAATGCTTATTGGTCGCGAATTCGCTTTACCGGCCGTGCGAAGCCTCCTATAAAAAAAGAATCTAAAGAGGGCGTAGTGCAATATGTAGCAACAACAAAAAATGCTATAAGCTATATTCCTAAATCAATGCTTAATGAAAAACTTAAAGTGGTTTATCAATTAAATGAATAAAAATGGCCTTGTTATTCGTCTTGCTATTATTGTCATTTTTGCTGCATCCGCAGTGGGATTTCTAGCGACTCAAGTATTTTATCGTATAACTTATTTGAATGAATTATCTCTTAGTAAAGATAAAATTGAGCAATTACACACTACAGTTTCATCAACCACTTCAATAGCTACTTATTTAGAAGATGAAGAATTAGTAACTGAAGTGGTCAATGGCTTAGTTTCTAATGATATTGTTAAAAGTGTAGAAATAAAGACTAAGTCTTTGAGTGTTAGCTCAAAACAACACGAGAAAGCAGTTGATAGCATAGAATTTCAATTGTACTCTCCATTTGAAGCTGAAAGATCCGTCGGCTCATTAACAATTACCCCAGATTTATTACATATAGAAAAAAGAGCTCAAGAAATAAGCTTCGATAACAGTTTAGCTATATTTATACAGGCCTCTATTGTAACAATAATTATCATAATAGTTGCTTATACTGTCATAACTCAACCTATTCTGACAATTGAAAGGCGCTTGCATAATATAGTGCCAGGTACTAACGAAAGAGTTGAAACTCCTAATCACCACAACAAAAGTGAAATTGGTTCGCTGGTTGTTGATATTAATTCATTGCTTGATAAGACTGAAAATCAACTAGAACAAGAGCGTAACCTACGAGATGAGGTTGAGCGCTTAAGTAAGCACTTTAGAACCTTATTTGAAAAATCTACTTCTTCAATTATTCTAACTGAGCCTAAGGGCAATATACTTTTGTATAATGAAGCATTTGCCTCTTTATTAAAGCGACTTAACCTTCCTCTTAAGAAGAGCTATGGTCCTTATTTAAAAGAACTATTTTTGGAGCAGCATCAGCTTAATAATCTTGTTGAAATAGCCTTTGGTAATGAAGAAATAGCTTCTGGTGAATTCAAACTCGTAAATAAAGCCACTGATGAAGCTGTTTGGGTGCAAACAATAGTAACTTCCTCAATTGCAGAAGATTACAAAGAGCATTACCAAATAACCCTACATGATATTTCTAAGCGAAAATTACAAATAGATAAACTAGACAAAAAGGCTAGCACAGATGAATTAACCAAATTATTGAATCGTCGGGGGGCTGAACAAAAAATTAACTCACTTATCCAATCAGAGACTCAATTTGCTCTAGTTTTATTGGATTTAAATAAATTTAAACCAATAAATGATATCTATGGTCATGAAGCGGGTGATGACATCCTTATTCATGTTGCTAGCCAGTTAACAAAAGGGCTAAGACATCGAGATATATTATCACGCTGGGGAGGTGATGAATTTATTATAGTATTACCTAATTTACCCCAAGCAGAGTTAACAGAGATAACATTAAAAATAAAGGAACATATTGAAGCTCCATTATACATTCCGGCCCAAAACATTAGCTTGAGTGTCAGTGCTTCTATGGGGGGAACATTCTTTCCGGATGATCAACTCACCTTGAAAGCTATAATAGAAAATGCTGATAAAGCCATGTACTGGTCAAAAGAAAAACAACGAATAAATGATGATCATTTCTTTAGCTTATATCAGGATCTGCTTAAAAATATGGATAAGAATTAATGCTTATCAATCCTACTACATCAGAAAATGATAAATTAGCATCGATACGCCAATTAAAGTTGTCGCTCGTTTTTGTTATGTCTAGTTTATTAGTTTTACTGTTAAGTGGGTTGTTTTTCTCTCCTTTTGATGAAGTAGAAATTGCCATAATTGTTTGTTTTTTAGTTTTAGTATTCCTCTATTATTGGTCAAATACGGATACTATAAATATTGTTATCGGGATTACTTTATGGGCCCTTGCTATATTAGCGACTTATCTTGCTTGGCAAAAACATGGCTTATTTGATGCGTCAATACTTACCTTCCCTTGCATTATTCTGCTTGCATTGGTTTTAGGCTCAAAATTACTCTCTATTTCACTAATAATTTTTATTGAAGCAGTTATCATATTTTTTATGTATGCACATACTGTTCAATTAATTGAAATAAAAGAGCTTTCTAAACACTCATTACAAGTTAGAACTATAGATATCATTATTCTTATCTCTCTATTTTCCATTATCAGTTTTATTTACATTCAGCATATAAAGTCTTCGCTAAATAGGTTTCTTAATAAAAACAAAACACTAACAGAAAAATTAAAACAAACATCAAAGCTAGTTAATTATGACACTTTAACAACGTTGCCCAATGAAAGGATATGTAGATCTGAAATACAGACACTATTAAGTAATTTAACTGCATCAGGAAAAACATTGTCATTTATGACCTTAGATTTGCATAACTTAAGAAGTATAAATAATTCTTTAGGTCATGCTATTGGTGATGAGTTATTAGTACAGCTTTCTCAACGCTTGCTTTCTATAATAAAAACTAATGAATATATTTATCGCTTTCATGGCGTTGAGTTTGTTTTGTTAAAATTATCAAATAATCATGAAGAAACAGAGGCCTTAAAAGAACAAATATTTCAGGCAACCAGTTTACCTTTTTATATTCATGACTATGAAATTGAGTTATTTATCTCTATTGGTATTTCAATTGCCCCATTTGATGGAGACAATATAGAAGTATTACGTAAAAAATCTCATTTAGCGCTACATCAAGCAGATAATAAAAGTATAAATACATTTCATTATTATGATGAAACGATGACATCAACTGAAGAAAATAAGTATCAACTTATTCAAGCACTAAAGTCAGCTATCAATAATAATGAATTTGAACTTCACTACCAACCTAAAATTAATTTAAAGACTAATAAAATTACTGGAGCTGAAGCATTAATTCGATGGCATTGTCCAAAGCGTGGTATGGTGCCTCCAGATGTATTTATCCCCATTGCTGAGGAATCAGGAATCATTATTGATATTAGCAAATGGTTAATAAATGAAGCTTGTAAAACTTGTATGCAATGGCATGCTCAAGGCTTAAAACATTTAAATGTAGCGATCAACTTATCTCCTGTTGACTTTAGGCGGGGAAATTTACCACAGATAGTTTTAAAAGCGCTACAAAGTAGCGGCTTATCACCACACTATTTAGAGTTAGAAATTACTGAATCAATGATTATTGACGATGTATCTCATATCCAAAACCAAATTCATCAGCTACATAGCAAGGGTATAACATTTGCTATTGATGACTTTGGTACAGGTTATTCAAATCTAGGTTATTTAAATAAATTTAACGTTACAACACTAAAAATTGACCAATCGTTTGTACGGAACATTCATCAGTCAGAGCAGGACTTACTTATAGTAAAAGCAATAATAAATATGAGCCGAAGTTTAGGAATTAATAATGTTGCTGAAGGAGTTGAAGACAAAGCAGCAGCAGAATTATTGAATGAGCAAAAATGTGAATATGGACAAGGTTACTATTGGTCTAAGCCATTAAAGAATGATGACTTTATTCAATTTGTTTCAGCTCAGTTATAAATCTTTATTTAAACTTATATATGGTTATAAGTAGTATACAGATTAAGTAAGCACCAACTTACAGCCTACACTGTAAACTGACTGTACTAATTCGTTTTTAGACTCTATTGCATTTGATTTCTTACGCAGTTTTTTAATATGACTACCTATGATGCGTTCACTGTGTCCTTCTGGTTAAAGGCACATAGTTGCTAAATTTGTTAAGTTTGAATATTCCTCCCGGCCTTTATAAATAACGTGGCTATTGTTTAAAAAAACAATAACCACGAATCAAGCTATCAATGAGTGAACTTGAGTTGATAGCGATCTAGGAACGTACTCTGATTACTCGAACCCAAGATTACGTAAGATAATTAAAACTATTATTCTACACGCTCAAACGTAACGCTTGCATCTGTAAATAAAATAGTTGTTGGCCCCTCAAATCCAGAGTCTGTTCCAAGACTAAAATACAAGATTCCAGTATCGCCAGTTGTAATGCTGAAGGTTTTCTCTAGTATCTCAGAATCGAAAGATTTAAGGCCAAAAAGATTAGAACCGGGATCACAATCTGCCAGTGTTTCCGATCCAATATCACCAAGAGTCAATCCGTTAGTGCCTTCTTCCATATTATTGCCAAGATCAATGTTTATGCGATAATGTTCGTCGTTTTCAACTCGGATTGCTTTTGGCTCTTCAACCGACAACCCTGCTTTAACATAGACTGAATGAGGTGCTCCGCCAATACCAAAACACATATTATTAACATTTGTCGCTATGGTTGCTTTGAATACACCGGTATAACTTGTATTTGCTGCTAATCCTTTAATTGGAGTGTGCAACAACATGCCCGTATCGTCGCTTCGGTTATAGGAATATAGAAGATAACCTGTAACGTCTCCACCTTCTTCAAGAGCAACTGTTTCTTGCGATTCAGCAGTCAATTCCCATTCGAATTCACTTCCTGCTGGATAGTCATAAAATACAGAAGTGATATTTGGCTGAGGTATAGAAAAATCAAGGTCAACAGTAAATCCGTCAATTGACTTGTCTGATTGCGTAAAAGTCACATCAGCATTTGTAAAATAAATACTGCTCGGGCCTTCAAATCCAGAATCAGTTAGCAAAGTTAACCAAAGTTAACCAAAGTTCTCCATTCTCATCAGATGTTACTTCAAAGCGATTTTCAGTATTGTCAAAATCCTTTAATCCATAAACAGGACTTGACGGATCACAATCTTCCAAAGTAGACAAACCTATATTACCTAGAGATTGAGCATCTAACCCACCTTGTGTTTGGCTTCCTGTATCCATGGTAAGACGATAATGGTCGATACTATCGACAGTTTATTCTGGCTCATTAGCAGTAAGGCTCGCCTTAACTGTTACTGAATGAGGTGCTCCTCCAATACCCATACACATATCGTTAACATTAGTAGCGAGTTGAATATTAAAAGATACTTCGTAATGAGTACTCGGCATCAAGCCATCAATTTTGCGACTGATATACATCTGAGTATCATCACTACGATTATATGAGTGCATCAAGTATCCTTTACCTAGATCCCCCGTTGTTAGCGTAAATTCAGCATTTTCTGCTGCAGTAAGTTCCCACTCAGCTTCGCCACCAACAGGGTAGTCAGCAAATCCAGCCTGCCATTCACCATTTGTTGCTGCAAGATCATACGAAACGCTATCTGTATATGTAACTTCATTATCGTCAGAGTTACAACCTACAACTGCTATAGCAAGAATACCAACGAGTGTATTTTTCCAAAGTGTATTAATTATCAAAACTTGTACCTTTCATTTTTTAGCTAACTAGTGAGTTAAACTTAAAGTAAAACTAATTATGTAACGCAGCATCTTGCGCCAATCGCCGCGCAGTATACGTAAATTTGATTGGTGATTTTGTTAACAATTGTTATCAGAAATTTAGTTGGTGCTAAGTTTTAAAGAATAATACCATTCCGCATAAAGAAGTGACCACTTAGAACGATATGGGCGACATTAGAACAAGCAAAATATGTGTAGATATAGTTATTCTACATCAAACAAGTTTTGTGCCGTTATCATGGTGCCCATACGTTTCCGAAGGACGAGCTTTAAAGGCTTATATGCAGCGTTATTAATTTTGACAAGGACGCTACATGGAGGTAGCTTATTAGAGAATGCAGGAGCATATTCTCCTGAATAACCATTTTCTTCAATCAATGCCTTGCCTCTAAGCCTTTAAATTCTAGCTAAGAGATCACTTTCTTATACGGATTGGTATAACCTTCAGAATAGTCAATTAGTTACAATTATGAAGGTTATGGGAGGTGAGTTTTATTCTACAGGGTTCAATCTAAAGAGTGTAATTAGCCACTACAACTTAAGAAAGCACTAACTTATAACCAACACTATAAACTGATTGCACTAACTCGCTGTCAGATTCAATGGCGTTTAATTTTTTGCGTAGCTTTTTAATATGGCTATCTATGGTACGTTCACTGACCACACGATTATCTTGATAAACCATATCAATTAATTGCGATCTAGAATAAATTCGACCCGGGGTGCTAGCTAAAATTTTAAGTAGATTGAACTCTATAGCAGTTAACTCGACAGGGTGTTGATGTACTTTTGCTTGGTAGTTTTCGATATTGAGTTCTAATACAAGGTCTTTTGCTTGTGTTTCAGTATTTGCATTATCAGTTGGGTTTATACGCCTAAGAATTGCTTTTACTCTAGCGACAACTTCTCTAGGTGAAAAAGGCTTGCAAATATAATCATCAGCGCCTAACTCTAATCCTAATAACCTATCTATTTCGTCAACCCGAGCGGTCACCATGATAATGGCAATGCTGCTAAATTCCTGTATTTCACGACAGATTGTTAAACCATCTTTACCAGGCAACATTAAATCTAATAAAATTAAGTCGAAGTGCTGATTTTTAACGGTAGAGACCACGTTATTTCCGTCAAGTAAAATTGTAGTTTGATAGCCCGATTTAGTTAAATAATCCGCTAATAAGGTAGCAATTTTTTCTTCATCTTCAACAATTAATATGTGCGACATCGTAAAGTTTTAACCTTATTAATATTTTAGGGTATTAATGGGAATGTACAGCGGATCTCAAGACCACCTAATTTAGAATGAGTCGCCTTAATTGTACCTTGATGAGCTGACATTATTTTTTTGCATAAGGCTAACCCTAATCCAGAGCCGCCGGTTTTTCTATTTCTAGAGCTCTCTACTCGGTATAAATGTTCGAATAACTTGTTCATTGAACCGTCAGAAACTCCCGGGAAGCTATCGCTAATAGCTAGTATAACGTGGGAGGATTCTTTTGTTAGTGAAATATGAATTTTACCTGGGGCTTGAGTGTACTTAAAACTGTTATTGATTAAGTTGTCAACAAGTTGGCTGATTCTGGTTTCATCTGCCCAGATAGTAATGTCAGAGTTAGGTATGTGTTGACTGATAGATAGTTTTAGTTCTCTGGCCTTATGCTCATGGCGTATTAAGTTGTGTTCAATGACCGCGGCTAGATTTATTTGCTGCTTTTGATAGCGCATCGCACCGATTTCTGCATTTGACAAAGTGGATAAATCATTAACTAATTTATGTAAATGTTCAACTTCGTCATTTAATGAAGATAAACTATTGAAATCTAAAGGTCTAATACCATCTTGAATTGCTTCAATTTCGCCTTTAATAATGGCAATAGGTGTGCGTAATTCATGGGATATATTGGCTAACCAAGTATTTCGTGAATGTTCATTTTGTTCTAATGTTTTAGCTAAATCATTAAAATTTAAAGATAAAGATGATAGTTCATCATTGCCAGTAACATTAATTTTAACCTTATAGTCGCCATTATTTAATGAACTCATTGCATGTGCTAAACGTTTAATTGGCATAACAAAGTGACGAGACATGGGGATGGCGATAATAACAATAAGTATGAAAAGTCCTAATACAATATAAAAAAGGTTTTTGTTTATTTGCTCAATAAAGGCTAAATCGAAAGTGTCTGTTAACTCAGTTTTTGGTGGTAAAGCTAAATAGCCGATAATATCCCCATTTAAATGAATTGCTTGTAGATTGAAATTCTCATTTACTGGGCCTAATACTCTATGCTTTTCAGAATTTAATAAGCTTGGATGAAGGCTGCTACCATTGTTTCTTGTTCTTTGTTGACTCTCAACTGGTCTCGGTCGTCGTTGAGGGGCTAAAAATTCTGGTGGTCTATTCTTTCTTGGTCGAAAGTCACTGTTTGTACGTAGATATTGCTCGACATCATTTGGTAGCTCTATTCCATCTTTTGATAATTCGACTATTTGTTGCCACTTTTTACTGGGTTTAAATTTTGGGATTTTTTTTGGTGGAGGCGAAAAGTCATGCTTTTTCTTCCTTGGAGGAGGACGTCTTTCGAGATTGTTGGCTCTAACAAGTGAGTCCCAACTTTGCTCTTGTTGATAAAAGAGTGCTAAGTTTTTTGACAGTAATTCTAGGCTTGCCAACTCTTTATTATTGACGTATTCCAGCATGCCACGATCGAAACTCCATTGCACTGCAGCATAAATTACAGTGAGTAATAATATGCTCGTAAATAACAAGATAAGTATTAGCTTAGTGAATATTTTCATTTAATGATCTGGAGCCTACTGATTTAACTAGCTTATCAATGAGTTTCTAATTATACCAATCTATTTACATTATAACATTTTGACGAGCACGGCTCTCATATTCGCTATTCCACAGCTTCAATAGTATGAAGTATTCTTCTATCTCATGATCTGTTAATGAAAGTGAGATGATTTTCTTCATCAAATCATTAAATCGAGAAAGCTGTGGAATTGTCATTTTGTCATCCTTTTAATATTTTTTTATTGATACTATTCATCACTTAATGTTTCTAGAAAAGCGATCAAGTCATCAATTTCTTCAGTGGTTAAATTGAGTTCACCTAACCTACCGCCTTGTGCAATGTTTCTATTAACTTCTGGGGACTCTGAGAACGTAGTGTCGCGTGTATTATAGAACTCAATCACCTCTCGTAGCGTGGTAAACACGCCGTTGTGCATATATGGCGAAGTATCCGCAATATTTCTTAAAGTGGGCACTCTAAATTTCCCATCATCGCGTGTATTACCGCTTACTGCGCCTAAACCTAAATCTATAAAGTTAGGATCATTAATGAATGCAGGGAGTTGTGTATTACTGGGAACACCAATATTTCTATAGCTGAAATTAGAAAATGCTCTTCTATTGCCGTCGTGACAAACTTGGCACTGGCCTTTTGTATTGAAAATATCTAATCCTCTACTTTCTGCAGCAGTGAAGCTTGTTGTTCCAACTTGTACTTGGTCAAACTTAGAAGAGAAAGGAGAGAATATGGCACTTCTTTCAAATGCAGCAATAGCATCGGCAACATAGTTATAGGCTTGTTCAACATTTAGTAAAATATCGTCACCAAATAACAATTCGAATTCTGTCGCATAAGTACTTATTGCAATTTTAGTAATAACGTCTTGTTCTGATGTATTGCCCATTTCTGCGGAGTTTAAAAAAGGGATTTTGGCTTGCTCTTCAAGTGATGCTGCTCGGCCATCTAAAAATAAGCCACCTACTAATCTTTCTCCTCCTCTTGGTGTAGGCCTCATTCTCGGTGGTGGTATGAGTGCACTATAGCTTGTTGTGGGTGAATTACGTGTACCAAAGCTTTGTTGATCTGCACCAATAGAACTTGGATTTGCGCTGTTAGGATCATCAAAGCCGGTATTCATGTCATGACAACTTGCACAAGACTGACCAACAGGGCTAGACAAGTTGGTATCGTGGTAAAGTAAATTGCCTAAATCAACCAATTGTTGCGTGTTCACTACAGTCCCGTCGATTAATACTGTTGTCTCGGTATTTATTGGCGTTTGTGGTTGAGGAGGTCTAGGTCGCGGTGTTGCGGTAATATTTCCCGCCGGTTGGTCAATTTGTGTAGGTGAAACCGAGTTTTCACTGTCTTCTGTATTTGAGTATGTCGCAGCTGAAAATGAAATTGATAAGGTGGCGAAACTTAATTTAAGTAATTCTACGGATCTTAACTTCGAAATTATTTTCATAGTAACTTCTCTTTGCTTTTATGTAGGTTTTCTAACGTTAGCAATGAAAAGTGAAAGTAGTATGCAGCAAATAAGGAAACAATGTGCAAATGGTGTTGTACAACTTTAGGCAAAGATAAGTTGGTAAAGAAAAACCCATAAAAATTTTATGGGTTTTGGATGTTGTACTAAGTTGGTAAAATACGTTTATGCGATCAGTTTAATAAAAAGTATCTTCTTTGTTATGTGCTTGTGGATCTTCTATGATCTCTTCAAATTCTACTTCAAAATTATTATTATTGCAGGTATCTGCCATGTAAATTTTGCGGGTTGAACCATCTATCCAAGTTACCGTACCGCTACCTTTTCTACTGCCGCATTTCATACCAATATGAATATCATTAAACTCCATAGCTTCTCCTAATTATCTATTATAAAGATGCAAGTACTTAGACGGAATAATCAATTATAAGTTCATTTTGTTTGTTTTTAATGTAACAAAGTGAACAAATGGATTGTGGTGAAAACCATCAAATATCGCTGTTTTTTTATTCTTTGAATGAATCATTATAGAGGGAAAACTGATCTTTGCTAGTGGCAATTAAGGCAAATACTCATTGCCGAGGGTGCAACATTTGCTAGCCCCCGTAACTGTTGACATGCTGCTTAAGAACTTTTTGTCATAAGCGAATGCTAGCCAAGCAAAGGCTATTGCTTCCAACTGATCTACATCGATATCTTTATGATTAGTAAGAAGAAGTTCGTAGTTTGAACTCTGTTTTTTTAACTGTTGATTTATCAGGTTTTTTAAGGTTTTGTTATGAACACCACCACCACAAAGATATACCTTAGTAATGTTTTTATTGCCAGTAGTGTGTTGTTTAATGGCATTAACTATGGTTATTGCGGTAAAGGCAGTAAGTGTTGCTTGCACATCTTGATTACTGACTGGGCTAACCCTATTCAGTTGCTTATTAAGCCATTGCAAATGAAAATACTCACGACCTGTACTTTTAGGTGGGGCTAGTTGAAAGTAGTCATCAGATAATAATTGCTTTAATAGATCATCGTTTACTTTTCCTGTGGCTGCCCATTCGCCATTTTTATCATATTTACTTTTATTCTTGGGGCTATGCAATTTAAACCAGTCATCCATTAAGGCATTACCTACGCCGGTATCGTAACCAACAACCTGCAACTTGTTAGTTGCAGGAAGAAAAGTAAGGTTAGAAATACCACCAATATTCACCACAAAAACATCAGAGCCCTTTTTTATTAAATCATCAGCTATAGACTTTTCACGACTCTTATTTTCACGGAATAAGGTTTGGTGAAAAGCAGGTACCAATGGCGCGCCTTGTCCACCTAAAGCCATATCTTTACGTCGAAACTGCCCAATAACGCGTATATTCGTTAAGGTAGCTAAAGTTTGGCAGCAACCAATTTGTAAAGTAAAAGGGTTTTTAGCTTGCGGTCGGTGACGAATAGTTTGCCCGTGGTTACCAATAGCAATAATGTCAGTACAAGATAACTGCTCTTGCGCTAAAAATGCGTTGATTGCCTTAGAAAAGAGTTTCGCTAATTCAACATCTAAAGTAAAAGCGCGATCAATTTCATTATTATCAGGGGTGTAAAGTGCCGTAATTTTTTTAGCTATTTCGCTACTATAAGGTTGATAGAAACTGGCATGATGTTTAAGGCTATTTTTGTTATTAAAAGTAACTAGTGCTAAGTCTATACCGTCGGCACTTGTGCCTGACATTAAACCAATATAATACTTTGGTTCATTGTGCGACGGAGGATTTATATTAATCATCACTTTGTTGGGTACTTTCTGCGTTGGTCGTCATAGACAACATAGCATTTTTTGAACCTTCAAGCTCTTGTAGGCGTTTTTCAGCTAACGCGGTGAATTCGCTTTTATACTTTTTAGCAATGGGTTTAGCATCAGGGAGTTTTACTGTTCTCGGATTACGATGCACACCATTGAGTAAGAATTCATAATGTAAATGTGGGCCCGCAGCCAAGCCTGTTGCGCCAACTTTGCCAATTAACTGTCCTTGTTTTACTCGTTGACCCTTTTTAACGGCTCGTTTTGAAAAGTGCAAGTATTTAGTCACTATGCCATTACCATGTTGAATAAATACATAATTACCATTGTATTTATTATAGGTTGAATGGGTGACTTTACCATTACCCGCAGCGACTACGGGAGTGCCTGTTTTCGCAGCGTAATCAACTCCTCGGTGGGCTTTCCAACGTTTTTGAACGGGGTGAAAACGATTGCGTTTAAAGCTTGAACTAATGTATTTAAAATTAACAGGCGCACGTAAAAAAGCTTTGCGCATACTTTTGCCATCAGGGCTGTAGTATTCATCATCAGTAAATAGCACTGTTTGGAAAGGTTCATCTTGATTGATAAATTCTGCAGCTAAAATACTGCCGGTACCAATATATTCACCCTCAACATATTTTTTTTCATAAATTACATGAAAGCTATCACCCGATCGTATGTCTAAAGCAAAATCAATATCCCAACCAAAAATATTAGCAAGCTCAATTATTTGTCCGTCTGTTAACCCCGCAGAGGTACCAGCATTCCAAAAGTTTGAATTGATTGTGCCATGAGCAAAATCTTGTCGAATTTCAACTGTTTTACTTTCTTTATGTGATTGATAGTTGTCGCCAACAAGGTTGATATAGAGCGTATCAGTTTTTGATAGTGGGTATTCTAGTGCCGTTATTTTTTTTTCATCATTAGTGGCAATTCGTAGTGTATCCCCAACATTAATTTTAAGTAGTAATTTACTGTTTTTGCCTTTAGCACTGCTAATAGCATAAGTGTCTTGAGCACTAAAGCCTAAACGTTTAAATATTCTAGCTAAAGAGTCGCCGCTGCGTACTTTTTCGCTTTGCCAAGAAATATTGCTTTGTTGTTGTGAGTTTACCGTTGTTGAAATCGCAGTATTATCAATTAGCTTATTATCTTTCGATTTGCTGATTGAAGGGATCTCAACTGGGGTTGTCGTTGTTTTATCTAATAGCTGATCAGGTATAGCAACTTGGTAGCGTTTGCCAACTTCAAAACCTTGATTATTAGCATCGTGTGTTGTTAACTCTTGCTCACTCGGCAGCAACACCAATAACACAGCAAGCATGCTAATGGAGATAATGATAAGGCGATGTTTCTTTGGCAACTGTTGAAAAGTTTTATATAAGCTCAGAAAAATTCCATGCAGAGTTTTCAACTGACGCTGTATTATTTGTTGTTTATTCACTGGGATATTTGTTTACTTTATATGAGTATTGGTAACTGAAATACGATAACTGTCGTTAACTAATATTTCACTATACCAAAGTTTTTATAAAAGTTTTATAAAAATAGGCTCACATTTGCTTTTATGTAGAAGATAAAGTGAGTAGAATTCGGCCATTGAAATAAATATAGACCTAGCCAATGGAGCTAAAAATGACCGATGTTAGTCAAGCGTTTGCAGAATTGAAACGCGGCGCGGAAGAAATCTTAGTAGAAGATGAATTATTAGAGAAATTAAAAACAGGCAAACCGTTAAAAATTAAGGCTGGTTTTGATCCAACAGCGCCTGATTTACACCTTGGTCATACCGTATTAATTAATAAATTACGTCAGTTTCAATTACTAGGTCATGAAGTCATTTTCTTAATTGGTGACTTTACTGGTTTGATTGGCGATCCAACCGGAAAAAATGTAACACGTAAGCCGCTAACTAAAGCAGATGTTTTATCCAATGCCGAAACATATAAAGAACAAGTGTTCAAAATTTTAGATCCAGCTAAAACAACGGTAGCTTTCAACTCCACTTGGATGGATAAATTAGGCTCGGCAGGCATGCTTAAATTAGCTTCACGTCAAACCGTTGCTCGTATGATGGAACGTGATGATTTTAAAAAACGTTATGCTAATGGGCAATCTATCGCTATTCATGAGTTTATGTATCCGTTAGTGCAAGGCTGGGATTCTGTTGCACTTGAGTCAGATATAGAGTTAGGTGGTACAGATCAAAAGTTTAACTTACTGATGGGAAGAGAGCTGCAAAAGTCAGAAGGTCAACGCCCACAAACCGTATTAATGATGCCTTTACTTGAAGGTTTAGACGGCGTACAAAAAATGTCTAAATCTTTAGGGAATTATATTGGCATTACTGATAGCCCGTCAGATATGTTTGGCAAGATCATGTCGATTTCTGATGTGTTGATGTGGCGTTATTATGAGTTATTAAGCTTTAAGCCTTTGGAAGAAATAGAAGGGTATAAAGCAGAAATTGAACAGGGTAAAAACCCTCGCGATGTTAAAATAGACTTAGCAAAAGAATTAATTGCGCGTTTTCATGATGAAGCGGCTGCTGAGGCGGCACACCAAGAATTCATCAATCGTTTTCAAAAAGGCGCTATGCCTGATGAAATGCCAGAGCTTGAACTTGCACCTGATGGTGGTGAAATTGCTATTGCTAATTTATTGAAAGAAGCAGGTTTAGTTGGTAGTACTTCTGATGCTTACCGCATGATTAAGCAAGGCGCAGCTAAAATTGATGGCGAAAAAATTACTGACAGAAACCTAGCTATTGCTAGTGGCAGTAAAGCCGTATATCAAGTAGGTAAGCGCAAGTTTGCTCGGGTGAGTGTTAAGTAATAATTTAATTTATTCAAAAAAGACCAGTCAATTGACTGGTCTTTTTTTGTCTTTTTTCTGAGGGATTTATAACCTCTTTGTCAGACTAAAGTCTAGTGCATAGAGTGTTTACAATAACCATAATTAGTTTATGGTTATATCTTGTTGTTCTCGTTCGTTTTTTTAATGTTTTATTTCGTTATCGTTTTTTGATCTACATCATAACGATAAAAATTTGAACGCGTACACTGTGACATATTGTCGCAGTGGCTGTTTTTTGTTCGCTGTTATTTCCATAAACTATCATCACAAAAAAGAGAAGTTTTTACTTGAAGTTGTCACCCTTTTTTAAAACGGTAATGAGTTATTTATCAACACCAGCTAAGGCATTGGTGGTATTTTTATGTGTTATTTTACCAGCACAAGCATTATTTGTTAGCCCGCCGAAAGATCCTATGCCGCTAATAAAGGAAATCTTTCCACAATATACTAAAATTTCTGAAAAAGTTGCCGCCAAAGCAGAGGGGCCTCTTGTTTGGACAGTTTATGGTAATACAAGTGATAACAATGAAGAAATACTCGGCTATGCATTTGAAACCAACGATTTAGCTAAAATACCAGCCTACTCAGGTGAGCCGGTAAACATGTTAGTGGCAATTGACACAAAAGGCATTTATTTAGCTGCTAAGGTATTAGAACACCACGAACCCATTATTTTAGCTGGTATCCCTGAATCAAAATTACATGCCTTTGCTGATCAATATGACGGCTTGAATGTTAGTGACCGACTAAAAGTAGGCGGTAACCAAACTGAAGGCACAGTACATATTGATGGCCTTTCTGGTGCAACGGTTACTGTAATGGTAATGAATGTTGCAGTTGTTAAAGCCGCTAAGATAGTCGCACGCTCTCTTGGTATTATTAGCACAAGCCAAGAAGCTATTCAGCCTATGGGTACTATTTACCCAGATGTGTATGAAAAAGCAGATTGGACAACGCTAACAGGTAATGGCGCTATTCGAAAATTATATCTCAATAGAAATACGGTAGATGAAGCCTTTGTAGGTACGGAAGCCGAGCATGTTGATGAAGCGACGTTAGAACAAAAGCAGGATATGTTTGCTGAAATTTACTTTGCACAAGTTAATATTCCCTCTATTGGTCGTAATCTATTAGGTGACAGTGAATATGAATACTTGGTATCGACATTAAAACCGGGCGAGCATGCGATGGTTTTCATGGGCACAGGTTATTCATTTAAAGGCTCAGGTTACGTGCGTGGTGCTATTTTTGACCGTATTCAAATTCTTCAAAATGACAATGCTTTTGCTTTTAGAGATTTAGATCATAGCCGTTTACCTGATATTTATATTGATGGCGCGCCAAAGTTCAGTGAAAGATCTATATTTATTGTACGTGAACATCATGAATTTAATCCAGCCTCTGATTGGCAATTAGAATTATTAGTTCGCCGTCAAACGGGTCCTTTAGAAAGTATATTCACTAGTTTTAAAGCGGATTATCATACCTTAGATAACTATGTAGATCGTCCGCCACTGATTATGCCAGAGCCTGAATTATCTCTAGCACAGCAAGTGTGGCAAGAGAAAAATACTGAAGTGATTATCTTACTTATTTTGCTTGTCATTGTAGTGATGAGTTTATTTTTGCAAGATATTTTAGTTCGTCACCCAACCTTTATGCACAATTTCCGCCATTTATTCTTGATTGTCACCGTCGTATTTATTGGTTGGTCTTGGGGTGGTCAGTTATCAGTGGTAAATGTTTTTACCTTCTTGCAAGCCTTCATGTCTGACTTTTCTTGGGACTTATTTTTACTTGACCCTGTTATCTTTATTTTGTGGGGCGCAGCGGCTGTAACGATGATTTTATGGGGTCGTGCCGTTTATTGTGGTTGGCTATGTCCCTTTGGTGCACTACAAGAGCTAATGAACATTCTTGCTCGCCACATCAAAATTCCTCAATTTGAATTACCTTGGGCTGTGCATGAGCGTTTGTGGGCAATTAAGTATCTAATTTTATTAGGCTTGTTTGGCTTGTCAATGGAATCACTTGCCCTGGCAGAACAGTTTGCAGAAGTTGAGCCATTTAAAACAACTTTCTTATTAAAGTTTGATCGTGAATGGCCGTTTGTTCTATATGCATCAGCATTATTAATTATCAATATTTTTAATCGTAAGTTTTTCTGTCGTTATTTATGTCCATTAGGCGCAGCGTTATCAACCAGTAATAGTATTCGTTTATTTAGTTGGTTACGTCGTCGTCCTGAATGTGGTCAGCCTTGTAAAACTTGTGCTAAAGAATGTGAAATTCAAGCAATTGACCCCAATGGTGTTATCAATATGCGTGAATGTCACTATTGTCTTGATTGTCAGGTAACTTATTTTAATGAAGAAAAATGCCCGCCACTTAAAAAGTTGGCGCGTAAGAAAGCCAAGTACAAAGAAACAGAAATAAAGGTAAAAGAAGTCGCGTAACTTGTATTTAGAAAAGATGTATTTAGAGAAAATTAACTTATTTTAAAAAGAGCAAAACGGAGAAAAGCAATGAGTAATGAAGAGCAAAAAAATAATGAAGTCGCATTAGAAAATGCAGACCGCCGAAAATTTTTCGGAAAAACAGCACTCATTGGTGCTGGAGCTGTAGCTGCCCCAATGACTGCTGCAATGTTTGCATCAACAGCTAAAGCGAAAGCTACAGAAGCCGGTAGTGCAGTAGTTCACCCAGGTGAATTAGATGAATACTATGGTTTCTGGTCAGGTGGTCACTCTGGTGAAGTTCGTATTATGGGTATTCCATCAATGCGTGAATTAATGCGTATTCCAGTATTTAATACTGATTCTGCAACAGGTTGGGGTTTAACCGACGAAAGTAAACGTATTAAAGGCGACAGCGCCGATATCATGATGGGTGATTCACATCACCCTCATATGTCAATGACTGATGGCCGTTACAATGGTAAATATGTATTTATCAATGATAAAGCAAACTCTCGTGTTGCACGTATTCGTTGTGACGTGATGAAAGTTGACAAAATGATCACTGTGCCAAACGTACAAGCTGTTCATGGTTTACGTGTACAAAAAGTACCACAAACAAAATACGTTATTTGTAATGGTGAATTCGAAATCCCAATGAATAACGATGGTAAAGGTGGCATGAAAGATGTCAGCACTTACCGTTCATTATTTAGTGTTATTGATGCTGAGAAAATGGAAGTTGCTTTCCAAGTAATGGTTGATGGTAACTTAGATAATACTGATGCTGATTACGATGGTAAATACTTCGCTTCTACTTGTTATAACTCAGAAATGGGTATGAATTTAGGTGAAATGATCGGCGCTGAGCGTGACCATGTTGTTGTATTTAACTTAGCACGCTGTGAAGCTGCAGTTAAAGCCGGTAAATTTACTAATCATAACGGTAACAAAGTACCTGTTTTAGACGGCCGTAAAGGTTCAGAATTAACGCGTTATATTCCTGTACCAAAATCTCCACACGGTATGAATACTTCTCCTGATGGCAAGTATTTCATGGCGAACGGTAAATTATCTCCAACTGTTTCAATTATTGCAATTGACAAATTAGATGCATTATTTGCAAATAAAATCAAACCACGCGATACCATTGTAGGTGAGCCAGAGTTAGGTTTAGGTCCATTACATACAGCATTTGACCAAAATGGTTATGCTTACACCACGTTATTCTTAGATAGCCAAGTTGCTAAGTGGAATATTGAAGAAGCAATTCAAGCTTACCAAGGTAAAAAAGTTAACTACATTCGTCAAAAATTAGATGTACATTACCAACCGGGTCATAACTCAACATCTTCTGGTGAAACACGTGATGCTGATGGTAAGTGGTTAGTAGTATTATGTAAGTTCTCTAAAGATAGATTCTTACCTGTTGGCCCATTAAAACCAGAAAATGATCAGTTAGTTGATATTTCTGGTGACGAAATGAAGCTGATTCATGATGGTCCTACTTTTGCAGAACCACATGATGGCACAATTATTCACCGTAGCAAAGTTAAGCCAAATAAAGTATGGAGTCGTGATGATTCTATCTTTGCTGAAACTTTAGCTATTGCGAAGAAAGATGGCGTTGATACCATGAGTGATAACAAAGTTATTCGTGACAAAAAAGATCCTAAGAAAGTACGTGTTTACATGACTTCGGTTGCACCAACGTACGGTATGGAATCTTTCAATGTTAAGTTAGGTGATGAAGTTACAGTTATCGTAACTAACCTTGACCAAGTAGAAGATGTAACTCATGGTTTCTGTATGACTAACCATGGTGTTCAAATGGAAATTGGTCCTCAACAGACTTCTTCTATTACTTTTACAGCGAACAAGCCTGGCGTTCAATGGTTCTACTGTAACTGGTTCTGTCACGCGTTGCATATGGAAATGCGCGGACGTATGTTCGTAGAAGCATAAATTTGCGTAGACTTGTTTTTAGTCGAAGGCTTATTTTTTAACGAAAGTATTCGAACTACTAGCTAATTTAAAAGCTCAATATCGAAAGGTATTGGGCTTTTTTGTTTTTATTTTCTGCGTTAATGAGTATGCTGTATTGGTATAATAAAAATAATAAAGAATATTAACAATGATGAAACTTCCTCAGATTGGTCCTGCATTTTTAGTTACTGCTGCCTTTATTGGCCCAGGTACGGTTATTACCGCTTCTATTGCGGGGGCAAATTATGGTTTTGCTTTGTTATGGGCATTATTATTTTCAGTTATTGCGACACTTATTTTGCAAGAGATGACAGCGCGTTTAGGTATTGTTACTCAACAAGGTTTAGGTGAAAACATACGTCTTGCTTGTAAAACCCCGTTATTAAGAGGTTTAGCTATAGTGTTAGTTTTGTCGGCAATTGTTGTTGGCAATGGGGCCTACCAAAGTGGCAATATCTCTGGTGCGAGTTTAGGGCTTGCCAGTATTTTTGAAAGCTTAGGAACAGCAGTTCCTTTTGCTCAAACATTATTCCCAATACTCATTGGTGCGATTGCTTTTTTCCTGCTGATTTCGGGCAGCTACAAACTCATTGAGAAAGCGCTTATTATTTTAGTCGCAGTGATGAGTATGGCTTTTCTTATTACTTTTTTATTAACCAAACCTGATGTCGCTGTTCTGTTTTCAGGTTTGTTTATACCAGTGATTCCTGATGGCGCTACTTTAACGGTTATTGCGTTAATAGGCACCACGGTTGTTCCTTATAATCTGTTTTTACATGCTGCTAGTGTCAGTAAAAAATGGCAGTCAGTGACACAATTACCTCAAGCAAGAAAGGACTTATTCATTTCTATCCCGCTTGGTGGGTTAATTTCTATGGCGATATTGTCTACTGCGGCGACAGCATTTTTTGGCTCGCAGGTATCAATAACTTCAGCTGCAGATATAGCACCGTCATTACAGCCATTATTTGGAGATATGGCCAGCATTTTTATTGGCGTTGGATTGTTTGCCGCAGGTATTTCTTCGGCAGTAACTGCGCCTTTAGCTGCAGCTTTTGCACTGAGTGGTATTTTAAACCTAAATAAAAATTTACATTCAAACAGCTTTAAGGCTATTTGGATTATCATACTTTTTTTGGGAATTTTTGGTGCGAGTTTAGGTTATAAACCTGTTGCTATTATTTGGTTTGCACAAGTTGCAAATGGTGTTTTACTGCCTATAGTGACAATATTTTTGTTATGGATTATGAATACAAAAACATTAGGTGTTTATAAAAATAATGCTTGGCAGAATATTTTAGGCATGATGGTTGTGTTTGTATCAATATTATTAAGTGGTCGAAGTTTACTGTCAGCATTTGGCTTTTTGTAAATGGGTATAGTTAACTTTTTTATTTAAGATCAACAGACAAATAGTTTAAAATGTTATGCTATCGCCAACTTAAAACTCAGTGATGAATTCCCCTTGTTACTCACGATAAATAAACAACCGTTGCTATTAATATTATTCATTTTTTTATGCAGCTGTAGCCAGCCTTTATTTGCTAAAGATTTTTCCGTAGCTCCTACAGATGATCTGCAAAAAATGATTAATGCTAGTCAAGATGGCGATACTCTTAACTTAAGCGCAGGCCAATATTTTGGTAACTTTGTTATTACCAAACAAATTACCTTACGTGGCAGTAGTGAAAAAGGCAGCATAATTGATGCTCAGGGCAAAGGACATGCTCTTACTCTAAAAAATTCTCATATCACTATTGATAGTCTAACTATAGTCAATTGGGGGGATGACCTTACCGAGCAAAATTCAGGTATTTATTCTAATGAAAAAGTAGGCCTAAGTTCAGATAAGAAAAAAGCGACTGGCTTAGTTATTAAAAACAATACTCTATCAGGCGATGGTTTTGGTATTTGGTTAAATCATGTCACTCAGGCAAAAATTTTCAATAACAAAATCAAAGGTAATTTGGCCCTTCGATCAGCCGATAGAGGGAATGGTATTCAAGTGGCAAATGTGACACATAGCCATGTTTTTAAAAATGAAGCATATGAAGTTCGAGATGGTGTTTATGTTATCTCTAGCCAGAATAATATAATTGAAAACAATAGCATGCATGATCTTCGGTACGGTATTCATTACATGTATTCTTATGATAATACCGTTAAAGACAATACGGCTTACAACACGCGTGCAGGTTATGCTTTAATGAGCTCTCGTCGTTTAATCATTACAGGTAATAAAACGACCGATAGTGAAGATTATGGGTTTTTACTAAACTTTATCACTCAATCGACTATTAGTAATAACCATATAAAAAATGTATGGACTAAACCTGAAAATAAAGTATTAGGTCGAGATGGTAAAGGTCTATTTGTATATAATTCAGGATTTAATACCTTAGAAAATAATATTATTGATACCGCTGAAATTGGTATTCATTTAACGGCTGGCTCGGAAAATATAAAGATTTACGGCAACAGTTTTATTAATAACCCTACTCAAGTGAAATATGTATCGAATACAAAACAAGAGTGGAGCAAAGATGGACGAGGTAATTATTGGAGTAATTATCTTGGTTGGGATATGGATAATGACGGTATAGGTGATGCTATTTTTGAACCCAATGATGGTATCGATAAATTAGTGTGGCAGTACCCTGAAATGAAAATGATCATGGATAGCCCTGCCATATTAATTTTACGTTGGGTGCAGAAGCAGTTTCCAGTGTTAAAACCTCCGGGTGTGAAAGATAGTTATCCATTAATGACACCTCATTTTTCTCAAGATAATCTTAGTAACAAACAAGTATCGTTAGCAAGTCAGTCAAAGGCAGAGCCTTTGCAGGAAGATAAATTATGAATACCCCGTTAGTCTCATTAGTTGAGGCAGGAAAAACTTATGGTCAATTAGATGCATTAAGCGCTATGACTATGTCGTTAAATGAAGGCGAAGTGCTCGGTTTATTTGGTCATAATGGCGCAGGTAAAACCACAATGATGAAGCTGATCCTTGGTGTTATTTCGCCAAGTTCAGGAAAAGTAGACGTTATGGGCATGGCGCCTGACTCAAAAGAGGCTTGGCATTGTCGCAGCAAAGTAGGTTACTTACCTGAGAATGTTAGCTTTTATGAACAGTTAACAGGTTTAGAAGTACTTACTTATTTTGCAAAACTAAAAGGTTTTACTAAAAAACAGGCCATAGACTTATTAGAACAAGTAGGCATTACCTACGCGATGAAGCGCCAAGTAAAAACTTATTCTAAAGGTATGCGTCAGCGTCTTGGTTTAGCGCAAGCTTTTATAGGTGAGCCAAAATTATTATTACTTGATGAACCAACTGTTGGCCTTGATCCTATCGCGACTAGAGACTTTTATAAAACCGTTGATCAGCTTAAATCGAATGGTTCAAGTGTTATTTTGTGTTCTCATGTTTTACCCGGAGTAGAGCAGCATATTGACCGAGCGATGATTTTATCTTCTGGAAAGCTACTAGCGATGGGAACGTTGAGCGAACTACGTCAACAAGCTGCTTTACCTGTTGTTATTAAGCCTTCAGGCCTAAATGGTGCGGTTGCACAAGATTCAAAATTAAATGCCTTTTTAACCGATGACTGTCAAAACACGTTAATGGTACCAGAACATGAAAAACTTAGTGTGTTAAAGCTGTTGCTTAGCCTGAACGGCCTTGATGATATTCATGTTGAGTCAGCAAATCTAGAACAAGTTTATCAGCACTTTCTTTTAAAACACGAGCTTTCAGAGCATGAGCAAGTTAAGGGAGGGCAAAGCTAATGAAACAAATACTTACCGTTGCCAACAAAGAATTTCACGATGGTTTAAGAAACCGTTGGTTAGTTTCTATAACGCTTATTTTTGCGCTTCTTTCCATTGGGCTAACGTATTTTGGTGCAGCCGCATCGGGCGCTGTGGGAGTGACTTCGTTATCAACTACCGTGGCAAGTTTAGCCAGCCTTGCGGTTTTTCTTATCCCGCTTATTGCTTTGTTATTAAGTTATGACAGTTTTGTTGGCGAGCAAGAAAGTGGTACATTATTGTTATTATTGACTTACCCTCTGAGTAAAAGCCAATTACTGCTCGGTAAATTTATTGGTCAGGGCGGTATCATTGCGCTTGCTACTTTGCTTGGTTTTGGTGCCTCGGCGGTGTTGTTATATTTTCAACTGGGTGATGCTGATATTTTTAGCGCTTTTGGTTTATTTATTATTAGTGCAATTTTACTGGGCTTAAGCTTTACTGCTATTTCTTACTTGATCAGCCTATCAGTTAGTGAAAAGTCAAAAGCAGCAGGATTTGCTCTAATTACTTGGTTCTTGTTTGCGTTAGCTTTTGATCTGGCTTTATTGGCTTTGTTAGTCGGTGTTGAAGAAGGCGTAACTCAGCAAGGTTTAACACAGTTGATGATGCTAAACCCGACTGATATTTTCCGCTTAGTTAATTTAGCCGGATTAGAAAGTAGTGATGTTAATGGTGCATTGGCTGTCGCTATTAATGCCAGCTTATCCCAAGCTCAATTAATCTCAGCTCTAGTTGCTTGGGTTGTTCTGCCATTAACTTTGGCAATTTATATTTTTAAGAAAAAGAAACTTTAGTTATTTACCGAGAATTGAAATGAAATCATATAAATTATTAGCGCTTATTGTCTCGCTTTTTATTGCTGTTACTTCGTTAATGTCTTGCTCTGATAAAGCATCTCAACAACAAATAATACACAAAGCTGTCGCCATGGAATCTAGTGATGAATGTCACTTATGCGGCATGTTAATTACCCGTTTTGATGGTCCTAAAGGGGAAGTGTTTCGTAAAGAAACAGGCTCACTAGTTTTTAAGTTTTGCTCAACACGCGACATGTTCAGTTATTATTTAGATCCTGAAAATAAGCGCAATGTTGCCCAAATGTTAGTACATGATATGAGCAAGATGCCATGGGGCACTGATAGCATTGATGATAAATATTTTATTGACGCTAAAGTGGCATGGTTTGTTGCGGGCTCAGAGAAAACAGGTGCTATGGGAGAAACTCTCGCTAGTTTTAGCAAACAAAAAGATGCGCTAGCATTTGCTGAAGAGTTTGGTGGTCAGGTGGTTAGCTTTCAAGATGTAAATTTTGAAACCTTGATGTAGAAAATTTATATGTCGCAACTCACCGTTTTTACTGTTTTAGTAAAAACGGTGAGAATATAATATTTTACTGCTTGATTGGTAATTGTTTTGTTTGTAGAAATTATTAGTCTTCAGGAGCGATATCTAAGAAGTTTACACATTGATTACGACCATTTTTTTTAGCAGTATATAGTGCTTCGTCAGCTTCTTTTAGCAAAGCTTCATAATTGTTTTTTTCTTTGTTACTACAGGTAAAACCAATACTAGCGGAAATGAAAATTTCTTTAGATTCATAATGTACAGGAGTATCAGCAATAGCGTGCCTTAATTTTTCGGCAACATTTCTTGTGTTTTCTATATTCGTTTCAGGTAGAAAAACACAAAATTCTTCTCCGCCATAGCGGCCAATCACATCAACAGAACGAAATAAATTTACACAGCGTTCAGCTGTTTTTCTCAATACTTCATCACCGCCTAAATGGCCATATTTATCATTAATCTTTTTAAAGTTATCCATATCAAACATAATAAGAGAAACTTTGTTTTTGTAGCGTTTAACCCTTTCCACTTCCGTTTTAAAGCGTTGTTCCCAATGCGTTCGGTTAAATATTTGAGTTAAGCCATCAATACTGCTGATGTATTCTAATTGGGTTACTGCGTCTTTAAGCTGTTTTGCTTTAATAGCGAGATCCGTCACATTTTTAATCGTGACACAAACACATTCAACATTATTATCTAAATCGAAAATAGGAGTGAAGCAACAATTTTGATACATATGTTCTACACCGCCAGTAACTGAGCGGCCATGTGAAAACTTAAATATATAAGGCCGTTGCTCCCATGAGGTGTAAGATTGATTTTTTAATAAATAAATACTTTTAACTTTTCTTTCAAACCATTTTTTAGGCAACTCAGGAAAACATTCAAAGAGGTTGAGGCCAATAATTTGCTCTGCTGAAAACCGACTATGGATTGACATAAAATCATTCCAAAGATGAATTTTAAAGCTTTTATCGATGACAAAAACCCCGTTATCAATACAATCGACAACATCATCAGCATATGGAAATTTATTTGTCATATTTATTACAACTCATCTAACAATTTATTTAACACATTTTGTAAGTACTTTACTGCAAAATCTGGCATTAATAATAAAAAATCACATTCAAAAGATTGCTTTTCAACACTATATTTTATTTTAATCGAAAGAGCATGATCCCACTGCAGTTGATCTGTTTGTAAGAGGTTTTCAACAGCAATATATTGACCAATAATAGAAGGAGGAGTATGGAAAAAACGCTCTGATAATTGTTCAGCGATACCACTTAAGCATGCACCATTAATAATATTTGAAATTTCTAACAACAACTCTTGCTCAAGTTCTAGTGTTAATTCTTCTTCAAAATCGATAAGTTGCGCTAATTCTTCAAAACTTGTACCACTGAATATGGTAATAGACTCACCACAAAAATTCGGGTCGGTGACATGTGTATAAAAACCTTGGCGCACAGCAGAGATTTTTTCTGCGGGAATCAGTCGTCGTAATGATTCAGTTGCATTTGCGGCTGTAATCATTTCAATAGAAGGAACGGATAATGTGACATATTGTTCAAACAAAACAGAAAGAGATTCGCCGGCTTGACCCATGCCAACATTACAAATTTCTTGTAGATACTCACCTTGGTCTTCAGTAAAGTTTAGGTTATTGCTCATATCAAATTATGCTTAGTTAATACTGCTATTAATGCTTCAGATGAAACCGGTTTTTTTATAAAGTCTAAAGCGCCAGCAGCTTCAACTCTGTTTCTAGCTTCAATTTGAATGTCAGCAGAAATGACAATGGTTTTAACCTGAATTTCTTCTGATTTCATTGTCGTTAAAACATCAAAGCCGTCTAACACCGGCATAGTTAAATCAAGAAACAAAATATCGAAATGTTCGGCCCTTAGGCCAATAAGAGCCTCTTCACCATTATGAGCCAACTTGACGGATTCTTTCCAAGATTCAGGTAGCACTTTTTTTAATTGTTTTCGTGCGATATTAGAATCATCACAAATCATAATAGAAGGTATCATCGCTTTCCTTTAAATATATTAGTAACAACGGGATAGTTGATGTCTCACTTTACTTTAAACTATATAAAATAACAAAAAAATAGTCAGCAAAGTTCAACAGACCCTAGTTTTTATACAAAATATATCCTCGTAGCATTTTACAGCTAATTTTGTTTTGGCTTTCAGCTTTTAGTTAATATCATTTATCCTGAAGCTACAGAATAATTTGGAATTCATATTATTTGCAATTAATCCTTACAATCAGGCATATTTTATTTTCTTACCTTTAAAGCTCCTCTTTATAGTTAACAAAGAACTTGCTAGGCTAGGGTAAGTTCTTTTATTTTATAACTTTTTGTTTAGTATGCTCAAAATTTTTATTTTATCCTTACTGTTTACTCTTCTTTGTGCTTGTTCGAGTGTTCAAAAAGCAGGTGTTGTTTACCATGACAATTTTGATTTTTCAGCGGTTAAAAGCTATAGCCTTTATGACCATAATTCTACTTTTAGTGAAACTCAAAGCTTGTTCGATGTTCGTCGTAATGCCATTGAGATTGCTATTGAGCGCACTATGGCGAGAAATAAATTCAGTTATGCAGCAATTGAAAAAGCCGATTTAATAGTTACTTACTATGTGTTCAATGGAAAAAGAAATGACTTTTCTAAATATAACAAAGTGGTGCATTTTTGTAGTCATTGTTTGCGGGCGACAACCTGGAATACAGAACAGGAATATTCACCCGTTCGTCAAGGCGGCTTAGTGATGGATTTATTTGACCCTAAGCAAAATCGTTCAGTTTGGCGTAGTGTTTACCCATTAGAGCTAAAGGAGAAAGAAAACAGCGCTGAAACTAATGATAGAATAAAACAAGCAGTTGCAGCTATGTTAGCTCAATATCCACGTACTAATTCAAAGTTAACTCGTTAATGAACCATAGTGTTGCCTTTAAATGGCTCATTATTACGGTTATTACGACAATCCTTTTTTTGATGATTTTATTGTTTTTAGGTTACTTATTAAAAGAAAATGAAATAGCAACCACAAAACTGAAGGTAAAGCTTGAACAAGAAGCTTATCTACAACATGAGAAGGAAAGTCGTAAAAACACTCCGTTTTCATATTTACAAACCAGTTTAAGCGCTTTAGAAAAATCACAACAAAAAATTATTGCAGAAAACCTTAATTGTCAATCAGACAAACAATGCTTTTTGGTTCATACTCACAGCTTAGCGTTAGGGTGTATTGTTGCTGTTAATGCGAATGGTGCGGCAATTCTATTAAAAATTTCTTCAATGAATGAGAACAAACCATTAGCTAGTAATTGTAAGCAAGAATATGAAAATACTCATGAAATTATTGCCCAATGTCAGAATAGTCTTTGCTCATTTTAGTTGTTAGTATGTGGTGATGGCGTTGTTCTTTTAATATATATTTCAAAAAACTATTCAAGCTGTTATTCACTGTTTATAATGTCGCTGCAATCACCTCAATGTTTAAAAAAGCAGAGATAAACTATGAATTTCCCCACTGACGAAACTGGTCAAGTGTTAGCAGAAATGCAACAAGCTGGCGTAGATCTTAGCCTGACTCATAACGTGGTTTTTTTTCATTTATTTGAACAAGAATCTCAAGCACAAGCGATGGCTGACTTCATTACAGAAAACATGAAGGATGTGAGTGTTAATGTGCACCCAGATGAAACTCCAAATGTTTGGGATCTAGATTGTACAATGCAAATCGTACCAAGCTATGATGCTGTGATTAAGCAGGAGGCTGATTTTGAACAACTGGCCAATAAGTATTCTGGATACAATGATGGCTGGGGAATAGAAGCGTAATTTGCGTTTTAAGATTATTAACAGCACATGATATTTTTCTACCTTAAAAAAAGCCTTACGTACTTTACGATTTTTATAGAATCAATCGCATTGGCTCTTTGTACACCTCATAGTCATATTTTTAATCGTTTACGACGTTTTTTTAGTATTAGAATAGTCCGTAGTGCAGGTGCTAAAGTGAATTTTATTGGCACTATTGATCCTGATACTGACATTATTATTGCTAATCATCAAAGTATGACAGATATATTTTCATTAGAAGAAGTGATTGGTAATGATGTTCGCTTTGTTGGCAGAACAGGCATTATGGATAAATGGCCAGTTTCTCATATTGTTAATATGGTTGGGCATATTACGGTCGATCAACAAGATCGTCGTGCCGTTATAAAATTACTTAAAGATATAAAAGCCTGTGAAGGAAAAAAAGTGGTGATTTTCCCCGAGGGCACTCGCTCTCAATCAGGAAGTATTGAGTCTTTTGAAGGCGGCACCAAGCTTATTGTTGAAAAGCTTAAACTTAAAGCGCAACCTGTTGTGATCAAAAATATTTTGTCTATTTATAATGAGTCGGAAAAAACAGCGAAAAACGGCGTTATTGAAATCGAAGCTTTACCAGCTGTAAGTGTTGAAGATGGTTGGTATGATAAAATTCAGCAAGATATGAAAAAAGTGTTTGAACAGTAATAAATTAGGCTGGTAAGTGTAAACTTAAGCGCTTATTTTCTCTCTTTTTCAATATCAAATGCAGGTAAAGATACCTGCCAGTAAATTGCTGCTAACCTTAGTAATAATGCACCTAAAATAGCTACAATGGTGGCCTCATTTTCAGGCCAACCAAGTAAGTGAAATATCACAAATAGACTACCACCTAGCATAGCCGCTAAAGCGTAAATTTCTTTTCGTAAAATCATTGGAATTACATTACACAAAACATCGCGAATCATACCGCCTGCTACCCCAGTAATAGTGCCCATAACAATAGCAACAGATAAAGGTGTTCCTAACGCCATGGATTTTTGAGTACCTAGTACGGCAAAGAGTGCTAAACCTAAGGCATCGGCAATAAGTAAAAATCGCTTAGGTATCCGTTTTGGCTTACGAATTAAAATGATGGTGAGCAGTGCGGTTACTAAAATAACGTATAGATAATAAGGTTCAACCACCCAAAAGACTGGCGTTTGTAAAATAGCATCGCGAATGGTGCCGCCGCCGATGGCTGTAACAGAGGCAAGCACTACCACCCCAAAAGGATCAAGTTTATATCTGCCAGCCATTAATGCGCCTGAAATAGCAAAAACTATAATGCCAAAAATATCTAAGTAGTATAAAAGATCATTCATTATCTAGCAGGGGAATTAGTGTTTATGGTCACTGTTAACAACAGGTAGTTTTGCTTCAAGCCAACCATTCATATCACCTGTTAAATGTCTTAAGCTATTAAAGCCATTTGAGCTAAGAATATCTTCAGCAACACCAGCACGGCGACCTGAGCGACAGTACACGACTACAGTGCTATCTTTGTATTGTGCTAATTGAGTTAAATTATCTTCAACAGCGTTATGACTAACATTAATTGCACCAGCAAGATGTCCATGATTATATTCATCTTCTGAGCGAACATCTAATAGCACAATGTCATTATTGGGGACTTTCAGTGCTTCTAACAATTCTTGTTGGGAAATTTGTAGCGTTTCACCTGCAAGTATTGTTGTGGTAAAAACACAAAATACTAAAGCGATAAGATTTTTAATTTTAAACATTATTTTTCCAAAGTAGTTGAGCAATGAGTTTGATAGTATCAGCTTACAATAAATTTTTATGTTTTACTAAAGCGACAACATTTTGAAGTTGCGCTATTTAAGTGAGACTAAATGTTAGCCGCAACAAGCTCAATAGCCATGGCTATTAAGATAATAAAAAATAGACTGATATAAATGATTTCATGAATTTTGTTATTCGCATGAATTATATCAGTTGCCTGCGGCTGCCTTGCTAAGTCATTAAAGTTAATTTTACGTAATTTTTCTTTTGAGTGTTCTTTATCATCATAAATAGCAACGCCACCAAGTTTTACTTCTAAATTCAGTGCTAATAATAACAAAGCAACATTATTATTTAGTTGAAAAAAATATTGTCCGCTCAAACGCCAGAAAAGAACAAAGTTTTTTCCTATGCTAACAAACAACAATAACAAAGAAAAAACTCTCACGGGAAACCAATGTAGAAGGTTTACAAGCCGTTTGCTGTAAAGTCCAAAGTGGTTATGTTTAACTAGTTTAGTGTTCCAACAATAGTGCATTTCCAACAATAAACGATAACTAAGAGCCATTAAAGGGCCAAAAAAAATAAAAAAGATGGCAACCGCATATCCTTGTTGAAGGGTTCGTAATAATTGCATTTCAATGCTTGTTTTACTGAGTCCTAAACTTGATAACGATTCAGTTTCCCTTAATACCCAAGGGTTAAGCGTTTGTTTGGCTAAATAATTTTGTTTAGAAACTAAGGCTTGTGCTATGGCTTTACTTACTTGTGTTAGCCCAAATGAACCCATGGCTATATAAAGTAATAAAGCTTGCCATAAGAAATTGATTTCTACGAAAGTTTCAAACATCCACAAAATTATAATAATAGGCGGTAATGTTATAATAATAGAAACTAAACCCGCAATGGCTTGCTGTTTTGGCGTATTTTGTGAAGAGCTTTGTGGTTTGTTAACTTTATCGCTCAACTTTTGACAATAAAATTGAAAATAACGTAACGGCTCATGGCGAATAAAATGACTCATCACCGCTTTACTCAATATTACAGTTAGTAATATTAATAGTTGGTAACTAAAAGAAGAAAGCGCAGTAAAGTCAGTCATTTTATTTATTTTATCATTAGGGTTTATTTATACTAGTTAAGCGCTTTGCCTTTTAGTGCATTAAGCATGTTGATAACCAACTGTGACGAATTAACAGAAGCTGTCTCTAAGTATTCATCGAAAGAGGTAGGCGATTCTTTTCCTGCAATATCGGAAAGCGATCGAATGATAACAAAAGGCACATTGAATTGATGGCAGGTATGAGCGATGGCTGCACCTTCCATTTCCACTGCTGCCATAGTGGGAAAGTTAGCACGCGCTTTAGCAATATCATCGTCTTTAGTCATGAAAGTATCACCTGTGGTGATTAACCCAACCATAGTTTGAATGTTTTCTAGTTGCTCAATGCCTTTTCTTGCAGCAGTAACTAAGGCTTCATGGGGAATATAAGCCGCAGGATTAGCCGGAAGCTGTCCTATTTCATAGCCAAACGCAGTGACATCAACATCGTGATAGCGTACTTCAGAGCTAACCACCACATCACCCACTTTTAATCGAGCGTCAAAGCCACCAGCAGAGCCAGTATTTACCACGTAATCAGGTTGAAACTTATCAATTAATATTGCCGTTGCTAATGCCGCAGCAACCTTGCCGATACCTGATTGAACAATAACAACATCATTATCGTCTAGTTGTCCTTGATAAAAGGTATATCCAGCATGAGTGCTAGTTTCACAATTTACTAACTTTGCTTTTAAAATAGCAACTTCTGGCTCCATTGCGCCAATAATACCTGCTTTCATTATTTTCTCTTTAGTATCTTAATTTATTAGAGATTATAACTTTTTTTTGTAAAAAAGTTAGTCAATATTTACAGTACAGTTGCTTGTTTTAAATTCGCTCTCTAATATGTAGAGCGAAAATAAAATTAATAACAATAAGTATTATAAATAGTTAAGGAAGAGATGATGAAAAAGGTATTACTGATCAGCTCAATGTCATTGGCATCGTTAATGTTAGTGGCTTGCGGTCAAGCAGAAAAAAAACAAACAAAACAAAGTCAAACAGAGCAAAGAGTTGAAAAAGAAAAGCCAATTGTCGCTTTGACTTCGGGTTTATATTTAAAAAATATGGATGTTAGTGTAAAACCAGGGGATGATTTTAATGCTTATGTAAACGGAACGTGGATGTCTACAACCGAAATCCCTGCTGATAAGGCGAGTTATGGCGCTGGCTATATAGTACATGAGCAATCACAAAATAATATCAAAAGTATTATTGATGAATCATCTCAAGGGGAATTTGTCGATGGTAGTGATGAGCAAAAAGTAGGGGACTTGTTCTTTTCTTTTACTAACCGTGATAATCGTAATCAATTAGCAGCTAGCCCATTGAATAAAGAATTCAAAAAAATTGCAGCCATCGCTAACTATGATGATTTGGCTGTCTATTTTGCTGCGGCAAATAAACTAGGTTACGGAACACCTTTTTCTCTTGGTCAATATGTTGATTTTAAAGATCCTAAAAGTTACATGATGTATACCTGGCAAGCCGGCCTTGGTTTACCCGATCGTGAATACTATTTTAATGAAGACGAAAAATCAGTTGATATTCGAACTAAATATGTAAGTCATATTGAAAATATGTTTGCGCTAAGTGGTATTGAAGCTTCTGCGCAAGCCGCTAAAACGGTGATGGCCTTAGAAACTTTACTTGCATCTAAGCACATGAAAAAAGAAAAAGCGCGAGATATGGTTGCTATATATAACAAAATTCCTCTCGCTGAGTTAACGAGTATTATGACAGACTTTAACTGGCAAGGTTATTTAACTGAAGCAGGTATTGCTGATATAGACGGTGTTGTGATTACTCAACTTGATTATCAAAAGGCACTGAATGATATTATTAAAAACACTAGCTTGAAAGATTGGCAAGTTTTTTTACAGTGGGGAGTTATTCATGCAAATGCTACCTCATTAAGTCAAGCATTTGATGATGAACACTTTGCTTTCTACTCTAAAGCTTTGCGTGGTGTAGAAACGCCTTTACCTGATTGGCGCCGTGGTGTTTCCTTGGTAAATAATCATTTAGGTGAAGTGGTAGGTAAGGTTTATGTTAAGCGTCATTTTCCGCCAGCAGCTAAAGAAAAAATGTTGGCTTTGGTACAAAATCTAACTGATGCCTATGAAGATAATATTAAATCGTTAGATTGGATGAGCGAAGAAACTAAATTACAAGCGTTAGACAAATTGTCAAAATTTACTGCAAAAATTGGTTACCCCGATATTTGGAAAGATTATAGCCAGTTGAATATAGATAAAAATGATTTAGTTGGTAATATTGAGCGTGCTAAGTTTGTTGTCTATCAGCAAAACCTAGCAAAACAAAAAGGACCTGTGCAAAAACATGAGTGGAGTATGACGCCGCAAACGGTTAATGCCTATTATAGCCCCCCGTTAAATGAGATTGTTTTCCCTGCGGCTATTTTACAACCACCCTATTTTGACTTAAATGCTGAAAATGCCGTTAACTATGGCGCTATTGGTGCCGTAATTGGTCACGAAATTGGTCATGGGTTTGATGATAAGGGTTCAGCATTTGACGGTGATGGTGTTTTGCGTAATTGGTGGACAGAAGAAGATAAAGAAAGGTTTAAGAAACGAACCGGTTTATTGGTTGCCCAATATGACAACTTTAAGGTGTTTGATGATTTAAGCGTTAATGGCACTTTTACTTTAGGTGAAAACATTGGAGACTTAGGTGGCTTGAGCATCGCCTTGCAAGCCTATAAAAAATCTCTTAATGGTAAAAAATCTCCAGAGATGGATGGGTTTTCGGGCGAACAAAGGGTCTTTTTGGGTTATGGGCAATCATGGTTACAAAAGAGTCGTGAAGAAGCATTACGAGTTCAAGTTAAAACGGACCCTCACTCACCTTCACAATTTAGGGTAAATGGTGTTGTGAGAAACATCCCTGAGTTTTATACTTTATTTGATGTCAAAGAAGGTGATGCTTTATATGTAGCGCCAGCTGAACGCGTTAAAATTTGGTAATTCTTAAGATTGAAATGTAAACATTAAAAACCAGCAACTAAATTGCTGGTTTTTTGTTTTACCTATTATATTCATTCACTAATGAGGTAATGCCGCTACACTTTGTCCTGATAGTCGTCCAGAAATTTGCGGTGATAATTCAGCTTGTGCAGCAGCTGGGCTTAGTGCGCCAGTCTTTTTTGAACGCGCTTTTATCATTGGTGCCGGAATGATTTTCCCTTTAACTTTAGGTAATGGTGATTTATTACCTAATAAACGTGAATTGATGCAAGCTCTAATCTCGTCTAATGTGTAATTAGCTTTTACTTTTATTCTCAGATGTGGAACAGAAGCGGCTTCAAGTGCACCACTAACAAACCAATCTTTTTTAATTTTGTAACCTCGACCTTTAGTGTCAACTAAATCAACTGCACCTAATAGTTTCATAGAGCTACGTTCACAAATAACAAAGTCTAAATACTTACCTTCGGCATTTGATGCAGCACTTTGGCTTGCTCTGTTAGAAACACCATTGCGAATGGTGACTATATCAGACAATTTTACTCGATTGATAATTCGATATTTATGCCCCATTGCTTGTTCAAGCAAATTTTGAAAGTTTTTTTCTGCAGGAGTAAAAACAGCAGCTTTGCTGTCAAAAGGGAAAGGAAAACTATTGTCATTTAAACGGCTTGCTAATAAACCTACAATGACAATTAGACTGATTAAAGCAAATAAAATAATTTCCATAAACATCTCCGGCAATTCAAATTCTTGACGCTTTACTCATTATTTTGAATAAAGCGATGACTTAATGTTGTTTAAGCAGAATTTGTGCCAAAGGCAGGTAGTTTCGAGAATTTAGTCACTCGTAACTAATTTTTATATGTCGTTTGGGTATTTTTCCTCTAACGCAGAGTATAATTGTTGTTGAAAATCATCAGCGCCAGCATCAAGGGTTTTAACTAAGTTAGCCAATACTTCGTTGTCCTCTTCTCCGTTCCAAATTTTAATATAGCTACCGTCTTTATAGCCGTGATCTTGGCGGAAAAAATTTAACGTGTTTTTTCCAACATATTGACGAAATAATTCATCTAAGTCCATGTTCATTAATGACATACAGTCAGCTAATGCTTTCGCGTTAAAAGCTTTATCGGTCACTGCTGCAGATGCTAAATTTTCTAATGCTATTTTGAAATCATCTTCGGCAGTGCCTTGATGAAGTTCTTTGGCAAGCTTGCTAGAAATTTTTTCCACACTAGCACCTGTCATTAAGCGTAAACTTAAACCAAAGTGAAAAATATCTACTAATTCAAGCTGTACCTGAGCAATGTCAATTTCTTGATGCTTCCACCACTTCCAACCATGATGATCTAGCATTTCAGCACACTCAACCCAAATAGCACGATACCACTCGTAGCCATTACTGCGCCAAGTCTCGCTCACTCTAGAGTTCATTGCGTCTTGCATGGTTAACATTTGATTGATTTGCTTCTGTGCTACTGACAGAGCAGTAGATAATTGTTCGCTCATTTCATTCTCTGGTAATTAAATATGGACAGTCTTATTTTGCCTAACCTGAACTAGTCTGACAAGTATTTCAGCAACTAATCATGAAAGATCAACAGAGGCTAACTCTGACTAAATAATTTCTTTCTAACCATAGCGCGATAATCTTTCGGCGTTAAGGATAAGTTTTGTTTGAATAATCGGGTTAAATGCCCCTGATCTTGATAGCCGACATGGTAGGAGATTTCTTGTATGGATAAATTACTTGATGCGAGTAAATCTTTAGCTGCTTCTATGCGTAGTTGCTGCCAATACTCAGTTGCACGAATACCTGTTGCCATTTTAAAGCGGCGAGTAAAAGAACGTTGACTTAAACCAAACTGTTCAGCTAATTCTGCTAAGCTAAGTTCACTACTTAAGTTGGTTCGTAACCAAAATTGAATTTGTGCTATTAATTCATCGGCATGTCTGTCTACAGCACCTTCTAAATAACGCTGCTCTTCATAAGGCTTTCTTATTTCATGAGAAAAGTTGCGCTCGACATTTTGTGCGGCTGCTCGACCATAGGTTAGGCTAATAATGTGAACAATAATATCAGCCAAAGCATTTAAGCTAGCAGCGCAATAAATACGCTCTGATTGGGTGATGAAAAAATCGGGTTTAATTTCAACTTTTGGGTAATCTCGTTTGAATTGTTCAACGTAGTGCCAATGAGTTGTTGCGCTATGATTATCAAGTAAGCCAGACTCAGCTAAAAAGCAAACGCCTGTGCCAGCAGCAAGTATAGTTGAGCCTTTTTGCCAGCAGTGTTTTAGCCAAGTAATTAGCTTTGCATGTTTCCTTAATACTGGTCTAGGATTACGCCATAAGCTTGGTACCAAAATAATGTCTGGTATATAAGCTTCATTATCAGCAAGGTTGTCCAAAGTAACATCGGGTAAAAATTGGATACCGGCACGCGAGGAGACAGCCTTATTTTCTTGACTAACTAACTCTGTTTTCAGTTTTATCGCAGATTTATCATAACGACGAGCAAAAGCTTCACCTGCTAATAACATCTCCAAGGGCAAGGTTAAGCCTGTAGCTAATACATGCTGATAAATGACTAAACTCACTCTTAACTGGTTTGTTTTTGAGGTGTTGCTTTTGTTTTTTTGCATGTGTTTATCTAAATTGATGTCTATTTGGCCATTATGTCATATTTTGTGGCTGTTATTGCTTATTATTTTGTTTGTCTTAACTATAAACTAACGTTATTAGATTGATTCAACACTGTAATATTAGGTTTTTATAAATGACATCATTACCTGTAGTTATTGGCATGGGCGGTATAAATGCCGCTGGTCGTACATCATTTCATCAAGGTTTTCGCCGTATCGTTATTGATAAAATTAATGCCGAGGCGCGTGAAGAGACCTTTGTTGGTTTAGCTAGCTTAATGAAGTTAGTTTCTCTAAAAAACGGGACGTTGGTTGATCAGCAAGGAGAAGTAATTGCTGCTAATGAAATTGAAGCTAAGTTAGGACAACAAATTCTTGATGGTACTTTGATTCGAAAAATTGAGAAGAACCATTTTGATGTTGATGCGACTCATTGGCATCAAAAAATGCATGTTCGTCCTATAAACAAAAATATTTGTTTTGAATTGCGCGCTAAAGAATTACCACACCCTTTACCTCATGCATGGCAAGTGACTGATTTAGGTGAAGGTAAAGTTAGTGTTGAAATTCCAGAACACTTAACAATTACTCATGATGCTTATCGTGATAACCCAGTTAAAGCCGCAGGTCAAATGCCAACAGGCTTTGAGCCAGGCGCACTTTACAATAGTCGTTATCAACCGCGTGGTTTGCAGGCTACCATTTTTGCGGCAACTGATGCCATTCGTTCAACGGGGATTGAGTGGGATGCTATTTTAGATAAAATTTGCCCAGACCAAGTAGGCACTTATTCAGCTTCAGTTGCAGGGCAAATGCAGCAAGAAGGCCTTGGTGGGCTATTGAAAAACCGTTTGACAGGGGCAAGAGTCAGTACTAAACAGTTGGCGTTAGGATTAAATACCATGACGACCGATTTTATTAATGCTTATGTTACAGGCAATGTTGGCACAACATTTTCTTCATCGGGTGCCTGTGCAACATTTCTTTATAACTTGCGCTCTGCTGTGCAAGATATGCAAGCGGGTAGAATTCGTGTTGCGGTTGTTGGTAGTGCTGAAGCACCTGTCACACCTGAGATTATTGAAGGCTTTGGCAATATGAGCGCCTTAGCTAATGAAGAAGGGCTGAAAAAATTAGACAAAAGCGATAAAGCAAATCATCGCCGTACTAGTCGTCCATTTGGCGATAACTGTGGTTTTACTATTGGTGAAGGTGCACAGTTTGTTGTGCTAATGGATGATGCACTTGCTATTGAAATGGGCGCAAAAATAATGGCTTCAGTCGCAGATGTTTTTGTTAACGCTGATGGTTATAAAAAATCTATCACAGCACCTGGCCCAGGCAATTATATTACCATGGCGAAATCAGTGGCATTAGCACAAAGTGTTTTAGGCAAAGAGGCATTACAAGAACGTAGTTTTATTTTGGCTCATGGCTCAAGCACTCCACAAAACCGTGTTACAGAATCATTAATTTATGATCGAATTGCTGCAAGTTTTGATATTAATAACTGGCCTGTAGCTGCACCAAAAGCTTTTGTTGGTCATACTATTGGTCCTGCAAGTGGTGACCAAATGGCAATGGCATTAGGTATATTTAGTGATAACATTATGCCTGGTGTTACCACTATTGATAAAGTGGCTGATGATGTGCATAACGATCGTTTAAATATTGCTACGGATCATTGGCATTGTGGTGATATGGATGTTGCGTTTATCAATTCGAAGGGGTTTGGTGGTAATAACGCTACCGCAACAGTATTCTCCCCGAAAGTTACCTTAGCTATGATGAACAAGCGTTATGGTGAACAGGCTATGAATGAATATCACCAAAAACTATCGCTTGTTGAACAAGCACAAGATACTTATCGCCAACGTGCCAACCAGGGTGAATTTGATATCATTTATAAATTTGGTGAAGGGTTGCTTGATGAAAACTCGATCGAAATTAACGATGAAAGTTTAAGTTTTACCGAATTTAAACATAAGATTGCTTTACCAACAGAAAACCCTTTTTCCGATATGGTCTAATACTATAAATTGAGAAAATAAATTTTGGAATTATAAAAAGCAGCTATGGCTGTTTTTTTTGTTTTTCGATTATGGTCAATTTGGGGTAAAATAATTGATTATTCTATTTGGTGATGTGTATGACCATTAATATTAAAAATATATCAGAAACGGAAATCACCTGTTCAAACTGTCAGGCTTGCTGCTGCCGTTTAGAGGTTATGCTTATCTCCGATACTGGCGTTCCTGACAAACATATTGCTATAGATAAATGGGGTAGTGAAACTATGTTGCGCTTAGAAGACGGTTGGTGCTCAGCTTTAGATCGTGAGACGCTTATGTGTTCGATTTATGAAAATCGCCCTTGGAATTGTAGAGAGTTTGAAATGGGTTCATATGACTGCCGTGATGAACGAGCTTTATCGGTTGACCATGCTATTGTTTTTTAAAATGGATATTTAAGTGAAACTTGATAGATATGATATTAAATCAGAAAGCCCTTCGGTTGATGAGTTTTTAAATTTGAGAAGTCAAATTGGCTGGGGTGTAATGGATTTTAATTTAGCTCGTACTAGTTTAAAAAACTCTCTATTTCACGTAACCCTTAGAGAAAACTCTAAACTTATCGGTATGGGGCGAGTTATTGGTGACGGAGCGATGTATTTTTATATTCAAGATGTAGTTGTAGACCCCCAATATCAAAATGCAGGAATTGGCTCTGCTCTTATGGCGAGTATTGAGGATTATTTATCAGTTACTGCTAGAAAAGGCGCTACTATTGGATTATTAGCCGCAAAAGGAAAAGAGGGTTTCTATTCTCGTTATGGTTATATCGAGCGACCAAATAATTCTTTAGGTAATGGTATGTGTAGGTTTGTATAAGTTAGATCTAACTATAAATTCAGATTAGTAAACTATTACAAGCTATTCTAACTGGTATTTTATTTAATATTAATGAGTGAATAAACTATGAAATCAGTATCTTTAGTTCTTGGTAGTGGCGGTGCTCGTGGTTTGGCACATATTGGTGTAATTCATTGGTTGGAAGAAAATGGTTACCATATCCAATCCATTTCTGGTTGTTCTATGGGGGCGCTCATTGGAGGGATTTATGCAGCAGGTAAGCTGGGTGAATTTGAGAGCTGGGTTCGTGCCATTACAAAATTAGATATTATCACCTTACTCGACATGTCTTGGAATAAAAGTGGCTTAGTTAAAGGCGATAAAATAATTAACACCTTGATAGATCTTGTCGGAGATTTAAAAATTGATGATTTATCGATTAGCTATACTGCAGTAGCTGCTGATGTAAATGAAGAAAAAGAGGTTTGGATAAACTCTGGGCGATTGTTTGACGCTATACGTGCCTCAATTTCTCTGCCCATGTTTTTTACGCCCCACTATTACAACGGTGCACACTTAATTGACGGTGGTGTACTTAATCCAGTCCCTATAGCTCCAACATTCAGTGACGATACTGATATCACTCTGGCAGTCAACCTTGGTGGTAAATTAAATGAAGTCTCTGGTGAATTAGATGTTCATGACCTTCTAATTAACAAAAATAATGATGGAATAAGTGAAAAAATCACAAGGTATATTCAACAATTTACAAAGAAGGTTGACCTACCAAAGAACGTTGACTGGGGAGCCTACGAAATAGCTAATCAGGCGTTTGATGCTATGCAAAGTACGATAGCAAGACAAAAACTTGCGGCTTACCCTCCAGATTTATGCATTGAAATTGCGCGTAATGCTTGCGGTACATTTGAATTTGCTAGAGCTGACGAAATGATTGCCTTAGGTTATCAAAAGGCTCAAGAGTGTTTTACTAAAAGCGTTGTATAGATTTATACCATAGTTGAATTTGTCAGAATTTTTTTTGACAGGTTTTATAGTGGAATTTAACCAAAATCGACAACTAAATGTGCTTAGCTGTCGACTTTGGCTATTTACTAATTGCTCTCAACTATAGTGGGTTTTGTTGTGAAGGGCTTGATTCCAAACTCAGGGTAAACTTCACTTGGGAAATAAATTGCACCACCTTTTGAAACCATCGATACTGTCTTGATAGCGCGAAGGTCTGATATTGGGTCACCAGGCACTAAGAAAAAGTCAGCAAGTTTGCCTACTTCTATACTGCCAAGCTGATCACCATAACCTAAATAGTTGGCCATGTCATACGAGCCTCTGCGCAATACTTCAGCATTAGACATACCTATTTTTTTAAATAGTTCTAACTCTCTGTGTAGTGCAAAAGCGCCACCTAGATCAGTACCCGGAACTAGGAAAATTCCCTTTTTATGCATCAAAGCGAGTGTTTCAATAATTTTATCAAAAGCCAATTGGTAGGCGGTATCTTCTTCCTTATCAGCAACATTTAATAAGCCTACTTTCGCACTTCTTTGAACGCCGACAGGCATGTTGTTGATATAATCTTTTGTGCCAATTCGAGTCTCACCATTTCTAGCCGTTAAGCCAAATTCATGAATGACAATGGTGGGATCTACAGCGATGTTTTTTGCGGCCATGGTGTTTAAGGTATTCTGTACTTTTTCGCTATTAAGATCCAAGTCGACAAAACGTTTCATTCCCGTAATTCGATAAAGCGTGCGTGTATCTTCCTCTCTATCTAACACCCAGCTGAGCATACCTTGGTTTATGTGGGTGATTTCGTCGTATCCTGCGGCAATCATTTCATCAACTGTTGAGAATGCAGGAATATGCCCAGTCACGCGCATGCCATACTTTTTAGCAGCTTTCGCCATGGCTGGTACCCAATCACCATTAACTGAACTGTATATTTTTATTTGGAAGTAACCGCCTTTTTCACCATACATATTAACTAGGTCAACTGCTTCTTGCTCAGTTGAAGCTATTTCACCAGTTGCATTTGAAAACTCGCTTTTACCTTCAATAAAGCCGCTTTTAGTAATACGTGGGCCAATAACTTGATTACTTTCAATTTTATCAATCAAGGGGTCGAGTATTTCTATCTCATTGCCCATGTCTCTTACTGAGGTTACACCTGCCATCACATTAAGTAAGGCGTCGTTATCGCTCATGTGGCCATGCATTTCATATAAACCGGGAATTAACGTGCCCCCATTGCCCTCAATCAGAATTTCTCCTTCTTTAGGAGCACTAACCAATGGCTCGATAGCCGTAATTTTATCTTTATCAATCAGCACCGATTGAGAAGCCGTAAGTTGCATGTTAACTGGATCAAATATTCTGACATTGTTAATGCGCACGGGGCTCTCAAATTGGTGTGTTGCCTTCTTCGCAATTTTTTCAAATCGGCTTGCGTTCAAGTTAGTCGCTAGATCGCTCAAAACCTTATTTTGTTTTTCAAATCCTTCACGAATAATAACAGCACGTGGTGACAAATAACCAAGCATGTGATGGCTGTCATCAAGTGCAATATAGCTGGGGTCAAGCTCAATGCCGTTGATTGCATAAATTGTCGCACTGACCATAACATTGTTAATATCTCTAAGCTCAACCTTTTCAACTTGGGTGATGGTAAGCTCGCCAGAAGGTAATGCGGTGATTGAATTGCTAGGCTGTTCTAGTAAGGCTTTTGCATATATGTAAAGCGCATACGGACTCGCATTTTGCGCAATGTATACAGCATTGTTTTCAAATTTGGCGCTGCCGCTTTCAGCTGAGCTTTGCCAATTCGCCATATTGTCTTGCAAGCTAAACTGTTCATCAACTTCATTCCCAAAAACTGTTTTTCCGGTAATGCGCCAATCAATTGGCAAGCCTGTATCTGATAACTTTAGAACTTCTTTGCTGCTAGCTCCACGACCGTTATTACTATAAGAATAGTCAATATTGATAGTTTCAGCATTGCGATTAACTAACATTCCACCGACATCTGTACCACCTAGTATTAATCTAAATTTCTCTTGATTGGGAAGTGGATTTTTTACTGAATCAAGTGCTTTATGATGTTGTGAACAACCAAAAATCCCTATCAACATGAGGCTACAGATAAATGATTGAATGGTTTTCACCGATATTTGAATGTGCATGGCAATACTCTTTATTCTTATAATTTAAGTATATGAGAATAGACGCTTGAAATGATCTATGCAACTGAGTGCTATAAAACTAGCCTAATAGGGTAATAAAGGATCACTGCACTAAAATTAATTAGGTTAGCATTTAGATTATCCTACGTTAGGCGATTGTGTTCTTGGACGCCACTGCCACCATTGTTGCTCACCCTCTTCTACATCTTTTTCGTAAAAGGGCGAGCTTTTTTGTAACTTGTTTTGCGTGTTAGTTTTTTGCTCTTTTGTTTGAAAAATATCCCACGTCACTAAATAGTCAGGGTTGGTGATTTTGACACCTTTTTGACTGGTGTCAAAATCACCTTTAGGCGCGGTAAACCAACAGGATAAATCGCTTGGTACAATAAAATTAGCACCTTTACCTTTGCCATAAGATGAAGGGGAACTAACAGATAGTTCAACTGTTATACCTAGCTCACTATCTACACTAACAACTCGACCAGCGAGTATGTTTTGCTTTAGTTGTTCACCTTGAACGTTAAAGTAGCTTAATCCTATTAAGCAGTTTTTGTTCAAGGTGTCTTCAATTTTCTTTAACATTAATTATCTCTATTGAATTATAAATTACTAGCTCATGGTTAATGAGCTAGCGGCGCGACACCCGTAGCTGGATTGTCGGCTAAACCTGTGTCACGTGCATGTTCTTCAAAGCTTTTGTTTTTCCAGAAGAAAGCGCCTGGCATGGTCGTTGGTATTACTAAAATATAGAACAAGGCTCTGCCAATTAAAGCAGTCAAACAGTTTAATAGGGCTAATGCCAACCAAGGCAATAGTAAGTCATAGCTGCTAACACCTGAAAGTTGGAGTGCGAGTAAGATGGTTGCTGCAATTATATTTAATCCTAGCAAACTATTGCGCAGCAAATAAGTTTTGCCAAACGTAGTACATTGTACATAATGAGCTGCGCCACCTTCATTGTCACTTCGATTTAAATCATGGTTGTGAACCACTAAGCCTATTGCTTCAATTATCAGTCCTAAAGTAAACATGCTAGTAAAAACTAACACCGTTTCATCAATAGCAATCTCCATGGTTAGTAAGGTGCTGAGTACAATTACACCAGAAACCAGTGCGCCTAAAGATAAACTATTACCGACAAAAGCGGTTGCGGTTTGTAAGTGATCCCAAAAAGGCCTGGCTTTAATTTGATAACATTTGTTCATGTAAAATAAGCCAACAGCGCCTGAAATCAAGGTAAATAGTCCTGTACCCGTAACGATACTTTTTAAAGGTATCCCTTGGGTTAAGTTAACTAAATCCAAACCTAGGCTCTGCTGAGTAAAATTAACCAACCATGTGTTGTTAGGTAGTGCAAATAATGCTGTTAGTCCACAACCTGCGCTGAACATGGCTAAACCAAAACCTTCACGCGCCATGGGCGAATAACGTAAATTGTTAAAACCACGATAAAAACGCATGGGTTTACCAAGATGAGTTACGCTCATTAGTAGTGCAAAACTAGTCATTACTAAGGAAAGGACTATTAGCGGTAAATACAAATCAGAGTCAACAAAACTAATGAATGCTTCAATACCGAATAGCGAACCAATGAAGGGAATGGCAAATGTTCCTAATGCTGCTTGGGAAAATAGGGTAAACAATACCAAAGGGTTTTCACGAGAGTTTAAACGAGAAAAATTCCAACTTTTGTCAACGCCTACTTTTTGATCTATTGCTGGTTTATAGTTACCTTCCTTATCTTTATGATACTTCACTGGCATGCCATCGGTGCGGGTCATTTCATCAGGCAAGTCTCTAACTTGTTGGAAACGAATATTTGGGTGAGTAATCTCTGGATCAGGAAACCCAGGAATATTAGTTTTACACTGTTGACGGTTTTCAGGGGTATTTTCTATCACGCCAAAATCAAGGGCATTGCCAACACAAGCAGAAACACATGCGGGTTTTAAACCAACTTCTAAGCGATCAACACACATATTACATTTCGATACCTGACCTTTTACAGGGTCAAGTTGTGGTGCATTGTATGGACAAACCCAAGTACAATAACCACAGCCAAAACAAGTTTCAGGATCTTGCAATACAGCACCATATTCAGCATGTTTAGTGTAAGCACGAGTTGGGCAGCCTTTTAAACAAACAGGGTCATCACAATGATTACATGCCATGGAAATATTCATTCGTTTGTAGTCAGGATACGAGCCCCCCTCAACGTAGCCTACAGATCGAAAAGCTAAATGGGCCGGGTTGTCATTTTTTTCTGAACAAGCTGATTCACAGGCATGGCAGCCAATACAGTTGTCAGCGGTAAAGAAGAAGCCATGCTGTTTATTACGGTTTGGATTACTGCCCACTTCAGGGTTTTCATTTATGAACATAGGCCGTTGAGCTGGTTCGTCAGTTAACTCTACTAAATCAATTAGCTGCCCATAACGGTTTTCTATCGCGATTTCGTCAGGCGTGAGTGCATGATCGGGCAGAAAAGCATAATCTTGTTCTTGAGTACGTACTTGCCAATGATCTGAACGCCCTTGCTGTTCTTTATTTTCAACCTTAATATTAGTTGACTTTCTAGGGTTGAAAATCTCTACTGATAAGGTCGATTCAACTTGTGGTTCTTTTATAATTTTGTTCATTATTATTACCTTAGGTAATCGCTATATATTGCTAAAACTCACGACGTTCAACATTAAGTTGTGCAGCTTCGATTTGCTGCGCGGCATCTAATACTTCAATACGGACAGAGCATTGTTTGAATGCTGGCTGTCTTGAGTAGGGGTCGAGTAACCCTAGTGTTAATCTGTTAACACAGTCGTGATAATGAAAAGGCACAAACACCATATTGCGAGGCACCCGCTGGGTTAATTGCACCATCACTACACTGTCACCACGACGGCTAGTTAAACGAACATAACCCATGTGTTTAACGCCTAAGTCTTTGGCGGCATCAGGGTTCATTTCCATATAAGGTGTTGGGCTGAATTTATTACAGTTACCTATTTTTCCGGTACGAGTTCTGGTGTGAAAATGTTCAACCACACGACCAGAATTCAGCCAAAATGGGTAGTCTTGACAAGGTTGTTCATTGTTATTGTAAAAATAGACAGGTATCAGGTTGGCTCGACCGTTTGCGGTTTGAAACTTACCATCCGTATATAAACGTGGCTCACCTTGTAAATTGCCCTTACCATCAACAAGTGCTTCGTCCATTTCTTGACTGTATGGCCACTGAATACCACGGGCTTTAACTATTTTTTCATAACTCATGCCTGAGATATCGAGGGTTCTTGGCTCACCGTAAGCATTCTTGCCTCGAGAAAGGTACTTCATTTCATCAAAAACGCCTTCGGCATGTTCAGGGAAATGAATGTTGTTGCCATTATTAAAGCGTTTTGCCATCTCATTGAAAATCCATAAATCAGGCTGAGAGTTCGCGTAATAAGGCATAATTTTAGAAATTAAATTCACGCGGCGCTCGGTATTGGTATGACAACCTTCTTTTTCTGACCACACAGAGGCAGGTAAATACACATGGGCGTATTGGTTTGTTTCAACATCACTGTACACATCTTGCACGATGAGAAAATCTAATTTTTCTAATATTTTACGAATGCGACCAGTATTGGGCATTGAGGTCATGGGGTTGGTCGCTACTAGCCATAATCCTTTGATTTCACCCGTTTCAATAGCAGAAAAAATATCTGTTTGTTGCAAGCCGCGCTTTTTTGGTAAAAATTCAGGATCTATGCCCCAAAAATCTGCTATTTCTTGGCGATCATCAGGATTTTCTAAATAACGATATCCAGGTAAACCTGAGCAAGAAGACCATTCACGAGTACCCATAGCGTTACATTGCCCCGTGATAGATAAGCTAGTGCCACCTTTCTTACCAATATTGCCAGTGATAAGGTTTAAGTTATTGATGTTAGCCACACCGTCAGAGCCATGGGTTGATTGGTTGATGCCCATAGTCCAAATGCTCATTGCGGCAGGCGCTTTGGCATATAAGCGGGCGACACTACGAATGGTATCTTCATCGATGCCACAGATATGTTGTGCTGACTTAGGATTATAGTCTTGCACTAAGGTTTTAATTTCATCAAAGCCTTGAGTGTGAGCATCTATATAAGCTTGATCTTGTAGTTCTTCATTAATGATGACATGCATCATAGCGTTGATTAGTACACAATCAGTGCCGGGTGTGATTGGCAGATGAATATCAGCAAATTGGGCTAGCATGGTAACGCGAGGATCAACCACGATGAGTGGAAACTTACGTTTTTCTAGCGCTTCTTTTAAGCGCCAGTAAATAATAGGGTGTTGCTCAGGTAAGTTAGAGCCAAAAGCCATTAAACAGTGAGTATGTTCAAAGTCATCATAACAACCAGGAGGACCGTCTGCGCCGAATGAGCGTTTATAGCCACTTACCGCCGAAGCCATACAAAGGGTAGTATTGCCATCGTAATTATTACTACCGATACAACCACGGGCAAGTTTACCCAAGGTATAGAACTCTTCTGTAAGCAACTGACCACTTGAAACTATGGCAAAGGCATCACGACCATATTTTTTTTGAATTTCTTTGATTTTCTGTGCGCTTGTGTCTAATGCTTGAGCCCAGCTAGTTTCTTTAAATTCTTCAAAGTGTTGACCACGAATTAACGGCTCAGTACCACGACCAGTGCTTTCGAATAATTCATGTTCAAGTAAACCTTTAATGCATAGTTTGCCACGGTTTACATCAGCGCCAGCATGACCTCGGGTAGTGACAATTTTTTTCTCTTCATTTAAGCCAATTTCTATAGAACAGCCAGTAGAGCAATAATTACAAGTAGTGTAGTGCCATTCTTTAACTTTTTTATTTGGAATTGAGATGGGTTTTCGATTTTTTCGTCCAAACAACATAGATAAACCTTAATAGATAAAAACAAGAATAACTCTTGTTTTTGTTAGTTTTATTACTCGTAGCAATATTTAGTCCAAAACGATTAAGCTATATTTTTCAGTCTCTTAGTTGTTTTTTGATTCTTGGTGTTGCGCAGTTATAGTGTTATTGCTCTACTTTAGTGCGTTGTCTTTGTTCACAAAATATGCAGTGTATAGATTGCTGTGCAATTTATGTGTGAGAAAAGGTAAGGGAAGCTGTTAAGTTACCTGTTAGAAACCAGTGTTGCTCTAGCGATAATTAACATGTTTTAATTAACAAAATGACTATGTAATAACGCTTTTTCTAAACAAACACACTGATAAAATGCCGATGATAAAACCAACATTATTGTATATTTATGATCCTATGTGCAGCTGGTGCTGGGGATATCGAACTACTTGGCAGGTTTTACAAGAAAAACTTTCATCAAAGGTTGAGATAAAATACCTTGTTGGTGGATTAGCCACGGATAGCGATGAGCCTATGCCTGAGACAATGCAGCATTTCTTACAGCAAACATGGCATAACATTGCAGAGCAATTAGGTTGTGAATTTAATTTTGACTTTTGGCGTAAGTGCCAACCAAGGCGATCAACATATCCAGCATGTCGCGCGGTTATTGCAGCCAGAGAGCATGGTTTAGAGCAAGCGATGTATTTAGCTATTCAACAAGGCTATTATTTACAAGCAAAAAATCCATCAGATAATTCGACCCTAACCGTTATTGCGAGTTCATTTGGGCTTGACGCTAACGCCTTTGGGCAGGCGTTAAAAAGCGAAAAAGTTAATCAACAATTATTGACCGAAATTGCTTATGTAAGGCAGTTGCCAATTAATGGTTTTCCATCTCTTGTGTTAGCAATCAATAATCAGTTTATCGCCATTGAGTTAGACTATAAACGTTGGAAAACTAGTTATGACAGCATCATGGAGCATATTAAATCTAGTTAACCTGAACTCGATGTATGGACTCAAGTTAGTTAGGATAAATATTTAATTTTGGTTAAAACAGTTCAATGGCAAAGCCAGTGATACAAGCTGTAGCAAAAACCACGAAAATAAAAGCAAACAACAGTGGCCAGTGAAACATTCTTTTCATCATTATCATTTCGGGTAAGCTCGCTCCTGCTCCAGCCACGGTTAAAGAAATAACTGCTCCTGCCGCCATGCCTTTTGCCATTAACGAAGTGGCAATAGGCACTATGGTTGAGGCTCGCACATAAAGAAATACCCCAATAACTGCGGAGGCAGGTATTAGCACTAATAGACTTTGTTCTGTAAATTTTGCCAAGCTATTGGTTGGCACATAACCATGCAAAACTGCACCAACGGCAACACCAATAGCCATATAAGGAGCAAAGCTTACAAACTGCTTAACTGTTTCTATCATTAATTTTTTTCCAGCAGATTGAGGCGATTTTCTTCGGTTGGTGCTACTACAGTTTGAACTAGAAGATACCTTTGAAGGTGTATTGTCTGAGCATGCGCTATTCTTACTGTTATCCTTATAAATATCTTGTCTAATGAAGCGTTGAAAATTTAGCTTTTCTAAAAAGAAGCCACTTATTACCGCAAGAAGTACAACAAAAATGGAATAGATAATGGTAATTTTTGCTCCAAAGCTTATCCAAAACAGTCCAATGATAAAGGGGTTAAGCAGTGGTGATGTAAATAAAAATGCCATAATTGGACCAAAGGATGCGCGTGCTTGAATAAGGCCTATGGTCATAGGCAATGTTGAACAACTACAAAATGGTGTGGCTGCACCAAGACCCACCGCAATGCTGTAACCTCGGTTACCGCTGAGTAATTTTTTTACTTTTTGTGGCGGTAGTTTTTGGTTTATTACACTGACGAAAAAGCTAATGACAATGAATAATATTGCCAGTTCGCTAAAAGTGGTAATAAAAAACTCCAATGCATTCGATAATTGATTTGACATATTTAATCCTAATTTCACATTTAAACTATATTTCTAGATTTGTCGAAATATTATAGTTCTGGTATTATCGAAATGTCAAAACTTTTATGAAGAAATATGATGAAACCAGATCACAACAATGATGAAACTTTAAACATAGTCTCAGCTCGATTAGCTGAACTAGGGCATCCCATTCGATTAAGTATTTTTAAATTATTGGTAAAAGCGGGCAAGGAAGGCGTGAGTGTTGGTGATATCCAACAGCAGGTTGATATTCCTAGTTCAACTTTATCTCACCATATTGCCAAACTACTCAAAGTTAATTTAATAACGCAAAGAAGGGAAAGTCGAACGCTGTATTGTATTCCTCAATTTGATGCACTTGGCGAAGTGGTTCAATATTTAATCGATGAATGCTGTGTTGGTGAAAGCTAGAGTAATGCCTCAGGCAATAGAATAAATTTAGGATAGATTAAAAGGTAAGGTCGACAGTCAGCCATATAGCTCGGGGCTCTTCTATCCAACTGGCAACTGGTATTGTTGAATAATTGATTGATTTGTGCCGTGTATTATTATCGAAATTTATCAGGTTTTGACCATAAAGAGATATCTGGGTATTTTTATAGTAAGGAAGCGCCCAGACTATAGATGCATTAAAGCGGATATTTCGGCCAAAAGGATCATGCTGGTTCATTACTTGATTGTAATCGTCTAAACTTGCTAAACCTGCATTATAATCTTCTAGTTTACTTGGTGATAAACTGCCCTGATCTACCTTGCTATATGCATTATTGTACATAGTAAACAGATCATCACCATATTGAAGATCCCAAAGGACTTGTGTATCAAAATGTAATGTTAGCTGTGAACCTATTTGAATGTCAGCCCAAAACTTAGTGGTATTGTCAGACCAAAAAGTAAGACTGTCACCAGTACTGGTAAACAGCAAAAAATCTTTTTTAAGAAAAAAATCAGATAAACTAACTTTTTGGCTGGTTGAACCATCAGGCTCAGCGGCAATAAAATTCCAATCATTTAGTTTTAAGAATGAATGATTAAATCCTAAGGTGAAATTACCGTGTTGATAGGCTAGCTCTAACTCTATTCCTGTTGTTTTTTGTTTGCCAACTAGCTCAGACTTTGTACCACTCCAAGAAATTATTTCTGCATCATATTGATAAGCGGTAATAGTGCTATGTAAGGAAGCGTTATGGGTTCTAATATAAGACAACTCAAAACCTTCAATTGTTTCAGGACTACTTGTCTCTCCTTCAAGCTCCTCAATGTATAATTCGATCATGGTATTCATTCTTAACGAACGTTGCCAACTAAGCTTTAAAGTATTGTTTTCATCAAGGTGTGAAACCAGTGCAAAACGAGGAGAAAACATCGTTTTAGTAAAGTCATTTTTATCCGTTCTGGCTGAAATGATTGCCCTAGTGTCAGGCGAAATAAAATACTCAAACTCAGCCATTAATGAAAAAGTATTAGCTGACCAACCGTCATTAAACTCAACAATATCACTATCTTTTATGGTGCCATTTCTTCCGTTGCCACGATATAAAGAGTCTTCGGTAATAAAGTTTCGTTTGTTGCTACCTGCTCTAAATGTATTTGCTGATTTATGCCAAGGCTTTTTCAAGTAGTCGTGAGAGTATTCAAGACCGGCAGATATAGATGCTTTTTCTGGCCATTGATAATTAAGAATTGAGCGGAGAAACCATTCATTCTCAGAATAATTTCTTGTTCGGTTTAAAATATCATTATGATTTAATTTTGTTTGCTTAGCATTGGTTCTATATTGGTTTTCAGAGTCAAAACTGATTAAGCTTTTAAGTTGCAAGTTGGTGCTAAACTGATGTTCATTTTCTAAATTAACGAGTAGGTGTTGATCAAGAAACTCATGGGTTGCGTGCTCGCCATCGAGATAGTTTTTTGTCGTTACTGTGCCAATATTCCCCGCAGATGTATAACGGGCAAGGAAGTGCCACTCTTTCATGAATGTTGCATCAATAGATACTTTTACTTGGGGTTTATCATCGGTGTCATGATAAAACTTAGCGACTGTATTTGCATCTGAGTTACTAAAGGCATCAGTTCCTTTATAGCCATGTTCGCCATTTCCCGAAAGTTGATATATTTTTAAACCTTCGTAACCATCAGTTTCAAATATGCTGAAATGTGCTAGCCATTGTATTTTTTCACTATTTACACCGTAATCGACCGACACTCCTTTACTGTTATAATCAGGGTTGTACATTCCTCTGATTTTGAATCCTTCGATCATTCCGGCACTTTTAGTGATTAAATTAATGACCCCTGAGATAGCTCCGGGGCCGTGAGTTACTGAACCCGGGCCCATCACTACCTCTATCCGGTGAAGATCTGTCATGTCCCAATTATTTAACTCTGCAACTGAGCCTTGATCAGATTTTTGGTTAATAGGGCGACCGTTAACTAATAATAATGTGCTGTAATTTCTACTTCCTAAACCGCGAATGCGAAGTTCACCGCCATTAGCTGAACTGTCAAAAAACATTAACCCAGGGACATATATTTCGAGCAGATCTCTTACATTTCTTGCTGGTGTATGTGCTATTTGTTCCTGAGAAATAATAATAATTGACGAGGGTGCTTCAGATTTTGGCAAAGCTGATAAAGTAGCGCTATTAACTCTTATGTTCATTAGCTCCTCAAGTGACAAGGACAATAAATCATCCGCCGTATCGGCTTGCGTCTGAGTAGGCAGCAAACAGAATAACGAAACTAGTAATAGGGCAGATCGTTTTATAGTGTTCCCCCTGTACTTTGCATTGGTCATCGCACTGCCATGAATTTTGTAAACTAATGTTATAGGTTAAGTATAGATTATGAATAGCAAGTATTGATTAAATTGTGTTGAATAGGTTTTTTGCACAAGGTGATGAACCTATTGATTACAGTGCTGTCTATCTAACACCTAATGTTAAAAAAGTGTTACTACATTTGTGTTAGACGGATTTGTAATAGAAGGAAATGTTTTAGAGCATAGGCCATTAGAGGCTGCTAAGGCAAAAACGCATCCGTTAAAAAGAGCATATCTTGCGATTTTAGTTTCTATAGTTGTTCATCTACTGTTGGCACTTCTATTGTTTTCAATTTCAGAAAAACAGCAGCCGAAACAGGTTGAAATTACCAAAAAAGCCATTAAAAGTTATTTATATAAAAGGCCGTCTAAGCCAGTAATAGCAGAAGTAGTGGTAGACAAACAAATACTTGAAGAACCTGAAGTAAAAGAGGAAATCAAAGTAGAGGAAAAACCTGAAGTAGTTAAGCCAAATAAAGTGGCAAAAAACGATTCTTCAACTGTTGTTGAATCATCAGAATCCAAATTTACATCAAGCAAAAAAATACAAAAGCCAATTCAAGCAACGTTTTCAGCATACAAGCAGTTAAGCAGCTTGCGAAACTCGATTAATGAAAAAATGATGGCAGATGAGTTATCAGATCTACAACAATTTAGATCGCCTTCTGTAATGCATGGAGAGCAAATTCCTGTTCCACATTCAACAGAACAGTTAACGCCAGAGCAAGAGCGAGAGAAGAAAACCACCAGAATATCGGATGATATCTCAATCACCAAGTATGATAATGGTATTTGCACCATTGAAAGAGAGCAGTTTCTCGGTAGCCCGGTTGAAGGCTCTAGCTCTGCTTTTGCTTGTGGGGAAAGTCAATTTGATAAAGGTTTTCGTGAGCACATGAAAGAAGTACGAGATAAAATAATGCCAACAAAAAACAAATAAAACTGTACATAAAAACAGTGTTGTAGCTATACTTCACTTATCATTAGATTAGTGTGAATAATTGTTGAAATTATATATTGCTGAAAAACCCAGTTTAGGACGAGCTATTGCTGCTGCGTTACCTAAACCTCACAAAAACCACAAAACTCATATAGAAGTTGCAAATGGTGATGTAGTGAGTTGGTGTGTGGGTCATATTTTAGAGCAAGCTGATCCGCAAGATTACAATGAAAGCTTTAAAAAATGGTCAATGGATACTTTGCCCATCGTACCTGAGCAATGGCAATTAAAACCTATTACGCGCACTCGATCTCAGTTAACAGTATTGCGTAAACTTGTTAAGCAAGCCGATTCTATTATTCACGCGGGTGACCCTGATAGAGAAGGCCAGCTTTTAGTTGACGAAGTTATTGATTACTTTAAAGTTTCTAAAGTTAAAAAAGAAAGTGTTAAACGCTTGCTTATCAGTGATTTAAATTTACCTGCCGTTAAACGTTCACTTAACTCACTGAAAAATAATCAAGATTTTATGCCATTGTCAATTTCTGCATTAGCTCGCTCAAGAGCTGATTGGCTCTATGGACTTAATTTAACTCGAGCTTATACTTTGCAGGGACAAAAGCAAGGTTACCATAGTGTACTGTCTGTGGGGCGAGTTCAAACACCCCTTCTTGGATTAGTGGTGCGACGTGAACAAGCAATAAATAACTTCGTTTCTAAGCCATTCTATCAAGTGTTAGCTCACCTGAGTTTAGGTAAAGATCTAGTAAACGAAAATGACTGCTTTACGGTCAAATGGCAACCTAGCGATGCTTGCCAGCAGTATTGTGATGAAGATGGGCGGGTTTTAGTTAAGGGGCTAGCTGATAATGTTGTTGCTAGAATCGATAATCAACCAGCCATTGTTGAAAGTATTAACACAGAGCAGAAACAGCAAAATCAGCCATTGCCTTTTAATTTATCGAGTTTACAAATTTCAGCCGCCAAGCTGTTTTCAATGAACGCAAAATTGGTACTTGATGTTTGTCAGGCGCTTTATGAAAAACACAAACTTATTACCTACCCGCGCTCAGATTGTCGGTACCTGCCTAAAGAACAAATAAAACAAGCTTCGAGCATTATAAGTATGTTGTCTGCGTCAAATCTACCTTGTAGCGAACAAGCAACCAATGCTGATGATTCCATTAAAAGCAAAGCATGGAATGATAAAAAAATCACAGCTCATCATGCGATTATTCCATCTGAAAAGTCACCTAAAAATATCACTCTCAACTCTTTTGAAAAAAATATTTACTTGTTGATTGTCAGGCAGTATTTAGCTCAGTTTTATCCCGTATATCGATACCAACAAACTAAGCTTAAAGTAAAAATTGCCGGAGGTTTATTTACAACGAGTGCTAAAATGGAGCAGCAGCAAGGTTGGAAAGTACTTTTTCCAACTAGCAACAAAACACCGGCAGAGGAGAATAATATGCTTCCAGTATTAAATGAAGGGCAAGTTTTACACTGTCAACGTGGAGAGTTAATTGAAAAACATACATCACCACCGGAATCATTTACTGATGCTACCTTACTAGCTGCCATGACAGGTATAGCCCGTTTTGTTAGTGATGAGAATATAAGAAAAGTACTGAAAGATACTGACGGTTTGGGTACAGATGCAACACGAGCAGGCATTATTGACTTGCTATTTAAGCGTAACTTTTTACAACGACAGGGGAAAAAAATCGTTGCCACTGACGTAGGAGTAGCACTTGTTAATGCTTTACCCATCAAAGCAACTTTACCTGATATGACGGCACAATGGGAGTCAGAGTTAACTGCTATTTCTGAGAAAAATGCTAGCTATATAAGTTTTATGCAGCCTTTGATTTGTACCGTAACTGATATGATTTTTGATGCTAGTCAGCAGTCTTTTTCTGGTTTACCTAAGGTAGCTTTTAACCCAAAGAAGAGAAGAGGGAGCAAGAAAAAATTTACCAGAAAGTTACCGGTAAAAAAGTCTGGGTGAGGGTTTTATTACATTTAAGGTGATTTGTATCAACAAAACAGTGAACGTTTCTGCTAATTGTTGCTGTTATAAAGCATTTGGTTAATTATTAAGGAGACTATATTTTGCTCAAAGAGTAGTTATCATTAATGTTAAGTAATCGTGAATATAAGAAGGCTTATTGATTATATGTTTAATCATCTGAAGTTAAATACAATTGGTCTTATTTTTAGTGTCTCCTTTGCATTACTTGGTTTATTAGGGATAGTAAATCTTGTTGTTATAGGCTCCAATGTTTCAATTGTGGGCGACTCTTGGAAAACTTACCAAATTGATAGATCTGACAAGACTAAGTTGACTGCATCTTTGCAAGCTGAACTTGGTTATGGTGGTGTTATTCATCATTTTAAAAATTATATCTTAAGAGGTGATGCGAAGTATTTAGATGAAGCAAAAGGTAAATTATTTGAAACTCATGCGTCTATTAATTATTTCTACACTCTAGGGGTAACAGACAAAGAAGCAATTGCATTAAAAGATATTAAGAATACTTTTGCGCGTTATCAGGAACAGCTAGAAATAGCAAAAGAGGCGTTTTTACAAGGAAAAACACCTCAGCAAGTTGATACGTTGGTTTATGTTGATGATGAACTAGCAGTAAAGGGTCTGGAAACATTAAATAAAGAGCAAATTAAGGCAAATGACGAACAGGATAAAAGTAAATATCGATTAATTGTTAAGTTAAGATCTAGCATGGGTTACGATGGCTTTATTCATCATTTCAAGAATGCAATACTTCGCTCAAATATTGACAAACTGAATATTGCAGAAGAAAAATTAGAACACTCTGTTAATTTTTTAAAAGAATATAAAAAGTTAGACTTAACACAAGCAGAAAAGATAGCACTTACAGATATTGCTCTAACCTTCAAACAATACAGTGAAGTAATTAAAAAAGTACGTGAACTTATATTAAATCACTACTCTGCTCATGAAATAGATCAACGAGTAAAGGTAGATGACACCCCAGCCTTGAATGGTTTAATTCGTTTAGATAAAGAAGTATTTCAGCTTACTCAAGCGCGATCAAAAGAAGTTTACGATTTATTAGTGTTTTTAAATAATTTAGTTAGTTGGTTAACGATTTTAATGATTGCAATTACATTAGCCTTAATTACATTTTCACTCTGGTTAATACGTCAGCGTCTTATCCATCCCATAACCTATTTAATTGGCAATATGAGAAAAATTGCTAAGGGTGATTTTTCTATAAAAGTTAATCCTATATCCGATAATAATGAAATAGGGGAGATGGCAAATGCCATTGAAGTTTTTCGTAATAACTCAGCCCAACGTTTGGTTGTAGAAACAAGAATGAAGTCTGTGTTAGAAACAGCCTTAGACGGCATAGTCGTAACGGATAATAAAGGTATTATTACTGCTTTTAATCCTGCCGCTGAAAAGCTCTTTGGCTACAACGAGGGATTTTTAAAAGGTAAGAACGTTAGTATTTTAATGCCTGAACCTCATAAATCTAAGCATGATAGTTATATTGAAAATCGTAACAGCGGAAAATCTCGTCGGGTAGTAGGAGAAGTTGTTCAGCAGCAAGCACTGCGTAGTAACGGTGAATTATTCCCTATAGAGTTGTCACTAAATGAAATGGTAATAGAAGGTGAGTTGTTTTTTACTGGAATGATTAGAGATATAACCGATAGAGTAAGATCAGAAGAAGAAATCAAGAAAATGGCTTTAACAGATTTCTTAACAGGGTTATCAAATAGGCATCATTTTGATAGTAAGATAGAGGAGGCGGTGAGTATATCTAATAGAACAAATCGTTCCTTTGCTTTACTCTTGATAGATATGGATAAATTTAAACCAGTAAATGATACCTATGGACATTTGGTCGGTGATGCTTTGCTCATTGAGGTCGCTAGCCGGCTGAAAAAAGAAAAGCGTGATACTGATACTGTGGCTAGAATTGGAGGCGATGAATTTGCAGTGATTTTAAATCATCTTGAAAGCAGTGAATCTGTGAATGTTCCACTTAAGCGTATTTCTCAAGTTCTGTCACAACCTTATAAAATTGAAGGTCATGATTTAGATGTCGGTGCTAGTATCGGTGTTTCTCTCTTTCCACAACAATCAAAAGACGTTGATGAGCTTTTTAAATTAGCTGACGCCGCTATGTATGAGAACAAATCTAAGTCATCGTTATAAAACAGGTTAAATATCTTTGTAAACTTGTTCTTTCCATTTAGTAAAAAGCACTAATGATAATCATTGATGGAAAAATTAGAAAATAAAGCCGCATTAAAAATCGCAAATTTTTATTTGCCCCTTTTAATTCCATAAAGTGATCGATAACGACAAAACCTTTATAAGTTACCGTTAATGCAATTAATATACTGACCAATGTTGTAGAGGCAAATTGTTCACCTAAAAGGGTATTAAACAATGTTATTGCTATCAATGCCCCTAAATAATACTCTAGACTGCCTAAGCGTTTCATTATAGCTACCTACCTAAGTACATATAATAATGGGAAAATAAGTATCCACATTAAATCTATCATGTGCCAATACACTGCCAAGGCTTCTAAACCTGAGTTTTCTTTTGATGAGTAAGCACCTTTTTTTAAACGAAATATTACCCATAAAATAGCACACGACGCCCAGCCAACATGAATAAAGTGATTGAAGGTCATGTAGTAATATACGGTAAAAAATTCATTTGTACTCGGGCCAAAACCCTGCAAGCTATTCCAATGAAACTCCCATGTTTTTATTATCAAATATAAACAACCACAACTAAAAGCAAACCACAAATAACGCTCGCATTTAATTTTGTTATCTAGCCGAATAAAACTCATAGCTTTAGCCATAAAATAACTACTAGCTAATAATACTATGGTATTCGTAACCCCTAAAGAGGTGTGAAGATTTTGAGGGCTCTCGGAAAAAACCTCAGGATAATAAAACTTAGCAATAAAATAAGCAGCAAAAAAAATGCCAAATTCAGTGAGTTCTGACAATATGCCTACCCAAATAGGAATATTGCCGGGAATTCTTCCTGCATGTTGTACTTCCCAAGACTTGGGGAAAATACCAAGTGAATTATTTATAGGGTTATCTTTCATACTACCTTTGTTTTTCCGCGCAGTTCTTATCTGTAAGTCTAGTCAATAGAAGCTTCATTAAACATTATTTAAATACCAAACGTTTCTTTAACTTTAACTTCAAAGTCTTCATCTGATAATTCTTTCCTTAGTGGTACAAATGATGTCGCTTCAGCACCAACGGGAATGGCAATTAGCGAATTTTCATCTTCTATAATCGCTTTTACTGCATCAGCAATAGGTTGTGGGCTAGGCCCTTCATTAATCGCTTTAGCAACCACAGGAACAAAATGGGCAACTAAGTCTTTATATGGTGAGTTTTCACTGGTTGTTGTTGAATTTGCCACTAAACCTTTTTTAACAAAGTTAGTGCCAAATAAACCTGATTGAATAGAATGAACACGTACATTATACGGTGCCATCTCAAAACGAATAGAGTCGACAAAGCCCTCTACTGCATATTTACTGGCATTGTAGTGGGAAAGAAGTGGTAGCCCCATTTTGCCAAGGAATGAACTGATATTGATTATAACACCAGTTTTAGCCTCACGCATAAAAGGAAGTACAGAGCGTGTCATTTTCATCAAACCAAAAACATTAACGTCGAACTGTTTAAATATTTCTTCATCTGTCACTTCTTCAGCGGTTGATACTAGACCAAAACCTGCGTTATTTACTAAAATATCAATTTTATCTTCTTTAGCGATAATCGTATTAACCGCTGTTTCCATCGAATTTGTATCACATACATCAAGGTAGATATTGTTAACACCTTCAATCTCCGGTGTAGCAAGGTTTTTGTCTCGTGTGCCAGCATAAACGGTATAACCATTTTCATTTAAAAAACGAGCTGTAAGCTCACCCATTCCTGAACTTGCGCCTGTAATTAAAACGACCTTAGTCATAGTGTTTTCCTTGAATTCAATTAGTAGTGATTGTATTGAGGAAATAATACGCGGATTGAGTATTAATTATTATAGGCTTTTATCGCTAGCGGGATTTTTGTGTATCACTATAGGGAGTTTTTTAGGTCTTTTGGGTAAACACCGTAAGTTTTAAAAAAGATGGCGCTAAAGTGCCCTTGGTGCTTGTAGCCTACTTCATTTGCCACTTCGGATACGCTCATCATGTTTTCACGAAGTAGCAAGTTGGCCTTTTCTAAGCGTACCTTTTGAACATAAACGTAAATAGTTGTTTGATATATTTTTTTAAAGTATTTTTTGAGCTTAAAATCATTTGTTCCGCATTGCTTTGCTAGCTCTTTGATTGAGGGTGGTCTTTTATAGGTTTGTAAAATAATTTCTTTTGCTTGAGCTGCTATTTCTATTTCTTCAGGGGTGTGTGCTGTGGGAATATGCAAATCAAGTAATGAAAATCTGTGTATCATATATTCAATGGCTCTATGCTCACTGATCATGCTGTTCATTTTCTCACTATTTTTAGCAGTAACTATTTTATCAATTAAATAAAGGCTTAGTGCATCAGTTGCTGTTTCATTAACAAGTTCAAGGCTGACTTCTTCTTGGAGCTTTTTATGTAAAAAATTAATGGGTTCGTAAGCATTGTCACTCAAGTATCTCTTGATAAAAAAATCACTAATAAATAATATGAATAATTCTGATTTTTTAGCTGGTTCAATGGCTATCTCTATATCTTGGCGTGACGTGGCAAATAGGTAAGTATTATGTTCTATTATTTTAAAGGTGTTTTCAGTTAAATTATCTTTGATCAAACAGTTACCTTGACCAGCAGAAACGATGAAATTCATTCTGTCGAGGTTTTTAAGGCGAAGTACTTTCTCTTCGGATAAAGAGAGCGATATGTCAAAAAAGACTAGGCCATTTGAGATGTCTACGCGAATAACATGCTGCTCATTATGTGTGAGCAACTCAGTTATTTTATAACATCTATCGGTGATGTTAAAAAAGAAACTATCCATTAAGTTTATAGTACTCCCTTACCCTACGTTCAAAATCTTCATCAGAGAGTTCACGACGCATAGGGATAAATTTTCTGGCTTTATCTCCTACGGTTGCTCGTGCTGGTGACGCATCATCTTCAATTGTTTTTAATATAAGTTCTGCGGCTTCTTTTGCTTCATTGCCACCATTTATTTGCGCTAATATACTTGGTATTAGGTTGTTAGCGAGTTTGTTATAAGGACTGCTCTCATCCAAGGTTGAAGTATTAACAACTAAGTTACCTTTGGCAAAATCGGTATTAAAAAAACCGGGCATGATGGAATGAACTCGTATATTAAACGGTTTCAGTTCATATCTGAGTGAGTCAGTAATGCCTTCAACCGCATATTTACTGGCGTTATAAAAGGTGAATAATGGCAGGCCTATCTTCCCTAAAAATGAACTAATATTGATAATAACACCCGTGTTATTTTCTCTCATTAGCGGAGTAACTGCTTTACATAAACGAAATATGCTAAAAACATTAATATTAAATTGATCAAACATTTCTTCTTCGTTAGCATCTTCAACGGTTGATACTAAAGCATAGCCAGCATTATTAATAAGTACGTCAATTTTGTTCTGCTCTGTTTGGATGGTATTGATTGCATGTTTAATCGATTGGCGGTCGGTAATATCAAGTTGTATAACATGCAAGTTATCAAGTTTAATGGTGAATTTTGATGGTTCCCTTGTCCCTGCATAAACAATATAACCTTGCTGAGCAAGCAAAAGCGCTGTAATCCTGCCTATGCCTGAACTTGCGCCAGTGATGAATACAACCTTTGCCATGTGAGCTCCATTTTATAAGTTTACGGAAGGTATTATGTGATTCAATTGCACTTTTCAGCATTGGTTAAGATCAATATAACGACAAATAATTTATTATAAATATTCATATTTCAGCCCCTAGTTAATTATTAAAAACTGATTGATAGGCAAATAAGCTTGGACTGCCGCCAGTATGTAAAAATAATATATTACTTTCAGGTTTAATTATATTTTTACGACATAGATTCATTAACCCTGCCATCGCTTTTCCTGTGTAAACAGGATCTAATAACAAGCCTTCAAGCGATGCACACTGCTTAACTGCCGATATCATTTCTTGAGTAGCAATGCCGTAGCTTTCACCGTAATAATCACCGTTAGTGAATACACGTTCAATAGCTAAACCTTCGTCAAGATTTAGTTGTATAAGTACTTTTCTAAGTAAAGAGACAACTAATGCTGTTTGTTCTTTTTCACAGCGACTGACATTGATGCCAAGTACAGGAATATTGCTATTTTCTCCAATGAGGCCAGCCAATAGACCTGCCTGAGTGCCAGCGCTGCTAGTAGCAAATATAATTTGATCTATTTTAGTGTTTTGCTCACTCAGTTGCTTCAATATTTCTTTTGCACAGCGCACATATCCCAGACTGCCAATTTCATTAGAGCCACCCATTGGAATTAAGTACGGACGTTTACCCTTGTTTTTTATTTTCTCCATTAATTTGCTCGCATATTCATCATAATCTTGATCTAATGAAAGTCTGTGAATTGAAGCTCCAAATAAATTGTCTAACAATATATTGCCATTATTTGAATAATCTTGTTTTGGAGATCCTGCAACCTCTTGCAGAATTAACTCACAATTAAATCCGAATTTAGCTGCCGCCGCGGCAGTTTGTCTTGCATGATTTGATTGCAAAGCGCCAATAGTGACTAAGGTATCAGCACCTTGTTTTTTAGCGTCAGCTAATAAATATTCAAGTTTACGTGTTTTATTCCCGCCACTGGCTAACCCCGTGCAATCATCGCGCTTAATAAATATATTACAACCAAGCTCTTTAGATAGTCTTGGTGCGCTTTCTAGAGGGGTCGGTGTATGTGAAATTTCTACTCTAGGTATTAAATCAAATTGAGTCATTGGAAGTTTGTCCTTTGTTATATAAAGAGAAGTATACCCAAGTTAGTACAGCAAAAATAAGTAAATAAAAGTAAACGATAAATAGTTCAATTTCAGCTGCTAGCAAAGACTTTTTTTACTTAGCGATAGCTAGAAAATTCCTTATCTAACATATAGTCAAACTTTTACTTTATTGAAAGAATTCATCTAGGTACGATAGTAAATAGATCGTTAGTCTGCATTGTTTAAGGGAAAATATGAAAATTAATGAAATAGCCAAGAAGAATTACCAATGGGTTGAAAATATGGGCTGGCATAATAAAACAACATTAGAAGCGCTAGCGCTTGTTGCGTCTGAGGTGGGGGAGGCTATAAATGAATGTAGAAATGAAAAACCTACTGAAGCTTTTGGAGAAGAGCTTGCTGATATTATTCTTAGAGTGTTAGATATTGCTCATTGGCAAGGCATTGATATTGAGAAAAAAATTATAGATAAAATGGCTAAAAATGAGCAGCGCGGTACAAGAGGAAGGAAGAAATAGTAGAATTAATTTCTGATAAAGACTCAGTAGATCATTTATCAGAAATTGTAATAACTCGCTTAACGAATTCTACCACCAATAGTGATACTACCGCGCATTCTTGGACCAGAATTATATCCTCTGTGATAAGAGCCTCCGTAGGAGCTATATCCACTAGAAACACCAATAGTACCGTATACACTGGTATTACTGCTATCACAGCTTGTAAGCAATAAGGATGGAGCTAATAACATTACCGACAGAATCAATATTCGCTTTATTTTTCTCATTACATTGCTCCAATTGATTGAGTTGTTACAGGGGTTTTTGATGCTACTTTATCAGGCCAAGTTTGTAAGGCAATACCCGCACCAGAAGGCCCGGCAATGAAAGCGACGCGTCCACCGATCGCTCTATCTTGTGGCGCTAATAAAATTTCTCCACTTAAGCCTTCTACTTTGTCAACCAAGGCATCCAATGATTTAGCATCTTTAATACGAAGATAACTAACCCAAATTGGCGTTAAGTTTTCTACCGGATTTGTTAAAACTCCAACTCTAGGTTTGTTCTTTGTTTTTAACAGTCTGTAGTTTTTATCGCTAGTATTGGCCGATTTAATATTGCGATCATCAACATCATATTCAGCTATACGTTGGTAAAATTCAGTGGCCTTATCGACATTGTCAGTCCACAACTCATTCCAGAGAAAGTCACCATCAACAATGACTTTCCCATCTTCTGGGTCGCCTTGCTTAGTTTGTAAAAAACCAAGCAGTGCACCTTGGGGATCTGCTACTATAGCTATTTTTCCTCGGTCACCTAAGTCAGTAGCAGGAGAAAAAACAGTACCGCCAGAGCTTTTTACTTCATCAACGGCTTTATTAATATCTGCAACTGACATTAATACAACCCATTGAGAAATATCTTTATCAACTTGTAACTTGGTTTGATCAATCATACCGCCAATCAACTTGCCATTGTGGCGAATCAAGGTGTAATTAACCTTGCCAAAAAGTCCACCAGCAAGCGTCAACTCTTCAAACTGCCAACCAAATAATTCTTGGTAAAACTTTTTAGTTAATTCAGGTTTGTCAGTGATTAAATCGTGCCAAATAATTTTACCTTCGAGCTGGTTATTACTCGCTTTTTCGGTAACAGCAGGAAGGTTCATATTTGAACAACCTGTTAATAGTGTTAGAAAAAGCGATATTAAAAGTGCCATGTTGATATTTGTGTGTTTTTTCAAAATACTTCCTTATTAAACTATGCTGCTTTAGTTTAACCTACTTTTTGTTTGGTTATAACTCGATAATATATTAGTCACTGTTGAAGGCTACTTTTTGACTTAAAGCGGTACCTTTTGATGTGTATTGGCATAATTGAACTTAGTTTGCTATTTAATTAACAATAACTTTGTTTGACGACCGTTTAAATACCAAACGCCAGAATCATCAAACACTGCATCTTCCTCAAGCATTATGCGGATTTCTTTTTTCCATTCATCAATAAAAACTGCGTTATTAAGTTCTATGGAATATACCGTATTAAGGTGCAATGGATAATCGCCTGAGCCTTCAACACCTTGTTGAGAATCCCACATGCCAAGCGTTGTTCCTGCTCCATGGCCATGATATCCGAGAGGATGAGTATAAATAGTTGGTTTCAAACCCATATCAATAGCTTGTTCTCTTGATGCCTTCAAAACGTAATTACCACTAAGCCCCTCCCTGAATTGTTCTGTAAAAATATCTTGCAATAAATTCGCTTTTTTTAAAGCGTTTGCCAAATAGGTTGGAGCGTGGGTTTCCCCTTCATTTAACACATATGCATGTTGTTGGGTGTCTGTATTGAGGCGAAGGTACGTTATTCCAAAGTCAACGTGCAATAGATCGCCATGTTCTATAGTTTGTTTGTCAGCAGAATTGGTAAAGCTATTTTCGTGATCAAATTTATTATTATCACTTCTTTGTATTCCAATACTCGGATGGAACCATGTTTGCAACTTCAGTTCTCTGACTTTTTCTCTCAGCCACCAAACTATATCCTCAGACGTTGTTTTACCTACGGTTACCACTTTAGTTGAAAATGCTTCTGCAATGATATTGTGGGCGATAGCTACTATCTCTTTATACATTTCTATTTCTTCGGGAATTCTTTGCTCTAACCACGCGACAGCTAAAGGCTCTGAGGAGATGACTTTTTTATGATATTGAGCAGGCAAGTTTTCTAGAAATAAATTTTTATCGGTTACTACTAAGCCGTCTGCATGCGCCCAGGTTTCTGATTGATTCAATGCAATATTTTTTGGTTGATGTTTATTGATCAGTGCAGCTAATGCTTGCCATTGACTGGCATGAGACTTTTTATTCCAAGCTCGTTCAAAAGTATTACCTACATCATAAGGTGCTACAGCATAGGCTTTGACCTTCATATCGTTTTCTTTAGCAAAAACTAATATTGTTGTTCTTCTAGCTGACAGCCAAGTAGCTGGTAACATAGTTTTTAATATAGGGTCTTCGTTGTATTCTCGACTTATTATCACCCACATATCAATTTCTGTTTCAGTCATTAACTTAGGTAGTAATTGCTGAATTCTTTTTTCTGTAATTTGGTCAATAATCTCTGCTCGCTCACGCATTGTTAAAACTACGTTGTCATTTCCTGATGCAGCGTGAAGTGGGCAGAGTATTACTATTATGAGTAGTATTCGCAGAAAAAAATAATACATATTTGCAGCCTTTAAGTTTATGAAATTTTGAGTTTTTGTTCTATCTTCATTCTAAATCCAGCAATATAAAATAACTGTATAGTAACCAAATTAATGACTTTTCTTTTGGAAGAAAAATACTTAAGTTATTCTTTTCTTTGTCGAATCAAATCAGCTCCTTTTTGGGCTAACTTTCCACCTTTCTTTAAAGAATAGTAAATTGTATCAATAATATCTTTATGCGTTTTTGAAAGAGGTTTTGATATCTTTCTAACTGCTGGTACTTTTTCCAATGTGGTACTAGTTTCTCTCACAATAGAGTGGTGCGTTTTTTCAACAGATTTAACACTGTGCTCGTAAGCTTGAAGTAATAAATCGATCGTACCCGATATAATTTCCTGACTAGATAATTCATTTATTATAGGCGTATTATCTTCAACTGAAATAGCGGCCTTTTGTGCTTTGAATGAAATGGTGGAGTGCTTTGTAATATGCTCGTTAAACCATTGTTTAATTTTCTGATATACTTTATCTGAATGCGCAAGAGGCACATGTGTAATACCTTCGAAATGTGCATTTTTAGCATTGTCAGGCGCCGAAATAGGGTGTGCACTTGAGTGTCGAACCAATGTATCTCCGACTAATTTATTTGCAACGCTGTATTTGTTTTCAGAAACACCACCACTGATAAAATGATGTTGAGCATGCGCAACAAAACTGCCACATTTTACACTTTGTTTATAAGGGTCGGATTCATTACTTTCAGGGGCAGTTGATGTGTTATTTAAATCGATTAAGCCATCTTTTAAATCTTTAATACCCTGGCTACGTAAATCTATCCAGTCAGCCCATTGATTAACATAATTTAATGGCACAGATTTAACGATTGAACTAGTGAGGTGACCAAATTTTTCTAACGGGGAGCCTTCATGAGGTGTTCCAATATAATAACAGTTAGTCAACTTTTCTAACCAAGTAATACTATTGTCTTGAGCAATTTTTTGCGCACTACGGCTTAATAACCCCCCCATACTAAAACCCATTAAAACTAATTCATCAATCTGAGTAGGGTAAAATTTAAAAAGGAGAGTTAATAAATCACTTAAGTTTTGTCCGTTTTCTTTTATGGATAAACCAGTGTTATAACGTAGAAATAGAGGGGTAAAGCCAAAATCTCTTTGTAACCTTAAACCATAGTTATCAAGATCAATATTCTCAGAAGTTAAAGTATTACTATCAGTTACCTGCTCGTTTAGTGTTTGGATTTGAGTATCTTGTTGGACATTTAAACCAGTTCTAAAATTCCAAATGGTTTCTAAATTGGTTAAGCCATGAATCAACACAATGACTTTATTAGTTAAAGGTTTATCGGAAGGAAACTGTAACTGATTTGCTAAAGTTTCATTTAATTTCAACGGGTGATCGTATTGATAAAGTGCCATTTCAATAGCTAATGGATTATTTTCTTTAGCTAAATAATCCCCAACAATGCCATTTAACACAGAGCGGCTCATATTCGCCCATTTGCTAATATCTTCAGGATTACTTTTAATATCTTTCATTTGGCTCCCCGTTAATGCAGATTCTGTTTTAGTTATAAAATAATATAATCTTCAGATAGTCGTTATCAGTCGCATAAACCTTATTTTGTTACTTCACTCTACATAAGGCATTAATTGAAATTTACAATGAATAACAAAATACTATCATGATCTATACCTGTTTTTCTTCATTAAAAAAGGCAAAAAAAATGCACCTATAAAATAGGTGCATAAAACATGAAACACTAAGGGAATAACATTACTGTTAAATAAGAGTGTGCTTTTCAAACTAAGTTCAATTTATTTAAGAAAATTTATGTGCCTAAGGTTTAAATATTCATAAACCTGCCTCAGTTAGCAGTAATTCAGTGACTCCCCATTTCCACGTTGCATACATCTCGTTCTCAATAAAAAGACAAAAAAAATGCACCTATAAAATAGGTGCATAAAACATGAAACACTAAGGGAATAACACTACTGTTAAGTAAGAGTGTGCTTTTCAAACTAAGTTCAATTTATTTATTCATTTTCTTTAATAAGTTTTGATCTTATTGACATCAAACGGAAATAATCAGTGAGGCTTACAATTTTCAAGCTAACACACTGAATATTTTCGTTAATATACTTGAATGTTAACTAAGGGCTAGAATACAACTTAATCATATCAATAATACCATGCTGACACACTTGGCAAAACTCAGTGGTACGGGTAAACATAATACAGTTCATTTCACTGCGGTAATATCCTTTAGCGGAATAATTAGCCCCTTCAAATGCACCAATAACGCTATTATTTTCTGCTTTAGCAAACATAGTCTCAATAATTTTTTGGTTGTCATGAAAAAGCTTATCCATTTCACTTTCCTGTTTATTGTCTTTGCGCAATTGTGCTCTGATTTTCTGATACCGATAAGAATGTTGTTCATAAGCTTGTTTAGGCCAGCTTGTGGGCAAAGGAGTACCTTTATTTATTTTTTCCTGCCATTTTGTTTTTCCTGCAATTAGCGCAGTGACATTAGGTTCGTAAGGCTCAATAATATTTTCAGGCGTTGAATAGGCCACTGAACTTGTATAATACTCATCGGCAAGTCCAGCGAAATGGTGCCCAAATTCATGAATAAACAAATAATCCGACCAGTCGCTATTAGCCGCAGCCGTTGAAAACAAACCAAAAATACCGCCACCCCCATAGGTATCGTTATTCACAAGTATTTCAACAAAATCATAAGGTGCTGATGAAGCGATACGTCGGAAGTTTCTATTGTCGGAGGTCAATACATAGCGCTCAGAGCCGAAAGCGTCATATGTCACTCCTAATGGACTATCATGATAAGTGCTTGTAGATGGACGGGACACACCGGATTTATTCGATGTTGGTGCAATCGCCCAAATATTAAAATCTTTACGATGTTCTTTAAATGGACTGATGGCAAATAACGCTTCAGTCATCGCTTTTGCCGTTCGCTTGAATTTGTCGAGTTCCTCTGAAGTATAGCCATCTCCCATGATCAAAAGGTCTACTTTTTCTTCTGGAGAGCCGTTTTGCTCAATAGCTATTACTTGCTCTTGATACATAGCTGATTCGCGATGATTTAAATAATGATTTGGGTCAATATCTGTCTGCCAAATGCTCTTAAATTGATGTGTGTCATCTCGCTTTTCTATGCTAATTTCCACCATGTTTTTAGGTTGAGGAAAACGTAATGATTCATGAAAGGTCCGTTTTATTTTTTTAGCTTCAGCTGTTGTTTCCCATTCACCATAAATAGAACTAAAACTGCGGGTAAATAAAATCTTACTAGATACTTTATCTTTAACAATAAAACGGTACTTTCCACGATTTAAGTTGTCTATAAATTGTTTTGAGGAGCCTGGCCAAACTAAGGGTTCAACGACTACCCTATCTAAAGAAAATATCTCTTGTTTTGCATCGCCAGTATGATAAAAATCAACCCTAAGTGTTGGTTCTTGAGCAAAGATTATATTTGCCCAAAAGAGCAGAGTAAGAAGAAAAAACTTATCCATTTTGGTTCTCTGTATATTGTATTTTATTTGTATCATACTAGTAATTAGTTAACGAACAAGCAATATCATCAGTGTTTTTTTCATTTGTTAACTTGTCATTAGGGCCTCAAGCATCTTATTTATACCAGCCTGTTGGACAACTTGACGAACTTGCGACAGAACCAAGGTGTAGCTACATCGCTTATAAATAAATTATCGAGCGTTCTTTTGTCATTCTGCCATTAAAAAATTCAGCATATAAACGCTCAAGATTTCGAGCTCCTCTAATGGTGAGTCGCCTTAATCGTCTTGAAGCGAGTGGTGTAAACATATCGACATTTTCTTGTGTGTGATAACAAAAGTGTTCTTGGCTACCATGTTGAATCATTGGCGTTCCAAAACGGTCATTTAAAAAGTCCGACACATATTCCCATAGCTTGCCGTGTGTATGGTTCAAACCGTTAACTTTACCAGCTCGTTGTAACCGCAATGCAGGATCTAAAGCATCAACAATACCATAAAGGTCATAATCACCATGAATATACCCGTCTTTTTTACTAGGGTCTGAGGTTGCTTGTTTCACACAGCCATAAAACTTACTGTCTTTATCTTCCTCTAGTGAAAACCCTGATGGTAATGGCTCAAAGCTTTTGTTCCATAAATTAACACTGTCGGCAAAATTATTGGCACCATCAAAGGCATCTGGGCCTACTTTTTGCGGTTTAACAACTAAACCTCCACACTTAGATATTTTAGTGCGGTCACTCATAAGATATACATCTCTTTTAGCTGTTTTAGGTTTGCAATTAACTGGTTTGGGTACGTTATCGTTTATACCAATATATCGAATTGATTTAGGGTTGGTTCGGCGCACTAAGATATAGCAATTATATGTCTCGGCCGCTAATTGAAAAGAGGTTATATCCTTTGAACGATAGAATTGTTCTACTTCATTTAGCCCGCTTTCGGAAGCTATGCTAAGTAGAATCGCTTCTTGTTTACCCGTTATTGATACAGTCATTATATTGCTCTCGTATTTTATTTAAAATCTGATATGTTGATAATGAAGTGGAAAATATAGGACAACCATCTACCTATGATAGTATCAATAATTCAATAATTCAGTAATTGGCGCTAGTATTTCATCAAAGAAATTGAATTGGGTGTAAAAGTAAATCAATAGGCGGTATTTTTAACATTATTCGTGTTTTGCGCACTTTCAATATGGAAATATGACTGTCTATTATTTACGGCACTGAGTGTTGAGTTTGAAACGCTGCAATAGGTATTTTTTAATAAATCACGTATAGGGTGCAGAGTAGTTTGATTAGATAAAGTTGGAAGACTGTAATTTCACTGGTTGGCCTGATTTAAAGTAAATAAGATTTGGTTATGAAAACTAAAAGGAGAAGTCTTTACTAAAGTATTGCTTCCATTTATCTTTAATTCGCTCATAAGTACCATCTTTTTTTATTGCTGATAGTGAGCTTGAAATGTTGTTTATTATTTCTTTAGGCATATTCAAATTACAGGCAAGATGAAAAATAAAATCTAATTCATTGATTCTTAGATTTTTATTGTATTTAGATTCTAGTGCCAGTGAATGCAATCTATTTTTAAGTAATTCATCATTGAGAATGACCAAATCAATGCTACTTTTCCGTCTTTCAAGCATTGTAAGTAAAGCATCATAGTTTTCTAGAACATATAAATTTTTACTTTCTATAAACCCTTTGGATAATAAAAAATGATGGGTAACATCATCTTTTATTACCGCGATATTATGTTTTCTTGCATCTTCGAAGGTTTTGAGTGTGATATTTCTTGATTTCAATGAATAGAAAGAGGTTGTGGAGCGCACTAATTCTCCAGTCCATTGAAATAGCTTATTTCTTTCCTCGGTATAAGCCATAGAGTATATGCAAGTGTTTTTACTTTTAATTGCTTGCTGGTAAGAAATAGTCCATGGGTTAGCTTTTATTCGATAGTTGTAAGTTGTTCTATCTAATATTTCACGGACAACTTCTGTTGAAAATCCTGAAATTTTATTGTCATTAATTATTTGAAAAGGGGCTAAGTGTTCAGTAACAATATTAAGTTGTTGAGCTGAAAGAAAGCTTGAAAATAATGACAGAATAACCATTAAATAATAAAACATAGTTACCCTTTTATGAGTCTAGTCATCAACTTCTAAGTAAATTATCGCTTTAATATCCAAAATATTTTAATTATCTCATTAAAAACTATTTTGGAACTTTTAGATATTCGTTATTAAGTTGAATTTGTTTTTATTTTACTAGCAATATTATTCATTTAGCTAATAATTACAATGTTTTTTTTAATTGGAGAAAATATATTTCTGAAATAGATGGCTATGAAACTAGTTCCTTACCAGTAAGTGCTTTTATCGGTGTTAGTGGAAATGCATGTAGAGGGGAATATTTAATCTTCTATCGAATAAAATATCACCTTGCTACTAGTCTTTTGTGTAATAACTGTTTAATACTCTCTGTAGGAGCAGCTTCTATTGCTAGCTTAGCGTTCTTTTGCCCTAGAACTATTTCCCCACTGCGAAAAAGTAAATCTGCCTGCACTGTATACCAATGATAAGATTGATTGAGCCAATGAGGAATTTCGGCAGACTTCAATACAGCTAATCCCGCTTGAGGCCCCTTCCATTCGGCAGTTGCTACTGCTCTATTTAGTTGATGTAGTGGTGAAGGCGCAATGTGCTCTAGTAATTCATACGAGGCAACAATTTTATCCCATCGTGTTTGATTAAATGACGGTGACAGGCAATGTTCTGCAGCAATACCTGCCTCTAAGTGGTAGCGTGAAATAGTATCTCCATTGGCTGATTTTGCTAGAAACTCCATCGCTAATGTGGTTTTTTCGTTGTCCCACTTGCTACGGTTTTGTTGTTCTAGTAAAAGCAGAGTTCCACAATCATCCTGCCTTGTTTTAATTCTGGCGAAATGAAAATACATTAAAGCCAACAATGCGTAGCTATTTGGTACGTCACCAAATTTATTCTCGACTAACAACCTTGCCAATCGAATAGCTTCTTCACATAGGTCGTGCCGAATAGCCATATCAGTATGCGAAGATAAATATCCTTCTGTAAAAACTAAGTACAATACACGGTGTATTGATGACAACCGAGCGATCAGTTCATTATCGGTCAGATTATCGAGGTCTAAAGTTTGGCCTTTGAGATGTTGTTTTGCACGACTATAACGTTTGTAAACATTTGCTTCGGTGATAAATAATCTCAGGGCAATCTCTTTCACGTTAAAGCCGCATAAACTCTTCAAGGTAAATACTAACTGAGACTCAATCGGAATTGCATCGTTGCAAGCTACAAACAGCATACGTAACATTGAGTCACTCATTTCGTCAGAAAAGAGAACATCTTCATGCTCAAGCAAGCTGTCTTCTTTTATTGGGAAATGCTCAACAAGGATAGAGTCATGACGTTGTGCAGTTCTAAACTCAGAAAGAAGGTGATTATTAGCGACTCGATACAGCCAAGCTGATGGGCTACTGGGTATGTCTCCTTTGCACCAAAACTCCAGTGCCTGTGTCATTGCCCATTGCACTGAGTCTTCAATCGCGTCAATGTGCTGTATATCTGTTCGGCGCACTAATAACGCCACAAGGTTTCCATACTCGTGGCGGAATAAATGCTCTACTTGCTTTTCTTGGTTCAAGGCGTGCAGATTTCTCTTATTTCAATACTTGTCCCTGTATTTGAAACCATTGGACTCTCTTTGATTACCGCTATCGCTTCATCTAAGGTTGCGGCTGTTAACATCATATAACCACCAATAACTTCTTTAAGCTCAATAAAGGGGCCATCGGTAATATCGTCGTGACGAACAACGCTACCAACAGATCCTAGCTTGTTTCCCATATCTAATATGTTGTCAGCAAACTTTTGCTGCCAAGTTTGGTATTTAGCATACATTATTTCCATTTCTGATGGTGAAGACTTTTCACAATCGCCAGTTTCACTGCGTAATATGCACATGTATGTATTATTTTTCATATTTTACTCCGTTATAAATAAATGGTGTTTCGTCATAAATTTAATTCATCGACATAGTAATAACAGATGAACCTTTGTATTTTGGACACTTAAATGAAAAACTTTTACTTATTTCAATCCCTCTAACAATTTTATTTGTAATTTTTCTGGGTTCTCACGAAGCTTTTTAATAAATTCTGTTGGAACCTCTGTTTGGTCATCGTATTTTTCCGCCCAATCAATCATTGCTAACATCATTGGCATCAACGCAATACCTTTTTCTGTCAGTCTATAGACATATTTTGAACGCTTAATTGTATCTTGGTGTTTACTTATTAAGTCATTGTATTCCAAGTCAGCCAGACGGTTAGCTAGTATATTGGTAGATATACCTTCTCCAGCCTCCAAAAATTCATTGTAATATTTGCGCCCCTTAAACATTAGATCTCGTATGATTAAGAAGCTCCATTTGTCGCCAAATTGACTCATGCCAAAGCGTACAGGGCAACCTGCCCAATTTTTTGTTTTTTTATCAACCATAAACTAAATATTACCTTGAATGAATTTAGCTTGCAAAAAGAAAGTTAAATTACTAAGCTGAATTTAACTTGTAAAAAACAAGTGAATTTCAACCAAGGAGAATAAAATGAAATTATATGCTATTGTCGGCTCACCTAATTCCCGTAAAGTACTTGCCGTTATTAACCACCTTGGCATAGATGTAGACATTGAATATCTAGATCTTTTTACTGGAGATACTAAAAGTCCAACTTATGAAGCGTTAAATCCAAACGCTATGGTACCAACGCTAGTAGACGGGAACTTGAAACTATGGGAATCAAATGCCATTAATCAATATTTAGCTGATAAGTCACCGGACAATAGTTTATTTCCTGATGATGTTGCCACCAGAGCTGATATTGTTCGTTGGCAGTGTTGGGAGTTAGCTCACTTTAATCAAGCTTTTGGTACGCTTGCCTTTGAAGCAGTTGCTAAGCCAAACTTTATGGGGGCGCAAGGTGAGCAAGCAATTATCGATTGGAGTAAAAATCAGCTGAGTCGATTTGCTACTGTACTGAATAATCATTTGCAGGAACACTCTTATATGGTGGGTGACTCAATAACATTGGCAGATTATTCTATAATTCATGTTGAGTTTTTCAAAGAGGCAGTGCCTTTTGATTGGAGTTCGTATCCACACCTTAATGATTATTTTGACCGTATGCGTCAATCTCCATCTTGGGCAGCGACAGAGCCAAAGAATCCAGAAGCTATTGGACGAATACCAGAAGAATAAATCACTTATAGGTTGCAAAACAGCTGGGTAGATGGTTTTGTTGATGCTAGTGAAATCTACTATAGAACTCGACCAGTCGATAGATACAAAAAAGCCCTAACCGTGCTTCGACCATGCTCATTGCGTAAACGGGGAGTTCTATAGACGAAAAAAAACCTTAACACTGCTGTTAAGGTTTCGTTTCTTCCTTTCGGAATGAATGGTGCCGACTGCCGGAGTCGAACTGGCGACCTACTGATTACAAGTCAGTTGCTCTACCAACTGAGCTAAGTCGGCACACAAAGCTG
>Ga0105348_1000010_pt1 | contig 140997 bp, 131 predicted proteins | sample EN8Hudsemesocosm_2_FD_83504 | JGI IMG/M metagenome (GOLD analysis project Ga0105348, IMG submission 83504) | Methane-oxidizing microbial communities from mesocosms in the Hudson Canyon - EN8C Hudson Canyon | ecosystem: Environmental > Aquatic > Marine > Cold seeps | place: Hudson Canyon... | reverse complement strand
CGTTTAGAGGAAACAGTTATGGCTCGTTATATTGGACCAAAATGTAAATTGTCCCGTCGTGAAGGGACAGATCTATTTTTGAAGAGCGGTGTTAAGGCACTTGATTCAAAATGTAATTTAGAAACCGCTCCTGGCCAACACGGCGCACGCCGTGGTCGTTTGTCGGAATATGGTACTCAGCTTCGTGAAAAGCAGAAAGTACGTCGTATTTACGGTGTATTAGAAAAGCAATTTCGTGGTTATTACAAGGAAGCCGCTCGTCGTAAAGGCGCAACCGGTGAAAATTTGCTGCAATTATTAGAGCAACGCCTTGATAATGTTGTATACCGAATGGGGTTTGGCTCTACTCGTGCTGAATCACGTCAGCTAGTTTCACACAAAGCAATCGTGGTAAATGATGTTGTTGTTAACATTGCTTCTTACCAAGTTAAAGCTGGTGACACTGTATCTGTTCGTGAGAAATCAAAGAACCAATTGCGTATCAAAAATGCAGTTGAGCTCTCTGGACAGCGTTCAGCCGCTGAGTGGATTGATGTTGATGGAGCTAAGCTATCTGGAATGTTTAAATCTGTTCCTGAACGCTCAGAATTACCTTCAGACATCAACGAAAACCTAATTGTCGAGCTTTACTCTAAGTAAGCTCGGCCTACAACATTAATGTATAGGGGCGTATATGCAGCGATCAGTTAATGAATTCTTGAATCCTCGTAATATTGAAGTTCAAGGACTAAGTGCAACACACGCAAAAGTTATATTAGAGCCACTTGAAAGGGGCTTTGGCCATACTTTAGGAAGTGCGCTACGTCGTATTCTTCTATCATCTATGCCGGGTTGTGCAGTAGTTGAAGTTGAGATCGACGGTGTATTGCATGAATATAGTGCCATTGAGGGTGTACAGGAAGATGTAATTGAGATTCTTCTGAACCTTAAAGGCTTAGCTGTTGTGATGCACACTCGAGATGAGGCTACTTTAACACTAAGTAAAGCTGGTTCTGGGCCTGTGCTTGCAAGCGATATTCAGTTGGATCATGATGTTGAAGTTATGAACCCTGAGCATGTTATTTGTAATCTTGGTGATAAGGGTTCAATTAACATGACCCTTAAAGTGGTACGTGGCCGTGGTTACGTACCTGCTGATCAGCGTGTAAACAGTGATGAAGAGTCTCGAGCAATTGGTAAACTACAGCTTGATGCTTCATACAGTCCTGTAGCTCGTGTAGCCTATTCAGTTGAAAGTGCTCGTGTTGAACAGCGTACTGATTTAGATAAGTTAGTCATTGACCTTGAAACAAACGGTACAATCGACCCTGAAGATTCGATTCGTCGCGCTGCGACAATCCTTCAACAGCAGTTGGCAGTATTTGTAGATTTCGATAACGAGAAAGAACCTGTACAAGAGGAAGAAGAAGAAGAAGTTGATCCAATTCTTCTGCGTCCAGTGGATGACCTTGAGTTGACGGTTCGATCAGCAAATTGCTTGAAAGCAGAAAATATATATTATATTGGCGACCTAATTCAACGTACTGAGGTTGAACTGCTGAAGACACCTAATTTAGGTAAGAAATCACTTACCGAAATTAAGGATGTGTTGGCGTCTCGTGGTCTTTCTTTGGGAATGCGTCTTGAGAACTGGCCACCAGCTAGTTTAAAAGGTGATGATCGAGTATTAGGTGCATAACTTAGTATTCGGTCTGATAGGTAAGGAATTATAAAATGCGTCATCGTAAAAGTGGTCGTAAATTAAATAGAAACAGCTCACACCGAAAAGCAATGTTTAAAAACATGGCAGCTTCTTTGGTAGAGCATGAACTAATCAAAACAACTTTGCCAAAAGCAAAAGAGTTGCGCGGTATTGCTGAGCCATTAATTACATTGGCAAAAGAAGATACTGTAGCAAATCGACGTTTGGCATTCGCACGTACTCGTGATAATGCTGTAGTTGCTAAGTTGTTTAATGAATTAGGTCCTCGCTACCAGGATCGACCTGGTGGATATATCCGCATTCTTAAGTGTGGTTATAGAACTGGAGATAAAGCTCCAATGGCATACGTAGAATTGGTTGATAGACCGGTTGTAGAAGATGTCGAGGATGATGACGAGTAAAATCTGTTATCTAATAAAAAAACCAGCTATATGCTGGTTTTTTTATGTGTTTCAGTTTTATAAAGAGAAATCCTAAATATTGGTAAGTTGTTCCAGTTTTTCTCTTGCAGCGCCTAGTATAGGAATTGCTTCAGGATTTTTTTTGTCTGTTAGTACAAACACATTCGTTGCGTCAGCGATGACGGTATCAGTGCCTTCAAGGAAGATTTTTTGTTCCATTCTGCAACTTGCAGTGCCGATTTTCATAACTCGTGTGTGTATTTCCAAGGTGTCATTAAGGTAGCATGGGTGACGATAGTTAATATGATTGCTAACAATGGTCAGTGCTAAATCTAGCTGTGAAAAAAAATCGATGGCATTGAAGTTTTCGAAGAGAGTCCAGCGTGCCTCTTCTAAGAACTCTGTGTATGCTCTATCGTGCAATTGACCATGCTGATCTATATGGTAACCGCGAATACGAATTGTGATGTAATCTGACAAAATACGCTCCCTGAACTGATAATTTATATTGTAGGTATAATTATCAGTCTAGTGTAAAAAATGGAGCGCGTAGGTTATTTATTGGTAGTCTAGTGTCGGAAGTGGCGCATACCTGTGAATGCCATTACAAGTCCGTGCTCATCCGCAGCATCAATTACTTCTTGGTCGCGCATTGAGCCTCCTGGTTGGATAACGCAACTGATGCCTGCTTTTGCTGCGTTATCTATTCCGTCTCTGAAGGGAAAGAAGGCATCAGATGCCATCATGGAGCCGGTAACTCTCAAGTTTGCATGTTCGGCTTTAATTGCCGCAATCCTTGCCGAATTTACTCTGCTCATTTGTCCAGCTCCAATACCGATTGTCTGCGAATTTTTACCATAGACAATGGCGTTTGATTTGACCATTTTGGCAACCTTCCAGGTAAACAGAAGGTCTTCTATTTCAGATTGAGTTGGTTGACGTTTACTGACTATTTTCAAATCTTCTGCAGTAATATTTCCTAAGTCGCGATCTTGGATGAGTAAGCCACCATTTACTCTTTTATAGTCAAAGCTTGAAGTTGAGTTAGTAACAAGCCCATACTCCAGTAGGCGTAGATTCTTTTTAGTGGCAATAACTTCTTTTGCTTCATTGCTTATTTTCGGAGCAATAAGTACTTCGACAAATTGACGTTCTACAATAATAGCGGCTGTTTCTGCATCAAGTTCGCGATTAAAGGCAATAATACCGCCAAATGCGGACTCAGGATCGGTTGCATAAGCGCGTTCGTAGGCGTTAAGGATTGTATCACTAGTTGCTACGCCACAAGGATTAGCATGCTTAACAATAACGCAGGCTGCTTGTTTAAACAGCTTAACGGTTTCTAATGCTGAGTCAGTATCTGCAATATTGTTGAATGATAATTCTTTGCCTTGTAATTGGTTTGCTCCAGATATTGATGATGATTCAAAATCATCCTCAACATAAAATGCAGCTTTCTGATGAGGGTTTTCCCCATAACGTAAATCCTGTACTTTGCTCATTTGTATGTTGAAAGTTCTAGGGAAATTTTCATTTCCACCAGGAACAGAGTGGCCAAAGTAATTTGCAATGGTGCCATCGTAAGCAGCTGTATGTTCGAAAGCCTTTATTGCTAGATCAAACCGTGTTTTGTATTGTGTGCAGGCGTCATTTGAATTCATTTCTGAAAGTATGGTTGAATAGTCATCGCTGTTAACAACAATATTAACATGTTGGTGGTTTTTGGCGGCTGCCCTGACCATTGTTGGGCCGCCGATATCAATATTTTCGATAGCGTCTTCTAAGCTGCAATCTGATTTAGCAATAGTTTGCTTGAAGGGGTAAAGGTTGACGACAACCATGTCAATATTTTCAATGCTGTGTGTTTTCATCACAGTTTCATCCTGACCTCTGCGTCCTAGAATTCCACCATGGATTTTAGGGTGTAACGTTTTGACCCGACCGTCCATCATTTCTGGGAAGCCCGTGTAATCAGATACTTCGATAGCTGGAATATGGTTGTCTTTTAAGAGTTTGAAAGTACCGCCAGTGGAGAGTATTTCAACTCCCATGTCGTGCAATGCTTGAGCAAATTCTACGATACCGGTTTTATCAGAAACACTGATAAGCGCGCGCTTAACGGCAACTAAGTCGTTTGTATTAGTCATGTTATATTTCCAAGCTAGATGTCAGTTATAAGAGGGTATGCTGTAAGGTACTGATGCCTTAAAATAAAGGGTGAGCATGTGGCTCACCCATAGAAGAGGTTGTCAATCTTATAGTAAGCCGTATTGCTTAAGCTTTTTTCTTAATGTGCCACGATTTAAGCCTAATAACACAGAAGCTTTTGTCTGGTTGTTTCGAGTGTACTTAAGTACTTGTTCAAGTAGTGGTGCTTCAACTTCGGTCAACACTAGTTGATAAACATCTGTAACAGGCGCCCCATCAAGCTGTGCAAAATAATTGCTTAATGTAGTCTCTACGCAATCTCTTAGCGTCGTGCTGTTGTCAATTACGGTGTTGTTAGCATCTTCTTGGTTTGGTGTTTTATGTTCGGCAAGAGCTTCTACGGTCATGCGGCTTGTTCCCCTCGATTTGTGTGTTGCAAGAAATAATTTTTGATTACTTCAAGTTGTTTATTGGTGGATTCAATTTGGTTAAATGTTTTTCTGAATTCTTGGTGGTTTTTCTGTGTTTTCATATACCAAGCAACATGTTTTCTCGCAATTCTAACCCCCATAAGAGCGCCATAAAAATCATGAAGTTCAGATATGTGCTTGATGAGGATGTTGCTTATTTCAGTTTGCTTTCGTTGAGCGCGTTTTTTACCATGTTCAAGATAGTAATTAATATCATCAAATACCCAGGGGCAACCTTGTGCAGCTCTTCCTATTAATAAACCATCGGCATTTGTTTTTTCGAATACAAAAGCTGCTTGCTCAGGAGATGTAATGTCTCCATTTGCTAGTACAGGGATATTAATATGTTTTTTTACTTCGGTAATGGTTTCGTATTCTGCTTCGCCACGATAAGCGCAGTTCCGTGTTCTACCGTGAATTGCAAGGGCCTGAATTCCTGAATCCTCAGCTATTTTTGCAATGGTTAATGCATTTTTGTTTTCTTTGTCCCAACCAGTCCTTATTTTTAAAGTAACTGGAATGTTAACGGCTGAAACGACTTTCTTTAATATGTCAGCAACGAGAGTCTCGTCTTTCATTAGCGCAGAGCCAGCTGCTTTATTGCAGACTTTTTTTGCAGGGCAGCCCATGTTGATATCTATAATCTGTGCGCCCATATCCTGATTTAATTTTGCTGCTGTCGCGAGCATTTCAGGATCACCGCCCGCAATCTGAACTGATATTGGGGTATGCTCACCTTGGTGATCCAATCGGTGCATCGATTTTCTTGTTTTCCAAAAGCTAGAGTCGGCAATAACCATTTCTGAGACAGCTAATGCTGCGCCATGCTCTCGACAAAGTTGTCGGAAAGGGCGGTCAGTAACACCTGCCATCGGTGCGAGGATCAATTTATTCTTTAATTGATAAGGGCCGATTTTAAGCAATTTGAGTCTCTAGTCATTGTTCTAAGTATTTTTTGGGGGGGTAATGATACCTTCAGAATAAAGGACGGAAAAGAGAAATAGTTGTATTTTTTTGGTTATATTTTGCTCTCATTGGTTGACAATTGATCTATTGTTTGAAAGTGGTCTTTTGAGATTTGGCCATAAAAAACTTCAGTGCATAATTTACAGCCTCTTTGCCAGGGTCGATAATTTCTAGTGAAATGTGAATTGGCTGTTCTGAAGGCATATTTGGCCATTGAAGTATCTCGGCTGATAAATATTCTTCAGGGCGTATCAGGCGTTGAGCGATGGTGCGGTTGTTAATATCTGAAAAATAGAGCGCGATGTTTGGAAAACCCTGACCAAAAGTTGCATCATTGATGATAATCGCGTCAATGATAAGTGCTTTGGGGGTTGTAGGATGGCTTCTAACAATTAAGTTATGACTTTTTATTTTTTGAATATCTGAAAGTATAGGCAGTTGGCATTTTAATAAAGCACAAGCTTTTTTATACAGGGCTGCTGTTTGTGGGTATTGAGATAACTTCTCATAGTGAAGCCAACTAGCCTGAGCGAGCAGTGTCACAGTCAGGGTTATAATTAGAATTAGAAATACAGAAGAAACTAACCAGTGCCTGCCAAGAGACTTCTTATCTTGTTGATAATAAAAGTTAAGGCTATCGTATTTGTCTTCTTTATTTTCCGTGGAATGAATACTGGAATCATTTGATTGTGGGGAAGCGTTAACCTCTAAGCTCGACTTTTCATTTGAGCTTATATTTGAAATGTGCGGTTCAATTTTATCGACGTTATCGGTGTCAACATCCTCAAGAATCTCATCGGTCCAGCTTTCATCTTCAGTGTTTGTTTCTATTAAATCGACTTCCTGAACGCTGGTGATATATGGGCTATTATTTTCGTCATCAGATGATTCGTCTAACTCAAGAAATGAAGTGCTTAAGTCATCTGTAATGGTTGATGAACCTGCATAACCACTTTCTTTTTTATCTTCATTCGGGTCGTCTTGAAAGAGTGTTTCGTCTTTGCTGGTTTTGCCTAAGATTGAATCTTCTAAGTCAACTAGGGGGCTTTCAGATGAATGAGGTTGTATTGGTGTGGGTTGGTCGCTTGGTTGTGCATCTTTAACTTCAGAAATGCTATATGCAATCGCATCAAAAATATTCATGCATGAACCGCAACGAACCCTACCATTTGCAGCACTTAGCTGTTCTTCAGAAACTTTAAAGGATGCTTTGCAATGAGGGCACTGGGTTAATCTTTGAGTTGGCATTGCGTAGAAGCATCCTATTGTTGGCTGTTATGAAGTAGGCTCAAGCTTTTTATTTTTCAATTTCTGAATACTATTTTGATGTAAATATAGAGTTCATTATTATGGGGCTTTTTTTGTCCCCGTCAAGCGTGCCCAGCCATCTTCAATTATGATAGGGGCCATTGTAAATGTGTCTGAATAAAATTCAGATAATTCCGCAGCTTGATGTTCAAGGATGCCTGATAGAATAACCTGACCATTCGTTTTACATAAGGCTCCTATTCTACTTTTTAACTCATAAAGTGGCTTAGCTAAGATGTTGGCAATGACAATATCAGCTGGCTCTTGTGGTGTCTCATCTGGAAGATAAGCCTTGATTAAGTCTTCTGTAATATTATTTCGGTTGGCGTTGTCTTTGGTTGCAAGTAGGGCTTGGGGGTCGTTGTCGACAGCAATGACATTTTTAGCGCCAAGTAATAAGCCTGCGATACCTAAAATACCAGAGCCGCAGCCATAATCAATGATGTCTCTATTTTCCAGTGACGCGGCATCAAGCCACTTTAAGCAAAGAAAAGTGGTAGGGTGAGTTCCTGTTCCAAAAGCCAGGCCAGGGTCAAGCATCAAATTAACTGCATTGTTGTCTGGTACATCGCGCCAGCTAGGACAAATCCAAAGTCGTGAGCCGATATGAATAGGTTCGAAATGTTCCATCCACTTTCGAGTCCAGTCTTGATTTTCTAATATCTCAATTTTGCAATCAGGGAAAGTTTCAGAGCTTAATCCACAAAAAACATTATGAGCGATCGTTTTAATTTGTTCTGTATCTTCATCTGCTGAAAATAACCCTGTTATGATTGTTTTTTCCCAGAGTGGTGTTGTGCCGCGTTCTGGTTCAAGAATTGGTTGGTCGTGTGCATCTTCCATCGTGACGGCAGATGCGCCTGCCGCGAGAAGGCTTTCTTCCATCGCTTCTGCAATGTTGGGTGTGATATCTGCTTTAATTTGAATCCAGCTCATAGTTACATATATTCCATCTTTATGGTTGTCCCCTTTTATGAGGACAACGTTTTCATTTTTTTGAAATTATTTTTTCAAGGTAATGAATGTTGAAGTCAACATTGCGAAAACCTTCATTGCGAACGAGCTCCCGATGGAGGGGGATATTTGATTTTATGCCGTCAACGACAATTTCATCTAGTGCATTTAACATGCGGTTAAGTGCTGAATTTCGATCTTCACTATGACAAATCAGTTTCGCAATTAAAGAATCATAGTTTGGTGGGACGCGATAACCGCTGTATAGGTGTGAATCTACTCTAACGCCTAGGCCGCCAGGCGCATGAAACTGTTTAACAAGCCCAGGGCAGGGAATAAATGTGTTTGGATCCTCTGCATTGATACGGCACTCAAAAGCGTGTCCTTTAAATGAAACTTGTTCTTGAGTCACTGATAGCGGTAAACCGCTAGCTATTCGAATTTGCTCTTTAACAATGTTAATGCCAGTAATCATCTCGGTAACGGGGTGCTCGACTTGTATGCGAGTGTTCATTTCAATGAAATAGAATTTTCCGTTTTGGTATAGAAACTCAAAGGTGCCTGCGCCTTGGTAACCAATATCCTTACAAGCTTGAACGCATGCCTTGAACACTTTTTGTCGTGCTTCTTCGTCAATATTAGGAGCAGGAGCTTCTTCGATGACTTTTTGGTGTCTTCGTTGAAGTGAGCAGTCTCTGTCGCCCAAATGGATGACATTACCATGTGAGTCTGCGAGGATTTGGACCTCAACGTGCCGGGGTGTTGTTAAAAACTTTTCAAGGTAAACGGTTTTATCGCCAAAGACTGTTTTGGCCTCATTTTGAGTTAATGCAATGGCTTGTAGCAATTCAGATGCGTGGTTAACCACCCTCATTCCTCTGCCACCACCGCCAGAAGCCGCTTTGATAATGACTGGGTAGCCAATCACGCTTGCAATGGCGCGGGTTTTATCTTGGTTATTTGTGATAGGGCCGTCGGAGCCAGGAACGGTAGGGACACCGGTTTTTGCCATAGCTTGGATGGCAGAAACTTTATTTCCCATTAATCGGATTACATCGGCGGAAGGTCCAATAAAGGTGAAGCCACTTTTCTCAACCTTCTCTGCAAAATCAGCGTTCTCGGCCAAGAAGCCATAACCAGGGTGGATCCCTTCAGCGTTAGTGACTTCTGCTGCACTTATGATTGCAGGAACATTTAAATAGCTTTCTGTTGGGTTATTTCCACCAATGCAGACAGATTCATCTGCTAGGCGAACGTGCATTAGGTCTCTATCTACCTTTGAATGAACGGCGACCGTTGGAATGCCCATTTCTTTACAGGCCCGTAAGATGCGTAATGCGATTTCACCACGATTGGCTATCAAGACTTTCTTAAGCATAAACTGGTTCCCGTTAATCTTTATGCAATCGTAAATAGAGGCTGGTCGAATTCTACGGGTTCGCCATCGCTCACATTGATCGATTCAATGACACCACTCCTGTCAGCTTCAATCTGATTCATCATTTTCATTGCTTCAATGATGCAGACCACGTCGCCCTCTTTGATGCTTTGCCCTATCTGAATAAAAGGGGCTGATTCAGGTGAAGGGGCTCGATAAAATGTGCCTACCATTGGAGAATTAATTGACGGCTTATCTTTAGAGATTGTGATGTCTTGTGAGGCAGGAATAACAGTGTCGTTTACTATTTTCTCCTGAGCGGGAACTCCTTGCATAGTGCTTGTGTTGACTGTTTGTGCGCGACGGCTAATGCGGATCGATTCTTCGCCATCTTTAATCTCTATTTCTTCAACATCAGACTCAGTAATAAGTTCAATGAGCTTTTTGATTTTTCGAATGTCCATAATATTTCTCAATATGGTTGGAAGCGCAAGTAAGTTGTTTGAACCTTACAGGGCTTTCTAAGCTAATGTGTTCAATGCTGTTTTTAGCGCTGCATCATAGCCCGCACTACCTAGTCCGCAGATGACGGCTTTCGCAACATCTGAAAAATAGGATTTATGGCGAAAAGATTCTCGAGCGTGGACATTTGAAAGGTGGACTTCAATAAAGGGAATGTCGACGGCTAAAAGTGCATCTCTAAGAGCTATGCTGGAGTGCGTAAAAGCAGCAGGATTGATAATAATAAAGTGTGTTTGTTCTTGCTTTGCTTGATGAATGCGGTCAATTAAAATGTGCTCGGCATTACTTTGCAACGATGTAAGCTGGTGACCCTGTTCGTTTGCTAGTGTCTTTAACCGAGTATTGATATCTTCTAAGCTCTCTGAGCCATAGATTTCTGGTTCACGAGTACCTAAAAGGTTTAAATTAGGGCCATGCAGCACAAGAATAGATGCCATAACAAATGCCTGAGTAAAGATGAATTTGCGGTGGTTTGATGTTTAAACGTTACAAAACAAATGTTGGTCTCGCTTTAAATATCACGCAATTGCTGAGAGCCGGTATTGCACTTTATATGCAAGTTGGACGCTAGTTTGCCTATTTTTTGCTGCAGTTACAAGCATAAAGCTTTCTGGGAGTAGGCGTTTACATGTCTATATTGTAACAACGAACGGTATTTCTTCCATTGCGTTTGGCGTCATATAGAGCTTGATCTGCTTTTTCGCAAAGTGATTGAGAGTTTTCAGATGAAGACATCGCAATGCCACAACTAAATGTTACGTTAAATGTGGTATCGCCTGCTGGTTGAGGTAGTTCGGAAAACCGATCTCTAATTTCATTAAGAATCGTTTTTGCATCTCTTTCAGTTGTATTTGGAAGAACAATCGCGAATTCTTCTCCGCCGTATCGTCCAATATGATCTGTTTTGCGTAAACGTTGTTTTAAAAATAGCGATAAGCTTTTGAGGACACGATCACCAATAGGGTGGCCATAATTATCATTAACCTTTTTAAAGTAATCGATATCGAGCATTGCGAATGATAGTGGTTGTTCGCTTTGTTTTGATTTGTTTATTTCCAGATCTAGCAGATATAAGGTGTGTGTATGGTTAAATAAACCCGTTAAACTATCCCGAATCATTAAAGCAAGTAACGATCTGGCTCGACGACCACGGTTTTGAAGTGTTGCTATTAAATGTTTGGGGTCAATAGGTTTTGTTAGGAAATCATCGCCACCTAGACTCATTGCGTGAAGCTGCTTATTGACGTCATCTTCAGCGGATAAATAAATGATAGGTACGCTGTGAAATTTATCTTGTTGCCTGATTACCCGTGCTAACTCCATTCCTGTACAGCCCGGCATGTACATGTCCATGATAATGATTTCAGGTTGGAAATCATGTAATGAGACCAATATTTTCATGGGGTCAGTGATAACGCCCGGAATCATGCCTGCTTTGTTGAGAATGTTCTCAATGTACTTTGCCTGAGCTTTTGAGTCATCAACAACTAAAATTCTGTAAGGGTCTTGTGTGTTTGAGTGTGTATAGTTTTCGATTTTTTCAATAAGTTGCCCAGGATCTACTGCTCGATAGAAAAACTCTTCGCCACCAGTACGAGAAGCCATTAAGCGTGCCTCTATATCATCTCTGCGATCGCTGACGTAAATAATAGGAATCGTAAAATCATAGCACTCTTGAATTTGACGAACGGCTTCAATGCCAGAGAAGTTGCCGCCATCAAAGTCTATATCAGCAACAATTGTTTCTGGTCTATCTTGTTTAGAGGCTAGGATTAAATCCTGAGTAGAGTTGAAATTTAGAGATCGAAAGCCAAAAAATTCTAGTTGATTGATAATGCGGTTTGCATAGTCACTATTATTGAGCGCAAGATAAATTGGTGTGCGAAGAAAGGTTCTGGGGCTGGATGTAGTCTGGCTTACTTCGTTGGGCTTCGAATCGGTCTTGCGCAAGGTGCATTCATTTAGTTCTTGAATTATTTTCTCAAGAGATTCTTGTTGCTTATCGTTAGGTGGTTGCTCGGGTGTTAAGGACTTGAGTAAAGAAACAACCTTGTGTGCTGCATCTCGCTGTTGAGGCATATCAAAACGTTCAGCGAAACGGTCTAGTTTTTCTGCAGCATCCGTTAAACTGAATACTCGTGTAGGTTCTTCCCAAGAATTAGAACGACATTTCTGGTAAATATCTAGCACGACTCTTGCTTGAGTCGTCACACGCTTAGCAAAAAGTTGTTTTAGTTTTTCTCGCTGACTTTCTTGGGTCATTAATATTCCCTAGCATGACTGTAATTTGATTAACCATACAGATTAAGAGTTAGTATGAATGTATTATTACTTAAATTTTCTATCTGTCTAGGGTGTTTCATGTAACCAATTGATATTAGATGGTGTTAAGGGAATAAATATTGTGTTTGAATGAAGCGTAGCAAAAAAAACTCTAAATGGATAAAACAATGCCACATAACGTAAATAATAAACGTAGAACACTTAAGCAGCTTTTAATGTGCTTCATCGGTGCGTTGTTAACACTGTTATTATTAGGTAGTTTTTTTCTGAATATCAGTGTTACACGCGAATATTTGCAAAACCAACTTCAATCTCATGCTCAGGATGCTGCTACCTCACTTGGTTTGTCGTTATCCACAGTTATTGACGCACGTGACGAGGTGTTGGCGGCAAGAATGATTGACGTGATTTATGATAGTGGAGACTATCGGCGCTTAGTATTTAAAGATCTTAATGGAAAGGCCATGATTGTTCGAGAGCAATCACTAAAAATAGAAACAGTGCCTTATTGGTTTATTCAGCTTATTGACCTGAAAACACCAGCACAACAGTCACAAGTTATGTCAGGGTGGAGTCAATTAGGATCTCTTGAGATCGAAAGTCACCCTGGATACGCCTATGTCGAGCTTTGGCGGATAATGCAGACTCAAATTATTTGGTTTGGTGTGATTGCCGTATTTGGCTTTATTTTGGCTCAAATTTTTATTTCTGGTATTTTAAAACCGTTGAAACAGGTGGAACAGCAGGCTCACGAAATGAGCCAAAATAAATTTAACTATAAAGCTCCAATGCCTAACACAAGAGAATTGGCAAGAGTTGCTTTTGCGATGAATGATATGGGAGAAAAGCTGGGAAGAGTATTTCAGGAGCAGTTAAGTTTAATTGAAAATCTTCGAGCGAAATCATTTATTGATACCATGACAGGTTTGGGTAATAGAGAAGGTTTTGATAACCGGCTAAGAGCAGAGCTAGAGTCTGAACAGCGAACAAGGCAGGGGTGTTTATTGCTGGTTCAGTTAAGTGATTTTACCGAGATAAATCAGGAGCATGGTCGAGCCTTGGGAGATGAACTATTGCAGTCAGTAGCATCAGTACTCTCGACATTGGTCAAGCAAAGGGCTGGCAGCTTCGCGGCTCGGCGTAGCGGTGTGGATTTTAGTGTTTTTTTGCCAAATTTAATGACAGACTCAGTAGATGATTTTGCAACGCAACTGTTGTCAGACCTCGGTGTGTTACCAATCCTTAAACAATTACTAAGAGACGACATCATTCATATGGGGCTGGCTTGTGTTCAAAATGATGATGATAGTCAGTCAGTGTTATCCAAAGCGGATATGGCATTAAGGCAAGCCCAAAGAAAAGATATCTCAGGCTGGCAACGATATGCAAATATTGAGTCGGTTGATCTTTCCAGTGAAGTGCATCAGGCAAATGAGTGGCACGCAATCCTTAAGCAGGTTCTTGCTGACCGTAGTGTACATTTACATGTTCAGCCGGTTGTTGACTTTAAGGACAAAAACTTACTTTATTATCAGGTGCTAGCGCGTATTGATGTTGATAATAAGTTAGCCGTTGCGGGTTTATTTTTGCCAATGGCCGAGCGATTCCAGCTAATGATACCGTTTGATCAGATGGTGATTGAAAAAGTACTATCACTGCTTACAGATGGGAAAGAAAGCAATGCTTATTGTATTACGCTTTCAGAAAGTACGATGGCTGATGAACAATTCTTAGCATGGTTAGATGCGAGCTTAGCGCCTATAAGTGGGGCCGTTGACCGGTTAATATTTGAAGTTTCTGAGCATGCCGTCCACTACAGTGAGGCGGCTTTGCAGAGCTTGAGTAGCTTATCCAGAAAGTATGGTTTTAAGCTATCTATAGACCGTTTTGGCTCATCATCCGTGCCATTTTCTTATTTGCAGCGTATTGGCTTGGATATAATTAAGCTGGATCATGGGTTCATTCGAGATATCCAAGATAATCAAAGTGACCAGTTCTTCTTACATTCGGCGGTTCAAATTGCGCGTAGCCAAGAAATACAAGTAATGGCGGTAGGGGTTGAGTCTGAACAAGAGTGGGATATTTTGAAGGGTTTAGGTTTGGATGGTGCGATGGGATATTATCTAGGGCGCCCAGAATCAAGTGAAATATTGTGATCTTTTAAAGTTATAAAGTAGGTAGTGTTTGTGATAAAACATGTAATTAGTAAAGGGGCTGATTTTTTTCGGCATAGAAAAGAAGATTTTCAAGATTATTTAGGCGGTGGCGTTTTGGCTAGAATTATTGGTGTCGTACTCTCAATTTATTTACTTCTTTCACTTGCCATAGGTTGGTGGTGGAGTCATGAACCTGAGTTAATAGATATAAAACAATACGCGGCAGAGCATGCTGGTGAACAAAATAGATCTCCCGTTACAGGCTATACGACCACGACAGCATTAATTTATTTAGCTGAGACTTTACTGGATAAACCAGGCGGGTATTTAAGAAATGACATTTTTCCCCCAGGACTTTGGCTCGATAATATTCCGCGATGGGAGTACGGCGTTTTAGTTCAGGTGCGTGATCTTGCAAGAGTTTACAGAAAAGACTTAAGTCGTTCTCAAAGTCAATCTGTAGAGGATAAAGACCTGACCATTGCTGAACCACAGTTTCACTTTGATAATAATAGCTGGGCAATACCATCTACCGAGTCTGAATATCGTCGAGGAATTAAAGCGACTAAGAAATATCTTGAACGTCTTTCAGACCCTCAGCAGCCGGATGCGCAATTTTATGCCCGAGCAGATAATCTTCGAGCATGGCTTTCTGATGTTAATAACCGCTTAGGTAGTTTATCTCGTCGTTTAAGTGAAAGTGTTGGTCGACAACAGTTAGACTTAGGCTTGGCTGGTGATGCGAATGCAGAACAATCTACCGTTGGGGAAGGTAATCAGGTGCACAAAACACCTTGGTTAGAAATAGATAATGTTTTCTACGAGGCACGGGGCACAACATGGGCTCTAGTTCATATATTCAAAGCGGTTGAGCATGACTTTCGCGCGGTACTAGAAAATAAAAATGCTTTAGTCAGTTTGCAGCAAATTATTTTAGAATTAGAGGCGACACAAGAAGATATATGGAGTCCTATGGTTTTAAATGGTAGTGGTTTTGGTTTGTTATCTAACCATTCATTAACGATGTCATCTTATATATCTAGAGCAAGTGCTGCCATTATTGATTTGCGTAGTTTATTGCAGCAAGGATAAAAAATTCAGCATAAAAAAAGGCTGTTATCCCGGTTAAAGGGTGACAGCCTTTTTTATTTCTAGAAGTTTCCTTTATGCACGCTATAGGCGTATGTAGGAAATAACTATAAAATCAATATGTTACTTGGTGAATGCAGCCACTGACTTTTCGATAGACTGACGAGCTGCGTCGGCATTTTTCCAACCTTTCAGCTTCACCCATTTACCGGGCTCTAGTGTTTTGTAGTTTTCAAAGAAGTGCTGAACCTGGTCTTTCAATAATGAAGGTACATCTTCAATGTCCTGAATGTCACTATATAGAGGGGACAGTTTATCGTGAGGGACGGCGATTAACTTCTCATCACCACCAGCTTCATCATCCATATCCAACATGCCAACAGGGCGACAGCGAATGATTGACCCAGGAATAATAGGGTAAGGCGTGATCACGAGTACGTCTAATGGGTCGCCATCATCTGCTAAAGTATTTGGAATAAAGCCATAGTTAGCAGGATAAAACATTGGCGCAGACATAAAACGGTCAACCACAACTGCACCCATATCCTTATCTATTTCATATTTAACAGGGCTGCTTTGAGCTGGGATTTCAATCGCGACATAAATGTCGTTAGGGATATCTAATCCTGCTGGGATCTTGTCAAAATTCATATGTATTTCCTTTGAGTGGGTTCATAGGTGGTCAAAAAAAACGCGATTATAAGGCTTTGAGGGTTTCAACGCCAGAAGCAGAGCCGACAAACAGGCAATCAGCAGGCCTAATAGCAAAGAGCCCGTTCGTTACGACGCCTGTAATGTTATTAATCTGGGCCTCTAATTTGGTTGGTTCAATCATTTTTAAGTTATGAACATCCAAAATATGGTTGCCATTATCAGTAACAAAACCTTCGCGATAAACGGGGTCGCCACCAAGTTTAACAAGTTCTCGACCGACCAAACTACGAGCCATTGGAATGACCTCAACAGGAAGCGGGAAAGCCCCCAATAAGTCAACTTGTTTGGATTGATCGACAATGCACAAAAATTGCTTCGCAACAGCCGCTACAATTTTCTCACGCGTTAATGCGCCGCCGCCGCCTTTAATTAATTCTAAGCGCTCGTTTGTTTCATCTGCCCCATCAACATAGAATTCCATTTCATCAATTGAGCCTAAGTCGTAAACTGGAATACCGTGATTTCTCAAGCGATCAGCAGTTGCTTCTGAACTGGCAACGGTTCCATCAAACAAATGTTTTATTTCGGCCAAGTGATCAATAAAATAGTTTGCTGTGGAGCCTGTGCCCACACCAATAATACTGTCACTATTCAATGTGGGCTTGATGTAATCTACTGCGGCTTGAGCTACAGCACTTTTTAGCTGGTCTTGATTCATGAGGGCTCCAATGTGGTGGGTAAAATAGTAATTTTAATGGAGCGTATTATAAGCGCCGAATGATTAACAGAAAAGCGCTTTAGTTTTTCGTGCGAAACAAGTATTTTCTATAGGCTGAGTAAACAGCCTATTTAATGTATTTAGCACTACTTTTGTTTAACGTGTGGGTTCAAGGAATAAGTCAATGACCATAAATCGATACATAAAAAAAATACTTGATGCACGCGTTTACGATGTTGCGATTGAGTCTCCCCTTACACATGCTCCCTTTTTATCGAAGCGCCTAGGCAATCAGATCTATTTAAAGCGAGAAGACTTACAGCCAGTTTTTTCTTTTAAATTAAGAGGTGCTTATAATCGTGCCCGGCTTCTGAGCGATGATGAAAAATCAGCGGGTATTATTGCAGCATCGGCAGGCAATCATGCTCAAGGTTTGGCGTTAGCGGCACAAAAATTAGGCATCAAGGCAACGATTGTGATGCCTAAAACGACACCTGAAATTAAAGTAAACTCAGTAAAATCAAAAGGCGCGAGAGTCGTTTTACACGGAGATGCTTTTGATGAAGCAGCGGCCTACGCACATGAGCAGGTCAAAGAGAAAGGACTGATATACATTCCTCCTTATGATGATGAGGATGTAATCGCTGGGCAGGGGACTGTAGCAATGGAGATGTTGATGCAACATACCGCACCCATTCATGCGGTATTTGTTCCAGTTGGCGGTGGTGGTTTGATTGCTGGTATGGCTGCTTATATTAAATACGTACGACCAGAAACAAAAATTATCGGTGTAGAGCCTGAAGATGCGGCTTGTTTAAAAGCGGCTTTGGCTAGCGGGCGCCGTGAGATTCTTGATGAAGTGGGTATTTTTGCAGAAGGGGTTGCCGTTAAACAAATTGGAGAGTTGCCATTTGAAATTGCGCAACAATGTGTGGACGAGGTTATTACCGTTAGTACGGATGAAATTTGTGCGGGTATTAAAGACATCTTTGATGATACGCGAGCTATAGCTGAGCCTGCTGGCGCTGTGGGACTTGCCGGACTTAAAAAATATGTGGAGCGCGAGAAGGTTGAAAATGCAAACTTACTGACTGTGGTAAGTGGTGCTAACGTTAACTTTGATAGGCTGCGTTATATTTCTGAACGGACTGAAATAGGTGAAAAACGTGAAGCTATTCTGGCAGTAACGCTATCAGAAGAGCCTGGAAGTTATAAAAAATTCATTCAAGCGCTTCATAAAAGAAGTGTTACGGAGTTTAACTACCGTTATGCAGAGGGGTGTGATGCCCAAATTTTTGTAGGTGTACAGATTTCAGCTGGGGGGGAAGGGCGAGCACAAATTCTTTCTGAGTTGAGAGATCAAGGGTATGCCGTGCATGATTTAACTGATAACGAGATAGCCAAGAACCATATTCGACATATGGTTGGCGGAAGGTCAGCAGGGGTTGGAGACGAACAAGTTTACCGCTTTGAATTTCCTGAGCGTCCAGGAGCGTTGATGAAGTTCTTAAACTCTTTAGGAACTAAGTGGAATATATCAATGTTTCACTATCGTAATCATGGCTCGGCTTACAGTCGGGTTCTCATGGGGATTCAGGCTGGTAGAGAAGAAACAGATACCTTTAAAGCGATGCTTGATAAGGTTGGTTTTCGTTATTGGGATGAAACTGACAATGAGGCTTATCGTCTTTTTTTGAGAGAAACGTAGCTATTTGCATTATTTTCATACCAAACTGATGAACTTTCCATTAAAATCTGTGACTTAATGCAGGTTTTTAATGGAAAAGTTTAAAAACTGTGCTATTTTTTTGATTAATATAGGTTTTACATTGAGGAATGCATGAAACAGAAACCTGATGCCATGATTGCGCTTGTCGCGATTTTTTGTCTTGGCCTAGTGATCAGTGGTTTTTCATCTTTAGGGTTAAGTACTGATAAAAAAAGTACCGTGGTGAAGCAGCATCCAATTGAATTTTCTGCTAGTCGTTACTAATTTTTCTTATCTTTTAGAGCTCCTGTAGCATTAGCTTGTACGATAAGAGTGCTTATCAGTAATGATTGCAAATAGAGGGATGTCCCAGGCTTCAGTAGGGAGTTTTTCCTGTTTTTGAAGTTCATGAGCGAGACCAACTAATCTTGGTGAGCACTTGCTTTTTTTCTGTTTGAACTCGAAAGCCCTGTCATAATATCCACCGCCCATTCCCATTCTGCTGCCATGCTCATCAAAGGCGACCAAAGGTAATAGCACTAAAGATAATAAATTGGGTGCAATACTTGGGCTATGTTTAAAGCTAGGCTCCAATATGCCGAAACGATTCTTCTGAAATATCGTCCTTGCGTTAACTCGACAAAATACAAGATGATTTTTTTTGATTGGGTGTAAAACGGGTAAATAGAGTTGCTTCTTTCGTTTTAAGTAGTATGTCAGTAGCTCTTTCGGACAAATCTCACCATCATTGCCTAAGTATAAAGCAATGTACTTTGATCGAAGCAGTATCAAGCTCCTTTCTAAGTTTTTTCTAAGATTATTTCTTGCTGTTTTTTGTTGTTTCGGGGTAAGTGCTTGGCGCTGTGCTCTGATCTTTGCACGAAGTTGTTTTTTATCTAAACAAAGCTGGGGGGATGTAGTCATTGGATTAATCTGTATAAATTAGTGCGCCCCGAAATGCCGTTATTGGATTAGGCCTTGAACCCGAAGTTCAAGGGGGTGATCGATGTAGGTAAATTAGGCTTTCCCATCAAGGAAAAATCCAAGGGGACTTGCACACATTACCTGAATCAATTACCAAAGTGTGATTATCGGCTCGAGGTCATATCCAACTCACCAACATTCCAGGACGCAGGTTCATAGTATAAAAAAAAATCTTTAAAAACAGAAGTATTTACGAAAATAAACAGAAAAATCACATGTCGACACAATAAATAAGTTGCCTAAAAGGATGAAGCCTGTTGCTACAACTAGACATCTTTCATAATAGGCTTGTTTACGTTATTTTTTTAAAGCTAAATCTAATTTATCACTTAAAGCTAATAAGATTTGTTGGTCTCCAAGCTGGTCGCTGTGCTTCTCAAGTAATTCATAAGTGATGTTAAGTGCAGCCATTACAGCGATGCGTTCAGTTCCATGAACTTTTCCAGAAGTTCGGATTTCGCGCATTTTTGTATCTAAGTGGCTAGCGGCACTTTCAAGTGTCGCTTGTTTATCTTTAGGGCAAGCAACCAAATAATCTTTTTCTAGAATTTTAACTTCGAGCGTATTTGCTTCGGACATTAACTTTGCTCCAGTGATTTTAAGCGGCCAATCATGGATTCAATTTTATTCTTAGCCAGGTCATTTTTTTGCAGAAGCTTTATGCGTTCGCTGCTCCAATCATCTTGTTGTGCCTTTAATGCAGTATTATCAGATTCGAGCTTTTGGCAGTGCGCAAGTAACTGTTCCACTTTATCAGAAAATACTTTTATCTGGGATGAGTCCATTTTCGGTTCCTACAATCTTTTTTCAATATGAAAACTATAAATTGGCATTGCTTATGGGTCAATAGCATCGTGACTTATAGGGGGGGCTCCTAGTACAATTTGATAATTATTTTAATCATCTCTTTATTTTAATGGGTTTTTACATGACAGATACACTCCCCCCTGAAGAATTACCAATAGATTCTGACTTTGATTGGCTCGCAAATGTTTATACTCGGCATGGCGCAATCAATCACCCAAGTGAACTTCATGGTCTCATTATCGGGGAAATGACAGGAAGTTTAAAGCGTACACCTGGTGATTGGATTGAATTAGTGCTTGAACATATGGGGGTGGACTCGTTAAATAGTGACCAACAAGCGCATGTGGCTGAGGACCTTATTGCTTTTTACCATAAGGTAAATGAAGCCATTGAAAAAGATTCAAGTAGTTTTAACCTGTTATTACCTGACGATGACTACGCACTTACTGAGCGAGTGGAGTCTCTAACTTTATGGGTTCGAGGTTTTCTTGAAGGTGTATCAATTGCTGCCAGTGAAAAGCTTTCAAAATTAGACAGTGAGCTAGAAGAAATTATCAGAGACTTAGTTGAAATATGTAATTTAGATGTGCGAGTTGAAGCAGGCGAGGCTGGTGAAAGAGAATTTGTTGAAATTTATGAATATGTACGAGTCTGTGTGCTTAATCTATATGCTGAATTTAATACGCCTGAAATATCTGGAGATACTAAAAGCTCCCCAGATACGCCAACCCTGCATTAAACATGATATATCTGACATAGCTAAACAATACTAACTAATCATAACGACAGTGCTAACTTGCCATGACTAAAAAAGAATTTGCTCTTAGACGAAGTTATTTAGCGGAACAGATGGGAGAAGGCACAATTGCCATTTTGCCATCCTCCTCAGTTAAAAACCGGAACCGCGATGTAGACCACCATTTTCGGCAAGACAGTGACTTTCATTATCTAACTGGCTTTAATGAGCCTGAATCTGTTTTAGTGATCATTCCCGGTAGAAAGTACGGTGAAACCATTTTATTTTGTCGTGAGCGAGACCCAAGCAAAGAAATGTGGGATGGATTTATTGCAGGCCCAGATCGAGTGACTGATATTCTGGGGGTGGATGATGCTTTCCCGATTGGTGATATCGACGATATTTTACCAGGAATGATTGAAGGCACTGACAAAGTTTATTACTCCATGGGTTTGGATGCTCAGTTTGATAGCCAAGTAATGGAATGGATTAATGTTATCCGAAGTAAAGTGCGTAGTGGGGCGCACCCACCAGGCGAGTTTGTAGCTTTGGAGCATGCCTTACATGAATTGCGCTTATTTAAAAGTGCTGCTGAAATCAAGAATATGGAGCGTTCTGCAGAAATTGCTGCTCAAGGGCACATTAAAGCGATGGAAGTTTGTCGTGCAGGTTTGTTTGAGTACCATCTAGAATCCTCGATTATTCATTCATTTATGAATGCAGGTTCTCGCTTCGTCGCATATCCTTCTATTGTGGGTAGTGGTGATAATGGCTGTACTTTACATTATATTGATAACCATTCAGAACTTAAAAATGGCGACCTGGTGCTTATCGATGCTGGTTGCGAAGTAGAGTGTTATGCTTCCGATATTACGCGTACTTTCCCGGTTAGTGGTAAGTTTAGTAAAGAGCAAGCCGCGCTTTATCAAATAGTGCTGGATGCACAATTGGCAGCCATTGCAGAAGTTAAACCCGGTAATCACTGGAATCATCCTCATGAGGCTGCGGTTAAAATTATTGCTAATGGTCTGATTGAGTTAGGTTTATTGTCTGGGTCCTTAGAGGATGCGATAAAAAATGAAACCTATAAGAAGTTTTATATGCACAGAACTGGGCACTGGCTAGGTCTTGATGTGCATGATGTCGGTGAATATAAAGTTGACGGTGAATGGCGGTTGCTCGAATCTGGCATGGTGTTAACGGTTGAGCCCGGCATTTACATATCGCCTACCTGTACAGATGTTCCAAAAAAATGGCGTGGTATCGGTATTCGAATTGAAGATGATGTCGTGGTAACCAAAACATCAAATAAAGTACTTTCTAAATCAGCGCCTAAAACGATTGATGAGATTGAGTCTTTGATGGCGAGGAGCTGTAAATAGTGGTCAAAGCGCTTGATATGCTTGAAAACGAGGCTGAATTTGATGTTGTGATCGTGGGCGCAGGTATGGTGGGAGCCAGTACCGCATTGGGTGTATCTGACTTAGGTTTAAGTGTTTTATTGATAGATTCTTTTGCTTTTCAGAGCACGATGCCTGACTACACGCCAAGTTATGATGCTCGTTCAACGGCTATTTCATGGGGCAGTCGGGATATTTTAAACCAGTTGAATGTTTGGGCGGATGTCAGTGATCATGCCAGCCCCATATCTCATGTTCACGTCTCTGAAAAAGGGCGGTTTGGTGTGACTCGTATGAGTGCTGATGAGCTAAAACGTGAAGCATTAGGTTACGTTGTTCCCAATCAATGGTTGGGGCAATGCCTATTAAAGAAAATTGAAGAACAACAAATTCCTTTGTGCGCACCTGCTAAAGTGACAAGTATTCATTCAGTTGACGGCCGACAGTTGATTTGTCTAGAGGCGAAAGATGCTTCAACGGCAAGATTAAAGAATATTAGTGCACGTTTAATTATTATTGCTGACGGAACCTGCTCATCAACGGCAGGTTTACTCGGTATTGAAAATGATGTTGAACAATATGGCCAGCATGCACTGATTGCTAATATTACGACGGAATTACCTAATGATGGCGTTGCATATGAACGTTTCACCTCAGGTGGTCCATTAGCGTTATTACCACTAACAGAAAGAAGCAGTGCTCTAGTCTGGACCCATGATAGTGAGAGTATTCAAACCTTTTTAGATATGAGTGATGACGTATTTTGCCAAGCGCTTCAAGATGCTTTTGGTGAGCGTTTGGGCCGAATAACTCGGTGTGGCGCACGGAATTCCTATCCACTTAGATTGGTACGCGCGAAAGAGCAATACCGTCCAGGAATACTATTGCTTGGGAATGCCGCTCATAGTTTGCATCCTGTTGCGGGTCAGGGGTTTAACCTTGCTCTCAGAGGCGTATCCACCTTTTTGGAAACCTTGAAAAAAGTCGAGTTGATTCGAGGTGATATAGGTGAGATAAGTATCCTCAAAGGACTGAGTGATGAGCGCGCGAAAGACCAAGCTACGACTATTTTATTTAGTGACCAGGTTGTGAAAGTATTTGGTCACTCATCGTTGCTGGTAGGTTTGGCCCGTGATATGGGATTAATCGCTTTAAATAATTTCCCGATGCTTAAATCTGTTTTTGCGAGTCAGGCAATGGGGTTGGCAGGTAAGAAAGCACGTTTTTAAGAAGAGCAAATATAGAATGACGAAAATTGAAATGGTTGGTGCTCAAGAGAGTAATATTCAATATGTCGATATCGCAATAATGGGGGCGGGAATGGTCGGTACTGCTTTGGCGGCCGCTATGAAAACCTCTTCGCTCTCGATTGCCATTATTGATGCACAAGAAGGCGGACTCTTACAAGCATCAACCTCAGCCTCGAGTTCAGTTGAAAATTTTAAACCTCGTGTTAGTGCGCTAACTTTCGCCTCCAAAACCTTATTAACAACTGTGGGGGCATGGCAGAATATTGAAACGCAACAGCTCATGCCATACCAGAAAATGAGTGTGTGGGATGAGCTTGGTTCGGCGCAAATTAATTTTGATGCAGCGGAATTATATTGTGATGAATTGGGTTTTATCGTCGAAAATCAAACTATCGTGTCAGCATTGCATCAGAGCATTCATGAGCAAGCTAATTTATCAAGCTTTTATGGTTGTTCATTAAAAAGTATCTCGCCTAGTACCAAGACAAAAGATGCCCATATACTCACTTTAAGTGATGGTCAAAATATTCATTGTGACTTATTAATTGCAGCTGATGGTGCAAACTCCAAAGTTCGAAATGCGATGAATATGGCAACACGAGAGTGGGATTACCAGCACCACGCAATCGTCGCGACAGTTGAAACTGAAAAAGCACATCAAACTGTAGCAAGGCAGCGCTTCAGTGAGTCGGGGCCTTTAGCATTTCTGCCCTTACAAGATGCGAACTCATCAGGAAAATTCTGTTCGATTGTTTGGTCGGTCAAGCCAGACAGGGCTGAAAAACTCATGTCTCAAAACGATGAGCAATTTCAGCAGAGTCTAGAGTTGGAATTTGAATCACGCTTAGGAAAAATAGAAAAAATCTCCAAGCGTTTTAGTTATCCCTTACGACAACGTCATGCGAAATCATACGTGAAGCCCGGTGTGGTGTTAGTTGGAGATGCAGCACATACGATACATCCCTTGGCAGGTCAGGGTGTAAACCTAGGGTTTAAAGATGTTCAAGCTTTGAGTCAAATACTTATGCAAGCAGGTCGAGAGAGTATTCCTGTTAATCATTCCAGCTTACTGAACCGGTACAATAGGCAGCGTCAGGGTGATAATTTACTTATGATGGGCGTCATGGAAGGCTTTAAACGTTTATTTGAGCAAAAAGACCCGCTTGTTCGCTGGTTACGTAATACCGGCCTTAGCTGGGTAGATCAACAAGGTTTTATAAAGAAACAACTCGTTCAACGAGCGATGGGTATAAACACTTAAACACTAGCAGAAAGTAATATGCTTTCTTACAAATATAGAATCTGCTGAATACAGGGAACTATTTTTTTGAAAAAAACATCGTTAAAACAGTGCATGTTGTTTATTTTTATTCCCTGCCTGCTTATAGGGTTAGTGGCTTTTATTGTTTATCAACACAATGGCAAGGTAGGTTTGACTAAACTACCTCCGGCATCATTGGCGCAGTGGTATAAGCCTGAAAATAAACGACAGGTCTGGTTACATAATATGTTTAAACTGCGGCGTGAAATGCAGGCTGTAGAATATTATGCCGAGACAGGGAATGATGCACTACTTAATAAATGGGCTACTCGACTGAATGAGCATTATTTGAAAATTGGGGACATGGTTCCTGAGTGGCAGAAAATGCTTAATATTCGAGCCATTTCTGACGTAAAGGAAAGCGTTCAAAATAAGCAATTTGAAATGCTCTCCGAAGCAATGAATGAATTAAGTAAAAGTTGCGACACGTGTCATGATAATTACCGGGCAACTACCGCTACGCTATATCGAGCGCCTGACTTTTCAACCATTGAAATCAGCCCCTCGATTTCATTGGTTGAGCACATGGACGCGCTAACGAAGCAAGTAAATCAAATTAAAATCACCTCCGAAGATGGTATGACTGAGCTAGCATTAGCATCGCTATCAGACCTGAGTGATGGGATTAATACCTTAGGAAGTACCTGCACTAATTGCCATAAAAGTGACAAGCGAACTTATCCTGACGAGGCGATCAAAAATAGTATTTCTCAGCTAAAACAAAACTTGAAAACCGGCACACTTAAAGATCAGGGGCAAGAATTAGGGACTTTGGCGGTAATTGCCTGTGCTCGCTGTCATGGGACGCACCGAATTTCCTATGATGAGAAGAGTAAATTAACCGCTAAGCCAAATTGGGATCAATTACTAAAGCATTGATTTTTAATAAGGGTATATATTTATAAAATAGTTCTTTTAGTTATATCGTTTCTGGGGTTAGCTCGACAAATAAATGTGTGACATGTTATCTATTATTTTTAAGTGTTTGAGTTGCTCGTTTGATAGAGATGCTTTTTTTAATTAATTATGGGGATGAAAGTCGTATCTTATATGCAGTATAAAATGCGAGTGGAAATGACTATAAGGTAAAAAGGGTAGTTGACTTAAATATGGATGACGATGTCGCTTAGCGTAAGAGAAAGACTAGTACCATTACAAAAAGGCTACATTTTGAGTTTGACGTTTAAGCGGAGAAAATCATATTTAAACGCCAATATAAAAGATGATATTCATGGCTTGGAGTTAGATTGTAAGCTTTTTATAAGTAGATGTTGTGACAGGGGTGAACTAAATCACGTTTGTCTAAAGATAACCTTTTTTCTTTAATCAAGGCTTATATAATTACGCGCAGATAAAACTATAAAATAAAGTAGGTGATAGATGAGTGGGAATACTGAATTAAATAATATAAAACTGGTGGGTGACTTAGTTCGTCAGTATGCTCCAGAACTTTCGTTTACAATGTGTGAAATTGGTGCGAGACAAATTGCAGGACAACAAGAACCATTTTATGCCTTGTTAGAACTTTTTCCTGAGTCAAAGCTTATTGGCTTCGAGGTTGATGCTGAGTCTTGTAAAGAATTAAATAAGACTGCCCCCCCATATATCTGTTATTACCCAACAGCTATTGGAGGTCTTAATGGTGAGCAGACGTTGTATGAAACTCTTGGGCCAGAATGTTCATCTTTATATAAACCTAATGATGCATTACTAAATAAGTATAATGCCTTAGAGCAAGTTGCAGTGAAGGCTGAGCACAAACTACTCGTATCTACTTTGGATAGTTTTATTGAAGAGAATAATATTGGGTCGATTGATTTTATCAAAATTGATATACAGGGTGCCGAACTGGATGCTTTTAAAGGCGGTGTAAATGCCTTGAAAGACACGGTGTTTATCGTGTCCGAGGTAGAGTTTATTCCTTTATATGAAAATCAACCCCTGTTTGGCGATGTTTGTAAATTTCTAAGTAGTGAAGGCTTGATGTTTCATAAATTCCTAGGCCTTGCTGGAAGAAGTATTAAGCCTGTAATTCTTCAAAACAATATCAATTTTGGTACTCAGCATATGTGGTCTGATGCTGTTTACATTAAGGATATTGAAAAGTTGAATAAAGTGCCTCCAGATAGCTTATTAAAACTTGCTTTGTTAGCGACTTTATACGGCAGTCCTGATGTGACTTATCACTGTTTTGAGTTATACGATGAATTGAAGAAAACGAATTTACTTCAGGATTTCATTAATAAGGTTGTCAACTGATCATTACTTTTATTGGATGACTTACGTGTAGCTTAGGCACAAAATAAACGGGCTATCAGAGCGGGTACTGCCGTCTCAACGCGTAAAATTCGCGGACCTAAATGCACGCTTTGAAATCCACACTCTTTTAGCTTATCTACTTCGTAAGGTGTAAACCCGCCTTCAGGGCCAATCACCAGCGTAGTCTCACCTTGAATGTTAATTGGGCAAGGGTTTGGTTCACCTGGGTGGGCGAGTAGCTTACGCGTATTTTGACTAATGCCAGGGAGTTCATCTTCCACAAAGGGTTTGAATCGTTTCTTTAAATGAATTTCAGGCATTTGAGTGTCTTTGCCTTGTTCTAAACCAAGTATGCAGTTTTCGCGTATTTTTTCTTCTGTTAACCATGGTGATTGCCAGAAGCTTTTTTCAACTTTCCATGAGTGAATAAAATAAAGTTTCTTAACGCCCATCGTGGTGGCTGTTTGAATAATACGCTTAAGCATTTTAGGTCTTGGTAGACCAATAATTAAAGTAAGAGGGAGTGCTGGTGGTGATGCAGAGTGCCAGTCAATTTCAAACCTTGCGGTTTCAGTATCAAGCTGTGTGACAAGGGCTGTACCGATGTCGCCATTAAGCATGCCAACGCATAGGTTATCGCCTACTTTTGTTGTGAGCGTTGTGTGAAGGTGCTTGAGTTGGCGGCCAGAAATCTCAGCAGAAGTTTCTGACAGCATATTATCGGGTAGTAATAATAATAGGTTCATTGAGTAGAAATATTCAGGGTTATTAATCTTCTTTTTTGGGTTTTTCTACTATTGTTGCAAACAATAATCCAATTTCAAATAGCATCCACATCGGTACGGCAAGTAAGGTTTGTGAAATGACATCCGGTGGTGTGAGTAGCATGCCAACAACAAAACAGGCAACGACTAAGTAGGGGCGTTTTTGCCTTAAGCTTTCGACACTTGTGACACCGATAGAAACTAAAATAATAATCGCAATAGGGATTTCAAATACAACGCCAAAGGCAAAGAAAAGCTTAAGAACGAAATCCAGATAGCGGCTAATATCAGTCATCATTGACACGCCTTCAGGGCCTGCGCTGGTGAAGAAACCAAAAATCAGAGGAAATACCACAAAGTAAGCAAATGCGATCCCAGAGTAGAACAGAACAATGCTAGAAAATAATAAGGGAAAGGCTAACTTTTTTTCTTTATCGTAAAGTGCTGGTGCGATGAAACTCCATATCTGGTAAAGCACATAGGGCATGGCGATAAAAATGGAGACCATTAATGTTAATTTGAATGGTGCAAAAAAAGGAGATGCAACATCCGTTGCTATCATCGTGCTACCTTCAGGTAATAATTCACGCAAAGGTTCAGCAACAATGAGGTAAATGTCATTGGCAAAATAATAAAGAGAGGCAAAAACAATAATGACAAAAATAACCGCGCGGAGTAAGTGATTCCTAAGTTCGATCAGGTGTTGTATTAAAGGTTGGGTTTGTTCAACAGATGTACTGTTTGGGGAGGTGTCTGCATCTGAGTCATTCATTTTTGTTGGCTGCTTATATTTTCTTGAGAGGCTTGTGTCGTAGAGGGCTGATCCTTTCCGGGGGCTGTATCTTGAGTTGGGATGAAAGGTTTGTCTTCTTCCTCTCTAGGTAAGGGTTCAAACTCTTTTGCGCGCTGAAGGGCTTCACTGATGGTTGAGTGAATTTTGTTAACATCTTCATTAATGTTAAGGCTTTCACCCTGCTTTTTTAATTCTTCGCGGAGTTCATCTAATTCAATTTGTCGATCAATCTCTTTTGTGAACTGGCCAGCCATACGGCGTGCTCGACCCACCCATTTGCCTACTGTTCTTGCTGCGACAGGCAAGCGTTCAGGGCCAAGAACAAGCAAAGAAATAATGCCAACAAAAACTAACTCTAAAAAGCCAATATCAAACATTGCAATTTGCCATGCCCAAGATGAAAAAAAGCATTACTTAGACTGAGTATCTTCTTTCTTGGCTTCAACTTTTTCAGCTTTGCCTTCGATGATGTCGTCACTGTTTTTTTCTAAAGGTTTTGCTTCTTCATCTTTCATAGCTTTTTTGAAGCCTTTTACTGCGCCACCTAAATCACCACCCATGTTACGAAGTTTTTTAGTGCCGAATATTAGCGCGACGATCACAAGGATGATCAGTAATTGCATTGGACTAATGCCCATAATGGTTCCCCTGTTTCAAAAATTATGTGCTATTTATTTCTGGATGACTTTTCTTCAAGGCCTGACAAATTAAAACGACGTTGAAGTTCACTTAAAATATCATCCGGATGTAAATCGAGATGAGACAACATTACCATACTATGAAACCAAAGGTCGGCCGTTTCATAAACTAATGCCTGTTTTTTTACGTCGTCTTGATCTTCAGCATCTTTTGCAGCCAAAATTGTTTCGGTACATTCTTCACCTACTTTCTCAAGGATTTTGTTCAAACCTTTTTTGTGTAAGCTGGCAACGTACGAACTCTCTGGGTCTGCCTGTTTTCGTTCGGCGAGTACTGCGGCAAGTTCATCTAATACGGTGGACATATATTTTCTCGATTTAGTTCTATTTATATCGGTTCTATTTTCGGCGGATCAAAAAATAACTACCAAGTAAAAAGGGTACAGCACTTTGCCACGAAATGGTATTTAGCCAACTGAGCGTTGAAGGCGAGGCAATTGCAATACCTGCTAAAACGAGCGTGATACCTAAGGCATAATCTTTAGATTGGTTGCGCTGCTGCTTAATTTCATTGCTCAGAGCAAGTGTATGGTCTTCTCGTTGCTTGCCAAAGTTATCAAGATGTTTGATTTGATTCATGGCATCAAAAATAAGTTTAGGTACTTCAGGCGATTGCTCTAGCCATTCAGGTAAATGTTGCTTCACATTTTTCCAAACCCCTGGAGGGGCCATACGCTGCTTCATCCAATTTTCTAAATATGGTTGTGCCGTATTCCACAAATCAAGGTCAGGGTAGAGTTGTCGGCCAAGTCCTTCAATGTTTAATAAGGTTTTTTGAAGTAGAACTAATTGAGGCTGAACTTCCATATTAAACCGGCGGGCAGTTTGAAATAAGCGAAGTAAAAATTGGCCAAACGAAATATCTTTTAATGGGCGCTCAAAAATCGGTTCGCACACCGTTCGGATTGCCGATTCAAACTCGTCAACCCGCGTATCTTCGGGAACCCAGCCAGAAGAAACGTGAAGTTCAGCGACTAGTCGATAATCACGTTTAAAAAAGGCTAATAAGTTGCGCGCCAGATAGTTCTGGTCTTCCTGAGTCAAGGTGCCGACAATACCAAAATCTATGGCAATATATTGCGGGTTATGTGTGTGTTCGGCGGAGACAAAAATATTACCCGGATGCATGTCGGCATGAAAGAAGCTGTCTCGAAATACTTGGGTAAAGAATATTTCGACACCGCGTTCTGCCAATATTTTAAGGTTTACACCCGATGCTTTTAGTTGTTCGACATCAGCAACAGGCATGCCATAAATTCGTTCCATAACAAGCACGTCATGGTTGGTGTAATCCCAAAAAATCTCAGGGATATAGATGAGTTCAGAGTTTAAAAAGTTGCGCCGAAGTTGTGATGCATTGGCAGCTTCACGCTGCAAGTCGAGTTCATCATAAATCGTCTTTTGATAATCTTTCACAATTTGAACTGGGTGTAAGCGTTTACCGTCGGCCCAATAGTTCTCTAATAACGTTGCGAGAACTAGCATCAGAGCAATATCTTGGTCTATGGTGCCTTCAATATTAGGTCGAATTACTTTGACGACGACTTCTTTGCCATTCTTTAGTCGTGCGCTATGAACTTGAGCGATGGAGGCAGATGCTAGAGGCTCAACACTAAACTCTGAAAATAACTGCTCTGTTTTTTGTTTGAGTGAGTCTTCAATGATTTGTTTTGCTTGTTCGCCAGGGAAGGGTGAAACGTTGTCTTGAAGGTTTTTGAGTGAGTCAGCAATGTCGTCGGGAAGTAAGTCTCGGCGGGTCGATAGAATTTGCCCAAATTTGATAAAAATGGGGCCGAGGGTTTCAAGTGCTAAGCGAATTCGTTCACCGCGTGAAAGCTTAGGTTTTGGGAAAAAGTGCCAAGGCGCTAAAAAGAACAGGACTCGGACGGGAAGCGGGAGGTGAGCCAGAGGTATAAATTCATCTAAACGGTATCGGCTAACAACCCAAAGAATGACAAATATTCGACGGAGCTTAGTGATTAATAGTAGTTTTGACACGTTTTACTTTCCAAAATCGTTTTTCTGTTCTTGTTGAGCTATTTAAGACTTTTCAGTTTGATTGAAAGCTTTTCTAACTTTGGCCTCTAATCGATCAGTTGCCAGTCGTAATTGGTCGATAGCTTCAAATTGAGTTTTAGACAGCGCTTTGCTGGGAATTAAGCGAACTTCATATTTTATAAATTCTTCGACATCATTTATAAATGACTGGCTCAATGTTTTGCCAAAAGAAAAGCTTTGACGTAGTGATGTTCCGATAAAATTTGCGGGCACATCGCCAATAAGCGTGGCTAATATACCTTCCCAGTCAATATTTACCTTTCCCATAAAACTTTGGATTTGCTGTGCTCTAACGGCATCACCACTTAAGATTATTTCTTTACTTCTAAATAGCTGCGTTTTGTTTTGGTAGCTCGCGAGCTTGATAAATGCCAATGCGCTACCACTTAAACGAACCGTAGATCGATCCTGCTCAGGAAGCAGTACTACTTTTCCGTTGTCAGAGCCAAAAAAGAAAGTTTGTTTCGGTGAATTGATCGCCACTTCCAATATGCAGCCCTGCAAAAGATTAAGTTTCTTTTGCGAAGCGGGGTCCATTGATAGCGCCATATTAAGGGCCTTCTCTATCGTAGGGGCTGCTTTTTGAATAAGTGAAGGATCAATGAGGCTCATTTAGGGTTTGATCCCAGTATGCAAAGCCACAATTCCACCCGACATATTGTGGTAACGGCAATTCACTAAACCGGCGTTTTCCATCATACCTTTGAGGGTTTCTTGATCAGGATGCATACGAATAGATTCAGCCAGATACTGATAACTTGAACTGTCATTTGTAATTAGCTTGCCCATAAAAGGTAAAGCTGTGAAAGAGTACTTATCATAAATGGAGCTTAGCATTGGGTTAGACGGCTTAGAGAATTCAAGTATCAATAAGCGACCACCTGGTTTTAACACACGAGTCATGGATGCGATGGCTTTATCTTTATCGGTGACGTTCCGAAGACCAAATGCAATGCTGACGCAATTAAAGTGGTTGTCAGGGAAGGGTAATGTTTCGGCATTTGCTTGCACAAACTCAATATTGCTTCCATATCCACGGTCTAATAAACGATCTCGGCCCACATTTAACATTGAAGAGTTAATATCAGCCAGCACAACTTGGCCTTGTTCTCCCACGCGTTTTGAAAATTGCATGGTAAGATCGCCTGTACCACCGGCGATATCCAATACTTTATAGCCTGGTCTAACACCGCTTGACTCAATCGTTAAACGCTTCCATATCCGGTGAATGCCGAGTGACATTAAGTCATTCATGATGTCGTATTTACTTGCCACAGAATGAAAAACATCGGCTACTTTCCCGGCTTTGTCGTCGGTATTAACATCTTGATAACCAAAATGAGTGACTGAGTCTGTATCTTGGCTTGCTTTAGCTGTATCTGAATTGGGCGCGCTTGGCATGAAATAGTCTCTGCTGATTCATTTAAGATGGCTATTCTAACCTTGGTAGGCAAGGAAAACTATGCTGACATGCTTTAAAATACTAATCGGAGCGATTAATAAATGGGTCAAAGTGAGTAGTTTTGTTGTGAAGGATCGTTTCAAGGTACTATTAAGTTAATTACGTGAGAGTTGTAGATTAGAGTGAGAATGAATTATGTCTGTTATTAGAGTGAATCGTACGCATAGCCTAGCGCTTGATGAGGCAAGAAAATTAGCAGAAGAATTGGTGGTTAATCTAGCGCAAGAGTTTGGTGTTAAATACCATTGGGAAGATGAAACTGTAAGGTTTAAAGGTGCGGGTGCCAAAGGCCATATGACAGTATTAAGCGATCGTGTAGAGCTTAAAATGGAGCTAGGCTTTTTGTTGAACCCTTTTAAGGGAAAGATCGAAAAGTCAATCACGCGACGTCTTGATGAAGTTTGTGATTAAAACTCTGTTCGAAATGAGTTTTTGCATTGGTATGCGCAACAGGAAAAGAATAAAAATCTAAAAAATACAATTTAAATAAGAGAGTATTTATGCCTAATACCGACACAATAAATACTGATGTGATTTCACTCCGCCAGTTTGTTTCTAAGTTACCTGTTTTTTTATCAGGAATGCCTGGCAGAGTAAAAGGACTTTACATCGCAAATCGCAAGAATGATGATCTGCCGGTTGGTTTAGCTTTATGTCTGGAGGACGCCTGTCGCCGTAACCCTCGCGGGACAGCTTTGATTTTTGAAGAGCGCGAATTAAATTATAAACAGTTAAATGCTTGGGTGAACCGGGTCGCTGATAGCCTAGTTCAAATGGGCGTTAAAAAAGGCGATGTCATTGCTGTCTTTATTGAAAACCGTCCTGAGTTGTTAGTCTGTATTGCTGCCATTTCCAAAATTGGTGCTGTGAGTGCTTTAGTGAATACCTCGCAACGAGGAGCCGTACTGGAGCATAGTATTCAGTTGGTCAAACCCTCCCGCATTATTGTTGGGGAAGAATTGTTTGGTGCTGTTGATGAAGTAAAAGCAGCTTTACCGCAAGGGAATGATGCGCAGCTATACCTGTCAGACTGTGACACCTTAAAAGAGAATACATCAGCTCCAGAAGGTTGGACCGATCTTGCTGAAAAAGCTTGCTTAGGAAGCTCTCGAAACCCCTCGTCGAGTAAAGAGCAGCGCGCTTCTGACCCTCTTTGTTATTTTTATACCTCTGGTACAACCGGTCTGCCAAAAGCGGCTATTTTGACTAATGGTCGATTTATGAAAGCTTATGGTGGCGTTGGTTTTGCAAGTATTCAATTAAAATCCCATGACAGGGCCTATGTGACCTTACCTTTTTACCATGGAACTGCATTAATAGTTGGTTGGGGGAGTGTGCTTGCTGGTGCTGCTGGTTTGGTCATGGCTCGTCAGTTCTCAGCAAGTAAATTCTGGCCTGAAGTTAGGCGAACCAAAGTGACTGCTTTTTGTTATGTGGGAGAGCTATGTCGTTATTTACTTGCTCAGCCAGTCAGTGCTGATGACAAGAATCATAATATTCGAATGATGTTTGGTAATGGCCTTCGGCCTAATTTATGGCGAGAATTTAAAACACGTTTTAATGTGCCAAAAGTGATGGAGTTTTATGGTTCGAGTGAAGGTAATGTTGGTTTTCTAAATATTTTTAATCATGACTGCACCGTTGGTTTCACCACGATCCCTTATGCGATTGTTGAGTATGACCTGGATCTTGATGATGCTATTCGTCAAAAGGATGGTTTTTTGCGGCGGGTTAAAAAAGGGCAGTCAGGCCTACTGCTAGGTGAAATTAGTGATAAAAGCCCATTTGACGGTTATACCGACCCTGAAAAAACAGAAAAGACGATTTTGAGAAATGTTTTTAAAGCCGGTGATGCCTGGTTTAATACCGGCGACTTAATGCGTGATCAAGGCTTTCGTCACGCACAGTTTGTTGATCGATTAGGTGATACTTACCGCTGGAAAGGTGAAAATGTATCTACCACAGAAGTTGAAAACTGTATTAGCACCTTTCCCGCAATCTTGGATGCCGTGGTTTATGGTGTTGAAATACCTAATACAAATGGACGTGCAGGCATGGCAAATATCCGACTGCCAGATGGCGCCTCATTTGACTCGATTGCCTTTTATGAATATTTGAATAAACAATTACCGGCTTTCTCTATACCGGTCTTTTTGCGCATTTCTCAAAAAATGGAAACCACTGGCACCTTTAAATATAAAAAAACAGACCTTAAAAAGAGCGGCTTTGACCTTGGTAAGGTTTCAGACCCAATTTGGGTATGTTTGCCGGGAGAAAAAAATTATCAATTATTAGATAAAAATATTCAAAAGCGTATCGAACAAGGAGCGTTCAGGTATTAAATCTAAATTATTTATTTACGGTTTTATTCTTTTATTTTTACCTGTAAATGAATCCTTAGCTCGTCCGAAAATAGGGTTGGCCCTTGGTGGCGGTGGTGCCAAAGGTGGTGCGCATATTGGTGTTTTGAAAGTGCTGGAGAGAGAGCGAATTCCGGTAGACCTTATCGCAGGGACGAGTATCGGCTCAATGATTGGTGCTTTATATGCATTAGGTTATGGTGCAAATGAAATTGAAGCAATCATGTTGTCGGTTCCTTGGAGTGAAGGCTATTCCGATGCCATTCCTAGACAGAGCCTCCCTTTTCGCAATAAACAGCGTGGCCAATTCAATCTGCCACTTAATTTAGGCTATGAAAATGCCGAACTGAAAACACCGAGCGGTTTTCTCTATGGGCAGACAGCTTCGATGTTATTGCGGCAAGCACTTGGTAATTTGTCGACGTTTTCAAGCTTTGATGACCTACCTGTCCCATACCGGGCGATAGCCACGAATCTAAGCACCAATGACTCAGTGCGACTCAGCTCTGGCGATTTATTGACAGCCACTAGGGCGTCGTCAAGTGTGCCTGGTATTTTAGCCCCCATTAAATATGGCGATATGTTGCTCGTTGATGGCGGCATTACGAATAACATACCGATTGATGTGGTGAAATCGATGGGCGCGGATAATGTTATTGCGATTGATATTGGTGATAATCTGGTTGGAAAGCATGATTTAACAAGCACCTTTTCGATATTAGCTCAACTCTCAAGTTTCCTAACGGTGGCTTCGACTGAAAAACAAAAAATACTATTAACCGAAGGTGATATCATTATTCGACCAGATATCGGTCATTTAAGCACGACCGACTGGTCAACTTTTCCCGATGGTATTGTCGCGGGAGAAAAAGCTGCTCAGCAATATATCAACTCATTACAGGTTTTAAGTCTGAGCGAAGATGAGTATCAAGCTTATCGTCAGCAGAAAAAGCTTCAGTATGAGCAACTGGTATTTCAGTCTGAAAAGCCTATCACCGAGATTGCTATTCAAAATGAATCACTTGTAAATGAAGATTTTATACGTCAACAGTTAGCATTATCAGTCAATCAGAATGTAGATAGTCGTCAGCTGAATCAAGCGATCCAACGTGTTTATGAAACAGATGAATTTCAGCGCGTTGATGCAAAAATTGTTGATGAGGGCTCGCAGCGCAAACTAATTGTTTCTAGTGAAGGCAAGTCCTGGGGGCCAAACTTTATTGAGTTTGGTCTGGGCTGGGAAACCAATTTTACTGATAAATCATCTATAGATTTAGATTTTGCTTACATGGCAACAAATTTAACAGAATATGGTGGAGAGTGGCGAACGCAGTTAGAGCTAGGGAATGAAACGACCTTGAGTACGGCGCTATATTTTCCTTTGACATCAGTTCGTTCATTTTACAGTCGGAGCAAATACAGCTTTGAGTCGATTGATTTAAACGTTCCGTCTAGCTTTCAACTTCCGTTAAGTTTAGAGCAAAATAACAATCGGCTGATTCATGGCTTTGGTTATAATTTTACTCGCAACAGTTTTATAGAATTGGGTGCTATCGCCGAGAAAGGACAGATAAGTAATGACGCTTTGTTAAATGATAAAATTAACTACGATGCTTTTGGTAGCTATTTGAGTTTTGGTTTTGATAATTTGGACAGTGCTAGTTTTCCTACTCATGGAAAGCGTTTAGTTGTGAGAGTCACTAACCGGCTTGAAGACGTCAAGAATACAAGCTTCTTTAATGGTGACCTAACTCAATTAGGTGGACGAACGCTACAGCTACAGGTTGAATGGAAAGGGGCATTAAAGATAGGTAGTCATTCAATTGTGACGAAAACCGATTTTTCACGAACCTATACCGACAAACAAGATAGCAGTGTTTATATTTCTAGACTGGGCGGATTTTTAAACTTGTCAGGATATGATAGTAATGAGCTAAGTGGGCCACATAAAGCATTTACCGCGCTCATTTATCAATATAATTTAAGAGAAAACCTGTTTGGACAAACTAAGTTGCCGCTTTATTTGGGTTTTAGTGCTGAGGCTGGAAATATTTGGGGCCATCAAGCCGACATCGACCTTAAAGATATGATTTTTGGTGGTAGTCTTTACTTAGGAACCGATACGGTTATGGGGCCGGTTGCACTAGGTTATGGTTATAATAATGAGAATGAACAATCAGTTTACTTTTATTTAGGCTACGAACTGTAAATGACGGAAGTACAGCAAATATCACTTAACTCATTTGTACGAAAAACACCTGGTTCCAGTGCTCTGAAGCTTAAAATAAGATCAACGGGTGCTCGGCTAACGCGAAAGGGGCGTTCGCGTAATTGGCTTTTGCAGGCGAATAACCAGCAAATACTTGAAGTGATTAAACTGATTCAACTCTCGGGAGAAGAGGGGTGGTTTTGGGTAACTAAAAAACTGTCGGAGAGTAAGCGCCAACTAAATCATGAGGAATTAGTGTTGCTTGCAAGAGAGAGCCCTAGCATGACTGTGACAGAATTAATGGCGATGACTGATTGTAAGCTTGCCGAAGCACGTAGAGTATTAGATCAACTGGAATGGGAATAACCTAAAAATCACCATACTTAAGGATGCAATATGAACAGTGTAATCAGTTTTTGGTTCGAAGAGCTTGAACCTCGACAGCATTGGGTTAAAGATAAAGGTCTGGATGAATTAATTGTGCAGCGCTTTTCGACACTTCATCGAGCTGCAGCTCAAGGTGAGCTTTGGGCGTGGCGCGAAACACCCGAAGGGCGCTTGGCTGAAATTCTGATTCTGGATCAGTTCTCTCGAAATATGTTTCGTGATCAGGCAAAAAGCTTTGCCTTTGATCGTATGGCCTTAGTGTTAGCTCAGGAAGCCATATTTCAAAAAATGGATAGGTTGTTGCCTGTCGACAAAAGATGCTTTTTATATCTTCCTTTTATGCATAGTGAGTCTTTGGTTGTTCACGAACAGGCCATGAAATTATTTGACCAAAAAGGCATGGAAGACAACTTTAGGTTTGAAAAACGACACAAAGAAATAATTGAACGTTTTGGTCGTTATCCACATCGAAATGAAATTTTAAATCGCCAGTCATCTCCTGAAGAACTTGCGTTTCTGCAGGAACCGGGCTCATCTTTTTAAACTGTATTTAGTCAATACCGAGTAGTTTATGTAGTTGCAGCGTTAAGCGCCACTGCGGGTGCTGTAAACAATAATCCAAAGCTTTCTGGGTATTGGTTTTCTTTTTAGGGTCGTTGCCGAAACGAATTAATGGGTCCGCCATGGGCGATAAAAAGAAATGAGAAGCGGTGAAATTCTCAAAGTGTTCAGGTCGTGCTTTTTCTTGAGGGTAAACGAGCTTCAGTTCATCGCAGTAATCAAAAACGACTTTAGCATCCGCTTTTGGGCTCAAGCAGACCCAATCTACGTTGTCAGGCAAAGGTAAGGTGCCATTACTTTCTATGGCAACTTCAAAGCCTTGTTCGTGCATGTGATGAATAAGCGCATCATCTAGTTGGAGTAAGGGCTCACCACCAGTAAAAATCACATAAGGTTTCGAGTTTTCTGAAACGCCAACCTTGGGCCACATTGCCAAAATGGTACTGGATAATGACTGTGCGGTATCAAACTCCCCTCCATTTTGCCCATCAGTGCCTAAAATATCAGTATCACAAAAGTTGCATATTGCGTTGGCGCGGCTGTCTTCCCGCCCATTCCATAAATTACATTTACTAAAACGGCAGAAAACAGCTGCTCGGCCAGCTCTAGCGCCTTCGCCTTGAAGGCTATAGAACATTTCTTTAACTCGATACATAGTTGGTTCTTAGTGTTGGGATATTGAGTGAGATAAATTATTTAGTGCTATTTTCGTTCATAGCATCTAATTGGGCATTACGGTTATCCATTAAACCCTGAACTTTTTGCGCATCATTCAAAACATTCATCGCACGGTCAAGTGAAAGTATGTTGCTTGCAGGAATGTCTGTTTGATTTGTCATTTTAGGGGCATTAAGTGTTGCAGGCTGATCTTCTTTAGACGGCATAGGAAAGCTTTTAATAACATTAGTATTACTGTCTACCTCAATAGTTGAGAAATTAGGGTCATTCTTGGGTGGCGTATCGCCATAATGCCAGGTGCCTTGCTTATCTTGCCATTTATAGAACTTTTGAGAGCTTGTAGAGGGTAAAGATGTGGGCGTTTGGTCAGACGTAAAGGCAGAGGGAATTAGATCTTTAGGTTCTGGCATTGAAAACATTGGTTTGCCATTTTGATTTTTCATGAAAAAGGGGAAAGCAATTGCTGCGCCTAACAAAGCGAGGGTGAGTAAACGATAAATCCATTTCATGGTTTTTTATGCCTTTGGTGCTGCTGTCAGAGAGTCAATACATGCTGAAATATGCGAAACCGGATGTATAGGTAGGCATGCTTGAATTAATAATAATAGGTCGGATTGATCAAGTTTACCGCTTTTGTTTTTTAGCTTATCAGGAAGAGTACTCGTTTGGTGGTGCGTTGAACAGGCTAATAAATTCGAGGTTAAAGTATATAAAGTATTGTCATTAGTTTGATTGTCTCTAATTTTCTGGTCTTTTTTTGATATTTTCTGCGCACAACTAAATAATAATGCTTGTTCTATTTGTTCTGCTAGTAGTTCACTGCTTTGTATTTGGGGTTTGAGTGCCGGATTTGGTAACTGCTTGGGAATTGTTTGGCGAACGGTACGTAAAGGTATAACTACTTGCTGGTGCCAGGGTTTTGTTGTCTGAACCAGAAGCTCAAGGTGCTCCTCAATTATTTTTCTTTCAAGCCCAAGCCACATTGAAAAAAGCAGCAAATTAATGCGAAAGGACTGTTTGTCCTGAAGCCTAAGTAAGGTTTCTTGTACTTCTTTTTTCTGCCATAAAGCGAGTGAAAACTGCCAGAATTCATTGTCTAGCTCAAGGTTGTCAGGTAATTGAATCATCATAATGTTAAGAATAACCCGATACATAAAATTAAGCATCATTGAAGTTATGTGAGATATCCGTTAACGTCGCGGTTTTTGCGAGCCATCCTTACATGCTGAAAATTAATGAACTAACCCTTAGGCGAGGGCCTGAACCTTTACTGGAAGATGCGAATGCAGTTATCCATGGTGGGCAGCGTGTGGCGATTATTGGTGCCAATGGTGCGGGGAAGACGAGTTTATTCAAGCTGATTTTAGGTGAACTAACGCCAGATGCGGGAGAGTTCAGTTTGCCTGGCCGCTGCCGTATTGCACATATGGAGCAAGAAGTTACGGCTGGTGATCGTTTAGCTTTAGATTATGTTTTAGATGGCCATCATCTTTTAAGAGAGCTAGAGCAGAAACTTAGCATTGCAGAAGAAAAAGATGATCACCACCAAATTGCACATTTGCATGGTGAACTGGAGGCGATTGGTGCGTACGAAGCACCTGTAACGGCTGAAAAACTACTTCATGGCCTGGGTTTTCAGCAGCATGAGCTGGCTAAACCTGTGAATGACTTTTCTGGTGGTTGGCGTATACGTTTGAATTTGGCGCAAGCGCTTATGTGTCCGTCAGACCTATTGTTACTTGATGAGCCGACTAACCACCTGGACTTAGAAGCTGTTATCTGGCTTGAACAGTGGTTAAAGCGTTACACGGGAACCATCTTATTTATCTCTCACGATCGAGACTTCATTGATACGGTCGCGACCCATATTCTTCACTTTGAACACAAGAAACTGAATCAATATAAAGGCTCTTACAGTGATTTTGAACAGCAGCGAGCACAGAAATTAGCGCAACATCAGGCGCAGTATGAGAAGCAACAACAACGTATCGGTGAAATTCAGTCTTTTGTCAATCGCTTCAAGGCGAAGGCGACTAAAGCCAAACAAGCTCAAAGTAGAATGAAAGAGTTGGAGCGAATGGAAACGATTGCACCGGCTCATATTGATTCTCCCTTTAATTTTAGTTTTCCTGAGGCTGCAAAAGTATCTAGCCCGCTACTTACGATCCAAAAATCTGATCTTGGTTATCGTAACAAAGTAGTGCTTAATAACTTTACGGCAAGTATTTTACCCGGTACCCGGGTCGGTTTATTGGGGCCAAATGGTGCTGGAAAGTCAACATTAGTGAAAAGCTTGGTGGGCGATTTAGCTCAAATAAATGGCCAGCGAGCAGAAGGCGAGCACTTAAAGATAGGCTATTTTGCTCAGCATCAATTAGAAGAGCTCGATTTAACGGCAAGCCCTTTTCTGCACCTGCAACGCATAAGGCCTACAGCAACAGATCATGAAATACGCAACTTCCTAGGTGGGTTTGATTTTCGAGGCGATTCAGCGCTTGAGGTAATTACTCGCTTTTCTGGCGGAGAAAAAGCTCGTTTAGCCTTAGCGATTATTGCCTGGCAAAAGCCCAATTTATTAATGCTGGATGAGCCAACGAACCACCTTGACCTTGAAATGAGGCATGCCCTGACAATGGCGCTTCAGGCATTTCAAGGTGCTATTTTAATCGTATCTCACGATCGGCATTTATTGAAGAACACGGTTGATACTTTCTGGCTTGTCGCAAATGGTCGAGTTGAAGAATTTTCGGGTGATTTACATGACTACGAAAATTGGTTGCAGGCATACCATAGTGATAATAAGCGAGTCGATAAAAATGAGTCTGATGCGGATAACGCTTCACTGCTACAAGGAGAGTCAGCAGAAGATCGTAAAGATAGAAAACGCGTCGCGGCAGAAAAACGCAAACGGCTAAGCCCTTTAAAGAAGAAGCTTTCGAAAGCTGAATCAGACATGTCAAAGCACCAAGAGCAGTTAGTGTTACTGGAGGAAGCGCTTGCAGATGCAGACTTGTATCAAGCGGTAAATAAAGAAAAGCTAAAAGTGATTCTGGATCAGCAAACTCAACACAAGCAAGCTTTGGAGGATGTTGAGCTTGCATGGTTTGAGTTGAGCGAAGAGATAGAAGTAGCTGAGAAAAATGATGATTAAATAGGCAAGTCAGCCGACTTGCTTTTTAGTTTAATTTTTTTCAAGTTGGCTTAGTTCTTCCTCCATACTGTCAAGCAGCTTCATTACGCGTTTTTGGACAATGGGACCAATGGCTTTTGCGTGTTCTTTAGCTTCATTTTGACTTCTTTTACTAATATCAATCGAATGCTTCATTAACTGCTGCCCCGCAGAGCTATTAAAAAAATTGACCAAGTCCTGCATTTGACTTACGGAGAAGTATTCATCGTATAAACCATAAAAAATATCGTTGAGCTTATTGTTCAGTACAAACTCTTCGCGCATGACTGTTTTGACTTCTGAGTAGACTATTTTTTGGAGGTCTTTATCTACAGAATTGCTGCCTTTAGATAGTGCTGCAAGGATTTGATTGCTTAGGCCGGATGTCATAAGAGGTATAAGTTTTGCTGTTTGGTTGATTTCAAGCAGTTGATCAACCAATTTGCGTTTCTCAGGGGTGATGGGCTCAGCCCAAGTGTTATTAATACAGATAATGAAAGGTAGTAATAAAAACGATATACGAGCAAACATGTGATTTTCCTATTGAGTGAACAGTTAGTATAGACACAAGAGCTCGTATTCAAAGTGTACGTTACTCTTGCACGCTATTATTTATTTGGCTTTAACGGCGAACCTTCAAAAATGACGCCATCCCAACCTGTGGTGATGAAGTTGCGAATGTTCTGGTGGTCATCGCCTTCTGGCTTCGTTAACACATCATTCCTGTAATATTGCCCGAAACAATCCAGTGTTTGCTGTTGGTTCAGGTTTTGTAGTTTTGCAAAGGCAAAAAGCTTACATGATCCTGAATTTTGACCTTGCTCATTTTGTTGCTGGCCATTACTAAAAGCACAGGCTGTAAAGCTGTAATTTGTATCGATTACGTGCATTGTGTCAGTAAAATCCAGCGTTTCAGGAGATTGCGCTAAAGTGCGTAAGAAATTGTCCAAAGTCATAAATGTACTTTCCATTTTATAAGAGTGTTCTTGAGTATTGAGGTCAGTGGTGGATAATACCTGTTTTGTGTCGACTGGATGAACATGAATTTCCCTTCCAGTCGTATTTATATATAAAAAGGTCTTCTATGAAAGCGATTGTATACAGAGAATCTGCATCTACTGAGTTTGTTGAAACAGAGCAGCCCAAGCCGGAGCCACAGGGTTATGACTTGCAAGTCCAAATAAAGGCTATCTCAGTGAATCCTGTTGATTGTAAAATTCATGGGAATGTAAACCCTGAAAAAGGTGAAGAGAAAATATTAGGTTGGGATGCTGCCGGTATCGTTACTGCAGCGGGAGATAAGACTTCCCAGTATCGCGTCGGGGATAAGGTCTACTATGCAGGGGATTTAACTCGTCAAGGTTGTAATGCCGAGTACCAATGTGTGGATGAGCGTATCGTAGGAAAAATGCCCAAGTCATTGTCTTTTTCAGAAGCCGCTGCATTGCCTTTAACGGCAATTACTGCCTGGGAGCTGCTCTTTGAACGTTTAGGCTTGAATAAAAGTTCTGGTGAAAATGATGACGTTGTTATCGTGACTGGCGCTGCTGGTGGGGTGGGGTCAATACTTATTCAATTAGCAAAAAGCTTGACAGATGCTACGGTTATTGGAACAGCATCCAGGTCAGAAAGCCAAGCGTGGGTGAAGAGCATGGGAGCTGACTTTATCGTGAATCATCATGAAAACCTTGAGTCCCAACTCAAAGCAGTCGGTGTTTCTCAGCTGACCCATGTTGCAAGCCTGACTCATACAGATCAACACTACAAAAACCTGGTTGAACTATTGCAGCCTCAGTCAAAATTTGCCCTGATTGATGATCCCGTCGATTTAGATATAAAGGTGTTTAAGCGCAAGAGTATTTCTTTGCATTGGGAATTTATGTATACCCGATCCATGTATCAGACCAAAGATATGAGCTCTCAAAGAGATATTCTGAATAGCGTAGGCGAACTGATCGATACCAAGAAACTGAAAACCACGCTAACTCAGCATTTTGGAAAAATAAATGCTGAAAATTTGACTAAAGCTCACCAAAGAATTGAAAAAGGAAATATGGTCGGAAAACTGGTTCTAGAGGGGTTTTAAGGGTGGAATTTGTGTCGTTATTTGAGTGCTGTGATGATGTCATGGCATATATTGTAAATCAGGCCTTTACTTGAAGAGACTTTCCCATTAAAATTCGCGCCCCAAGTAAAGCTGTGTTTAAAATTTGATCCAAAATGCAGTAAGACAAAAACTAACGAAACAATGGTACTTTTGAATGCCTTCAGTAAAACTTAAAGAAAACGAGCCGTTTGATATTGCTCTACGTCGCTTCAAGCGTTCATGTGAAAAAGCGGGCGTATTGTCTGAAGTTCGTCGTCGCGAATTTTATGAAAAGCCTACATCGGTTCGTAAGCGTAAAGCTGCTGCTGCAGTTAAGCGTCATGCTAAAAAGGTTCAGCGCGAAACAAGACGTTTCGAAAGACTGTACTAGTCTTAAAGCTAAGAACGACTGGTAAAGCACCTTTATTTGGTAATCTCTAGATTTAACTGAATCTAGAGATAAGCTAAATTTGGTGTGTTTAGTACTACATATCTGAAAGTTGGTAATGTATGTCTGATAGTAGCTTAAAAGCAACGATTACTTCTGCAATGAAAGAGGCAATGCGTGCTCGCGACAAAGTTCGTTTGGGTGCAATTCGTCTAATATTGTCTGAAATAAAACGAATCGAAGTCGATGAACGAATCGAACTTGATGAAGTGCGTGTGCTTGCTGTACTTGATAAGATGCTAAAACAGCGTCGTGATTCAATCACTCAGTATGAAGCCGCTAGTCGACAAGATTTGGCAGATGTTGAAATTGCAGAAGTCGCTGTAATTGAAGGATTTTTGCCAACTGCATTGACCGAGCAAGAAATAATTGAATTACTTGATGGTGCGATTAGCACTTCGGGTGCTGAATCTATCCGTGATATGGGTAAGGTGATGGCTGTGTTAAAGCCTCAGCTTCAAGGTCGAGCAGATGTTGCTAGCGTAAGTCAGCTAGTTAAGAAACGTCTTTCAAACTAAAATATTTTCACACTTCTGATTTTTTATAAATCATGGCTGGACTAATACCTCAAGGCTTTATCGAAGATCTTGTTGCGCGAGTACCTGTCTCTGACGTCATAGGTTCGCGGATACAGCTCAAAAAAAGCGGAGGCACTTTTAAGGCTTGTTGTCCGTTTCATCAAGAAAAAACCCCCTCTTTTCATGTCAACGCACAAAAGAATTTTTACCATTGCTTTGGTTGTGGTGCTAGTGGTAACTCGATTAATTTTTTACGCGATTATGAAAACCTATCCTTCAATGAAGCGGTAGAAGAACTGGCGAAAGTAGCTGGTGTTGAAGTGCCAAAAGATGAAAAAAACCAACAGGTCTATAGTGCGCAGAAAGTATTGTGGGACGCTTTGGAGTACGCAGGTCTTCGTTATCGTAATGCTTTAAAGTCTCATGAAAAGCACTCCGTCGCAAAGAGCTACCTAAAAAAAAGAGATTTATCTCCAGAGGTTATTGAGCGTTACGGTATTGGCTTTGCGCCAGCAGAGCGTGACTTTTTGAGTTCAAATGCGCCGGCGGATACGCTTAAAGCACTCATTAAAACCAAGACAGTCTCTGATAAATACGAACGTTTATTTGATCTCTTTCAAAATCGCTTAATGTTTCCGATACGCAACGCGCGAGGTAAAACGATTGCCTTTGGTGGTCGTACATTGGGGGATGACAAAGCTAAATATATTAACTCACCTGAATCTGAAGTTTTTCATAAAAGTAATGAGATCTATGGTTTGTATGAAGCAAACCAAGTTAATCGTCAATTAGAGCGTTTGCTTGTTGTTGAAGGTTATATGGATGTCGTATCGCTAGCGCAGTTTGGTATTACTTATGCCGTGGCGACATTGGGAACAGCTACTAATACCGAAAGTTTGACCCAGCTTTTAAAACGTTGTCAGAACTTGGTGTTTTGCTTTGACGGTGATAACGCAGGTATTCAGGCTGCGAAGAAAGCAATGGAAAATGCATTGCCACTTTTTCAGGATGGAATGCAGTTGAGTTTTTTATTGCTTCCGCAAGGCGAAGACCCTGATACGCTTGTTCGTGACGAGGGAGCGGCTGCATTTGAGCAAAGAATTGCTGCGGCTCAGCCGCTTTCTGAGTTTCTATTTCAAATATACTCCGATGGCTTGGATTTAAATGTTGCCGAGCATAAAGGTGTTTTAAAGCAGCGCGCAGAGGAACAAATAGAGCAGGTTAAGTCGCTTGTACTTAAAAATGCTTTAAGGCAAAAACTGAATTCAATTACTTTTCGTCGGTCGGGAAAAGAGCGTAAAGATGCTGAACCGAAAAGGGATCTTGTCAGTAATAAAGTGTTGCGTGATCCTGATGGAGGGTTGTGTTTAGCTTTGTATTATTCTCCAGCGCGTGCGGCAGAATTTCAGTCGATATTGGCGGGAGTTAAAAACTTTCCTCGTGCAAGTGAATTCGCATGTTTTTTAACTGAAGCAGGGCTCTCTTCAACAGATGAACTTTTATACTTTCTGGCGACAGATTCAACAGGTCAGCGTGAGCATTTTAGTGGCTTGTTTGATCGTTTAGATTGGGTGCCGGGTGCAGAAGAAATGCATGTTGAAGCTGAAGAAGTTTTACAGAAAATTTTAAAAGATAAGAAACAAGCAAATGCTTTAAAATCGACTAAAGTTAATAGGCGGCCAAGCGAAATGACAGCAGAAGAAAAGCAGGCGCTAAGGTCAATTTCTATCATAAACCCAAAATCGGTAAAGTAATTAGTTGATAAGGGTTGAATTTTGTTTATTTGTAACCATATTTGTTGGTTGCAAAGTAATCTTTCTATATAATGGCCGACTATTTTTTGATCGGCCACTAACCAATTAGGGTGAACATGTCAGGCAATTCACAACAGTCTCGTTTAAAAGATTTAATCGCTCGTGGTAAAGAACAAGGGTACCTGACGTACGCGGAAGTAAATGACCACCTGCCAGAAGATATCTCAGACCCGGATCAGGTCGAAGATATTATTCGAATGATCAACGACATGGGTATTCAGGTCGTTGAAGTTGCACCAGATGCAGACTCACTTTTAATGTCGGATGGTGATTCTACCGATGAAACGGCTGCTGCCGAAGCTGCAGCGGCACTTGCTGCTGTTGAATCAGAAGCTGGCAGAACCACTGACCCTGTACGTATGTATATGCGTGAAATGGGGACGGTAGAGCTTTTGACTCGCGAAGGTGAAATTCGCATTGCCAAGCGTATCGAAGAAGGTGTGCGAGATGTTATGGCATCTTTGGCGCACTTTCCTGGTGTCGTTGCATCAATTCTTACTAAGTATGACACCACTGTTGAAGAAGAAGGCCGTTTAAGCGACATTCTCTCTGGTTTTGTTGATCCTGATGATGATGACACCATTCCTCCTCCAGGCGGCATGGCGGCTGATAAAACAGGAGACGATGACGATGACGATGAAGATGAGAAGGAAAAGGGCCCTGACCCGGAAATCGTAAAAACTCGCATGGAAGAATTGCGGGTTCAGCTAAATGCAGCGCTTGAGGCAGAAGAAGAGTTCTCGCGAGGCAGCAAAGAAACAATTAAGGCGTATAATCTATTAGGTGAGATCTTTGCACCATTTAAGTTGAACGTAAAACAATTTGATCGCTTAATTATTGAAGTTCGTACGACTAACGAAATTGTACGAATGAATGAGCGTGCAATCATGGCAATTTGTTCAAGACGTTGCGGTATGGAGCGAAAAGAATTTATCAAACGCTTCCCTGGAAATGAATCTAATCTTGACTGGATTGTAGGAATCATTGAAGAGGGTCACTCGTACTCTGCAAAATTAGTAGAATACAAAGTAGAAATACTGCGTGCCCAGCGAAAAATAGGTGAAATGTCAGAAGCCACAGGGCTTAAAATCTCTGAAATTAAAGACATTAATCGTCGTGCATCGATTGGCGAGGCCAAAGCACGAAGAGCAAAGAAAGAAATGGTTGAGGCTAACCTTCGACTGGTTATCTCTATTGCGAAGAAGTACACCAACCGAGGTTTGCAGTTCTTGGATCTTATTCAGGAAGGTAATATCGGTTTGATGAAAGCAGTGGATAAGTTTGAATACCGTCGTGGTTATAAGTTCTCTACCTATGCAACATGGTGGATTCGACAGGCTATCACGCGTTCTATTGCGGATCAGGCACGAACTATTCGTATTCCTGTTCATATGATTGAAACCATTAATAAATTAAACCGTGTTTCTCGTCAAATGCTGCAAGAAATGGGAAGAGAGCCGACGCCTGAAGAATTAGGTGAGCGCATGGAAATGTCTGAGGATAAAGTACGTAAAGTGCTTAAAATAGCCAAAGAGCCTATTTCTATGGAAACGCCTATTGGCGACGACGAAGATTCACATTTAGGTGACTTTATCGAAGACGGTATGGCTGAATCTCCAATTGATACTGCAACAGGCGAAGGCTTAAAAGAAGCCACTAAATCTGTATTGTCAGGTTTGACTGCCAGAGAAGCGAAAGTTTTACGTATGCGCTTCGGTATTGAAATGAATACCGACCATACTCTTGAAGAAGTAGGTAAACAATTTGACGTTACGCGAGAGCGAATTCGACAAATTGAAGCCAAAGCTTTAAGAAAACTACGTCACCCAAGTCGTTCAGATCATTTGCGTAGCTTCCTTGACGAATAAATCCGTTTACTAGTAGCATCTTAAATCGGGGCGCATTATAATGCGCCCCGATTTCTTATCTAATCTTCATGGTTTGATAATCTCGTCTTAAAGGCAAAGACATAAAATAAAGCCGCAAATGTGCCCCCTTAGCTCAGTTGGTTAGAGCACCCGACTCATAATCGGTAGGTCCCCTGTTCAAGTCAGGGAGGGGGCACCATTTAAATCAATAACTTACACTAAATTTTCTCCTCGCCTAAACTTATCTGCCGTTTTTTGGTGTACTTGCCTTATTATGGTCTTCGTGAAAAATAATGTAATTAGAGTTTCTCATACGGAAGATTACTGTCCAAAAGAAAATATTTAATTCTAATCATAAATACTTTAACGTTTGTTATTTGTTCTGAATCCAGCCCTAAAATAGTTAGCTATTCATAATAGGTTGCCCATACAATAATTGAGAAAAGATGTCTGTATATCAATAGGTGGCAGTTTTTTTCCTGTTGAGAAATAGACTTAGACTCATACTAAATCCGTTTAATAAACTGTAAAGAATCGAAATAAATGCTTTTTTCTATAACGAAGCTACACAACCGACTCCGTAAAATTGGCGTTAAGCATCATAAGGTAATCTAGTGCCGTTCACTCCGATACACATGGGGCCAGGGATATTCATAAAGGCATTACTACAAGGTAGTTTTAGTCTCATGGTATTTGGCTGGACCCAGATAATTATGGATATTCAACCGCTGGTTGTAATCATCACTGGTGAGGGACATCTACACGGTTTTTCTCATACATATATTGGTGCAATTTTACTGGCATTATTTTCAGCCGTAACTGGAAAATATTTATCTCAATTCGGTTTATGGGTATTAAGGTTAAGGCCTTTGCCTTCAATAAGCATTTCATGGCCAGTAGTATTCTTAAGCGCTTTCATCGGCAGCTTTAGTCACGTGTTCTTAGACAGCATTATGCACTCCGATGTTCAGCCATTTTTTCCGGTAACACTTTCAAACTCAATGTGGCACATTATTTCAGTTAGTATGTTGCACAAGCTATGTCTCTATAGTGGGTTGGTTGGCTCTGGGATCTATTATTTTATACACTGGCGTAATAAAAACTCTTAACCAATGCAGCTTGCGGAGAAGAAAGCTGTTGAAAATATGTCATTGGATGAACTGAAAAAATGGATAACTATTTGTACCCGAAATGAAGAGTTTGTAAATCATAATAAAGCGCGCCGAAGTTGGAGTAGTGGTCGTCAGGAGGCACAAGAGCGCATTGAAAAACTATCCACTTAACTTTGCCACGCCTACAAAGAATCGTGGCGTGGGCTCGTTTCACTCGCCGCAGCTAAAGACTTCAGAGTTAACCAATAAAATTATGACTACGTTTCAGAAATATACGATACATGGATCAACGATTTTCGGAATAGCTACGATCCTTTTGGGGATAATAATGTTGTTTACATTCCCTATAAGTGCTGATTTATCTGAAGGATTTCGAACGCCAATTATTGCTTTTGAATTCGCTAAAATTGAAACCGATTTATCATTCTTATCTGGAAGCGGTGAACTCAATAAGTTGAATCGAGAAAAAATGGATGCTGGTCATTTTTGGGATATGGGGTTTCCATTTGCTTATGGCGGTTTCATCGTTCTAATGTTGTTACAAATCACGAAAGGCGGCCATCGTTTTGTATGGTTGGGAATATTATTCGCTGTATCAATTATTCCTTTCGACATTAATGAAAACCTTATACTACTTGAGATTACCAAAGCGCTGGGAAATTCTGCTTCAATTGAAGTTCTTCTATTAGAGCTGCATATGGCTACTTGGTTCAAATGGGGGGCATTGGGCGCTAGTATCGCGGTACTAGCAGCGGGGTTTGCAGTGAGCAAAGAATACTTGTCAGCGGTGGTAAGTTTACTGGCAGTCTCGAGTATTGCTGTTTGCTGGGCTTCCAGTTCTGAACCCAGCATTGCAGAGGTAATGTCCGCGCTTATATTTTTATTCTTTTTAATACTATCTATAAAGGCATGTATACAGTCATGGGCACTAATTCGACAACAGCAAAGCAGCTGGACGGCTTAGGGCCGTTTTTTGCGTTATGCACGAATAAATAAACAAATATGGAGATTTAAGTGGTAACTTGTTATTTGAAGTATGTGATCGATCCGTACAAACTTGATGAGTTTGAGAAGTATGCAAAAATGTGGATTCCTCTCGTAAATAAGTTTGGAGGAACTCACAATGGTTACTTCTTACCATCAGAAGGAGCTAACAATATCGCTCTTGCATTGTTTACGTTTCCAAGCCTTGCTGAGTATGAGCAATATCGCAAAGATTCATGCAATGATGACGAGTGCGTTGCTGCTTTTAAGTATGCAGAAGATACTAAGTGTATTCTAAGTTACGACCGCAGTTTCTTTAAACCAATATTCGGTTAACGAGTTAGCGGTATCGAATATAATTGGTGTAAATTAAACGGCACGCTAACCCGAAGAGTTCAAAAGGTGATTGTGAATATGTTGGTATAGACTCCGTATTTTCGTTCTTTGGTGACGTTGTTGCGCTTCCATATACCATCTTTAAGCAGGTGAGCTCTGAGGCAATTGTTGTACGGTCAGCAGAACGTTGAATGTGTAATCAAAAAAAGATAACCAACTGCTCAATGATCACTCATTAAAAATACGCTGAATTTGTCTAGGGCTCGCCCATTCACATGGCGTTAGGCACTAATAATATCGAGGGAATCACTTGGAAAAAGTCACCATTATTTACCCTGCAGTAGCGATGTTTTTGCTGACAATCAGCTTAGTGTTCGCTCTGGGTATATCAAGATTTTTTGCTATTCAGCGAAGAGAAGTCAGTATTAAATTTTTTCAGAAATACACCGAAGGGGTACAGCCAGACAGGTTACATGTATGGGGTAGGCATGCTCAAAATCATTTTGAAATTCCACCTTTGTTCTATATCGCTGTAATTCTTCTTTTCGTAACTGATAGCGTTGAGACTTTATCCGTTATCGCGGCTTGGTTATTTGTAGGGTTCCGTTGCATTCACTCAGTGATTCATCTTGGTAACAACAATGTAAGTCAGCGCTTTCTCTGTTTTGGTTTAAGTTTAATCGCGCTCACTGTAATGTGGGGTTCATTGTTCGTACAGATATTGAAAAACTCTTAACCAACGCCGTTATGTTAGTCCTTCGGGCTGGATCTTCGCTGCTACGCTGCTCGGCCCATTATGTTTATGTGTCATTAGGTAATTTATTATGGATGTTACTGAATCAACTCTCATTGGTGGTGTGTTCTTTCTAGTCGGGTTAATATTATTTGTTCGAACTAGAGCAAATTTTTCTTTAGTTCTTACAGGTGGAGGCGATGGATCTTCTTCGAAGGAAGCCTCGTCACACCCGATTAAGCCACGGGATACAGTTGCGAGAATAGTAGGGCTAATACTCATTTCCATTGGTATATTAGTCTTGGATTTATATGAAGGGAAAACTGTATTATTTTCTTTTTAACTAAATTTAAAGCGCATAACAAACACATAAATGAACGCCCACAAAAGGGGCTGTGGGCTAGATTTTCACTGCTCGAAGCGCCATTTGTAAGCGTTAGCCAAAAAGGAAAATCAGCATGATGCATATGAATCATTTGCCGCATCCTACAAAGTGCTTTTGCCAAATCCCTTCTGAAACGATTAGAAAATGGATTATTGAGAGATATATAAAGAATAGACCTACTATAGATCTATTGGGTTCTGTTAGTGAACCCATGGATCAAGAAGCGATATCTGCAGTGGCCTTGGTTGATGCAGACGACAGTACGCTGTTACAGATGATGGGGGATGTCGATCTCCCTGATCACCACATACTACATTGTCGGGAACAGGCTAAGAGACTGATCGAAGAATTGAAGGAAGAACATGGCTAACTGTTCCCACATTTAGTCTCTCTGCAGCAGGAGCAATATGTGGAAGTTGCCTCTTAATTTGTGACCAAATTTAGGGAAAGCCTGGAAATAAATTCAAATGGCAGACGCGCCATGAAGAAGCTAGAGTACATTGAGCTCCTTCCGGCGCACCTAAAAGCGTTAAGAGAGCTTAAGCATGAAAAATCCTGGCATAGATATGAAGCTTAGAGACCTAAAAGGGTTTGGCATCAAAAGTGAAGAGAGTCTTGCTCAAGTCGGTATAAACTCTGTGGAAGATTTTATGAAGATTGACCCGTTTGAGCTATATGCCAAGCTAAAAGGAAAAGTGAAAGGTACTGGGTTAAATTCAATTTATGCCATTATAGGGGCAAAAGAAGGCTTACATTGGCAAGAAGTTGCAAGAACACAAAAAACGGCAATCTTGATGCGGCTCGATGATATGGGGTTAGCTCCAAAGTGAGTTAGCTTAAATTTATCGGCCATCGCTTAAAGGACTAGACTCCCGTTACCGTGCTTCGTGCTACACAGCGGCCGGTTATAAAAACCTTAGGAGCATTACAAATATGAGGATCCTTCATGAATTTTGATCTTTTGATCATCGCTGGCTCATTTAGTTTGTTAGCGGCAGTCTTACATCTCGGAGTCGTCATGGGTGGCCCAAGCTGGTATCGTTTTTTCGGGGCAGGTGAATCAATGGTGCTGATGGCTGAAAATGGCTCGATGAAACCTATCGTTATAACGCTTGGTATTGCCGCAGTTTTAATTGTTTGGGGTGCTTATGCATGGTCTGGCGCTGGCTTTTTACCTAGATTACCCTTTCTCAAATTGGCTTTGTTAGTAATTACGGCTATCTATTTAATTCGTGGTTTTGGCGGCTTAGTTGCTCCATTTGTAACTAATCACCCTCAAATACGACAAAATAGCATAGCCTTTTGGGTTTGGAGTTCAGCGATATGTTTAGTGATCGGTGTGTTTCATTTAGTGGGCATCATTGCTATATGGCCAACGTTATAAAAGCTCATTGCTAATTTTCAGTTGATTGTAAAAAAGTCAGAGTTTAAAGAGGCTAAAAGTATAATTGCTTTTGAAATTCTAGTGCTGGTATTGCCGGTATTCCCACTACTCCCTATCACTGTATTCAAGATCATATGAGTGTGTTCATGTGTGGCATCAAATAGTGCTGACTCTTCATTTTCTTCAAGTTCATGAGATAGTTCTCTGGATATTTCATTCAGAGATAAATATAGGGCGAAGATGCACTGTTTAACTTTACTTGAGCAGTTAATGCGAAGTTTTAGTTCTGCTGGTTGTTGGTCATTTTTTGGAATGAATTGTAAGTAAGAGCATGTCAGCCTATTTTGCATGCTGACTAAATTTAATGCTGTCTCATTTATTTTTTTATTATTACTTATACCTGCTTTTATATTTTCTAAAGACTCGACTAAGGCCAGAGATTCTTTATGATTAGGCTCACCGCAATAGTTTGCTAGATAATTAATTATGGATGCTTTTTGGTTTAAAATACTTAACTGGCGGGTGATATCTGACAACAAGGAGCTTGGGAGAGGGATAGAAAATTGTGCCCCTACTATTTCATCATCCCATCGATGCGTTGTTATAAGCATGCGTTGCTCAGCTAACCTTCTTGATACTTCCAACTCATAGATTTGTTTTTCATGTGCTATTTTTTGGTCTTCTTTTTCTTTCTTTAGTTTTGCATTCTTGAGTGTAATAAAATGCTCGATTAGTTTGGCGGGTTCATTAGCCAAGTTTGTAAGGACGTGAAATGGGGTATCGAGTAAATTACCATTTAATTGTAATTCATTGAGTTGTTTTAAATTTTTAATGTTAAGAGGCAGGTCTTCCAGGTTGTTAAAACTTAAGTCTAAAACTCTCAGCTTGTGCAATGTTCCTATTGTTTCTGGTACTTGGTGTAACTCATTTTCACCTAGTCGAAGTGTGTTGAGTTGGGCGCATAAGTTTAAGTTTTCTGGTAACTGGCCTAGTTGGTTAGAGCTGCTATCTAAGTATTCTAGGCGTGTTAGTTGTTTGAAGGTCTGAGGTAAGTGCTTCAGCTGGTTATAGGCTAAATCTAAATGTTGCAACTGGCTTAGATGGCCTATCGCCACAGGTAGTTGCGTGAGTAGATTCCCCGCAAGGTCTAAGATCCTTAAGTTTGTTAGGCGACTAATATCATCGGGTAGGGCTTCGAGTTCATTTCCCGAGAGACTTAAGTTGGTTAGCTGGGTTAGTTCGAAAAGTTTTTCAGGCAGACGTTTGAGACCGAGATAATTCAGGAACAGTGTCGTTTCCCCTGATAGGGCTGCTTCGTCAATCAACCGGTTAACTTCTGAGTTAGTCGATTCAATACTTGAAATGATGAGCCTCCTCTATAATGGCTACAGGTTTGTTAAGCTGCACTCATGAGTATGGATGATAAGGCTGAAAATCGTGTGTTTTATTTACAAAAATTTTTAGATAAATTGCTGAAAATAACTAAAATACAAAGGTAGGCAATGGGGAATGAAATACTAAGCATGAAAAAACATGTGGTTCGAAAAGGCTATCTGTCACAAGAAAGCAATAAGAAGCTGATACCTGTCGAGGCGCTCGAAATTGGTATGTTTGTCAGTGAGCTGGATCGACCGTGGCTAGACACGCCATTTCTCATGCAAGGTTTCGTTATTGAAACCGTTGAGCATATTAATCTTGTGCAAGAGTTTTGCAAGTCAGTGTATGTCGATGCTGTTCAACAAGTCTACGTGCCCCCGGAAGAACGTACGGTATCAACACAACAAAGGCATAAACGGTATATTCATAAAGTCTCTGTCGAAGATGAGCATGCTGCAGCGAGTGGCGTGTATAAGCAGGCCCATAGTTTAACAAAAAGTGTATTGGATGAGGTCCGTTTAGGTAATGCCTTTGATGCGGATAAGGCCAAGCAGACGGTCGCTGAATGTGTTGAGAGTATGTTGCGCAACCCTGATGCTTTGATGTGGTTAGGGAAAATTCGTAATGTTGATAACCATGTCGCCGATCACAGTTTAAATGTCGCTATTGTCTCTGTGGCTTTTGGGCGTTATCTGCAATTAGAAGAAGAGGAACTTAAGGATATTGGATTGTGTGGCCTGCTGCATGATATCGGTAAAATGAAAATTCCGCCTGAAATTTTGAAAAAAGGTGATCACTTAAGTGAGCAGGAAGACGCGGAATTTAAAAAACACCCGCTTCTTGGGCGTAACATTCTAATGTCAAACCGTTCATTGTTTAACGGGGCAACAGATGTCGCGCACTGTCATCATGAACATTTGGATGGCAGTGGATATCCTCGAGGACTTAAAGAAGTAGGTATTTCATTTTATACCCGTATTATCGCGATCGTTGACCTCTATGATAACTTTACGACAGGGCATGCCGGTAGTTCGCCTAAATCGTCTCTAGATGCCATGCGCCATTTATACTCCCTGCGCGGAAAACACTATGATGACAACTTGGTTTTGCAGTTTATTCAATGTATCGGGCTATACCCACCAGGCAGCATTGTAGAACTTCGTAATGGTGAGGTCGGTATTGTTATCTCCACCAACCATAAAAATCGGCGCTTACCGAAAGTCTTAATGCAATTAGACTCAAATAAACAAGAATGTAAAAACCGAATCATCAATTTAGGCGATGAGAACCAGCAGGGTCAGAATAAAGAATACTTAATCAAAGATGTGTTAATTAACGGCAGTTATGATATTGATATTAACGAACATATCAATAAAGGTTTAGTGTTTAGTTAATGTCTTACGTGGGTCGTACACGAAAGCAATACATACCCGATATGTGCGATCGGATATGTATTGGCTTAGATGCTTATGCTGAGATTAGTTTCCTAATGCATCGATAGCTTTCTGCCCAACTTGAGTGTGGTGCAGAACCTGTTTAAATGGAGCTATCGCACTAGCTGGACCTTGTGTGAAAACCAAAACCGGGGTGCTGGTATGAGTGCCGGTTGCCCAAACAACGTTTTGTCCTTCTGCAACTTCTCGTGCTAACAAATTTTGACGGTTGTCGTCAGTTTGGTAGACAAAAAACGCACCGTTGCTATCCATTTTTGGGACCACTTTAGAGCTTAGGTATTTATGCCCTTCGGTGTAATAACGGTTGTTTTCTGTGGCAAGAATGCGCGATGCTTGTTCTTCGGTAATATCAAACTCTGTTTCTTCATTGACAATCTTGGCAAGGTTTGCCGGTGTTTGTTGATCTTTTGCCAGTGAATCAAATTGACCGTAGAAAATATCAGCATAGCTGGATTTTTGCGCGTAAAGTTTGTCTAGCGTTGATTCGTCACCAAAATTGAAAGCAGGCTTGAACTGTTGATCTTCAAACACGTCTCCGGGTAGGTCGCGTCCGTGAGGCAGGTCATTTGCAGAGTAGCTGAAACCGAAGCCGCCTGTTTCGTGATCAGCAGTGACAATAACAACGGTATCGTCACGACCTTCTGCCCAGTCCAGAACGTAATCTAGGGTTTCATTTATTCTAAGCATCTCATGTAGCATGGTGCCGGTATCGTTATAGTGGGCTGCCCAGTCAATTTGGCCTGCTTCGATCATTAAAAAGAAGCCCTTATCGTTACTCGACAGTGACTCAATAGCCTTGGCTGACATCTCTTTTAATGTCGGAATGGTACGCTTAGGATCATTTTTAGTCTGTGTTTCCTTAATCCCATCGGGTAGTGCTGAATAAGCAAACAGGCCGAGTACTTTACCTTCGGCTTTTGCCATTTGTGATCGATTAAACGCCAATGCGTAGTCCTGTTGCTGCGCTTCCTTTATCAGGTTACGACTATCTTTACGCTTGGATTTAATTCTGACCGTACCCTCTGTCAGTTGTTCAAGCTCTGTGCGAACAGCAGATTGCTTATCGTTGGCTTCCTTAGGGATCCAGTAGCGCAGGCCGCCAGAAAGCATCACGTCAACATCATTTTCAAGCATATCAACTGCGATCGCATTTTCCTTGCTGCGGTGGCTTTGGTGTGCGGCAAATCCAGCGGGTGTTGCATGGGTAATACGGGTATCGGACACTAATCCGGTAGATTTACCCATTCTTTTCGCTTTTTCCAGAATGCTCTCTGCGGTATTTCCATCTTTATCTGCGCCGATCATTTCAGAACCTGAATACTTCCCCGTTGCAAGCTGCGTAGCCGATGCGGCAGAATCAACAACTAAAACATTACTAGCATTCGTCATTGAAATACTCGTCTGACCATTGCTTGAAATGCGATCAAATGCCGTTGTTCGATCTTTGATAATGGAGTTAGGAGCTTGCCGAGCGTAGGAGAGTAGAAGCCCTACTTGCTGCGGCCCCATGCCGTCGCCAATGATCATAATAACGTTTTTAGCTTTTGCTGTTTCAGTCTTATCCTGAGTCATCTGTAATTGGCTACAGCCTGACATTATCAGGGAAGATGCCAATAAAGCACTAAATGCGCCGCGTTTACTGATTCTCATTTAATATATCCTCTAAAATTGATTTGTATTTATTGTGGTAGGGTATGTGGAAGGCATCCTTTCTTTCCGCAAGGAAAACTATAAATAACAGGCTCGCTTTTCACTGAGTGCTGCCAACTGCTAATGATAACCTTTATCTTTAATTAGATGTGATGAAATACGGTATAAATAGGAATGTTTTAGAGTGCGGACCATTGACTAAAACCAGAGGCATCCTGATTCAGGAATGAGCTTAAAAGAGTACGCCCATTTTAATAGTTATGGTTATCGACCAAAGGCCTGTTGTGCAGACCTCGCTTAGCCTAATCACCACTTAACTCTTTTTCAGGTGTATTTGCTAAACCGAAATCTTCTAAAATTGAATACATACAGGGAATAACAAACAAAACTAACAACGTGGAGCTGCCTATGCCAAATACAATACTGGTTGCTAATGGAATTAAGATCTGAGCTTGTAAACTGGTTTCAAATAATAAAGGCGACATCCCGGCAATAGTCGTTAGAGAAGTTAACAATACCGCCCTAAAACGATCATGGCTGGCTTTTGCTGCGGCCTCATGAACTGAAAACCCTTCCTTAACGCGCATTTTTACAAACTCAACCAGAAGTATCGAGTCATTCACGACGATACCGGCAAGCGAAACAAAACCGACCATTGAAGGCATGGTGATATCGAAACCCATAATCAAATGCCCCCACACAACGCCGATAAAGGCCAAGGGAATATTCAGCATGACAATGATGGGTTCTGCATACGAGCGGAATTGAAAACTGAGTAATATAAAGACGCCTGCCAGACCTAATAAAAATGCGGTATTCATAGACCCTTGGGTTTCAGCGCCTTCCTTTACTTCGCCTTCTAATAAAAATTGAATAGTTGGAAACCGAGCTTGAGCATCTCCCAGATATTGCTGCTTCAAGTCAGCCATTACTGCACCGGTATTGTTCAACTCACTATCAATATCACCAAATACCGACACGGTACGTTGGTTGTTAATTCGATGAATTCGTGAAAACCCTCTTGTCGGAATAATCTCGGCGACATGAGACAGTGGCACAATGGAACCATCTCGCGGGTGAATAATTGGGAAGTTGTCAAAGTCAGCTAACTCATCTGTAGAAGCCTTGTCCAGACTCACGATCACTTCAAAGGTTTCAAGGCCAATAGTCGATTCAACCACCTTTGAGCCTTGATAAGCCGCTCGTAATTGTCCGGCAATAGTTTGAGCATTCAAGCCTAATGCGAATGCGCCTTGCTTTAGGTGCAAGGTGAATTCTGGTTTTCCTGGACGTAAATCATCAAACAGATTGCTGACACCAGGGTACCCCGATAACCATTGTTGTAATTCATGTGAAGCAAGTGATAGCTCATTTAAGTCTTCACCTTTCAGACGAATCTGAATCGCTCGGCCAGCCGGGCCAAATGCAGGCTCCTTGATGGTAAGAGAGAGTGCTTCTGGAAATTCGCCAGCCTTATCACGCCATAGGCGAATAAATTCATTAAGTGAAAAATGGCGGTCTTCAGCGGGTAGCATATCAACATTAATCGTGGCTAGGTGAGCGCCTGTTTCAAAAGCATCCGGGTTTTGATTAAAGTTAACGGCTGTTGATTCAATAACAGGCTCACCTTGTTTTGCAGATATCAGGTCAGACGCTTCATTGAGCGCTAACACTACTTTATTGACTACTTCCTCGGTTTTATACAAAGAAGTGCCTGAGGGCATCAAAATGCGCGCTTCAAGTAAATTTCCCTCTGTACTTGGGAAGGGTGAAACTTTGAGGATCCCAGCGACCATCATACTGATCGAAATAATCAAAACGGCAATCACGCTGCCGACGAAAGCATAACGATAACGAATTAACGTGGTCACAAGGTTATCGACTTTAAGTCGCAGACGATCAAAGCCCTGATCAAAACGAAGTCTGAAGCTTGAAGGACCTTTTCGCTTAGCGTGGGCCAGAGAGTGATGCAAATGGCTTGGCAAGATAAAAAAAGCTTCTAATAAAGACACGGTAATCACCGAGATCAACACGACGGGAATTATTTTGAGTATTTGGCCGATATCACCCTTCAAAAAGAGTAAGCCACTAAACACACAAAGCGTGGTCAAAAATGAAGAGAATACACCTCGTGAAACGCGCTTTGTGCCATCAATAGCGGCTTGCAAAGGCGTTTTCCCTCTTTTTATTTCACTGCCAATACTCTCGCTAATCACAATGGCATCATCCATCAAAATGCCCAAAGCTAATAGCAGTGCCACCATTGAAATCATATTAATGCTAACGCCCAGTTGCGCCAATACAAAAGCACTGGCTAAGAAGGAAACCGGAAGCCCCATCACTACCCAGAAAGCGTAACGAACGTTAAAAAATAACCACATCACCGCAAAGACTAATAGTAGGCCTTGCCAAGCATTTGTGCCTAGCATGCTTAGCCTGTCTTGAATGGGCGTGGTGTGATCTTGCGTTAAATGTAATTCAACTCCTTTAGGTAATAACATGCTTTCATTTACAACAAATGTATTCACCGCATCGAGCACAATAAGGCTATCATCCAGCGTATTTTTTTGAATTTCCAAAAATGCTGCCGGCTTTCCCTGATAGGAAATTTTGTCTTCAGTTTTATCAAAACTACTGGTGATTGTCGCAATATCTGAGAGTTTAATTTCATTCAATTGCTGGCCTTGTATCACTGTCAGTTCAGCCAGCTCATCTATGGATCGTTTTTCGTCACTGAACCGGACCTGATAATCTCGGTATTCGGTGGTTATATCCCCCGCAGGTAAATCAACATTCTGCTGGGCAACCAAATTGGCAATATCCTGAATACTGATGCCATATTGGCGAAGGTTTTCCTGTGACACCTGAATCTGGAACTGCCGCGTCGAAAACCCTTTAATTTCAACTAAAGGAATATTTGGCTGGGCAAGCATTTTTTGCTTTAGTTGTTCCGCCAGTGTTTTTAATTCTTGTCTGGGTAAGTCTGCTGTTAAGGCAATGGTAATCACTTTTCCGGTTCGACCTAGTTCTTTAACAATCGGTATTTCAGCTTTTTCCGGGAAATTATCAATACCGTCTACAGCGCTTTTTATATCATCCAGAAATTCAGTGAAGTTTCCGTCTTCGACCATTTTAACGGTCATCAAACCTTGCGAATCTCTCGCCTGACAGCGTTTCTCTTCCATAAAACTAATGCCATCCAAGGCATCTTCAAGTGGTTTACAAATCGACTGCTCAACATCATTAGGTGAGGCGCCTGGATAAAGAACGTTTATATCCACTTCATAAGAATTAATGTCAGGAAAGGTTTCACGCTTAATTGTCGGGAGCGTGAGTAAGCCAGCCATGATTAATAACAGCATGACAAGGTTAGAAGCGGTTGGATGTTCTGTAAAATAGCGAATCATCTTACTGCTCCTTTAACCAGTTACTTATCTGTAGCTCTCTTTGTGTATCAGGTACTTCAGTGAGCGGCATGCCAGAGACGGCAGGGAATACATCAGAGGTAATGATTTTTTCGCCTTCTTGTATGCCTTGTTCGATTAACATCATCGCGCCTTGTGTTTCTGCGATAATTTTTTTGCGTCTCAGGGCATTATTCTGGTCAACAACATAGAGTTCCGTCTCATGCATGGCATCCCGTGGTACTACAATGTAGTTATGCATTTTTCCTTTCAATATGACTTCAGCGAACATACCGGCTAATAGTGGTGGTTTTACGCCCGGACGAATATCCTCATAAGGGTTTTCAACGCTTACAATGATTCCAAGGGTGCGGGATGATGGATCAAGGTTACTTAAAAATCGTTCAACTTTTGCTTCCCACTGAACACCTTTATGGTCAGACAATTTAACCGTGGCGTTTAAACCTAGTTTGGAAAAGATAGATTCTGTATTACTGGTTAGTTGAATGATGTCATTAATATTAATGTCAGCAGGAAAACCTTTAGATACTTTTTTAAACTGATCAAAAGGGAACTGAGCGTTAACTAATACTCGGTCAATATTTTGTGCTTTGAATAGCATCGCTCCTTGAGTAATGAATTGATTACTCTCTACTGATTCTTCTGAAATGCGTGCTGTAAACGGTAAGCGAATGATGGTGCGCTCAAGGTTTCGCTGCTGAGTTTCTACATTAGACTGGGCAATCACTTCTTTCGCTATTAATACATTACGCTGAGAGGGGAGCGTGGCTAATTGGCTTTGGAGGTTTTGAACTTCGCGTTTCAGTTGAAGGGTATTGGATTGTTGGGAATCTAATTTTGACTGTGATATCGAGCCTTTTTTGATGAGGTCATGAGATCGTTTCAACTCTTTTTGTGACAAGGTTAAACGTTCTTTTGCTAAGGTCAAATCTGCTTCTGCATCCTTGAGGTTGATCTCAAGCTCTACTAAATTTGCTTTACTCACCGCGAGTTCAGCTTGTGCTTTTTTTAGTGCTAGCTGGTAATCGTTAGCCTCAATTTTAACGACCACGGTATTTTCAGGTAAAATTGCCCCTGGTTTTAATTGGGGGTGGATATAAACCACCTTGCCTGAAATTTCTGATTTCCCCTCTAGCAGAATATCCGGAATTATTTCGCCAAAACCACTTATTTTAGGTGGCAGATCATAACGTTTTGCAGTGATAACTTTGACAGCAGTAGACCGCTTTTGTTCGATTTTATGTGTCATCTCCGGTCGAGACTTTACAAGAGAAACAGCAATGATAATGCCGATAATAGCAAACAGAGGTAGTGCAACTTTTCGGTTTAATATATTCATTTAAAACGCCTCTGAGTTAGTTGTTTTGGTATTCTGGCAACCCGTTAAAAATAGCTGGTAAATATGCTCTGCCCAATCTTCGCCGGAGACCTCTTCATGAGATATTTCCCAAGCGTGCTCTCTTACAAATGCACCGACAAAAGGCATCACAATTAAATTCATCAGAGAGAATGCCCCTTTTTTAGGGTCAAGATCCTGCCGGATCATATTTTTCTTCTGTAGTGTCTTGATCAACTCAGGTAAAAATAAAGCAATCTTCTTAGGTGCGATGTCGATAAATTTATCTCTCAAAGGCCCGTCAATATGCAGGACATCGTCGGTAATAAAGCGGGATATAGCGACATCTTCAGCAAAGCGATTGATGGCTTCATAAATGAATGCTTTGAGCGGGTCTTCAGCGTCTAATACACCACGCAGGCTTTGAAGTCGCTTAGCTTCCTCTCTTTCGAGCATCGCGATAAACAAGGCCTGTTTACTGCCAAAGTAATAGCTGATCATGGCAGATTTGGTGTTGGCCTGTTCAGCAATTTCTCGAATGGTGATATTTCGATAGCTTTTTTCATGCAACAGCGCATAAGCGGCATCAATTAATTGATTCTTTTTTTCAAGCTGGGTGTTCGGGTCAACGGGGCGGCCACGTTTAGTTGTATTTTTTGTCATTTAATTTATCGACTGATTAAGTTAATCAAATGATAAATTAAATAACCAAGGAATCAACTTTTTTTATGTAAAGATTATGTAAATCACATTCTCCTATCTTCTCTTTTTGCATATACCCATCAAAAAATATAAAGACTTCAGGAAGTATTTGCCTGAGTTGATCTCCGTCATGACTGGGGTATGTTTTAGCGTAGTAATCCATCTGCTTTAGGCATATATTGGCTTTAGATTTTTTTATTTGGAGGTACTTATGCAAACCCCTAAGGTTTTTGTTCGTGATTTTATGCATCCCGTTAAATATATCTTCCAACTCAATACCAGTGTTGAGGAAGTCGTAAAAACGCTAGCAAAAAATAAAGTTGTTGGAGGCCCCGTAGTTGATGAGAATCAAAAGCTGGTGGGTTTTATTTCAGAGCAAAACTGCATTAAGCAAATGCTAAATAATACTTATTACTGCGACAGCCACGAAGTAGCAAGTGATATTATGAGGCGTGACCCATTGTCAGTTTCACCCGATGATGACGTGCTGCAATTAGCAGAAGATATGTTGAAAAAACGCCCTAAAATATACCCTGTCATCGAAGAAGATAGGGTGGTTGGTATGATTACCCGAGCCGATGTGTTGAAGGCTTTAAGTCTGGCGAAAAAAGATATTTGTGCGGTAAAAAACTAAGCACTTAAAGCGCCAAAATCTTTTTGGTATTGGCGCTGAAACTTTTTCAAACCTTTATAACCACCCTCCTGTTACTTGAATCGGACTCGGGTCTCCTTTTTCAGATACCCAAGCAATCAGCGCTTTTCGATGTGTATCAAATTTAGTCGTATTTTGATGTTTTAAATGTGCTAGCCAGTAGTTTTCAGTTTCAAATAAACTGCTTTCTTGATAGTTAAGTACCACAAAATCATGTTTTAAATTTTTTCCTCTATTTTCGCCGCCACGAATCGGGACAGAAATGCCAAAACCTAATGTGGCGATATGCACCTTTAGTTTTGTTTTTGATTGATCGGAATGACTGAATTTCACTTTAATAGCTTGGTTTTTCAGTGACACAGATATTGATCCTGAATTTTTTGTTTTACTTATAGGTGGTAAAGAACGACCTCTGAACCAACCATTCCAACCTTTTCCATCAACGACAAAGCCCGGTGTAGCCACATTTCGAGTATGGCCTAAATACTCATACCTGGTCTGACGTAAACTAAACTGAGGGTTGGCAAATATATCTTTCCACCCAAGGTAGTCCCAGTAATCAACATGGAATGCGATAGGGAAAATTTCTTTCCATAAACGAGCGTCATGTGTGAGATTGCTAAACCATTTTTCGGCAGGAGGGCAGCTACTACAACCTTCAGAGGTGTAGAGTTCTACTAATGCGGCATGGTGATGGCTACTTTCAAAGACCTTCATCTCGGCATGAGTGCTAGTTGCCATAAATACAATCATAGGAAACAAAGCTGACAGCAAATAATACTTTAGATGTCTGGATAATTTAGCGTGCATGATGAATAACCTTTGGCGATTGACGGTTTTAATGCTAAAGCTTTCAGAAGGGATAATCGTCACGATTGTATAACGTTTTGATTACCTATTATCTCAATGTGCGTCCTAGATTCATTTTTTTAGGAGCAAGGAAACCTGACCTTTTTTGCTTCAGAACTCAGCTAGAGCGTAAAATATTCGTAGCACATGGCAGTCGTAAAGGTGTCTTTTAAGTCAGCTGACTTAATGGTCTAAGGGGCACGTTCTGCCACTTATAAGACACTGAAGTTTTTCAAAAATGCGTTATTTTGACTAGCAGTTATAGTCTTATTTGTGCAGTGGTTTCAACCTGTCGATGGAATGAGTTACTAACGATCCTTTTGATCATCAAAGCTTTCTGGTTTATTTCATGTTAGCTGTTTTATTTTATTGGCTGGAGCTACCAAAATATGACACTTTAAATTACAACACTAAGCTGGCATTTACGGACCTCGCTAGGGAGGTCCGAAGTGATCATCTCCTAACAGCTTAACTAATTTTCGCTAGCATCGTAGGTCCAAATATAAATAGAATCTGGCGAACCGTCGCCGTCCTTATATTTGGTAAGGCTTAATAAATTCCCATAATCATCGTAGGTATAGGCTGAGATATAATCTGCCATCCCGTCAGCGCCTTCGTCATGCTCATATCGGATTTGATTGCCATTGGCATCAAAGGTATAGGTATAGACTCGATCGGTAGTTCCGTTAGCGTTACCATCTTGTTCCTCTCGCGTCTGTTTACCGTTTGCATCGTAGGTATAGGTTGAGATTTGATCTACCGACCCGTTGGCGTCAGCGTCTTGTTCATATCGAGTCTGATTACCGTTGGCGTCATAGGTGTAGATAGAAATTCGATCTATAATTCCATCAGCACCTTCGTCAACTTCATACTGGGTCTGACTACCGTTGGCATCAAAGGTATAAGTAGATATTCGATCTGCCGTTCCATCGCCATCAGAGTCCCACTCATGCTGGGTTCGATTTCCATCGCCATCATAGGTATAGCTAGATATTTCATCTGCTACCCCGTTAGCGCCATCATCACTTTCAAACCGGGTTCGATTGCCGTTGGCATCATAGGTAAAGGTATCAATTTCATCCTCCGTTCCATCACCATCAGAGTCCCACTTATATCTTATTCGATATCCATTGTTATCATAAGTCTCGGTAGAGATTTGATCTGCCGTTCCATCGCCATCAGAGTCCCATTCATATCGGACTCGATTTCCATAATCATCAAAGGTATAAGTAGAGATTTGATCTGCCGTACCGTCAGCGTCAGAATCTTGCTCATCTCGGGTAAGATTGCCGTTGGTATCATAAGTATAGGTAACGATATAATCTGCCGCCCCGTCATTTCCATAATCAGTTTCAAATCGGATTAGATTGTCGTTGGCATCATAGGTATAGGTTTTGATTAATTCAGCTGTCCCGTCGGCATCAGTGTCTAGTTCATATCGTGCCTTATGAAGCAATGCCGATGTAGTGGTAATAACACTCGAGTTAATCAGATGCCGAACTGTAGGTAGTCCTTGTCGTGGGGCTTTGGCAATATTCGCCTGAGTTAAGAAACGGCGCAGTTCAATGCGGAAGACACCCAATTTTTTATCAAAGTTAAGTGACTTCGTCGCAGTATGAATACTGTCGGCGGTGGCAATTGTAATTTCAATTCCATTATTAGGATCACTATCCTCATCAAGAGTTTGCAATAGCAACGAAATGTTGAGCGCCCGCTTGATCAATGCATTTTCACCATTATTCATTTCAGAATCACTAAGCCATTCATTTATTTGGCTATTGCTGGGTTGGTTCGCGCCGACGATATCTAATACTGTGATCTCACTAGCACCTCGAGCCTGTCCCAAAAAGATACCGGACAGGTTGAAACTTACAAGATCCCCCGCCTTATAAGTAAATGTTCCTGATGAATCCGTTGTTCCAGTCAATCCGCTTGAAGTAGTGTAGTTTACTCCTTCTACAGCAGATTCGATAAATATACCGGTTAGATCAGGGTTTCCAGCTTGGGTCTCACCTCCACCTCCACTACTACCACAACCAACAATCATTATCCCAAAAGCTATAATGCTCACTAAACGAATGTAACCTATACTCTTGATTGTCTTAGCATGAGGCCTCATATTCAGTTATCTCCTTTTTTTTAAAAGTTATATGGACGATCCTTGATTGAGTGAGATTAACATTTAACAACGTTAAAAATTTCCCAGTTATAAGAAAGTGCAATGCAGTTCACATATATATAATAGCCCGGATATTCCATGCTCAAAACTTAAGCTGAATATCGACTTACAGGTAATTACCAGTAAGATATTATCTTATAAATCATGAGTTTTTCAGCGTCTGCTTATTCTTAATTAGTGTCCATCTTTATGGGGCAAGATCATTGTGCGAACTCAAGACACTTATCGCAGCTTGCTCAATGACGGCTAAGCGGTCTAATAAGCCTTAGTGGCACTGTCACCTTAAGTCGCAACTTATATTACAAAACTGTAAAATCATGTTCGAACCGATATATGTTATTCAACATTTTTTGGTTTGATGATGCGCTGCATATTCCAGTGCTGCGTTTTATTTTTCTTTGGGGCATGTTCATGGTCGGCATCGATATGACCATCGTGATGGTAGTCATGGTCTTCGTGATCGTGTCCTTCATGGCCATGTCCGTGACTGCCTTTCTCATCATGTATAGGCTCGGTTTTTGATAACATCGTGCTCGATTGGTTGTGATGGTTGTCTTCGCTTTTAATGCCGGTTTTATTATCAGCAACGTTTTTGTTTGTTTTTTCTAATTCATTCTTAGCTTTTTGCTTGGTGTTTTGGTCACCATGATTTTGTTTGTCATTTTTGCTGTCCTGATTTTTTTGTTGATCACTCTCGGATTTTTGTTGTTCAGTTTTGGCTTGTTCATCGCTCGCTTGAGATGGACTTGGCTCTTGATGTGTATTCTCTAAGGGCTTTTCTCGTTTTTGTTTTTCAGGCTTAAGTTCATTAGTGTGTTTGTTGCTTTGCTCGCTTAATGTTGGGTCTTTTTTTGGGGTCGCGATTAAAAATTGCTCTGCTTTTAATTCTTTGTTTGATAGCGTTTTGTCTGATGGCGTTTGTTTTGCCGGATGAGTCTTGGCTTTGTTTTTATCAATTGGAGTAGGGTTACTTTTTTTAACACGCTGTTCTGGAGCTTGTTGAGTTTTTGGCTCTTGATTTTTCGAAGGTGCTTTTGGTAATACCGGTTTGTTTTTCGTAATGGTCGCTTCCTCATCGGGTGAGGTGATTGGTTGATGGCTACACGCAATGACGGCGAACAAAAAAAAGAGGTGAGTGATTTGTCTCGCTATTTTTATCATATTTGAGCAACCGAACCGATCATTAGTGAAATGTATATTTACTCAGACTGTCAGCGCAGTGATAATCAATGCTTTAATCTAAACAAAAAATGAATCTAATAGAAGCATAACAAGAATAACGGGATTGTGTAATGAGCTCTGAACCACTAAACGTAACATCAATCGTTCATCCGAAAGTTAGCTCTGAGCGGGAGAGTATCGGTAAAAAGCTGATCTTTTTTGCATGGGCTGTTGAAATCTGTGCGGTCATTATTGGTTTTGCCATTTCTATCATGCAGGGAATTACCTCTTTCAGTGAGATTGAAGCAAGTGGTGACGGGAGCTTGGGTTTTGGTGATTACACCAATGTGTTTATCGCAATGATGCCATTCTTTATGGTGGCTATTGTTGAGATTACTAAAATTCCTTTTGTGGGGGCGACCTATAAAACCAGCAATACGAAATGGAAAATTATTTTTGGTACCTCGCTGGTATTTTTAGCCTTTATTACATTTGAATCGGCCTTAAATGGCTTCGAGCGAAACTTCCATGCGCTCATTTTTTCGATTGATAAACATAAGAAAGAATTGATTGCTGTAGAGGAAGAGATCGAACCATTACTTGAGAAAAGAGAGATCTTAGCCAATCTGACCGCCCCTAAAATTGAGGCTGATTACAGTAAACGTCACGCCATTATCTCTGAAGAACGTACCCGACAAGCCGAGACGATCCAAGATAGAATTCAGGGCTTGAGAGCGGCGACACAAACAGAATATATTCGCGGGCTATCTGACCAAATTAGTGATCGGCGCAAGCAGGTAGATGGTTTACGTGCCGATAGAAAGCGTGAGCTAGACGCTTTGATTGATGCGTCTAGCGAGATGACCAAGAACTCGGTATCTGAGTTAAATACCCAGCGTCGAAGCCAGCAGCAGCAGCTCGCCAAAGAACAGAATTATCTGGAAGAGCTAAGAGTTAAGAGGGATCAACTTGTTGAAGATGCGGGTTTCTTTTCTGAATCAAATGTTAGAAAGCGCCAAAATAATATTGTTGCTAAGCAAGAAGAAAAAGTAGAAAAATTAAGGTTGGAGCTGAACCAGCTTAATGATTCAGATCGACAGAAAGGTTTACGGACGCGATATAATTCAGATATTGAAGCCGTGAAAGATCGTTATCAAAAACGTATTGACCGGCTCAATAAAGAAATACAAAACCTGTCACTTACCATGGGTAAAAGTCTTGGTGCGCGCGAGAAAGATGTTGAGCATGTGATCAAAAATCATATGAAAGAACTGACGCGAATGGAGCGAAAATTTGCTGATCAACAGTCTGATAATGAGCGCATTCGTGAAGCTGAGTTTGCTAAGCTAGCTAAAAATGAAGAACTGGTTTCGAGTCTAGATGAAACTATTTTTGGGAAGAAGAATCAACGGGTTGAACTACGTAACTTAGTGAATATTAAAGTCGGCGATAATCAGGTTTATCGTATGGCTCAATGGTGGTTTAACAAGGAGTCAGCGGCGGACTTGGATCGAAAGGATGTCATGGTGATTGCTTCACTTTGGTTTGGTAGTTTGGCGATGTTAATTGCGGTGACGGGTATTTTATTGGCTTTTGCATCCTATGTCATTCGTGACCCTTATATCGCGGATAAAAACGGGCCTCATGACAATCTGTCATCATTGACCAAGAAATCATTTAATAGCTTTCGACGCTTGGTGATCTACTGGCGCCGGGTTCAGCGTCAACCGGTGATAAAAGAAATCGCCAAAGAAGTAATCAAGGAAGTGCCGGTTGAGAAAATTGTTAGGGTCGAAATCCCAGTTGAAGTGATTCGAAAAGAGATCGTACATATTCCTTTGTATACCGATGATAAATCTTTGCTCAAGTTGTCGAAGAATAATGCTTTCGATGCCAAAGATCTTGACGAAAAGAATCTTGACGATAAAAACGGGGCATCGAATGAGTCATGATTTGAACGACCAGCGTCCGCACGATCATGTGACCCATAACTATGAAGCGATGAACCGAGCGATTGACACAGAAGTAGATCGGCGTGTGGAAATATCGGAGCTGTATCATTTCGAAGGACGTTCTCGACGCACCTTGATGATCATGCATATTGCCACGAGCTTGTCGGTTGTGGCAGTGGCTGTCGCGGTTATTCTTTGGTTATACCAGCCTGTTAATAACCCGGCTTATAAACCGTCAGATACCTCTGCATTTGACCGAAGTACTTCCGATGCTTTAAAAGTAATTTCTGCCCAAGAATCTACTAACTCTAATGACCAGACCTTTATTGATACGTCATTTACCGTGTTTCATCGCACCTTAATTTCAACTGGTGAATATGTGGTGACCGGAAAAACGTATGCGCCGAGTGATCTATCGCACCCGCAAGAACAATACTGTTATTTAGAAAAGGCCCAGTCGAGTGCCGGCCTGTCAGGCGAGCCGCTCGCCGCGTTTGAAGAGCATCAATTCATGCTAGAAACCGACGACCTTGAATTGATTGGCTTTGCAAGAAAGTATTGTCAATTTACTCAATAGAGGTCGGTAGTGGAAAATATAAAGCGGCGGATAAGCCTGTCGGCTGTATGTTTTTGAGTACTACTTGTCCGTGGTGTTGTTTCATGATCTGCTCAACAATTGCAAGCCCCAACCCATAACCCCCTGTTGCTTGGTTTCTAGAATCATCGGCACGATAAAAAGGTTCAAAAATGTGTGAGAGGTGCGCTTCATCAATCCCAGCGCCTTGGTCTTCAATCCTGATGACTAAATAATTTTCTTGCACTTCGTTAGATATCGAAATCAGTGAGTTTTCGGGGCTGTGTTTTAAGGCATTGCCTAAAAGGTTATCAATCGCCCTTGTGGTGAGCAGTGCGTTCCCCTGAAATTCAGGGCATGTTTTTAAATTCAATTTTAGATGTATATTTTTGTGTTGAGCTTCCAGTTCGGCCGCTTCACTAATACTTTCCAGTAATTCAGAAGAATTTATTGTTTCGAATGTGGTGTTTGTTGAATTATCACTTAGGCGTGAGAAGGTGAGTAAACCATCGATCAGGCTATTGAGTTGATGGTTTTGGCGTTCAATTTTTTCGAGTAAATGATTATCACCATTTTCTGTTTTAGCAAGCTCAATCGCGATTTGTTGTCGTGTTAAGGGAGTCCTGATTTCATGGGATATATCTCTGAGCAACTGTTTTTGGTTGGCTACCAATGCTTCCACTTTCTCGGCCATATGATCAAAAGCACTTGAGAGTTCGCCTAACTCATCACTTCTGGCCCCAATTAAATCACTCACGCGAACACTCAAGTCACCTTCGGCCATTAAATTACTCGCTTGTGTTAATCGCTTAACGGGTCTGGCGACTAGTCGACTTAGCCATAATGAACCGAGTGCCAAGATGATTAATGATACGACTAAACGGGTACTTTTATAATTATGAAGTGATGCCATGGCGCGGTGTACAAAAGGGGAAGGCAACACTTGCAAGGTGTACTTTCCTCCTTCAACAGTCTGGACGGTTTGTTTAATGAGTGACGCATAAGCCTGCCGCCATAATGGTGGCATGAAGTCAGAAGCGTGTTCCTGTTTTTCTTTGCGATAGGGTCTCGTGTGATTTTTATGATTAACCGCTTTGCCTAGGGCTTGATTGTTTTTATCCAATAAAATTACTCGAATACGGTGCCTTGCATAGAGTTTTTTGTACCATTGTTGAAGTGTTTCTTGGCCTGAGCTTTCATAAACAACCACTGCATCGGAAGCAAAATTTTGAAGCTTGGTTTGTATTTTGTCGTAATGCTGTTCAACATTTGATATCTGACGGGTGATGTAAATATTAGCAACAATCGTTAGCGTTGCCGTAAACCAGAAAATGGCTAAAATTTTCCAGAACAATTGACGTTTGAAAAAAGTAAAAATTGACTTTATTGGGGATTGTTTCGTCAGTTTAGGCTTCATCTCGTGAAGCCTCCGTGGCAAATAAGTAACCCACACCGCGTATCGTTTTAATTGCCTTGCTTGCACATTCGTCACCGAGTTTTTTTCTTAAATTACTCAAGTGCATATCGATGGCTCTGTCATACAAACTAAATTTTCGACCTAGCGCTTTTTCGGTTAAGTTTGCTTTGGAAATGACTTCACCAGGCTTTGTCATTAGCTCAAATAAAATATTATATTCTGCGGTGGTCAATTCTAATTGTTGCTCATTTATTTGTACTTCCCGCCGCTTTGTATCGAGTCGAATTCCCTGAAGTTCAATGTTTGGAATGTCTACAGGCACTTGGTTATCAAAATGTACTCGACGTATCAGAGCTTTAATACGTGCGATTAATTCTCGCGGGTTAAAAGGCTTAGGTAAGTAATCATCTGCGCCCATTTCAAAACCAATAATACGGTCAATATCTTCTCCTTTTGCAGTGAGCATTAATACGGGAGTGGTTTTTTTTGCTCTGAGTTCCCTTAATACTTCTAAGCCATCTTTCTGTGGCAGCATTATGTCTAAAATAATGACATCGAAATTTTTCTCTAAAGCGATTGATAAGCCTATTTCGCCATCAAAAGCCGAGGTGATATTAAAACCCTCTTTGCTTAGCAGGGCATTCAGTAACTCACTGATTTCATGATCGTCTTCAATAAGTAGTAAATTGGCTTTCATGAGGTTCCACGTAATAAAAGGCGTGCTAATGCACTTGATGTGAACATAAGTCTAGCACAGGGTTATGGCCAAAAAGTTGAGGTTTACGGCTTCTTTACAGTGTCTTTACTTCTTGCAAACCCACCTTTACGTTTAGATCATTAAACTGGACTCATACCCTCAACAACCCGTATGGAGCTATATCATGAAAAAAATTAATAAACTTTTCACCACCGCTATTATTGCTGGCACCTTAGTGACTTCAACAGCATATGCCGGAGGTTTTTTTGGCAAAATGCATCACCGTGGTGGTGATATGTTGATGCCAATAGAACGGATGATTGACCATTTGGACTTAAGTGATGAACAAGAGAGCCAAGCAGAAGAAATTCTAAAGCAAGCGCGTTCAAGTACAGAAAATTTAGGTGAGATGCGCCATCAAATGTTTCAGAAAATTATTCGTAATAGCCCTGATAGTGTTGATTACATGAATGTCGTTGAGCAACAGGCGGAAACTATTTCTGCAAAGGTAAAAGAAAAAGTGATCTTCATGGCAACGGTCAGGCAGGATATTTATAAAATTCTGACCTCAGAGCAAAAAGAAGAAATGGAGGCGCACATCGAAAAAAGAATGAAGCGTATGCGTCACTAAACCTTATTGATTGTTCTAACGGGGTCAGGCACCAAAGATACACACCTGATCTCGTCAGTTTTCTTTGGCCATATAACGTGCGAGCATAAATATGAACGAACTACTGCTAATGTTTATTTGATATAGAGTAAAAATTAGCCTTGTTTCATCATACTCTTGAGCAATTTGGTAAACGCTTGAACCTTAGGGCTATGATGAATATCTCGATGGGTGACTAGCCATAAGTCACCATCCCATTCTTTGGGTGGCGATAAAACCGGAATTAATCCGGTTTTTGTTTCAGCAATATTACAGCCTAAAGCCGAAATGCCTAAACCATGGAGGGCAGCCTCCATCATTGAGTCAAAACCTGAACCACGAAAGCTGATTTGTGAATTATCTACATGGCTATTCAGCCAGCGCATCATGGGAATATTATTTAAGGGGGCAATGCTGCCAATAAACTTATGGTTCTTGATATCTTTTAATGAAGTCATCCCACCATTCTCGTTTAAATAACTCTTACTGGCATATAGCGTAGATTGCGTTTTTTGTAGTGCTTGCACGACGTAGTCGGGGTCTTTAGGTTGTGCGCCAGGCCGGACACTCACATGCGCTTCGCCGTACTCGAGTTTAAAAATGCGACTATCTGTAGCGAGTTCTACTTGAATATTGGGGTGTTGGTTTTGAAATTTGGCAATGATCGGCATCAGGATGGATGAAAACGTTGAGACTGATGTGACAACTAAAGTGCCTGAAAGCTCAGCATCTTTGCCAGCCAGTTTGCCTAACATGCGGTCGAAGCGTTCCTGAGTTTGTTGCGCCTCTTGAAATAACAATTGTCCCGCTTCAGTGACGTTATATCCTCGGGCATGGCGATGAAATAATTTGCAATTTAGTTCCAACTCCAAGGCATCCACATGGCGTAATACTGTTGAATGATGCACGTCGAGTTGCTTGGCGGCGGCTGACAATGTGCCTAATTTGGCGACCGTATAAGCGGTGTGAATATTACCCCAGCTGGAATCATGCGGCATCTTTTGAACTTCCTGTTTATCAAAGTTATGTGTATGTACGCACAGAAGGTTTGCATTTATTCTGTTTTTGTTCAAATAAATTTAGTTCAAACTAGCCACATTAGTCAATATGAATACGAATAAACCCAAGCAGAATTCAGGAGTACTCTCATGTCAAAGCAAACTCACCTTATCGCCTTCGCCGGATCTTTACGTAAAGATTCATGGAATAAACAGCTGGTCAATGTTGCAGCCGCAAGTGCAGAGGCCTTAGGGGCAAGGGTTACCGTTTTAAACTTGGCAGATTATCCCTTGCCGTTATTTGATGAAGATATAGAAAAACAAACGCCTTCTGCCGCTTTAAGAGATTTACGCGCTCTATTTTCCGAGGCTGATGGATTATTGATCGCTAGCCCAGAATATAACGGCTCCTTGTCAGCCTTACTAAAAAACACTCTGGACTGGTTATCTCGGCCAGCTCAGGATGATAGCTACCAGCCAAACTATTCAGCATTGTCGGTGGGGATTATGGCGGCTTCTCCGGGTGGCCTAGGCGGTATTCGTGGTTTGAATCATTTGCGTGATGTGTTGACCAGTGTGGGGAGTCTAGTGGTTCCAGCGCAAGTTGCCGTACCAGCAGCTTATGAAGCTTTTGATGAACAGGGTAATTTCCGAAATGCAGTGATGACCGATCGAGTCTCTGCGATGGTTGAGCAAGTTCTGACTCATGTTAATAACTAAAATTTTTAAGGGTACTGATATGCAAACAATGAATAGCGTTGAAAAATACTCCAAGCCCTTGAGAGTCTTACATTGGGTCACTGCCATGACTATTATGGCTTTATTGGTTGTTGGTTTTTATATGGCTGATATCGACCCTAGTGCAGCAGATAAATATGACCTATACCCAGTGCATAAGGCCTTCGGCATGATCGCACTGTTATTAGTTATGTTGCGTTTGCCGGCCCGCGCAAAGGGGCCAGTGCCGTCTCCTGCTCAAGGCTTACAGCAATGGGAACATCGTCTATCACACTTGGTTCATATCGGCTTATACGTTGCAATGCTGTCTATGACTTGGTCAGGGTATTTCATGAATAGCACCTATGCCTATGTGGAAGGTGTCGATATCTTTGGTTTATTCTCGGTGCCGGATATTACCTCTAAGAGTGAATTTTGGAATGATATCTTTCATCAGGTTCATAGCATCACGGCTTGGTCTTTTGTTGTTTTGCTAAGTTTACATCTTGCGGGTGTCGCGAAGCATCGTTTATTGGATAGCAAGGGGAGTGATGTATTACAAAGGATGATTTAAAAAATAAACCGGTATTGCTTATAGAGGAGTGGAGGAATATTGTTGGGTGATTGAGTTTCTAACCTGAATCAAAAGGAGAGCTTTATCATGGCCAAAATTGCAATTATTCAAGAATCACCTGTCGTTCTTGATTTAGAGAAAACTGTGGCGAAAGCTGTCGTTTTGATTCATGAAGCTGCTTCGAAAGGGGCCAAGCTGGTGCTGTTTCCTGAGGCATTCATACCTGGGTATCCAGCTTGGATCTGGCGTTTAAAACCGGGGGGAGACTGGGGGCTTTGTGAGGCGTTGCATGCTCGTTTACTTAAGAACTCGATTGATTTAAGTCGCGATGAAATAAAACCCATGCTCGATGCCGCGAGCGAGGCAAAGGTAACCGTTGTTTGTGGCATCAATGAGCGTGATGGTACGACCAGCCGAACAACAATTTATAACTCAGTGATTACGATTAGCGCCGAGGGTGAAATCATCAACCATCATCGTAAACTTATGCCTACCAACCCTGAACGCATGACATGGGGATTTGGCGATGCTAGCGGTTTAAACGTTATCGACACGCCAGTGGGTAGAGTTGGAAGTTTGATTTGTTGGGAAAATTACATGCCGCTAGCCCGATATGCTTTATATTCTCAAGGTGTCGAAGTCTATCTTGCGCCTACTTATGATAGCGGTGATGCTTGGATAGGCACATTGCAACACATTGCGAAAGAAGGTGGTTGCTGGGTTCTTTGTTGTGGTGTAGCTATACATCGTGATGACCTCCCTAGTGACTTTCCTGATAAAGCGCGTTTGTATGCTGAAGATGAAGCGTGGATCAACCCCGGCGATTCCGTCGTGATAGCGCCTGGAGGTGAAATTGTTGCGGGTCCGTTAAATAAACAAAAAGGCATGTTGTTCTTTGATATTGACTTGGATAAAGCTGCCAGCGCAAAACGCGCACTGGATGTGGCTGGGCATTATGCAAGACCCGACATATTCACTTTGCATGTAAATACTCAGCCACAAACACCTACTAAATTTGATTAGTCTTTTGTCGGTGTTTTAAACGGTAAATATTCACATGCGCTTGTTAGATAACACTCAACTGACGAGCATTCTTTATGTAAGAAGTCTGCAATAGCATCTCTGAATGCAGGTTCAACAATCCAGTGGTTGGAATAGGTATAAACAGGGCGAAAGCCGCGCTGTATTTTATGCTCTCCCTGTACGCCGGGGTCAAAACGTTTCAAGCCTGCTCGAATACAGTAGTCGATTCCTTGGTAATAACAGGTTTCAAAATGCAAGTGTTTGAACTCCTGAACACATCCCCAATACCGGCCGTATAATGTGTCGCTATCACGAAAATTCAAAGCACCCGCAATGTAGTCGTTATTATGTTTAGCGAGCACGAGTACAATCGACTCTGGCATTGTTTGCGCCAGAGTTTGAAAGAAAGCCTTGCTTAAGTAACCGCCATGACCACTTCGTTTAGCGTAGGTCATTTGATAAAAATGATAGAAACGCTCCCAGATTGCTTCTGGAATATCATGCCCCGAAAAAACTTCCAGACAAATATTTTGGTCCTTCACCTGCTGGCGCTCTTTTTTCAGATTTTTGCGTTTGCGTGAACTAAAAGTTGCGAGAAAATCATCAAAGCTGGTAAACCCTTCATTAAACCATTGGAAGTGTACGGCTGTGCGTTGCATGAAAGTCGGCGCTAGTTGCTTGGAAATATCTTCTTTGGGAAATAATAAATGCCACGAAGAAAAGTGTTTCTGAGCGCAATAGTCAATGGTGTATTCACTGATTTTTTTGATGATGTGTTGTTGACCATAACCATCTGCAATGCAGATACGTGGGCCACTGACTGGCGTGAAAGGAATCGCCGTTACGAGTTTTGGGTAATAGGCCTGTCCATATTGGTGGTAGGCATTCGCCCAGGCATGGTCAAACACATATTCGCCATAGCTGTGTAATTTCAGGTAAGCGGGCATTACGGCAACAAGCTGTGAACCGGCATGAACCAATAAATGTTGGGGTTGCCAGCCACTATCTTGCTTTTCATCACTTCCGACGGCACCACTGAGTTCCAGTGCTCGTAAAAACTCATAACGCGTGAAAGGATAGTCCTTGCCTGCTACAGAGTTCCAGTCGGCGGCATTTACTTGGCTGAGACTGGTGATAAATTCTAAGGTTAAATCCAATGTCGCTAAAACCTGCTTACTTAATGTTAAAGGTCTAGCGACACTAGCTTGCCAGATAAGGCAGGGTCAAGTTTCAATGATTTTTTCTGCGAGAATTTTAACCTGCCCAACATTTAATGTCGTATTGGAATGTAAATACTAAGCAGCAAGTTTCTTTCTCACTTTTTGAATGGCGGTGCGCCATAGAATTTGCGGCACTGAAATAGCGTTCTTCGGGTTCTTTGCATCGCGGAGCATCTCCTTTTTTGCGATGTTATACACTTCTTTTGATGCCTTACTTGGGTGCCCTGAATCAACTGGCGGGGTAGGGTCATATTCGATACATAATTGAATAACTTCAGCTCTCTCTTGACCATGAAGATCTTTAACGACCTCCAGAGCTAAATCAATACCTGCCGAAACGCCAGCTGCGGTCATGATTTTCCCTGACTTAACGATTCGCTCATTCTTACGTGACTCTGAGCCGAATGCTTTTAGAGCACTTTGTGCTAACCAGTGGGTGGTAGCAGGGTGGCCGTCGAGGATGCCAGCAGCAGCTAAAATTAAGGCGCCGGAACAAACAGACAAGGTTAAGTGGCTTGTTTGATGAACTTGCTTGAGCCATGTGGTGAGTTGCTTATCTGCCATCGCTGTCGTGGTATCGGCAGATGAACCGGGTACAAGTACAATATCCGGTTTGGGGGTTTCATCATAAGAATGTGTCGCACCCAATATCAATACGCCGCTATCAACTGTGATCGGTTGTGGCTTGTGACTAACAAACCGAATTTCAGCTTCAGGCATAGAGCGTAATACTTCATAAGGCCCAATCGCATCAAGCGCGGTCATTCCTTGGTATAAAACAATAGCAATTTGCATCGTGAGTTCCTTTGAGTTGATTTGGTTTATTCATCTGTCATGATGATCTTAGAGGTTTTATATGCTGGCATAAATGACAAAAAAGAACTATATTCTGCCAATGAAAGCACGAAATATTCTTTTTCTTATCTATCCCGGTTTTGAATTGTTGGACCTTTCTGGCCCAGTTTCTGTTTTTTCAACAGCAAATGCGCTTCAGGAAAATTCACCTTATCACCTGCAAACGGTTTCAATGTCGGGTGGACTCATTACGAGTGGCTCTTTTGTCGCGGTAAATTCAGAGCCAGTGAGTTCTGTTGTCATGACTTCGGAAACAACGATTCTGGTTGTTGGTGGTGATGCGCCCGCTATTCGAGATGCAAGTATAAGTTTCGCCATAAGAGATTGGCTCTCACAAAATGCGCACCAAGGAGAACGTTTGGGTTCTATTTGTAGTGGAACCTTTATTTTGGCTGCCGCGGGCTTGCTTAAAGATCGTTCCGTCACAACACATTGGGCGGGGTGTGACTTATTGGCACAAATGTATAGCGATATATGCGTTAAACCGGAATCACTTTATGTGGTTGATGAGCATGTTTGGACTTCTGCTGGCGTCACGACGGGCTTGGATATGGCGCTTGAAATGCTTCGTAGGGACTTGGGGAAGTCAGTGATGAATCGTGTCGCGAAACAATTGGTTGTTTATGCTCATCGACCAGGGAATCAGTCACAGTTTAGTAACCTGCTGAAACTTCAAACAAGCTCCAATAGCGACTATGCTGAACTTTTTGCATGGCTCGATACTAGGCTTGACCAGCCAATCAAGGTCGAAGAAATGGCGTCTTTTATGTGTATGTCTGAGCGAACCTTCTACCGTCGATTTACCTCAGAGGTGGGGGTGACGCCTTCCAAATATGTTGAAGAGGTAAAGTTAAACCGTGCCAAATACCTGATCGAAGATAATCTGCAAATATCACAGGTTTCAGTCGCGGTCGGTTTTAAATCAGAAGCCGCATTTAGGACTCGATTTGAACGCTACTTTGGTTTGACACCCTCAATGCATAAACAGCTGCATAGTGTTAAATGATATGTCATGAAATGAGGGCTATGCGGTTATTTTGGGTAATGTTAAAATTCAATGATTACCGGCCCAAAGCACGATCGGAATAATGTTTATTTTGTTCGTGCAAAGTACTCAACTGAATGTGAACTGTATTTTATGACTCCCGACTCAAAACCGGTTAATAAACCTGTCGCTCATCAATATAAACCAGAAGTCTTGGCGCCCGTAGGTAATTGGGATATGTGCTTAGCGGCTGTGCATAACGGCGCGGGCGCAATCTATATTGGCATGCCGGGCTTTAATGCCAGAGCTAGAAGTTATGATCATGATTTTGATGAGCTAGCGAATATCATTCGTTATTGTCGGCTTTATGGGGTGCAGGTTCATGTCGCTTTTAATATTCTGATTTTTGAAAAGGAATTGCCCATTGCCGTTGAAGGTCTAAAGCAGCTATTACCCTTACAGCCCGATGCAATTATTTGTCAAGATGTCGGTTTAGTACGCTTGATCAAAACAATGGCCCCGACACAAGTTATTCATGCTTCAACCCAAATGACGGTTTCTTCCGCTGAGCATATTGCTTTTTTAAGTGACTTGAATATGCAGCGATATGTACTCGCTCGGGAAAATTCGCTCGATGAAATGAAAAATATTCGTTCAAAAACTGACAAAGAACTGGAGGTTTTCGTACATGGTGCCTTATGTGTCGCTTATTCCGGCCAATGTTTAACGTCGGAGTCAATGGGCGGACGGTCAGCCAATCGGGGCCAGTGCGCGCAAACATGTCGTTTGGATTATCAGTTAAATGTGAACGGGAAAATTGAAAACTTAGGTGCGAAAAAGTACTTGGTCTCGCCAAAAGATTTATTTGGTATTGACCAGATAGAAGCGTTGATGGCGTTAAAAATTGATTCTTTCAAAATTGAAGGACGCTATAAACCTGCAGAATATGTCGCTGCGGCATCAAAACTGTATTCTGAAAAAATTAATGAGCTATCAGCTTTGCCATACGAAAAGGTGGATGCCGATGATCTAAAAATATCTTTCTCCAGAGACTTTTTCAGTGGCTGGCTAAATGGTGTTAATCATAACGAATTAGTTGATGGGCGATTTAGTTCGCATCGTGGTTTAAAAACAGGCCGGGTTATATCTGTAAAGACAGATAAAAAATTCCCGACCGTGAATGTCTTTTCTTCGTTAAAAATTCATCCGGGCGATGGATTGTTTTTTGTCGATGCTGATGAGCAAATGCTTTTTGCAGCAAGAGCTTATGATGTGAATGAGACGGGACATGATACTTACATGGTTAATTTTGAAAGTGGCGCCAAACTTTCGAAATTAACCAACAAATCACAGATGTACATTAATCGTTCCCCCGCGAGAGACAAAGCATTACAGCAGTCATATACGGATAAAAAACAGTTCAAAAATATTCCCTTGGTGATTGAAGTTAATGCAAAGCTAGGTGAGCCATTGAGGGTTATTGCTAAAGATGATCAAGGCCACAGCGTGAGCCTTGAAACAGAGCAATTACTGGGTAAGGCGCAAAATGCACCTTTAGATGAAGCCAAAATTCGAAAACACTTCAATGCATTAAGTGGCAGTATTTTTGAATTAAGCCAGTGTGAAATTTATCTTGAACCGGGGCTGTTTATTCAGGATAAACAAATAAAGAAACTTCGTCAGGAGACTACGGCTCAGCTTGAGCAAGCCCGCTTACGACCAGAAAGCGTTATCCCTTGTAATGAAATGGATGCCGCTGACATTATTTCGTCTATTCAGGGGAATATTTTAGCGGCTAATACTGGTCCCCAAAGTAAGGCAGATCATTCGCCTAAACTTAATATACTGGTGAGAGATGATGCACAAATTGACGCATTAATAAATTTACCAAATAACATTATAGGCACAGTTTATCTGGATTATAAATATGGGCAGCGTTACCAAAAATCTGTTGATAAAATCAGGGGGTTGGGCTTTAAAGCCGGCATTGTCACCACGCGCATATTTAAAGCTGGTAGAGAAAAACTACTCGGTATTATTCACCGTATACAACCGGATGTAGTGCTGGTAAGAAATGCGGGTGCGTTTGAATATTTTAAACAAAAATATAATGACCAAATGCCTTTTGAGTTAGTGGGCGACTTTTCCTTTAACATTACCAATCATTTGAGTGCTGATTATTTTTTGAATAAAGGGCTGGCTGTTTTTAGCCCGTCTTATGATTTGAATTTTCAACAGTTAGAGGAGCTATTACTTAGCGAGCGAAAACAAAATGATGAGCACCATCAAGGCTTGGCTGAGTGTGCTGAAGTAACGATCCATCAATATATGCCCAGCTTCCATATGGAGCATTGTGTCTTTGCATCTTTTCTATCGGATGGTTCCAGTATCAAAGACTGCGGTATGGTCTGTGTGCACAATGATGTTGGAATTGTAGATGCTAAAAAAATAAATCACCCTGTTTTAGCTGACCAAGAATGTCGAAACACGATGTTTAATGGTGTGCCACAATCAGCCGGTTCAATGATTCCCAAACTTTTAGCTTTAGGTGTCAATCAATTTCGTTTAGAGGCATTGACTGAAGATGCTGCGGTTTTACGTGAAAAAGTATTGGCCTATATGAATGTGTTGTCGGGTATCAGTGATGCCAAAACACTGTATAAGCAACTTGGTATTATCGAGAAATATGGTATTAGTGAAGGCCAGCAGCAAAACCTGAATGTTTATGCTGATCGTAAGAAAATGAGTAAACATATTCCTTTGAAAAAGGTGTAAGCGGGAATGGGTTACGTTTTGTTATTGACTCTTTAAACGACTGAATAATGTGAATTTAAAGCTGCGAGAGGTTAAAAACACATTGTCATTCCGGTAGTCTTTTAACCGGAATCCACGGTTTACTATCTTAATATAGAACTAAAACAATGGATTCCGCCCAACCTAGGGTGCTCAATCTAAATACATGAGCAGTTAGAGTGCTTCTATCGCGACAGGTACATGCTTATGGTAAGGCGTCTTGGCAATCGGGTCACAATAATTTCCTGCAGTTAATTCATTAATCGCAGGTCCATTTTGTTTCATCTCGCCTGTCTTGCTGGTGTAAAGCATGCCGTAACCATGTGGAAGTGTGACCATGCCCTTTTGAACCGCATCATCTTCCATGAGTTGTACCTCTATTTGGCTGACAGAAGATCGGCAACTTGCTTTTCCGCCATCTTCTAAACCGAGTGCTTTAAGGTCATCAGGATGAATTCTCATGGCTCCTTCTTTATCTGTTTTTCGCCAATCGGGTGTACGGAAAATCTGGTTGGCATTGTAAGACCGTCGCTCTCCAGCCATTAAGATAAAAGGGTACTCTTTATCCGCCTGCTCAGAAGCTTCATTCGCGAGAGCATTTAACTCACTGGCCATTTCTTCAATGTACAGGTTGACCTTTTTATCTTTTGTTCTCATTAACTTCCATGTGTCGCTGTAATCGAAAGTAGCTAATGCAACCGGTTTGTCAGAATCCAATATACGTTTGAATAAAGCATTGCCTTGTGAATATCCTTTACCGCTTGTGCCTGCGTTAGCGACCTGTTGGCTATATTTAGTGGCGAAAAATTGAGTGACTCCCCACAAGGTAGCGGCTGAAGCCATATTTTCTGGCAGTGCTTTTCCTAATGTTGAATATAGAATTAACGGCACATATGGCATCCACTTTGGATTGGCTTTTAATGTTGCTGCCAAAGCAACGGGGAATAGACGACTAAATTGAAATTGTCTGTCTAGTTTGGCAATACGCTCTAATTTAGGAAAACGATCAGGGATTTTCCCCATAGCGACAACTAAACGACGGTGTATTTCTGCTTCCGGCAGGGTGTCTCCTTTTGCTTCCATAATTGGTTTTCGTAAATGGAAGTAAGGTGTTGGGAAACCAAAGGTGAAGAAGGCACATTCCGTTTTCTCAAATTGAGTCGGGGCGGGTAATACGTAGTCAGATAATCGAGCGCTCTCAGTCAGTGCAACGTCAATAACCACCGATAATTCAAGCTTTTCAAAAGCTTTTCGGTAGGCGAGCGAGTCAGCCGCTGAAAGGGCAGGGTTGGCGCTATCCACGATTAAGGCGCGAACTCGGTCAGGGTGGTCGGTATCTATTTCTTTTGGCAAAATATTCGGTGGAAATAATTTGCTGATCCCTTTCATTTTGGTGACGCGAGTGGTCGGCGCACCTTCTTCGGGTTCTTTTGAGTGGCCAATAATCGGGGCAAATTGGGCTATAAGGTGATTGCCACCTTCCTTGTTGAAATTTCCAGTCACTAAGAAGAGTAATTTTTCCAAGTATGAGTTAAGCGTGCTATGCAGGCTTTGCTGAATCCCTAGGTCTGCTCTGACGGTTGCGGTTTTAGCCTTGGCAAAACCAATCGCGACTTTACGAATAAGCTCGAGCTCAACACCTGACTCTTTAGCATATTTTTCTATCGGTACGGACAAGAACTGCTGTTTTACTTGCTCAAACCCTTGAGTATGCTGTTCGATAAACGCCTTATCTTCTAAACCTTCTTGCAGAATAATTGAGATGATTGCAGAGAGTAAAAATGCATCTTTACCTGGCTTCACTGCAAGGTGAATGTCGGCCATTTTGGCGGTTTCACTTAAGCGTGGGTCGATCACCACCATGGTTCTTTCAGAATCTTTTTTATAAGCTTTAAGCACATCACGTGTTTTTGGAATTCCGTGTGCCGACCATGGGTTTGCCCCTAAAACAATGACATAATCCGAATGTTCCATACCTTCAATGGCAAAGCAATTTTGACGACCGAAGAGCTTACCATTTACCCAAAAGTCACCGGTTTTCTCTTGCGCTAGAGCGGTATAAAGATAGGGCGAACCAAGCGCTGCTAGTAACGATGAGCTGTAGGTGCCTCCTAAGTGGTTACCTTGGCCTCCACCACCATAGTAAGCAAATGCGTGTCCGCCATGTTCGTTTTTGATTGCTTTCATTTTGGTGGCAATTTCTTCAATGGCGGTATCCCACTCTATTTCTTCGAACTCGCCTTTGGAATTTTTTCGTAAAGGCTTTGTTAGTCTTTCTGAGTGGTTTTGGTAATGGTCTAAGCGCGCCGCTTTTTGACAAATATAACCTTCTGACGACATTGCTGATTTATCGCCACGGATTTTTTTGAGTGTTTGGCCCTCAACCTGAACTTCGATCGCGCAGCCAATACTGCAAAGCATACAGGCGGTTGACTTCCAGTTTTCATCTTTGCTTGGTTTTGTGTGTGTGGTGTTCATGTTGAAAACCCTCTTGTTGTAAGTGGTTTATTCTTTTTGATTTAGTGAGTCCTAAAATGGAACTTAAGTGATAGTATGTTTCAAAATGGAGTTTGTAAAGCTATAATCAATTAAATAGATGTTTGAAATTACTGTTTATAAGGTAAAAATAAAGCGATGAAATGGGATGATATTCAGGAAATGCCCTGCTCAGTAGCACGAGCACTGTCCATTGTTGGGGATCGGTGGACCTTGCTGATCCTACGGGATAGCTTTATGGGTACGAAGCGTTTTGATAAGTTTCAAAAGCAGATTGGTTTATCCCGGCATCGTTTAACGGATCGTTTAAATAAACTTGTTGAATATGAAATTCTAAGAAAAGTACCTTACCAAGAAAAACCACGGCGTCATGAATATCGGCTTACTCGCAAAGGGGTTGAGCTATACCCAGTGCTGATGACTTTAGCTAAGTGGGGCGATAATTGGATGGCGGGTGAAAATGGCCCGCCGATTGAGTATTTTCATACTGCATGTAACCATCAAATGTCGATGAATCTCAGCTGCTCAGAGTGTGGCGAAGTGATCAACCCTAAAGAAGTGATTCCTAAAGTTGGTCCCGGACTGAAAGCTTATTCAGAAAGTGTAAGGTCAAAAAAAGCTAATTATTGACTATATTCCCAAATTTGAGAAAGTAATTATTGATTATCGCTATTATCATTATTGTTGGGTAAATATAAGCTAACGGAAATCCTATGAGAGTTTGGAGCTATTCATGGTTAATCGTTGGTTTTTTAATGTTATTCACTTTCGTTGGCTAATTATTTTAGCGTCTGTCCTTATGTGCATTGCTGCGGGATGGGGCGCGCAGTTTCTTGAAATGAAGTCAGACTATCGCGAGTTTTTCGCGGAAGATGACCCTCAAAGAGCCTCTTTTAACCGCCTGCAAGATACCTATGCCCAGTCTGATACGGTGTTCTTTGTTATTGCTCCAAAAGATGGTGTCGTTTTTCAAACTAATGTTTTACAAATGATTGAAGAGCTAACCGATTCCGCATGGCAGCTACCTTTCTCTCTTCGGGTTGACTCTCTTACTAACTTCCAACACACCACGGCTGATGAAGAAGGCTTAGTGGTTGAGAATCTGGTAGAAAATGCTTCAACCTTAACAGAGGCTCAGATAGCTGAAATTCAAACGACGGCATTAAATGAGTCTTTGATTGCAGGTAAGCTAATTACTGATGCTTCAAATGTCACTGGCGTGGCTGTCACAATTAATCTGCCAGGTGAGTCGAATGATGAATTTGGTGAAGTGGCACGTGCTGCACGGATTATCGCTGATGAATACCGTTCAAATTATCCCGAGATAGATCTCTATTTGAGTGGGATGATTATGGGAAATAATACGACCACTGAATTAATCGAACAAGATGCTGCATTGCTGGTGCCGTTAATGGGGCTGATTATTATTTTAACTCTTCTGGTATTGCTTCGTTCTGTCCACGCCACTGTTGCAACGGTGATCGTTATTCTCATGACCCTGATTTCTACCATGGGTTTAATGGGCTGGATTGGCTTTTCTATTACAGGTCCGTCTTCTTCAGCGCCCATTATTATTGTCACTATTGCAGTGGCTGATTGTGTTCATATTTTAGTGAGTTACTTTTTTCTGGCCCGAGAAGGCTTGTCTAAAACACCGGCTATTTTAAAAAGTATGAAGATTAATTTGGGGCCGATATTTCTTACGAGTTTAACGACAACGATTGGCTTTTTAAGTATGAATTTCAGTGACTCACCGCCATTTCAGATTCTGGGAACTGTTTCTGCAATGGGTGTGGTGATTGCATTTTTATTATCCATCACATTATTGCCTGCTTTGATGGCGGTCATGTTGCCTGTGAAAAAGGTGGTTGGTGTGAAGGATAACGGCGGTGTTCTCAGGCCCTTAGCTGATCGGGTGATCAAACACCCGCTTAGCTTTTTTTGGGGTGTGATTGCGGTATCAGTATTATTGATCTCTGCAATTCCCAAGAATGACATTAATGACGAATTTACAAAATTCTTCAATAAAAATCAGGATTTCAGACAAGCCGTTGATTTTTCGAATGAGCATTTAGTTGGTGTGTCTACCATCGAGTATGCGTTAATTAGTCCTTTTGAAGGCGGCATTAATCATCCTGATTTTTTACTGAAACTGGATCGGTTTAGTCAGTGGTTATTATCTCAGCCTGAAGTAAAACAAGTCACATCTCTGTCTGACACCATGAAACGTCTGAACCGTGATATGCATGCCGGGCAAGAAGCTTGGTATAAAATCCCAGAGACTAAAGAGTTAGCCGCTCAATACTTACTGCTTTATGAAATGAGTTTGCCTTTTGGCTTGGATATGACCAACCAGATTGATTTTGACAAGTTAGAAACACGTGTCACGGCATCATTGGAAGAGTTAAATACGAATCAGATGTTAGCCTTAGAAGCTCGAGTGAGTTTGTGGATAGAAACACAGCTTCCTGAGATTGAATTTTATGATTCGAGCGGCACAATTATGTTTGCGCATCTCTCAGTGAACAATTCATATAGTAGTCTTATTTCCACCGCCATTGCCTTGATCCTGATATCGTTTATTCTGACCTTTGCTTTGAATTCACTCAAAATGGGATTGGTGAGCTTATTGGTTAACATTGCGCCAGCAGCATTAGCGTTTGGGGTTTGGGGTTTATTAGTTGGTCAGGTAGGGCTTTCAATATCAGTAGCGGTTGGAATGACCTTAGGTATCGTTGTTGATAATACCGTGCACTTTTTGAGTAAGTATTTAAACGCACGACGAGAGCAGGGCATGAATAGTGAGTCTGCGATTCGTTATGCGTTTTCTCATGTTGGTACTGCGCTTTTAGTCTGTAATGCGGTCTTGATTTCAGGGTTTTTAGTACTTGCCCAGTCAGACTTCATGTTAAATCGTGATATGGGTTATTTCACGGCACTTACCTTTGGCTTGGCGCTACTGGTGGACTTTTTATTCTTGCCACCCTTTTTGTTATTCATTGAAAAGAAAGCCAAGCATCGAAAGTCGCAAGAGCTTGACCTTCAGCTGGAAGCACAAGTTATTAGACCGGTTAGGGACTAAGGCCTCATTTTAATCGAAATCCCAAGGCGCATGTTGAGCTGAAAAGCTCACCATGTGATCGATAAAAGCGCGAAGTTTGGTCGTAAACTTCTTATTACTGGGGAAAACAAGGCTGACAGGAACCGAGATAGACAGCTCTGGTAGCACCTCAACTAATTCTCCCTCTTCAAGGCTCTTGATCATTTGAACTTCAGGTAGACTCGCAACGCCCACGCCATCGATTGCAGCGCGGCGGGCAGCAAAAAAATCATTGGTAAAAAATCGGCTTTCTACAATATCCGTTAACGGGTTTTTTTGTATGCCCAACCAACTGGGTGGCTCATAGCTCACTAAGTGATGGTTTTGAAGATGGCCAATATCTTTCGGCAGGCCATATTTTTCAATGTAACCCGGGCTAGCACAATGAATAATACGTGAAGTACCAATGCCACGTGAAATGAGAGAAGAGTCCTGTAAATTCCCGGGAATGATTGCGCAATCCAGTTTTTCCTCGATCAAGTCTACTTTTCGGGTATGAACAAAGAATTCAACTTTAACTTTTGGGAACTTGTTAATAAAACTTAAAAATAACTGTGAACTGAACGGGTCATCGAGGGGAAAAGGGCTCGTTGTTCGAAGTATTCCGGTAGGCTCTGCTTGTAAGTTTTGTATTGCCAGCTCAGCCGCCTCTGCTTCTTGAAGCATCCGACTGCAATGCTCAAAATAAACGGCCCCGATATCTGTCAGGTTTTGTCTTCGAGTCGTTCGATGAAGTAACTGAACATCTAAGCGTTTTTCAAGATCAGAAATACGGCGGCTTACAGTGGAAACTGGAACACCGCTATTAATGGAAGCATTTGAGAAGCTGCCACCATTCACCACCTCCACAAATGTAGCCATTTCATCTAATGAAATTCTCATATTTTCACCTTTGGGAAAGTTGGCGGTTAATGTTTATATTGCACTTGTTTATGGGTAAGTATAGCGGTGTTAGTTGATCATTTATAGGTACCTTTAGTTTTTACGCCTATCAATACCGGTATCTTTCAAGCAGGCGTTGATGTTTGGCAGTAATGGACCCAAATAAAGAGGCTTTCATTTTTAAAAGTGCTGATATACTAGTTTATTTTAACTGAAGCATATTATTTACCATGTTGATCGATAAGATAAATAACAGAGAAAGCGGCATTGTCGTGTATGGCATCACACCTCCAAAAGCAGGGACCGATGCCGAAAAAATTACCGAGATCGCTCAAAAACAAATTGAGCGCCTAGCTAACCAAGCGATTGATGGCCTTATTCTTTATGATATTCAAGATGAGGAAGCACGTACATCCGTTGAGCGTCCATTTCCGTTTATGGAAACGCTAGACTCATTTGATTATAGTCAAAATCACTTGGCAAACCTGAATGTTCCCAAAATTGTATACCGTTCGGTGGGGAAATATAGCGAGTCTGAGCTGAGTGAATATTTAAGCCATTCGGCAAAAACCGATGGTGCAACCGTTTTTGTTGGGGCCGCGTCTAAGAAGCAGGGGGTTACTCTTTCCCTAAAACAGGCCTATGAGCTTAAGCAAACACATTGCCCTGAGCTACCCATTGGCGGTGTAACTATCCCGGAGCGTCACCAGAGTAAAGGGGATGAACATATTCGAGTATTTGAGAAGATGGCGCAGGGTTGCAAATTTTTTGTCAGCCAAGGTGTATACGACCTGGATGCCTCAAAGAATTTTCTATCGGATTATTACTATTATGGGCAAGAACACAATATCCCACTAGTGCCCATACTATTTACACTGACCCCTTGTGGTTCGCCTAAAACCTTAGAGTTTATGAAATGGTTGGGTATTAGCATTCCAAAATGGTTAGAGAATGAATTAATTCACTCTCAGGATATTTTAGAGAAGTCTTTGGATTTTTGTGAGCAAAGCTGGAAAGAATTAAAGGCCTTTGCTGATGAAAAAGATATTCCAATCGGGTGTAATATTGAAAGTGTCGCTACCAGAAAAGTAGAAATAGAGGCATCAATTGATCTCCTAAACCGGATTAAGCTAGTCTGAATGACATACAAGGCAAGCTCAAATTATTGGAATGCGTTTGCCTTGTATCAAAAAAATTTAACTTCTGAGCTAACGCCTTCCACCCCATCCTGACGATTCCAGATGAGGGTCAAATTGATCATTTGATGCAAAAAGTAGGCTGGGATAAGGTCCGCTGGCAAGCGCCGTTTTTAACTCTAAAGCCAGAGATGGAATTAGATTTTGGCGGTATCGGGAAAGAATATGCGGTAGATCGAGTGATACTGGCACTGCAGTCTGAAATTGAGACCTTATCTAAAAATGACCCTCGTTTTAAAAGGACCTTCAAAAAGATGGTGTACGTTATAGCCATATTATAAACCCGCTCACCGGTGAATCGATTATCGATGCTCCTCATGCCATTTCTGTCGCTGCTCCAAATTGCATGCAAGCAGGCATGTTATCAACCTTTGCCATGTTGCATGGGGCGCAGGCAGAAGAATTTCTCGATGCGCAAGCCTTGCAACATTGGGTTCAGCGATGAGCCCAAAGATGAATGATTTACTTAAGCTGAAATATAAAACTGTAGTAGGAAACACTACTAATAAGTCACTGGTTTTGGTTAGATCTGTACGATTATTATAATAATTAACGACTAAAACCCAAAAGCCACTTTATAAAAGTGGCTTTCAATATCAACGACTCAACTATAATTATGTTACTGATTTCTTTCTTCGGGTTACGCCAATGCCTGCTAAGCCTAGACCAAACAGAGCAAGTGAAGTTGGTTCTGGAACAGTGCTAGTATTTAAGGGGGTATATTCATATGTAAGTATGAAATCAATTTGCGTCTTCGTCGTGTCTAGAACCCCACTCCAAAAAGTCCCTGTATCAAATGTGTATTTTGCTATAAATTTTCCAAGGTCGAAGGTGCCATTACCTATTACATCTATTAGGTTCAAATTGACAATATTATCAGGCCCATCAAAAAAGAGTGTTGCTTCAGCACCAATATCGAAATCTTTTACCTGACTCTCGCCGTTGAAGCTAATTTCCACACTACCAGTCGAGAACTTACCGTTGTTAGGAGCAAAAGACCCACTAAAAAGATCAATCTTGCCTGAAATATCATACTCCAAACTAGCTGAAGTGAGAGATCCCAAAGTACTGTCAAATTGCTGGAAGGTTGGTGTTTCATTGATGAATTTAGTCGTACTTTGACTTGATACATTTACGACTGAAGTAGTGTATTCTTGGGATGAATTAATCGTAATAACAGTTGCATGCGAAGCACTGTAACCAAAGATTAGAAAAGATAGTAAAAGAGCCTTTTGAATTATTTTTATCATTTTATTTATTCCTTTTTTGTAGAAACTGGCTTTTAATAATTACTTTGTCATTACAACACAAGGATGTTTTGGTGTTAAGTGTCATCAAACAACTGTTAATTATACATTCATATTTGGTAGATAGAATATGAAAGAGTACTTTTTGAATGTTCGTTGTATTGATTAGTAATTTTAACCGTCTCTTGTCTGCCTGTTTTGTGCGATCAATTAACAACTACTCCTTTGGTCTTACAAACGAAAAAGCAAGAGTCCATGGCCGACAATTGGTGTGATTACGAGAGCATCGCTCACAAAATGTATTGCAATTGAGGTTAGACCTATTTTTAGTTCAAACGAGTCAAGTAAACAGCGCCCAATGGTAGATGGCTATTTTAGAGGTTGCGTAAATGTCTACTTAGTGTGATTTGGAGTTGTTTGATTTCTGAAAAAATTCTCAGCGAAAGAGAGTACCGGAATAAACTTTTAAGCCACTTAATAGCGTTAAGTAAATGTTATTCGGTTCAGCGATACTGGGCGTTACTTATGCGGTTGTAACCGCTAAAATAAATCAAACTAATTTAAGTCGGATAAGAATACATGTTACTCAATTGCGATTTAGGCGAAAGCTATGGTTATTGGAAAATAGCGGCAGACCCTTTAGTCATGCCTTATATTGATATGGCCAACATAGCTTGCGGTTATCATGCTGGTGACCCACAAGTGATGCAAAAAACGGTTGCCTTAGCGAAACAGCATCAAGTCAAAATTGGGGCTCACCCTTCCTACCCGGACCGACAGGGTTTTGGGCGAAGATCCATGCAGTTAAATCCTGAAGAAATTGAAAACATCATTACCTATCAGCTTGGAGCGCTTTCTGGAATGTGTCAAAGTCAGGCTTGTGAGCTGGCTTATCTGAAACCTCATGGTGCTTTGTACCATGATATGATGAAAAATGATGAGGTGTTGTTTGCCATACTTTCAGCCTTACAGAAATTCAATCCGGAAATGCCTCTATTAATGATGGCAACAATGAATAATGATTTATTCAAGCTTAAAGCAGATGATTTCGGTGTTACGGTTATGTTTGAGGCATTTGCCGATAGAGCCTATGATGATCAGGGTTTTTTGGTGTCTCGAAGTATGGAAGGTGCGGTCCTCAAAACGCCAGACCAAATTTTGAACCGAGCCATTCAATTAAAAGAGCAGGGTAGTATTCAAAGTATTAGCGGTAAGACGATTACATTGGATGCCGAAACACTTTGTGTGCATGGCGATAATGAAGAGGCGGTAAAAATGATTCAAGCCCTAAAGCGATGCTTGCAAGATGAGAGATAATATTCATTGTGAATTAATTAGTGAAAGGAATTTACTGATTCACTTTGGCGAGCATATTTCAGAAAGCTTGCTCGATACGATTCAACAAGCCGAGCTTTGTGCCGCCAAGGTTTTTGGCCATCAATTAAAGGATCTTATCGCGTCTTATACGACCTTGCTAATTGAGTTTGACCCTTTATTGATTTCTCCATGGCAGGCACAAATTAAATATCAGAAAGCATGGGACAAGCATTGTCGCTTATTGCATTCACAGGCCTTTAAACCAAATAAGGCAGCTCGTGAGCAGGAAATGAGCTGTATTGAAATTCCTGTGTATTATCACCCGAGTGTTGCTTGGGATATTCTACCTATCGCCAAACAAAAAGGGCTGACTTGGCAGCAAATAGCCGAGCTCCATAGCCAGCGTCAATACCGGGTTTATGCGATGGGCTTTGCGCCTGGTTTTGCTTTTATGGGGCAAATAGACCCTTGCTTGGAAATGCCTCGTAAAACCAGTCCCAGAACAAATGTTCCTGCAGGTTCTGTTGCTATTTCTGACTTACAGACCGCTATCTACCCAAACGCAAGCCCGGGAGGGTGGCATATTATTGGTCGTAGCCCTTGTGAATTGTTTAACCCCGACAACTCCCCTGCAGCGCTATTGAAAACAGCAGACAGCGTACGGTTCAAGTCCGTCGATAAAGAACGGTTTATACAGTTAGGTGGCTGTTTGGATGATTTAAGAGTGTTTGATGATGAATGACGTGTTAGAGGTCACTAAGGCAAATTTTTTGGCACTGTTTATAGATAGGGGGCGCACTCAACAACAATCAATGGGTTTAACTCAATCGGGACCTATGGATGAATATGCATTTTTATGGGCGAACAAATTACTTGGAAATGAGCTAAATGCTGCTTGTATTGAAATTAGCTTTGGTAAGTTCTCTCTAAAAGCACGTCAACGTTGCCAAGTGGCAATTACCGGTGCCAATTTAAAGGTTCAATTAAACCAGCAGGCGCTACAAAACTGGGAAACCATTGGTCTTAAAGTGGGTGATGAGCTGGTGTTTGACAGCCCTCAAATGCAAGGAACTCGAGCATATTTAGCCATCAAAGGTGGCTTTGAATGTCCGAAACCTTTCAATTCTGCTTGTACGGTCAAACGTGAAAATCTCGGTGGTTTCGATCGGGGGGGCGCTCTGAAAGTGGGTGATAAATTATCGTCATGTATTCCTCAAGCACAGCACCAAATGGTGAACATAAGTGTCTATCCTGATTTAATCAGGTCTTACAATAACCAAGAAACAATTACCTGCCGATTTATTCCTGCTTGCCAATGGCCGTTATTTTCATGTCAGGAACAGCAGCGGTTTTTACAGCAAGAATATCGAATTAGTAGCGAAAGTGACCGAATGGGGTTTCGCTTGCAAGGTGAAAAAATAAACACCTTCAGTGAAGGTATTATTTCAGAAGGCATTGCGTTGGGGGCAATACAGATTCCTCCAGATGGCCAACCTATTGTATTGATGCGTGATCGCCAGACAATTGGAGGTTACCCTAAATTAGGCGTGGTGTTGTCGACAGATATAGAAAAAATCGGACAAGCGATGCCGGGGCAAAAGGTTCAGTTTCAAGTCGCTGATATTAAAACCGCTTATGAAGAGCGTGTGCAGCGCGAGCAATTCTTTGGCAATTAAGAGATAAACCCCGCTAAAACGATCAGCTAAAACCAAAATTCTATCAAATCATAATCGAAAATTTACTTCATGACGGCATGTAAACAAAACTGTTGAATGCTTTTGATTAATTTATTTTTCTGAGACTCTGTTGAGCTCGGTGTACTGGGCCCAACTGGACCTATAAGCGTTTCTGTTATGGTGCCAACCATGGCTGATGCAGAGATCCTTGCGTCCTGAGGGCGGAATTCATTTTGTTCGATGCCTTCAGCAATTAAAGTTTCAAATATATCAGCATAGGATTGTCGATATATCCGGCGCTCAATTTCAATAATAGGATCGACTGATTCTGATGTTAGTGCATAAGCTAATCTGTATCCGGCGATAGCGCGTTCCGCAAAAATAGCGATAGCATTTGTCAGCCGTTGTTCACAACTCATAGAGTTTTCTGGAAAAGCAGCCAGCTGTACCTGCTGGACTTCTTTTTCTGTTCCTAGCCGGAAGACCTCTGAGCACAAAATTGCTTTGGAGTCGAAGTATTTATAAACCGTGCCGGTTGCGACATCTGCTTCTTCAGCCAAGGCGCCAATGGTTAAAGCCTGAAAGCCTCGTACCGAAACGATCTTTATTGCTGATGATAGAAGCAAGGCATGTTGTGACTTTTTCCGAGCTTCTGTTTTGTCTGTGGGGCGGTATGACATGCCTATTATCCAATCCGTTAGATGAGTAGGCGAAGTTTAACGGATTGGCTTAAAATTGACCATAATTCAAAGTGTCGCCACTTCACAATGAGTGAATAAATGTCTACTAAATAATTGACTATATTTTCATCAGATGATCTACTTTACAATAAAATGAACTACGATTCATATTATTGGTGGAACTTGTAGAAGGTACAATATCATGTCAAATATATCCCCCTCAAAAGACACAATACAAAAAGATTTAGCTGACTTTAAGCCAAGTAATGCCTACTGGGCTGAAACGCATGAAATTGAAAATATGCCGAGTGCGCTAGAAAATTATAATTTATATGAGCAGGATCAGGCTTTAAAGGACTCTGTTCAAGAGAATGGCGGTCAGTGGGCGGAAGATGACTTGTTACGTCTAGGTGCTCTATGTGGCTCTGAAGAAATTATCACCTGGGGTGTGCAAGCGAATGAAAACAAACCCACATTACATACTCACAAACGTAACGGTGAGCGAATTGATGAGGTGCGCTTTCACCCTGCATATCATCAGTTAATGGATCTTTCTATGCGTGAAGGCATTCATTCTTCTCATTGGTTAGATCCTAAAGCGGGTGCTCATGTTGCTCGAGCGGCAAAAAGCTACTTAATGGCGCAGGTCGAGGCAGGGCATGGTTGCCCAATTACAATGACTTCTGCGGCGATTCCTACTCTTAAACGGCAGCCTGGGCTATACAAAGAGTGGGCAGGAAAAGTCATGCACCAGAGTTACGACCCCCGAAATATCAGTCATGAATTAAAAGACAGTGTCACCATCGGTATGGCAATGACCGAGAAGCAGGGCGGCTCTGATGTACAAGCAAATAGCACTCGTGCTTTTCCTATTGGTAAGAGTGGAGCAGGTCAGGTTTATGAACTGGTGGGACATAAATATTTTGTTTCTGCACCGATGAGTGATGCGTTCCTGATGTTAGCTCAAACAGATGTCGGTCTTTCTTGTTTTTTAGTGCCAAGGTGGCGGCCTGACGGAACAAAGAACCCGCTTCAAGTGCAGTGTTTGAAAAACAAAATGGGGAATGTTTCGAATGCTTCGAGTGAAACTGAATTACGAGGAGCCGTCGGGTGGATGGTTGGCGAGGACGGCCGCGGGGTTTCTGCCATTCTTGAAATGGTGGCAATGACGCGTTTTGATTGCATGATTGGCTCATCAGGTTTGATGCGTCAGGGCGTTGCGCAAATTACTCACTATTGTAGTCAACGCTCAGCATTTGGGAAGCCGCTTACGAAGCAACCGTTAATGCAAAATGTATTAGCCGATTTGATTCTAGAGAATGAAGCTTCGATTGCATTTAGTATGCGTCTGGCAAGATCTTTGGACCAGAGTAGCCAGATGATTCAGGAGAAGCACTTGGTTCGAATGGGGACGGCTATCGGTAAATACTGGATTTGTAAACGAACGCCAGGGCACGTTTATGAAGCAATGGAATGTATTGGTGGGAGTGGGGTGATGGAGGATAGTATTATGCCGCGACTTTTCCGTGAATCCCCAATCAACACTATTTGGGAAGGCAGTGGAAATGTACAATGCCTTGATATGATCCGTGCAATGAATCGTAGCCCTGAATCGCTCGACGCCTTTATGAATGAAGTGCATCTGGCTGAAGGAAAGCATACTTTGATGGATAAGGCTTTATCTGATTTGAAAGTAGAACTAACTGATACCAGTGACATAGAATATCGTTCACGTCGTATAGTTGAAAAAATGGCCTTAACTATTCAGGCTTCAACTTTATTACAATACGGGAATGCCGAAGTGGCTGACGCATACTGTCAGGCACGGTTGAATGGTTCGAACCAAGGATGGGTTTACGGAACGTTGCCAAAAGGAATAGATTGCGCTTCATTAATTGAGCGTGCAAAACCGAGCTAAATGCTATACTGCGCAATCTATCGAGAATAAATTACTAACTAAATGATTGGGCATACCTCACTTATGAACGAAACGACTATTTGGCTTGGCATCGTTATTGGTCTGATACTTATTACTGGCTTATGCCGATTTATATATATCAAACACTGTGAACTTAAAACGCATCAAAACCTGTTGAAAGAACAGAACGATCATCAAGTTGAGCAGAAGGAATATCTCGTTAATAGCATTAAAGTTATTGCGACAGCGATGTTAGAAGACCAAGTAGAGCTTTCGGAAGGCTGTATTCGTGTGAAGGTATTAATCGACCATTTAGATGCGTCATTACATGAGCAGGAAGTCTTCAAAATTTTTGAAGAAATGTATCGCAAAACCGAGCATATGCCGACTCATCAGGCCAGAAAGAATGTGGATAAGAACTTTATCCATAAACTGGATCAACAGCGTTTTGCGCTTGAAAAACAACATAGGGACAGCATTCGCAAAGCGGCTGGTGAGTTGTTGGAGGTTTTAGCCTGATAGCGTGATTTGCACGCGTCAGGTAGTTTAAAGAAATAGCTATCGTGAAAAGCTCTCTAACAGCACCTATTTTAGAAACTGTTGAAAACTACCTGAGGCCAGTGCAACCCAACCATCTAATAATCCTTTAACATGCTGAAGTGTAAAGTCAGCATCCCAAAGCATTTTCACATTATCGCCTTTACCGACTCTCAATACAGAAACGACAGGTTCATGGGTTTCACTATTTAGGATTTCAACTTCCAACACAACAGTGACTTCTCTGTTTCGAGTGTCGGTTGCTGTGCGTATTAAACCAATGACCGCGCCATAAGGTAAGGCTTCAGTTACTTTCATTCCTTCAGGTTCTAAGTGAATGCCTGTGATGGCAATTTTGACATGGGCCGTTTCATCATTTGGGGTATTGGTTAGTTCATACTTTTCACTCAGTGCTTGTTTAAGTTTGAGGTCAAAATACTTCTGGATGTCTTGAAGGCTTTCATTAGAAACTTCTTCGTTTTGCATCTTTGACGGTTGGAGTACGACTGAATCAAGTATTAGCTTTTTGAACGTTACTTGCGCTAACTCAGGGCTAACCCAGCGTAACACTTGCTCCCCGTCCTCACCTTCGCTTAGCTTGAGCTGTGAATAATTACTTAGAAACCCTGACTTTTGATGTTCATCTACATAACTCTGTACTATTGGCGTGCTTTGGCAAGCACTTATCAGCAGTAGACCTGCGAGGCTTAAGCTAATTTTTACTATATGAACAAATTGTTTATGACTCATGTTGATATCCTTTGAAACTAATTTTGTACAATAAGGCATATAAAACAGGGATAAAACCCAAGGTTAATAGCGTTGAAAATAACAAACCGGCCATGATTCCTACTGCCATAGGCTCCCACATTTCACCGCCACCTAAATACAGCGGCACTAAGCCTAAAACAGTGGTGGCTGTCGTTAATAATATCGGACGCATCCTACGTTGCGCGGCTTCAATAATTGCTTGTTGTGGCGGGCGTTTATAAACTTCGATCTCAAGTTTAATCCTTTCTAACAGCACGATGGCGTTATTAATGACGATACCCGCAAGTGAAATAATGCCCAGTAAGGTCATAAAACCAAAGAAAGATTCTGCGATGACTAAGCCCCAAATAACGCCAATCACCCCAAGTGGAATGGTGGCTAATATAATGAAAGGTTTTCTGATTGAGTTAAATTGCATGACTAATAAAATAACAATGATGAAAATGGCTATCGGTAACTTCTCACCAATTGATTTGCTTGATGAGCCTGAGGACTCTTTCTCTCCGCCGTATTCAAAATAATAACCGATTGGCCATGTTTTGCTTTGCTCTTCTAGCCAAGAGTCTATTTGCTCAAAACCTTCGTTGGCGGTGAAACTGCCTTCTAATTGAGCCCCGACGGCAACGGCCTTCAGGCGGTCACGACGTAGAACTTTTGCTGGTTCCCACTCTATATTGATATCGGCTACTTGAGCGAGAGGTACTGAGATGCCACTTGATTGTGAAAATACCGACAGGGTTTCTATTTTACCGATGTCTTGCCGATCTGCCGCGCGGGTTCTTAGAATAACCGGAATGGAGGTTTCGCCTTCCCGGTATTCAGTCATTTCATAACCACTGAGACTAGTTTGTAAAGAAATCGCAATGTCCTGGCTGGTAATACCGGCTCTTTTTGCTTTTTCCTGATTGACATCAACCGTGAGCTTTTTCGTTCTTTGGCCCCAGTCATCGGTAATCGTTTTCAAGCCATTAATACTGGCCAGTTTTACTTTTATTTTTTCTACGATGGTGAAAAGTTTATCTATGTCTTTTCCAAATACTCGTACTTCTACAGGGTTAATGATGGCTTTACCATTCTCAATTAAGCGGGCGGTGGCTTGTACATCCGGGTGATTTTGATTGATGTACTGCTCAATGCTCGTCATTAATCTGGCATTGGCTTTATGCCCTGTGGTGTTAATGACCATGAGTGTAAATGAGGCACTGGCAGGTTTTGGGCTGTGTGTCAGTAAGAACCGTACACCGCCAGAACCGATATAAGATACCCAGTTAGTAATGCCTTCGTTTTGAGTTTCTGAGGCCTTCAGTGTTTCCATATAGCGTTCAATATCTGTCACAACGCGTTCTGTTTCTTCAATCGCAGTTCCAATAGGCAGTTCAATATCCAGTTTGAAGAAAGGACGATCAGAAGGGGGAAAGAATATATTTGGAATCAATGAAAGTGCCTGAATACTTCCCCAAAATAACGCAATCACGGCAATGACCATCAGTACTCTGTTTTTAAGGAAACCGATTAGAATGCCTCGATAAACAGGGTAAAAGCCTTTGTTGAAATTTTCTTGCTCATTTTTGGTTTTGAGGAACAAGACGCAAAGCAGTGGAATGACAGTCAAGCTCAAGACCCATGAACATAATAATGTGATCGTCACCACCTCAAATAGTGCTGCGGTATATTCACCCATCGCTGACTCAGCTAAAAAAATGGGCAAAAAAGCAGCGGAGGTTGTTAGAGATGAGGTGAGCAGAGGGATTTTAAGTTCATTTGCAGAAGATATTGCTGCCTCAATCGAGCTTTTTCCCTGATTCATTTGCACCATAATATTTTCAGACATAACGATGCCGTTGTCGACCAGCATTCCTAAGGCAATAATTAAGGCGGCTAATGATATTTGATCCAAGCCAATGTCTAATTGGTTCATCACAAATATAGTACTAATCATGCTGAGGGGAATGAGTGCTGATACGACAATTCCGGTACGGAAACCAAGGCTAAACAGCATAACCGCTGCTACAACTGCGACGGCCTGAAGTAAATTTCCAATAAAATCATCAACTTTGTCTTCTACTTCTTGTGGCGAGAAATTCACCCATTGAAATTCAACGCCTATCGGTAATTGCGCTTCTAGCTGCTTTATTGTTTGACGGACTTCTTTTCCCAGCAGGATGTTATTGCCGCCTTCGCGCATGGAGACGGCAATGGCTAAAGCCGGAGTGCCTGAGTGCCGTACTAATTTTTTGGCAGGGTCAATGTAATCGCGCTTGATGGTGGCGATATTTTCTAAGTAGATAACGTCTGTGGTTCCGGGTAATTGAATCGTTGCGCGACGGATATCATTCACATTTTCGAAGTTCCCGGAAGGCTCTAGCTCAATTCGTTCTTTATCCAGCCGAATAGAACCGCCAGAAACCACGACATTCTGGTTTGCTAAAATCTGGCTTAATTGCAGGGGAGTTAAATTTAGCTCTGATAGGCGTGCATTATCATACTCAACAAAAATACGTTCTTCTTGCTCTCCGTGAATTTCTACTTTAGCTACTTCAGAAATATGTAATAATTCATCTCTCGCGGCATCAGCAACATCTTTTAATTCTGAGTAAGAATAGCCTTCTCCGGTAAGTGTCATTACGACGCCAAAAACATCGCCAAATTCATCATTTACATTAGGCCCTATCACGCCACTGGGTAAATCGTTGGTTACTTTATCAACCTTTCGTCTCAGGCTGTCCCATATTGGGCGCATATCTGAATAGCTTTCCTTGATATTGACCGTGACAATGGAAACTCCTGTGCGTGATTCACTTTTAACGAAATCCAGCTCAGGAAGCTCCTGTACGACTTTTTCAATTTTATCTGAAATAAGTTGTTCGACTCTTTCAGGGCTGCCGCCTGGGAAGTAAGTAATTACTTGCGCAGCCCTAATAATAAAACCAGGGTCATAGGCGCGAGGAATTGTTTTATAGGCTTGCATGCCTAATAGTATTAATACCACGACTAGAACGAGTGTGGTGCGATTATTGTCTATCGCCAGACGAGTTATATTCATTATTTAACCTCATCCATCAAGCTTACTTTCAGGCCTTTCGATACTTTACTCATGCCTGCAGTGATCACGCGGTCGCCTACATTCAGGCCTTGAACGACTTGAATACCATTTTCATTTAATTGGCCTACAACAATACTTCGCCTATCAACATGACCTTCCATGGTGTTAGGCGTTTGATTGACGGTATAAACAAAGCGCCCTGAACTATCTTCTAATACTGAGTGTGACGGAACATAAACGTCATGGTTCACCGCGTTATTTTTCTCGATGGCAAAAACATTGGTACTCATTCCTGGTAATACGTTGATAGAAGCAGGTGGCTGCATGACAAATTTTACTCGATAGGTCTGAGTCTGTTCATCTGCGCGGGTTGAGATCTCTTTAAAGGAAAGTGGGTATTTTCGTTCATCGATGCCATCAAAGGTGGCGTACATTTCATGATTATTTTCATGTCGTTTTAGCTTAATCATGATACTTTCAGGAATATCGATACTGACTTCAAAGGCAGATATATCTTGAATAGCAGCAAATTTCTCACTTGAGCTGACTTTCTCAAAATTTGAAAGATAGGCTTTTGCGACGACGCCATCAAAGGGAGATTTTAAAACGGTATATTTAAGGTTTTGTTTAGCGCTATCCAGTTGAGATTTTGCCGTATTTTTTTGAGCCTTCAGTTTTTCAAAATCTGACTGGGATATCGCTCCTTTCTTAATCAATTTCTTGGCGCGATTGAAGTCGGCGCTGGTGCGGTCAAATTCAGACTGGGTCGCGTTTAAACTAATTTTAAAATCAGTTTGATCCAATTCTGCAATGATTTGCCCTTTGTTGACGTGTTCTCCTTCTTTGACGTTTACCTTTTTTAATACACCGGATACCCTAAAGCCTATCTCGGCGTTTTGAATAGCGTCGACAACACCAGGAAATGATTTGATTGATTGGGCGCCTAAGCTCACGGTAATCGTTCTAACGGGCTTTAATTTAGGTTCTAATTGTACTTCGAGAGTCTGACTACCTTTGTTGCAAGCCGATAACAAGATAAATGAAAGTAAGAAACAAACCTGAATAAGCAATTTCATAGACTGCCTTTAAGATTAAAAAGTGAGAATGAAGTGGCGTACGCCACCTTAACTAAATGATGGGGCTTATGACAACACCTGAAATTCTAGTGCTGGAAACCTAACCATTATTTTGTAACGACATGATTTTTTCTGGAGGCCTTAGGCATCAGGTATGCGGAAGCCAATGATAGAATTATCATTGATTTAACGTGCGGATTGTTGTTATAGGGTCAACAAGAGATGGACAAATATTAATTTAAGCTTCATTATGCCAGCATTAAAGTGTTTGAATTTGATTTGTTTGCTAAGTTTAAGTGTGAGTTAAAACCTGCTAAAACGTTCGATTAAGCATTACAAAGATAAAAACGGAGCGTAAAAATGTCTATAGAAAATGAAATTGATCAGTTATCTGATGAAATTATTACTGTCAATGAAGAACTGGAAAAAGGATATTTCTACCTCGAAAACCGCCGATTTGAAGGCCCTTTTGTAACGGGTGAACAAGCATCGTTAGCCGCGATTGAAAACTGCAATTTAAATGTTCCTGGAGAATGTCGAGCTATTTATCATGGTACGGTGCAACTAAATGCAGATACAAATTTGCGAGAACCTTTAGCTGATATGCGGCAGATTAATTCTGTTGAATACCCTAAAGTAGAAGCATCTGACAGAGCTAGCGAAGGTGTTTCTTAATTTCGCTGACGAGAACATTGGTTTCTTCTAAAATATTACTGTGAATTGTAATCGCTTGCATTAGCTCTTCCTTATTCAATGGTTCCAGGGTATTAATTTGCTTAAACACCACGTTAATATCTGCATCGGAAGCATCGACGCCTTCAAGCGACCTCTTTTGAATCCATTCTTGAATGACCGACATAGACGCTTCACAAAAAGCGATGCATACCGGGACACCTCGTTCATTTGCAACCTCCTGAAGCACCTGTCGTTGCCAATGCCTTAGATTCGTTGCATCAATGATGACTGATAACCCCGCGTCTAATACTTCGCCACAAAGGTGTGCGAGTATTTTGTAAGTTTTTTGCGTTGCATTATCGCTGTATATCTGGGCGCTATCTTGGGCACTAGGGTGTTCGTTCGCAGCAATACCAAATATACGTTTGCGCTCGATATCAGAACGAATTCTAATTGGGCCTAAGCGATCAACAAGGCGGAGTGCGATCGTGCTTTTTCCTGTACCTGAAACACCATTCATTGTCAGCATGAAGCGATTAGGTAGCGCTGAATAACTCTCGGCAAGGTTAATGTATTGCTCATACTGTGCTATGAATTGTTCTTTTTGTGTATTACTCATGTTTGGAGCGTTGAGATTAAAGAGCGATATTTTTGCTCGTACTACGGCTCGATAAGCTTTATAAAATGACAGTAATTTCAGGCCTGCATAATCGCCTGTTTGCTCTAAATAGAGGTTTAAAAATCGATTGGCATAATGAGGAAGGTCGTGATCTTCAAAATCCATGACTAAAAATGCAATATCACTAATGACATCAATCCAGCGAAAGTCATCATTGAACTCAATGCAATCAAACAGTGTAACGCGCTCCTTGAATAAAGTAATATTGCCCATGTGCATATCACCGTGGCACTCTCGAACAAATCCGGCATTCTTACGTTGTTCAAGGAGCGGGATCAAACGCTCAAAGGTCGATTCGGTCCATGCTTCAAGTTGTGCTAACTGATCTAGGTGTTTTTTGTCGGAGGTTAGGGCGCGTATCTGGTCGAAATTTTGTTGCATCGGAGCATAGACCTGCTCTGGTTGACCGTAGTTGCTGGTACCTTCCGTAGCCTGAACTTCTGAGTGAAATGAAGATACTAACTCTGCAAGCTCATCAATATGCTCAAAGCTAAGCTGGTCGGCTAAGTGCAGTTCATTAAATAACTGCTTTTTGCCGAATTGGTTCATTTTTATCGCGTATTCGACAACTGGTCCGGAGCCATTCAATAATGGTTTTTTTGCAGAGCCTCTGATTTCAACGAGACCAAGGTATAAGTCAGGTGCAGACCGGGAATTTAAAATTAATTCTGCTTCACAGTACTGTTTACGTTGAGCCAATGACGTAAAATTCAGAAATCCGAAATCAACAGGTTTTTTTATTTTATAGGCATAATCACCTGTTAGAATGACCCAGGATATATGTGTTTCAATTACCTCAATTTCAGTGCAGGTATGAGGGTAGATAGACGCTTGGTGTAAAGCTGTAATTAGCTCAGAATTCACGAGGCTTAGATCCTGTTGCTGGAAAGTATTTATACTAACTTCATTCTAGGAGTTAGCAAAATGATCTGAGTATATTCGTTATATTATTTTCAGGGTATGCTGTATAACCGTTCTGACCTAATAACAACCGTGGTGAACACGATGTTTCAGATAAGAGATATTTTCTAAGAGATAGTTCCACTTAATGCCTAAAAAAAAATTATCCGCTAAATCGATTAAGGTTAGTCATCGACCCTGGTATCTCAACAGAACTTTTCTGAAATGCCTTGCGGTGATCTCTCTATGCTTTATTGCATGGTTGATATATCTTGATGCTCAGGTTAGGTATAAGTTTGAAGGTAAACGCTGGGCTTTACCCGCACAGGTTTATGCCCGGTCACTGGAGATTTATGACGGGCGAGCTCTTAACCTTCAAAACCTCAAGCAAGAGCTTAAACTTCTCAATTATCGGCAGGTTGGTGATGTTCAATCTGCAGGCCAATACTCTGTTCAAGGTGCTCGTGTAAACATTGTTTCTCGGCCTCATGATTTACCTGGTGGCTCATTTCCCTCTGCAAATTTCCAGTTCTCCATTCAAGGTGATGTCGTACAAAACCTGGTTAGTCTTGATCAAAATGATGAACAGCTATACACCTTGGAACCCTTCAAAATAGGCGGAATTTATCCGCGCGTGAAGGAAGAGCGGGTGTTAGTAAAAATTGAGGAGTTACCGAAAGAGCTGATTGCTGCCTTGCTGGTGACAGAGGATCGTGATTTTTATCACCATTTTGGCATTTCACCATTGTCTATTTTACGAGCGATGTGGGTGAACCTTCGTGCTGGACGCGTGGTGCAGGGTGGCAGCACATTAACCCAACAGCTGGTGAAAAATTTTTATTTGAGTCGAGAACGCTCGATTTCACGTAAGTTCAATGAAGCGTTCATGTCTTTAATGTTAGAGGCTCATTATGACAAAGATGCGATCTTGGAGACTTACTTGAATGATATTTACCTTGGTCAGTCTGGCTCTACAGCAATTCATGGTTTTGGTATGGCTAGCCAGTTTTATTTCGGAAAGGCGCTTCAGTATTGTGAGTTAAATGAATTCGCTTTATTAGTCGCGATGGTTAAAGGGCCTTCCTATTATGATCCGAGAAGGTTTCCGGAGCGAGCGTTCCGGAGACGTAACCTTGTGTTGTCGCTCATGCGTGATGAAGGTGTGATTTCAGAAGGTTATTATCAGGAAATATCAGGTCGTTCACTGGGGGTGGTTGCTAAACCAAAGTTCCAGAGTAATCGGTACCCCGCGTTTATGGATCTGGTCAAGCGTCAGCTTCGTCGAGAGTACAATGAAGATGACTTACGAACAGAAGGTTTGAGAATTTATACGACTTTAGACCCTCAAATCCAGCATAGGGTCGAACAATCAATCACAAAATTAGTTCCGGCGTTAGCGCAACAACGTGACGTGAAAGATTTACAAGCGGGTTCCGTGGTAACGAGTGTGGGAACGGGCGAAGTACTGGCTTTGGTAGGTGACAAAAATACGCGTTTTAATGGTTTCAACCGGGCTCTAGATGCTTCACGACCCATTGGCTCTTTGATCAAGCCTGCAGTGTACTTAAGTGCCTTGGCTCAACCAGATAACTATAACTTATCAAGCATTTTGTCTGATGAAGCTTTCAGAATTGAGTTTCAGGATGGGCAGACGTGGGAGCCTAATAATTTTGATAAGCAATCTCATGGTGAGGTGCCGCTCTACCGTGCTTTAGCTAACTCATATAATCTGTCAGCAGCGCGCTTGGGTTTAGATCTAGGCGTTGAAACAGTTCAGGATACGTTAACAAAACTGGGTGTAGAAAAAGAGATCAATCCTTATCCATCATTATTTTTAGGCGCTCAGTCTTTATCACCTTTCGAAGTCAGTAAGTTTTACCAAACGATTGCGAGTAATGGCTTCAATATGCCACTTCGGGCTATTAGAGAGGTAACTGATGCGCATAATGAGAGTGTATCCCGTTATCCGTTCCAGATTGAGCAAGTGGTTGCGCCAGAGGCAATTTATCTCTTGCAGCATGCCTTACAAGAAGTGATGCGAACGGGAACAGGTCGATCGGTCTACAAACATTTATCAAGTGATTTACATGTTGCTGGAAAAACGGGTACCACGAATGATAATAGAGATAGCTGGTTTGCTGGTTTTTCGGGTGACTATTTAGGTGTAGTTTGGCTCGGTTTAGATAATAATGGCCCAATGAATCTCACAGGTAGTTCGGGAGCATTAAAAGTCTGGACCGACTTCATAAAACGTATTCCACAATATTCTCTTGCGATGGTGAAACCCGCACAGATTAACTATTACTGGTTTGATAAAGTTTCTGGGAAACGAACTGACGAGCATTGTCGTTCAGCGCAGGCTTTACCAGTTTGGGGGGCGGTAGATACTATCGAATATCAGTCGTGTAAAGATGGCTTTTCATCTCTTGGAGGATGGCTGAAATCATGGTTTTAAAAATGCCGTTAATCGGATTGTTAATTGTTTTGTTTTTGAGTAGCTGTGGCGCTATACCATCGAATAAAAGAGTAGTTCCTGCTTATACAGACCCTTTAGAACTTGAAGAGTCAAAGAAACAAGAAGATGCTGCGATGAAATCAACCTTGCCGTCAGTTAAGCACAAAGCTATATCAAAGAAGAAAAAAACAAGCTTACCTGCGGTTGAATCGAATGAAAGCGCCTCTTCAATACCTTCACCGCTAATCGTGCAAAGTTTAATTGAACGCGCAGAGAAAGCCATTTCTATGCAGCAATGGCTAAGAGCGCAGCATGCCTTGGAGCAAGCAATACATATCTCCCCCGGTGATGCTAAAGTTTTTCTAATTTACGGCGATGTCTATTTTAATTTAGGTATACTTGAGCAAGCAGAACAAATGTACCTCCGTGCAATATCTTTAGCTGGTGAAAGTAGCGCCATTGGACGTTTAGCGATGAAAAATCTGAATGCCCTCAAATAGGAAGTTAAACTATGGCCTTAAGTGCCACAATTTATAAATTTGACATTGATCTAAGTAACATGGATCGAAACCGCTATGAGTCTGTCTCACAGCATATTGCATTACATCCGTCAGAAACGCAGGAGCGTATGGTTATGCGTTTATTGGCTTATTGTGCCAATATGCATGATCAATTGAGCTTCACAAAAGGTCTGAGCAGCGATACTGAGCCAGATTTATGGCAAAAATCGTATTCTGATGAAATTGAATTATGGATTGAGTTGGGTTTACCTGATGTTAAACGTATCAAAAAAGCAGCCTCTATTTCTAAACAGGTAAAGCTGTATGTTTATGGTGGGCAAAATGTAGGTCAATGGTGGAAGCTGGTTCAAAAGGATTGTCAGAAATTTAGTAACGTCGATGTTTATCGTTTTGACCTTGAATCGGTTAGTAAATTTTCAAGCCAGCTAGCTCGAAGTATGCGTATTTCAGTCATGATACAAGATGGGCTAATTACTTTTTCATGGGATGAGCACATGCTTGAGTTTCCTATTGAAATTATTTATGAGAAAGATAAATAGCTAAGAAAGATAACTGGGAAAGTTAGTTATGTCATTGCGTTCAATCTTCCTAACCGTTTTAGTTTTTTGCGCAGCATGGTATTGGATGCGAGCACGAGAATTAAAAGATCAGATTCTGAAATATGCCGCACGGCATTGTGATGACTTGTCGCTTAAGTTGTTGGATGAATCTGTCGTGCTAAAAGAGCTGAAACTACACAAATCTGCACAAGGTGGTTTACATATCAAGCGCCGTTATGAATTTGAATTTACCTCAACAGGTGAAGATCGCTATCAGGGAGAGATTATTGTGATTGGCCGACATATCGAGCATATATCGCTTGAAACTCATCGGGTAGAATAATAATCGATTAGATTTAGAGGGAGTAAATGCTCTGATTTTTCTTGATGGAGGCTTGCTAATAACCTCTTTTTGTTAGAAAAATTGAAAGCTGGAATTTATATTTTGTCCTCCGGCTCTTTTGTGTCACATTTTTTACATTCAAGTTTGGAGCCGATCATTGAAGCTCTGCCTGCTTCATTTACCACCCAGGGCCGATTTATAAAAGGCGGCTTGTGACGCACGTGCTGAAAGTGTTTACACCTTAACTCAGCAACCCAATGATTTTCTTCATCTTTATGAAAACCGCAGATGGCTTGCAGCATAAAGTCTGTTCCTTTTTTTGTATCTATACTCGCTAAATTTAGCTAAATAAAATTCAGCTTAGTTCTTCAAGAATTTAAAGTTCGGATTCCATACCAAAAATAGCTTGCGCAAAAACTTTTCAAACCCATACTAGTCTATATTAGTTGATAATTAATCTTTTGTTAAACGGGAAGTAAAATTGAAAGTAGTTGTAATTGACGATGATTCTTATGATAGAAAAGTTATTTGTGATTCTCTGATAAAAGAAGGTTATTGTGTTGTAGAAGCTGAAAATGGTATTTCAGGGTTAGAAGCAATTCGAAAAGAAAATCCTGACCTTATTATATGTGATGTCAGAATGCCAAAAATGGATGGCGATGAATTACTGGAAACACTACGGAATTCTAATAACGGGATGGGAATCATTCCATTCATCTTTATTAGCGGGTACACCAATGGCGAGCAGAAAATTGATCGCTTAAAAAGAGGCGCTGATAACATTTTAGACAAGCCGGTTGATCTGGAGCTTTTGTCTGCTTGTGTTAAATCAAACCTTATCGGTATGGAGCGTGTTTCTAATTACATGAAGGGTCAACTCGATTCAATAGCCAAAGCAGTGTCAGAGGCGTTAGATCAAGGAGTGGGTGTTAATAAACCCATGATTGGGAATGTAAAAAGTAGTCTGGATTTTTCTGTTGATAATTATGTTGAAACTATTATTGCATCTCTACGAAATTATCATGAAAAAGAGGGGGGATTTCCTGATACAGAAAATGGAAGTATTAGTCGTTCTGACTACATAAATTTTTTCCTGGCAGAACATGAAGAAAGAAAGACACTTGCCAATACCACAAATGGTGAGGATTTAAGTTGGTTGCTGATCTTTCTGGTTGCAAAGGCTCAGGAGCAAGGTGAAAAGCTTCCGATGTCTGACTTATATCTGAGTGCGCCCTCTGCAAAATCAACAATTAATGCTCGTATTAATAGCTTAATGGAGCATGGTATTTTTAATAAAACGCATGATGAAAATGATGGGCGCCGACAATTAATTTCACTGTCAGATGATTTTAAAGAGAGCCTTTTATCCCATATTGATGCCAGTATCGCTTTGATTGAAGAAAAGGTTTTATAACTTTGCCTCTATTAAAGAGTCTGTTCCTGATTTGAGAGGCTTATTGTCACGCCTCTTAAGTGTGCTTCACTTCAAAATTATTCGTAATTATACCCCTTATAGCTCATGAATGAGCTGCAGGGGTAATTATCTGCGCCGTTTAGGTAATGCAGTTTTGTGTGTTTAATATACAATTTCGACCGGCTGAATGTTCGAATTAGAAATAATTCAATATTTTTTGATTAAAATTGATCAAAATGTCCGTAAATTGTTAATTAAACTAAAGGCTAATCTAATGCGCAGTAAAATTTTCCTTTTCACTATCAGTTTTTTGATGGCATCCATTTCATGGGCTGAGTCTTATATCTATTTGACGAACAGTACAATGGAGACCTTAACACTTAATACTATTCAAACGGGCTACGACAATATTTCTCATGGTAATCAATGGGAACAATTAGCAGATACCGTACCGCCGTTAGGAACCGTTAAGTTTCTTCGATTCAATCGTGATGATGGGATTAAATGGGGAAGAACCTACAATTTCAAGACTACTGTTCAAGGCGCAAGTAATTCTGTAGAACTTCAACAAATGTTAGAGGGTACTTGGAACTTTAGTAAAATGTGGCTTTCAGCTGAAAATGACTCTTGGAAATATGATCGTGATATTCATACCATTCCAATGGATTTTGACGGGAAAGCATCGACACTTGCGTACCGATCTCAGTATGCACGCGTATCAGGTGATGATATTCATTATGTCATTAATAATGACTGGAAAACTGAAACACGCGATGAAGAAAATAACAGCTTTAAAGTTTTAAACTACAATGTTTGGGCTTTACTACCAGGGATTACTGCTAAAAATACCCATGCTCGTCTAGATACTATTGCTGAATATGTTAAAGGTTATGACGCAATCGTATTTGAAGAACTGTTTGATCCGGCATTAACGGCACATTTTAGAAGCAAGATCAGTGCAGAATACCCGTACTTAACAGATATTCCTTTCAAGCTTGGTAAGTTATTAACCGGTGGGTCATTCATTGCCAGCCGTTACCCTATTATTGAGCATGATGATGCCGTATACGATGCGTGCCGTGCTGATGGTTGTTTAGCTTCAAAAGGAATGAACTACGCAAAAATCAATAAGAACGGCAAGATCTATAACTTGTTTGGTACCCATACGCATGCTTATACGACCCCTGATGATATTGCGGTGCGTTTTGCACAGTTAACACAACTAAAAAGTTTCATTGATAGTAAAAATATCCCTGCTGATGAGCCTGTTTTGATGGGTGGAGATTTCAATGTCGACAAGATTCATTTCCCACAAGAACATTATGATTTTCTGGATGTAATGGATGGAACCGAGCCAATGGCTTTGGGGGAATACCCACACTCTTATGCCGGGCCGGTAAATGTATATGCTGAAAACCAATATACTGAATATCTGGATTATGTTTGTACTCAAATGAACATGTGACACCAATCTATTCACAAAATACATTATTAGTTCCACGGAGTATTGAGTCAGACCACTGGGGCAGCTGGGATCTTTCAGACCACTATCCTGTTGCTAGTGAGTTTGTATTCCCTTCCGAGTAAAATAAAAATGAACTGTGCAGTGGTGCTCTATGATAGATAGGGCATACTGTGCGCTTTACGTCATATTACGAAAGGTGTTGTTTTCGGTATTGATTTGGAGTCTGTTGAAACCAGCGTTTAAATGCGCGGTGAAAAGCACTCACGTTTGCAAACCCTAAAAGAAACGCAATTTCGCCTAAGCTTATGTCGGCCTGCACTATCATTTTTAACGTGATGTCTTTTCTTACTTTATTTGATAACTCTAGATAATTAGTTCTTTCCCCCTGAAGGTGACGTTTGAAGGTGCTCAAACTAAAGCCAAAGTGCTTCGCTGCCGTTTCAGCTTCGGGTATGCCTTGGCTTAAGTTCTGTTCAATATAAGCACAAACCCGGTCAGCTAAACGAATCGCACCTAATTCTATCGTTACTAACTTATCTACCATCTTTACCATGGTATCTCTTAGGTCACGATTGGGAGAATGAATTGGCAGATCTAAGGTTTGGTCCTGAAAAACAATATTATTGCTGTCTTGTTCGAATTTAACCGAACAACCAAGGGCTTCTTCATAGATTGAACTAGCGGCATTGGGAGTATGTTTGAAATGAACCTCTTCTAACTTTACTTGGTCTTTCTTCGTTCGTTCAGTTAAAAACTGTCCCATGTGAAGTATCGAAGCAAAATTCATTTCAATGAGTATGCTGCTTAGCTGTAATGATACGCCGGGAAAGTCTACGCTATAAGTTGTATAGCCTTTTTTAGTTTGTGTAATCTTTGCTTGAAAAGCATTGTTCATGAGGTGTTTGTATTGGATTGTGAGTTGAGCTGCTTCGCGAAGCGTTTCACAGTTCATCCATACGTGAGACATAATGCCGTAATCGGATGGGTGAATATGCAGACCTGCATCTAAACCAAGAGTTGGGCATTGCGTTATTTCAATGGCTTTAGACCAATAATAAAGGATATCACTAACAGGCAGGCGTGCTTTTCTGTTAGTGATCGGGCTCGTGTCACATTCACATAATTCAAGAAAATCATGCTTATTTATGCCATGCCGTTTTAGGGTTTGGAATAAAATGTGTAGATAGAGTAATGAGGCTGTCGCCTGATGTTTTTGTTTTGAATTGCCCATATGTTAGCTGTTACCAGGGAAGTGCTTCGCCGTTGCTGTGCCAAAAACCGCCACTATTCTCAAGATTCAAGGCTTCAATTTGTTGACTTAACCCTTTCGCAGATTGCTCGGGAGTCAGGTCGCCATTAAAACCGACCATACGGGTTTGAACAAAGCCAGGATGTAATTGAGCCACAGCAATTCCTTTAGGTTTCAAATCTATAGATAAAGATTTACCAAAAGCATTTAAAGCTGCTTTGCTGGCACGATAACCATAATAAGAGCCAGAATTATTGTCTTCTAAGCTTCCCATTCTGCTGGTGATATTAGCAATTTTGCTTCCTTCTTTTAAATGAGGGAGCAAGGCATGAATGACTTTTAGCGGGGCAATGGTGTTGACTTCAAACTGTTCACGAATTTGATTAAAATCCATTTCGCTTAAGGTTTCACTTTGAAATAAGCCTGCATTGTTTATCAGAAGGTCAATTTTAAAATCATTCCCGTGAGCCATTTTTAAAACTTGTAGTACCGTCTCCATCGACTCATCCATCGTGAGGTCAATACCGCTTATGACTAACTCAGCTAAATTTTCAATTTCATCCGAGCTCTCACGGCAAACAGCAATCACTTGATCATTTTGTGCTGCATAATGACGGCTAAGCTCTAAGCCAATGCCTCGATTGGCCCCTGTAATGAGTACGATGTTATCCATATTTTGCTCCAATGTTATTAAGGCTTTATATTAGTACGAACCAGTCACTTTAGCGAAGCCAATATGTCTAAACCTATCAGTCAGCCATGCCTCAGAAATCAAGAACCTATATATCAGGCTTTAAAAGATTACTTTAAAGATGCGGGGAATGTTTTGGAATTAGCGTGTGGAACCGCTCAGCATGCCGTCTACTTCGCTCAGCGTTTACCCCACTTAAATTGGCAGCCTAGTGATGTAGGGCCTGCTATTGAAGGTGCGCGATTATGGATAGACGAAGCCTGTCTAGATAATTTAAAGCCGGTTTTAATGCTTAACATAGAGGATGATCATTGGAGTAACATACCTTTTGACTATATCTATAGTGCCAACCTTGTGCATTTTATTAGTATGGAAAGCGTTAATTCGATGTTTTCTGGTATTAAAAAGCATCTTAAACGTCAAGGGTTCCTCGCTTTGTATGGCCCATATAATCAAAATGGGTATACGAGTGAGGGGAATGTCCGCTTAGATGAATGGCTTAAAGCAGATATCAATTCTAAGGCTGGCATCAAGGAACTTGATGAAGTAATACAATTAGCAAAACATTATGGGCTTCAATTGGAGGCTGACCATGCTATGCCTGCGAATAATCACTTGTTAATATTTAGAAAAATTACCTGAAAGGCGTGGCTAAAGTTTTTATGCAGATAAGGCCACACCCTGATCCCTAATCATCTGTCGAAATGCCCTGGGCGTTGAACCATAACGTCGTTTGAAGTGGCGGTAAAAATGACTGAGATTACTAAAACCTGTTGAAAAAGCAATTTCAGAAATATCCGTGTTAGATTGAGCCAGTTGGGTGGCGACAGCATCACAACGAACTTTGAGTAAATAATCTATCACGCTGAAACCGGTATGCTGGCGAAATTGCCGGGCAAAATGACTTCTGGACATATTTATTTGCTGAGCCACCCTCTCAAGGGTGACCTCTTCTGTATAGTGTTTTTCGATCCATTTCTTGGCTTTCTTTATTCTAATAGCAGCAGGTGAATCCGAATCATTTTGTAGCGTGGCAGCACCTCCAATATGTGTGAGCAACAACCGCATATACAAGTTTTCTTTTATACAGGTTTGAAGTAGAGAATCATCGTTTATCATTTTGATAATTTCTTTCGAAATGCTCAGTAGTTCAGGATTATGTGCGGTAGTCATACTCACGTCATGAACAAGTTTTTTTAAATAAATACTATTTGCTGAGGTAGAAAGAGTATCCAATACCTTTGAATCAATACATGAAAACAGCAATTGATTACTTGTACTCTTATTCACGCTGGCGCTGTGGCTTATTTTTTCAGGAATAAAAATCGCTTGTCCTGCGGCAAGACAATAGCTTCGCTGCTCAGTCTGTATATTGATTTCCCCTTCCAGACAAACAACGAACTCATGAACATCATGGCAATGATGAGCAATGTCTTTTTTTAAGTCTACATGAGAGAGCCAAAGCATACGAGTGGTCCGATAGTATATAAAATTGATTCAATGCTATACGAAGTTTATAAATAAGGCTATTACAATAAGCTCTGTAAAGCAGGATAGCACTTTTTTATTTTGTCTTTTGAAAGATAAGACTACTCAATTTAAAACTGGAGAGAAAACATGATCATCGTTCATCATCTTGAAAACTCGCGTTCACAACGTGTGTTATGGGCTCTGGAAGAGCTTGGTGTGCCTTATGAAGTAAAAAGATATGAGCGTGATCCGGTGACGAACCTTGCACCGGAGAGCTTGAAGAAGGTGCACCCCCTAGGTAAATCACCCGTCATCACTGATGGCGATATCACCGTCGCTGAATCTGGTTCGATTATTGAGTACTTAGCTCAAACCTATGGCGAAGATGACTTTATCCCTGACGCCGGAACTGAAGTGTATCGTCAGTATGCTTATTGGATGCACTTTTCTGAAGGTTCATTAATGCCTCAGCTATTACTGAAAATAGTCTTTGATAAGGTTACGACCAGTCCGATGCCATTTTTTGTAAAGCCCATTGCAAAGGGAATTGCGAAGAAAGTAATGACAGGGTATGTCAGCCCTAATATTAAGGTAATGCTGGATTATATCGAAGACCATTTAAGCCAAAATGAATGGTTCTCTGGTGACACGCTTACTGGCGCAGATATACAAATGAGTTTTCCATTAGAGGCGTGTGTGGCGGGAGGCGTTGCTGGGGCAAAATACCCAAGTATAAAGGCGTATGTAAAGCGTATTCATGCAAGGGAAGGGTATCAAAAAGCGCTGAAAGAAGGTGGACCTTATGACTATGCATGACTTGGTTAATTAATCTGGTAGCGTTGCACGGCTCAATTCCCCGGTTTAGTCATTCCGGCGTGTTTTTAAGCCGGAATGATGACGTTGTGAATCGTGCAAAACTCAACGTATTAACTGTGTTATCTATCTACAGAGCGATTTCAAGAATTTTACGGCTAGCTTCCGGTGTAATATTCCGGTGCTCGCCTAATTTAGTCATACCGTGCTTTTCAAGTTGAGGGATAATTTTGTTGATATCTGACTCATCCAGTTGGACATCAGATAAGCGTATTGGCATATTCATTTTCAGGAAGAAATCTTCCGTTAACTGAATCGCTTTATCGATGAGATTTTCTTCATCCCCATCTTTTAGCTGCCAGACACGCTCAGCATACTGAAGCAGTTTGTCGCGTTTATCCTCGCGACAAAATTTCATCACTGCAAGCAATACAATGGACAACGTTCGGGCATGATCGATCCCATAACCGCCAGTGAGTTCATGGCCTATCATATGCGTGGCCCAGTCTTGAGGTACACCCGCGCCGATTAAACCATTCAGTGCCAGAGAAGCCGACCACATAATGTTTGCACGCACGGTGAGATCTTCTTTAAGCTCAGGTAATAACGCTTTTGGGCCTTCTTCAATGAGTGTTAATAATAACCCTTCGGCAAAGCGGTCTTGCACATTGCCATTTACGGGGTATGTTAAGTATTGTTCCATGGTATGAACAAAAGCATCCACTACGCCATTACTGACTTGTCTGTCAGACAGTGACAAACTTGCTGCAGGATCAAGAACAGCAAAAAGAGGGCGAACTAAAGGGTTGCCAAAGGCGAGTTTATTTCCATCACGCGTGACGACGGAACCACCATTAGATTCGCTGCCAGTGGCAGGTAGCGTTAATACTGCACCGATAGGCAGGGCTTCTGTAATTGCTTGACGCTTCGCAAGAATATCCCAAGGGTCGTTACCTTGGTATAGTGCTGCCGCAGCGATGAACTTTGTGCCATCAATGACCGACCCCCCGCCAACAGCTAATAAATAATCAATATTATGCTCACGGATAATATCAAGCGCTTTTATCAATGTGTCATATTTAGGGTTGGGCTCTATCCCGGAAAACTCAAAAATTTCGTGTTCGGTTAGCGCGGCAATAACTTGCTGGTAAATACCATTTTTCTTGATGGAGCCCCCACCATACGTTATCAAAATTTTTGCATCCTTCGGGATTTCTGCTGAAAGCGCTTTAATTTGACCTTTGCCAAAGATAATTTTAGTCGAGTTATGAAACGTAAAATTTAACATGCTGAACTCCTGTATGTTTGTCAGCTTACTGTCAGGGCAGAAGTGATAGTATTGTGTAGTTTAGCTGTATTTATAACTTGTCGCTGAAAAAAGGTTTCGACATGACCAGAAGAGAGTTGACTGTATGTTCCTGATGATTACCTTAGTGTTAATTACCATTGCTTATTTTTCCATGCCTGTTTACCTGCTAACGAGTGCGGTGTTGTATGTTTCCTTACAAATATTAGGTGCAGGCAAGCAAGGAGATTATAAAAAATTAGGTACTGCTGCCCTGATTGGCTGGCTAATATCTATCCCATTTTGTTTAGTGATTGTTTATCTGCAACGCCCCACTTAAAAATTCGGAATTCAGGATCTATACGAAAGCTAACAAAAATGGGGTGGAAAAACCTAAAGAACTCCCCTACCTTATAAATAGAAGTCTCTAATAACGCATTCGCCGTATTGGGGGGTATCTATGACCGCGCTCAGTAATTTTTATCATGAGCTTTGGCAGCAATATATAAGCATAAGCCCACAGGCTCTCGCCATACATCACTTGTTTGAAAGTGAGGGTGAGCCATTGGTTAATGATCATGTGGCTTTTCGAACCTTCGCGAACTCAAATATTTCAATCGATTTGCTTGAAGATCAAATTCTTGTTTTGGGATATGAATATCTGGACTCATACCATTTCGAAAATAAAAAACTGGATGCGCGTTGTTATGTGCATCCCGATTCGCCGACGAAGATATTTATCAGTGAGCTACAGTGGAATACCTTGTCAGAGGTCGCGCAGAAAATAATAAAGCCCATCATCCAACAAATTACTACATCGCCCGTAGCGCGTTTAAATGCTGGGAGAATTTGGAAGATACCTACTTATCGGGATTATCTTACTTTGCTGGATGAATCTGAATATGCCGCGTGGTTGTCGGTATGGGGCTTACGTGCAAATCATTTTACAATTTTCGTGAATTACTTAAAAAAATACCCGAAGCTTTCTGAGGTCGTCAATTTAATACAGCGGCACCGTTATGAACTCAACTCTGTTGGGGGTGTTATTAAAGGCACTGAAGCAGATTTGTTAATTCAATCTTCAACCATGGCTGATATCGTCGCGGTAAATTTCTCTGATGCCGGAGAACAACTCATTAGTTCGTGTTATTACGAGTTTGCTCAACGGTTTGAACAACAAGATGGCACCCTATACCAAGGGTTTGTGACAAACAGCGCGGACAAAATTTTTGAGTCAACGCATTGTGGAGCAAAAATATGACTAAACGTATCCTCGTTCTTGGCTTAGGTCGTATTGGTGGCGCTATCGCACAGTTATTAAATGGCGATAGTCGTTATAAAGTCATTGGGGCAGATATTAACGCTCAGGCGGTACAAAGTTATGCTGATCAGTTTCAAACCATTCAGATTACTAATAACGATTTCTCAACCTTACTAAAGGGGCAAGATGCGGTTTTATCTGCACTTGGCTTTAATGAAAACCCACAAGTTGCGGAAGCCGCACTGGAAAATGGGTGTAGCTACTTCGACTTGACTGAAGATGTTAACTGTACCAAAACCATAAAAAAAATTGCTGAAAAGGCGACCAAAGGGCAAGTATTTATGCCTCAATGTGGCTTGGCGCCAGGGTTTATTGGAATTCTAGCTTACAGTTTTCGAAAATATTTTGACCGCTTAGATAGTTTAAAGCTAAGAGTTGGTGCGTTGCCGGAATATCCTTCAAACAGAATGATGTACAACTTAACATGGAGTACAGAAGGCTTAGTAAATGAATATGCTAACCCCTGCGAAGCAATAAAAAACCACAAAATTGCATTGATAGAACCCTTGGAAGGGCGTGAACTATTTTCTGTTTCAGGTGTTGAATATGAAGCGTTTAATACGTCTGGCGGGTTGGCTAATTTGTGTCATTCACTTGAAGGTCAAATACGTGAGTTAACTTACAAAACCATTCGTTACCCGGGTCATTGTGACCTGATGCGCTTTCTTTTCCATGACCTGCGTTTAGGTGAAGTCGGTAAGCGTAGAAATATGTTAATGGATATACTAGAAAGTTCAGTTGCGACGACAGCCCAGGATCTAGTACTGATCTCAGTCGTGGCAACTGGCTATGTTGACAGTAATTTACAGCAGCGCAGTCGAACGTTTTTATTAAGGCACAGTAAGCTACAAAGTGCTATTCAGATCTCAACCTCTTGTGCCGCCGTCGCCACACTTGACTTAATTCTAAATGCTTCAAAAGAGCAGCAAGGTTTTGTTGAACAAGAGACGCTGGATATTGAGTTATTTTTAAATAATGAATTTGCTAAACCCTATCGAGATGCTGAATTAAGCATTTGAAGGCTTTTGATGAGGTCATATTATGGATATCAAGCGTATTAAGGTTGCTCTTAAGAAATCTCTGGGCAGTTTTTATGATGAAAAAAATAACTATGGTAGTGCTTATGTTGGTCTCTCTCGCTTAGACAGTAACGAAACGACTTCAGTGATTAGCCCGATTAACGCAAAGCAGTTTTCGACGATTGCTTTTGCAAAAAAAACGCAACTCGATGATGTAATTAAACAGGCCGCTTCCGCGTTTTTATCATGGCGAGATGTCCCCGCGCCAAAAAGGGGTGAGTTGGTTCGTCTGTTTGGTATAGAGCTAAGGCAATATAAAAACGAGTTGGCGAGTATTATTACCTTAGAGTCAGGTAAACCATTGCAAGAAAGTTTAGGCGAGGTTCAGGAGCTAATAGATGTTTGCGATTTTGCTGTAGGGCTTTCCCGGCAGCTATATGGTCTAACGATTAGCACAGAAAGAAAAGATCACCGAATGATGGAGCAGTGGCATCCTGTTGGTCCGGTGATGGTGATAAGCGCCTTTAATTTTCCAATGGCTGTATGGGGCTGGAATGCCACTCTGGCATTAGTTTGCGGTAATAGCCTAATCTGGAAACCTTCAAGCCAATGCCCATTAAGTGCTTTAGCCTGCCACCGTTTATTGCTCAATGCGATTGAAGAGTTTGGTGGAAACCCAAATTTAAGTAGTGTGGTCTATGGTGAAAAGGAACAAATCAAAACTCTCATTGATCGACCTGAAATTGCCTTGGTTTCCGCAACAGGGTCTTGTGAAATGGGGCGAGCTGTTGGTGCGCGTGTTGCGGAGCGCATGGGGCGCTCATTACTGGAATTAGGTGGCAATAATGCGATGATTGTTTGTCCCAGTGCAAATCTGGAATTAGCCATTCGCGCAATAGTTTTCTCAGCACTTGGTACGAGTGGCCAGCGTTGCACGACACTCCGACGCTTGATTGTGCATGAGAGTTTAAGAGATGAACTCATCAATAATCTAACAGCAATTTACGCTTCAGTGAATATTGGAGATCCCTTTGAAGAAAACAACCTAATGGGCCCATTGATTAATCAGCAAGCAATTAAAACGATGCAAACAAGTATCAAAGCAGCTTTGGAGCAAGGCGGAAAACTACTGACTGGTGGACAAGTGATCAGTAATCTAAGTGTCGGCAATGGTTTTTATATTGCTCCGGCGATCGTGGAAGTCTCGCCTGATGCGGAAATTATTCAGAAAGAGACTTTCGCGCCATTGTTATACCTGCATACCTACGACACTTTGGATGAAGCGATCAGTATGCATAATAATGTTAGGCAGGGCTTATCATCTGCCATCTTTACTCAAGATATTTCTGAAGCAGAAATTTTCTTAAGTGCAAAAGGCTCTGATTGTGGCATTGCGAACGTTAACATAGGTACATCTGGTGCCGAAATTGGCGGTGCATTTGGTGGTGAAAAAGATACTGGAGGAGGGCGTGAAAGTGGTTCGGATGCTTGGAAAAATTATATGAGACGCGCCACAAACACGATTAACTATGGGAGTGAGCTACCGTTATCACAGGGGATAAAATTTGATTTCCCGAGAGATGAAAAAAAATAGATCTATGCCATTATTGATGCTAGTGAAGAACTTCATTGGCAAGAAGTTGCCAGAACACGTAAAACAGGCAGTCTTATGAAACTGGATGACATGGGGCTAGCGTAAAATAGATGCGTTGAATAAATTGTTTACAATTTTATGAGGTGGAATATCAATGTTATTGACGGTGTTATTGACGGTGTTATTGCCTAGGCATAAACTATGAATATGCCTCTTGGACATGTTGTATTCGAGAGAGGTGAACGCTATTAAAAACGGAGATAATGATACTCCATTTCTTTTTTTATGAGTTCATAGCAATCATTATTTTCGATGATATTAAACGATATCTGAGGGGGGCGTGATGAACACAAAACATTTATTGATTACAGGTGGAACAGGGTTTATTGGAACAGCTCTGGTGAATACCGCCGTCACTAAACGAATTCAATGTACCGTGCTAACTCGCCATATTCAACGGGCTCGGACATTGCTCCCTCCAGAAGTTAATCTCATTGAATCCCTTAGAGAAATAGATGCAAATCAGCCTATCGACTGGGTAATTAATTTAGCGGGTGAGTCGTTGGTGAGCCATCGTTGGAATAAAAAAAGCAAAGCATTGTTTCTGGAGAGTCGTCTTAATGTGACGCAAGGATTAATTGACTGGATTTCCACTCGGGAAACACCCCCTGATGCCCTAATTAATGCTTCTGCTATAGGATGGTATGGCAATAAAGGTGATGAAGAGCTTAATGAGCAAAGTAGCTTTCATGCTGAATTTATCCATGACCTTTGTGACCAATGGGAAGCTGTTGCTCAACAGGCTCATAAATATGATGTTCGAGTATGTTGCATCCGCACCGGTTTGGTATTGGGTCATGGAGGGGCGATGACTAATATGCTACCGACATTTAAATTTGGTATTGGGGGCTCGTTGGGTGATGGCGAACAATGGTGGTCATGGATTCATGTGCAGGATTTAGTTCGACTTTATCTCTTTTGCGCTGAGCAAGTAGTGTGTGGCATTGTGAATGGCACATCACCCCATCCGGTAAAACAAAAAGAATTTGCAAAAATGTTAGGCAAAGTGATGCATAGACCTTCAGTGATTAGAACGCCTGGTGCAGCCCTCAAACTGGTATTTGGTGAGTTTGCAGAAGCATTATTACTGCACGGCCAGCAAGTTTTTCCTGATGTTGCATTGCAGGAAGGTTTTGAGTTTTATTTCCCTGAACTAGAAGAGGCTTTGCAGGAAGTTGTTTCAATGCCGGCATTTAAGAAAGCCTCTTAAGTGCCAGTATGAGTTTTCCTTATGGTAATGGTGTTGGCTTTGATCGTATTTAAGCATTTACGTAATAACCGTAGTATGTAAATGCTATAGATTATATGTCTGCTGGTCGACCCAAGTCAGCTTTACTGTAATCGCAAACCCCTTCAGGAAAAATTTCTTCTAGCCTTTTAATATGAGGCCTTACGTCTATATCGCCATAGACTCCATATTTAATCGCTTTCTTTATACTTTGGGTATGGCATTTAAAAACACTTCCGTTTGGTGGCGCGCCAGCGACCTGTCTGCTGGACATGAAGTTAGGATATATTTGCAGGCACAGACCTGTTTGTTTATTGTTCCACCTTCCATTCCAGACATGCGGGCCTTGCGCAATCAACTTGCCATCGTCTTTAAAGCAAGCATCCTGTATGTCGTTTGGTTTATTTTCAACGACTGTTTTTTGTGGGTTTTGTTTAATTTGAGATAGCCAACGATCCATGGCGTTTATTGTCATGGGACGAGGCTCATGCGGTTTTTTTGACATCCAGATGACCTGATTATCAGCATGCCCTTGAGCTTGCTGCATCCGTAACCGTGCTTCAAAAGATGCGAAACTATGATGCATGTCGATATCAGGGTCGTTGTAATGACGTACATCAAGAATGGGGATATTGATTTTACCGAGGAATATATTGCCAGAATAATAAGCCGCTTTCATTGCTTCGATACTTCCGCTGGTTCTGCGTGCCGGTGTCTGCCCTCCATCAGCGCTCAGATTCATGTTATGGTGACTCCAGGGGGATATGTCTAACAGCGACGAGCTGGCACTGGCATATAACCAAAATCTTACCGGCTCCATTTCGTTTGAAGGCTTCCAACCTCCTATCTGGCTATTCAATGTTAAAAATGTATCAATACTGATATGTTTATCGACCAGAGCTTTTAGACCGTACTGTACGCCAACATTGTCCCAAGTTTGCAGGGCGTAACCGTTTTTTCCGACACCGAAAATATGCTTCTGATCTTCCCAAATCGTCCAATCAATACGCTTGAATAGATCGGGAGTAAAATATTTGAAATAATGGAAGTAACGTGGATTATGAACCAACTGTGAAGGGCCTCTCCAGGCGATGCTGCATTCATTGATGCCTTCTGGCCGAAATGGCCAGTCACCATTCATAAGATAAGCGAGTTGGTAGAAAAAGTTATATTTATTTTCTTTCGATATTGAATTTAAACCTTCTATCCAGCGCCGTTCCTCCCAGAGTTGCTTCGCTCTACTTGTATTCAGTGCATCGAAATAATATTCCAGCAGCTCACAATCTAGGCCATATGTCGTTTGAGTCAGCATATCTGGGTAGGAATATAGTGCGATTGCGCCATCTAATAGGTCTGATCCATTCTGACCGATCAAGTACTGTTGAATTGCGCCACCAGAGCCTCCTATACCAATGGTAAATAAAGGCTGACCATAGATAGCGGTAAATTGTCGTTTGACGCGAAGTGCTGTTTCCTCTGCAAGGATCACGTTATAGGTGTTGGAGCTTTGGTTTGCTGTTGAATGTATAACTGCATAGCCTTTTGATAAGGCATCGAATCGACGTCGGAGCATATAATTTGGCTTACTTTTCCCTTGCCTGAAACCTATGCCTACACCTCCGCGAAATTGATAAATCAGTTTTTTATTCCAATTACTGTTATCTGGCTGCTCTAGCTTTCCATTAGGCCCTTTCAAAGCAGTAAGGGAGTATAGGAAGCGGTTGATAACGCCCATTTCAACTCTTACTATGAAATCCACGTCATGGTTATTTACACGTATTTTAGCGATATCATTGTTCGCTTGGTCAAGAGGATAGAAACTTTTGGTGCCTGTTTTATTGTAGAAATACCACGCGCGTGTTGGCATCGAACAGTCTTTGCTATAGCCGATTATTTTTTCTGTTTTAAGGCCTTGCATATTTTCTTCATAAACAGCAACACCAATGCCTTCTTGATTATCAATGACGGGTTGTCCGAGCCCTGATCGCTCGATCATACAGATCCACGGATATTGTTTAGGGTGTTTATTGATTGTCTCTATTGGGCCTATCTCACCTAATTTTATGGGATATATGAATGTGTCTTCAGGCTGTTGAAGGGTTGAAGGGTGAGGGCCGGTGAATGATGGGCGGGGGGTTCGGTCTGGAATTCCTTTCGGAAGGCCGACAACAGTCGTGGTTGCACTGGCCATTTGAGGTAAATCAAAATAGTAGATAAATATATTCTCATGCCAATATAAAGCAATGAAAAAAAGTGTCAGTAAACCCAGCCACCATTTTTTTGATATCTTAATTACTAATCTCATTATCATGATAAGCGCCTACTACTTAGGTTAATGCTCTTATCGAAATTTGTATGCCGTTGTATCTGTTTTCCTAGTGTCCCCAAAAAAGTGTATAAATAATGATCTAATTTTAGCCTACTCTTTCTTCTATCAACAATATAAAAAATGTAAAGATCTAAACAACAGGTTTTTTATATACGATATAAAGTAGGGCATATGTTTATGGTTCGCAGTCAATAATGAAAATGCCAATGTAATAAAATGGTTCGTATTTCAGTCCTTTTTTAATGACTTATTGATAGCTTGTAAAAACTAGGTTTGATATAAAATAGCCAAATGACTTAATTAAGGAAACGTCAATGTCAGAGTGGTGTTTAAAGACTAAAAATGAAGTTCAGCACATAAATGGCTATAAATTGAGGTTGGCTCAAGGGACTTGGGATACCCCTGAAGATATTTATCCGTCTATTCCAAAGAGTTTAAAGCTTACACCCTTAGAAAGTATCAGGTTTATGCGTGAAGCAATTCAATTCGCGTCTGAAACCCCTCTTAACGGGAAATCTAAATAGTTTTCTTAAACATGAAGGAAATTACGGCTTAGATTTATTCACGGAATTGCTTCGGGTACGAGAAATGATCAAGAGATACCTGTTTTGTTATTGATGGTATTTTGCAAGCGTTTTGTGCATAAAAACTTTATTTTTTCTTATGTTTTTTCCAGCATTCCAAAGTTGTGCTTTTTGATGTTGAGTAAGTTTTGTTTTTTTAGAGAATGCTAAAAAATATGCCTTCGATTTTAGCGGTTGTTTATGGATCGTCAGGTCGGAATTATTATTGATTAAAAGAAGCGCCATTTCCTTGATTAGAACTACTGAGCCTGTTTTGTCTTGACGTAGTTTTCTTATATTCGCACTGTCATTTAAAGCGGCGTTATCAACTAATAATCCCTGTTTTTCGAGTTCTATACCAATAGAAAACCCCAGGGGGGAGCGTATTGGTACAGGGAGTGTCTTTACATCACCACTAAACTTGTGAGCATCTTCTTGCATGGTCACCACCACATACTCAACTTGTGAAAGTCGAAATTCAGAATGTGTTGAATGGTTTGTGTCGTTTGGGTAGTCTAAGTATACAGCTCTTTTTTCCTGGTAACTTACACCGGCAATACCGTCATATTTACCTTCTTTTGTTTGATGTAAACAGCGCTTCCAAGGGAGTATTTCAAACTCTATTTCGTGGGAGAGAAGCTCAACTGCCGATGTTAGCATATCAATATAAATGCCTGACACTTCATTACCTTCAATAATAACATAGGGGTGCCAGTTGCTATCAGATACACAAAGCTTAAGCGTATCTCCCACACAAATACTTGAACTGAATATTAGTAATAGTGTTGCGGTTAAGAATGTTTGAGTCGAAAATCGCATAAAGGACAATTATCCCTCCTGCTACTACAAAAACTGTTGGCTGAAAAATAAAAGTAAATAATTATAAAGGTACTGACTAAAAGAGTTTAGTTGAACATATCACAACAAAGGGAGCTGGTTTGGCTGAGTGATCAGGTTATAAACCGACAATATTCGATATTATTACCCGCAATCAGCCAATTGAAGCTCTACTTTTGATGTTATTCAACCATAGGGGCATTAACAAAATAAGAGCGTAGTTAATGGTTAGGCTTCAAACCTTCAGAAGTAAATTTTGTTTCGTCTAATAGTTGGTGATTATGCCATACGGGTCTAAACTTGATGTTTATATAAAAGATATTTAACTGCTTGGTTTCAAGTGGTTTGTAGAGGGATTAATGGTATCTGATTTAAAATGTGGTCGACTTTACGTTCCATTAGTTTTTCTAATTATGATGTTTTTTATGTCGAGTTTCACGTCAGCAGAACTCAATCTCAAAGCCGATTCAAATTCGAATAAGCCACTCACCCCTATTACTGTTCAACTAAAGTGGCTGCATCAGTTCCAGTTTGCTGGTTATTACGCAGCGGTTACAAAAGGATATTATCAGCAGGCAGGTTTTGACGTTAGCTTGAAAGAAGCTGGGCCACAAATTAATCCTGTGGATGAAGTGTTATCAGGTCGAGCTAATTTTGGTATCGCAAATTCTGAACTGATGTTATACCACTTAAATGGCGAACCCGTGATAGCGCTAGCAGCCATTATTCAACACTCCCCTATTGTTTTGATGAGTTTGAAAAGCGCCAATATTTTAAGTCCTCAGGATTTGATAGGGAAAAAATTGATGTATCCTGCAGGGCACTATGGTGCTAATACTTTAGGTATTCTACTTAAAGAAGGGATTCAGAAATCACAGGTAGAATCTATACCGCTTTCTTATAATATTTATGACCTGATAGAGGGGAAGGTTGATGCAATGGTCGGTTATGTGACTGATCAGCCCTATTTACTTAAAGAAAAAGGGATTGACTATAATCTCATTGACCCACGTACTTATGGTATCGATTTCTACGGAGACGTTCTTTTTACCAGCGAACAATTAGCTGAAGATAAACCTGATCAAGTTGTAAAGTTTAGGGCCGCGACCTTAAAAGGGTGGCGCTATGCAATAGAACACCCTGATGAAATGGTTGAATTGATATTAAGTCAATATCCTGTTGTAAAAACCAAGAGTGAGCTGCAATACGAAGCACAAGAAACTATCAAGCTAATCGTGCCTAAACTCGTTGATTTGGGGCATATGAATCCCGGGCGTTGGCAGGCTATTGCTGAAACCTTTATTGAATTAAATATGACTGATGGCATTTACGAAGATGACGGTTTTATTTATACCCCCGAGAAAGAGCAGGCCTACCAAATACTAAAATTGTTTATTCAAATTGCTGGTGTTCTCGTGATGCTGATTGCAATTTGCATCGCTATATTGTTCTACTTTAATAAACAGCTCAAATTAGCGATTGCTGAAAAAACAGTGTATCTGACGAAAGCTAATCGAGAGCTGATTGTATATACCAAGCAGCTTAAAGAAAAAGAGGGCGAGTTATTTAGCTTAAATAAAAACCTAGAAAAACATGTGATCTCCCGAACAGAAACGATTAATAAAGTGAACCATGAACTCACAATAGAGATAGAGCAACGAAAACTTCGTGAACTATCACTTCAGCTGCTATCAAAAGCGATTGAAAGTAGTAGTAGCGTTGTACTGATTATTGATAAACAATATGTTATTCGTTACGCAAGCACCGCATTTTTAACGTTAACAGGCTTAACAGATCAAGAGATTCAGGATCAGCCGATAAAAGCGCTGGAAAACAGGCTGACGTTACCTGAAATATCAAACGCAGATTTTTCACCCAATTCAAAAGGTGTTGTTGAAAGTGAGTTGGAATGCATCGGCGTGGATGGAGAAACACGCTGGCTAAATACAGCTATTTCGCTTCTATGGTCTGATAACCAAGAAATCTCGCATTATGTGATTGTTTTTGACGATATAACAGCACTGAAAAACCGTAAAGATGAAATGGAAAAAATAGCGCTTTATGACCCGCTTACCGGTTTGGAAAACCGGGTACTATTCAAAACCCGGCTTGAAAAAATAATTCAGAATTTACAGCGAAATGAAGTAAAAACAGCTCTCTTGTTTATTGATATTGACGATTTTAAATCAATTAATGACTCTTTAGGCCATGAGACCGGCGATCATGTTTTAAAAACGGTTGCTGAACGCTTGAAAACACATACTCGAAAAAATGACACAGTTTCCAGAGTAAGTGGCGATGAGTTTATTATTTTATTAAACGATATTCATGCTTATGACGACGCCAGTAAAGTAACCAGACATATTATTGAATCGTTTAAAAAACCAATTATGATGAATGAACGCGAAATTTTTGTGACGGTTAGTATTGGTATTAGTGTTACGCCCGATGACTCAGTTAGTGAAACAGAGCTGATCAATAATGCTGATCTGGCGATGTATCGGGCAAAACAAAATGGCGGCAATAGTTATCATTTTTTTTGTGAAGATATGAATGCTGAAATCAGACAAAAAAATATTATTGAACTGGAATTAAAGGAAGCAATACGAGATGAAAATTTTTTCCTGACTTATCTACCTGTTATCAATTTAGAAAACTCAAATATAGTGGGTGCTGAAGCACTCATTCGTTGGCAGTTTTCAGAAGAGGATGTTCGAAACCCTCACGATTTCATTCCTATTGCAGAAGAGTCAGGCTCAATTATTCCAATGGGCCTTTGGGTGATGAAACAAGCCTTTGCGGATATACAAAAGTTGTTAGCATCTCAGGTTAAACATATTAAAATTTCAGTGAATATTGCTTGTCGACAACTCAAGGATAAACACTTTATATCTGATGTGCGTAAGCTATTCTCACCACACCCAAATTATATTAAGTATTTTGAGTTTGAAATTACTGAAAATTGCTTCATTGAAAACCAGACAGAAAATATTAATGCTTTGAATGACCTTAGAAAAATGGGGTTTGCGATAGCTTTGGATGATTTTGGCACCGGCTACGCGTCATTGAGTTATCTACAGCGTATTCCTGTTGATACAATTAAAATTGATCGATCTTTTTTAAACGAACTATCGGGTGATAATGGCAATTCTGAGCTTATTCAGGCGACGGTCGCGATGGCTCATCAACTTAATTTGAAGGTTGTAGCTGAAGGTGTTGAAAATGAAACCCAAGTTGAATTTTTAACCTCCATAGGTTGTGATATGGGCCAAGGCTTTTATTATGATTCACCTATGTTAATTGACCAATTAATCGCTCGTTTTTCAGGTGAAAAAAGTACGTATTCAACATTGGTTAGCGGGGCAGTTCTTCCCGGTTAAATGATAAATGTTGAGGGTCGCACAATATATTTTTGATAAACCACTATTTGTAGTAGCAGGGGTAATCACTATTAACTAAGTCTTTCGCCGCGCTTATTTTTGACCTGCATAACAGAGCATTAGAATTAACAAAGGTTTACCCTAAATAAGAGCCATTTCTGTCAAATCCTATATTTCATGAAAGAACATCTATGTTCATTTATAGAAAATAATAGTCTCACAAAAAGACTATTTCACGTGGTATTACCTACCTTATGGGGCTATGTTAAACACAGGTCTATGTTATATGGGAGGCAGTTATGTCATTTCAACGATTTATCAACCACTTAAATACTAATCAAGCGAAGTTCTCGCTGGAAACACACTCAAATGCCTATACTGCACAGGAAGTTGCCCAGCGGACGCATGTCCATGGCCTCAATATGGGCAAGGTTGTGGTTCTGGTTTGTGATGGTTGTTTGGCGCTTTGCTTATTACCGGCACACTTTCATGTAGATTGTCTCTCGCTGGCTGAAGAGATCGGTGTCTCAGAGGTTCGTCTAGCGCAAGAAAATGAGTTTATTGGCCACTTTCCTCAGTGTGAAGTGGGGGCAATTCCGCCCTTTAATACCTTGTGGGGAATTCCTGTTTATATGAGTTTTGCTTTTGATATAGAGCAAGATATTGTTTTTAATGCAGGACAATGGTCTGAAATTGTGCGAATGCCCTGTAAAGAATATATTAGGGTAGAGGAACCAAAAATAATATCTAAAGGGGCACAACCACCTAGGCTAACGCCGCCAAAAGTTGCGAGACGACGAGGTAGAGAAAGTCTTTTAGTTCATTGAAATCCAATACTGTTATCACCGACGCTGTAGGAGACAGTTTGACTGATTTCCTGCAGTGATAAGCCACTTTGTTGCTGCATTTCATTAAAGAAAACCTGAGCGGCATTAAGTGACTTTTTCGTATTCAACCCGCCATCAATATGGTTATGACCACGTAAGTAACCTTCAACATCGCGAGATAATATGAAGGTGTCTTTACCCATTGCGCGCAAAGCATATTGCCCTGTATTACCGCCTAAGCGAGCGCCATTTTTCTTTAACCAAGCCCATAAATTGATGATATCATTACTCGGCCAATCAGCAATAAGTTGACTGAAGCTGTCGGCATGGTCTTGTGCTGAAAAACGAATCATCGCCGCATTTACCGGAATGGTTTTAACCTTGGTGTAATTACGCACAATACGTGTGTCAGTAGACTTTTGCTCCAGCATTTCAGTCGGCATCATTAATAATTTACTAACATTAAAATCCCAAAATACTTCTCGAAAACCGGGCCATTTTTTATTGATGACAGACCAGTAAAAGCCGCACTGGAAAATCTTTCGAGTGAATTCTTCTAACCATAAATCATCACCCACCTTGGCAAGCTTATTTTTAGGTAGTGGTTGAGAAAGTATATTTGCTAAAGCCTCTTCACCGCCTTTACGTTCTAGTGCGCGTATTTGTATGCCTCTGAATTTTTCCATTGCTTACTCTAAGTGTTTTATATGATTATTATTTAATAATGAGGGTGCTTTCACGACCTAGTCCACAGTCATTCTGGTAGTCTTTTTTGTCGGAATCCAGTTTTTTATGTCAATTTAGGTATTAAAATAATGGGTTCCGGTTGAAAAACGCACAGGAATGATAAAGTAGTTTAAAGAAACCACTGTCGTGCAAAAGTCTTAATGAGATAAGTTTGCTTAAATTAGAAGGCGTTTGTGTCACCTATAACAAGTTAATGCTTAATCTGAACACGTCTGGACTCAAAAAAGAAGGTGCTTGCAGACATTTCTTCTTTAACGGTATGGGAGGCCCCTAGGATTGTTACGCATACGTTTTGGCACACTTTATAAAGGCCTGTTACGCGGGCTTTCTTTGATCGCATTAATAAGTGTTTGATCTCAACTTCTTGCTTACGGAGCTCAAGAATTTCAAGGTCGAGTTGTTTCTGCTGCTCATTCTGCTTTTCAATAATTTCTTTTGTTTGCGGGTTCAATCCTGCTACTTTCACCCTGATGGCTAACTTTCTTAAAGAATCATGGACCTCAAGAACCTGCATTTGTTTTTTATGTAGGGCTTGTGTAATTCGCCTCAGATTCACGATTGTATCTGCGTCTGCACCAACACTAACATTTGTTGGTGCGCCTCCTGCGCTGCCAAATGTTTTTGCCGAGATGAGTTTGAATGCATAGGTGTTACCACCAATTAAATTACCTTTTCCAGATGGTTGACCAAGTAATACTTTATTATTTGCTGATAGTTCGCAGTGACTGGCGTATTCAGCAATACTAATTTGATCTCCTGCCGTGATTTTTGCGCCACTTGCAAATTTTGCTGAAACTTTGCCTTTTGCCGAAATAAAAGCACCGAAGCCTTCATTTTCCTGATTTTTCTCGCCAGACTTTGAGCCACCAATTAAACCTTGTGCAATGAGGACATTGCCCTCTGACTCAATGGTTGATTTTCCCACAACGCCTTTAACGGTGACATCTCCTGACGCTTTGATATTTATACCATCTGCAACATCTTCCTCTATGCAAACAGAACCATCAAAATCAATATTTCCTGTCGCCAAACTCGCATTTTTAAGCACGAGAACGGTATCAATCGATATGCCTCGTTTATGAATAATAGGGTGGCCTTTAAGTGTGGAGATGAGTAAGTTCGGATCATCGTCACTAAGACACGAACCTTCAATGTCAGCAAAAAAAGGTAGTGTTTCCCCTGAGTCAGCAGGAATTATTTTACCAAATACATCGGTTCCATTTTTACCATTGGCAGGGGCATGACGGCGCATTAAAGGTACGCCTGCTTCGACGACAACAAACTCATTAATATCGAGATAGTTTGCAATACCTTTTTCATCGATTTTTGGGCTAGAACTAAACTGATCCGTTACAAGTTTTTCAAATATCGAGTCTTTTCCTTTTTTAGGGTTTGTACCTTTAGCAAAAGTGAGTTTCTCACAACTTCCAAAATCAAGGGCTTGCTGAATAACATCTTGTTCAATTTCAACCGCAATCGCCATTTTTTCAATGGCCTTTTCTATATCCGGGAGTGTTACAGCTTCACCACCAAAGGGTTTGGTTAAGGTGATTTGTGCTTTGAGGTCTTGGTCAGTAACCGAAATTTCAACCTGGCCATCACGCTTTTCAGCAATATCCAGATGAGGGGCTTCTTTTCCCAGCATAGAAAATATTTGTTGTGGATTATATGAAGGTGCAGACGCTTCCCCCTCAGTATTCATTTCTTCTGAAGGCTTAGCTTCGTTACTTTTCTGAAGTTTTTTTAGAAAGACCTCAAATACTTTCTGACCTTGACCTCTTAAGGTTTGGTCGGTGACCAATAATTCTTCAATACCATCCTCAAGAATAAAGAAGCTTTGATAACCTGACTTTTCAAGCAATGTATCAATATCTTTTCGAGTAAGTGTTGCACCACCAAAAGACGGCTCAAGTGATGCGGTGACAATGCCCGTTTCTGGATTGTGTTCGATGTGGGGAGTAAAGGAAAAGAGTTCCATTTTAATGGCCGTGAAAACAAAAAATAAAGTGCATTCAGAAAGCATAAGACCCTTTCGGAAATAGTCCAGTAAAAAAATGATTCAAACTGAATTTTGAGGGTTATCCGCTCATATTTAGCGTCAGTTCAGCTAAACTGTTTACACTATTTTTTAAATCTGTTTTATGATGGGATCGAATAATAAAAATAAGTCGATTACTAATGATGTATTCAAGAATATTTCCATGGTTATATTTGTTGCTGAACATGCTTTCAGTGCACGTTGCTTATGCGGATGAGGGTGAAATAAAACCAAAGTTCCCGACCATTCCTTTTATTGACCTTCGTGATGACACATGGGGGGATGGCAGCGCTTATCGGCTTGATGGTATGTGGCATGCTTACTGGGGAAAACTGTATTCTCCACCTGAAATTGAAACGACTCTGATCCGGCCCATTGAGTTTCCTGTTCCTGCTGTCTGGGGAGCAAAATCGAATACTGAAACGATCCTGCCTGTACTCGGGTACATGACTTATCGCACACGCGTAATGGTTCCTGAAAAGATTCAACCGTTATATTTATATGTTCCTGATATGCCCAGTGCGTATAAATTATGGGTGAATGGTGAGCTTATCGCCAAGAATGGCACGGTAGGTAAAACACAAGAATTTGAAATTCCCCATTTCCTACCTAAAGTCGTTCAAGTTCCAATGCATCATAAGGGAGAGCTGGATCTTGTCATTCAACTATCCAATTATCATTACAGAGAGGGCGGAATCTGGTTTAGTTTGCGCCTAACTGATGACGCTGGTGTTTTTTCAGTGGCGCAACGACCTGTCATATTAGCCGTGCTTTTTGGCACCATTTTGATTGTCTTTGGTTTATATAATCTCTCCATGTTTGCTTTTCGCTCAAAAGAAGTTGCAGCACTGTATTTTGGCTGGCTTTGCCTCGCGGTGGGCTTGCGGCGTTTGTTAATTGATGAACGTGTTATTTATATGTTTGATCTATTTAGCTGGGATACACTGCAACGTATTGAGCATTTATGTTTTTATTTATCCTTACCGCTATTTGTCGGCTTCTTTTGTTCACTTTATCGTTCTCATATTCCTGCGTGGTCGATTCGCTCATCCTGGTTATCAATTTCGCCTTTTGTTTTGCTTTGTTTAGCCTTTCCTGTTCGAATTTATTCTGAATTGAATTTCTCATTTCAAATGGTGGTCGTAGCTTCCATCGCTTTTGTTTGCTGCTTATATATTAAAGTCGCAAAAGAGAAAGGCAAAAATATAAAGTTTTTTGGTATTAGCTTATTGTTGATGGCCTTGGCAGTTATTCATGACGTATTGAAATCAAACGGCATCATTCCAACTACCAGTAATATCGCCCACTTTGGGGTACTAGCTTTTGTTGCTTCACAGTCTCTGGCACTTCAACGACACTATTTAAAAAACCTGAGCCTTGTTGAAGCAATGTCAACAAAGTTAGAAAGCCGAAATAAAGAGTTGCTTGAAATAGATGAATTCAAAGATGAATTTCTAGCAACGACTTCTCATGAATTACGCACGCCTCTGCAGGGTATTTCAGGCTTGGCGAAAGTCTTAAAAGAGGAAGATCAAGGTTCACTCACCGAAGATCAACGTCATAAGGTCACTCTCATTGCCAATACCACGCAGCGTTTAAGTGTTTTGGTGAATGATATTTTAGATTTTTCGAGTATTAAACATGGCAAGTTGAAGCTAAATAAGAGTCGTGTTGATTTGAGTGCTATAGCTGAGCTTGTGTTTTCTACGATAAAACCGACTATTAGTGGTAAAGATATAGCATTAAGTGCTCAGATTGCACCAGAAGTACGTTATCTGAATGCTGATGAATTCCGTCTGCAGCAAATACTATTTAATCTCATAGGCAACGCAGCAAAATATACCGAGCAAGGTTTTATTAAGTTAATCGCTAATATCAAAGATAATGAAGTGATGTTTGAGATTACAGATTCTGGTGTCGGTATTCCTGATGAAAAACGAGCCTCCCTTTTTCGCCCTTTCGAGCAGGTTCACGTGGCTGGTCATCATGCTGCCAGTGGGACAGGGCTGGGTTTATCTATTAGTCGTCAATTAGTTGAACTTCACGGTGGGTCATTAGTGTTGAATAGTCGAGTGGGTCAGGGGACAACCGTGAGTATGGTTTTTCCAAGTGACTTGATTGTGTTGACTAATGAAGCGTCGGAAACAACAAACTTAGTGGTTGCGCCTAGCCATTCAATTCTGCCAACTCAGGAAACAAAAGGAGACAGTGTTGAATCATCTGAGCAACATACTTCTTGTGATGGCCCAATAATTTTTGTTGTTGATGATGAACCCGTGAACTGTGAACTGGTTTCAAGCCAGCTAAGAAAACAAGGCTATCAGGTTGAAGTTTTTGAGGATGGCTTAAAAGTGCTCTCAAGGCTGACTGAGAAATTGCCTGACTTGGTTTTACTTGACTTCATGATGCCTGGAATGAGCGGTTTAGAGGTTTGTCAGTCTATTAGAACGCGTTACGACAGTTACGAGCTTCCCGTTATGATGCTGACGGCACGTCTTCAAATTAGTGATATTGTAAATGCTTTAAGCGCTGGTGCGAATGACTACTTAATCAAACCGTATCATGAGCAAGAGTTGCTTGCTCGGGTAAATACTCAGCTAAGTGTTAGAAAATATTGGATTGCTAATCGTGAGAACCAAAAACTAAAAAGTGAGATTGAACGACGAGAAACCTTGGAAGAAGAGCTGTCTGAGTTAAATGCCCGCTTATTGAATGTGTTGGATGTCAGTACCGAACTTATTATTTTATTGAATGATCAGCTACAAATTATATATGCCAATGAAAAAGCAAATATTGCGCTTTGTGATCATCAGCAAGGTCTATTGGGGCAGGCAGTGCTTAATCTGGTGAATGATGATTTAGGGCGAGAATTACAACGACTTATTAAAGAACAGCCCAGTGAAGCATTTAGTATGAATACGGCGGGTATGACGCCTGAAATGAACTGGAACGCCTCCATTAAGAGTTATTTCGAATATGGTAAAGCATATTTAGCCTTAGTAATTACCCCAATTTTTGAGACGATGTTACCTGAAACAAATGCTGCAACTTCGATTGAAGGGCTTTCAATTGAATTGAATGAAAGTCGTAAAAAAATTGATGAGATTGAAGGCGCATTACGGCAGGTGATTTCTGAACCACCGGTTGTTGAACCGGACACAGGAAATTTAGAACACATCAGCTCAGAATTACCTGATTTAAGCGCTCATAAAGAAGCCGTTGTTCTTTTATTAAGGTCTTCGCTGAATCTATGGGAGCGTCATACAAGTAAAGGTAAAATTGAATTAGCAGAGCGCAGCCGTTGTTGGCGAGTCTATGTCGATGGCACTACGGTTAAAACACGTACTTTCGATAAGTACTTGAATGTTAGATCCGTTCCTGATCGTCCGCGATGGCGAGCAGTGGTCAGAACGGCCAATTATGTTCTGGCAAACTGCGAATTAAGTAATGATGAAAATCAGGAACTCACGTTATTGCTACAGTCAGTTGAAGATTATTACTCTTGAATTGTGAACAACCAGCATCGTTTTTTGGGGGGCTAAAGGGATTTTTGATGGTTTTCTTGTAGTTTAGTGTTCCTCGCCTAAAATTTATTAACTAAAACAAATAATGTGTCACTGCAGGTTTAAGTATTTGCTTAAACCTGCAGTGACAAACGTTAAGAATGTTAATAAGGGATATCTTTTTGCAATGACAGACCGAATGCTTGACCGATGCTTTCGACCTTTTTCCAAGTTCTGTAATTTACTGCAATGGTTTACTTTTCTTCTATTGTTAGGTTTTTGGCAGCATGCTACGGCAGAAAGCTCACCTTTCGATGATTGGGAACTCACTGGGTTTGGTACTTTAGGTTATGCCGAGTCTGGTAAATATGATGACCTTGTTCTTAAACGGAATATAACCCAGCGTAGTAAAAAAATTGAAGATCATGGTTGGCTTGTCGACTCCAAGCTAGGTTTTCAGGTTAGAAAAGAACTCAAGCCTCATTGGGATGTCGTTGGCCAGATTGTCGCTCAGGAAAAAGTCAGTAATAGTATCGAAAAGTCGATAGAAATGGCTTTTTTACGCTACCAGTCCGACGAGATGTGGAGCTTTCAGTTAGGGCGTATGGTCTTGGATACCTTTCTATTATCAGACCACCGCAATGTTGGGTATTCCTATCATTCTGTGCGCCCTCAAACCGAATTCTATGCCTGGATCCCCTATAGTCATTATGATGGTATGAAAACCATTTTTGAATTTGGTGATTTTGACAGCTCACTACGTTTTGAGGCTTTTATTGGTAAAACCAAAGCAACCGTTAATATTGGCTATAATGATGATGATACTTCCAATAACTATGTTAAATCAGCGCCTATTTATGGCGCAGGTGTGACATGGGAAAAAGATGAATTAACACTCCGGGCTTATATCGCGCGTTTTCGTTTTACTCAAAATACTAATGCAATTAATAGATTGATGGATACAGTGAATAATCCTCTGGTTTATGTGCCTTGGCCTGAGTCTATTGAAATTGCAAATGACTATTCGATTGAGAATCAAAAGGTAACTTATAGTTCTATTGGCTTTAGCTGGACGCCAGGGCCTTGGTTAGTTCAGGGTGAGGTGAGTAATGTTACCTCGACTTTTTTTGGTTCTTATGACGGTCAGCGTGCGTATTTCCAATTAGGGCATCGGTTTGGTGAGTTCTTGCCTCATATGGGTTACTCCTATTCTTGGGATGAGCGTGACTTCCCTTATGACCCTCCACCACCCGACCCACAACTGTTAGGCCTTTATGCTCTCCTTAAAGATAATATGAGCTCGGGGCTTATTGACCAATCTTCCATGACAGTCGGTGTTCGCTGGGATTTTGCCACACAAAAAGCGCTTAAACTCCAGTGTGATTTTGCGACACTTGATGATAACTCTTTAGGTATTTACCCAACTCAGGACACGCCTGAATTAGGCACAAGGAATTGGAAAAAAAGCTCACGAAGTTGGTGCTCAACCACGTTTGATTGGGTGTTTTAATATGAATAAAATTAAAACGCTGGCGATACTTTTTCTAGTAATTACCTCAGTTGAAACTTGGGCGGACGAAGCAGGGGGAACACATTCAATTCAAGTGATTGTTAGTAGCCAGTCTGAATTAACCTCGCTGAGTCGTAAGCAAGTCATGAGCTTGTTTCTTGGGCGTGCACGTAGCTTCCCGAACGGGGGCGTGGCGAAGGCATTCGATAATGAAATTGGATCAACCATACGAGAACAGTTTTTTGAAGGATTAACCGGTAAGTCAATTTCGGATATTGACGCCTATTGGGCTCGCTTGCGCTACTCGGGTCGAGCCTCACCACCAAAGGTATTGGAAAGTATGGCTGAAATATTAAAAGAGGTGAGTCAAAATAAAAGTGCCATTGCGTATGTTCAGGAACAAGACCCGGATGAACTTGCACAGAAAAATATCATCGTCGTTCATGCAGTAGACACGCATTAATGCAGTTTCGTCACCTACAGCATTATGTTGCAATGGTCATGGTGAGCAGCGCTTTGGTGCTGTCTACAATTTTTAGTTTAATCGCCTATCAAATTAATCAACGTCTTGCTGTTGAAGAGAGTGAGCGACAAGTTCATAGTTTAATGGCAGCAGTCAAAAATACTGCATCAGCCGCGTTGTTCTCCTCAAATCAAGCTGTGGGTATGGATGCCATCAATGGCTTACTGGGTACGGATGTTGTGTATTCTGTGACGCTTGAAGGTTTTGCTGATGAAATTAGTCAGGGCATGACATTGTCGAGCGTGAATAAAGATGGCGGTGCACCTTTAACGATGATCACGATGAGCCTCGAATCAATTTTCGATCAAGAGCATATTTTAGGTGAATTGCGTGTGGCGCCGAATAAAAAATGGGTGAGTCAGCGAACTCATGATACCTCCATTCCTACAATTATCGGTGTTATTGTTGTTATTTTCGTGTCTTGTTTTGTCTCGGCTCAAGCTTTAAAAATACGAATCTCAGAGCCATTAGTTAAGGTTCGTCGAGCACTCAAAGATATTCATGGTGATAGTGAGGAGCGGTTATCTTTACCCAGCCACCTTCAGACAAATGAAATCGGTGTTTTGGTTGATGGCTTTAATGAGCTGTTAGATGAAACGAATGCTGCATTTACCATTGAGCGTCGTTTACGTAGTCAAATGCAAGAGGTTCAGCAGAGTTTGGAAGAGGCAAAAGCGGTTGCTGAAGAGGCTGCTCAGGCCAAAAGCGATTTTCTGGCTACTATGAGCCATGAAATCCGCACGCCTCTATCTGGTGTTTTAGGTATGCTTGGGTTTGCATTGAAAGATCCACAAGTTCATGACAAAACAAGAGTCCAGCTTGATATTGCAAAGAGTAATGCCAAAGCCTTATTGACGATTATTAACGACATACTGGATTTCTCAAAAATGGAAGCCGGTAAGCTTAATATAGAAATGGTTGACTTTGATTTACGTAAAGAAATTTCTTCAGGGGTCGCTTTTTTTGAGGATATGGCCAAAGACAAGAGTTTGCATTTTCACATAATGTTTGATGAAGATGTTCCTAAATATGTGAAATGTGATCCAACCAGAATTAGACAGGTTTTAGTAAATTTAATCGGTAATGCCATTAAATTTACCGAATCTGGCGGTGTAGATGTTCAGATTAGCATGCTTGAATTGTCAAAGTTTAGTATGCGTTTGAGTTTTTCTGTTCAAGATACCGGTATTGGTATTCCCGAAGATGGGGTCGCAAAATTATTTCAGAAATTTGAACAAGCCGATGTTTCTACTACCCGTAAGTTTGGAGGGACAGGGCTGGGGTTATCCATTTCGAAACAATTGGTTGAAGCTATGTATGGCTTTATTGAAGTAAGCAGCACACCGGGTAAAGGGTCTAACTTTTACTTCGAGTTACCGATGGGGCGGGGAAATGCTGAGCTATGTGAAACTAAAGTAAGAGAGCAGGCTCCTCACACACACAAACTTCATATTTTATGTGCAGAAGACTTTGAGACGAACCAAGTAATAATTCGAACCTTATTGGAGAATATGGGGCACGAGGTTGAGATAGCCAACAATGGTCGTATTGCTTTGGATATGTTGATGAGTAGACCATTTGATATTATTTTGATGGATGGCCGCATGCCTGAAATGGATGGTTTGGAAGCCACTCGTCATATTCGAAGCGGTGTCTGGCAAGACCAGACATTAAAACAATCGAGTATTAAAATAGTTGCACTGACGGCCAATGTAACGGATGAAGATCGTGACCGGTTTTTTAGTGTCGGTATGAATAATTTCCTTTGTAAGCCCATCAATGAAACAGAGTTGCACCATGTTATTGAAGATACCATTGAT